>OJRQ01000002.1_pt1 | contig 509708 bp, 418 predicted proteins | sample 1599271 | NCBI WGS metagenome assembly OJRQ01 (sample SAMN03922533, study PRJEB24848) | human gut metagenome | isolation source: stool sample | host: Homo sapiens | place: Germany | collected 2010-05 | reverse complement strand
GCACCTTCAATCCGGATAATGAACACAACACGCTCCCCTTTAATCCATGCTACATGAACAAATCCGGATACGGATTCTCCGGGATATATCGTGTTTTTCTTCAAATATCCCAGCTTTTTGACCTGTTGTTCGTCCTGCAAGGCCTGACCGAAATCAGCGATCCGCTGCTGTGAGGCCATGTTGGCCTGATAGGCTGCAGAGGGATTATAAGTCGTAGTCGTATAAGACGAATAACCGCCGTAGCTGCTGTAACCGGTCGTCGTGGAGGTCGAATACCCTGCGCCGGCAGAAGCCATTCCTTCGCTGACGCCCATCAAAACAGCGGCCCAGGTCTGCGATCGGTTCACTTTCTTCAGATAGCTATCGCAAGACCAGACCTGCAGATCGGTGGCGACATCGTGTTCGTCTACGGAATAGGCCGTCATATCGGTCTCCGGATTGAATTCGACCGGCGTCAATGAATTATTGGAGATAATCAGATCGACCCGGTGCCACTTGCCGTAATCCCGGACGATGGCATCCGTCAAGGCGATCGTCAATCCGTTTTTGAAATAGACCTCCCAGGGCACACCGTCCCGATAATCGACCGAACGCTCCGTTATGACCGGAGATTCCCATACCGGCATGTCGTCCGCAATGCGGAATTTAAGCGTGTTCCCGCTGCCGTCCGCCAGCAAATAATAATCATGAACCGGCAGCCCTGCACGATATTCCACCATTCGGCAGGAGCCGTCTCCGTTGTATGCCTCGTACATCCCGGACAATTCGCCGCCGGCATACGACGCACGTGTTTTCAACGTTCCATTCTCGTCGTATTGCCGATATTCGCCTTCCAACAATCCTTCCGAATAATATGATTTTTCCGACATGCGACCATTCTTGAAATAGGAAACAACATCTCCGTCAAACACCGTCCGGCGATCATCAAGCGTATCGATTGTCTGAAAACGCCCTTCTCTCCGCAATTCTCCCGAAATATAAAAATCCTTGAACATTTTGAGCCCCGCCGCATCCGCAGGATAAAGCGCCAGTCGATAATAATCGGCAAAAACCGGATTTCGCACCGTCATCCCCGAACGGCTATAGTAGAGTGTATCTATCCGCTCCTGCGACAAAGCACCTTTGCCTACCACTAGCAACAATACAAACAATAAAACTCGGTTCATAAAATGACTAGGCTTCATAGGTTTCATCACTTTTCCGATATCCGACACGCTGTTATCGTGTCAATTGTTCTTATTGATCAGATTCACCACAACCTTCGTCATCACGTCTTTTTCCTCCGTGCGGCTCTCGGCAATCATCAGCGTCAGGGCGACCAGTGTATTGTTATCCAAAAGGCGCGAACCGTCAGCTCGGTAAAGAATCCGATTGTTTTCCAAGAACCAAAGGAACAGGAAAGCGGCGATACGCTTGTTACCGTCGCTGAACGAATGGTTTTTAACCGTCAGATAGAGCAGATTAGCCGCCTTCTCCTCAACGCTCGGATAGAGGTCCCGCCCGCCGAAAGTCTGGTAAATTGCGCCCATCGTGCTTTTGAACGACTCGTCCTTCTCGTGGGCGAACAGCTCGCTGCCTCCGAACTTGTCGCGTAACACCTGTAACGCCTCCATCGCATTTTCATAGGTCGCATGAAACGGCTCCTCGGTCGTAGTAGCCGACACTTCCAACTGCTGATAATCGTAGCGGTCGAGCGTATCGAGACCGTAAGTATAGTCCGTAATCACGCGCAGCAACCCGATTGCCTCGGATTTCGTAACATCCTTTGCCGACAACACGTTCGAGAGCAGATGAACGGTTTGTTTCAGCTCCTCCAACTGCTCGGCCTTGGACTGGCTATTGACTGCATAGCCTTTTATTAGATACTCTTTCAAGACCTTATTTGCCCAGATACGAAATTGAGTGGCATTTTTGGAATTGACGCGATAGCCCACCGATAGAATCATATCGAGGTTATAAAATGGAATCATACGTCGCACTTGCCGTTGCCCCTCATGCTGAACATGTGCAATTTTTGCACATGTTACGTCCCGCTCCAATTCGGACGACTTATAAATGTTGTTGACATGTCTGACAATAACCGTTCTGTCAACTCCGAACAAATGCGCAATCTGCGCCTGCGTCAGCCACACGCTGTCGTTCTCCATGCGAACGTCCAAGCGGGTCTCGCCGTCTGCCGTCTGGTAAATGATAATCTCCCCTCTGTCCATAGAAACAAAGATACGAATAAGCCTGAAATATCGAAAATCCGTCGAAGCGATTATTTTACAGCCACCCAAATACAATTCGCTCTCCCTTACCCAAAAGTAAAGGAGAGCGTACTGCTACTTTCTCATCAACTTCTCGAAATACTTGCAATCATAGCCCCAATAGCATTTGCCGTCACCGGCAAAATCCCAAATATTCATTACTTCCCGAAGCCGAAGCGGCAGCTCCTTACCGTCCCGGATAAATCGTTTGGATCGGCTACGAAAAAGACGGTTACATAACTGCTTGTCCTTTTTCTGCGACTTGCAACACGCGATCGTGCTGACGGGTGTTCGTTTCCTGCTTCTGCTCATGATCTCATAAGGTTTGACCCGTAACTTTCTACGAGTCGATTAAACACTTATGAGGCTCTAAATATTAAATTATTCAACATATTGACAATACTAAATTTCAAAGTGACGCATACGAATCTGTCTATGCTTCGGCTATAATCCGCAATGTTTCCTTTACATATCCCCTGCGATCATACTTCTCTCCTCGGCACAACCAACAACTGCATGGCGTTCCTGTTTTTTTGTAGATCTGCATCCATTTCACCCTTGCCAACTCGAACCAATGAGGATGTCTATTCCAGTTACCATCCGCTTTCTTGATTCCACACCCGCAAGCGGCATGATAAACCATGCGAGCTTTAAACACCCGGTTCTGTTGTTCTCTCCTCCAAAGTTTGTTTCTTTTGTCCATCGTCTCTTTGTATTAAAGTTAGAATGAACAAAAAATTTATCTGACTATACCCCAGCCTGTCCATATTGTAAAGTTTTAAGTGATGACTAAGACTATATTATGAATACAAAGATAATGTTTATTTATGTCATCTTATGACGCAAATTATTTTTTCATTTATAAAATCGATATCGAACATAAATCGAGCTTGATACGATTCACATAATTTCATTCAAACAACCAACTATTAATGCATAATATTAACAATACGAATAATGCTCAATTTGACGATAAAAATCCGCCTGCATCTCCAAAAGTCTTCGCATTTGGTTTTTTCGCCGAAAATCGCTATATTTGTACTGTCATGCAAGGAGATACGGCGACGGCGCAGGCGAAACGGGCAGGCGGGCGCAAGACCATGCAAAAAGACGGTAGGCGACGCGGGAATAAAGCATAGAAAACCGTTGCAAACCGTTGATATACATTAGGCTTACAAATGTGCAGGAGCACCTTTATCCGCACAAAGGAGCCTTTTTCCGAGGCTCCTTTTTTGTTGCCCGTCCGGCGCAAAAAGAGGAAAACCGACTGTATATCATCATTTTGCAAAGGCTTCGACCGATTCCCCGAACCGAAAACGAAAAGACCGCCCGAAGACATTGGGGCTGCCCGAATTGTTCGGACAGCCCCTCTCTTCATTCATAAGTTGCGTCACTTCATCCCGACGGATGATCTTTCTTCCAGATAAAGCGTCATATACGTCAGTAACTTGTCGGCGTCTATGCAGCAGCCCGGCTCCCGCCGCCGGATACAGCGAAAAGCCTTGTCGATCGAATCCCAGAGCATCAGGCTGAATCGGTTCGCCTCGGCGGGAACCATGTACTTGGTCTGTACTGTCGGAAGCCACAGCGAAAATTCGACGCTGGCCGACTGCGGAAACAGTTCCAGCAACTCGTCCGATTCATGACGGTAGTCGAGAAACGTATTCTCGCACATCCCGAATTTGGGCCGGATGACCGTTTCATAGATTTTGGCGTGGGTTCTGCGATGATCGTATCGGTCGAAAAACCACCGATCGATCTTTTTGACGCTTACGACACGATAGTAACGCTAGGGACTCTCGTTCTCCTTTTTCATAACCACTGAAGTTTTAAGCAGGACGACATTATCCTTATCCTATTTTACGCATTTCGGCATACGTGAGATTCACCCTATAGTCCTGAAATTTGGAGCGTTTCGCCAATCGGCAATAACGGTGACAGACGGCGAGGGGCCGCCATAGCGTAAAACGCCGATGATCCGCACCCGGTTCGAGCATGACATCCCCGTAGTTCAGTATTTCGCAAAGTCGTACAGACATGGTCGAAAAGCCGTTTTTTTCGTTTGCGCGGCAAAGGTCCGGAATCCGGAAAAGCTTTCCAAGCCGATATGGAACGCTTCCACACCAATATTCAGGACGAACATGAAAAAGCCGCCGAAAACGGACCGCAACCGCCGTCTTACTCCGGAATAGCGATCTGCTGCACGGGCTGCTCCCGGTTCCGGTCCAGCGGATGGGACTGGTAGGCCGTTTTCCCGAAGTCGATCCCCGCGAGGTCGATACAGCGGATCGTATTGTTGTAGGCGGTCTTGTAATAGATCCGGCGGTTGGTCAGGTCGATAGCCGAGGTCCACTGCGTGGCGCTCGGAATGTCCGGACACTCGCCTTCGGGATGTTCGATACCGATGGGAATGTCGAAATTGTTGAGCAGGTGGAGGCATTGCTGTACGGTCTCGAACCCGGTGGCGCGCTGCGGAGCCGTGGCGCGGTAGAAGGCGGCCCTCACGAAGCGCGACGGCGGCGTAGCGTCGCCCGGAAGGCCGAGAAACCCCGAATTGCCGCCCGTAGGCCGCAGCGTTACGCCGTCCAGCCGGCGGACGGGGGCGTCGCCCGGATAGAGGTTCACGTAATTGTTCAGGTTGGTGAGCTGCCACTCGAAACCGGGGGCGTTGGTGAGCACGCCGACCTCGTTTTCGTAAAAATGCGGCACTCCGCCTACGATTTCCAGCACGACCTGCCGTCCGGACGGCTCTCCGATGCGCCAGTGTACGACCGACGTCTTTTCCAACGCGACGATGCGCACGCCTCCGACGGCGGCTTTGACCTCATCGACGGTCGAAAATTGCGTCAGCGCCCACGTCACGAATTGCAGATCGGCGAGCGTGCGGTCGTTCTGCGCCGGTTCGTAGGGTTCATACCCTCCGTATTGCGGAAAGAAGAAGAGTCCGGCCGACAGCCCCGCTTCGTTGATCCCCTCGGCGATGAACTCCTTCTGCACCACGGACAGCCCCACGACGCCGTATTTGGCCGTGAAGGTCATGCCGTCGGCTCCCAAGGGTGTAAAGGAGCGGAGCCGCTGACCGCGCGGGATGACGACGTATTCGCTCTGCAAAACGCCGCGGGCCCACTCGATGGTGCGCGACTGCACATAACTGCCATCAGCAGCCGTGAGCGCGATGCCCGTGCAGGCGACCGCCTGAAAGGAACTGCCGCAGACAGCGGCCATACCCAGCAACAAATTCCTTGTTTTCATAATCGTCCGGTTTACGGTGAATACCTTTGCACCCGCCCCAAATTCCGTGCAAATTCCCGTCGGAGACGATATCCGGCAGCGGGCCGCCCTATGGTATGACCTTTGCACGCGGAACAAAAAAAGAATTCGAATTATGAAACGACCTGCATACGACAAGGAAGCTCTGCGGGAAAACAAGGGCGGAATGCAAGTGGGACAGCCTTCCGCCGATCCGCAGCAGACTCAGGAAACCACGCGCACCCAGATCACGCCGGACGACATTTCCGACGACGGCCCCATCGCCCCCGCATCCGCAAACGGAACTCCCTCCCGGCAGCAGATCGAACAGGACGTCGTGGCGGTCAACCCCTCGGTAGACAGCATGGAGAGCCGGGGCTAAGCCCAGAAGCCGGGCAACGCCGCCGGGATTCACCGCACACAGACCAGCCGGACGTCGCCGGACACAAAAAAAACACACCGCAAAAGCGGTGTGTTTCAGTTTCCGGCCGACGGACAAGTCTCAGAAATTGCACCCCGTGTCCCACCACAGGCGGGTGCCGCCGTGATCGGGACCTCCAAGCTCTTTCAGAAGCATTTCGTATTGTTCGGGGTCCGAGGTTTCGAGCGTCGCGGGATAGGGCAGGCGGCGGATCATCGTCTCGGTATCGATGCTCTGGCCCTTGCTATGGTTGAAGCGCACCGGAAACAGACGCGGATAACCCGTCCGCCGCTGCTCGGCCCAAGCTTCGCAGCCTTCGGGATACATGGCGATCCACTTTTGGGTGATGATCCGTTCGAGTTTGATCTCGGCGGCCGCCGACTCGTCCCAGCGGGGCGACACGCGGCACCGGGCCGCAATATCGTTCTCCGGGGCGATCGGGTCACGGTAATCGGCCGCGGAAGCGTCGTTTTCCAGATACTGCTCCGCACCCGACACCTGCCATTGGGCAAACGATATGGAGACACCGGCGCGGTAGCACGTTCCGGCGTCTTCATCGGTCCATCCCCGCAAGGCGGCTTCGGCGCGCAGAAACCACACTTCGGCCGCAGACATCAGCACGACTTCGGTCGTCGGCTCGACAGTGAGCCGCGAAAAGGCGGCGTAATAGTTATGCGAAAAGGCGGTTCCCTGACGGATGCCGTGATATTGCCCTTTCAACGGAACGGAAACGGATTCCCCGCCGTCGTCCGTAATAACGAGATCGTCGGCGCAGGGTTCGAAAAATTTCGCGATACGCGGATCGCCGAACCCGGTCAGCACGGACTCCATCGAGGCGTTCATGACGGCTTCGTTCCAGCTCCGGTTGATCGCGCCGAGCGGATTCGAGTAGATTCCCGAAGTCTTGACCGCCGCATTGTTCGTATTGACCTCGATCACCCCGTATGGGTCGGCGGCCGCCTTCCGGAACTCCGCGCGGGCCTTCTCCGGCGCGACTGACGCAAGACGCACGGCCAGACGCATGCGCAGGGAGTTGGCGAAGCGGAGCCATGCGGCATAGCTGCCGTCGAGCAGCAGGTCGAATTTCGCAAATTCGCCGGCCGTCGGACGCTCCGCGACATAATCCGACAAGATTTCCGAAGCTTGATCCAGATCGTCGAAAAAGCGCATGTAGACCTCCCGTTGGCCGTCGGGCACGTACTCGGCGCCCTGCGCGCCGAAACGGGTATAAATCACCGGACCGTAATAGTCGGTCACCCGCTGCATGGCCAGCACCTTGAGTATCTTCGCAATGGCATAGAAGGGCGGCATCAGCTCAGCGGCGGTCTGCTCCAGCCGGTAGATTTCGGGCATCACATAGGAGTAGGTGAACTGCCACATGGCGCTGTTCCAGCCGTCCTGCAGGTTATAGTCGGAGTTGTGGCTCCCGCCCTGCAGGGGTTTCGGGTCGTGCATGTAGCCCGAAAACATGTCCGCATTGAGATTCTGCGTGAGCTGGAAAGGCCAGTTCTTGCCCTTGCCGAAATCGTAATTGAAATAGACCCCCTGCTGGATAATGCCCAGACGGTATCCCAAACCGTTGTTGTCGGCTTCCAGCTCGCCGTCCGTAATGCCGGAGAGGTCGTCGTTTATGTCGCGGAAATTACCCGTGCACGCGCCGAAAAGCAGCGCACAAAGTCCCGCGAAAAGATATGTATGCCGGCATTTCATGCTTAAAATTCCAGTTTGATATTAAATCCTATGTTGCGCACGGTGGGCATGCCGTACACTTCGATTCCCTGATTGTCGTTGCCCGTCGAAAGGATGAGATCGGGATCGAACGGCGCGGCGTTGTAAATGAAGAAGAGGTTGCGCGCGACCAGCGACATGGTGACGCCGCTCAGCACCCGCGTGCGGCGGACCAGCTTCTGCGGCAGCGCATAGGAGACGGCCAATTCGCGCAGCCGGATATTCGTGGCGTCGTACATGTAATATTCCGTCACGCCGGCGCGTCCTCCGACCAGCTTGTAAAATCCTTTCACGTCGTCGATACGCCGCCCTTCGAGCGTCACGTAACCGCGGTCGCGGGCGTCGGCCGTTGCGGCCGAGACGCCGTAGGAGTCCATGTCGGCCATGGTCTGCGACAGCAGCCGGCCCCCGTAACGGCAGTCCAGCATCAGCGACAGCGACGCGCCCCTGTAAGAGAAGGTGTTGCTCCACGACAGCGCGAACACGGGATTCGCATTGCCTACCTTGACGGTATTGCCGTCGCCCGCGGTGCGGGGCAGGCCGGCGTAATCGCCTTCGGTTTCGTAAACGATATGCCCGTCGGCATCGCGCTCGAACGCCCGGCCGTAAATGTCGCCGATCGCCCCGCCCTCGACCAGTTTCATGGCGTAGGACGACGAGAAACTCGACGGACCGTAGGCATATTCGCGCAGTTCGTCGTGCAGTTTTATCACCCGGTTCCTGTTATGCGCGAAGTTCACGACCGACTGCCACGTCAGACCGCTGCCGTAAACCGGATAGGCGCTCAGCGACACCTCGACGCCCTCGTTCTCGATGTTGCCGGCATTTTCGTACCGGAAAGCATAGGCTTCGCCCGACAGGGCCGGCAGCTTGAAGAACTGGTTGTGGGTGTTGGTCTTGTAGTAAGTGGCGTTGATTCCCAGCCGGTCGCCGAAGAAACGCCATTCGAAACCCGCTTCGAGCGCATTGGTCATTTCGGGCTTGAGGTCGGTGCCCGGAGCCGCATCGGCGGCGTTGATGCCCCCGCCGGCCGTAATGTGGGCCTTCGGGTTGGTAATGAACATCGGAATGTCGTTGCCCACGCGGCTCCACGTCAGGCGCACCTTGGCGAACGACATCCATTCGGGCAGTTTGAACATCTTGCCGACGACCCACGACGCGCCGAACGAACAGTAGAAAAACCCGCTGCCCTCGTGCGAAGTGTAGGCCAGCGTCGAAGCCCAGTCGTTGCGCCCCGTGACTTCGAGGTTGAGACTCTCGGCGTATTTGACCGAAGCCGTGGCGAAGAGCGACTGTATCTGGCGGCGGGCGTCGATCTGCTCATCGACGTAGGCCGAGCTGTTCATGACGATATTGGCCACGTTGAATACATTGGGGTAATAGAGCGACGCGGTCTTCGAGTCGATGCGCAGCGAATTCACCGTGCGGTCGTTCAGGGAGACGCCGACCGTCGCGCTGAACGTCCAGTCGGGCGTGAACCGCCTGTCGAAGAGGGCCAGCGCCTCGCCGTTGAAAAGGGTCTCCGAATAACCGCTTTCGATGTAGCGGCCGTTGTTCCCGGCCAGCGCCGGAGCCGTCGAGGCGTAGAACCTCTGGCGGACCTTGTCGTCGATATGATCGACGTTGCCGCGGGCGCGGATGCGCAGCCAGCCGTTCACCTTCCAGTCGGCGGAGAGAGAGGCCATGACCCGGTTGCGCAGGCTCTTGCTGCGGATGCGGTTGGTGATCCAATAGGGATTCTGTTCGAAATCGTCGCTCGGAGCGATCCAGTTCTGCACGCCGAGTTTGCGGTCCGGGTCATAGACCTCGAAATGCTCGCGGTAGGGAGTCATATCGACGCCGCGCGGAAAACGGTAAAGCCCGACCAGCGGGTTCATGTAGAATCCGCCCGGCACCGGTTTGTCCTTCACGACCTGACGCATGAAGCTGATGTTGCCGTCGAGCTTGATCCGGTCCCGGAACAGCCCGGTCGTCGCCCGTAGGTTGAAGTTATGCCGCATCAGGCGGTTCGAGCCCGTGATTCCGCGCTCGGCGGTATTGGCGTAGGAGAAGTAGGTCTGCATCTGCTCGGTGCCCGAAGAGACCGACAGCGAGTTCATCGCCGTAACGCCCGTCCGGAAAAAATCCCCGGCGTTGTCGTATGCCTTCATCGCGGCGCGCGCTCCCCAGCTTTCGACGCCGCCGCTCACCCCGTAACGGTTCTGGAAGTCCGGCAGGCGGAAAGGGCTCTGGAACGTAAGGTTCGAAGTGAAGGTCACGGGCTGCCGTTTCGCGGCGCTGCCCTTCTTGGTCGAGATCAGGATCACGCCGTTGGCGGCCTGACTGCCGTACAGCGCGGCCGCCGGGGCGCCCTTGAGGATCGAGACGCTCTCGATGTCCTCGGCATTGAGGTTCGAGATGCCGTCGCCGCCGTCGCGGTTGCCCGCATCGGCGACACCCCCGATGGCCGTATAGGCCTGCTCAGGCGAGGAGTTGAGAATCGGCATGCCATCGACCACGTACAGCGGCTGATTGTCGCTGGCCACCGAGCGGACGCCGCGGATGCTGATCTTGGAGGAGGCGCCCGCGCCCGAAGAGCTTTCGTTCACCTGCACGCCGGCCGACTTGCCCGCGAGCGAGAGAATCATGTTCGACGACTTGACGTTCGTGAGCTGCGTTCCCTTGATCTTGTCGGCCGAATAGGTCAGGTCGGCATAGTTGCGTTCCAGTCCCAGAGCCGTCACGATCACGTCGGCGATAACTTTCACGTCCTCCTCCAGCGTGATGTCCAACCCGGTGCGGTTTTCGGTCGGGACACTGCGGGACACATAGCCCACGCACGAGACGTCGAGCACGGCGCCGGGAGCGACGCTGATGGAGAATTCACCTCCGGAGAGGGTCGCCACGCCGTTCGAAGTCCCGTGTTCCACGACGGTAACCCCGACAAGAGGCGCCCCCGTCTGGTCGGTAACGTGGCCCCGGACCACGAACTTCCGTTGCGCGGACTGCGCCCGGACTTCGAATCCGGAGAGCAAACACAAACAGAACGTCAAGACCAGAGTGCGGAATAAAATCCGGCAACCGGGTCCCGGTAATTTTTCAGAGTAAGACGTATAAGGCATCACATTGCAGAAACAATCCGTCACAAAAATATAAAACTTTGGCATTAAATCATAATAAATAGAACAAATCAGCCGAATCGTCGGTCAAAACAGCCCGGAACAACCTATCGGCGGCCGTTGCCGGAGACATTTCCGGAATAATGGTAGCCCGAACCGTAATCCGTATACGCACCGTCTCGGAAGAAACGGTATATTTGCACCATACAAACCTGAAAAATCATGTCGGGCAAGCAAAAAAGAGGCAAAATGATAATACTGTCAAGCATCCTGCTCGCGGCGCTGGCCGCCGCATTCGTCATCGTCCGACTGCCGAGCTTCGGGCGTCTGCCCCAAGGCGAACGGCTCGAACGCATCCGGCAGTCGCCGAACTACCGCGACGGCCGGTTCCGCAATCAAGAAGCCGGTCCGATGATGACGGGCGACAAGAGCCGTTTGCGCGGCATACTGGAATTTCTCTTCCGCAAGCGCGAGGGACTCCGTCCCCAAGATGCGGTGCCGGCGATCCGCACCGACCTGCGGGCGCTCGATCCCAAGAGCAACCTGCTGGTCTGGTTCGGGCACTCGTCCTACCTGATTCAGGCCGAAGGACGCCGGACGCTCGTCGATCCGGTTTTCCGCAGCGCGGCGCCGCTCTCGCTGCTCAACCGTCCGTTCAAAGGCACCGACATCTACCGCCCCGAAGAGATGCCCGACATCGACTACCTCATCGTCACGCACGACCACTGGGATCATCTCGACTACCGCACGGTCCGCGAACTAAAAGAGCGCATCGGCACGGTCATCTGTCCGCTGGGCGTGGGCGAGCACTTCGAGTACTGGGGCTTCGACCCGGCGAAGATCGTCGAGCTGGACTGGCACGAACAACAGACGCTCGGCGACGGATTCACCGTCCGCTGTCTCCCCTCGCGCCACTTCTCCGGCCGCGGGCTGTCGTCCAATCAGACGTTGTGGGGATCGTTCCTGCTGCAAACGCCCGCGCGGAAAATCTACATGGGCGGCGACGGCGGATACGGACGCCATTTCGCCGAGATCGGAGAAGAGTTTCCGGACATAGACCTCGCCGTTCTCGAAAACGGCCAGTACGACGAAGCGTGGAAATACATCCACACGATGCCCGACCAACTGGCCAAAGCCGCAAAAGAGCTGGGTGCAAGGCGGATCATGACCGTCCACCACTCAAAATACGCCCTTGCCAAGCACCGCTGGGACGAGCCGCTGGCGACCGAGGCGGCATTGGCCGCGGACACCGCGCTGCACCTCCTGCGGCCCGAAATCGGCGAGGTGGTTCCGCTGGAAACTCCGCAACCGGAGCGTGCGCAGGCCGACGATCCGACGGGATTATAGCGCATCGGACAGAGTCGGGCTTCAACGCGGCTATCCCGGTTCCGGCCGGCTCATTCCGCCGGAAGCCCGCGATCCGCACCGAAACATCCCGCACTGAAGCGACCTACGGCGAAGCGACGCGACCCGCGCCGAAACATCTTCGCCGAAGCGATCTCTGCCGAAACATCTGCGGCGGCAGTGAGGCGCCGACCTCCGGCCACGGCAACCCGCATCCGACACCTGCGGAAAAACGGCCTTTACCACGCATACTCAGGACTTGAGCGTTCCGGCTCTGGTATGCAATTTGCTCCGGAGGGAGGAAAATCCATATGCTATGAACAATTTTTCCTCACTGATCGAAAATTCGAAGCGGGCCGTACGTTACTGGTGGCTGCTCCTGATCATCGGCATCGCCCTGTTCGTCGTGGGCATCCTGATATTCGTCTACCCCACCCAGAGCTATCTGGGCATGTCGCTCGTCTTCGGCTGGCTGATGCTCTTTTCGGGCATTCTCGAAGTCGTGCTTTCATCGGCCAACAAACACTTCATCACGGGCCGCGGCTGGATGCTGGCCGGGGGCATCATCGAAATCATCCTCGGCATCATCCTGATCTTCAACGTCGCGCTTTCGGCCGCCACACTCCCGATTTTCCTCGGTTTCTGGCTCATGCTGCGCGGATTCAGCGCCATCGGTCTGGGCGGCGACATGAACGCCATGGAGATTCCCGGATCGGGCTGGACCGTTTTCAGCGGCATCCTGCTGGTGCTCTGCTCGTTGTGGATTCTGTTCCAACCGCTGGTATTCGGCACCACGGCCGTCGTGATCTGGGTCGGCATTTCGCTGCTCTTCGCCGGCATCGCCGCCTGTTCGCTTTCGATCCAGCTGCGGCAGGCGCACCGCTGTCTCGGCAACCGCTGATATTTCCGCACGCCGTCAAGTCTGCCTCACCGTACAAGCCCCTCGCAGCGAGGGGCTTTTTTTGTTCTCCGCCGCCGCACCGGGAACTCTGCCGTCCCCAAACAGCGACTGCCACACAAAAAAAGTTTCACACGGCAAGTCCCTCTTCAGAGGGCCTTGCCCTTTCCCGCACACACCACGGCACACCACCCCTCCCGGCGGCGAAACCGATGAAACCGGAAACGGCACAAGCCCCGAAAACACGAAACCGGACGGCCGGAGCGAACCGCCCATCACACCGGTCAGGCGTGCGCGATCTCCGTCACGGCGTGTTCGAGAAATTCCTGCAGGACGAGCGCATGATTCTCGGCCGCATTTTTCGATGCGTACAGCAGCGTAACGGTCTCATTTCCGGCGATGCGGCGGACAAACTCCCGCACGGCCTGCGAGCCGCGCAGCTCTTCGAGATACCGGCGCCGGAACTCCGGCCAGCGGGTCTGCGGATCGGCGTGATACCATGTGCGCAGTTCGGGGCTGGGCGTGATCTCCTTGGCCCACACGTCGTAATGCAGGGCATCCTTGCGCACGCCGCGCGGCCACAGTTTATCGACCAGCACGCGGCAGCCGTCGTCCGGAGCGGCGGGTTCGTAAACGCGTTTGATTCGTATGCGTGTCATAAGTTCGCTGCCAAAGGCGTAAAAAGTTCGATCAGATTTTCTTCGGGGTCCCTCAGATGCACGACCCGCATTCCCCAGCCGGGCATGTCGGTCGGACGGTTGACAAACTCCACGCCCCTTGCAGAGAGCGTTTCGAAGGCTTCGTCCACATTGTCGACTTCAAACGACACCATCATCTTATCCCTGCAGCCGGCCGGCAGCTCCTTGTCTGCATTGCCGGCGACAGGCGCCATGAGGTCGGACGTAAATATCGCCAACCCCTCGATGCCTTCGGCCACCTTGAAACTGCCGTAACAGCCTTCGATATCGAACGCCGCCTCCAAACCGAGTTTTTCCGTATAAAACCGGAAGCACTTTTCATAGTCTCTGACCAATAATCTCACATTGCTGAATTTCATAATCGTCCAATTAAAAAAGAGATGCGCGAACGGGCCGTATCCCCTAAAATGAAGGGCGCCTCCCGGCGCCCTTCCCCATCAAAAATTAACCCTTAAAAATTATCCCCATTCCGAAAAACTTCCGAGAGGTAGTGGTGAAGGTAGTAAAGATCCGCATCACCCTGAATCACCTCCCGATGCAGAAGTTCTTCTTCATCGGAGATGCCGTCGTCCGAAACTTCGTTTTTGTCAATATCCTCCATAGGCATCTTGTAATTTTGCTTTGTACTAACTAAACGCCGCGCCTTTGGAAATATTGTGTGCCGGTCAGCACAAAATCATATTTTTTTCCTTGATCATCCGCCGCAGGTTGATAAGCGCATAGCGCATCCGGCCCAACGCGGTGTTTATACTCACGTCGGTCTGCTCGGCGATATCCTTGAAACTGAGACCGGCGAAATAACGCATCATCACCACCTCGCGCTGCTCGGCAGGGAGCAGCTCGACCAATGCGCGCACGTCGCGCTCGATCTGTTCGCTGACCATGGCGTCCTCCACGTTCCGCTCGGCGAAACGCAGCGATCCCAATACATCGTATCCGGCTTCGGCTTCGGTGACGGCCTTGTTCTGCCGCTGGGCGCGGAAATAGTCGATCACCTGATTGTGCGCGATGCGCAAAACCCACGAGAGAAACTTCCCGTTGTCCGTATAGCGGCCGTCGTCGATTACACGCACGGCTTTGATAAATGTCTCTTGGAAGATATCTTCTGCAACATCGCGGTCCTTCACCATCATATTGATGTAGTCGCGCACACGGCGGCTATGGCGTTCGATGAGCTTGGATATGGCACTTTGGTCACCTGAGAGGTAGTGATTAAGCAATACCTGGTCACTTAATACTTGCACGTTCATACTCTTGTCTCCTAAATGTAGTTAAGAGTAGACTTTTCCCGATAGGCAATCCTTTTTAAGTTGTGTATGTCGATAATTTCATCGTTCGGGCTTTCGGAAACCCGGAGTTTCCGGAGCCTTGACAGCGGCAAGATAAACACTTTTTTCCGAAAATCCAAATTTCTTTCTACTCCGGCGGGAATGTCCCGGCCTGTTTATTCGGATTGCAGAAACAGCAAAATCCGTGCCGGAACAGTTCCGAAAGGCATTTTATTCGGAATCAGCGGTCAAGGCGAAACGGTCGAAGAGGCGGGTGAACCGGCACGCCGTTTTTCGCGGGAATCCGCCCCGCCACCCGGCATCACTCCGCACGGCACGCCGCCTTGAGCGGCTCGACATGAATGGCGATCATCGTGCCTTCGCCGAACCGGGCGCGCAGGCGGCGTTCGATGTCCTCGGTCAGCTCGTGCGAGCGGCAGACGCTCATCGCGCCGTCCACGCGCACATGCACCTCGACGGCGATCGACGCGCCGATACGGCGCGTGCGCAGGTTGTGCGGCTCCCGCACTTCGGGATTCGCCGCAACGACACGCAGGATTTCCTCTTCCACATCCTCCGGAAGCGAACGTTCCAGAAGTTCGTCGAGTCCGGTGCGGATCAGATCGAACGCGATCTTGAAAATGAAAACCGCCACGACGAGCGCCGCGATCGGGTCGGCGATGCGCCACTTATCGCCCAGAAAATAGGCGCACCCGATGCCGGCCAGCGTTCCCAGCGACGAAAGGGCGTCGCTGCGGTGATGCCATGCGTTGGCGATCATGCTCGGACTCGACACCCGGCGGCCTTCGCGCACCGTATAGCGGTAAAGAATCTCCTTGACGACGATGGAGACCGCGGCGGCCAGCAGCGCCACGGTGCCGGGACGGGGCAGCAGCCCTCCGTCCACGACGACGCGGATCGCACCGATGCTGTTCACCAGAATCCCCGTGCCTACGGCGGCCAGCGCAAGGCTGATGATGATCGTAGCGAGCGTCTCGTATTTGCCGTGGCCGTAGTCATGTCCCTCGTCCTTGGGTTTGGCCGAAATCTTGGCAAAGGCGATCACCACCACGTCGGTCGCCATGTCGGAGAACGAGTGTACGGCGTCGGCGACCATGGCACCGCTTCGGCCCAGAATACCCGCCGCGAGTTTGATCCCGGCGAGCAGGAGATTGACCGCGAAACCGATTAAGGTCACACGGTATATTTTCTTTTTGCGGATTTCAGCCTCACCGGACATAACGCACGTTTTTACGACAATGAACAAAAATAGTGAAATTTACGGAAACACAAGACCGGCGATCGCTTTTCCGGCCGGATTACCCCATCCCGAAACTCTCCGCACGGCCGGCACCACCCGACACAACGGGCCGAAAAATCCCCGGCGGATATTCGCCGGGGATATTCCATCCGATCGCGCGGCATCGCGCACGCCGCAGACTAATAGCTGCGGGCGAACAGCACGCGGCGGTGCGACGGCTTGCCGGAGAAGACGCATACGCCCTCCTCGTCGGGCGCGTCGATCGGAATGCAGCGGATCGTGGCCTTCGTGGCCTCCTTGATCGCCACCTCGGTCTCGACCGTGCCGTCCCAGTGCGCGAGCAGGAAGCCGCCCTTGTCGTCGAGCACCTGCTTGAACTCCACCCACGTATCGACCTTGGTAATCATCGACTCGCGGTAGTTGAGCGCCTTCCGGTAGATGTTCTCCTGAATTTCGGTCATCAGGCCCTCGATACGCTCCACGAGTCCCTCCTGCAAAACGGTCTGTTTTTCGAGCGTGTCGCGGCGGACGAGTTCGATCGTGCCGTTTTCCATATCACGAGGTCCCATCGCCAGACGCACCGGAACGCCCTTGAGTTCGTATTCGGCGAACTTGAAGCCCGAACGCACGTTGTCGCGGTCGTCGATCTTCACGCTGATGCCTTTGGCCTTGAGCTGCGCGGCAATGGCCTCGAAGCGCGTGCGGATCTCGGCCAGCTGGTCGTCGCCCTTGTAGATGGGAATCATCACCACCTGAATCGGCGCCAGTTTCGGCGGCAGCACCAGACCGTTGTTGTCCGAATGCGCCATGATAAGCGCGCCCATCAGGCGGGTCGAAACGCCCCACGAGGTAGCCCACACGTATTCGAGCTTGCCCTCCTTGTTGACGTACTGCACGTCGAACGCCTTGGCGAAATTCTGGCCGAGGAAGTGCGACGTGCCGCTCTGCAGCGCCTTGCCGTCCTGCATCAGCGCCTCGATCGTAAGCGTATCTTCGGCTCCGGCGAAACGCTCGTTGGGCGACTTGTGGCCCACCACCACCGGCAGCGACATCCACTCTTCGGCGAACCGTTGGTAGACATGAATCATCTTTTCGGCCTCCTCGACAGCCTCCTCGCGCGTGGCATGCGCCGTGTGGCCCTCCTGCCACAGGAATTCGGCGGTGCGCAGGAACAGGCGCGTACGCATCTCCCAGCGCACGACGTTGGCCCACTGGTTGCACAAGATCGGCAGGTCGCGGTACGACTGAATCCAGTTCTTATAGGTATTCCAGATGATCGTCTCCGAGGTCGGACGCACGATCAGCTCCTCTTCGAGCTTGGCATCGGGATCGACGACGACGCCCTTGCCTTCGGGATCGTTCTTCAGACGGTAGTGCGTCACCACGGCGCACTCCTTGGCAAAGCCCTCGACGTGGTGGGCCTCCTTCGAGAAGAACGACTTGGGGATGAACAGCGGGAAATAGGCGTTCTGATGCCCCGTATCCTTAAACATCTTGTCCAGCGCGTCGTGCATCTTCTCCCAGATGGCATAGCCATAGGGTTTGATGACCATACAACCGCGTACGGCCGAATTCTCGGCCAGCCCCGCCTTCACGACCAGATCGTTGTACCACTGCGAGTAGTTCTCGTCCGACTTGGTGAGGTCCTTGAGTTCCTTTGCCATATATCTTTATTTTTGATTTTGTTTCAGCCTGCAAATATAATAAAAAAATAAAGGTCCGTCACCGGGACGGACCTTTATATTGACGAAACGGCCGCATCAGAAACGGAAGCTGAGCGTCGCGGCCAGATAGTGACGTTTCAGAGAGGTGTCGTACAGACCGCTCCACGTCTCCATGTCGCCGCCGTTTTCGGGCCTGCTGAAGAAGAGCTGGTACTGCGTCTGCTTGTTGGTGACATACTGATAGGCCAGATCCAGCGTCGTGTTGCGTCCGAGGTTCACGCCGGCGCCGGCCGAGAAATAGTAGCTCTCATAGGTCGTCGGCATGCTGGTATAGGCGTCGTTCACATAGAAATCCCGCTCCTTGAGCATCGAATCGGTATAACCGCCGCCCACGCGCAGGGCCAGAATCGGCAGCGGCTTGACCTCGACGCCCGCACGGATCGAGTTCGTGCCTTGGAAATTATGCTTGAACTCCGCCTTGTAGTCCTCTTCGGAGAAGTAGTTATACTGCGGAACGTTCTTCACGCGGATCCCGTTGTACCAGTCGCGCTCGTAATCGATCGACACGATGGCGAAAGTGCCGAACGTATACGAAGCGCCGAACATCAGGCGTGCCGGCGAGGTGAAATCCCAGCTGTTGCCGCCGCTGTTGTTGGCCCGTGGCGTGGCGTTTCCCACCGTAGCCACCTTGTTGTCGGCATTATTCCTGATATCCGAAAAGATATCGGCCCGATAGGAGTAGTCGAGCGAATAGTAGGTCGGCGTATGGAAAGCCACGCCGACACGCAGGCCGGTCAGGGGCCGTGCGGTGAAGCCCAGCTTGAAATTCACGCCGCTGCCGTTCATCTCCATCTCCTGATAGAGATTCATCACGTCGAGCTGCTCGGCGAGCGCATTGCCGCTGCCGTCGTGTCCGATGCCGTCCGTATTGAAATAGCCGTATTCCTCCTGATAGGTCACGCCCAGTTTCTTATGTACGCTTTGAATGCCGATCGACGCGCCGAAGTAGAGGATATTGTTGATATTGCCGCCCATTGAAATCGTGAACTCGTTGATCGAACCCGAATTCACCACATCCATCGAATGCAGCACCGAGGCGTTGCGGCCGATACGCTCCACCGCCCAGATCGGGTCCTTCACCGTTCCGTAGTTCCCCAGCATATAGGCGTCGTAGGCCAATATGGCCGGCCAGACATTGGGATTCCACGCATCGACGGGAACCGGTCCGTTCGGGCCTCCGCCCTCGGCCTCGCGGTCGGGCCTTACGCCGAAATTATTCATCTGCTGCGAAAAGATATCGGCGATCGTCGGCATCTGCCGGTCGGGCCGGTCGGGATCGTAGCGCGATTCCGACGAAAACGAGTAGCGGCTGTTGAAATCCGCGATGCGGTTCATGCCGATACCGAGCGTCAGGCTGGTCAGGGAACTTCTCGAACTCTCGAAGACGTTCAGGGCGACGCCCACATTAGCGAATGCGAACTGCGATTTGCTGTTTCCCTTCCACGAAGCCGTTCCCGCGGTCGATGCCTTCGCCATGGGCACGAGCGGCGTGAGCGAAATCTCGTTGCGGCGGTACATGCCCAGCCCCGCCGGGTTGAGCGACATCGACGACAAGTCGGCGCCCAGCGAGGTGAAAGCCCCGCCCATACCCATCACGCGGGCCGTGCCGAAAACGTGCGTCTGCGAAAGCTGCGCCAGATCGGTAGCCCACAACATGTCGTGGTTCAGCACCGAACCGCCGAATTCGAGACCCGTATTTTGCGCCTGCAAAGGCGCCGCAGCAACGAAGGCCGCGCACAATGCCACTATTTTCATGCTTTTCATAATTCTCTCCGTTTTAGTTGCTACCGACTGCCATAACCGCGTCCTCCGCCGCCCGAACTGCCACCGCGCGAGCCGCCGCCGCTGTAACCGCCGCCGGAGCTGCCGCCCCGCGAACCGCCGCTGTTGAAGCTGCTGCCGCTGCCCGAACTGCCGCGGTCGTTGTAGCTGCTGCCGCGCGAACCGCTGTTGAAGTCATTCCGCGAGCCGCTGTTGAAATCGCCCCGCGAACCGCTGTTATAGCTGTTACCGCGGTTATTGTAACTGCTGCCCCGGTTGTTGTAACTGCTGCCGCGCGAGCCGCTGCTGAACGGACTGTCGCCGTTGCGGCTGCCGTAGCTGGTGCTGTAGGAGCCGTTGCGGCCGCCGCGCGAACCGCCGGCATAACCTCCGTTGCCGTACCGCGCCCCCGAAGTGCTCCGGCCGGGAGTGTAGCTCCTGCCGCGTCCGCCGGGATTGCCGTAATAGTCGCGGGGCCTGTATCCCGCATGGTGATGTCCATGCCAGCCGCCGCCCCATCCGGGCCCCCAACCGGGTCCCCAGTAGGGATGCCATCCGGGACCCCACCACGGATCATACCAAGTGAAGCCGAAGCCCCAGTTCCAGCCGCCCCATGCGTAGCTGGGATAGCCCCACCACGAGGGCGAGTAGTTCCAGCCGAAATACCAGCCGCCGTAAGGCGTGCCGCCCCATGTTCCGAACATCGAGGTTATGTATTTGGGCTCGACCCAGACCTCGTCGCCGGAAATGATGATGTTGTAGAAAGCCGGATCGTACGCCGTGGCATAGGTGAACGAACTGCCGTAGCGGAAGTTGTAGTAACTCGACGGCATCCGGTAGGTCGGCGACTCGAATCCCCTCAGACGGCGCGCATAGGCACTCTCGTACGTATCGGCCAGAATATCGTTGTAAGGGTTCGAACCCGACTCGTCGTAATAACCGTTCTCCGCAGCCAAAGCCTGCGCTTCGGCGATCTTCGCCTCCCACTCGGCGCGGCGCGCCTCGGCCTCGGCCTTGCGGGCTTCGGCAGCGGCCTGCTGCTTGCGGGCGATGGCCGTTTTATCGTGCAGAGCGTACAAATCGTCGTTGGCATACCCCGACGACGCATAGTAGCTCGACGAACAGCCGGCCAATCCTGCGGACAGGATAAGGGTTCCAATTAAAATATTCAACTTTTTCATAGCGCACATGGTGTTTGCGTTAGTTCTTTTCCAATAAACGAAAACCATACCGCTTTTAGTATCGTTTTCACCATATAAACGGCCGGAGCGCAGCAATACTGCACTTGTCCGCCTGATACAAAGATAGAAATTATTTGGCAAAAGCATCAAAACGAACCGCTATAGCCGCATTTTTTCCTGCGGACTGAATTTTTTTTCGCACGAAAATGCCGAGAAATAAAAAATATGTCTATATTTGCAGTCCCAAACGAAAGGTTTTTCGTCCGGGAGATTGGAGAGATGCCGGAGTGGTCGATCGGGCCGCACTCGAAATGCGGTGTACGGGCAACTGTACCGGGGGTTCGAATCCCTCTCTCTCCGCAATAAACGCTGAAAATCAGCAGATTGTAAAACAAGCACCCAATTTTACACCCAAGAGTGTAAAATTGGGTGCTTTTGTATTATATTTAAGATTTATACTTGAAAATAGGGACACAACCAATGTTATTGGGTAAAAATAGAGCATTATTATTGATTAAGTTTATTCAATCGCATAACAATTGACGTTTGACTTCTGCCCATTTTGTTTGCAATATATTTGACGCTCTTACCCTCATTATGCAGTTTCAATAGAAATTGGTCTGCACTTCTTGTCCATCTTTTATTGGCATTGGGGTGCTTCACATAACTCTCTTCTGAAACCTTTTCAGGATGCAAAAATTCATCCACAAATACAGAGGGGAAACGCTTGTCATATAGCACAAGAGTTTTCATCTTTGCCCTTGTTATTGCTACATAAAACAATCTACGTTCTTCTCCATATGGGAATTGGTCGCTTTTAGTTAGTACATAGTTAAGCACAGGGTCGTCACTCACAAGAGATGGGAAGCCATAAGTGTCTTTATTGCATTGCAAGAGTATTACGTAATCTGCTTCAAGACCTTTCGATTTATGTACAGTCAAAAACTCGATTTTTCGTCCTCCTATCACATAAAAGAACCTATTGCCCTCTTTGATGGATTGGTACATAAAAGAGAGATAATAATCATCAAAGGAATAACGTCCCAACAAAAATATTGATTTGTCTGATGGAATAGAAGCTACAAGTTGCCCTATCGTATTGCAATAATCACGTCTGTCATAAGAATAAAACTCCAATTCTGTTTTCATTTCAGAACTGAACGAGTGTATATCTTTCTGAATTTGTGATTTATTGCGTTGTATGAAATGAGAGGACAACGAAACCAAAGGTTCTCCAAATCTGTATGTGGTTTCAATCTTATTTATTTCTGTTGCTCCAAAGTATTCGGAGAATTGATTGAAAAGAGCCATATCACTTCCCGAAAAACGATATATGGACTGCCAGTCATCGCCTACGCAATACAACTTTGCTGGTGGATTTCCCTCACGCAACACTTTTAAAAAGTTATAACGGTCAACAGATATGTCTTGAAACTCGTCCACGATGATATAATCATACTCAACAGGACGTGAAACACGACATATTTCTGTGGCTTGAAGAATCGCATCAGTAAAATCAATTTGGTTATTATCTCTTAATGCGCTTATATAGCGTTCATATACAGGCTGGAATATATTCTTGATAATAAAAACACTCCGTTCATCCTCTGCATACTTCGCTCGTTTAAGAACGTCCTTAACTGATTTACAGCTTGATTTCACTAATGTCACAAAAGTAACAACAAGTCGTATAAATGCCTTTTCCTGCTTACTTCCTTTGGGTAAAACTAAATCATATAACTCTTCATCCGTTTTCTCTTGAATTGGTACACCTGCATCATCTAATAGTTTACGGAGTTTATCCCTAATATCAGAATAATGGAAATCAGCACTTGATGTTACTAAAAGTTGAGTGCCAAATTTCTCATGAGCTGCTTTCTTCCAAGTTATACCATCATTATATTTTTGATTGGCTTCTTCGTATGTTATATTTTTATCCTTTGCAAACCAAGCTGGAACAAGACCATGTTCATCAACCCCGAAATGCTCCAGATAGATTCGTTTGGTTACTCCATTTTGCTCGAAATATATGGAAAAATCGGGGCGATATTGAGAGTGCATTTCATCTGCCAATTGATGTTCGTATGCCTCTTCATATCTGAATCTTACTCCAAGTGAAGACAAGACAAAGCATATCTTTTGCTCTTGCTCACTTCTCACATATATGGCTCGACCATCCATATCGGGACACATTGCTTTTAACTGAACATTTTTTTGTTCCGATAACTTTTCTCGCCTTTCATTCTTGCGTTGCTCCCAATCCGCTTCATTGGATTGATAATCAATAAAATATTCTACTATACTATTCTTAAAATCCTTATTCCCTAATAAAGTGTGATAAATATCTACGAATAAAGAATCAGTATTATCGCAAATAGATGGTTTTGTGCCTGTTGCTCTTCCAATAATATCAATGGCTAATTTATGAAAAGTATAACCTTTCAAGCCGTTAGTAGCCATTCTTTCCGTAAGTTCGGCTGCTGCTTTGTTCGTGTAACTAATGAGTAAGATTCTATGAGGTACAATGCCTTTTATTTCTGTTAGATACTTGACTTTTCCAACAATAGAAGAGGTCTTTCCACTACCTGCGCTACTAACAACCAAGCAATTATCTTCTTCTGAAACGATTGAGCGTCTTTGCTGCTTGTCCAATGGATATTTCAAACAATGGTCGAAAAATTCTTTATGTGTATCAAGTAAAGAATTTATAACCGCATCATTATGTTGCTTGACAATCTTATTGATATTCCCAAAGTCACGAATTAGGTTTGAGATTGCTACAGATGGAGTGATATTGAAGGCTTCAAGTCTCTTGACTAATGAATGCGCCTCTTGAAAATATGGTATATAATGATTTGTGAAATCCTTTTCTTGCGTTGCAGAGATTATCTTACATGAAAAAACATTATTAAGGTCGGTCGGAATATCAATAAATGCTTCGTTGTTTAATGCCGACAATCTCTCTTTTGCTTGCTCATAATTGGATTTATTGCTATAAGAAGATATGTGGTTTAACTTTTCTGAAAGTTCCTTGGACTTGTTTTTTAGGCGTATTCGTATTGTGGCTACTGCAATAACAGAAATAGCAACAAGAGAAACCACAACTATAAGTAAAACCAACTGCATATCAGAGGATGATGACTATTTAAATTTTTCAATCCACCTATAATCATCCCCCTTGGTACTCCATTGGAATTTCCACATGTCACCTGTCCTATCATTTATAAGATAGTATTGATACATGCTTGTCAATGGTTGAATAGAGAATATACATTTTTCGTTATCGGATCCTAATTCGTCTTTGTTTATAGGTATGCAAAATAGATTATCTAAATCTTGTGTGCTATATTGGACTTGCCATAGTCGGCCATTATACGAATCTAATAATATGAAAGTCCACATGTTTTGGGTGGCAAACATCTGAAACCTATTAGTCCAATTTGAAGTTGCTTCGGGATATGCAAGAGAGAAGATGTTGATTGGGGCAGCAAACATATAATCTTCACCTTTTACACTAAATTGAACTTGCCAATTTTTCCCTGTATATGTATCAAGCATTATGAAAGTCCACATGTTTTGTGTTTCATAAAGGCAAAACCTACTTTCCTTATCTCCAGATATTTCTCTTGCACTACAAATAATCCAAGACTGACCATCATCTTGTATTTGCTGCACTTCACCTGTCATCGTATTTAAACGAAGCTGGTTATGATAGTTTCGCGTACTATACATTTTATAAACTTGGGCATACGATGCCAACGTAATAACCATCAATGCAAATGATACAATAAGCTTCTTCATAATTTATTATATTATTGGCTATTAATTGATTTTATTTTTCAGGGAATAAACTTGACAATGCTCGTCTAATGGCTTGGCGAATATCATCAGCTTCTGTTTCTCCTTGCCCCTCTGCCGTACAAGAGCATATCATTTCATTGGTTTTTGCAGAACTAAATTGTATGGTTACTTCTATTGTATAGCCTAAACCTCTGTTACGCCTACCACTCTCGCCATAATTGACAATTAAGGTTTCATTCGCTAATTCGGATTTGAGTTCAGGCAATATAATATACCCCTGTTTTATCAATATTCCTGCTATCACATCACTCGGATTAACACTTTTGGTAGTTGAAGAGCCATAGATACCATATTGACCTCCATATGTACCTCCTGTGCTTGATGTCAATTCCTTTGTCGGAGAAATGTATGCGTATTTATACATTTCAATAGGAGCATTCCTTACTATTACAGGTGTTCGAAGTGGTGCACACCCATTTGCTAATAGAATGGTGCAAAAAACTAATAGCCAATTTTTAATTGCGTTCATACACTACACATTTATCCTCCAGCTTCCACAAAGGATGGGTTAAATCACGAAGCGTGGAACTGTATGCCACACTCTTACTTGAAGGTCGTAGGAAACCTTGGATACGGATGTAACAATAGCAGCCCACGCTATAGCGTGAGAACCACTATGCTATCCTTGTATCCAATTTGAAAATTTCCTACGTTTTCAAGTACAAGATAAGCATAACGCTTCTTCTTTTTTCTTATGTCTTGGAAAGAGTTGCCTCAATCCGCTTACAAAGATATTTAATTTTATTGAGATACAATCAAATACTATCAAAATTACATTCTGAACCCTCTACTTTTTCTTGGCTCTTCCGCAGACTGTCGCAAACCTTGCCTTAATTTCTTCCATTGTTCCTTGAACCATTCACCTATCGGTTGTCGGTTTATGGTCAGCACCAATTTGTTATCATCGACCGGACTTTTCTCCACTTTGAAAACATCATTCTTGATTTCAAATCTTCGTCTATGCTCTTCGGAATAAATTTTACCATTACACCTGATAGATTCTTTTTTGGTCAAAAGACTGTTTACCATGTCTTTGGTAAATCCGATAGCATAACATAGTTTTTCCATTCTCAACATCTCTTTGAGCAATGGGAACCAGTTGAATGCTTTTTCAAGAATGGTGTTCAATCGTGATATTTCCTTGTCTTTGGTTTCAAGCTCTTGATTATGTATTCCTTGCAGGTTACGAATCTGCTTGCCGTGCTGTTCCTGCATTTGTTGCATCTTGGCTTTTAATTCATCAATACCCTTGTCACGTTTGGCTATTTCATGACGTAAATTCTCGTTAGATTGTTCCAAATCTTTCAATTTACCGCTGCCGAAAAGAGAACCGACACCACTTGCTATGGCGGTGGCTGCATCAGTGGCTACACTTTTGAGCTTGTCGGTGCGTATCTCCGATTTTACCTGTTTCAGCTCCTGTTCGGCAAAGCTTATTTGTTGCTCCTTGTGTCGTTTGGTTTCCTCTATACGTTGCAGTTCAGCTTTCTGTTTTTCAATGATAAAGTCGTTTCGCTCTAAATGCTCTTTGCCAGTGACGGCCTTTGACTGCCCACGTTCCATTATTAGAATGTCGGATGCCAAGCTCTGCATTTCGGTCATATCTTCATCATTAAGTTTTCGGCTTTTTCCGGTTTCGTGGTTCATCCAGTCGAAAACGATATGGGCATGATAATTCGGTTTGAACCATCTTTCGCCTATTTGGAAACTCTCCCTATCTTCGGCTTCGGGGTGTCCGCTCAGCCAATGCCCCTCGTCCTTGTGCAGGAAGATTTGAAGCGGTGTGATGCCCCAACGCCTTTGGCACTCCTCGCCGAATTTACGCACGTCAGCCAGTGTGGTGTCCGGTCTGACGAGTAACACTCCCTCACGGATGGGGGAACATCCCGCCACCTTGATAGTCTTTCCATTCTTTCCCTTGCGTTCCCTTTCTTTTTCCTGCATGGCACGTCCGGTCTTTTCCTTGACCATTCGTTTGACGTTGTCATAGTGCGTCCGCAGTTCGGGAGTGCCGAAGTCGGGATTTATCCACTGTTCGTTATCGGTGGAAAGTTCGGGAACGACATAGATTCTGGACTCCCCGATATTACGCATATACTCGGCAGTCCTTCGGTTGTGTGCCTCGCTCGATGCGATGTTGCAAGGCTTGATATGTATGCTTGATTTTGTTGCCATAGCTTCTTTCCTTTGTTTACAATTGATTTACTTTGCTCGCTTTCGCAGAGGGGTTCTTAGGGGTAACCCATAAGCGGAGATTGCAAAGAGAGGGTCACTCTTTGCTCGGGGTTCTCAGGGGTGAAACGCCCTGAGTGGGTCATTAGGGCAAAGCCCTAATCCCCTCGGGAGAGCCCACAACTACGAAAGCGGAGCGTGTAGTTATAGTGGGCTATAACTGAAAGCCGTTCTTCTTTTTCGGTGACTGGCTGCGCGTCTCTTTGACAGACCGGACTTGCCTTTTTCTTTCAACCTGTTTCTGCAAGTATTCATTCAAGTCCTTGCATCCGTTGTAAGTCTGCGAAGCGTCACGGATGTACAGGTCTCTGCCGTATTCCTTGCGGATTTGTCGGAGAGCTTCCATGCCTGCATGGTCGTTGTCAAAAAAACAGTGGATGCGTTCGTAGCTGCCCAACGGATAGAGAGCCTTGTTTACATTCGATACGGAGTTCAATACAATGTAGTCCTGTCCGTCCAACTCCGGATAATTCGGGCAGCTCTCCTGTCTCAATGTCAGAAAGGAGAGGTAGTCCATGAATCCCTCGAACACATAACAGGTATTCCTTGCTTTCCCCGACTGCCTGATGTGGGAGATTTCCTTGGGTGCGATGCAACCCTTGAAATAGCGGTTGCGAACCTCAAATCCACCCGAACCATTGGGAAAGGCGATGGCAAAGTACCGTTTGCCATTGTGGGTGAAACGGGCTTCACTACATTCTCTTTTTGCCAGTTCCATATTTATTCCTCTTCCCTGCAAGTAGGCAAGCAGGGCAGGGGACGATAACGGAACAATCTCCAACTGTTGGAAACTCGGTTCGGAAGAGTTTTGCTTGCCAAAAGAGAAAGATACCGGGCGCACATGCGGTGTCTGTTCCGCTATCCGTTTTAAAATGTAAGGTACATGGTCGGTAGCATACAGGTGTGCAGCCAGTTCAATGATACCGCCACCTTTGCCCAAACCGAAGTCATACCATTGGTTACGTTCGGTATTTATCTTGAACGAAGCTTCTGCTTCTTCCCTTAACGGTGATTTATACCACAGGTTGATACCTTGTTGCTTGACGGGAGAATATCCCAAACTGTGCAGAAAATCTGCTATCCTGATTTGCTTGGCTGTCTGTATATCCATAAAATGATTGTTTTAGTAGTTGGTAAATTGGTTGCTAAATTGATTCGTTTTTCTTTTCGCCCGTACCATTTTAAGAAGTACGGTCTGTATAACCACTTCACTTTATTTTCGTATATATAGGATACGGTAGTAAAGTGAAGTGGTTTTGTACTTCCTGCAACCGCTTCGCTTTATTCCTAATATATAGACCCACAGAATAAAGTGAAGCGATTACAAACAACAGGCTAATAGTGGAAGTCGGGCATGAACGTGTATTTCCTGCCGTTCTCCTGCACTATCATCCGTTTGTTGCGAAGCATGGTGATGAGCGGTACCGCCTTTTGATGGTTCAGCTTTACACCTATTGACGTATAGCTTTTGATTAAGGCATCTTCCAGTTCCTTGTAACCGTATTCCTCTTTCAGCCCGAAAACGGCTTCCAATGCGATACGGTGCTGCTGCTCGGTGATATGCCTGTAAGGGTCGAACTTCTCTTCTTCGGGTCTTCCCGGCTTCTTTGTTTCAGGTTTGTATCCCTCAATGAGTTCGGGAAGGGCTTTGTCGTTGATACGGAATGCGAAAGGCTCAAAGTCCATTGCCCGGATGTGAATGGCTGAAACATGGCTGATGTCACCGTTGCCCTTGTCCTTTTCTACCTGCAATACGGTTTCCGCCTTGTTGTTCAACTCCGTACCGATGTGCCCTCTTGCGTTCTCATCCCCTTTGTTCTGATGCAGTATCGTATGGATATGTATCTGCCTGTCGTCCGTCCACTGCATCAGTTTGGATATGATGCGTGTGGATTCGCCGGGGCTGTTGATGTCATATACCATATCACGAATACCGTCTATGATTACAAGGGCTATGTTGGGGGTATTGTAGATAGCCTGCTCTGCAATCCTGATACGCTGTTCGGGCGTGTATTTCCTCAAAGCAAGAAATTCAAGATTTTCATTGTCCCTGTCATCGGGAAGCCCGGCCATCCGCAAAATACGTTTCATGACTTTCAGGCAATGATAAGGGCTTTGTTCCGTGTCCACATAAAGGATTTTCCGTTTGTCTTCCGGAAGTTCAGCCACATATCGCAGCACTGTGCCGTTCTTCAATGCGGCGGCTACGATAGCCGACACATTGAACGTCTTTTTGCTCTTGGCTTTGCCGATGGATGCACTGAAATTCCCCAATGTCCCTATGACGGAACCATGTACTTTGAGAATCTCCGGTGCTTTTTCATAACTTTTCGACAGGCTCAAACGTGAGGCTTGCCAAAGGATTACGGCTTCTTCTGCCGATATTTCCTTGTTGTCTTTCATATAATCCATAAGTACACCTCCCGTTATTTTCGTCCTCCGGTTTTCTTTCCGGCCAGTTCAAGGGCAAGTTCCGCATCAACGATAATCTTGCGCCCTATTTGCGTAATGGCTTTGTCAATCTTTCCGCTTTTCTTTATACGGTTGGCGGTGGGCAGGCTGCACCCGAACAGTTTGGCAATGCCCGGTATTCCGTACACATACTTCCTTTCCATGTCCGTGATGGGCTGCGGTTGCGCTTCCGTTTGGTTGGAAGCGTGCTTGCTTAGGAATATGAACTCTTCGCCTGTCATCTGCCAGACGGGTTTTAATAATAACTCTTGAAGATTTGTCATCGTCCAATCTATTTAGTCGTTAAACAATCAGCCCTGCGCACTGGCTGTTATCTATGTTCTCGAACGATGCAAAATTAGGTAGGGTTATAAGTGGTAAGGATGTGGTTAATGTAAATGGAATGTCTTATTATTCATCTGAATATCAGAGAATAAAAATACCACTCAAAAATTAATTTGAGTGGTAAAAGTGGTAATTTCATGGAATGTCAGGATGTATCACGAATTATCTGAATATGCTTTCCATTTCTTTGGCGAATTTCTGGTTGCTATCACTTGGAAAATCGGAAACGGGTTCTTTGTACTTCGATCTGTAATAGCTCTCGTCAATATCCAGTAGTTTCAATATCTTGTCTCGCCATTCGTCCCTGTATTGCTTGGATAGTTTTTCACTCATCAGGAATATCAGGTAACACACCCGTATCTTTTCCCTTGCCTTGATTTTTAATCTGTTCTTGCAGGGGTACAGATTTATATTGGCATAGAAGTCCGCTATGGTAATGGCTTCGAACTGTTCCCCGACACAGGTTTCATAAATAGGCGAAAGCGGCTTCATGTCAAAATATTCATGCTGTTCCTCCGGTGTATTCTGTACTTCTTCTTGCGCATTTTGCTCGACTGATTCCTCCGGTCGTTTTTCTTCCACATCATCAGGAAGGTATTTTTTCAGGACTTCCATGAAAAGAAGGCTTAGGCGGTAAACATCACTGGAAAGGTTTTCGATATATTGAAAAGCCTCTTTCTGGTCTTGCTTTTGCAGTTCATAGAGTTTATCCAATTCCTTCTTTTCCTTGTCGTATTCAGCCTTGCAGCGTTCATATTCCTTTTCTGCCTGTATTTCTTCTTCGTCCGTATGCTCCCGAAAACCAATGAAATCATATCTGTGGTATGCGTCATTCAAAGGCTCGTGCAACTTGGTGGTAATCTCCAACTGGTCTCTAATTGCAGAATTACGTCTGTCTGCGTAGTGAAAACACACACGCTTTATGATGTCATCATTCAGCGGTTTTGTTTCATAAGCCCGTATATTCTTTTCTATTTCGATTTTTAAACTATTGAGAATCAATGTGTATTGTTCTTTATGCTTGTCAAGTACCAGTTCAAGGATAGCGGATTCAAAAGCCTTTGTATCATTGTGCTGCCTGTAAAAATCGGTGATGAATTTTTGCTTGTCAAAAGAAAAAGCATAATTGGTCACCCAATCATTATATATCCTGTTGAGTTCTCCGTATAGGGGAATCAGTTTGTTAATCTCTCCTGCCATAGACCTCAATTTTGGGGATTATTGTCCTTGTCAAGGAAAGATGCCAGTTCTTCTTCCACCTCTTCCACACTTGGCAAAGCTGATTTCAAATTTTCGGGTATAGCCTTGCTCAACTGGTAATCACTGATACCTATCGGCTGGTCGTAGCCTGTCAAAGCGTATTGTGCCACAACTTCATCTTTTCCCTTGCACAGCAACAGCCCGATAGTCTTGTTGTCATTTTCTCCCCTCAGTTTGTCATCCACCACATTGATGTAGAAGTTCAGTTGTCCTGCATACTCCGGCTTGAATGGAGTAGCCTTTAATTCCACTACAATGTATGCGTGTAGCGGAATGGAATATAGAATCAAGTCGGCAAAGAAATCGCTGTTGCCAATTTGAAAATGCTTCTGCCGGGCGACAAAGGCAAAACCGTTGCCCATTTCCAACAAATAACGGGTAACGTGTTTTACCAGTTGTTCCTCTATGTCCCTTTCGTCTGCCTTTTCTTTCGCTCCTGCCAAATCGAAGATATACGGGTCTTTCAACAGGTAATTGGCAAGGTCGCTTTGTGGTGCTGGAAGTGTGGCTGTAAAATTGTTTACCTTGTTGTTACTGATTTGTCTGTTATATAGGTTGGTTTCAATTTGTATTTTAAGAACATTGCTGCTCCAACCCATTTCTACCGATTGTTTCATGTACCAATATTTTACACCTAATGGAAGCGAATTATTGAGCATAATTACATGACTTGCCCAATTTATTCTGGCAACAGGGGATGCCAAAAATAATTTTTCTATATCCTCAATCGTTATCCGGTAAATGGCAGATACAGTTTTGGCAACATTCTGAATTTGCGCAAGAGGTTCTTGCGTAAATTCTAACAACTGACTATCAGTGGATTGTATTTGCGCAGTAAGTTCTTGCGTAAATTGTCCGTTGTTTAGTTTCAAGACTTCATCTGCGACCTTCTGTATGCTTGGAACAGATAGCCTTGCATCCGTATCAATGAAACTTCGTAGCACGTTCAGCGGATATGACCGTGCGAATTGGCACATATAAGTAAGGTTACGTTCCGAATAGCCTTTCTTTTCAGGGTAATTGAGCCGGATAGCCTTTGCCAGTTGCTTGATGATTTTGCTTCCCCAGCCTTGTAAGTTCTGATGATACAGGATATAGTTTCCTATTTTCCAATAATGGAACAGCATTTGCGCATTGGCTGCGGTAATCAGCCTGACTTGCGCCTGTTCTATTTCCGAACCGACAGCATGAACAAATGCGTCAAAGTTCGTTCTTTCTATATGATGTTCTTTGTTGTTTTCCATGTTCCAATGTCTATTGTTGTCGCAAATATAATTCAAATAGCGGATAATCCATGAAACTGATTGATACTTTTATAGTTGGTTAAACTTGTTCATGGCATTTGCCTTAATATCATCCGCTATGTCAATGTAGGGTTTCATAGCTTTGTAGTCGCTGTGTCCCGTCCATTTCATGACCACCTGTGCCGGGATTCCGAGAGCCAGCGCATTGCAGATGAATGTCCTTCTTCCTGCATGGGTACTGAGCAAAGCGTATTTGGGTGTGACTTCATCAATACGTTCATTTCCCTTGTAGTAGGTTTCCCGTACAGGCTCGTTGATTTCTGCCAGTTCGCCCAGCTCTTTCAGGTAATCGTTCATCTTCTGGTTGCTGATGACGGGCAGAGCCATGTAATTCTCGAAATGGATGTCCTTGTATTTGTCCAGTATGGCTTTGCTGTATTTGTTCAGTTCAATCGTCAGGCTGTCGGCAGTCTTGACTGTGGTTATTTCGATGTGGTCGGACTTCACATCGCTTCTTTTCAGATTGCGAACATCCGAATACCGCAAACTCGTAAAGCAGCAGAACAGGAAAACATCACGCACACGTTCCAGGTATTGCTTATCCTTGGGTATCTGGTAGTCTTTCAGCTTGTTCAGTTCATCCCAAGTCAGGAAGATTACTTTTTTCGAGGTGGTTTTCAGTTTCGGTTTGAATGTATCGTATGCAATGTTCTGATGATGTCCTTTCTTGAAGCTCCAGCGCAGGAACCATTTGAGGAATCCCATTTGCTTGCCGATGGTGCTGTTTCTCATATCCTTGGTATCACGCAGGAAGTTGACGTATTCGTTCAATCCAAACTCGTCGAAATAGTTGAACGTTGCATCCTCCTTGAACTCTTTGAGGTGGTTCCTCACTGCTGCAAATTTTTCATAGGTGGATGCCGTCCAGTTATTCTGGTTACCGCACTCTTTTACAAACTCATCGAACACCTCCCAAAAGCTGACAGGGGCTTCTTCCGGCTGTTCTTCGCTGGTGTCTTTCATTCTCATGTTGAAAGCTTCCTTCAACTGTTGGGTCGTTGGCATGACCTCCTGCACCTCAAATTCCTTGAAAATATTCTGGATTTCGGCATAGTATTTCAGCAAGTCCGTATTGATTTCGGCTGCACTTTGCTTTAGCTTGTTGGTACATCCGTTCTTTACCCGCTGCTTATCTGCATCCCATTTGGCTACGTCAATCCGGTAGCCCGTTGTAAACTCGATGCGTTGGCTGGCAAAGATGACACGCATACGGATGGGTACGTTCTCTACGATTGGCACACCGTTCTTTTTCCGGCTCTCCAATGCAAAAATGATGTTGCGTTTGATATTCATAATTGGGTGCGTTTGAAATTCTACACCCAAATATACACCCAAAAATTGAAATAACAAAAGGCATTTAGAAAGATTTAGATTTACTCTGCATTGTATATAATATGTGATTATCAATGATTTGCAATTTTATGATATTTTCTGAAAGCGTAGGTTCGGGAGCCTCTCTCTCCGCAGAAATACAACGAATAAAATAGCAAAACCCTGCAAATCACACATTTGCAGGGTTTTGTGTATTTAGTCCACAGGCATTAAAAAGCAATGTAACGCAGGTCGGCGGTGGCCTATTCGGTGTACCTGAAAATCGGCTGAAAAAGTACACCGGATTCCGCGTCACTCCGAACGGAATTCCCTGAGCAGTCCGATCCTCTCGGACATATCCGCCTCTTTCATCCTGCGGATCAGTGCGGCCAGCCGCATCGAATCGACCTCCAGTCCCATCGTACGGATATAAACCGCCTTGACGCCTTTCGACTCGTAGAGACGGTCGAACCGCCAGAACCAAGCCGGCCTTATGAGCTGCGGCTTGTAGTCGCGGCCGAGCAGCAGCCGGACCCAGTACTGGCCCCGGAAATAGAAGTCGTCCGCGTAAAGGACGGCATCCCACTCGATCTGCTCGCGGATCGCGAACGGTTCGGTGATGCCGTATTCGGTCAGGACGATATAGGGGCGGCGGTCGAACAGCGATCCCATGCCGTACAACAGGGCGAAGCCCGCCGTTATCACGAAACACCACCCCAGAACGACGTCGCGGACATAGTACAGAACAAGTCCGCCGGCGATGCCCGCAAGCAGTCCTGCGACGGTGATACACACCGCCTTCTTCCTCGATTTATGAATTATCATCCTCATCCTCAACCAGATTTTCATTCCGAAATCGTGCAAATTTGTCTCCAAAGGCATAAAAATTGAATCTCCGGATAAGAAAAAAACCTCGCGGCATGCGCCATTGTAAAAATCCGGATGGCAAAAGAGGAGACATAAATAACAAATTGAACAGATAATTTAAAACCGATCGAAAAATGTTGGAATATGAAATTTGGGGAAATACGGTCCAGACATGGATCGTTTCCATACTCATCGTAATAGGGGCGTTCGTCGTCGTAAAACTGCTCTCCCTGCTGGGCAGAAAGGTCATAAAGCCGTTTATCGCCCGCACGAACAACCGGGTGGACGACATCATCTACTACTCTCTCGAAGCGCCCCTGAAATTCGCCGTGATGCTGCTGGGCATCTGGATCGCCATTCACCGGCTGGTCTATCCCGACCAGTTGGTGAAGTACGTAGACAACGCCTACCGCATACTGATCATACTGGACATAACATGGGTCCTCGCACGTCTCTCCACGACCCTGCTCCAGCAGTACTGGGGACAAAGGTCGGACGGCCATGCGGTGAAAATGATGCCGGTGGTCAGGCGGACGATTCTGGTCCTGATCTGGATCATCGGTCTGGTAACGGCCCTGAGCAACGTGGGTGTCGACATCAATGCATTGTGGGGTACGCTGGGCATCGGCGGCATCGCCTTCGCGCTGGCCGCGCAGGACACGGTGAAGAACATCTTCGGCGCATTCACCATCTTTACGGACAAGCCTTTCGGCATCGGCGACACGATCAACGTGAACGGGCTGGAGGGAACCGTGATCGACGTGGGCATGCGCAGCACGCGGATACTGGGTTACGACCGGCGCATCACGAGCTATCCGAACTACAAGATCACGGACGCCTCCATCGTCAACATCTCCTCGGAGCCGATGCGGCGGGCCATGGTGAAGCTGGGGCTGACCTACGACACGGGAGCCGAAAAGATGAAACAGGCACTGGAGATACTGCGGGCCATCCCCGCGAAGATCAAGGACGTTTCCGGAAATCCGTCGGACGTCACGGCCTACTTCTCGGACTACACAGACTCGGCGCTGGTCGTCACGTTCTACTACTACATCGAGAAGCAGGGCGACGTCCTGAAAACGACGTCGGACGTGAATCTGGAGATCCTCGACTCCTTCGCCAAAGCGGGACTCACATTCGCCTTCCCCACACGCACGCTGCTCGTGCATCAGGACGACGCGGAAAAAGCCGGCGGCGAACCGGCAGCCGCAGACGGTACGCAAATTCAGAACTCCTAAAAAACATCCCATGACGACTCAGAAAAACCATCCAGCGGCCGGACAGCCCGATTCGTTCGACCGATATCCCGGCTATTACGGGAGCGATCTGGAACTGACATACACCCCTCAGCGTTCCGTCTTTACGCTTTGGGCGCCCACGGCCGACAAGGTCCGGCTGAACCTCTACGCTTCGGGCGAAGGCGGGGAACCGGAGGAGCGGCTGGAGATGCGGCCCTCCGACGACGGAACATGGCGCGTCGCGGCGGAGCGCGATCTGAAAGGGACTTTCTACACCTTCCAGATCGAGAAAGAGGGGAAATGGCTGGACGAAACGCCCGGCATCTGGGCCAAGGCGGTCGGCGTAAACGGCGACCGGGCGGCCGTAATCGACCTGCGCGAGACCGATCCCGAAGGCTGGGAGGCGGACCGTGCGCCCGAACTGAAAATGTATTCCGACATCATTCTCTACGAACTGCACCACCGCGACTTCAGCGTCGCCCCCGATTCCGGGATCGAAAACAAAGGCAAATTCCTCGCCCTGACCGAAACCGGCACCAAGACACCCCAAGGGGAGGCGTCGGGACTGGACCACCTCAAAGAGCTGGGTGTAACGCACATACACATCCTGCCCTCCTTCGATTACGCGACCGTGGACGAAGCCCGACTGAACGACAAGACCTACAACTGGGGATACGACCCGAAGAACTACAACGTTCCGGAAGGCAGTTACTCCACCGATCCGGCCGACCCCGCGGCACGCATCCGGGAGTTCAAGCAGATGGTGCAAAGCCTGCACCGGAACGGCATGCGCATCGTTCTCGACGTGGTCTACAACCACACGGCCTCGGTGGAGCATTCGAATTTCAACCTTACCGTCCCCGGCTACTTTTACCGCCACAACGCCGACGGCTCCTATTCCGACGCCTCCGGCTGCGGCAACGAAACGGCTTCGGAGCGCGCGATGGTGCGGCACTACATCGTCGAGTCCGTCAAGTTCTGGGCGAAGGAGTACCATATCGACGGCTTCCGGTTCGACCTGATGGGCATACACGACATCGAGACGATGAACCGCATCCGGGAGGAGCTGTCGAAAATCGACCCGACCATCTTCATCTACGGCGAGGGGTGGCTTGCGGCCGACTCTCCCCTGCCGCCGGAAAAACGGGCCGTGCGGGACCACGTCGGACAGATGGAGGGCATCGCCGTTTTCTGCGACGACTTCCGCGACGCCGTGCGGGGCAGCACGTTCGACGAACACGCCTGCGGATACGCTTCCGGAAATATCGGCGGACACTACGAACCCGTGAAATTCGGGATCGTCGGCGCCACGCAGCATCCTCAGGTGGATTACAACGGACTGCTATACAGCTCCGTGCCCTACGCGGCCGCCCCGTCCCAAGCGGTCAACTTCGTCGCCAGCCACGACGGCTACACGGTCATCGACAAACTGCGGCTCTCCGTCACGGGCAACCGTGCCGAAGAGGAGCTGCTCCCGATCGACAAACTGATACACACCATCCTGCTCACGGCGCAGGGCGTTCCCTTCATCCGCGCCGGCGAGGAGATGATGCAGGACAAGCAGGGCGAACCGAACAGCTTCCGCTCGCCCGATGCCGTCAACCAAATCGACTGGGCGCTGAAAGCCGAACACCGCGGGCTGTTCGACTACATCCGGCAACTGATCGCCCTGCGCAAAGCGCATCCGGCGTTCCGCATCCCGACGGCCGAAGGGCTGCGGCAGTGGCTCCGGTTCCTCGACACGGGCGATTCGGGCGTGATCGCCTATACTTTGGGCGAACACGCCAACGGCGATGCGTGGAAAGAGATACTGGTGGCCTACAACGGCAATCGCCATCCGGCCGAATTCCGGATTCCCGAAGCGGAGCGGATCGTGGTCTGCCGCGACGGCCGGATCGATCCCGACAGCCGCGAGCGTCTCTCCGGAGAGGTCGTCCGCATGGCCCCCTCCTCGGCGCTTATCGCATATTGCGAATAATTTCCCGGAAGTTCATCCTCCGGGGTACAAATTTTGTATTACATTGACTGTCAACCAAAATTATAAAAATTATGTATTTCTTATGGTATTTACTCATCGGCTTGGCGGCCGGATGGATCGCCAGCCTGATTTTCAAGGGCAGCGGCTCCGGATTGCTGGTCAATCTGATCGTCGGTCTGATCGGCGGCATTCTGGGCGGCTGGCTCGTTTCTTTGTTCGGATGGGTTCCGACGGGCACATGGGGAACTTTCCTCGCCTCGATCATCGGCGCCATCGTCCTGCTGTGGATCGTATCGCTGTTCACACGGCACAAACCCGCTAAAACGATGTAATTATGGAAAAGTATTCGACTAAAGAGAATGAAACCTACCGGGAGCACGCCGAAAAAGCGGTTCACAAGGTAGAAGAACACGGCCAGAAGGCCAGACACAACCTGCAGGAAAACATGCAGAAGCTGAAGGATGACGCCGAAGAGGCGGCCATCGAAGCGAAGAACGAAGCCCGAACGGGCGTTCACAAGATGGCCGGCAAAATCGAAGAGGCCGGCACAAAAGTCAAGAATGCCACCAAAGAGGGCATGACCAAAGCCGCCCACAAGGTAAAAGAGACGGCGACGCAGGCGGCGAACCGGATCAAGGAGAAAGTATGACCCGGCAGTCCCGGCAACAGAAAAGGGAAGTCTTCGGACTTCCCTTTTTTGCTGCGCCCGCCTAAGCCGGTACGAGTATGCCCGGATCGGCAGCGACTTCGTGCATGAAGTCGCACCGCACGGGTTCGCTGTGCAGCTCCTGCTCCGGATAAGATTTGAGCAGGGCGGCGATCTGCGCATCGGACAGCGCGGGACTGAGCCAGCGGCTCTCATCGTCGGGACGGAGAATGACGGGCATCCGGCCGTTGGCGTTGTTGACGTAGCGCATCAACGGATTGGCTTCGGTAGTGATTATCGAGAATGTCGTCGTCCACGCAGCGGTCGCACGGCAGTACCAGCGATCGTAAATCCCGGCCAATGAGAAGAGAGGACGCTCCTTCAGGGTCACGTACAAGGGGATTTTCCGATGCTGTTCATGGCGCCATCCGTAGAATCCGCTCACGGGAACCAGACACCGTCTCTGACGGATCGGAACCCGGAACGACGCGTTTTCGAAAATGGTTTCCGCACGGGCGTTGACCGTCTGGTTGCGGACCGTCACGACATCCTCCGGTCTGCGCAGCCAATAGGGAATCAGCCCCCACCGGGAATACTGGATCTGTTCGTCCCCGGTCAGGACCGGATAGGGGAGGTGCGAAAACGCGCAGGCACGGACGGGCGGGCGGAGATTACGGATCAGATCGGCCTTCCGGCCGAAATGCCGGGCAAGTTCCTCAGGCCCGGCAGCGAGGAAAATATGATAACACATGGCATGATAGGATTACAATTCGGACCTGCACGGCCCGTTCGAGACATAAAAACGCAGGGAGCATGACGACGGTCGCCCCCTGCGCTTTTCATACGGCAAAAACTATTTCGTAGCTTTCGTAAAGTTGCCGTCCTTATCGAAATCGAGCACCGTCTTGTCCGCGAGGGCCACCTTGTAGCCGTCGGCGGTCGTCTCCATCATGACGATCCGCTGCCCCGCATAGTTGTTGCCTGCATAGGTCTTGATCTTGGCGGGAATCACCGACATGGGAACCGAACCGTTCTTCATGATGATCTGCGAGCAATCGCCGCTGCCGCCCTCGAAAGAGACTTGGTTGCCGCTGTTGAAGTAGACAGTGTACTTGTCCCACGACGCCTCGCGGTCCATCTCCACGGCCTTCACCTTTTCGCCGGGGAAATTTTTCTGAATGAATTCCTGCGAGTTCTTCGGCAGTTTACCGAAATCCACCTTCTGGGGAGCAGCGCTTACGGCAAAAGCAAATACCGCAGCCGCGATGAGTAAAAGAATTTTTTTCATAATATAAAGAATTTAAGTGATGAATGATACCGGAATACCTGCAAATGGTATTCCATTGAGGTTGAAATTGTTCGAAAAATATTTTTCATGCTGAGAATCAATTTTTTCAGGGGCCGCGTCATACGTCCGCACCCGTAAACAACTTGAGGATATAACCGATCAGGAAACTGATTCCGGCGATGCCGAAACTCAGCAGGGCCATTTCGAAAAAACGCCGTCTGAAACTCTCGCACCGGACCACGGCGTAATAGTAATTGAACAGGGCGATCACGGTCAGGGCCGCCAGAAGCATGACGCCCAGCGCGGCAAGCGCACTCGAAAAGAGCAGATAGGGAAGTATCAGTATGGCGACCGTCACCAGATAGGTGACCCCGGTGCAGACCGCAGCCCGCAGCGGATGCTTCTCCCGGCCCTTTTCCGACTTGGTCGCGAGGTATTCGGAAGCCGCCATCGAGAGGGCCGCGGCAATGCCCGTGATGCCGCCCGTAAGCGCCACGAGCCGCGGCTCGTTCAGCGCCAGCGTGAATCCGGCCAACGCCCCCGTGAACTCGACCAAAGCGTCGTTCAACCCCAGCACGACCGAACTTATGTAGCACAATCGCATCCCGCCGGCCAGCGTCGTCAGCTCCTCCCCGTGACGTCTCTCCTCCGAAGCTATCCGCACGAACTCCTCGCGTTCGGGATAGCGCGAATAGCTTGCCGCCGTGCCTTTCTCACACTGCTCCATCTGCCGGACCACGAAAGCCCGTCCCAGCACCCTGACCATGCCCACATACCACAAAACACGTTTGGGATCGGGAGTCACCGTACGGCCCGTACGGCTTCTGAGGACCTCGCAATGCCGTCTTTCGTCCTGCATGATACGCAGCAGCGTCCGTCGGCGGACCGGATCCTTTTCCAGTCCGGCCAGCCGGCGGTAAACTTCGCACAAGGTAGTCTCGTCCCGTTGCAGGGTCAAAAGGTTTTTTGTCATCGCAGTCCTGTTGTATGGTAATTGCACCCGAAGCCTCCCCGGCCGGGGAGTGGCGGGCCTACACTCCGGGGTCCGCAAAAAATCTGCCGAACAGCGACCGAACCTCCGCAGGAAGAAGCTTCTACCTCAGGGTCCGAAAACCCGAAAAAAATCCATCCACCCCTTACTGCGTGTTTTGCAGGAATATCCATCCTCCCGTTTTTTCAATCCATCCAAAAGTATTTTTCATGGCATAAATGATGCACGCAACTGCATCGAAAAGGGTGCCGGACAACAAATACGAGCATATACCTTAATATAAATGGCAATAACGGTTTAACCGAGTATTAACTTAATTAATCATTCTATCAACTATGAAAAAAAAGTACTTTTTCACCGCATTCGCTGCGGCTTTGCTTTTCGCAGGATTCGCCTTTACGGCCTGTGACGACGATGACGACAACAGCGCCCCCGGCACGAAGCCGACGATCAAGTTCGAAAACGTAATCCCGACGAAGAATTACGTCCAGAGCGGCACGTTCGCCGCCGTGGCTCCCGGTGCGACGACCTCGTTCACATTCCATGCGGCCAAAGGACAGCGGCTGATGTTCGCCACGATGTATTCCTATTCCAACGACCTGTTCTTCGCCCCTGAGAATCCGGGTATCGCACTCTTCAACGATTCGGGCGTCCCCTATACCGGCGTCATAGCCAATGCCGTGAAACTCTGGGACAACGGAACCCGCGTCAACGAACAGCCCGGCCCCAACGTCAACCATCCGGGCGTAGCTCAGGCCGGCGTAGTGAGCGAGGTGAACGGTACGGACACGGAGGGTCACACCTACCCGGCGGCTTCGAGCCTGCTTCAGGTAAGTCTGACTTTCGACGCCGTACAGTCGCTGTTCACCTGCACGATCTCCAACATCTCGAACGGCACCTCGAACGAGACTCCGTTCTCCGGCGGCGTATTCGTCGTATCGAATATGCTCGACGGCAAGCTGGTGATGGAGAAGCCGTTCTTCAACGTCGATCAGAAATCGGGCGTGGAGCTGACCAAGCTGGCCGAAGCGGGCAACGTCGATCCCCTGAAGTCGCTCGTAGCCGATCAGACGGGAATCATCACCACGCTGCACGGCGCCATCGTAGTAGTCTACACGGGCAACACCAACCCGATCTATCAGCTGGGACAGAAAGACGCACAGCTCGGTCTGGCGGCTCTCGCACAGCGCGGCGATCCGGGACAGCTGAAAGCTTCGCTCGAAAAAGTCCCGCAGGTGCGCAAGATCTACACGATTACGAAGACCGCCCTGCCGGGCGAGAGCATGGAATGCACCTATGAGGCCGCAGCCAACGAAAAGGTAGCGTTCGCAACGATGTTCGGCTATTCGAACGACTGGTTCTTCGCCAACGGTCCTGAGCTTAACGCACTGACTAAAGGCGACATAACGAGCAAGACCGTCCTGCTCGACGACGGTACGGCCGTAAGCCAGTATCCCGGCGCCGGCAATGCCCAGTCCGTATTCGGCGGAACGCTGATGCCCGAAGACAAGGCCATCAGCGCAGTCGGCGACACCTACCCGGTTCCCGCCGTCGACGGAATCGTCAAGATAACGATCTACTAAGGATCGTCGTGTGTGTTAATTGCGGCCGGAGCAGGAAACTGCTCCGGTTTTTAAACCCGTACAATCATGACAAACGACAAATCACAAGAAGGCAAGGTTACCGTTGCCGTAGAAAAAAAGACCTCCAAAATTCCCTCGATGGTCTACCTGAGCGCCGGTCTGGGCGCATTGGCGGTCTCGGCCTGCATGATGTTCCGCGGCCGTAAATCCGCAGCGCTGCTCGTCGGCCAGTGGGCCGCCCCGCTGCTGATCATGGGCCTTTACAACAAGATCGTCAAGACCGAAGGTCACGACCGCCCCGAATCCGGGACGGACAGATTAAACCGAATCATTTAAAAATCACGATTATGGACAAGACAAACCAGATGCACGGCGAAAGCCGTGAACAGCAAAACGATACGCAGACCTCCCCGATGCAAAACGGCAATACGAACGACCTCGACAGCCGGAGCCACAACCGCGACAACAGCGGCATGCACGCAGGCAGCACCGAAGGCAGCAGCTACCGGCAGCAGCCGGACAACAAGGAGCAATACGGCTCGAAGAAGAGCTCCTACTGGCAGGAGAAGGGTTCCGACCGGAAACAGAGCGTCGGAAGCCGCATGAACGAGGAGAGTCTCAAGCAGAAACGATAGTCAGGCCGGCTTCCGGCATGTTCAACTTAATACAGCGAATATATGTTTTACCATTCCAAAGAACTCCAGTTCAAAGCGCGGGTATCGAGACCCGATCCCCGCTTCGCGCGGCTGCTGCTCGAACAATTCGGCGGCGGCAACGGCGAGCTGAAAGCCGCGATGCAGTATTTCGTGCAGGCGTTCGCCTGCCACAACCCCTATCCGGACAAATACGACATGCTGATGGATATCGCCACCGAAGAGCTGGGCCACCTCGAAATCGTCGGCGCCACGATCCAGATGCTGCTCGCCGGCGTCAACGGCAACCTGAAGGATGCGGCCGAGCGCAACGACGTCTTCGGCGAAAGCATTTCGAAGGACGATTTCATCCATTCGGCCTTTTCGATCAATCCGCAGTTCGGCGTACTGACGGGCGGCGGTCCGCGTCTCACCGACAGCAACGGCGTGCCTTGGCAAGGCTCCTACGTCAATGCCAACAGCGACTTGACGGTCGACCTGCGTTCGGACATAGCTGCCGAATCGCGCGCCAAGATCGTCTACGAATACCTGATGCAGTTCACCGACGACAAGGACGTGCTGGCCACGCTCAACTTCCTGATGACACGCGAAGTGGCGCACTTCCAGCAGTTCGAGGCGGCGCTGGGGACCATCCAGCCCAACTTCCCGCCGGGAGTGCTCCAGAGCGATCCCCGCTACAGCAACATCTACTCCAATCATTCGACGGGAGAGGATGCCCGCGGCCCGTGGAACGAGGGCGAAAGCACCGGACTGGGCGAAGAGTGGCTCTATGTCGAGGACCCGCGCGAGCAGGTGCTCGAAACCGACGGACTCACGCAGCTCAAACCGCAGGGAACACCCCGCACCGAAGCTTCGGTGCGCAGTGCGGACAAGAAACTCAGCAAGGAGCGCAGCGGCGAAATCCGCAAGGCGACGCCGGAGAAGAACCTCCGGTGGTGCGAGTACGAACCGCAAGACACCAAGGCGTCCCGCCGCCAGCCGGTCGAACAGGACTAAATATCCCGTCAGCCCGCTGGGTGTGAACGCTCCGGAATTTCAGCCGGAGCGTTCTTCCTGTTTTGCATGCGCTTTGCAGCAAAATACCGCAAACATCAAATACATATATTTATGAAAAACGGAGTAATGATGCAGTATTTCGAATGGAATCTGCCCAATGACGGTAAATTGTGGACGCAGTTGAAAGAGGACGCCCGACACCTGCACGACGTCGGCGTCACCTCGGTCTGGATCCCGCCGGCCTACAAAGCCGACGAACAGCAGGACGAGGGATACGCCGTCTACGACCTCTACGATCTGGGCGAGTTCGACCAGAAAGGCACCGTCCGCACCAAGTACGGCACGCGACAAGAGCTGGAGGAGGCGATCGCGGCGCTGCACGCCAACGGGATTTCGGTCTATATCGACACGGTGATGAACCAGAAAACCGGCGCCGACTACACCGAGAAGTTCATGGCCTGCGAAGTCGATCCCGAAAACCGCGAGCAGGTGATCGGCGCCCCCGTCGAAGTCGAAGGCTGGACCGGATATACCTTTCCGGGGCGCGGCGACAAGTACTCCCCCTTCAAATGGCACTGGTACCACTTCTCCGGAACCGATCAGGTTTACGAGACCGGCAAGCGGGCCATCTACCTCATCCAAGGCGAAGGCAAGAAGTGGAGCGAAGGGGTAGACGGCGAGAACGGGAATTACGACTTCCTGATCTTCAACGACGTGGATTTCGACCATCCCGAAGTGATCGAGGAGATGAAACGCTGGGGCGCATGGATCGCCCAAACGCTCGATGCCGACGGCATGCGTCTCGATGCGCTCAAACACATCCGCAACACCTTTATCGGCGAATTCATGCACAGCGTCCGGGCTTCGCGCGGCAAGGAGTTCTACGCCGTCGGCGAATACTGGAGCGGCGATTTCGAGTCGCTGGAAGCCTACCTCGACGCCGTGGACCACCAGATCGACCTGTTCGATGCGCCGCTTCACTTCAAACTCTTCACCGCTTCGCAGCAGGGGCGCGATTTCGACCTGCGGACGCTGCTCGACGACACCCTCGTGCGGAAACATCCCACGCTCGCCGTGACGTTCGTGGACAACCACGACTCGCAGCGCGGCAGTTCGCTCGAATCGCAGGTCAAGTCGTGGTTCAAGCCGCTGGCGTACGGCCTGATCCTGCTGATGAAGGAGGGGTACCCCTGCATCTTCTACGGCGACTATTACAGCATGAAGGGCGAAGCGTCGCCCCACCGGGCCGTTCTCGACATACTGCTCGACGCACGCCGCTCGCGGGCTTTCGGCGAGCAGACCGACTACTTCGACCATCCCAACACCGTGGGGTTCACCCGCGCAGGCGACGAGCAGCATCCGGATTCGGGACTTGCGCTGCTGCTCTCCAACGGCGAAGACGGCGAAAAGGTGATGTCCGTAGGCGTAACGCATGCCAATGAGACGTGGCACGAGATCACGGGAAGCTACGACGACGAAATAGTCATCGGAGACGACGGCAAGGCCCTCTTCAGGGTACACGGAGGAAAACTGGCCGTCTGGGTCAAAAAATAATGCGTCCCCTATAGGCCGAAACAGCCGAAAGAACGGCCTGCCGGGCCGGAATGGTATACGTTTTGTATTCTTTCCGAGCAACGCCGCATATTGCGTCAACAGTGCGGCGTTACAAACTTGCTTTCGGCCGAAAGGTTTTTTCGGCACGAACGACAGCACAATGTCAAACTAAATTCTTTATCAGTCATGAAAGAGTCAACCAACAAGACCGCCGGCCGCACGCAGACCGGACAAAACAAATCGGCGACCAAGTCGTCCCGCACGACCACCTCGCACGCCAGCTCGACGAGCCGAGGAACCGCCAAAAGCCAGTCGTCCGCCACGGGCCGCGTATCGCGCAGCAACAATCCCGAAGGACACAACCAGTACACCAAAAAATCGCAGGGCAACTGCTAACGACGCAGTTCGTCTTTCGATAGAGTGTCGCAAGGGACTGTCTGACCGGGTTCAGGCAGTCCCGTCTTTTATCCGCCGACCGTCCGGCAGACCTGCAGGGGATTCACGCCGCCGGATCGTCCGGCAACAGGGCGGGCACCGATTTTGCACACACAATCAGAAACGGCTGAACGATGAAAAAGGCTTGGGCTTATATTCTTCCCACACTGCTCTGCTTCGTATTGGGAGGGCTGGTCGGATGGTGGCAGAACGACGCGATCCGCGAATGGTATCCGCATCTGGTAAAACCTGCGCTGACGCCGCCCAATGCGGCATTTCCCATCGCATGGAGCATCATCTACCTCTGCATGGGCCTCTCCGCCGGACTGGTTCTGACCTCCGTCTCGCCCTTGCGCCGGAGGGTTATGGCGCTATGGTTCGCACAGCTGGGATTCAACGTGCTGTGGAGCATCCTCTTCTTCGTATGCCGAAGCCCCCTGCTGGGAATGATCGACATCGCGCTGCTCGACATTCTCGTCGCCGCCTACATTGCGCAGAGCGGGAAAATCCGGGCCGGAGCGGCGTGGCTCTTCGTTCCGTACCTCTGCTGGATACTCTTCGCCACCTATCTCAACGCCGGCATCCTCGCGGCCAACGGCACGGAGCTTTAAGCTGCCGCACGGCCACCCGCCCGACGCGGAAAGAGGGCGCATCATCCGATCAGCAGATCCTCCAGACGGACTTTGGGGACATAGTGCGTCCCGTTTTTCCGGTAATAGGCGCGGTCGCCGTCGGAGCCGATCTCCGTCAGCTCGATCTTCTCGATGCCCTTGCCGAGTGCGAGAATCAGCAGCGGCTCCGCATCCAGTCCGAACTCCCGCCTGATCGGCTCCTTGTCGAACGCTCCGATGCAGATGCCGTTCAACCCGATTTCGACCGCCTGCAACAGCATGCTCTGGGCTGAAATGCCCAGATCGATATCGACATAGCGGTCCTCGGCGACCGTCGAGCAGATGATGATGAAAGCGTTCGGCTCGGTCCCCGGCAGGGGCAGATGAAGTTCGGGCAAAGCCCCTCCCAGCCGGATATGGGGCAATACTTTGGGAGCCTCGTCCGCCAGTACGGGCCGGAAGCGCAGCACCTGCTGATTCCGCGCCGAGGGGATTTTGGCATTCACGCCGATAATGCGCCGGAGCTGATCCCCGCGCACGACGAACCGCGCGTCGTAACCGCGATGGCTCCGGTTTTTGAGCAGCAGCCTGCCCAGCGTCGCCAACGGCCTGCGATTGCGCGGCCCCGATGCCGTCCGGGCCAGATACTCTTCCATTTTCCGTCCTAAATAGTCGTCCGCCATTTTCTTCAGAATTAATCCGGAGACAAAGATACGCAAAATCACCGGACGAAAGAGCGGCATTTATTCACTATCTTTGCAGGAATCACCACCATGACGCAACGGAAAATCATACATATCGACATGGATGCGTTCTACGCCTCCGTCGAACAGCGGGACCACCCCGAATACCGGGGCCGGCCGATCGCCGTCGGCCATGACGGCCCGCGGGGCGTCGTCGCCACGGCCAGCTACGAAGCCCGGCCCTACGGGGTGCGTTCGGCGATATCCTCCGCGCTGGCGAAACGGCTCTGTCCGAACCTGATCTTCGTGCCGGCGCGTTTCGACGTCTACAAGGAGGTGTCGCGGCAGATCCGCGCCGTCTTCCGCGACTACACCGAACTCGTCGAGCCTCTTTCGCTCGACGAGGCGTTCCTCGACGTGACGCACCTGCGCTCGGCGACCCTCGCCGCCCGCGAGATCAAAGCCCGCATCCTCGCCGAAACCGGACTGACCGCATCGGCCGGAATATCGGTCAACAAGATGCTGGCCAAGATCGCTTCGGACTACCGGAAACCCGACGGACTGTTCACGATCCCGCCCGGACAGATCGAAGAGTTCGTCGCGGCCCTTCCCATCGAGCGGTTCTTCGGCATCGGGGAGGTGACGGCCCGGAAGATGCACGGCATGGGAATCCATACGGGCGCCGACCTCAGGCTGCGGGACGAAGCGGAGCTGGTCCGCCATTTCGGCAAGGCCGGACACAGCTATTACGGCTATGCCCGCGGCATCGACGAACGCGAGGTCACGCCGAACCGCATCCGCAAATCGCTCGGCGCGGAGACGACCTTCGCCGAAGATACCGACGACCGGGAACAACTGCGGCTGGAGCTGTCGGCCGTGCGCGAAGAGGTCTGGAACCGCCTGATGCGGCACGAATTCAAGGGAAAGACCGTCGTGCTGAAACTCAAGTTCGACAATTTCCGCCAGATAACCCGGTCGAAGACGCTTTTCGCTCCCGTCAATTCGGCCGAAACGCTCAGACAGGTGTCCGAGGAGCTGCTGGCGGCGGTCGATTTCCGCGGACGGAAGATCCGCCTGATCGGCCTTACGGTCGGCAATTCGCCCGAAGCCTGCACCGAGTGCGTGCAGCTGCGATTCGATTTCGGGGAATCCGCCCGGAACGTTTAAACGACTTTTCGCACGACCGGCGGCAACACGGGAAGGGAAAAGACGATAATTGTTTAAAAAGAGACCGTTTATGGGGAGCGAAGCCCTTGCCCGATCATCGGGTTTTTAGTAATTTGCGCGAAATTTCGCAGGCCCCGCGCACCGGCCGGACAATCGCACGCAGACGCGTCGCCGCCTGACAAACACGGAATCAGTCACTCTGCAAATGCTGAAAAAGATACTGAAATATACGTTCCGGACGCTGCTCGTCATCCTCCTCGTCCTGATGCTGGTCCCCGCCCTGCTCTACATCCCGGCCGTTCAGGATTTCGTCCGGGGCAAGGCTGTCGGCTACGCATCCCGGACGCTCGGAATGGACCTGTCGGTGGAGCGTCTGCGGCTCTCCTTCCCGCTGCGGCTGTCCGTGGACAATACGCTGCTGAGCGACAAGGGCGACACGCTCCTCTCCTGCGGACACCTTTCGCTGGATGTCGCCGTGTGGCCCCTGCTCCGCAAAGAGGTCGCCGTGCGGAGTCTCGAACTGGCAAAACTCGCGGCGCATTACAGAGATTCCACGGCAGGCATAGACCTGAAGGTCGCCGCCGGACAGTTCGCCGTGAATGACTGCCGGGTCGGCCTGCCGGCCAAAACGGTCGGCATTTCCCGTATCGCGCTGACTGACGGGGATGTATTTCTGAATACGGCGGAGAGCGCTCCCGCCGAAAAGGCGGACAGCGCTCCCGCCGAAAAGGCGGACAGCGCCGCGGCCCTGCCGTGGCAGATCGACGTCGGGAAACTGACGGTCGCAAACCTCGTCTTCGGGATGCGGACCGCCCCAGCGGCAACCGACCTCTCCGTCCGGCTGCCGGACGGAGAGGTGGACAGCTGCCGGGTTCTGCTGGACAGCCGGCAGGCATCCGTGAAAAGCATCCTGCTGAACAGGGGCGGATACGCCTACCTGACGGCCCCGGCGGACGCCGGAGAAAAGGCTCCGGACAAGACGGCTGTTCCGGACAAGAGAACGGCCTCGAACAAAACGACGGCCCGGAGCAAAGCGGCGCCCTCCGACAAAACAGCGACTCAGGGCAAAGCGGCGCACCCCGATAAAACAGCGGCCGCAGACAACGCATCATCACCCCACGACGCAGCGGCCGACGACGGCGAAGCTCCCGCCCTGCCGTGGACCGTCCGGGTCGGCAGCGTCGCGCTGAACGACAACAGCCTCGAATACGGAACGCTGCACCACCGCCCCGCGGCGGGATTCGATCCGGCGTTCATCGTCCTCTCGCCGCTCGACCTGTCGGTCGATTCGATCTACAACCGGGGCGCCGACATCGCCCTTCGGATCCGCCGGCTGGCGTTTACCGAGCGCAGCGGGTTGTCCGTACGGAATGCCGCCGGAGCGTTCGCAATGGACTCCACCGGCATTTCGCTCTCCGGGTTCGAACTTGCGACGCCGCTTTCCGGCGTCCGGGCCGAGGCGCACGCCGGAGCCGGAATCATGCGAATGGCGCCCGACACCCCGCTGACCGCCGACCTCTCGGCGAGCCTGAATACGGAGGAGATAAAACTGCTCTATCCGCAATTGATTCCCGCCGCGCTGGACGACCGGATCGTCCGGATCAAGCTTTCGGCGGCGGGAACGCTGGGCGACATCAAAAAGGCGGGGCTGGACATCTCGTCGCCCGGACATATCGACCTTGCGGTGAACGGCACCGCGAAAAACCTGCTCGCCCCGGAGCGGCTGGAAGCCGCGGCCCGTTTCGAAGGGGAGTTCCGCGACATGGCTTTTCTGCTGGAGATGCTGCCCGACACGGCCCTGCGGCGGCGCGTGACGATTCCCGAACGGATCACGCTCCGCGGAGCGGCGGACGCGGACCGGGGACTTTACTCGCTCGCTTCGACGCTGAACGCCGACGGCGGCCAGCTGACGCTGAACGGCCGGATCGACCCGGAAAAACAGATATACGATGCGGAAGTCCGATGCGACAGCCTTCCGCTGAACCGGTTCCTTCCGGCCGACTCGCTGGGCGCACTGGATTTCACGCTGACGGCCGGGGGCGCCGGATTCGATCCGTTATTGCCGCAGACACGGGGAAGCGTCCGGATGCGGATCGGCCGCGCGGAGTACCGGAGCCACGATTTCGGCGGAATAGAGCTGGATGCGGACCTCGAAAACCAGCACCTCTCCGGCCGTCTTTCCGACCGTGACGAAGCGCTCCGTCTGCTGCTGTCCGTTTCGGGAACGCTGACGGAGCGGGAACAGCGGATCGGCGTGTCGGGCAATGTCTTCGACTTCGATCTGGCCGACATGGGAATCACCCCGGAGCAGATCGGCGGATCGTTCGCGCTCGACGCCGACGCTTCCGCTTCGGATGCCGGCGGCATGGCCGCACGTCTCACGCTGGACAGCATCGTAATCCGCAGCAAAAACCGCACGGACCGCATCCGCCGGACGAACGTCACGTTCGGCACCGACACCGCAGCCACCCGCGCCGGACTGACCTCCGGCGATCTGACGCTCTCGTTCGCCGCCCCCGAACCGCTCGATTCGCTGACCGCCGCCGCGTCCCGGAGCGCCGGGGTGCTGGCGCAGCAGATCCGCTCGCAGCACGTCGATATGGATTCGCTCAAAACGGTCCTGCCCGATTTCGGACTGCGGGTCTCGGCAGGACGCGACAACATCCTCAGCAGTTTCCTGAGAACCAAAAGAATCGCTTTCAGCTCCCTCGACATCGCCGGCACGAACTGCGACTCCCTGCCCGTATCGCTCCGGATGCGCGTGGAAAAACTGGCTTACGGCAGCATCGTTCTCGACACCCTGACGGCATCCGCGGTGCAGAACGGGAGCCGGCTGGAATACGCCCTCCGCGTGGCGAACGCCCCCGGAAATCTGGACAACATAGCCCTCGCGGGAGTGTACGGCCACGTCGTACGGAACACGGGAGCGGTGAATTTCTACCAAAAGAACCGCGCAGGCCGGGAAGGATTCCGCTTCGGGGTGGACGCAGCGTGGAACGACAGCCTGATCCGTGCGTCCGTAACGCCCCTCGCCCCGGTATTCGGCTCCGAGCCGTGGACGGTGAATCCCGGCAATTACCTCGTCTACCGGTTCGACGGAAACCTGAGCGCCGACCTCGCCATGACTCACGGCGACCAGCGGTTTGCGATCCATACCGTTCCGGAAACCGACTCGCTCCGCGGCATCCGGCTCGACATCGCAGGGCTGAACATCGGCGGAGCGCTGGCGATGCTCCCCTCCGCCCCGCCCGTCGGCGGCGTGCTGGGCGCCGCCGTGACCCTGAACACGGGCGCCGACTCGCTGGCCGTCCGGGGCGACGTTTCAGTCGCCGGACTCTCGTACGACAAGCAGCGCTTCGGGGACGTCGGGCTGGGCGTACGCTATGCACAAGGGCGGGAACAGCAGGCCGACGTGCGGCTCACGCTGGACGGCGCCGACGTCCTGACCGCGCGGGGCGACTACCGCAAAGAGCGGGAAAGCCCGCTCGACATCACGGCATCGATCCCCGGATTCCCCCTGCAGCGGGCCGACGTCTTTCTGCCCGCCGACATGCTCCGTCTCTCCGGCATCCTCTCCGGGAAGCTCCACGCGGGCGGAACGCCGCAACGGCTGCAGCTGAACGGCGGCCTGCAGTTCGCGCAGACGGAGGTCCGCGTGCCGATGATCGGCACTTCGTTCCGTCTCTCTTCCGACACGATCCGCATCGACGACAGCCGGGTCCTGTTCGACGACTTTGCGGTCACCGCCCCCAACAAAAGCCCGCTGACGATCGGAGGGTACGTCGATCTGACCGACTTCGGCCGCATAACGGCCGACATCGCACTGCGGGCGTCGGATTTCCAGTTCGTGAACGTGGCCCGGAAGGAGGGAACGGACGTCTACGGGAAAGCCTATCTCGATCTGGACGCGACGGCCAAAGGCCCTCTGGACGAACTCGTCGTCCGCGGCAGCGTCGCACTGCTCAAAAACACCGACATCAACTATGTCATGCAGGACTCGCCGATGGACGTGAAGGAGCGTCCGCAGAACATCGTGACCTTCGTTTCGTTCCGCGACATGGACAACCAAAGCTTCGCCGAGGCCACCCCGACGGTGCGGATCGGCGGCATGGACATCCTCCTGAACGTCGACATCAACGACGACGTCCAAGCCGCCGTGGACCTCTCCGCCGACGGCAGCAACCGGATAGACCTGCAGGGCGGCGGCAACCTGACCTTCACGATGAATCCGCTGGGAGACGTCAGCCTGTCGGGCAAATACGTCCTTTCGGGCGGGACGGTGCGCTACAATCCGCCCGTGATCTCCCAGAAGATATTCAAGATCACGCCGGACAGCTATGTAGACTGGGTCGGAAACGTCGCCGACCCGGCCTTCAACATTACGGCGGTCGAAACCGTCCGGGCCAGCGTCTCCGCGGACGGGCAGGATTCGCGCTCGGTGAATTTCAACATCTCCATCAATATCCGCAATACGCTGAACGACCTCGAAGTCAGCTTCGGACTGTCCGCCCCCGAAGACCTCACGATGCAGAACCAGCTCAATTCGCTGACGGCCGAACAGCGGGCCAATCAGGCGATGAACCTGCTCATCTACAACACCTACACCGGTCCGGGAACGACCGCCAAGGTCAGCACCGAGAACCCGCTCAACTCGTTCATACAGAAAGAGCTGAACCAGTGGGCGCAGAACAACCTGAAGGGCGTGGACCTCAGCTTCGGCATCGACTCCTACGGCGAGGACGACCCGAACGGCCAGCGGACCGATTATTCGTACCGGCTGTCCAAAAGTCTCTTCAGCAACCGCGTGCGCGCCGTCATCGGGGGCAAGTTCAGCACCGACGCCGCCCCGTCGCAGAACCTGAAGGAGAACCTGATCGACGACATTTCGCTCGAATACATGCTGACCAAACGCGACAACATGTATCTGAAGGTCTTCCGCCACACCGGCTACGAAAGCATCCTCGAAGGCGAGATCACCGAGACGGGCGTGGGCTTCGTCATCCGGAAGAAACTGCTCCGGCTGGGCGACCTGTTCAAACCGATGCGTCCCAAAGCGGAAAAGGAAAAACAAAAACGAAACGAGTCCGATGCGCGTCAGAAATAGCTGCATACTCCTCTGCGCCGCACTGCTCGCGGCGGCCTGTTCCACGACCCGGCGTCTGGGAACGGACGAAGTCCTATACACGGGAGTTAGGAAGATCCGGATCGAACCCGATTCGGGCGTCGTGCTCTCCGCAGCGGCCGAATCGGCCGTGAAGGAGCCGCTCTCCGTGGCCCCGAACAACCCGCTTTACAGCCCCTATCTCCGCACGCCGCTGCCGATCGGCCTTTGGGTCTACAACTACCTCTACACGCCGAAGGAGAAGGGATTCAAATACTGGCTCTACAAGCGGCTGGCCAAACAGCCCGTGCTGATCTCCAAGGTACAGCCCGGACTGCGGACCAAAGTCGCCGAGCAGGTGCTCGAAAACTACGGTTATTTCGGCTCCCAAGCCGAAGACTCCCTGCTCTACCGCAAGCACGGCAGAAAGGCCAAGGTCTATTATACGCTCCGCATCGCGCCGCCGTGGTACTACTCGAACATCTCCTACCCGCAGGCCGGGGGCGGCCTGCAGCCCCTGATCGACAGCATGCGGGCGACCTCCCTGCTGCGGGTCGGGGCGCAGTACAACATGGACTCGCTGACGCTCGAACGCAAGCGCATATCACAGCTGCTGCGCAACAGGGGCTATTATTATTTCCGGCCCGAATACATGGAATACCTCGCCGACACGACCGTCGAACGGCGACGGGTCGACCTGCGGCTGAACCTCAAACCGAACGTCCCGGAGGTGGCCCTCAAACCCTACCGCGTGGGCGACATCACGGTCCGCCTCACCAACATCAAACCCGGTCCGGCCGATACGTTCCGCCTGCGGGACGTGCGGGTCATCGCCCAAAGGCCGATGAAAATACGCCCGAAGATACTCTCTCGGACGCTCTCGCTCGAACCCGGCCAGCTCTTCACCGTGGACGCTCAGAACCGCACGCAGACCGCCCTCAACAAACTGGGCATTTTCCGCTCGGTCAATCTGGGCGTCACGCCGCTCGACTCGCTGCGGGGCGCCGACACGCTGGACGTGGTCATCGACGCCCAGTTCGACTATCCGCTGGAAGCGGCGCTGGAGACCGACGTAACCTCCAAGTCGAACAGCTTCATCGGTCCGGGTATCACCTTCAAGGTCAGCAACAACAACCTCTTCCGGGGCGGCGAGGTGCTCGCCGTGAAGCTGAACGGCTCGTACGAATGGCAGACGGGCAACAAGAACTCCGGGGGCCGTTCGTCGCGGCTCAACTCCTACGAACTGGGGCTGAACGCCAACCTCAACATTCCGCGGCTGCTGCTGCCGTCGTTCGCAACGCGCAGGCTGAGATACCCCGGCAGCACGACGTTCCAGCTGGGCGTGGACCTGATGAACCGCCCCAGCTTCTTCCGGCTGATCGCCTTCAGCGGCTCGGCGGGCTACAATTTCCAGACTTCGCCCTACAGCCGCCATTCGCTGACCGTATTCAAGCTGACCTACAACAAACTGCTGCACACGACCGAAGCTTTCGACAAGACGATGGACGAGAATCCGGCGATCGCCATGAGTTTCCGCAACCAGTTCGTTCCGTCGATCAACTACACCTACACCTTCGACAAAACCTACGGCCGCACCGGCAACCGCCGTTTCTACTGGCAGAACAGCGTCACCTCGGCCGGAAACATCCTTTCGGGCGTCCTGAGCCTGTTCGGCAGCAAACAGCCGCAGCATTTGTTCGGCAACCGCTTCTCGCAGTTCGTCAAGGAGGTGAGCGAAGTGAAGTTCTACCACCGCATCGGACGCCGCAACAACTGGCTGGCCACCCGTTTTCTCGTCGGAGTGGGATACGCCTACGGCAACTCCGAAGTGATGCCCTACAGCGAACAGTTCTATATCGGCGGAGCCAACAGCATCCGGGCCTTCACGATCCGGTCGCTGGGTCCGGGCAGCTACCGCCCGCCCGCAGACGACCGCAACGGCTATCTGGACCAGACCGGCGACTTCAAGCTGGAGGCCAACGTCGAATACCGCTTCGGCATCATGGGACGGCTGAACGGGGCTGTTTTCCTCGACGCGGGCAACATCTGGCTGTTGAAAAAGGACCCCAAGCGTCCCGGCGCCGAACTCAAATGGAAAGGGCTGCTCAACGAAATCGCTCTGGGAACGGGCTTCGGACTGCGTTACGACATCAGCTATCTGGTCATCCGCGCCGATCTCGGAATCGGCCTGCACACGCCCTATCCGAATCCGGACAAAACGGGCTATTACAACATCTCCAGCTTCAAGGACGGACTCGGTTTCCATTTGGCCATCGGCTATCCGTTCTAAATCGGCGACGGGGAGGATTCCCCTCCGAAAACGGCTGCGGATCGGTGCCCGGCAAAACGGCCGGGCCGCCGGAGGGGCCGAATTTATCTTTTCGGCAGCGGAAAATCGCCGATCATTGGTAAATTCTGAAAATAATTATTACCTTTGCGAACCGCAAGGAGAGGTGCAGGAGTGGTTGAACTGGCCCGCCTGGAAAGCGAGTAAACCCCTAAAGGGTTTCAGGGGTTCGAATCCCCTCCTCTCCGCCAGAGGCGTGAAACACGCAAGCCCCGCAAAACCGAAGTCCGCAGATTATTTCTGCGGACTTTTTCATTTCCGGCGCCAACACCTCCCGTTCACTCCATTTCGGTCAGATGCTTCCAGTAACGGCGGGGCATCATGCGCCGCTGCTGACGCTCGTTGATCCGCTGGGGAATCGCCAGCGCCCGGAAATAATTCTTCCAGAGCAGCTGAAACTGCCGTTCGTCCTCGGCCAGCCAACGGTCGGCGAGCTTGTCGGCGATCATGCCGCGGTCGTCTTCGAGCGTCACCCGGCGCGCCGTCCGCCCGTCGTAATAATATCCGTAATCGCGCCGCCGGTCGTAGATAAGCCACCGCTGGTCGGCGAAACGGTCCGTAAAGTAATCCAGCGACAGCGGCAGGGCGTCGTGTTCGGGAGTGGCGGCTGCAAAATAGGTGCCGTCGGCGGCCTTCTGAAGCCGGACGAACTGCCTGAGCCGCTCGCACTCGTGCGAAACTTTGAGCGCCAGCCGGTGCAGCGCCTTCATGTCGGGATCGGCCTGATCGGCCAGCACGCCTCCGCCCTCGTCGAAAACCCGGCGCATGCAGCGCAGCATCAGCAGATCGCTCCGCTCCTGCTCTCCGTGCCATGCGTAGACGAGCATCGAACGCGCCCGGACGACAAGCCGGCGTTCCAGTCCGCGCCAGACACGGGCGGCGTGCGCCGGATCGGTCGCGACCTCGTGCACGCGCTCCGTAAAAAGCGGTTCCGGCTCTCCGGGACCGATCAGCTGCTCCGGGAACGCCCGCATCGCATAGGCGTCGAACAGCGCCGAGAGCAGCCCGTCGAAAGATTTATCGTAACGAAAAACCAACATCGCATTCAGAAAAGGGTCAGCTGACCTTCGTTTTTATCCGGTTTCTGCCGTTTAGGCGCAGTCAGCAGGCGGCGCACCTGCTCCGGCCGCAGTTCGTTCACCCCCTGCCCCGTGGTCAGCTCGCGGCAGCGGACGAAATACTGCGCCTTCTTCATCACCACGCCGATCTGCCGCAGCGACTGCATGGTCAGCGTGCGGTAACGGCGCGAGCTGACGATCAGCCGCGCCGACTTGACCCCGACGCCCGGCACGCGCAGCAGCGCCTCGTAGTCCGCGCGGTTCACATCGACCGGAAAAAATTCGGGATGCCGCAGCGCCCACGCCAGTTTGGGGTCGATATCCAGATCGAGCCGGGGCGTCTTCTCGTCGGCGATCTCCTCGGCACGGAATCCGTAGAACCGCATCAGCCAATCGGCCTGATAAAGCCGATTTTCGCGCACGAGCGGGGCTTTGTCCAGCGCAGGCAGCCGCTTGTCGTAGGGATTCACCGGAATAAATCCCGAATAGTAGACGCGCTTCATCGTGGGACGGTCATAAAGCGACGACGAAAGCAGCAGAATGTCGCGGTCGCTCTCGTCGGTGGCACCGACGATCATCTGCGTGCTCTGCCCCGCAGGAGCGAAGCGGGGCGCATGGCGGAAACGGCCGCGCTCCTCGGCGCTCTGCAGCACCCCCTGCTGGATGTAACTCATCGGGCGGTAGATGCTTTCATAGTTCTTGTCGGGAGCCAGCAGCAACAGGTTGCGTTCGGTCGGGATTTCGATATTGACGCTCATGCGATCGGCGTAACGCCCCGCCTCGGCCACCAGTTCGGGACTGGCACCGGGAATACTTTTCAGGTGGATGTAGCCGTTGAAACGGTGCACCGTCCGCAGGTCGCGCGCCACGCGGACCATCCTTTCCATGGTATAGTCGGGGTTGCGGACGACGCCCGACGAGAGAAACAGTCCTTCGATGTAGTTGCGCCGGTAGAACTCGATGGTCAGCTCGGTCAGCTCGTCCGGCGTGAAGGCGGCCCGCCGGATGTCGTTGCTGCGCCGGTTGATGCAGTAGGCGCAGTCGTAAATGCAGACGTTGGTGAGCATGATTTTCAGCAGCGAGACGCAGCGGCCGTCGGCCGTGAAAGAGTGGCATATGCCCCACCCCGCCGTGCTGCCGACACCGCCCGCGCGATGCCGGCGCGTAACGCCGCTCGACGCGCACGAGACGTCGTATTTGGCCGATTCGGCCAGCACCTTGAGTTTTTCGAGCACGGTCTCTTTCATGGCGGCAAGTTATCGTTTTTTTCCATAAAACCGCTTCCTCCGGCCGATATTTTTTCGGGCTTTTCCGCACCCCGCTGTATGCGTGGACAATAGAGCGGAAGCACCCCGGACGAAGTCCGTGCGACAAAAAAAGGAGCCAAGCTCCCTTCGTACACATCCGCGACGCACTCAATCCAGCGCTCCGCGTCCGGCCGCGCTCCGCTACCGGATAAAATGCGTCCACTGCCGCACCTCGGCTTCGGGCGCCAGCGCCGGACCGACGCCCGCCTTCAGCAGGCGGGCCATGTTGCGGGCCAGCACGCGCATCGTCTGCAGCCCCTCGGCGTCTTCGCGGGCCTCGCCCGGCAGACGTCCGTGGACGCTGTTCCAATACTGCGACGGAACGACCGGCATGTTCATAATCGTAAAGTATTTGTTCAGCCGGTCGAACGTCGCGCTCGCCCCGCCCCGGCGGCATACGGCGACCGCTGCGCCGGGCTTGTAGGCGAGATATTTCCCGCAGGAATAGAACACACGGTCGAGCAGGGCGCAGAGCGACCCGTTGGGACCGGCATAGTAGACCGGCGAACCGACGACGATTCCGTCGGCATCGGCGAGTTTCTCCCGCACCGTCGTATAGAGCGCGTCCGAAAAGACGCAATGCCCCAGCTCGGCGCATTTTCCGCAGGCGATACATCCCTGCACGGCCTTGGTCCCGATATGGACGATCTCGGCCTGCACGCCCTCCGACTCCAAGGTCCGCGCGACCTCGGAAAGGGCTATAAAAGTGTTTCCCTCGCGATGGGGGCTTCCGTTTATCAGCAGTACTTTCATGGTATCAAGAGTTTTCGCAAAGATATATTTTTTCAGCTATACACCGCACATTCCGCGCCGGAGAACTCCGCACGGCCCCGCCGCGGCAAAGCCCCGCAGACGCCGCCCACCGGTTCAACGGCTCCGGCATCCCAGCTCACGGCTCACGACTCACGACACTCAGCTCATGCCCATGGCTTTCGGCCCTCGGACCATGGCTTTCAGAAAACAGCAGTGCCCGGACAGACGCGCCGCACCGCCCCCGCGACCGGAAATACGGACACAAAAAAAGGGGATTCTTTCGAATCTCCTTCACTCTAATGCCTGACAAGAACTATTTGTTGCAGCACTCGCCCTCGGCTTTCTCGGCGCAGTCTTTGGTCGAATCGCACTTCTCGGCGCAGCAAGCCTCCGTCGAGTCGCACTTCTCGGTGCACTCCGTGCAGGCAGCGGCTTCGGTCGTAGCGGCAGCGGCGGCAGCTTCGCCTTCGGCAGCCTTTTTGTTCGAATTACCGCAGCAGCTTACCATTGCGACGGCAGCCATAACGACGACAAAAGAGAAAATCTTTTTCATAACGTCAAATGTTTAATTATTAGTTTTTCTGTAACGCCGCAAAGTTAGATATTAGCAGGATAAATGCAAATAAAAAACTAAAAAACTTTCGAAAAGGGAAGTTTTTCAGTTCAAAAGGTCGGCAATGGAGAGGGTTTCGTTCTTGACGAAAGCCTTGGGGAAAGCAGACGACACCCTGCCCTTGAGAATGATGGCCTCTTCCGTGGTGAGACAGTCCCCGACCGCGACCTTGAAATAGGGATTCTCGTAGACCATGTAGACCTTGATTCCCGGATAGTTCTCTTCGAAAAGCTGCTTGGCGGCGATGGCCCCGGCACGGGCGTCCTGACCGTTGTCGAAGAAGATGCAGACCCGGTAACCGGGGAAACGCAGGCGGGCGCCCGCCCGCGAAGCTTCATTCACGGCCCGCGCCGCATCCCCGTACTCCGTAACGGTGACCTTTGCCGTGCCGAATGCGGCGTCGGACGCCACGGGAGCAGCCAGCCGCTCCTTGAACGCATCCAACGACTGCGCGCGCAGGGGCGTGTAAGCCGCGGCGGCAAAAAGAATCAGCAGGATGGTCAGCGATCTGCGCATTACTCTTCCAGATAGTTTTTCACGTCGTTCAACGACAGCCCAAAGATATTCAAAAAATCCGACAACGGCATCATCTCCCGCGAAATTTTTACGCGCGCGGGACCGCCGCGCCCCTCGACGGCGAACGAGACGCCGATCTTCGAAATATCGTCCTCCCGGATCTTCTTGGTCATCACATGGAGCGCCATCGGGTCGGAAGTCCGGATCCGCCACAGCGTCGTGACGCTCGCCGTCGCACGACGGGGCGCCTCGGCCGGCTCGCGCAGAGCGACCTTCGTCACGACTCCTCCCGCATAGTAAACGGTGAGCGACGCCTTCTCCAGTTTCAACTTGTGCCCCGTGCCGTTCTTTACGCGCAATACGATCTCGGCCCCCGACAACCCCTGCCGCCGGGCCTTCTCGACCGCTTCGAGCCGGATGTTTCGCTGCGCCTTCTCGGCCATCCGGCGGCAGGAGCCCAACGGCAATACGACCCACAGCAGCAGTATGCAGAACAGCATGCGCCCCAAAGTCCGGCCGCAGCCCGAAACGCCACCCGCAACCCCGGACCGGCGACAAAGCGGACTCCCCGACGCGCCCCCGCCCGCCGCAGCGGAACAGGAACGGGCCTGACCCGCCGAAGCGTCCTCTTCCGAAGAGCGAATCCGGCGGCAGAAGCGGTTATCCGAGGGCGCACTGCCCGGTCGTATGCGTTTTGCGTTCATCGTCACTTTTGTCCGGTGTAAATCTGCGCGATCCCGAAACTCTGGCTCCGGGCGCGGCACTCCCTGAACCCCGCGCGCTCCATCATCGCCATGAACTCCTTCGGCGCCGGAAACTCCCCGACCGACGCCGGGAGGTATTCGTAAGCCCGCTTGTCCTTCGACACCATGCCGCCGATGCGGGGCAGTATCTTATAGGTATAGAATTCGTACAACGCCCTGAACAGCCGGTTGCGGGGCCGCGAGAACTCCAGTACAACGACCTTGCCGCCCGGCTTTATCGTGCGGGCCATTTCGCGCAGCCCCGCATCCAGATCCCCGAAGTTGCGCACGCCGAAAGCCACCGTCGCCACATCCACCGATGCGTCGGCCACATGCAGGTGTTCGGCGTCCCCCGCGTCGAGCACGACGCGCCCGTCGAGCCCCCGCGCCGTCACCTTGCGGCGCGCCACGTCGAGCATCCCCTCCGAAAGATCCACGCCCAGCACCTGCACGTCGCGGATGCGGCGCGCCATCTCGATCGCCAGATCGCCCGTGCCGGTCGCTACGTCAAGTATCCGGTGCGGACGGCAGCGGCGCACGATGCGCACCACACGGCGGCGCCAGATGCGGTCGATGCTCATCGAGAGCGTATGGTTCAGCAGGTCGTACTTCGGCGCGATGTTGTCGAACATCTCGCGGACCTCCTCTTTCTTGGTCTGTTCGGTATTGTACGGTTTCATTCGTATCGGATCGATTCGTCGGGTTTTACGGTAGATACTATGCAGGCCGGCACCACGAGCAGCGCGACGATCGCCGCCACGACGCCGGCGTTGAGCGCCAGCCACCAGCCCCACCCCAGCGCGACGGGCACTTCGGAGAGCAGGTAGCCCTCGGAGCTGAGTTTCACGACATGGAAATATTTCTGCACGAGACACACGGCCAGCCCCGCGGCGTTGCCCCATGCCAGTCCGCGCAGCGTGACGAACGCCGCCCGCCAAAGAAACACCTCCCGCAGCGTAGCGTTGCGCATGCCGAACGCCTTCAGCAGGCCGATCATCCGCGTACGTTCCAGCACGAGGATCAGCAGCGCCGAAGTCATGTTGAAAAACGCCACCACGAGCATGATGCCGATAATCACCGCGGCATTCACGTCATGGGCCTTCAGCCAGTCGAAAATATTGGGATAAAGCTCCGTCACGCTACTCACGGCGAGGTTCGCCGTATCGTCGGCATCGTCGTAGAGCAGGGTCCGTCCGAGCCTGCGGGCGAAATCGTCGGCTCCGGCCAAGTCCGAGGTGAAAATCTCGTAGCCCGATATCTCGCCGTCCGACCAGTCCGCCAGCCGCTGCACGTTGCGCAGGTCGGTCATGATCACCGCGTCGTCCATTTCGTCCATTCCCGACGAGTAGATTCCCGCCACCTTGAAACGGTCGCGCCGGGGCCTGTCTCCGGTCTCGACGAAGAGCATTTCGACCTTGTCGCCCACGCCGAGCATCAGTTTCTCGGCCATGCCGCGCGACAGCAGTATATCTTTCGTACGCACCGAATCGCCCACACGGGGCAGCTCGCCCTCCACCAGCCACTGGCCGAACGACGACCAGTCGTAATCCCCGTCCACGCCCTTGAGCATCACCCCCTGCACGGCATCCGCCGTACGGACGATACCGCCCTTGACGGCATAGGGGGCCAGCGACACGAATCCTTCGGTGGTGCGGATCAGCTCCTCGGCGCGGGCACTGCGGCGCACGGGGTCCGAATCGAGCGTCCCCACGCCCCGCACGCCGTTCACCACGGCATGTCCCGAAAAGGCGGCCACCTTGCGGGACACCTCCTGCTTGAAACCCATGATCACGGCCATCGCCAGCAGCATCACCGCGACGCTCAACGCCACGGAAATCACGGCGATACGCTCCATCACACCGGGTTTGTTCTCCGGGGTGCGCTGCGCCGTCCGGCGGGCGATGAAAAAGGCGAGATTCACGGCTGCTTAATTTGCTGGAAAATTTATGCAAAGTAACACAATAATTTCGTATTTTTGCCCATCATAAACCCACTTTATGAAAAAACAGGCACTGATCACGGGAGCCACATCGGGCATCGGACGCGCCACGGCGCTCCGGCTCGCGGCCGAAGGATACGACATAACGGCGACGGGACGCCGCGCCGAACGGCTCGAAACGCTCCGCCGCGAAATCGAAGCGGCGGGCGGCCGCTGCACCGCGCTCGTCTTCGACGTGCGCAGCGAAGCGGAGGTCCGCAAATTCCTAAGCCCCCTCGAACGGGTGGACCTGCTCATCAACAACGCCGGACTGGCGGCCGGGCTGGAACACATCGACCAAGGCGACACGGCCGACTGGGACGCCATGATCGACACCAACGTCAAGGGACTGCTCTACGTCACGCGGGTCGTTACGCCCAAAATGGTCGCCGCGGGCGGCGGCCACGTGTTCAACATCGGCTCGATCGCGGGCACCGAAGCCTACGAAAACGGCGCGGTCTACTGCGCCTCGAAACACGCCGTGCACGCCATTTCGCAGTCCATGCGCGCCGACCTGCTGTCAAGCGGAATCAAGGTGACGGAGATCCGCCCCGGCATGGTCGAGACCGAATTTTCCGAGGTGCGCTTCCACGGCGACAAGGAGCGCGCCGACCGGGTTTACGACGGCGTCACCCCGCTTACGGGCGACGACATCGCCGAAGCGATCGCGTGGGCCGCACAATTACCGGCCCATATGAACGTTAATGAAATGGTACTGATGCCCTCCCAGCAGGCGGGCGCTTACTACACATACAGAAAAAACCATTAGACTATGACACACATGCTTTTGACCCTGCTTCAGTCGGGATATTACGCGGATTCGGGTTCTCAGGGAATCCACTACTCCGCAGCCATGATCGGAATGTACATACTGATCATCGTGATCGGCATCGCCGGTTACGCCGTGCAGGCGCGCCTGCAGTCGGTGTTCCGCAAATACTCCAAAGTCCAGTTCCCCGGCGGGCTGACGGGCGCCGAAGTGGCCGAAAAGATGCTGCGAGACAACCACATCCACAACGTCAAGGTGACGCATGTCAGCGGCCACCTGACCGACCACTTCAACCCGCAGACGATGACCGTCAACCTGAGCGACAGCGTCTACTCTTCGACCAGCGTCGCCGCGGCCGCCGTCGCCGCCCACGAGTGCGGGCACGCCGTGCAGCACGCACAAGGCTACGCGCCGCTGACGCTCCGCTCGCAGCTGGTGCCCGTCGTGCAGTTCTCCTCGACGGCCGCCACATGGGTCATCATCCTCGGACTGGTGCTCATGACCACCACGCAGAACGCCCTGCTGTGCTGGATCGGCGTGGGCATGATCGCCATGTCGGCGATCTTCTCGCTGGTCACGCTGCCCGTGGAGTACAACGCCTCGGCCCGCGCGCTGGAGTGGCTGCAGGTCAGCCGCACGATGCAGGGAGCGCAGCTCGCTCAGGCGAAAGAGGCGCTGGGCTGGGCCGCACGCACCTATCTCGTAGCGGCACTGAGCGCCGTCGCGTCGGTTCTCTACTGGGTCTTCGTAATCCTCGGACGGCGCGACTGATTCCCGGATGAACACCCCCGAAAAAGACTGCATCCACCGGGGATGGATCGCGGCGCTGGCGCTGATCGCAGTGCTGACGGCCGTCAGTTTCATCCCCCCTCAAAGTCTGGGCGGCGTAAAACTCCGCCGGGCCAATATCCTCTCGGACCTCGTGGCGTTCGACGACGCGGTCGCCGCGGCCGAGGAGCCTGCGCTCTTCGACGAGGAGGATTTTCACGTCGATATGGAGCAGGTCGCCGAACGGATCGAAGCGGAGCGGATCGAAGCCAATTCCGCACCGCGCCCCGTACAGATCACCTTCGAATGGACGCTCGCCCCGGACAGCGTCCGGCGCATGCCGGTCGTCCCCGACAGCGTCCGGCTGAACCCGACGCTGGTGGAGATCGAGGATTTCGGCACGCCCGATTCGAGCCGTCTGCGGGCTTTCTACGACACGCTGCTCTGCGCCCGGCGTCCGGTGCGCATCGCCGTGCTGGGCGACTCGTTCATCGAAGGCGACATCCTCACGGCGGACCTGCGTGAAAGGCTTCAGCAGGCTTACGGCGGCGGAGGCGCGGGCTTCGCGCCGATGGCCTCGCCCCTGACGGCGTTCCGCCGCACGATCAAAACCCAGTCGAAAGGCTGGACCTCCTACAACATCATGCAGCGCAAGGCCGCGCCGCAGAACCTGCGCGAGAACTTCTACGTTTCGGGCTGGGTCTGCCAGCCTGCGGCCGGAGCTTCGACCCGCTGGGAAAACAGCGACTACCGCAAGCGGCTCGACAGCTGCACCGCGGCGCGGGTCTTCTTCATCAGCCCCGGCGAAAGCCGCGTGGAGCTGACGCTCAACGACTCGCTGCGCCGTGAATTCACGGTCGAAGGCGCCCCGAACATACGCCAGATCGCCGTCACGGCTCCCCACGTCCGCTCGCTCTCGTTCAAGGTGCTCTCCGGCAACGAGGGATTCATCGGCTACGGCGCGGTGTTCGAAGCCGACGGCGTGGTGGTGGACAACTACTCGGTGCGCAGCAACAACGGGCAGGCGATGTTCTGGACCAACCCGTCGGTCAATGCGCAGATGAACGCCCTGCTGGGGTACGACCTCGTGATCCTGCAATACGGACTCAACATCATGCAGACGGGCGTGAGCAACTACACCAACTACGCCGGCCAGATCGAGAAGATGGTGGCTTACGTCCGCCAGTGCTTCCCGACCGCCGCCGTGCTGGTGCTGGGCGTCAGCGACCGTTCGGTGAAGACCGACGCCGGTTTCGAACCGATGGACGCCATTCCCCACATGCTCGGCTACCAGCGGGGCGCCGCCGAAAACACCGGAGCGGCCTTCTGGCCCACCTGCGACGCCATGCGTTCGCTGGGCGGCATGGAGCAGTTCGTCGCCAACGGCTGGGCCGGCAAGGACTTCACGCACATCAATTATGCCGGCGGCCGGCGCGTGGCGTGGTCGCTCTTCGACGCCCTCAACGCCGGGGCGAACCGGGCCTATACGGAAGCGGAAGCCGCACGCATCCGCCGGCAGGCCGAGCAGGCCGTGCTCGACAGCCTGCGGCGCCGGCGGATCGAACGCGACCTGATCCCCGGCATTCCGCCGGAAACCCTCAACGCACCGCTGAAATGACACTCCCCGCATTGGACGGCATCCCGGAAAAGCTGCAGGCGCTGCTCACCTACGACGCCTCGTCGCCGCTGATCTTCAGCAGCGGGCTGTTCCTGTTTCTGTTCGCCGGATTCATGCTCGTCTACAGCATGTTCCGCCGTGCCCCGATGGCCCGGATCGTCTACGTCATCCTCTTTTCGCTCTACTTCTACTACAAGTCGAGCGGCATCTACTTCCTGCTGCTGATCTTCGCCGCGACGAGCGACTACTGGATCGCCAAAGGCATCCATGCCGCCCGCTCGACGCGGGCAAAGCGGTGGCTCGTGGTGCTGAGCGTGGCGGTGAACCTCGGCATGCTGGCCTACTTCAAGTACACCAATTTCCTGATCGACATCGCCAACCAGATGTTCGGGCAGGGATTCATGCAGTTCCAGAACATCTTCCTGCCCGTCGGCATCTCGTTCTTCGTTTTCCAGTCGATGAGCTATACCATAGACATTTACCGCGGTCAGCTCAAGCCGCTCGACAACTGGTGCGACTACCTGTTCTACCTCTCGTTCTTCCCGCAGCTGGTGGCCGGGCCGATCGTCCGCGCAAGGGACTTCATCCCGCAAATCCGGCAGAACCCCATCGTCGTGACGCGCGAAATGTTCGGCACGGGCGTCTTCCTGATCCTGACGGGTCTGTTCAAGAAGGCGATCATTTCGGACTACATCTCGCTCAACTTCGTCGACCGCATCTTCGACGAGCCGCTGCTCTATTCGGGCTTCGAATGTCTGGCGGGCATCTACGGCTACGCCCTGCAAATCTACTGCGACTTCTCAGGCTATTCGGACATGGCCATCGGCATCGCCCTGCTGCTGGGATTCCGGTTCCCCAAGAACTTCGACGCCCCCTACAAGTCGGCCACCATCACCGAATTCTGGCGGCGGTGGCATATCTCGCTCTCCACATGGCTGCGCGACTACCTCTACATTTCGCTGGGCGGCAACCGCAAAGGCAAACTGCGCACCTACGGCAACCTGCTCATCACGATGCTGCTGGGCGGACTGTGGCACGGCGCCGCCGTCCGCTTCATCCTCTGGGGCGCGCTGCACGGCGCGGCGCTGGCGCTGCACAAGCTCTGGATGGCGGTCGTGCCGGGCGCCAAGGCCACGGGCGACCGGATGCACTGGTGGAGCCGCGCGGCCGGCATCTTCTTCACGTTCAACCTCGTCTGTCTGGGGTGGCTGATGTTCCGCGCCGAGTCGATGCAGACCGTCGAGCTGATGCTTCACCAGATTTTCTACAACTTCAACGCCGCGATGATCCCGCAGGTCGTCTCCGGCTATGCGGGCGCCTTCGCCCTGATCGCCGCAGGCTTCCTGCTCCACCTGATGCCCGGACGCGCGGACCGCTTCGCGCAGCGGCTGGTGTCGCACGCACCGCTGGTCCTGCAGATCGTCATGGCGGCGGCGATGATCTGGTGCGTGATGCAGGTCAAGTCGAGCGACATACAACCGTTCATCTACTTTCAGTTTTAAACTGCGTATGACGGCCGCCTTGCATCCCGGTATGTTCCTCCCACGGCCGCCGGCCGTGTCTGCAAGTCCGGCCCCGCTCCCCGGAGAGGCTTCCGGCAATGCGCCCAAAACGGCTTGCGACCATTTACGACAAATCCATTGACCCATGTATACCTTCGACCACGACCTTTTCTCTGCCCTCAATTTCGACGGCGGCACCGCTATGGACCGCGTGATGCTCACCGTTTCGGGCACCGCCATGTGGCTCCCGCTCTACGCCCTGATCCTCTGGCTGATATGGCGGCACAGCGGCTGGCGCGGCATGCTGATCTTCACGGCGCTGATGCTGGCGGCGATCGGACTCGCGGACATGGTGTCGGGCATCTTCAAGAGCAACGGAGTGCTGGGCGGCCTGCTCCTTGATTTCGAACCGCGCCCGCGCCCGATGTTCACCCCCTCGCTCGAAGGGCTGGACATCACGCCCGATTCGCTGCGCGTCATGCGCCGCGAGGCAGTCCCCCGCCACTGGGCGGTCCACGTCCCGCCCGAAGCCGTCAGCGGCATGTACGGCACCGTCTCGGCGCACGCCGCGACCATCGTCGCGCTGGCCGTACTCGCCTGCGGCGCGATCCGCCGCCGCTGGTTCACGGGGCTGATGGTCGTCTGCTCGGTGGTGATCTGCTACTCGCGCATCTACCTCGGCAAACACTTCCCGATGGACCTCGTATGGGGCACGCTGGTCGGCGCCGCGCTCGGATACGCCGCACTGCGGGCCTACCGCCGCCTGATCCGCCGGGATTCCGCCGCCGGCTGACGCATCCCGGACGACAACCCTCCGGAAGACAGGTCCCGGACGACGCTTCCCAATGCCCCCGGACAACTCGCCCGGACGACACATCCCGGACAATACGGAGAGCCGCAAAAAATGCGGCTCCTTTTTATTCCATACCGCGCCCGGTTCGTATTTCGGCAGAATTTATTAACTTTGCACGGTTAACAGTCAAAACATTCAAAAACATACGATATGAGCATCGAACTCAGTGAACAGGAACAGCTCCGGAGACAGTCGCTCGCAGCCCTGCGCGAGCTGGGCATCGACCCCTACCCCGCCGCCCGTTACGAAGTGACGGCCACGGCGCGGGAGATCGCCGAAAACTTCGACGAGACCAAGGGCAACTACGGGGACGTCCGCATCGCAGGCCGCATCATGACGCGCCGCATCATGGGCAGCGCTTCGTTCTTCGAATTGCAGGACCATACGGGCCGCATTCAGGTCTACATCCGCCGCGACGACATCTGCCCCGAAGGCGATCCCACGCTGTATAACACGGTGTTCAAGAAACTGCTCGACATCGGCGACTTCATCGGCGTCGAAGGCTTCGCGTTCCATACCAATACGGGCGAGCTGTCGGTGCACTGCCGCAAGTTCACGGTGCTCTCGAAGTCGATCCGCCCGCTGCCCGTGGTCAAGGAGAAGGACGGCCAGACGTTCGACGCCTTCACCGATCCCGAAGTCCGCTACCGCCAGCGTTACGTCGATCTGGCGGTCAATCCGCAGGTACGCGAGGTCTTTGTCAAGCGCGCCAAAATCATCTCGACCATGCGCGAGTTCTTCAACTCGAAAGGCTACGTCGAGGTCGAAACCCCGATTCTCCAGCCTATTCCGGGCGGCGCCGCGGCGCGTCCGTTCATCACGCACCACAATGCGCTCGACATCGACCAGTACCTGCGCATCGCCAGCGAGCTGTACCTCAAGAAACTGATCGTCGGCGGATTCGACGGCGTCTACGAGTTCGGCAAGAACTTCCGCAACGAAGGCATGGACCGCACGCACAACCCCGAATTCACCGTCATGGAGATTTACGTGGCCTACAAGGACTACCTCTGGATGATGGAATTCACCGAGCAGATGCTCGAAAAAGTCGCCGTGGCCGTAAACGGCACGACGGAGCTGACGCTCGACGGCAAGCAGATTTCGTTCAAAGCGCCGTTCCGCCGCTTGTCGATGACCGACGCCATCCGCGAAAAGACCGGCTACGACATCACCGGCCAGAGCGAGGAGCAGCTGCGCGAAGCCTGCAAGCGTCTGAACGTCGAGACCGACGCGACGATGGGCAAGGGCAAGCTGATCGACGCCATCTTCGGCCAGTACTGCGAGGAGGAGCTTGTCCAGCCGACCTTCGTCACGGACTACCCGATCGAAATGTCGCCCCTGTGCAAGCGTCACCGCTCGAACCCCGAACTGACGGAGCGTTTCGAGCTGTTCGTTAACGGCAAGGAGCTTTGCAACGCCTACTCCGAGCTGAACGACCCGATCGACCAGCTGGAGCGCTTCCAAGAGCAACTCCAGCTGAGCGAAAAGGGCGACGACGAAGCGATGTTCATCGACATGGACTTCGTGCGCGCACTGGAATACGGCATGCCGTCGTGTTCGGGCATGGGCATCGGCATCGACCGTCTGACGATGTTCATGACCGATCAGGCTTCGATTCAGGACGTGCTGTTCTTCCCGCAGATGCGCCCCGAAAAGAAAGCCGTGAGCGATCCGGTGGAGAAATACACCGAGATCGGCGTTCCCGAAGAGTGGGTGCCCGTGATCCAGAAAATGGGCTACATCACGGTCGAAGCGCTGAAAAAGCTCGCTCCGGGCAAGTTTTTCAACGACTTGTGCGGCTTCAACAAGAAAAACAAACTCGGCCTGAAGGCTCCCTCGATCGAAGAGGTCAAAAAATGGTGCGAGGAATAATTCCCGCTTGGAAAATTTATTTTACTTATAAAAACAAACCGAATATGAGAAAGAAAATTGTTGCCGGCAACTGGAAGATGAACACGCTTCCCGCCGAAGGTGTAGAACTGGCCAAGAACATCGTCGCAGGCCGCGGCGAAGTATGCTCGTGCGTTAATTTCATCGTATGCCCTCCGTTTACGCACCTCTCGACGGTTGCCGAAGCGCTCAAGGGTTCGGACGTCGCACTCGGCGCGCAGGACTGCGCAACCGAAGCCAAAGGCGCCTACACGGGCGAGATCGCCGCTTCGATGATCGCGGCGCTGGGCTGCAAGTACGTGATCCTCGGCCACTCGGAGCGCCGCCAGTACTACGGCGAGACTTCCGAGACGCTCAACAAGAAGATGGTGCAGGCTTACGCAAACGGCCTGACGCCGATCTACTGCGTGGGCGAGAACCTCGAAGAGCGTGAAGCCGGCAAGCACTTCGACGTGGTGAAGGCCCAGATCGAAGAGGTCGTCTACAACCTCACCGCCGAGCAGTACAAGGAGCTCGTGATCGCATACGAACCCGTTTGGGCCATCGGCACGGGCAAGACCGCAACTGCCGAGCAGGCACAGGAGATCCACGCCTACATCCGCAAGGTGCTGGCCGAGAAGTTCGGCGCAGCAGCCGAAGAGACGGCGATCCTGTACGGCGGTTCGTGCAAGCCCTCTAACGCGGCGGAAATATTCGCAAAGGAGGACGTGGACGGCGGCCTGATCGGCGGCGCAGCCCTCAAGGCGGAGGATTTCCTCAGCATCGGCAAAGGCTTTGCTAAATAAGCGGTCCCGACCGCAAACAAAAAAGCTCTTCCTCCGGGAAGAGCTTTTTTCATATCCGTCCCGGAGCGTCCCGCCCCGAAACGCCGCCGGCCTATTTCCCGGCCGGGTCAGGCAGGTTCTCCATCACGTTCCGGTAGAAGTCGCGCACGTCGTTCCAGCGGTAGTAAGGCGCCAGATCGCTTGCGACGGGAATCCGCACCTCGCGTTCGTTGTAGAGGAACTTCACCAGCACGTCGTCCGAAGCTTTCTTACGGTAGAAGACCAGCTGGATATTGGCCGCCATCGGCGATATTCTATACAGGGGCCACATTTGGGCGATCTTCTCAGGATCGCTCTCCACGACGTCGCACCCCTCGAACTGCAGCAGCGACACGAACGTCATCAGGTTGCCGTCGTGGCCGAACCGCAGGTCGGCCGAAACCGCTCCGCCCTCCACGGCCCGGTCGGCGCGCGTGAGGAAATCCTCCAGCAGCGCCTTGGCGTAATACTGCGGAAAACGCCTGTTGAGCGGCGAGGGACCGCGGATCACGTAATACTTATAGTTGTCGTACACGTTCAGCCCGTAAAGCTCGTCGGTGGTAAAGAGGTCGTAAAACGAAATTCCCAGACCGACGTTCTGCATGTCGGCGGCGAAATAGAAAAGGCCCTTCATCAGCTTCTGCGCGTCGATCGTCCGCACGAACTCCCCGTCGGCGAACAGCTCCGACATCAGCCGGTCGGGACGCACGAACCGATCCCCGATCCGCTCGTACTCCTCCAGCCAACCGCCCTTGTCGATGAAGTCGAGGTACTCCCGGCTGAGCGTCGGGTTGGTCGGCTTGCTGTAGAAATTGAGGTAGCGCGTCGTCCTGCGGCCCGCCGTGCGCGACACCTCCAGACGGGGATTAAGCTCCTTGAGCCGCTCGCAGAAAGCCGCCATGCTCAGCACGCACCGCACCACGAGGGTCGCCTGCGCATCGACGACCGCGCCGGAGCGGAATACTTCGGGGAAATTGCGGTACATGCGCGCGGCGATCTCCCGGTGCTGCTCGGCGCCGAGAGGCGAAAGATCGCCGCCCCGGTCGATGCCGTCGTCGTAGACGCGCTTCACCCGGCCGTAGACCTCGCGTCCCCGCTCGGTAAAGGCGTTCGCGGCGTCGGCGGCCCGGAAAACGGCCATCACCTCGTCGTATTCGCTGTCGTGCAGCAGCCAGCGCGAACCGTGCCGGCCGTAATGACTGATATAAAACGGTTTATAACCCTTCGGCGCAGGCGTCAGCACGGGATTGTCGTAGGTGTAGACATAATATACGCCGCCGGACTTGCCGGGATTTGCAGCTATTTCGTCCCGGAGGTTCTGTCCCGAAGCGGCCAGCGCCGCGAGGGAGCAGAGAACGGCTGCGAATAGTTTTGTAAATCTCATCTGTTTTTCGTTCGGTTACTGAATGATAAAATCGGACATCAGGAAGTAGTGGTCGCTGGGGTACAGACCATCGACCTTGTCGCGGAGAATCTCCGCCGAGACGGGCCGCAGGTTGCCGCGCACGAAGATAAAGTCGATGCGGCGCGCGTTCTTTTTTCGGTAATCCGGGCCTTTGAACCCATGATAGGTGAAGCCCGCTTCGCCGGGACCGTGTACGGCCTCGTACGCCTCCTGCCACCCGGCGTCGCGCAGGCACGCGACGGGCGCATTTTCGATTCCCGAATTGAAATCGCCGCAGATGATCTGCGGGAAGCCGTCGGCATACTGCGCGCACTCCCCGACGATCATCTTCATCTGCTCGCGCCGCGCATCGTCCGACTTGTGGTCGAGGTGGATGTCCAGCACGCGGAACTCCGCACCGCTCTTCCGGTCGCGCAGGCGCACCCAGTTGCAGTGGCGGGCGCGCATCGTGTTCCACGAACAGCTGCCCGCGGCAAGCGGGGTTTCCGACAGCCAGTAGCAGCCCGACGAGACGAACTCGTAGCGCTTTTTGCTGAAGAAAATCACGTTCTTGCCGATAAAGTGATAACCCTCGGTATAGGGGTCCATCTCCGGACCTGCGAAACCGTAAGCGACATAATCCGAGAATTTCTCCTTGAAATAGTTATACGAATCGTAAATCACCTCCTGCATGCAGATCACATCGGGTCTGTACATGCGGATCGCCTTCAGGCAGGCGTCGCGGCGGTCCTCCCAGCGGCGTCCTGCGGTCTCGTCTTCGGGCAGTCCCGTGATGCGGACGTTGCAGGTCATGACGCGGGTCGCCGGCTGTCCCGACGCCGGACGCGCCGCAGTTGCGGAGACCGCCGTAACGCAGGCCGCAAGACAGCCTGCCAGACACAGCATAAAACTCTTCTTCATCGGTTCAAGTCTTAAAGCAAGCGCTGCAGCGGGCGGAATCCGGCCCGCCACAGGCTCACCCGGTTTAAACATTATCTAACCAAAAAACCGTATCAACGAAGGTATGCACCGGTCTGGCGCAGTTCTTCCCGCACCTTCTCCACATCGACCGCCGAGGGGCGTACGCCCTCTTCGAGCGCGATGCGCGCCGCACGTCCGGCGGCTTCGCCCAGCGCCATGCAGGTGGACATCACGCGCGTCGAAGCCATCGCTTCGTGGTTCATCGACGAGCAGCGGCCCGCAACCAGCAGGTTCTCGACCGCGGCGGGCACGAGCGAACGGTAGGGAATGTCGTAGCAGTCCTCGCACCAATGGAGCGTGCAGTCGCCGCCCGTGGCGTGGTGGATATCCACCGGATAGCTGGCCACGGCGACCGCGTCGTCGAAGCGGCGGCAGGCGAGGATATCTTCGGCCGTCAGGATGTATTTTCCGACGATCACGCGGCTTTCGCGGATGCCCATGAAGGGAGCCACCTTCTCGCGCCATGCGTTCTCGAAGCCGGGAACGAAGTTCTTCAGGTAGCGTTCCAGCTCGTAAATCTGCTTGCGGCCCTCCACCTCGCCGTGCGTATAGCTTTCCGGCTTGGTCGAATCGACGCCGCTCACGCGCGACATGTTCACCCAGATTTCGTCGTCCTTGATGCCGGTAATGAGGATCGTACGCGCCACGGGAATCTTATACCCCGCCTCTTCGGCCTTGCGGATCTGGTTGCGCAGGCCGACGGTGATGAATTTTCCGGTCCGGAACTGCTCGGCGGGCATGGTGTCCATGTCGAAGACATCGGGCTGGCTGACCAGCGCATCGCGCAACTTCTGCACATCGACGCCCTTCATGCAGAACATCAGCGTCGGAGGCTGCATGCCGCCGTCGGCATCGCCCTTGCGGCACTCGACGCCCGCACGGCAGGCCACGTCGCCGTCGCCCGTACAGTCGATGACCGTCTTGGCGAGGATCGCCTCGCGTCCCGCCTTGCTCTCGATGACGACGCCTTCGACGGCATCGCCGTTTTTAACGACGTCGGCGCAGAATACGTACAACAGCACTTCGACGCCGACCTCCTGCAGCATCTCCAGCGCCACGGTCTTCGCCTCTTCGGGGTCGATGATCGTCAGGCTCACATGGAGCTTGCAGGGACGGTGTTCGCCGGCGGCGCCCCGCGCACGCAGGCGGTCGATGAAGAGCTGGGGCAGTCCTTTGATAATCTGGTTGCCCTTGCGTCCGAGGTAGCCCAGAATCGGCAGACCGATGGTCAGGTTGCCGCCCAGATAGCCGCGGCTTTCGATCAGCATGACGCGCAGGCCCTTGCCTGCCGCCGCACGTGCGGCCATGATGCCCGCAGGGCCGCCGCCCACGACGAGCACGTCCACCTCGGCGCGAACCGGAATCTCCCGCTGGGGTTCCGTAATCGTTGTTTTCTGATTTGCCATATTTGCAATGTTTTAGGTTTATTTTACGGTTTTCGGAGTTTCGTGGCGTACCATGCGCCACAGGATAACGGCCGTTACGAGGTGCATCACGCCCATGACGGCGAACAGCACGTTGCCCATCGTCGCCAGCAGCGAACCGATGAAAATGTTGAACACCGCGCCGCCCACGGCTCCCGCGCCGGCCGTGATGCCGACCACGCTGGCGACGTTCTTCACGGGGAATGCCTCGGCGATGACCACGCAGATCGTGTAGAGCCAGCTCAGGCACATGATCGCGATCAGGCTGAAGATCGCCACCACAAGTCCGATGCGCGCATCGAACGACACGGCCTGCCACTCGCTCACATAGGGCGTGAGGATGCACAGCGGCGCCACGAAGGCCATGAGGATCATCATCGTCTTGCGGGCCTTCAGCGCCGGCATGCCGCGGCGCACGAGCCAGTCGGACCAGACCGAGGTGAGGATGCCGCCGACGGCGCCGAACAGGAACGGCAGTCCGCCGATATACTGAATCATGTCGAGCGTAGCCTGCTGCGAGAGCCCCTGCGCTTCGCCCATGCTGCGCAGGTATCCCGGCAGCCAGAAGCAGCAGAAATACCAGACGGGGTCGCTGATCAGACGGATCAGCAGCACGCCCCAGAGCGAGCGCGTCGTCCACAGCTCGCCCCACGTGAAGGCCCGCTGCTGTTCGCCGTTGTTCCGCGCGACTTCGTCCTTGTCGGGGGCCATCGTGACGGCCAGCACCTCCTGCGGCGGATTCTTATAGATCAACGCCCATGCCACGGCGATCACCAGACCTACCAGACCGGCCACGATGAAGACGTCGTGCCACGGCAGGAACCGGGCCATCCACGCGATGACCAGCGGCGCGATGACCGTTCCCAGCGAACCGCCCGCCGTACAGAGACTGTTGGCCGTGGCGCGGTGGCGTTTCTCGAACCAGAGCGTGACGGCCACGATCTGTCCGGCGAAGATCGTCGGCTCGGCCAGTCCGAGGATGCCGCGGCAGATGGTGAATTCGACGACGTTGGTCGAAAGGCCGCCGCCGATGCAGGCCAACGACCATGCGACGATACCACCCAGCATCACCTTCTTCGACCCGAAGCGGTCCACCAGAATGCCCGATATGGGATACATGATGGCGTAACAGATCAGGAATACGTTGACGATCCACGCGTACTGGAGGTCTTCGATGCCGAAATGGGTCAGGATTTCGGGTTTGAGGATCGACAGCAGCTGGCGGTCGAGGTAGTTGCAGATGATTGCGACGAAAATCGTCGCCACAATATACCAACGACGCTTGTTCGGGTTTTGAAGTAAATTCATTCGGGTTTCTTTTGTCTTATCGGTTTATAAAAAGGTTCTCGGTGAAAGCGCCCAAGGCGCGGTAACGCTCATAGCGGAGCGCCAATATGCCGGACTTCGCGGCGTCGGGCGTGTAAACACGGGCGACGGACGGACAGAGCGCCCGCTGCGCCGCACCGACCGACGGATAGAGTCCCGCGGCGGCGGCCGCATGGACCACGGCGCCGAGCGCGCAGGAGTGCGCGCTGCCGGAGACTTCGATCGCCATGCCCGTCACATCGGCGAGCAGCTGCATGACAAAGGGGGATTTCTGCGAAATGCCGCCGATGCCCACCAGCCGTCCGATCTCCACGCCGTTCTCCGCCAGATGGTCGAGTATGGCCTTCGTCGCGAAAACCGTCGCCTCGGCAAAGGCGTAATAAAGCTCCGGTGCGGTCGCCGAGAGGTTCAGCCCCACGACCGAACCGGTCAGCCGGTTGCAGGGATAGGGCGAACGGCGGCCGTTCAGATAATCGGTCGCCAGCGGCGCATCGGCCCGCAGGGGCAGCTGCGCGGCGGCTTCGGCCAGTTTGGCCAGCAACCGCTCTTCGGTCTGCGCGGCCAGTGCGCGGAGCGTCTCGTTCTCAGGATCGGCCGGCAGCAGCACTTCGCGCAGCGGCCAGCAGAGCAGGCGCTTGAACCACGCGTACACGTCGCCGAAGGCCGACATGCCCGCTTCGAATCCGACCATGCCGGGAAGTATCGAGCCGTCCACCTGACCGAAAATGCCTTCGACCATCCGGTCGCCCATCTTTTCGGGCGGCATGACGGCCATGTAGCAGGCCGACGTGCCCAGATTCAGCACCACGGTCCCGTGACAGATGCCCGCGCCGACGGCGCCCGAATGGCAATCGACATTCCCCACTCCGATGACCACCTGCTCCGACAGCCCCAGTTTCGCCGCCCATTCGGGGCTGAGCGTACCTGCAGGAGTGTCGCAGCCGTACGTCCTGACGGGCAGGCGCCGCAGGATAGGCAGCAGGATAGGCAGCAGGACGGGGTCGAGTCCGGCGAAGAACTCTTCGGGCGGATAGCCGCCCCACTCTTCGGCCCACATCACCTTCGACCCGGCGGCGCAAAGCCCCGACCGCAAATCCTCCATAGCGCGGCAGCCGGTCAGCACGGCCGGAATCCAGTCGCACAGCTCGACGACGGCCCACGCATCGCGGCGCAGCCGTTCGGAACCCCGCAGCAGGTGCAGGACCTTCGACCAGAAACACTCCGACGAATAGTGGTTGCCCGAACGGCGGGCGTAATTGATTTCGCCGCGGGCGCAGAGGGCGGTGATCTCCTCCGACTCCCGCTGCGCCGTGTGGTCCTTCCACAAAACGAACATCGCATCGGGATTCTCCTCATAACCCGCCGTCAGCGACAGCGGCGTGCAGGTGCGATCGACCAGACACGGCGTGCTGGCGGTCGTATCCACGGCGATGGCGCGTATCGCCTCCGGCGCAGGACACTGCGCAATGACCTGCCGCAGCACCTGCTCCAGCCCCTCCAGATAATCCAGCGGGTGCTGGCGAAACTGCGACTTCGCGGTATCGCAGTACAACCCCCGGCCCCAGCGGGAGTAATTGCAGACGGCGACGGCAATCTCTTCGCCGGATTCGGCGTCGGCCAGCAACGCCCGCACCGAGTCGGTGCCGTAGTCTATTCCAATAACGTACAGGTGTTCCATTATAGCTTGTTTTCAGTGCAAATCGTCCGGTAAACGAAAGGTAAAAGAGAGCAAAACCCTTTATTTGACTTTGCGAATATATTAAAATATTGCTACAAAAAGAAAATTTTCGGCAATAAATTTTGCAAATACAAAAAATAAATATAAATTCACCCCTGAAAAAGATAAGAAAAACAAATAAAAGCAAATAATGACTAACTTTACAGCGATGACCTCATCCTCTGCCTGCCGGGCAAACGGACGTTCCGTTTTCCGGACGGCATATCCGGCGGACCGGGCATTTCGCTGTAATCCGGGCGGTTTCTCCGAAGCTCATGCGGCGAAAACCTCCGACAACCCTTTTTCAATGCGCCGGCCTTATACCTATATTTTATACAACAAACGGAAATCGCCCCGAATAAGTATCGGACTCGGAATTTCCGCATAATCCGACGCGCATTTTCTTTCGAGCGCGCCTTTCGCCTAAAGAATACCTTACAACAACAAAAAGAAACTACACCCATAATTCAGACAACAAAGAGAAAACACCCGCACACACAACCAAGACAAACGACATCGCATTATGAACCCTGAATTTCCGGCCTTTTCGGGCCAATAACCCGGATTCCTTCCGACGGACAGGCGCATCGCGTCTGCCCCGTGGTGTTTTATCCCAAGACCAAAGACCTTAAAATTTTACTAATTTCACCAACTATGAAAAAACAGCTACGCACCTTAACAAAACTGTTGGCAGCGGTCATCGCATGCTGCCTGAGTGTGGCCGTGCACGCCCAGACGACAGTCCGCGGAACAGTCACCGACGCGGACGGCATGCCTCTCGTAGGAGCTACCGTGATCGTCATTACAGGCACTCAGTCGGGGGGGGGTACCACGACCGATGCAAACGGTAAGTTCGCCATTGCGGCGGCTCCCGGCCAGCGGCTCTCCGTCTCCTACATCGGCTACAAGGAGACTTCGGTCGAAGTAACCACCAAGACCGATTACGACATCCGGCTCGAAAGCGACAATGCGCAGATCGACGAAGTCATCGTCGTGGGCTACGGCACCCAGAAAAAGGTGAACGTGACGGGTTCGGTGGCCACCATCGACTCGAAGGCGTTCGACAAACGCCCGATCGTCTCGACCTCGGCCGCCCTGCAGGGCATGGCTCCGGGCGTCACCGTCACCACGCAGTCGGGCGCACCGGGCGATGACGGCGGCGCGATCCGCATCCGCGGCATCAACTCCTTCGGCGGCAGCTCGACCTCGCCGCTGGTGCTCATCGACGGCATCGAAGGCAGTCTGGACAGCGTCGATCCCAACCTGATCGAATCCATCTCCATCCTCAAGGACGCCGCGTCCTCCTCCATCTACGGTTCGCGCGCCGCCAACGGCGTGATCCTCGTAACCACCAAGCGCGGTTCGAAGGAGCGGTTCTCCATCACCTACAAGGGCTATGTGGGCTGGCAGTCGCCGACCGACCTGCCCGACATGGTCAATGCGCTCGAATTCCGCGAGCTGACACGCGCCATGTACCTCAACGACGGCGTGGACCTCAACGGCGAAAAGCCGGGCAGCACCCCCATTCCCGATTACAACGACGAGGATATGGCGCTATACCGCAAAAACTGGGGCAAGGACCCGGATCTTTATCCCAATACGGACTGGCAGGACGCCGTGCTGACCGGTTCGGGCTTCACCCACAGCCACAATGTTTCGCTCAGCGTGGGCAGCGAGCGCGTACGCATGCTCACCACGCTGGGATACGTGGATCAGGAAGGCATCATCAAAAATGCGGACTTCCAGCGTTACACGTTCCGCAACAACGCCGACGTCAAGTTCAACGACAAACTGTCGATGAAACTCGACCTTTCGTTCTCGAACGACGACCGCAAGGCCTCGCCCTATCAGAGCACGATCTTCAACTACATGAACACCCGTCCGGCCGACATTCCCAACCAATTTTCGACCGGTCTTTACAACGGTCTGGGAATGCAGGGCATGAACCCCGTAGCCCTGATGCTTTACGGCGGCAGCAACAACACCAACACCATACGGCTTTCGGGAGCCATCACGCTGACCTACGAGCCTGCAAAATGGCTCTCCCTGCAGGGTATGCTGGCGCCGCGCTATACGACCACCAACCGCCACAACTGGAAGAAGCCCGTTACAACCTATCAGGACTACAAAGGCACCTCCACGCTGACCTCCGCGTCCTATGCCACCCTCACCGAATCGGGTTCGCGCGCTTTCTACGGCAACTACAACTTTCTGGCAACGCTCAAGTACAACTTCAGCGGCCACGACCTGAAACTGATTCTCGGCGCCGAGCGCAACACGTACGACTATAAATACCTGATGGCCTACCGTCAAGTCTTCAATTACAACTACGACCAGATCGACGTAGGCGAAATCGACAACATGGACAACTCCGGCCGCCGTTACGAGTGGGCCATACAGTCCTACTTCGGCCGTCTGAACTACAACTACAAGGAGCGCTACCTGCTGGAGGCCAACCTGCGTATCGACGGATCGTCGCGCTTCAACAAATCGAACCGCTGGGGTTACTTCCCCTCGGTATCGGGTGCATGGCGTATCTCCGAGGAGCCGTTCATGCAGGATGTCAAACACATAATCGACGGATTGAAACTCCGCGCATCGTACGGTACGCTCGGCAACCAGAACCTTGCCGGCGGCGACGCAGCCAGCTACTATCCCACCACGCAGAACCTCGCGATGGGACAAATCTCGATGAACGACAATATCTACTCGCTCGTCACCCTCAACACGCTGGCCAACCCCGACATTAAATGGGAAACCACCACGATGCTCGACGTCGGCGTGGATTTCTCGCTTTTCAACAAGCTCAACATCACGGCCGACTGGTACCGCAAGGAGACCAAGGACATTCTGATGAAACTCGACATGCCCCTCGGCATCGGTCTCAACGCTCCCTACCAGAATGCGGGTAAGGTCCGCAACACAGGCTGGGAGGTAAGCGTAGGTTACAACAACCAGTGGCGCGACTTCTCGTTCGGCGTGCAGGCCAACCTGTCCGACGTCAAGAACGAAATCCTCGACATGCGCGGCAAGACCTCGACCAGCGGCGTGCTGCGCAATCAGGAGGGTTATTCCATCGGCAGCATCTATGCGCTGAAAAGCCTCGGCATCATCCGCACGCAGGAGGAGGCCGACTGGGTCAACGCCAACTGTCCGCAGTTCAAGGAAACCGTCCAGATCGGCGACATCCGCTATGCCGACATCGACGGCAACAACTCGATCGACGAGAACGACAAAGACATCGTCGGCAGCACGATCCCCCGCTACACCTACAGCCTGAACCTGAACTTCGGCTGGAAAGGGCTGCGTCTGGGTCTGCTGTTCCAAGGCGTCGGCAAAACGGACGGTTATCTGAACACCTATTACGTAATGCCCAGCAACCAAGGCGGTACGTTCCGCAAGGAGCACCTCGACTGGGCGAGCGCAGAGAATCCCAACGGCAAGACTCCGCGTCTGACGAGTGCGAACAAAAACAACTGGTACGACTCGTCGTTCTGGATGAAAAGCGCCGCTTACCTCCGTCTGAAGAACATCCAGCTGGGCTACGAACTGCCCAAGTCGTGGATGCACCGGATCGGTCTCAATTCGGCCTATCTTTACGTCAATGCGCAGAACCTCTTCACGGTCACCAACTTCTGGGACGGCTACGACCCTGAGGTGGGTTACGGAGGCGATTCGAGCGGCGACTTCGACGTCGTGAAACTCGGCTCGGCGAACAACTATCCGCAGGTAAAGATCGTTACGGTCGGACTCGAACTCAAATTTTAACGCATTACAACCATGAAAAACAAAATAATCACCGGCATAGCGCTCTGCAATCTCTTCATCACGGGCTGCTCGCTCGACAAAGCATATCTCAACGGTCCGAATGCGTCCACGTTCCCGGCTACGAAATCGGAGGTGGAAGCGGGCGTCTTCGCGACCTACAAGGGCCTTACCCTGATCGACGCATCCTCGACGCCGTTCCCCGGCATTCAGGACAATGCTTCCGACATCGGCGCATCGCGTATCAACGCCGCCAACTACAACTACCAGCAGCAGTCGAAACTCCCGCCTTCGAACGCATGGGTGACCAAAGTCTACACCCAAATCTACAAAACCGCAGCCCGCGCCAATCTCGTACTGGACGGCATCGACAACGTCCGCGAGCTGATGAGCGAGCAGGAGTACAATATGTATAAAGCCGAGCTGCTGCTCGTCCGCTCCTTCCTCTACGACTGGGGCTGCCAGCTTTACGGCGACATCCCCTACATCGACCACACCCTGAAATTGGGCGACACCTACACGCGCACGCCGAAAGAAGAGGTGATTTCACGGATTCTCAACGAAGATCTTGCGGACGAAATGCTCGACTTTCTGCCGATCCGCCACAACAAGAACAGCTACGGATCGGCACGTCTGGGACGCGCAGGCGCCTACGGACTCAAAGCCCGCATCTGTCTGAACTGGAAATATTACGAAGAGGCGGCCTATTATGCCGACAAAGCGCTGAAACTGGCCGAAGAGGGCGGATATTCCCTTCAGGCATACGACATCCGCTACTGCGGCGAAGACCACACGAAGGGCGAACCCACTCCCTCCAACCTGTTCGGCATCAACGGTCACAAGAACAGCGACGAATGGATTTGGGCCTTGCAGTACAATACGGCGATCTCCAGCAACCAGCACAATGCCGGCTATTATGCGGCGCCGCGTATCGCAGGCGGCTGCTCCTACTTCAGCCCGACGCAGGCTTTCCTCGACGCCATCCAGTGCACGGACGGCAAGTCGATCGTGGAATCGCCCCTGTTCGATTACCAGAATCCATGGAAGAACCGCGACCCGCGTCTCGATCTCTTCTGCGTACGTCCGGGTTCCCGCGTACTGGGCATGCAGTTCGAGACCAATCCTTCCGCCCAGACCATCAAGAACTACAATGACAAAGAAGAAGGCGTAGACGTCGCAAACTCGGAAGCCTACGGCAGCAAATCGGAATACGGCGCCAACGGTTCGAAAGGCCCGTGCGGTTACTTGTGGCGCAAATACCTCGACATTCAGGAGTACAAATACAACAATGCATTCGGCACCAGCTCGGTATGCGTGCTGAGCTATCCGCTGATGCGTCTGGCCGAGCTTTATCTGATCCGCGCCGAAGCCAACATCGAGTGGAACGGCGGCGACCTCAGCGTCGCCAAAACCGACATCGAAACGATCCGCAGCCGCGCACACATGCCCGGTCTCGGTGAAAACCTCAGCCGCGACGGCCTGCGTTCGGCGCTGCGCTACGAGCGTATGGTCGAACTCTGCAACGAGGGTTTCCGCTGGTTCGACATCCGCCGCTGGGATATGGCCGAATCGGTCATCTCCGGGACGCTCTACGCACCGGCTCTCGACGGTTCGGTATCGAACGCCGTACCGACGATCGACTCCGACTGGCACGTAACCTACAACGGCCAGACGTTCGACGGCAAGGATATGAACCTGCGCAGATTCATCACGATGTCCTACGACCCGATGAAAGACGCCCTGTGGCCCATTCCGGAGGACGAGCGCATCGCCAATCCGCTGATAACCCAGAACCCCGGTTATGCCGGTCATTCAATCGAGGAATAACAATAAAAACAAACACACCATGATACAACGGCTATACAGACTGCTGCTTCTCTTCTGCTCGATCGCGGTTTTCGCAGCCTGCTCGGACAGCGACGGCAATGACAATAACGGCGGAAACGGCGGAGAGATCGTTCCCGACGGCGGCGACACCTACGGATATGTCACGGACGCAAACGGCAACCCCGTTCCGGGGGTTGTCGTCAGCGACGGCTTCACCTGCACGCAGACCGACGCCGAGGGCCAGTATGTGCTGACCCGCAACGCGGAATCGGGCTTCGTCTTCTACTCCCTGCCTTCGGGCTACAAGGTCAACATGCACAAGACCTACAAACTGCCCAAGTTCTTCACCAAACTCAAACCGGAAACCGCCCGCTACGACTTCACGCTGACGGCGCTGGACGCTCCCGAAACCCGGTTCGATCTGATCTGCATCGGCGACCCCCAGATCAACGAGGCGGCGCACGCCGTCCGGTTCAAGCGCGAAGCGGCCAAGGACATCCGGGAGTATTCCTCCTCGGCCGACATCCCGTGCTACGCCATCCACCTCGGCGACTTGGTGAACAACAAATGGGCGCTCTACAGCAACATGGTGGTGGCCCTGCAGCCCGAACAGACGGGAATCCCCGTATTCTCGACCATCGGCAACCACGACCACGAATTCCCGACGGCCAACGAGAAGGAGGCCCGCGCGAAATACGAAAGCTTCTTCGGTCCGGTGGACTATTCGTTCAACCGCGGCGACGTGCATATCGTATCGATGGACAACATCATCCACGAATGTCAGGAGAGCGCAGGTTACACCGGCGGTTTCAGCGCCGAGCAATACGAGTGGCTGAAGCAGGACCTGAGCTATGTTCCGAAGGATAAAATGGTGATCCTGTGCGTTCACATTCCCTTCCGCAACAGCAATTACGCCTACTACGACGAAGTGCTGGAGCTGCTCTCGCAGTACAAATACGCAACGATCATGTCGGCCCACACCCACTCGAACATCAACCACATCCACACCAAGAACGGCAAGGAGATCTTCGAGCACATCACGGGCACCTCCTGCGGCGCATGGTGGCGCTCGACCGTCTGCACCGAAGGCACGCCCATCGGCTTCGGCATCTACCGCATCGACGGGGCCGCGATGAAGGAGTGGACCTACAAATCGGTGCAGCACGACGAAGAGTTCCAGATCCGGCTCTACCGCGGTTCCGACAAATTCACCGGCGGCGGCGACGCTTCGTACTACTTCTCGAAGAAAAACGCCGGCCAGATCGTCGCGAACATCTGGAACTGGGACCCCGCTTGGACCGTCAATGTCTATGAAAACGGCGCGAAAACCGGCACCATGACCCAATATTCGGACAAGGACGCATGGACGGTGGCCTATCACATCGGCATCCTGAACAACAGCAGCAGCTACAACAAGTCCACGGATCACATGTTCTATTACACGCTGACGAATCCCGCTGCGGACGTAAAGGTCGAGGCGATCGACCGCTTCGGCAACAAATACGAACAGACGGTCTTCACCGACCCCGATTCGCATCCCGGCATATATCATCTGGATTATTAAAAACAGACTAAGAACCGAACCTATATGAAAAAGTTATTATTATTCCCCTGCCTGCTTCTGGCGCTCGGCCTGAGTTCGTGCGAATCGTCGGACGACGAAATCATGAGCATCGAACTGGTCAGCCCCAAAAAACTTGCGGTTACGACCGAGTTGGCGACAGCCTCTTTCAAATGGGATGCCGTCGCAAAAGCGGAAGGCTATGCCTATGCTTTGGACAACTCCACCGAATACACGACCATCGACGCAGCGACCACAACCCTGAAGCTGACCCGACTCTCGCGCGGTTCGCATACGTTCCGCATCTATGCCGTCGGCAATCAGGAACACACGACCGACTCGGCCGAACGCACCGTCGATTTCGACATCGACCCGACGCTTCCGACCCCGGCCCCGTCATGCACCAGAGGCGAATCCGCAGACGAGGTCGTCGTCACATGGCAAGCCGTCAAAGGCGCCATCGGCTATGCCTACAAATTCAACGACGAGACGCAATGGACCGAAGTCGGAGCCGACGTATTGAAAATCACCAAGAGCGGATTCGATCCGGAAGCGAAAAACACCTTTACCATATACGCCAAGGGCCAACTGCCCGATTCGGAGGATTCGGAGGAGCTTACGCTTCCGTTCCAGCTGATCGACACTTCGGAGGGCGTATGGGCAAGGACTTCCGACGGAAGCCTGTACGAACTCAAAGAGTCGGAATCCGGCATCTATACCGCTGCGATCACCTGCAAGGCCTCGGACGACATCACCATCCTGATTGAGAACACGCCTTACGGGTTCACCGCTTACAGCGGCAACGGCGGCATCGGAACCGTAAACAGCGTTTATGCGACCGTCCCGTTCTACACCTACCCGGCGGCCGTATACTACGTGCGGGAAAGTCTCGGACAAATGACGGCCAAGACCGAAGATGCTGATATAAATAAATTCTGGGTCAATGTTTCGGGATCGACCTGCAAAATAGACGTCGAGATCGACTGCACCAACGCCGACAAGACTCCGCGCTATCGCCTGAAACTCGTCGAGAACGAAGATCCGTCGATCATTCTGGAACAGTATTTCGATCTGATGGTATACGGAGGCGACTGGATCCAGACGGGGAAAGTGGCAAGCAGCGGCAGAAAACTGGCATCCACGAGTCCTGCGGCCATCGACGGCACCGAACCTGCCACGGCTACTGCAAGTTACACGACGTTCGGCATAAACATCAGTTCCGACAAGGATGCGGCACCGGCCTATCTCGCAAACCGGGGACTAACGGATTGGGGCATCAAATACTGTTATGAGTTTCCGGGATATGTCCGTCTCTCCAATTCGGCTTCGGGTTCGAATATGTATTACGGAGTGCTGACCACGCCCAAACTGTCAAAACTGACCGCGGCATCGATCGTCACCGTCACATTCGACGCCGTCCGGTTTGCATCGGAACACGACATTCCCGTCAAAGTACTGAATGCCGGAACAATCGCTTCGGCGCAAGTGGTCGTCGAAGGCAGCGGTTCGGCCGCATCGATCGCTCCGGAAAGCGGCGGCAAGTCGATCAATATCACATCGGCGCACTGCCCCAAACACGGAAACGAGGCCTTGAAGAAATGGTCCAATTTCTCGATAACCATCGAAGGCGCGACGGCGGAAACCCAGATATGCTGGGATACGACAGGTGCAGGATCTACCAGCGCCAACGGCCGTATCTGTCTGGACAACATCGTCGTCAGGAAAAACTAAACGAACACTTTCACACGATCCGGCGGGCGGAGGGACAATCCCCCGCCCGCCGATCGTTTACAATCAACCTCCTGCAAAATGAAAAAAACGCGGATACTTCCGCTGCTGGCCGTCGCGCTCCTCTGCAACTGCGGAGGCTCCGACGACAAGGAGCCGGGAGCGGGCGAGGGCAACGGCAGCATCACGGTCGTCGAACCGACGACGGCGTTGGGCGCCCCGAACGACGACATCTCCCTGCTGCAGCTCAAACCGGGCAAACTGATTACGCTCAAACAGGTCAACACGACCAACTGCAAACGCGCCGCGGCGGCCGGCATGTGCATCGACATCATGGCGCAGGACGCCACCGTCTTCGCCGAAGGAATGACCGACGCGAAACTCGACGCACTGTTTTCCGAGGCGGGAGCGGCAATCGGCTCCGCCGCGGCAAACCTGTGGGGCGTCCATCTGCCCTATGGGACATACGACATCTCGGCGACCGACGAAGCGGCCCGCACGACGGCCGTAGCAAAACTCAGAACCGTGATAAACAGCGCCATGAAACACATGTCGCCCAAGCATTTCGTAATCCACCCCTCGACCGGCACGATACTCACCACCGGAAGCGACTTCGCGGCACGCAAGGCCCAGAGCCGGAAATCGCTCCGGGAATTGCAGACCCACATCGCTTCCTGCAATTCGACGTACGGCCTGAGCACGATTCTCTGCGTGGAAAACTGTCCCCGGAGCGTCGCTTACGATGCCGAAACGACGCTCGCCCTGCTCAGCGGCGAAGGGCTGGAGCAGGTGCGCGTCTGCCTCGATACGGGCCACGCCCTGATTCCGCTGAACGGGTCGTATATCAATCCCACCAAAAACGGCGACGCCGTCGCCATACTCCGAAAGCTCGGCACACGCCTCGGCACGCTGCACATCCAGCAGAATCCCGGCGCCGAAGGGCAATCGGGCACGCTGGACAAGCATTTGCAGCCTTACACCGGCGGTCTGATCGACTGGGGAGAGTTCTATTACGAACTGCTGAAAAACAACCGTTACCGCGGCTGCTTCCTCTACGAAGTCTCCTTCACGGACACCTACGACGGCACGACGGCCACGATCGAATCCGCCAAAGCGAATTACACAGGCCTTATCTATCCGGCCTTCACCGACAGGCTGAACCGCCAATAGGCCACCGGCAGCCGGACGTCGGACGGACAAGGGACAAGGGACAAGGGACAAGGGACAAGAGACAAGAGACAAGAGACAAGAGACAAGAGACAAGAGACAAGGGACAAAAGAATGTCTCCGAACCGGCAAAGTCTCCGTCCCCGGCAGGAGTAACGGACAAGCCATCCGCCACGCTTCTCCGTACGACAACTAATCTTTCCGCAGGACGACAAACCCTTCCGAAGAACGACAAACCCTTCGGCAGGACCACAAACCCTTCGGCAGGACCACAAACCCTTCGGCAGGACCACAAAAAATCCGGACACCCTCGTGGGTATCCGGATTTTCTTATCGTTTTCCGATCAGACGGGAAACTACATTTTCTTGCCCACGTTGGTCTTCTTGGCAACCTTCGGAGCGGCAACCTTGGCAGCTTTGGGAGCGGCCGGCTTCGCAGCCTTCGGAGCGGCGGCCTTCTTGGGTGCGGCTTTCTTGGCTTCGCCCTCGACAACGGTAGCCTCCTCGACAGCGTCGGTCTTCTTCGCTGCGGGTTTGCGCGAACGGCGCGTCTTGGGTTTAGCCTCGGCAGCGGCTGCGGGAGCGATGCCCTGCGTGTAAGCGTCGTTGAAATCGACGAACTCGATGATGCACATGTCGGCAGCGTCGCCCAGACGGAAACCGGTCTTCAGGATGCGGGTGTAACCGCCCGGACGATCGGCGATCTTCGGCGCGATGGTGCGGAACAACTCGGTTACGGCCTCTTTCTGCTTGAGGTACGAGAAAACGATACGGCGCGAGTGCGTCGTGTCGTCCTTCGACTTGGTCACCAGCGGTTCGATGAACTGGCGAACGGCCTTGGCTTTGGCAACGGTGGTCTCGATACGCTTGTGCAGGATGAGCGACGAAGCCATATTCGACATCAACGCTTTACGGTGTCCCGCCTGACGGCCAAGGTGGTTAAAATTCTTATTGTGTCTCATAATTAATCTTTGTCAAGTTTGTAGATTGATACGTCCATACCGAACTTAAGGTTGAGCGAGGTCAGCAGCTCGTCAAGCTCCGTCAAAGACTTCTTGCCGAAGTTGCGGAACTTCAGCAGGTCGTTGCGGTTGAGCTTCACGAGGTCCCCCACGGTGTCCACGTCGGCGGCTTTCAGACAGTTCAGGGCGCGGACGCTCAGGTCCTGATCCGAGAGCTTGGTCTTCAGCAGCTGGCGCATGTGGAGTACGTCCTCATCGAACTCTTCGGCACCGTTCGTGTCTTCCATGTTGACGGTGATCTTCTCGTCGGAGAAGAGCATGAAGTGCTGGATGAGAATCTTCGCGGCCTCTTTCAGAGCCTCCTTGGGGTGAATCGACCCGTCGGTAGTAATTTCCAAATTCAATTTCTCGTAGTCGGTCTTCTGCTCGACACGATAGTTTTCGATGGAATACTTCACGTTCTTGATCGGGGTGAAGATCGAGTCGATCGGAAGCGTTCCGAACTCGCACTCGGCGGGAGTATTCTCCTCGGCGGGTACGTAGCCGCGGCCCTTGCCGATGGTCAGCGTCATCTGCATCTTCGTGCCGGGCGCGAGGTGGCAGATCACCAGATCGGGGTTCAAAACCTTGAAGAACGAGAGGTAATTCGAGATATATCCGGCAGTCAGCTCCGTCACACCCGCAACGTTAATGGAGACCTTCTCGGCATCCTGATTATCGACTGTGCGGATAAAACGAACCTGCTTCAGATTGAGGATGATTTTCAACATATCCTCCATCACGCCGGGGATAGCGGCAAACTCGTGGTCGACACCGGCTACCTTGACAGTCGTGATTGCGTAACCCTCCAGCGAAGAGAGCAGAATACGACGCAAAGCGTTACCGACAGTCATACCGAATCCGGGCTCCAGCGGCCGGAACTCGAACTTTCCGAACGATGAAGTGGATTCAAGCATAATAACCTTTTCAGGTTTCTGGAATGCTAATATTGCCATAATATATTTGAATTTGTTTGATTACTACTTCGAGTACAACTCGACGATGAGCTGCTCCTTGATGTTTTCAGGAATCTCCTCGCGCTCAGGCTTCTGCAGGAACTTGCCGCTCATCGAGGCGTTATCCCACTCAAGCCAAGCGTAGCGGCTCTTCGAACCGCCGGCCAGAGATGCCGAAATCACTTCCAGACTCTTCGACTTCTCGCGAACCGACACGACGTCACCCGCACGCAGCGAGTACGAAGGAATGTTCACGACGTTGCCGTTCACACAAATATGGCAGTGCGAAACGAGCTGGCGGGCAGCTGCACGCGTCGGGGCGATACCCAAGCGGTAAACAACGTTGTCCAGACGGCATTCGAGCAGCTTCAGCAGGTTCTCGCCCGTGATGCCGCCCATACGGGCCGCCTGATCGTACGTGCGTGCGAACTGCTTCTCCAGCAGACCGTACGTATACTTGGCTTTCTGTTTTTCGCTCAACTGCGTGCCGTACTCCGACACTTTCTTGCGCTTACGCGCCAGACCGTGCTGTCCGGGAGGAAAGTTGCGCTTTTCGAGCACCTTGTCCGCACCGTAAATAGCTTCGCCGAACTTTCTGGCGATCTTCGATTTTGGTCCTATGTATTTTCCCATTGTTTTGACTTTTTTAAAACCTTAGAAATATTCCTTACCCCGACGCAGATTATACGCGGCGGCGGTTAGGAGCACGGCAACCGTTGTGCGGCAGCGGAGTAACGTCGATGATCTCCATCACCTCGATACCTGCGCCGTGGATGGTGCGCACGGCCGATTCGCGACCGGCACCCGGTCCCTTGACATACACTTTCACCTTGCGCAGGCCCATGTCGTAAGCGACCTTCGCGCAGTCGGCCGAAGCGGTCTGTGCGGCATACGGAGTATTCTTCTTCGAACCACGGAAACCCATCTTACCGGCCGAAGACCAGCTGATGACGTCACCCACCTCGTTGGTGATGGTGATGATCACGTTGTTGAAAGTGGAGTGTACGTAAGCGTTACCCACGGCACCGACCTTAACAACCTTTTTCTTAACTGTTCCAGTTTTCTTTGCCATAATTCTCTAAAGATTACTTTGTTGCCTTTTTCTTGTTTGCGACAGTCTTCTTGCGTCCCTTGCGGGTGCGGGCGTTGTTCTTGGTCGACTGACCGCGAACGGGAAGACCCAGACGGTGACGGATGCCGCGGTAGCAGCCGATATCCATCAGACGCTTGATGTTGAGCTGGACGGCCGAGCGGCATTCGCCTTCGACTTTGATGCCCATGTCGGCAATCGTCGAACGGATTGCGCCGATCTGGTCGTCCGACCAGTCCTGTACTTTGAGGTCGTAGCTGATGCCAGCGACTTCGAGAATCTTGCGAGCCGTCGAACGACCGATACCGTAGATATAGGTCAAGCCGATCTCGCCTCTCTTATTTTTTGGTAAATCTACACCGACTATACGTGCCATATAAATTCTTTTTCTTCTTTAATAAACCGTTTAAACATTACCCTTGGCGCATTTTAAACTTAGGATTCTTCTTGCAAATGACGTAGAGTTTCCCCTTACGCTTCACAATCTTGCAATCCTCGCTTCTCTTCTTGATGGATGCTTTTACTTTCATGATTTTCAAGCAATCTAATGTTATTTGTACCGGAAAGATATACGTCCCTTCGTCAAATCGTAGGGCGTCATCTCCACTTTAACTTTATCTCCGGGAAGGATTTTGATGTAGTGCATACGCATCTTCCCTGAGATATGGGCGGTGAGCACGTGTCCGTTGTCCAGCTCGACGCGGAACATCGCGTTGGACAGGGCCTCGATGATCGTGCCGTCCCTTTCAATAGCAGCCTGTTTAGCCATAGAGTCTTACTTGTTAATTGCCTGTTCGATGATACTAAAGTCCGTCAGCACGTCGGGACCGTCTTTACGGACCGCGACGGCGAACTCGTAGTGCGCCGCGGGTTTGTGGTCGCGCGTGCGGACTGTCCAGCCATCCCTTTCGAAAACCACCGCTTTGGTCCCCATGTTTATCATGGGTTCGATACAGATGACCATTCCCTCCTTGAGGAGCGGTCCTCTGCCGCGGGCGCCGTAGTTCGGAACACCGGGGTCTTCGTGCATCTTGCGACCCAAACCGTGTCCCTCCAACTCCCGCACCACGCCGTAACCGAAGCTTTCGGCATACTCCTGCACGGCTGCCGACACGTCGCCTACGCGGTTGCCGGCTTTAGCCTGCGCCGTACCTTTATAAAGAGCCTCTTTGGTGACCTCCATAAGCTGCCGTACTTCCTCGGCAACCTCTCCGACGGCGAACGTATACGCCGAATCACCAACAAACCCCTTCATAAACGTACCGCAATCGACCGAAACGATGTCGCCCTCCTTGAGGACGCATTTCGAGGATGGGATACCGTGAACTACCTGTTCGTTTACCGATACACACAACGAAGCGGGAAATCCCTGATATCCGAGGAAGGCGGGAACTGCTCCGTGCGCGCGGATGAAATCCTCGGCAATCGAGTCCAAAAACTTGGTGGTGACACCCGGACGGATGTGGCGACCCACCTCCGCCAGTGTCTTCGACACCAGTATATTGTTCTCGCGGAGCAGCTCTATCTCCTCGTCTGTCTTTATATATATCATTCTTCGCTAAGAACTCTTCGGAAAACTCCTAATGACGCCCCTGAATACGTCCGGTCTTCATCAGACCATCGTAGTGGCGCATCAGCAGGTAGCTCTCGATCTGCTTCAGAGTGTCGAGCACCACGCCGACCATAATCAGCAGCGACGTACCTCCGTAGAAGTAGGCGAACGCCTGCTGTATGCCCAAGAACTTCATCGCCAGAGCGGGCAGAATCGCCACGATGGCAAGGAAGAACGAACCGGGGAGCGTGATACGCGTCATGATGGTGTCGATGTAGTTCACGGTCTGCTTACCCGGTTTCACACCCGGAATAAAGCCGCCGTTTCGCTTCATGTCATCGGCCATCATTTGAGGATTGATGATAATCGCGGTGTAGAAGTAGGTGAACGCGATTACCAGCACTGCAAGCGTGAAGTTGTACCAGAAGCCGGTCATCGAACTGAAGGCAGCCGCGAAAGCCGTCCCGGAGAACAGCGCCGGAATAAACATCAGAGCCTGCGCGAAGATGATAGGCATCACATTCGCGGCATTCATCTTCAGCGGAATGTACTGACGTACGCCGCCGTACTGTTTGTTACCGACGATACGCTTTGCATACTGTACAGGGACCTTGCGGACAGCCTGCACGAGGGCGATCGTCGCCATGAAGACGAGGAACAGGAGCACCAGTTCGAGGATAAGCATGATAGCGCTGCCGCTGGCGGTCTGGAAGCGCGCATTGACCTCGGCCAACAGCGCATGGGGCAGACGTGCCACGATGCCGATCATGATTATCAGCGAGATACCGTTACCGATACCCTTGTCCGTGATCTTCTCGCCGAGCCACATGATGAACATGGTACCCGCGATCAGGATCGTCGTCGCATAGGCAACGAAGCCGAACGAGTTGCCGTAAACGAACGCAGTGGGGACCTGATGATACAGGTTGGCGATATACGCCGGACCCTGCAGGATCAGCACGCCGATCGTCAGAAAGCGCGTCCACTGGTTCATCTTGCGGCGGCCGCTCTCACCTTCCTTCTGCATTTTCTGGAAATACGGGATCATCATACCCATGAGCTGGATGATGATGGAGGCGGTGATGTACGGCATGACTCCGAGCGCAAGAATCGCGGCGTTGCCGAATGCGCCGCCGGAGAATACGTTCAACAGACCCAGCAGTCCGTTGCCCTCCAGCTGGCTGGCGTAAGCCGACCCCTCGCCCAAGGCGTTGGGGTTGATGCCCGGAATCACTACGAAACTACCCAAGCGGTAGACCAGCAGCAGCCCGATCGTGTAGATCACACGTTTGCGCAGCTCCTCGATCTTGTAGATATTCTTGAGCGTTTCAACCAATTTCTTGTTGGTCGCCAAAAGAGCGATTACCACTAAAAAGACGACGCCAACAACGAGATACTGATTCATAATTTTCGGTTTCTAAGGGTTCCTAGAGTTTTTCGACGCTGCCGCCCGCGGCCGTGATGGCCGCTTCGGCGCTCTTCGAGAATGCGTGAGCCTTTACGCTCAGCGCCTTGGTAACAGCGCCGTTACCGAGGATCTTCACCTTGTCCTTCGACGAGATGAAACCTGCGGCGATAAGCGTGTCTACCGTGATCTCGGCGAGCGACTTCTTGGCGGCCAGCTCCTCAAGGGTCGAGAGGTTGATCGCCTTGAATTCAACGCGCTTCAGGTTGGTGAAACCGAACTTGGGGAGACGACGCTGGAGCGGCATCTGACCGCCTTCGAAGCCCAGCTTACGCGAGTAACCCGAACGCGACTGCGCACCCTTGTGACCACGCGTGGCCGTGCCACCGTGACCCGAACCGGCACCGCGACCGATACGTTTGTCGTGGTGCGTTGAACCCTTTGCAGGTTTGAGATTATTGAGTTCCATCGTAAAATTACTTCTTAGCTGTTAAACTTATTCTGCTGCTGCCTCCGTAGCCTCGGCTTTCTTAGCCTTGGGCGCTGCAGCCTTCTTGACGGCTACCTCTTCCACTTTGACGAGGTGCTTCACACGCTCGATCATGCCTTTGATGATCGCCGAGTCGTCGTGCTCGACGCTCGCGTTGATCCTCTTCAGTCCCAGCGCGTCGAGGTTTTTGCACTGACGCTCGGTTGCGCCGATGCGGCTTTTGACTTGGGTGATTTTCAATCTTGCCATTTGTCTCTACGAAATTAACCGTTAAACACCTTGTCCATCGAGATACCGCGCAGACGGGCGATGCTGTGCGCATCGCGCAGCTCGCAGAGAGCGCCGATGGTAGCCTTCACCAAGTTGTGGGGGTTCGACGAACCTTTGCTCTTGGCGAGCACGTTCTTCACGCCCACCGACTCCAGCACGGCACGCATGGCACCGCCGGCGATGATACCCGTACCGGGAGCGGCCGGGCGGATCATGACGAGCGAACCGCCGAAACGGAGCTCCTGCTTGTGGGGAATCGTACCGTTGATAACGGGGATCTTCACAAGGTTCTTCTTTGCGTCCTCCACGCCTTTGGCGATGGCCGACTGAACCTCCGAAGCCTTGCCCAGACCGTAGCCTACGACGCCGTCCTCGTTACCGACGACGACAATGGCCGAGAAACTGAATGTACGACCTCCCTTGGTTACCTTGGTAACACGCTGAATGCTTACGAGTCTGTCCTTAAGCTCGAGATCGCTAGTGCGTACTTTCTTTATGTTGGTATTTGACATAATCGCTTAGAATTTAAGACCGCCTTCGCGTGCTGCTTCGGCCAGCTGTTTAACTCTTCCGTGATACAGGTAGCCGTTGCGGTCGAACGCTACGGACGAAATGCCTTTGGCGGCAGCGCGCTCGGCAGCCAGTTTGCCAACGAGGGCGGCTACTTCGCACTTGTTCTTGCCGGCGGCGGCTTCCGCCACCTCTTTGTCCAGCGAGGATGCCGCAGCCATGGTCACACCTGCAAGGTCATCAATAAACTGCACGTAGATCTGCTTATTGCTACGATATACAGTCATGCGAGGCTGTTCGGCGGTTCCGCTCACGATCTTGCGGATACGCATCTTGATCCTCTCTCTTCTTTCTATCTTGTTCAATGACATAACTCTAGACTATTTACTATTTAGCACCTGCTGATTTGCCGGCCTTGCGACGCAACTGCTCGCCGACGAACTTGATACCCTTGCCCTTGTACGGCTCCGGCTTGCGCAGCGAACGGATCTTGGCGGCGACTTGGCCGATGAGCTGCTTGTCCATGCTCTTCAGCGTTACGATCGGGTTGCCCTTCTTCTCCGTCACGGCGGTAGCGGTCACCTCCTTGGGAAGCATGAAATGCGTGTCGTGCGAGTAACCGAGACTCATTTCGAGAATCTGGCCCTTGACTTCGGCTTTGAAACCGACGCCCACGAGCTCCTGTTTGATTTCGTAGCCCTTCGATACGCCGACGACCATGTTGTTGATCAGCGCGCGGTAGAGACCGTGCAGCGAACGGTGGCGGGGCTGGTTGGTAGGACGCGATACGAGCACGGCGGGAACTTCGTTTCCGGTGTGGATGTCCTTGTGCGTGCCGACCTCTACCTTGATGTCCGAGTCCACTTTCTGACTCAGCGTCCCGAGTGGCCCTTTCACGCTTACCACATTGTCGGCCGAAACCTCTACGGTAACGCCGGCGGGCAGGTTTACAGGTAATTTACCAATTCTTGACATTGTTGTTCTTGTTTAAAAATTTCCGTTAGTAGATGTAGCACAGCACCTCGCCGCCCACGTTTTCCTTACGGGCCTTGGCGTCGGTCATGATGCCTTTCGAAGTCGAGAGCACGGCGATGCCCAGACCGTTCAGCACGCGGGGCATGTCGGCCACCGACACATACTGGCGCAGACCCGGACGGCTCACGCGCTTGAGGTCCTTGATGGCGTTGCCCTTGGTGGCAGCGTCCCATTTAAGGGCGATTTTGATCGACGGATGACCTTTCTCGTCGGTGTCGAATTTGTAAGCGAGGATGTAGCCCTGCTCGTAAAGAATCTTAGTGATTTCCTGCTTAATTTTTGAGCCAGGAGCTTCAACCACCTTGTGGTTGGCTTTCACTGCGTTTCTAATTCTGGTCAGAAAGTCCGCAATAGGATCAGTCATAACGAATAGAAGTTAAAAATTAATGAATTAGTTAATTATTTGGTCCTCAGCGCCTTGAATCTTTCAACAGACTCGCCGCCGCTTCGGATGTTTTTCGTTTTGCGCCTCTCGTTCAGCGCTTTTGCGCTCTCCGACAGGCCTTTCGGCATGGGGATAAAGCGCGCAAATATACATATTATTTCTCAAAAAACCAAGTTACGAGCCTATTTTCAGCGTTTTAAGTGCCGATGCCGGAATACGGACAATGTTAGCACTGAGGTGTTGCTAACATGACCCGTACAAAAATTCCCATCGACAACCGTCCGCCTTTCAGGAGAAGATTCCGTCCGACGACGCTGCGGCGGCTTTCCGCCCGCCCGTCACGCCACATCCGCGTCCACACGCGCCACCCCGTCATTCAACGGGTTACGCCGTGCCGTACGCATTTTGCGCGGTCTCTCTCCGGCCCCTCGGTCCGAGAAATTTGTAACCAAATGCCTAACCCCTCGATTTCCGCCCCGCCGCCGAGAAGTTACCGCTTGCGGCGGCACTTTCCTCGACATTGCGACGTAACTACTCGGGTTCTGCACCCATATAAGCCCCGATCTCTGCGGTATCGGACTGCGGCACGCTTCATCGGCCTGCGCACAATCGCCGGGTTCACGCTCCGCATTCCGGGTTTCCCCCTCCTGCAAAGCCCCTCTCCGACGCCGGGCCGTCTCAGCGACAGCCGTCCGTCCACGGGCTTGCGCCCTCAAAATCCGGACTCGTATCCGGGATTTCTCCTTCAGATGAGCTTAACCGGCAAACCTTGTCCCTCCCTTCGGACGAACTTAGCCTACCTTAGAGCCTTCATAGCCCTACTCCCCTCCCCCTTCGGATTGCCTCCCGGCAGAAAATGAATTTTCGGATACCGGATATGATCCGGCATCCGAAAATATTACCAGCTTGCTTTCGTAACGCCGGGGATCAGACCCTTCGAAGCCATCTCGCGGAACTGGATACGGCTGATGCCGAACAGGCGGATATAGCCCTTGGGACGGCCCGTGATCTTGCAGCGGTTGTGCTGGCGGATCGGATTCGAGTTGCGGGGCAGCTTCGAAAGCGCAACCCAAGCCTCCTCGTGGTCGATCTCACCGCTCTTCAACTTGGCAGCAATCTCCTCGCGCTTGTGTGCATAGCGGTTTGCGAGTTTCACGCGTTTTACCTCGCGTGCCTTCATTGACTCTTTTGCCATAGCTTATTGATTCTTTTTAGCGTTTTTGAAAGGAAGGCCGAATTCGCGGAGCAGCGCGTAAGCCTCCTCGTCGGTCTTGGCCGTGGTAACGAACGTAATCTCCATACCGAAGATCTTGGTGATCTTGTCGATGTCGATCTCCGGGAAGATAATCTGCTCGGTGATGCCGAGGGTGTAGTTGCCCTGACCGTCGAACTTCTCGTTGATACCCTTGAAGTCGCGGATGCGGGGCAGAGCCACGGCGATCAGACGCTCCAAGAACTCGTACATCTTCGTATCGCGCAGCGTCACGCGCACGCCGATGGGCATGCCCTTACGCAGCTTGAAGTTGGAGATGTCCTTGCGCGAACGCGTCTGCACGGCTTTCTGGCCCGTGATCTGCGTCAGCTCGGCCTCGGCCACGTCGATAAGCTTCTTATCGGCTACAGCCTGTCCCATACCCTGATTGATAACGATCTTCGTGAGCTTCGGGCACTGCATGACGCTCGAATAACCGAACTCCTTCATAAGGGCGGGTTCGATCCGCTCCTTATATTGTGTCTTGAGTGTAGGTACGTATGCCATTATTTGATCTCCTCCCCTGACTTTTTAGCGTAACGGACTAATTTACCTTTTGCATTGAGCTTACGACCGACCTTCGTGGGTTTACCGCTCTTGGGGTCGAGCACCTGCAAGTTCGAGATGTGGATCGCCGCTTCTTTCTCGACGATGCCGCCTTGGGGATTCTGCGCGTTGGGTTTGGTAGCCTTCTTGCAGAGGTTCACGCCTTCGACGATGGCACGCTGCTTCGTAACCTCGACCTTCAGGACTTTGCCCTGCTGGCCTTTGTTGTCACCGGCAATGACTTGGACCATATCCCCTTTCTTAATATGTAATTTCACTGACATATCCGAAATTGTTTTTATGATTACAATACTTCGGGTGCGAGGGAGATAATCTTCATATACTGGTCGCGCAGCTCACGAGCTACGGGGCCGAATATACGAGTACCGCGCATTTCACCCTGGTTGTTAAGCAGCACCACGGCGTTGTCGTCGAAACGAATGTACGAACCGTTGGCGCGTCTGATTTCCTTGGTCGTTCTTACGACAACCGCTTTCGACACGGCGCCCTTCTTGACGTCGCCCGAAGGAGTCGCGCTCTTGACAGCCACCACAATCTTATCACCGATAGATGCGTAGCGGCGCTTGGTGCCGCCGAGCACCCGGATGCAGAGGACTTCCTTCGCACCGCTGTTATCAGCTACTATGAGTCTACTTTCCTGCTGTACCATAATTACTTAGCTCTTTCAATGATTTGTACTAATCTCCAACGCTTCGTCTTGCTCAGCGGGCGGGTTTCCATGATGCGCACGGTATCGCCCTCCTTGCAGGTCTCGTCGAGGCTCTCAGCGACGAACTTCGTCGTCTTGTTGACGAACTTACCGTAAATGGGATGCTTCACTTTGCGTGCGACCGCAACCACAATGGTCTTTTCCATTTTGTTGCTGACAACCACCCCAATACGCTCTTTTCTAAGATTTCTTTCCATAGTTATTCCTTATTAGGCGTTCTTTTGACGCAGGATTGTCAGCATGCGAGCTATATCTCTGCGATTTTTCTTAATGATAGAAGGGTTCTCGACGGGAGACACCGCGTGCTGCACCTTCAGCTTCGCCAGCTGCGCCTTTTCGGTCTCGATGCGCTCCTGCAGGTCCTTGATCGAAATATCCTTGATTTCTGCACTTTTCATCTTGTCGTCTCGTTAGATTGTGGTTTCGACGTAGTCACGCCGTACGATAAACTTGGTGGTAATAGGCAGTTTCTGGGCACCCAGACGCAGGGCCTCCTGCGCGATTTCCAAGGGCACGCCTTCCGCCTCGAAGAGAATACGTCCGGGAGTAACGGGCGCCACGAATCCTTCGGGATTACCCTTACCCTTACCCATACGCACCTCGGCGGGTTTCTTCGTGATGGGTTTATCGGGGAAGATGCGGATCCAGAGCTGACCTTCACGCTTCATGTAACGGGTGATGGCCTGACGGGCCGCCTCTATCTGACGACCTGTGATCCAAGTCGATTCAAGTGCCTTGATTGCGAACGATCCGTATGCAAGTTGGTTACCTCTCTGAGCGATACCTTTCATACGACCCTTCTGCATTCTTCTAAATTTGGTCTTTTTCGGCTGTAACATTGTTGTTTTGCTTTAAAAAGGTCCGACTTACTTATTGTTGTTGTTGCGACGACGGTCACCACCGCGGTCGCCACGGTCGCCGCGTCCTCCGCGACGGTCTCCGCGGCCGCGACGGTCTCCGCGATCACCGCGCTCGCCACGGTCCCCCGAAGGAGCCTGCGCCGATGCGCCTGCAATCTCGAACAGGTCACGCTTGCCGTACACGATGCCTTGGCAGATCCAAACCTTCACACCCAGAATACCCACTTTCGTGAGCGCCTCGGTCAGGCAGAAATCCACGTCGGCACGGAACGTATGCAGCGGAATACGCCCCTCCTTGATGGTTTCGCTGCGGGCCATCTCGGCACCGCCTACACGGCCGGAAACCTGAATCTTGATACCCTCGGCGCCCATGCGCATGGTCGATGCCACGGCCGTCTTCACGGCGCGGCGGAACGATACGCGGCCCTCCAGCTGGCGGGCGATGTTCTGGCCTACGATGACGGCATCCACCTCAGGACGCTTTACCTCGAAGATATTGATCTGAATCTCCTTGCCGGTGAGCTTCTTCAGCTCTTCCTTGAGCTTGTCGACCTCCTGACCGCCCTTGCCGATGATGATGCCCGGACGGGCGGTGGAAATGGTTACCGTAACCAGTTTCAGCGTGCGCTCGATGATGATCTTCGAGATGCTTGCCTTGGCCAGACGGACATTCAGGTATTTGCGGATCTTGGCGTCCTCGACCAGCTTCTCGGAGAAGTCTTTGCCGCCGAACCAGTTGGAATCCCAACCGCGGATGATACCAAGACGATTTGCTATCGGATTAACTTTCTGTCCCATCTGATTACTTGTTTTCTACGGTTACCATTTTATCAACTACGATCGTCACGTGATTCGAACGTTTGCGAATGCGGTGAGCGCGGCCCTGAGGCGCTGCCTGAATACGCTTCAGCATGCGGCCTCCGTCTACGAATACCTCTTTCACGCACAGCTTGGTGTCTTCCAGACGTTCGTTTTCGTTCTTGGCTTCCCAGTTGGCGATAGCCGACTTGAGCAGTTTCTCCATACGGATCGACGCCTCCTTCTTCGAAAAACGAAGGATGCCCAATGCCTTGTTGATCTCGACGCCGCGGATGATGTCGGCCACGAGGCGCATCTTGCGGGGAGAGGTCGGGCAATCACGCAGAACAGCGATTGCTTTCTGCTTCTTCTCAGCCTTGATTTTCTCGGCTTTTATTGCTTTTCTTGCACCCATTTTCTACCTATTTTTTCTTGTTACCTGCGTGACCGCGGAAGTTACGGGTGGGAGCAAACTCACCGAGCTTGTGTCCTACCATATTCTCTGTTACATACACCGGAATAAACTTGTTTCCGTTGTGGACAGCGATCGTCTGACCTACGAAGTCAGGCGAGATCATACTTGCACGCGACCAAGTTTTGATGACCGACTTTTTGTTACCTTCGGCCTGAGCGACGACTTTCGCTTCGAGCTTGGGGTCGATAAACGGTCCTTTTTTTAATGAACGGCTCATTATGTACTCTTATTTAATTATTTTTTCTTCTTGGAAATAATAAACTTCGAGGTCGTCTTCTTGGGATTACGCGTCTTGTAACCCTTGGCCAAGAGACCCTTGCGCGAACGGGGGTGACCACCCGACGCACGGCCTTCGCCACCACCCATCGGGTGATCGACGGGGTTCATCACCACGCCGCGGTTGCGCGGACGACGGCCGAGCCAACGCTCACGACCAGCCTTACCGGAGCTTTCGAGGCTGTGGTCGATGTTCGACACGACACCCACGGTAGCGCGGCAAGTTACGAGTACCATACGAGTCTCGCCCGAAGGCAGCTTGATGATGGCGAATTTGCCCTCACGAGCCAGCAGCTGGGCGTAAGAACCGGCGGAGCGAGCCATCGCGGCTCCCTGACCGGGGTAGAGTTCGATATTGTGGATGACCGTACCCAGCGGAATCTCGCTCAGGAAGAGCGTGTTTCCGACTTCGGGAGCGACGCCTGCGCCGCTTACCACGGTCTGCCCCACTTGGAGTCCGTTCGGTGCGATGATGTAGCTCTTCTCACCGTCGGCATATACCAGAAGTGCAATACGTGCGGTACGATTGGGATCGTACTCGATAGTTTTTACAGTCGCAGCGATGCCGTCCTTGGTGCGTTTGAAGTCGATGTTACGATACATCTGCTTGTTACCGCCGCCGATATAGCGGACCGTCATCTTACCGGAATTGTTGCGTCCGCCCGAATTCTTCTGGGGGCTGAGCAACGATTTCTCAGGCTTATTCGTCGTGATTTCGTCGAACGTACCGATGATCTTATGTCTTGTACCCGGAGTAACGGGTTTGAATTTTTTTACTGCCATCTTCGTTAGATATTACTGTAAAAATCTATCTTATCTCCGTCCTTCAAGGTGACGATAGCCTTCTTGAAGTTGTTAGCGCGACCCTCCAGAAGCCCGGCTTTGGTAAAGCGGCTCTTGAGTTTGCCCATGTAGTTCACGGTGTTCACATTTGTCACGACGACGTTGTACATCTGCTCTACGGCATTGCGAATCTGCAGCTTGTTAGCCCTCACGTCAACGATAAAACCGTAGCGATTCAACTTTTCGCCCTGAATCGTCATTTTTTCGGTCAAAACCGGCTTAATAATAATTTCCATTGTGTGTCTTGCGTTTTTAAGCTAACATCGTATTCAAAACATTCTCGGCACCTTCCACCATCACGATCGCCGATGCGTTCATCACGTCGTAGGTGCAGACGTTCTGAGCCAGCACGGGCTGTACGTAAGGCAGGTTGCGGCACGAAAGCTGAAGATTGGCGTTGGACTCCGGGAGAACCAGCAGCACTTTCTTGTCTGCAACTTTCAGTGCGTCGGCCAAAGCCACGACAGCCTTGGTCTTGGGAGCATCCAGCGAGAGGGTTTCCACAACGCTGATCGCACCTGCCTGAGCCTTGTAGGTCAAAGCGCTGCGACGAGCGAGCTGCTTGAGCTTCTTGTTGAGCTTGAAGCTGTAATCGCGGGGCTGGGGACCGAAGATACGGCCGCCGCCCGGAAACAGCGGAGACTTGATGCTGCCGCAACGGGCGCCGCCAGTGCCTTTCTGACGCTTGAGCTTGCGCGTCGAGCCGGCGACTTCGTTGCGCTGCTTCGACTTGTGCGTGCCCTGACGCTGATCAGCAAGATACTGCTTCACGTCGAGGTAGATAGCGTGGTCATTAGCCTCCACGCCGAAGACGGCGTCCGAAAGAACTACCTTACGACCCGTTTCTTTTCCTTGTGTGTTTAAAACAGCTAATTCCATACTACTTCTCAATTGTTAAATAAGCACCCTTTGCTCCCGGAATCGAACCTTTCACGAGGATAAGGTTGCTCTCAGGAATAACTTTCAATACGCGCAGGTTCAAAACCTTGACCTGCTCACCGCCCATCTGGCCGGGCAAGCGCTTGCCCTTGAAGACGCGCGAGGGATAGGACGATGCGCCCAGCGAACCGGGTTTGCGCTGACGGTTGTGCTGACCGTGGGTCTGTCCGCCCACGCCGCCGAAACCGTGACGCTTCACAACGCCTTGGAAGCCTTTACCTTTCGATATCCCGGTCACGTCCACCCAGTCCTCTTCCGAGAAGAGTTCCACGGTAAGCGTGTCGCCGAGATTCACTTCGGGCATACCCTTGAATTCAGCCATTTTGCGCTTAGGGGTAGTGCCGGCTTTCTTGAAGTGTCCTAACAAACTGCTGCTGGTGTGCTTTTCACTTTTCTCGTCATAGGCAATCTGTACCGCTTCGTAGGTGTCCTTCTCCACGGTCTTGATTTGCGTAACAACGCACGGACCAGCCTCAATGACAGTGCATGGTATATTCTTACCCTCGGCACTGTAAACGGAAGTCATTCCGATTTTCTTTCCAATAAGTCCTGACATTTGTTGTCGATTGTTTGTTATAAATAAAGTGATCTTTCGTTGCTATACTCAACAGGTACAAGCCTTCCGTTATCACACCTTGATTTCGACCTCCACACCTGAGGGAAGCTCCAGTTTCATCAGCGCGTCGATCGTTTTGGGCGTCGACGAATAGATGTCGAGGATGCGCTTGAAGGTGCAGAGCTGGAACTGCTCGCGGGCTTTCTTGTTGACGAAAGTCGAGCGGTTCACCGTGAAAATCTGCTTGTGCGTGGGAAGGGGCACAGGACCGCTCACAACGGCGCCCGTGCTCTTCACAGTCTTCACAATCTTCTCGGCCGATTTGTCCACGAGATTGTGATCGAATGACTTTAACTTGATTCTAATCTTCTGGTTCATATGTTTTCTTATTCTATATCCTTACGTTTACCACTCGCTTTCTCGATGATCTCCTTGGCCAAGTTGGCAGGAACCTCCTCGAAGTGCGAGAACTCCATGGACGAAGTGGCGCGGCCCGACGAAATGGTACGGAGCACGGTCACATAGCCGAACATTTCCGACAGGGGAACCTTGGCCTTCACGACGCGAGCCGTGCCCTTGGACTCCATGCCGGTGATCTGTCCGCGGCGCTTGTTCAGGTCGCCGATGATATCACCCATGCTCTCCTCAGGGGTCACGACCTCCACGGACATGATGGGCTCCAGAATCACCGAACCGGCCTTGGGAGCAGCTGCGCGGTAACCGTTACGGGCAGCGATCTCGAACGAGAGCTGGTCGGAGTCTACCGGGTGGAACGAACCGTCCTTGAGGGTAACCTTCATCGAGTCCATCTTGTAGCCGGCCAGAGCGCCGTTGTCCATCGCCGAAGCAAAACCTTTCTGAACAGAAGGAATGAACTCCTTGGGAATATTACCGCCCTTGACCTCATCCACGAACGTGAGTCCGATCTGACCTTCGTCGGCGGGACCGATCTCGAAGATGATGTCGGCGAACTTACCGCGACCGCCGGTCTGCTTCTTGAAGACCTCGCGGTGCTGAACCGTCTTGGTGAGCGCCTCCTTGTAGTTGACCTGAGGAGCGCCTTGGTTGATCTCCACACCGAACTCGCGGCGCAGACGGTCTACGATGATATCGAGGTGCAGCTCGCCCATACCGCTAATGACGGTCTGTCCCGAATCCTCGTCGGTATGCACCGTGAAGGTGGGGTCTTCCTCGGCCAGCTTACCCAGCGCGATGCCGAGTTTGTCGAGGTCCTTCTGGGTCTTAGGCTCGACCGCCAGACCGATCACCGGTTCGGGGAAGGTCATCTGCTCCAGAACGATCGGTGCGTTCTCGGCGCAGAGCGTGTCGCCCGTGCGAATCTCCTTGAAACCTACGGCAGCGCAGATATCGCCGGCGCCGACGGTCTCCATCGGATTCTGCTTGTTGGCGTGCATCTGGTAGATACGGCTGATACGCTCGCGCTTGCCGCTGCGGGTATCCAGCACATAGGAACCTGCGTCCAGTTTACCGGAGTAAACGCGCACGAAAGCCAGACGGCCTACGAACGGGTCGGTAGCGATCTTGAACGCCAGACCGCAGAACGGATCGTCCTCGGAGGCGTTACGCGTCTCTTCCTTCTCGGTTTTGGGGTTGATACCCGTCACTGCGGGCACGTCGAGCGGCGAAGGCAGGAAAGCCATCACGTAGTCGAGCAGTTTCTGAACGCCCTTGTTGTGGAACGACGAACCGCAGAGCATCGGCACGACCTGCATCGAGATCGTGGCCTTGCGGATAGCTGCGAGCAGCTCCTCGGCCGTGATCGAATCCGGATCCTCGAAGAATTTCTCCATCAGGGCGTCGTCGGTCGCCGCAACCTCTTCGATGAGCTTGGCGCGCCATTCGGCAGCCTCGGCCTTCATCGATTCGGGAATCTCCTTCAGCTCGAAGTTGTCGCGCACGGTCTTGTCGTCGTAGTAGTAGATCGCATTATTATATATAAGGTCTACCAGACCCTCGAACTTGTCCTCGGCGCCGATGGGAAGAACGACCGGCAGGGCCGTCGCACCGAAGTGCTCTTTGATCTGCGCGCACACGGCCAAGAAGTCGGCGCCCGTGCGGTCCATCTTGTTGACATAACCCAGACGGGGGACGTTGTACTTGTCGGCCTGACGCCATACGGTCTCCGACTGGGGCTCGACGCCGCCCACGGCGCAGAACGTCGCAACGGCGCCGTCCAGCACGCGCAGCGAACGCTCCACCTCGACGGTGAAGTCCACGTGTCCCGGAGTGTCGATCAGGTTGATCTGATACTGATTGCCCTTGTAGTTCCAGAATGCGGTCGTTGCGGCCGAGGTGATCGTGATACCGCGCTCCTGCTCCTGAACCATCCAGTCCATAACGGCAGCGCCTTCGTGCGTCTCGCCGATCTTGTGGGTTTTGCCCGTGTAAAAAAGGATACGCTCCGACGTGGTGGTCTTACCGGCATCGATGTGAGCCATGATGCCGATATTGCGAGTGTAATTTAAATCTCTGGTTGCCATCTGTCAGTCTCCTTTTTTAGAATCTAAAGTGTGCGAATGCCTTGTTGGCCTCGGCCATGCGGTGCATCTCCTCCTTGCGTTTGAAGGCGGCGCCCTGCTGGTTGAAGGCATCCATTATCTCTGCTGAGAGTCGATCTGCCATCGTCTTGCCGGCGCGCTTGCGGGAATAGAGGACAAGGTTTTTCATGGAAATAGAAATCTTGCGCTCCGGACGAACCTCCATCGGAACTTGGAACGTCGCACCGCCGATACGCTTCGATTTCACTTCGACTTGGGGTGTGATGTTCTCAAGGGCCTGTTTCCAGATTTCCAACGGAGATTTATCAGCATCCTTCATCTTCTTGCCCACCAGCTCCAACGCATCGTAGAAAATGGTGTAGGCAATACTCTTCTTACCATCCAGCATAAGGTTGTTCACGAAACGGGTCACGGACACGTCTCCGAACTTCGGATCCGGAAGTAGAATTCGCTTTTTTGGCTTAGCTTTTCTCATTGTTTATTCGAAAATTGTCTAAATTAATGTTTCTTGTGATTATTTACCGGCCTTGGGGCGTTTTGCACCGTACTTCGAGCGACGCTGACGACGGCCGTCCACGCCTGCCGAGTCGAGCGCGCCGCGCACGAGGTGATAACGTACACCGGGGAGGTCCTTCACACGACCGCCGCGGACGAGCACGATGGAGTGCTCCTGCAAGTTGTGGCCTTCTCCGGGGATATAGGCGTTGACCTCCTTGCCGTTGGTCAATCTTACACGTGCTACCTTACGCATAGCCGAGTTAGGCTTTTTCGGGGTCGTGGTGTACACGCGGGTACATACGCCTCGGCGCTGGGGACACGCGGCGAGTGCCGGAGATTTGCTCTTATCCTCCATGCGAACTCGACCGTTTCTCACTAACTGTTGAATAGTTGGCATTTCTTAAACTGTCCTTTTAATTGTTAAAAAATCTATCTCCATTGTCCAAAATGGACTGCAAAGGTACGCATTTTTTCGGAATTACAATATATATGAGCATCTTTTTTCGCTGTTTTCCTGCATTTCAGCCGTTTTGCAATTCTTTTTGCTGATATAAATATAAAGCATATAACTTTTTACTTATACACAAATCAACAACCGGCTATTTATCATCGGCTTACATCCGTTCCGGGCGTAGGCATGCACCGACCGGGGCATCGCGGCCATCCGGCCGATTTCGCTATATTTGCAAAAATTCCGAACGAAGCATGAAACGACTCCTCACGACTTTTGCGTTCGCACTGGCGGCGCTCTGCATTTCGGCCTGCGACAGCCGCCGCCAGCCCCTTTTCACGGCCAATCCGCTCGGCGCGGGACCGGTCCTGCTCACCGTGTCCGCCGCGCAGATCCCGGCGTCGCATCCGGGGCTTTACGACACATTCACAACCGACCGGACTCCCGCAGGAGAGACCGTGCTGCGCTTCACGCTGGCCGGGGAGCCGGTCATGGAGGCGCGGGCGTACGGCGACGAAATCGAATCGATCGAAATTTTCGGACCGGGAGTCGGATCAACGGACGGCATCGCGCCGGGAACGGACGTAAAACACCTTTTCGAAAACGGCGGCATCTCCCAGACCGACAACGACGGACGGCTCGTCATCACCCTCAACGGCATGACATACAGAGTTTCGGGACTCGGCGAAGAAGGCCGGAAAAAGCTCGGAAAAGCACACGCCGACGGCGTCACCCCGCGCATCTCGCCGCAGGATTTCGACCCCGGCGCCAAAGTGACGAGCATCCTGATCAATTAACCGCCCGCAAGAGACCGCCGCGGCGCGTCGGCGACACTCTGCGCCGGCACGACGCCGGCGCAGCAAGACAGCAGCCCACCCCAGCTCCACGCTGCGGAAGAGCAGCAGAGCAGCGCGACAGCGGTACAGCACGACACCGCCGCGACACGGCAACGCCCGTCCGCGTCCGGCAAAACGGCTGCGGAAATCCGCATCCGCCGCCGCACCCGGAGACGCTCCCCGCAGGAGCGCCTTTTTTCACACCCTTTTGCACCCTGTAAAACATTTTTTCCTATCTTTGCGGGAAATCCGCAACAAAGCGACAAATCAGAACCGAGCTATATCATGGAGTACAATTTCAAGGAGATCGAGTCCAAGTGGCAGCGCCGCTGGCAGGAGGATAAAACCTACAAGGTCGAGACCGATCCGTCGCGGCCCAAATTCTATGTGCTGGACATGTTCCCCTATCCGTCGGGCGCCGGCCTGCATGTGGGCCATCCGCTGGGCTACATCGCCTCGGACATCTACTCGCGCTACAAGCGCCAGAAGGGCTTCAACGTCCTGCATCCGATGGGCTACGACGCCTTCGGCCTTCCGGCCGAACAGTACGCCATCCAGACGGGCCAGCATCCGGCCGTCACCACCGAGCAGAACATCGCCCGCTACCGCGAGCAATTGGACAAAATCGGCTTCTCGTTCGACTGGGACCGCGAAGTCCGCACCTGCGATCCGGGCTACTACAAATGGACGCAGTGGGCGTTCCTCAAAATGTTCGGCTCCTACTACTGCAACGACAGGCAGCAGGCCCGCCCGATCGAGGAGCTGACCGCGGCCTTCGAGCGGAACGGCACCGAAGGGCTGAACGTCGCCTGCACGCAGGAACTGCACTTCACGGCCGAAGAGTGGCGCGCCATGTCGGAGGCAGAGAAGGAGCAGACACTGCAGAACTACCGCCTTGCGTTCCGCGCGGACACGATGGTAAACTGGTGTGCGAAACTGGGAACCGTGCTGGCCAACGACGAAGTGCACGACGGACTTTCGGTCCGCGGCGGCTATCCGGTCGAGCAGAAGCGCATGAAGCAGTGGCTTCTGCGCGTGACGGCCTATGCCCAGCGCATGCTCGACGGACTGGACAAACTCGCATGGAGCGACTCCCTGAAGGAGATCCAGCGCAACTGGATCGGCCGCTCCGAAGGCGCTCAGGTCTTCTTCGACATCAAGGATTCGGACCGGAAACTCGAAATATTCACCACCCGCCCCGACACGATCTTCGGCGTCACCTTCATGGTCATCGCCCCCGAACACGAGTGGGTCGACAGCCTGACGACGCCCAAAAACCGGGCCGCCGTCGAGGAGTACATCTGTCAGGCCAAGAAGCGTTCGGAACGCGAACGCATCGCCGAGACGAAACGTGTAAGCGGCGTGTCTACAGGCTCTTACGCCGTCAATCCCTTCACCGGCAAAGCCATTCCGATCTACATTTCGGACTACGTGCTGGCAGGCTACGGCACGGGCGCCATCATGGCCGTTCCGGCGCACGACTCGCGCGACTACGCCTTCGCCCGCCACTTCGGGCTGGAGATCGTTCCGGTAGTCGAGGGCGGCGACATTTCACAGGAGTCGTACGACGCCAAATCGGGCAAAGTAATCAACTCGGATTTCCTCAACGGCAAGGATGTAAAAGAGGCGATCGGTCTCATGTTCGACGAAATCGAGCGGCGCGGATTGGGCCGCAAGCGCATCAACTACCGCCTGCGCGACGCCATCTTCTCGCGCCAGCGCTATTGGGGCGAGCCGTTCCCGATCTACTACAAGAACGACATCGCCTGCCCGCTCGCCGAGGACAAACTGCCGCTCGAACTGCCTCCCGTCGCCGACTTCGGCCCCACGGAGCAGGGCGAACCGCCGCTGGCCCGCGTCAAGGAGTGGGCGACGCCGGAAGGCTGGCCCTACGAACTTTCGACCATGCCCGGATTCGCCGGATCGTCGGCCTACTACCTCCGCTACATGGACCCGCACAACGATCAGGCGCTCGTCGGCCGGGAAGCCGACGAATACTGGCGCAGCGTGGACCTCTACGTCGGCGGCATCGAGCACGCCACGGGACACCTCATGTACTCGCGCTTCTGGAACATGTTCCTCTACGACCTCGGCGTGGTATGCGAGGAGGAGCCGTTCCGTAAACTCGTCAATCAGGGCATGATTCAGGGCCGTTCGAACTTCGTGTACCGCATCGTCGGCACCAACAAGTTCGTCTCGCTGGGTCTCAAGGAGCAGTACCGGACGCAGGCGCTCTACGTGGACGTGAACATCGTCCGCAACGACATCCTCGACATCGACGCTTTCCGCGCGTGGATGCCCGAATACAAGGACGCCGAATTCATCCTCGAAGACGGCAAATACGTCTGCGGCTGGGCCATCGAGAAAATGTCCAAATCGTTCTACAACGTCGTGAACCCCGACTACATCGTCGAAAACTACGGCGCGGACACGCTGCGCATGTACGAGATGTTCCTCGGCCCGCTCGAACAGTCCAAGCCGTGGGACACCAACGGCATCGACGGCGTCTACAAGTTCCTGCGCCGTTTCTGGCGGCTGTTCTACGACCGCGACGGCAGGCTGATCGTCACCGACGAGAAAGCCGACGAAAAGGAGCTGCGCACGCTGCACAAGACGATCAAGAAGGTCAGCGAGGACATCGAGAACTTCTCGTTCAACACTTCGGTCTCGGCATTCATGATCTGTCTCAACGAACTGGGCGAGTGCAACAAGCGCGAGATCATCGAGCCGCTGACCGTGCTGCTCGCCCCCTTCGCGCCCCATATCGCCGAGGAGCTTTGGGCGGCGCTGGGACACACCACCTCGGTCTGCACGGCCGACTATCCGGTCTACGACGAGAAGCACCTCGCGCAGAGCGCATTCGAATACCCGGTTTCGATCAACGGCAAACTCCGCTTCAAGAAAGAGTACGCCACGTCGCTGACACCCGCCCAGATGCAGGCCGACGTCGTGACGCTGCCCGAAGCGCAGAAATGGCTCGAAGGCAAAACCCCGAAAAAGGTCATCGTCGTGCCGGGCAAGATCATCAACATCGTCATCTGATCCGCACCAAAACGACACGCCCATGAAACGAATCGCAACGGCTTTGACAGCACTTCTGCTTATGGCAGGCACCGCAACGGCACAAGACTACGGACAGGCCCGCACGCTGAAAATCTGGGACAACAAGACTGCGCCCCACGGCAACGGCATCGCCACGCCCGAACGCGAACCCGAAAAGAACCGCCTCACCGACGTTTCGGAAGCGGTGCTCTACATCTTCCCGGCCGCTCCGGAGAAGGCCACGGGGCAGGCCGTCGTAATCTGCCCCGGCGGCGGTTACGTAAAGCTGTGCATAGATTACGAAGGCTATGAAATGGCCCAGTGGTTCGCCGAACACGGCATCACGGCCGCCGTGCTCAAATACCGCATGCCCAACGGCCACCCCGAAGTGCCGCTGGAGGACGTCGAGCAGGCCCTTCGCATCATGATGGGACTCGAAGCGGGAGCCACGGGCTTCACGGCGGACAAGGTCGGCATCGTGGGCAGCTCGGCAGGCGGTCATCTCGCCGCCTCGGCTTCGACGCTCGCCCGCACCAAACCCGCCTTCTCGATCCTCTTCTACCCGGTCATCACGGCCGAAAAAGGCAAGGCGCACCAAGGGTCGTTCAACGCCCTGCTGGGCGACAAGCGCAGCGCGGAGACCGACACATGGTACTCGCTCCAGAACCGCGTGAGCAGCGAAACCCCGCCCACCCTGCTGCTGCTTTCGGACGACGACCGCGTCGTCCCGCCCGTAAACAGCACGCTCTACTACAACGCACTGAAGGACAACGGCGTCAAGGCCTCTATGCACATCTACCCGACGGGCGGCCACGGCTGGGGCATCCGCAAGAATTTCAAATACCGGGAGCAGTGGCAGCAGACCGTGCTCGACTGGCTGCAGGGAATCGCCAAATAACCGCTGCACGACCGGCAAAAAGGGTGTTCCGCCATGCGGACGCCCTTTCGCCGTTTTTTCGGACGGCGCATTGCCGTTTTCCGATTATTGCGTATCTTTGCGCACAAAACGAACATTTATGGCAGACAACACCATTTTGAGCCGTCTCGACGGCCTGAAACTGAAATACGAGGAGACGGGACAGAAACTCACCGACCCCGAAGTCATCGCCGACGTCAAGCAGTTCGTGCAGCTCAACAAGGAGTACAAGGAGCTGGAACCGATCATCGAGACCTCGGAACGTTACCGCACGGCTCTGGCCAACCTCGCCGAAGCCAAGGACATCCTCGCCAACGACAAGGACGAGGAGATGCGCGAAATGGCGCGCGGGGAGATCACCGAGCTGGAACCCGCCATCGAGCAGATGGAGGAGCAGATCAAGCTGCTGCTGATCCCCAAGGACCCGCAGGACTCGAAGAACGCCATCATGGAGATCCGCGGCGGCACGGGCGGCGACGAAGCGGCCATTTTCGCCGGCGACCTGCTGCGCATGTATACCAAATACATCGAGTCGAAGGGCTGGCGCTACGAAATGACCTCGTTCTCGGACGGCGCCGCGGGCGGCTACAAGGAGGTCGTGCTCAAAGTTACGGGTCAGAACGTCTACGGCACGCTCAAATACGAATCGGGCGTGCACCGCGTGCAACGCGTGCCCCAAACCGAGACGCAGGGCCGCGTCCATACCTCGGCGGCGTCGGTGGCCGTGCTGCCCGAAGCCGAGGAGTTCGACGTCGAGATTTCGATGAACGACATCCGCAAGGACATCTTCTGCGCGTCTGGCCCCGGCGGCCAGTCGGTCAATACGACCTATTCGGCCATCCGCCTGACACACATCCCGACGGGCATCGTCGTGCAGTGTCAGGACCAGAAATCCCAGCTGAAGAACTTCGACAAGGCGTTCGAGGAGCTGCGTACGCGCGTCTTCAACCTCGAATACTCGAAGTACCTCGACGAAATCGCCTCGAAGCGCAAGACGATGGTCTCGACGGGCGACCGTTCGGCCAAGATCCGCACCTACAACTATCCGCAGGGCCGCATCACCGACCACCGCATCAACTACACGATCTACAACCTCTCCGCTTTCATGGACGGCGACATTCAGGACGTGATCGACCACCTGATCGTGGCCGAGAACGCCGAGCGTCTGAAGGAGAGCGAACTCTAATCCGCCCAAGGCACGCCCCATGCGCATGCCCGAAAACTTCGACGCGGAGGTTTACGCCGTCGTGGCGGAAATCCCCGCCGGCAGAGTCGTCAGCTACAAGCAGATCGCCCGGCTGGTCGGCATGCCCGACCACGCCCGCCGGGTGGGCCGCGCGCTCGCCGAAGCCCCGGCGGGTCTGCCCTGCCACCGGGTCGTCAACAGCGCAGGCCGCACCGTCCCCGGATGGACGCGGCAGCGGGAGCTGCTCGAAGCCGAAGGCGTACGCTTCAAGGCCAACGGCTGCGCCGACCTCGCCCGCTGCGGGTGGGAGGAGATCCGGTAGCGTCGCCATACGACCGCCGCGGAATCCGCAAACGCCCGGCCCGAAGCCATGTCGGTTCAACGCCGCCCCGAACCAAAGCCACGCCGGACAAAAACCACCCAGTCAAAAGCCGTCCCGGTCCAAAACCACGCCGGACAAAAAGCCGCATCGTTGTTCCGCCCCTGCCGCTGGGTTCGGAAACATCAGCCAGTCCCAAAGACGCCCGGCAAGAGCGGCTCTGCGAAGCCCCCTCCGCAAGACGCACAATTAAAGGCCGCCCTGCTAAAGCCCCCGCAAGACGCGCTATCAAGGACAGCCCGAAAAGACACCCGGCCCGGCAAAAGACATCCGGCAAATGCACCGGCAAATACCGCCCCGCGAAAACCGGCCCGAAAGACCCGCTCCGCACGCAACACCCGGAAAGACCCCCCTGCAAACCATCCTGCGGACCGAAAATCGCTGGAAAATTTGGCGTTCCGCAGCAAAACCGTTATCTTCGCACATACCGAACGACGCCTGCGGCCGGGCAATATTCCCGCCCCAGCGACCGTTTATCGGGAAAAGCAACGCATGAAAAGATACTTTCTGTTTATATCGGCACTTCTCGCCGCAACGCTTCCCGTTGCGGCGCAGCAGCCTTTATATATAGTCAACGGCGTCGAAACCGAGCAGATCGCGTCGATCCCGCCCGACGACATCGAGAACGTCGAGATGCTCCCGGCCGACGAGGAGACCATCGCCCGCTACGGCGACAAAGCCGCAAACGGGGTGATGCTCGTCACGCTCCGCTACGACCAGTCCGCCGTTTTCACCGCCGACTCCACCTTCAGCGGCTACATCGCCCGGCAGGTGAAGTGGGGCGACGACGAACCGGCCGCCCGCATCGTCCTGCGTTACACCGTAACGCCCGAAGGCGACACGGTCGTGGCTCAGGAACTCGAATCGACCGACAGCCGTCTCAAACGCCGCGTGCTCAAAGCCGTCGCCGAAGCGCCCCGCTGGACGCCGGCCCGCAAAAACGGCACGCCCGTCGAGAGCGAAGGCATCCTGCACATCCAGCTTCCCGAAGGCAAGCTGATGCCGCGTCAGGTAGAACTGGTCTGGCGCTAACCCATGCAGACGCACTCACATATCACCCTTTCCCAATTGCAGCGGCTCGTGAAGGAGACCCTCCACGAGCGTTTCGCCCTGCCCGTATGGGTCAGCGCCGAAATCTCCGAAATAAAGGTCAATTACTCAGGCCACTGCTACCTAGAACTGGTCGAAAAAGGGGGCGACAACGGCGTTCCGCTGGCCCAGTCGCGCGCCGTGATCTGGCGCACGGCCTATCCCCGCATCGCAGGATACTTCGAAGCCGAAACCGGCCAGCGGCTCGCCGCCGGAATCAAGATTCTGGCCAAAGTCGCCGTCAATTACCACGAACTCTACGGATTTTCGCTCCAGATCACCGACATCGACCCCACCTACACGCTGGGCGACATGGAACGGCAGCGGCAGATAACCATCGCCCAGCTTCAGCAAGAGGGCGTCTGGGACATGAACCGCGAAGCGCCGATGCCCGTCGTGGTGCAGCGCGTGGCGGTCGTATCGAGCGCCAACGCCGCAGGTTATCAGGACTTCCGCAAGGAGCTGGCCAAAAGTCCCTACCGTTTCGACGTAACGCTGTTCGACGCCTTCATGCAGGGCGCGGCGGCCGAAGAGTCGATCGTCGCGGCGTTATGCGCCGTCGCAGAGCGGATGGACGAATTCGACGCCGTGGTCCTCATCCGCGGCGGCGGCTCGGCCAGCGACCTCAACTGTTTCAACGCCTACCGGCTCTGCGCCCACGTGGCGCAGTTCCCGCTGCCGATCCTGACCGGCATCGGCCACGACAAGGACACCAGCGTCGCCGACATGGTGGCCCACACGGCGCTCAAAACCCCGACAGCCGTAGCCGGATGGCTCGTCGAACGGATGACGCAGGCCGAGGGGTGGCTCGACTACGCGGCCCTGCAACTGCACGATGCCACGAAAGCCGCCATGCATGCCTCCGAGGTGCGGCTGGAACGGCTCACGGGCGACCTGCGCCAGATGAGCGGCGACCTGCTCACGCGGCAGCGGCTCCGCGCGGAACACCTTTCGGCCCTGCTGCCGGAAGCGGTGCGCAATTTCCTCGCACGGCAGGCCACACGGCTCGACAACGCCGCGGAACTGATCGCCGGCCGCTCTCCGGAACGTATCCTCCGGCTGGGCTTCGCCGTCGTCCGCACGGGCGGCAAAGCCGTGGTGTCGGCCCGCGACGTCCGCAAAGGCGACGCCCTCGAAATCGAAGTCGCCGACGGCACGATCCACGGCGCCGTGCAACGCAGCGAGCCGAAATAAAACCGCACCAGCCCGCCCCGTTCCGGAACCCCAAAACGGCGGCAGTAAACACGCAACGACAAAAAACAGATATGGCAAAAAAAGAGATGACATACGCCGAAGCGATGGCCCAGATCGAGAAGATCCTCGCCCGCTTCCGCAACGAAGAGATGGACGTGGACAGCCTCGCCGCCGAGGTCAAACGCGCCACGGAGCTGATCGCCGGCTGCAAATCGCGGCTGCGCAAGGCCGAAGAGGAGGTTTCCAAAATACTGGAATCGTGATGACCGGAAAAATCGTCATCCGGGAAACCGTCCCCGCCGACCTCGCGGCGATCGTCGAAGTGCATAAAAAGGGCTTCGGCTACGACAAGGAGGCCGGGCTGACCGCCGAGCTGCTGTCCGATCCGACTGCCGAACCGACCGTCTCGCTGCTCGCGCTGCGCGACGGGGAAGCCGTCGGCCACATCCTGTTCACCCGATGCCGCATCGCCGGAGCGGAAGTGCAGCAGCCGTTGTTCTACATCCTCGCACCGCTCGCCGTCGTTCCCTCCTGCCAGAAGCAGGGCGTCGGCGGACTGCTGATCGCCGAGGGGCTGCAGCTGCTGCGGGAGCGGGGCGCGAAACTCGTCTTCGTACTCGGACACAAGGAGTACTACCCGCGCCACGGCTTCATTCCCGGAGCGGAAAAACTGGGATTTCCGGCCCCTTATCCGATTCTGGAAAAACATGCGGACTACTGGATGGCGCAGGCGTTGACCGACGACGGATTTTCAGGTCCCAAAGGCCGGGTCGTATGCGCCGACGCCCTGAACCGCCCCGAACACTGGCGGGAATAAAACCTCACCTGCAATGAAAAAACTTATCAAATGGATGCTCAACCACGTGCCGCGGCCGCTCCTTCAGCGCGTCGCCGGCTGGGCCGTTCCCGCCGCGGGCCTGTTCTACAAAGGCCGGGGTGTCGAATGTCCGGTCTGCGGGTCCAGATACCGCAGATTCATGCCCTACGGCTATGTCCAATCACGGGCCAACGCGCTCTGTCCCAAATGCCTGTCGCTGGAACGCCACCGCCTGCTGTGGCTCTACCTCACGCGTGAGACCGACCTGCTGACGAGTTTTCCCCGCACGCTCCACATCGCGCCCGAAGTCTGCATCATGCGCCACCTGAAACCCCATTTCAAGGGGCATCCGGGACAGTACGTCACCGCCGACCTCGAAAGCCCGCTGGCCGACCTGCACTTCGACGTGCAACAGATTCCGCTGGCCGACGATTCGGTCGACGTGATCCTCTGCAACCACCTGCTCGAACACGTCGCCGACGACCGCAGGGCGCTGCACGAACTCTACCGCATCCTCAAACCCGGCGGCTGGGGCATCCTGCTCTCGCCCGTGGAACCGAACTACGAACAGACCTACGAGGACGACTCGATCACCGATCCCGAAGAGCGGACACGCATCTTCGGACAATACGACCACCGCCGCATCTACGGCGCGGACTACACAGACCGGCTGCGCGAAGCGGGCTTCGAGGCCGCGGACATCGACTACGCCGCGACCTTCTCCGAGGCCGAACGCCGGCTTTACGCCCTGCCGAAAGACCATATTTACGTCGTCTACAAGCATTGAGGCAAACCGGCATGCGCTCCCTCCGAGTCAGCACAAAAACGCCCCGTAACTCAGGTTTCGGGGCGTTTTCCCCCTACTGCCCGTATCAACTCAGTACAGAAAAAACACGATTCCCGTAAAATGGGCCGCCACGGCCAGATTGATCAGCAGGTGCCAGACCATGTGGTGGTAGCGGAATCCCTGCCGGGCATAAAACCACGCGCCGAGCGTATAGAGCACGCCGCCCGCGGCGATCAGCGCCAGCAGCGGCGTCGACGCCTGCCGCACGAAAAGCGGCATGAAAAATACGATCGTCCACCCCATGACCAGATAGATCGTCAGGCTGAGGGCGGGAATCGTCTTGCGCGAAAGCGACTTGTAGAAGATGCCGAACAGCACCATCGCCCACTGCAGGATCGTGATGAAGACGCCCTGCCACCCTCCGATCACCGACAGCGCGATCGGCGTGTAGCTTCCGGCGATGGCGACGTAGATGAAAATATGGTCGAGGATATGGAACACGGCCTTGTGTTTCGAGGCCGGATTCATCGAATGGTAGAGCGTCGAAGCGAGAAACATCAGGAAGATCGAGATCACGAAAATGCTCACCGACACCGACGCCAGAATGCGGTCGGGGGCGTGCGCGTAGGCCCACACGGCCGCAAAGGGAAGCGCCACGAGCGCCAGCAGCGACATCACGCCGTGCGTGACCGTATTGGCGACCTCCTCCCCCACGGTCGGGACATAAGCATCCTTTTTCTTCGTCATAATCGGGTGTATTGGTCCGATGTGCCAAATTTATGAATTTTTTTCATATCTTTGTCGTCAAGGTTATGCGGTTAGGGAAAAATGGACTTTTCACGTTACGAAAAACTCCGCACGCTCGTGCGCGCGAACTTCTCGGAGCAGACTCAGGCACTCGTGGACGAGGCGCTGGTCTACGCCGACGGGAAGCTTGCGTCCCTGACCCGCTATGACGGCAGCCCCCTGCTGACGCATGCCGCGGCCGTGGCCGGAATCGTGATCTCCGAAGTGGGACTCGGACGCAACTCCACCATCTCGGCCATCCTGCACGACGTGGTGCGTCTGGCCCACAAACAGCTCCCGGCCGAAGAGTTCCTCGCCCTGACCGCCGACATCCGCAGCCGCTTCGGCGAGCAGGTCGTCGGCATCACGATCGGGATGTGCAACATCTCGGAACTGAAACTGAAGGTCGCCAAGGAGCAGGCCGAGAATTTCCGCGACCTGCTCGTCTCCTACTCCGAAGACCCCCGCGTCATCCTCATCAAGCTGGCCGACCGGCTCGAAGTGATGCGCTCGCTGGAGATCTTCCCGCACGAGAAGTGGCGCAAGAAGAGCTGGGAAAGCATGAACCTCTACGCCCAGATCGCCCACAAGCTGGGTCTCTACAGTCTCAAAAGCGAGCTGGAGGACATCGCGCTGAAATACCTCGAACCGAAGGACTACGAACACATCGTCACCAAGCTCGAAGAGAGCGCCGACGAACGCAAAGCCTTCATCGCACGGTTTCTGGTCCCCATCGAGGAGCGTCTGCACAAACTCGGCATCAAATACCACATCAAGAGCCGCACGAAGTCGATCTTCTCGATCTGGACCAAGATGCACAAACAGCACGTGCCGTTCGAGGGCGTTTACGACATCTTCGCCATCCGCATCATCATCGACTGCCCGAAAGAGCAGGAGAAGCCGCAGTGCTGGACGGCCTATTCGGTCGTGACGGACTTCTATACGCCCAACCCCAACCGCATGCGCGACTGGATTTCGATCCCGAAGTCCAACGGCTACGAATCGCTGCACACCACCGTATCGGCCGAAGGCCGCTGGGTCGAGGTGCAGATCCGCACCGAGCGCATGGACGCCGTGGCCGAACGCGGCATCGCGGCGCACTGGCGCTACAAGGGGGTGAATCAGGGCGCGCAGACCAGCGAAGTCTGGCTGGGTCGCCTGCGCGAACTGCTCGAAGACACCACCCACTCGCTGGCGCAGCGTTTCGATGCCAAACCCGCTTCGGGCGAGATCTTCGTCTTCACGCCCAACGGCGACCTGCGCAAGCTGCCCGAAGGGGCCTCGCTCTTGGACTTCGCATTCGACATCCACACCAGTCTGGGCTCGACGTGCGTCGGCGGCAAGGTCAACAACCGGGCCGTGTCGATCCGCGAGCAGCTGCGCAACGGCGACATCGTCGAGATCCTCACCCAGAAGAACCAGACGCCCAAATCCGACTGGCTCAACTTCGTGGTCACGTCGAAGGCCCGCAACAAGATCAAATCGTTCCTGCGCGAGGAGCAGGCCAAGCATACCCGCATGGGGCGCGAGGAGCTGGAACGCAAGCTCAAGAACTGGAAATTCCCGCTCACGATCGACGAGGCTGTAGCCTATCTGGTCAAATACTTCAAAGTCCGCACAGGCACCGAAATCTACGCCCTGATCGCCACGCAGAAGGTCGATCTGGGGACCATCAAGGAGATCCTCACGCGCCATATTTCGGGCGAAGCCGACGAGCAGCGGCGCGCCGCTGCGGCCGAAGCCGAACGCAACAAGGTCCACAACGCCAAGGAGAGTCCCGCGGCGCAGGACGCGCTGGTCATCGACGACGACATCTCGAAGATCCAGTACAAGCTGGCCAAATGCTGCAACCCGATCAAGGGCGACGAGGTGTTCGGCTTCGTGACGATCAATTCGGGCATCACGATCCACCGCTGCGACTGCCCCAACGCCAAGCGCATGCGCGAGAATTACCCCTACCGCGTCATCGACGCCCGCTGGCGTTCGACGGCCGAAGGCGCGTTCCGCGTCTCGCTGCGCATCGTCGCCGCCGACACGACCGGCATGGCCAACCACATCACCGAAGTCATCAGCCGCGACCTGAAACTCAACATCCGCTCGATCAACTTCGCCTCGCTGGCCAACGGCTGCATCGCGGGCACGGTGAGCGTCGAGGTGCCCGGCGCGGGCGTGGTCGATACGCTCATCCATTCGATCATGCGCATCAAGGGCGTTCAGCGCGCCTTCCGCATCAACAACTGATTCACACACAATTTTACCCACATAACTAAGTAAATGGATAACAACTCTATCAGCGTCTTATTTGCCGACTCGTCGCACGCCCACTACGCCCAGCGTATCTGCGACCTGATCTACGAGTCGGCATTGCAGCGTGGCACGGGCATCGCCAAACGTTCGCCCGAATACATCGCCGCAAAAATGACCGGTGGCAAGGCCGTCGTGGCGCTGGACGGTGAGAAACTAATCGGTTTCAGCTACATCGAGTGCTGGGGTCACGGCGATTTCGTCGCCACCTCAGGACTTATCGTCGATCCGGAGTACCGCCATATGGGACTCGCGGAGCGTATCAAACGACGAACCTTCGAGCTGGCCCGACGACGATTTCCGTACGCCAAGTTATTCAGTATTACTACGTCGCTGCCCGTGATGAAGCTCAATTCGCGCATGGGCTACGTGCCGGTGACCTTCTCGGAGCTTACCGAGGACGAAGAGTTCTGGCGGGGTTGTCAGGGATGCTGCAATTACGACATCCTGCAGCGCAACAACCGGCGCATGTGTCTCTGTACGGGCATGCTGTACGATCCGGCGAAGGAGCCTCCGCAGTCGCAGTCGCGCTGGGCGCCCTACGTCATGTTCTTCAAGAACAAATTCAAGAAACTGTTTCACCTGAAGTAAATAAAACCGATATAAAATGGAAAAGAAGAAAGTAGTTCTGGCGTTCAGCGGCGGTCTGGACACCTCGTTTTGCGTAAAATACCTTTCGGAGGAGAAAGGCTACGACGTTTACACGGCCATCGCCAACACGGGCGGCTTCTCCAAGGAGGAGCTTGCGAACATCGAGAAACGCGCCGTGGAGCTGGGCGCCGTGCGGCACGCCACGCTCGACATCGAGCAGGAGTACTACGAAAAGAGCATCAAATACATGGTCTTCGGCGACATCCTGCGCAACGGCACCTACCCGATTTCGGTCAGCTCGGAGCGCATCTTCCAAGCCATCGCCATCATCGAATACGCCAAGTCGATCGGCGCCGACTGCGTGGCCCACGGCTCGACCGGAGCCGGCAACGATCAGGTGCGCTTCGACCTGACGTTTCAGGTGCTCGCCCCCGAAATCGAGATCATCACCCCGACGCGCGACATGACCCTGACGCGCGAATACGAAATCGACTACCTCAAGAAGCACGGCTTCGAAGCCGACTTCAAGAAGATGGAGTACTCGATCAACAAGGGGCTTTGGGGCACGTCGATCGGCGGCAAGGAGACGCTCCATTCCGAGCAGACGCTGCCCGAAGAGGCCTATCCGAGCCAGATCACCGCATCGGGCGAGGAGCGGCTGAAAATCACCTTCGAGCAGGGCGAAATCGCCGCCGTGAACGGCAGGCCCTACGCCGACAAGGTCGAGGCCATCCGCGCCGTGGAGGCCGTCGGCTCAAAGTTCGGCATCGGCCGCGACATGCACATCGGCGACACGATCATCGGCATCAAGGGCCGCGTAGGCTTCGAAGCCGCCGCCCCGATCCTCATCATCGCCGCGCACAGGATGCTCGAAAAGCACACCCAGACCAAGTGGCAGATCTACTGGAAGGAGCAGGTCGCCAACTGGTACGGCATGTTCCTCCACGAGGCGCAGTACCTCGAACCGGTGATGCGCGACATCGAAGCCATGCTCGTCTCGTCGCAGCGCAACGTCACGGGCACCGTCGAACTGATCCTGCGTCCCTACAGCTACACGCTCGTGGGCGTCGATTCGACCTACGACCTGATGAAGACCGACTTCGGCGAATACGGCGAGGTGAACAAGGCGTGGACGGCCGACGACGTGAAGGGCTTCACGAAGATCCTCGGCAACCAGATCAAAATCTACCATAACGTCCAGAAACGCAACGAGAAATGATACGCGCAGGCATCATCGGAGGCGCCGGCTACACCGCCGGCGAACTGATCCGCCTCTTGGTAAACCATCCGCAGGTCCGGCTCGCCTTCGTCCACAGCACCAGCAATGCGGGCAACCGCATCGCCGACGTGCACGGCGGACTGGAGGGCGACACCGAACTGCGCTTCGCCGACACCTGCGACCTCGCGTCGATCGACGTGCTGTTCCTCTGTTCGGCGCACGGCGAGAGCCGCAAATGGCTCGAAGCGAACGACGTTCCCGCCGGCGTGAAGATCATCGACCTCGCGCAGGACTTCCGCGACGAGAGCGACGGCTTCGTCTACGGACTTCCGGAGCTGAACCGCGACCGCATCCGCACGGCGGAGCGCGTCGCCAATCCGGGTTGTTTCGCCACGGCGATCCAGCTGGCGCTGCTGCCCCTCGCGGCGGCGGGCCTGCTGACGGGCGAGGTGCACGTGACGGCCGTCACGGGTTCGACGGGCGCGGGCGTCAAACCCTCGGCCACGACCCACTTCAGTTGGCGGACGGACAACATTTCGGTCTACAAAGCCTTCACGCACCAGCACCTGATCGAAATCGGACGCAACCTGCGACGCCTGCAGCCCGGCTTCGGCAAAGCCGTCAATTTCGTGCCGATGCGCGGCGATTTCGCCCGCGGCATCCTCGCCAGCGTCTACACCGACTGCCCGCTCGACGAGACGGCGGCCCGCAGGCTGTACGAGGATTTCTACGCCCCGGCCCTCTTCACGCACGTCGCCGCCGGCAGCGTCGATCTCAAACAGGTCGTCAATACCGACAAGGCCCTGCTGAGCGTGGCCAAATACGACGGCAAACTGCACGTCGTGTCGGTCATCGACAACCTGCTGAAAGGCGCGTCGGGACAGGCCGTGCAGAACATGAACCTTATGTTCGGACTGGACGAGGGCGAAGGACTTCGGCTCAAAGCGTCCGCTTTTTAGAAACAACGAAATCGCTTTCCGGGATTCGCTTTCCGCCGCATGCGGCGGACCAAGCCCCTGCCTGAGGCGGGGGTTTGGGGGGGGTGGATCAGACTTGCATACACGGCGGCACGCCGTGATTACCGCAATCGGAAGCAAGATGCCAAACAATTTTTGCCATGACACTATTCAACGTATACTCCCTCTACCCCGTCGAGCCGGTGCGCGGCAAAGGCTGCTTCGTCTACAACGCCGCAGGCACCGAGTACCTCGACCTTTACGGCGGACACGCCGTCATCTCGATCGGCCACGCCCAGCCCGACTACGTGAAGGCGATCTCGGAGCAGGCCGCCCGGCTGGGATTCTACTCCAATTCGGTCGAAAACTCGCTTCAGACCGCGCTGGCCGAAAAACTTGGCCGCGCATCGGGTTACGGCGACTACAGCCTTTTCCTCTGCAATTCGGGCGCCGAGGCCAACGAAAACGCACTCAAGCTGGCGTCGTTCCAGACGGGCCGCGCCAAAGTGCTGGCCTTCTCCAAAGCCTTCCACGGCCGCACGTCGGGCGCCGTCGCCGCGACGGACAACCCCTCCATCCGTTCGCCGTTCAACGGGACGCCCAACGTGGAATTCACCCCGCTGAACGACCTCGAAGCGGCCCGCGCCAAGCTCGCGACGCGCGAATTCGCCGCCGTCATCATCGAGGGCATTCAGGGCGTTTCGGGCATCCACTGCCCCACGGACGAATTCCTGCGCGGCCTGCGCGCAGCCGCTACCGAAACGGGCACCCAGCTCGTGCTGGACGAAATCCAGTCGGGCTACGGCCGCACGGGACGCTTCTTCGCCCACCAGTGGGCCGGCATCCGTCCCGACCTGATCACCATGGCCAAGGGCATGGGCAACGGCTTCCCGATCGGCGGCGTGCTGATCGCGCCCCACTTCGAGGCGCGCCCCGGACTGCTCGGCACCACCTTCGGCGGCAGCCACCTCGCCTGCGCTGCGGCCATCGCCGTGCTGGATGTCATGGAGCGCGAGAAGCTGGTCGAGAACGCCGCCGACACGGGCGAATATCTGCTCGGCGAACTGCGTAAGGCCGACGGACCGAAAGAGATCCGCGGCCGCGGCCTGATGATCGGCATCGAGATCGACGGTTCGGGCGCGGAATTCCGCAAAAAACTCCTTTTCGGAAAACACGTCTTCACGGGCAGCGCAGGCGCTTCGACCGTGCGGCTGCTGCCCGCGCTCTGCCTGACGCGCGAACTGGCCGACCGCTTCCTCGACGCATTCGACGCAACGCTCCGCGGGAAATAAAATCCCGGACGCGATACGACAAGTCCTCTCTGCGGAGGAAAGTCAGGAGAGGGCAGACTCCAACGCAGCGCACCGCCGCGAACAAAAGCCCTCCGGAAGCAAGCGACAGACAAAACAAGATAAAACGAAAACGATATGCATAAATTCACCTGTGCGGCAGATATCGGCGACCTGCACATCGCCGTCGCCGAAGCGCTCGAAATCAAGCGCGACCGTTACCAGTTCACCGGACTGGGCCGCAACAAGACCCTGCTGATGCTCTTTTTCAATTCGAGTCTCCGCACGCGCCTCTCGACGCAGAAGGCCGCGATGAACCTCGGCATGAACGTCATGGTGCTCGACGTCAATCAGGGAGCATGGAAACTCGAAACCGAACGCGGCGTGGTGATGGACGGCGACAAGGCCGAACACCTGCTCGAAGCCATTCCCGTCATGGGGTCCTACTGCGACGTGATCGGCGTGCGGTCGTTCGCCAAGTTCAACGACAAGGCCGAAGACTACGAGGAGCGCGTGCTGGAGCAGTTCATCCGCTATTCGGGCCGCCCCGTCTTCTCGATGGAGGCCGCCACGCGCCACCCGCTGCAAAGCTTCGCCGACCTGATCACGATCGAAGAGTACAAGACCAAGGAGCGTCCCAAGGTGGTCATGACGTGGGCCCCGCACCCCAACGCACTGCCGCAGGCCGTGCCCAACTCGTTCGCCGAGTGGATGAACGCCGCGGATTACGACTTCGTCATCACCCACCCCGAAGGATACGAGCTTGCGCCGCAGTTCGTCGGCCGCGCGCGCGTCGAATACGACCAGCGCAAGGCGCTCGAAGGAGCCGACTTCGTCTATGCCAAGAACTGGGCGGCCTACGCCGACCCCAACTACGGCAAGGTCCTCTGCCGCGACCGCGCATGGACCGTCGACGCCGAAAAGATGGCGCTTACGGACAACGCATTCTTCATGCACTGCCTGCCCGTGCGGCGCAACATGATCGTCACCGACGAGGTGATCGAGTCGCCGCGCAGTCTGGTGATCCCCGAAGCCGCCAACCGCGAAATCTCGGCGCAGGTCGTACTCAAAAGATTGCTGGAGGGACTCGGATAATGGAGAAAATCACGGTAGTAAAAATCGGCGGCAACGTCATCGACGACCCCGCCGTCCTGAAACGCTTCATCGCGGACTTCGCCGCGATGCCCGGCCCGAAAATACTGGTCCACGGCGGCGGCAAGGTCGCCACGCGGCTCGCCGAACGGCTCGAACTGAAGGTGCAGATGGTCGACGGCCGCCGCATCACCGACAAGGGCACCTTGGACGTGGTGACGATGGTCTACGCGGGTCTGGTCAACAAACAGCTCGTGGCCTCACTGCAGGCCGAAGGGTGCAACGCGCTCGGCATGTCGGGCGCCGACGGCAACGCCGTCACGGCCCGCCGCCGCGCCCCCCAGCCGATCGACTACGGCTTCGTGGGCGACATCGAGAAGGTCGATTCCCGGCTGCTCGGACGCCTGCTCGAAGCGGGCGTCACCCCGGTCTTCTGCGCCATCATGCACGACGGACAGGGCACGCTGCTCAACTGCAACGCCGACAGCGTGGCTTCGGCCATAGCCCTCGGCGCGGCGCAGATAGCCCCCGCGGAGCTGGTCTTCTGTTTCGAGAAGAGCGGCGTGCTGCGCGACCCCGACGACGAGACGACCCTCATCCGCGAGATCACCGCCGGATCGTACGCCGCGCTCAAAGCCGAAGGCGTCGTCAGCAAAGGCATGATCCCCAAGATCGAGAACGCCCTCAAGGCCGTCGCAAACGGCGTTCGGAGCGTCACGATCAAACATTCCGACAACCTGTCGAACGACACGGGAACAGTCATCAGATAACCCCCGGTTTCGGCAGTCCGCCCGGACCGCCGGAGCCAAAAAACAGGAAGAGCATGGATGCAAAAACGACGGAAGCGGTCGAACTGCTCAGGAGACTCATCGCAACGCCTTCGACTTCGCGCGACGAAAGCCGCACGGCCGACCTGCTGTTCGCCTTTCTTGAGGAGCGCGGCGCGGCGCCCGAACGGCTGCACAACAACGTCTTCGCCCGCTCCGCGGACTTCGACCCGGCGCGCCCCACCCTCCTGCTGAACTCGCACCACGACACGGTGCGCCCGGCGGCCTCCTATACGCGCGACCCGTTCGCACCGACCGCCGAAGGCGACCGTTTGTACGGTCTTGGCAGCAACGACGCCGGAGCTTCGGTCGTGTCGCTCGCCCGGACGTTCCTGACCTTCCGTGAACAGTCTCTGCCCTTCAACCTCCTGCTGGCCCTTTCGGCCGAGGAGGAGTGCATGGGCGAACACGGCATGCGCGCCCTGCTGCCGCAGCTGGGAACGATCGACATGGCGCTCGTCGGCGAACCGACGGGCATGCAGGCCGCCGTCGGCGAGCGGGGGCTGGTAGTCCTCGACTGCGAAGCCCGCGGCAAAAGCGGCCATGCGGCGCGCAACGAGGGTATAAATGCGCTCTATATCGCACTCGACGACATCGCGCGGCTCCGCAGCTTCCGCTTCGACCGCGTATCCGAACTGCTGGGACCGATCGGCATCGCCGTCACGCAGATCGCGGCCGGCACCCAGCACAACGTCGTGCCCGACTCGTGCCGCTTCGTCGTCGATCTGCGCACGACCGACGCCTACACCAACGAGGAGACGGTCGAAATCCTGCGCGGGACACTGCGCTCCCAAGCCGTGCCCCGCTCGACACGCATCCGCGCCTCGGCGCTCGACGCCGCACACCCGCTCGCACGCGCTGCGCAGGCCGCCAGACGCCGGAGCTACGTCTCCCCCACCACGTCGGACATGGCCCTGATGCCCTTTCCGTCGCTCAAAATGGGTCCGGGAGAGTCGTCGCGCTCCCACACGGCCGACGAATACGTTCTTATGTCGGAGATCGGGGAGGGAATCGGGATTTACGAAGAATTCATCCGGCAACTCGCCGGAATCCTCTGACGCCGCCCCGCGCGGCAGGCGGCCGAATCCCCGCCGCGAAAGACACCCGCCCCGTGCGGAAGACAGATTTGCAAACGCGGCGCACCGCCGCAAACCACCGGCCGCCGGCAATACGGAGCCGGCACGAAATGAGAAACGAATACACACACGCTATGGCAACCAAACTTTGGGACAAGGGCTTCGAGCCCGACAAGATGATCGAGGAATATACCGTCGGCGACGACCGCGAACTGGACATGCGGCTGGCGAAATACGACGTCGAAGGGTCGCTGGCCCACATCGCCATGCTCGAAAAGATCGGGCTGTTGACCTCCGCCGAACTGGAGGAGCTGACCGCCGGACTGAAAGAGATCGCCGCCGAGATCGAAGCCGGACGCTTCGCGATCGAGCCGGACACCGAGGACGTCCACTCGCAGGTGGAGCTGATGCTCACGCGGCGGCTGGGCGACGCGGGCAAGAAGATCCATTCGGGCCGCTCGCGCAACGATCAGGTGCTGGTGGACCTCAAACTTTTCCTGCGCGACGAACTGCGCCAGACAGCCGACGCCGTAAAAACGCTGTTCGACCGGCTGCAAGGCCTGAGCGAACAATACAAGGAGGTGCTGATGCCGGGGTACACCCACCTGCAGATCGCCATGCCCTCGTCGTTCGGACTCTGGTTCGGCGCCTATGCCGAGACGCTCGTAGACGACATGCGGCTGGTTGCCGCCGCATGGCATATCGCCAACCAGAACCCGCTCGGCTCGGCCGCCGGATACGGCTCGTCGTTCCCGCTCGACCGCACGATGACCACCCGTCTGATGGGCTTCGAAACGCTCCACTACAACGTCGTGGCGGCGCAGATGAGCCGCGGCAAGAGCGAACGCGCCGCGGCCAGCGCCATCGCGGCCATCGCCGCCACCGTAGGCCGCCTTGCGATGGACGTATGTCTCTTCATGAGCCAGAATTTCGGCTTCGTGTCGCTGCCCGACAACCTCACCACGGGATCGAGCATCATGCCCCACAAGAAAAACCCCGACGTCTTCGAGATCATGCGCGGCCGCTGCAACCGCCTGCAGTCGGTGCCGAACGAAATCGCCCTGCTCACGGCCAACCTTCCGATCGGCTACCACCGCGACATGCAGCTGCTGAAGGACATCCTCTTCCCGGCGACGACCGAAATCAAACGCACCCTCTCGATGTGCGACTTCATGCTCGCGCACCTGAAAGTCAACGCCGGCATCCTCGACGACCCGAAATACGACTACCTCTTCACAGTCGAAGACGTGAACCGGCTCGTGCTCGAAGGCGTTCCCTTCCGCGAAGCCTACAAACAAGTCGGCATGGCTGTACAGCGCGGCCAGTACCGCCCGACGCGCGAGGTGCGCCACACCCACGAAGGCAGCATCGGCAATCTCTGCACCTCCGAAATCCGCCGGAAAATGGAGCGCGTGATGGCCGAATTCGAATAACCGGAACCGCCGCAACAAAAAAAGGATGCCCCGAAAAGGCATCCTTTTTTATTCCCCGGACCGCTTATTTGAGCAGTTTGTACATATCCGGCAGGTCGTCCTCGAAAAGAATCTGCTCCTTCCGGGAGAAATCCATAAAATCCTTCTCGGAATAGCACCCGCGGAAAGCGCTGAAATAGTGCCCGCCGTTTGTCGGGAAATCGCCGTTGCGCCACAACAGCACGAACGATACAGGCTCGTTCTCGATAATCTTGTAGAGCATCGACGTCCACCATTTCTTGTTGTAGTAGCTCGACTCCTCAGGATTGTTGTTCTCAAGACCCGTTTCGGTCAGCGCCAACGGTTTGTTCTTCGTATAGGCGATATTCTTCATCAGGCGGATCATCTGCAATCCCTTGTGGTCGTAGTCCGCACCGTTGCGGTCGTAGGCGTCGAGTCCCAGAATATCGACCCATTCGTCGCCGGGCCAGTATTCGAGGTAGGCATCGCGCGAATTGAGATGGACCATATCGGGCGAATAGGCCCAGATCAGATTGTGCAGCCCCTTCACGTCGCTCAGGTACGAGATCGTGAACTGCCACAAGGCGACGAACTCCTGCGCCGTCGCATTTCCCTTGCCCCACCAGAAGCCGGAGCCGGTATGCTCATGCCACGGACGGAAGATCAGCGGAATAGGCTCGCCTTCGGGCGACTTGAGGCTCAGCATGAAATCGGCGACCTTGTCGAGCCAGCCTTTGAACTTTTCGTGGTTCTCGCCGCCCGGAATGATCGAATAGACGGCGCGCGTCCCGTCCCACGAGTTTCCGCCCGAAACGGGATTGGCGCAATGCCACGAAATCGTATTGACGGCTCCGCGTCCGAATGCCGCGATGATGTGCTTGCGCACTTCGGTGAAAAGCTCTCCGTCGATATTGGTCTCCATGTCCAGCTCGATGTTGGAAAGCTCCCAGCCGCAGACTGCCGGATGGCTGCCCGTCAGGTACTTCGTGTCCGAAAGGTCGGTGTCGTCGCCGGCCCACCATTTCCTGTTGTTGTCCAGACCGTACAGGGTCGGTATCTGATGGCCGAACATCGTACCGCGCTCGGCCAGCACGAACAGATTTTCGTAGAGCGTCCGGGTAATGGCCGTGGTGCCGGCATCGACCATGGTCTTGGGGCCTTCGGGATACCCCGAAGGCGCGCGGCTCGGCACACCGTTCACCTCGGAACATCCGAGACCGAGGACAACAGCCATGCAGGCGCACGCAGAAAACAGCAATTTCTTTTTCATGTCGTTTTGAGTTTTAGGTTGAATTTATACGGATATTTTCTTCTGGGTGTAGAACGTCTTGAATGGACTGGGAGTCAAACCCTTTCCCTTCTTGAAGATCCGGTTGAAGTTGGAGAGGTTGTTGAATCCGCATTTGTAGGCGATCTCCGAAACGTTCTTGGTCGGGTTTTCGATCAGCATGCGCGAAGCCGCCCCAAGGCGAATGTCGTTGAGCAGATTCACGAAGCTCTTTCCGGAATGCCGTTTGATGAAACGCCTGAACGTCGGTTCGCTCATGTTCACGAGGGCCTTGACCTCGGCGATGGATATGTCCCGGTGGAAATTATCGTTCAGGAACTGCATCACCTTCTGGATGCGCGGCATGTCGTAATTGACGTTGTTCTCGATCGACACGGAGCGCTGGGCGAGGATATGGTAATCGCTCTCGCGCGCCAGACAGTTGAGAAGCATCAGGAAGTTAAGCACCGAATCGAACCTGTCTTCGCTGCGTATCAGGTTCTCCACGATCGGCTCGACACGGGAGACCGTCTCTTCGGAGAATGCGATGCCGCGGCGCGCATACTCGAACATCTTCTTGATCGGATAGAACTGCTTCTTGTCGATGAACCCCGATTCGAACAGATCGGGCGAAAACTGCACGCAGACCTCATGGACATCGGCATTCTTCGAAAAATTGCCGTTCAGCCACGCGTGTTCGAGGTAGGAACCCGTGATCAGGACCAGATCCCTGTCGGATATTTCGCGGACGGAGTCGCCCACGATGCGGGTCGCCCCCCGCGCTCCGCACACAAGGTTCAGCTCGTACTCCTTGTGGATATGCACGGGGAAACAGAATTCGCGCTTGTAGCGGTCGAACACGACGAAGCAGTCTTGTCCTGAAATAGGCGGTATCTCGGTCAATATGTCAGGATTGGGCATAACAAATCATTATTTGGGCCGGGAGTCGGCCAGCGGATAAAACAGAATGAAGGCACATGTCCCCAAAGCGGCCAAAGCCGGGAAGACGCTTTGCAGACACCCTATAACCGTGAGCGCAGCCGGCGACTGGACGGCATTCGCTTCGAATCCGGCCAGCGACAGTATCCACGCCGTCGCGGCACTTCCGACCGCCCAGCCCATCTTCTGGGCCATCGAATAGGAGGAGAATATCAGCCCCGTATCCCGGCGGCCCGAACGCCGTTCGGCATAGTCCGCCGTATCGGCGGACATGGCCCAGAGCAGCGGCAACACCCCGCCGACGCTCAGGCTGATGAGCGCCTGCGCCAGAAGCAGCACGGAATAACCGCCCTGCCGCACGAAATAGAAGGCGAAGCTGAAAACGGCCGTGAGCAGCAAGGTGCCTACCAGCGTCCGCCGGCGTCCGAACCGGTCCGCGGCGAAGGGGATCAGCACGATGCCCGCAATGTTGAAAAACGGCCCCACGGCGAGGAACAGGGCCGACCCGGTCAGGGCGATCCCGGCGAACGACACCGTGCCGACAGTCTCGCCGGCCACGCAATACTTGAAGAAATAGATCGTCCCGCTCTCCCGGAACGCATTGAACACCTGAAGACATACGGCTGCCCCTGCAAGGATCAGCCACGGTCTGTTGTGCAGCAGGTCGCGCAGCGAGAGCAGCACCGGATGCCGCTCCGCCCGCACGGGCCGTACCCGCTCCCGCGTCGTTGAGAACGTCACGAAGAACAGCACGACTGCAAGCGCGGCCACGACGGCGACCGCCGCGGTCCAGCTCGCCGACGGCCCAGCCCACGGCCGGAAAGCCTTCACCAGCGCCTCGACCGCCAGCACGACCGCCATGCTACCTGCGGCGGCGAAGGTCATCCTGAACGCGGCGAGCACCGTGCGTTCGTGCGGATCGGCCGACATGACGCCGAGCAGTGCGGCATAGGGCACATTGACCGACGAATAGACGATCATCATCAGCGAATAGGTCACGGTCGCATAGACCACCTTTCCGCCCGTTCCCCACTCCGGCATGTAGAAGGTCAGGACGCCCAACGCCCCGAAGGGCAGGGCGCCCCACAGCAGCCACGGCCGGAAGGTCCCCCACCGGCTGGATGTGCGGTCGCACAGAAGCCCGACGACGGGATCGAGCAGCGAATCCCAGATCCGCGTCACCAGAAACAGGACGCCGACCACCCATGCGTCGATGCCGCAGATGTTCGTATAGAAGAACATCAGGTAGACGCTGAAGAGCTTCCACAGCATCGAAGAGGCCGTATCGCCGAGTCCGTAACCGATCTTTTCCCTAAGACGTATGCCCATACGCTATCGTCTGGTTATCCGGGCGGCGAAACCGCCTCCGGGGAACATCTTCACATCGAACGATTTACCGGGAGCCAGCAGGAACTCCTCCCGGACATAGTCTTGGGCGATGCGCGCCGCGTTCTCGCCGTCGCGGAACAGCTCCACCGCATACGTCCCTTCGGGCAGCAGCGAGAGATCGACCCGCACCGTACGGCCGTCCCAGCCGGCAAGTCCCCCGACATACCACACGTCGCCGTGACGGCGCGCCGTCACGATATGGTCGCCGACCTCGCCGGCGAGCACCTCGGTCTCATCCCAGACGGTAGGCACGCCGGAGATGAAGCGCAGGCATTCGGGTTCCCGTCCGTAGGCCGACGGGGAGTCGCACAGCATCGCGAGCGGAGCATCGAACACGACATATTCGGCCAGCTGCCGGCAGCGGGTTCCCTGACTCATAGGCTCGGAATTCACCGGCCGGAAATTCGCTTTCGAAGCATTGCGCATGGCGCCCTGCGTATAATCCATCGGTCCTGCCATCATCCGGATGAAGGGCACCGTCACGTCGTAGGTAACCTGATCGACCTCGACGGGCGACCATTTGACCTGCTCCAGCCCGTGCACGCCTTCGAAATTGATGACGTTCGGATAGGTCCGCTGGATTCCCGCAGGTTTGAATATGCCGTGCAGGTCGAGCAGCAGCTTGTGCCGTGCGGCCGTACGGGCGGCATCGTAGACGAACCGGACCATCTGCTGGTCGTCCCTGTCCATGAAATCGACCTTGAATCCCTTGATGCCCATTTCGGAATAGTGCTCGCAAAGCTCCTCCATCTGTTCGGCGAACGGGAGGTAGCCGAGCCAGAGGATCAGTCCCACGCCCCGCTCTTCGCCGTACTTCACCAGCGCCGGCAGATCGAGTCCGGGGGCCGTCTCCAGCGGCGAATGGTGATCGCGGCTCCAGCCGTCGTCCAGAACGAGGTAGCGCAGACCGTTGCGGGATGCGAAATCGATGTAATATTCATAGGTGGGCTGGTTGATCCCCGCCGTGAAGTCCACGCCGGAAAGCCCCCAGTCGTTCCACCACTCCCACGCGGCCTTGCCGGGTTCGATCCACGAAATATCGTCGAGCCGGCAGGGCGAAGCGAGCTTCCAGACCAGATCGTTGTCCGCGAGCCGGGTATCCTGCCGCACGATACTGAGCGCCCGCCACGGCAGCCGGTCTCCCGGCGCAAGGGAGGCTATGAACGGCTCGTACTCCTCGACCACGCCCTGCATGCGGTCGTAACCGCCCGGCACGACCTTCCGCGGAGAGGGCGCGAAAACGCCTTCGAGTTCGTCCGCGCCGCTTCGGTGCAGGAACATGCCCGGATAGGATTCGAGGTCGGCGTCCGTGATGCAGACGTTCACACCCCCGGCCGTCTGCACGAGCAGCGGCAGGAACGCCAAGCGGGCGGAGTCCATTTCGCAAAGCGGCGTACGGGTATAGGTGTTCTCGAACGACTGCATGAACTGCTCGCCGAAAGCCAGTCCGTCGTGCCTGCAAGGGGTGTCGCGCACATAGGGCACGAATGCGACGGCTCCCGGAGCGAACCGGAACCGGGCCTCTTCGCCCGCAACGAGCACCTCGCCGGGCTGACGCGCGACGAAGCGGTAAGCCACCGCGTCGTCATAGGCCCGGAACTCCAGCGAAAATCCCTCCCGGAAATCGATCACGATCCCGTTGCAGCGATCCTCCACCTTCCGCTTTTTATAAACAGGTGCGTCGTACACCTCGTCGATCCGGTAGCGCCGCACTCCGGCCACCCGGCTCCGCCGGCCCCAGCATTCGCCGGAAACGAGCCTGAGAGCCAAGGGCGAAGGCTTCAGAATCTGATTCGTATCCGATCGGACGGAATATACGATTCGATCACCGCATCCGATCGTGACGGTCAACGAACAATCGGGTGATTGAATCGTATAGGTTTTATCCCTGCACAAAGCGGCGGTCGGCAGCAGGAACAGAAGACAGAGAAAAAGGAAGAGTTTTTTCATAGGCCGGTTATTATCAGGTTATATACATGATTAACAATACATTGCATGTTAATCCGTGTGGTTTTAGGTAAAATTACATCGTCGAAAAGTATTTTCCAAGAGCCATGACACACTTCAATCGAATAATACAACAAAAAGATCACATAATACCAGCGAATCAACCCATACATATTCCGTTTCATCGTTTTTAATAATATTTAAAATTCGTATAACCCACTTTTCAGGGCCTTTTCATGCGCAAAAAAAGCGTCGGATTGATACGATCCGATCAAACTTTTTTGCTTTTCGAACCTTTCTATTGCAGGCTCGGACAAAACGATAATTTTGTTTTCGGCATATACACCCGATCAATCCAATCAAAAACCAACCTATATGCGAAGAAAACTCTACTATCTGACCGCGGGTCTGGCCGCCACCCTTCTTCTGGCCGCCGCCTGCAGTTCCGACGACACGGCCGAAAAACCGGTTCCGGAACCCGCAACCCTGACAGCCCCCACGCTGACCCTCTCGGCCGATGCCGTGCTGGTCGACCCGGAGCACTCCGACCAACCGGCCCTGCACGCCGAATGGACCGCCGCGACCGACGACGAGCAGACCGAGGTCGCCTACACGCTCTACGTCAACCTGACCGACCGCGACATGTTCTCCGGTCCGGTCGTCATCGACAAGGGCGCGGCCCTGACACACGACTTCACTCACGGCGAGCTGAATCAGCTGCTTCTCAACACTTTCGATCTGGAAGCCGGCACCGAAGCGGCGGTGCGGTTCGCCGTATATGCGAAAAACGCGGACGAGGAGTTCGACGCCCAGCTGTCGGAGATCAAAAACTGCGCAATAACGCCGAAGACGACCTATCCGAACTTCCCGCCCTCGCTGATCATGGTGGGTGCGGCCACCCCGTGGCAGTGGGATCTGAACGCGGGCCTCGAACTGCCCGAAAGCCGCGAAGGCTCCCACCTGTATCAGGCCTCCGGCGTCGAGCTGCGCGTGCAGCCCATGAGCCTGAACAACGGCTTCAAATTCTACTTCTCGCGCAACGTCAACGACACGGACGATCCCCGTTTCGCCGCACAGGACCTTTCGGCGGAGACGTTCGGAAAGATCGCCGTATATAAAAGCGGTGAAGCGCAGTTCCAGCCGGGATCGTTCGGCTACGAGAACGGCGTTTACGACATCGAGGTAAACCTCAACACGATGAAGATGACGCTCACCGCGAAAAGCATCGACTACTCGACCGCCTATTCGATGACCGGCGAAGCCACTCCGGGCGGCTGGGAAAGCCGCACCTACCGGCCCAAGAAGGGCGACAACGAATGGGAAGCCACGGGTGTCGCCATGAATTTCGACGGCGATTACAAGGGATTCAAGATCTTCGCTTCGTCCGACGGCTGGTGGCCTTGGTACGGACAGACCCCCGACGCGCCGTTCGGCACGGTGATCCGCATTGACGATCAGGCCACAAGCGACGCCAAGGGCGCCCCGCAGTTCTATCCGTCGCGCTTCGGGTATGCGTCGGGGACCTACACCATCAATCTGAACCTGAACACGATGACCCTCACCCTCACCAAAGAGAACTAGTCATGTACAAACAAACCCTGAAGGCAATTATGACATTATTTTTAGCGGGATCGGCGACGATCGGATCGGCCGCCAACGACACGATGCCGCTTCACTCCGGCTGGAAGTTCAGACAGGCGAACCGAAACGAATGGCATCCGGCGACGGTACCCGGCGTAGTCCACACCGACCTGATGGACAACGGGCTGATCGAAGATCCCTACTACCGGCTCAACGAACGCTCCCTGCAGTGGATCGACAAGGAAGACTGGATCTACGAAGTCTCCTTCGACGCCGGAGCGCTGACGCGCGGCTATGAACACGTCCGGCTGGAGTTCCTCGGTCTGGACACCTATGCCGACGTCTTCCTGAACGAAACGCAGATCCTGACGGCGGACAACATGTTCCGCCGCTGGGCCGCCGAAGTCAAACCCCTGCTCAAGGAGCGCGGCAACGTGCTGCGCGTCTATTTCCACTCCCCGATCAAAAAGGCCCTGCCGCAGTACGAATCCCTGCCCTACCGTTACGAGGCTTGGAACGATCAGGCGGACAACGGGGGACTCGACGGAAAAAACTCAGCCCTTTCACCCGCAAGGCGGGCTATCATTACGGCTGGGACTGGGGTCCGCGGCTGGTTACGTCGGGCATCTGGCGTCCGGTAAAACTTCAGGGCTGGAACGAGCTGCGTCTGGAAGACGTATTCCACCGCCAGACGGAGGTCTCGTCCGAAGCCGCCCGTGTCGAGACGCAGGTGGAGATCGAAGCGGCAGCGCCCGTCGAAAACGCCGTCGTCACCGTCTCCGACGGCAAACGGGTGCTCGGTTCGCGCAGCGTGCAGCTCCACGCGGGCATGAACCGGGTCAGCGTCCCGTTCACGATCGAGCATCCGGAACTATGGTGGTGCCGCGGCATGGGCGAACCGCACCTCTATACTTTCCGTACCTCCGTGGAGCTTGGCGGCCGTGTGCTGGCCGGCCACAGCGCACAGGTCGGGCTCCGCTCCGTCACCGTCGAGAAGAAGCCCGACGCCTACGGACGCAGCCTGCGGTTCCTGCTCAACGGCGAACCCGTTTTCTGCAAGGGCGCCAACTACATCCCCTGCGACTGCTTCCTGCCCCGCGTCACCCGCGAGACCTACGAACGCACGATCCGGGACGCGGTCGACGTCAACATGAACATGCTCCGCGTCTGGGGCGGCGGCATCTACGAAGACGACTTCTTCTATGAGCTTTGCGACCGCGAGGGCATCCTGATCTGGCAGGATTTCATGTACGCCTGCGCGGTCTACCCGGCCGAAGGGGCGCTGCTGGAGAACATGCGTCTGGAGGCCGTTGACAACGTCAAACGCCTGCGCAACCACGCCTGCGTGGTCTACTGGTGCGGCAACAACGAGAATCAGGATTCGTGGCTCAGCGGCTGGAAATACGACGTCGACAAAGTCGACCCGAAATACTCCGAGATCATCTGGAAACAGTACGAGGAGCAGTATTACCGCATGCTGGCCCAAGTGGTGGCCGAATACGCCCCCGACATGGGTTACCAGCCCACCTCGCCCTTCTCGGACTACGGCGCGATGAGCAACGACCACGAGGGCGACCGGCACTACTGGGAGGTATGGCACGCCAAAAAGCCCATCACCGAGTACAACCGCCAGCGCAGCCGTTTCTTCAGTGAATACGGGTTCCAGTCGTTCCCGTGTTTCGAAACGGTGAAGCGCTACGCGCCGCTGCCCGGCGACCAAGACATCACGTCGGAAGTCATGATGTCCCACCAGCGGGGCGGCGAGCACGCCAACAACCTGATCAAAAGCTACCTGCTGAACGAATACCACGAACCGCGCGATTTCGAGTCGTTCCTCTACGCCTCCCAGATCTTGCAGGGCGACGCCATCAAAACGGCGATCGAGGCGCACCGCCGCGACAAGGGCTACTGCTGGGGATCGCTCTACTGGCAGCACAACGACTGCTGGCCGGTAGCTTCGTGGTCGAGCCGCGACTGGTACGGCGTCTGGAAGGCGCAGCACTACTTCGCCCGCTACGCATTCGCAGACATACTGATCTCCCCGATCCTCGACGGCGGACGACTCGACATCTACGCCGTTTCCGACCTGCTCACTCCGGAGAAAGGCACCTTGTGCGTCCGGGCGGTGCGTCTGACGGGCGGCCGGACCGGGGAATTCGAACAGCAGATCGACGTCCCGGCCAACGCCAGCACGAAAGTCGCCGCCATCGACACGCGGACGCTGCTGAACGGAGCCGCTCCGGAGGAGGTCGTCATTCAGGCGACATTCACCGCTGCGGGGAAGACATACCGCAACAACTACTTCCTCGTACAGCAGAAAACGATGAATTACCCGAAAGCGACCCTGCACTGCAAGGTCGACCGGGCCGGCGGGGAGTACGACGTCACCGTCCGGTCGGACAACTTCGCGCGGGGCGTCTATCTGTCGGTCGAAGGCGAAACGGCGCACTTCTCCGACAACTTCTTCGACCTCATGCCGGGCGAAACGCGCACCGTCCGCGTGGCGTCGGAACTGAACGCCAAGGAGCTTGCGCGGCGCCTGAAATCAATGTCGCTGGCCGACACCTATTAACCCCGAAAAACAGATACCCATGAAAAAAATACTTATCGTCATGTCCGCCGCCGCAGGTCTCGCATTCGCCGGCTGCCGCCCGCAGAACCCCGACGTGCCGGCCGTGCGGGAGTTCATCCGCGACAACTGGCACACGACCGTCCAGCACTGCACCGCCGACACCGCCACGCTCATCGGCCTGCCTTACCCCTACACGGTTCCCACAGCCGGGGCGATGTTCCGCGAAATGTACTATTGGGACACCTTCTTCACCAACGAGGGACTCGTCCGGGACGGGCACCCCGAACTGGCCAAAGGCAACACCGACAACCTGCTCTACATGGTCCGCCGCTTCGGCAAGGTCTACAACGGCAGCCGAACCTATTACGAAGCGCGGTCGCAGACGCCCTACCTCTCCATGATGGTCGACCGCATCTACCGGCAGACCGGCGACAAGCAGTGGCTCGCCGACGCATACGAGACCCTGAAGGAGGAGTACGGATTCTGGATGCGGGAGCGCCTGACGCCTACCGGACTGAACCGCTACGGAAGCTCCGCATCGGACGCTCTGGTCGACGAATTTCTGGTCACCGGCGGCAAACGCCTCGGAACGGACCTCTTCGACAAGGGCTACACCCCCGAACGGCTCCACAAGCTGGGGCTTGACTTCGTCGCCGAAGCCGAATCGGGCTGGGACTTCAACCCGCGCTACGACCGCCGGTGTACGGATTTCTGCCCGCTGGACCTCAATGCCAACCTCTTCATGTACGAGGTGAACTTCGCCCGCTTCGCGCAGGAGCTGGGCCGCACGGACGAGATCCGGGAATGGATCGCCAAAGCGGAGCTTCGCCGGGCACGGATACTCGAATACTGCTACGACCCCGAAGCGAAACAGTTCTACGACTACGACTATGTCAACGGCCGGCGCTCCGACGTGCTTTCGGGAGCGGTCTTCTCGCTCCTCTACACCGGCGCCGTACCCCGTGAATACGCCGGAGACATCGTGCAGGCGCTCGTGCGGCTCGAATTCCCCTACGGCATCGCCGCCTGCGAGGACAAGCCCTACGACTACCCCTACCAGTGGTCCTATCCCAACACGTGGCCTCCGGTCTGCTTCTATGCGGTGATGGGACTGGCCCGCTACGGATACGGCAAAGAGGCCGAACGCATCGCCGTCAAATGGATGAAAGCAGTCACCGAGTCGTTCAAGACGACGGGCAACCTCTGGGAAAAATACAACGTGGAAACGGGAACGACCGATGTCAGCAACGAATACGAGATGCCCGCGATGCTGGGCTGGACCGCCGGCACCTTCATCTGTCTGGACGACTATCTGGCCGGGGAGATGCAGCCCGACCCGCTGCCCTCGGAATACATGAGCTACTGACAACCAACAAAATAACAACCCTATGAAACCAAACTTACGAACCAACTTGGGCCGGTTCCTGCTGGGAGCCGTTCTTCTCTTGGCCGCCGGAACGGTCTGGGCCCAGCCCCAGAACATCCGGGGTAAAATCACCGATCCGGCCGGTCAGCCCGTCGCGGGGGCCAGCGTCATCGTCAAAGGGACGACCAACGGCACTTCCGCCAAAGCCGACGGAACGTTCGAACTCGGCGCCGCAAAGGGTGCGACCCTGCAAATCACGATGCTCGGCTACAAAACGGCGGAAAAGGAAGTCACCACGGCGACCTTCTACCCGATCACGCTCGAAGACGATTCGAAACTCGTGGACGAGGTGGTCGTGGTCGGCTACGGCGCCGTAAAGAAAAGCGACCTCACCGGTTCGGTGGCGTCCGTCAAAATGGGGGCGCTCGACAACCTCTCCTCCACTTCGGTCGACGGACTGCTTCAGGGCCGTGCCGCAGGTCTTCAGGTGCTGAACACTTCGCAGGATCCGGGTGCGGGAGCGATCGTCCGCATCCGCGGCAACAGCTCGCTCGAAGGCTCCAACACGCCGCTCGTCGTAGTCAACGGCTTCCCGATGGGCGATGCGGGCAACCTCTCGCAGATCAACGTCTCGGACATCGAGTCGATCGAGATTCTCAAGGACGCCTCGGCATCGGCAATCTACGGATCGCGGGGCGCCAACGGCGTGATCCTCGTCACGACCAAGTCGGCCGCAAAGGGGCAGACCAACATTTCGGTCAAGCACCAGACGGTCATCAGCCAGCTCTCCGACCCGCTCGACATCTGGTACGACCCGATGCTCATGGCTCAGGTCACCAACGAGGAGCAGGTAAACGCCGGACTCAACCCCATCTACATCGGCCAGACCATCGGCGGCATCTATTATCCCTCGCTGCTTGAGATACAGAACGGCGAATGGGCCAATACCGACTGGCGCGACCTCTGCCTGAGAACCCCCGTCCTGAACAGCACGACGGCAGCCATCAGCAGCGCCAACGACCGCGCCTCGATCAACCTCAACGTCAACTACCACAACAATCAGGGATTGTACAAGAAAGACTCCTACGAGCGCATCAACGCCAACCTCGGCGTCACCTACAACCTCTACAAGAACCTGAAACTGACCTCCTACAACGTCTTCTCGATCACCAACCGCAACATCAGCAACGGACTCGAATACGGCCGCAACCCCCTTTGGCCCGTCTACGACAAGGAGGGCAACTACTATCTTGCCGGGGCGCAGGACTTCGGCCATCCGCTGGTCATTCTGGATAACGTGCTGAACAAAACCACCGGCCGCGACTTCGTCACCTCGCTGGCCGTAGACTGGGAGCTGGTCAAGGGGCTGACGATCCACTCGCAGCTGGACTACCGCTACCAGACCTCGGTCGGCGACGTGTACCGCGCCAGCAACACTTCGCAGGACGCCAACGACAACGGCGGCATCGCCCAGATCAACAATTCGTTCAACCAGAACCTCATGTCGGAGACCTACCTGACATTCAGCCGCACGTTCAACGAGAACCACGCCCTGACCGTCATGGCCGGCCACTCCTACAACTGGGACACGGGCCGCGGACTCTACACGACCGCCCGCGGATTCGTCAACGACGTCCTCCAGAACGAAAACATGAACGCCGGCAATCCCAACCTGCGCCAGATATACAACGACGGGTACTACCTGAGCAAGCTGCTCTCCTTCTACGGGCGCATCAACTACTCGCTCAAGGACAAATACCTGCTGACGGCTACCATGCGCGCCGACGGCTCGACGAAGTTCGGCAAAAACAACAAGTGGGGCTACTTCCCTTCGGGGGCCGTCAGCTGGAAGATGCACAACGAGCCGTGGCTCAAGCAATCGCGCTGGCTGAGCGAACTGAAGCTGCGCCTGAGCTACGGAGCCTCCGGCAATCAGGGCATCAGCAGCTACCAGACCCTCGACCGCTACGGCATGGAGAAATTCTGGCACAACGGCGAGTGGGCGACCGTGATCGGTCCCGGCTACGAGGTGGGCCGCACCGGCGCCAACAACCGGTACATGGTATGGGGCGGCATCGCCAATCCGGACCTGAAGTGGGAATCGACCTCGCAGCTCGATTTCGGCGTCGATTTCGCAGCCTTCGACCGTCGCCTGCGGCTGACCGCCGACGTCTACTACAAAAAGACCACCGACCTGCTGCATGAAAAATACCTGTCCCTGTCGTCGAGCTACGACAAAATATGGGTCAACGACGGGGAAGTGACGAACAAGGGCTTCGAGGTGAGCCTCGAAGGCGACATCGTCCACACGAGGGACTGGAGTTTCTCGGCCACCTTCATCTACTCGATGAACCGCAACAAGGTGGTCGTAAGCTTGGGCGACGCCATTTCGAGTGGTCTCTCGCAGGATTACCTGACGGGCATGTACTACGAAGTGACCGGCGAACCGGTCTCCATGTTCAACCAGAACGCCAGCATCTATGCGGTAGGCCATCCGATGAACGTATTCTACGGTTACCGCGTCGACGGCATCATTCAGGAGGGGCAGGACCCCGGATTCATCGACCCCGACGGACTGAAAGACCGCCCCGGCGAGCTGAAATACGTAGACCTGACGGGCTGAAATACGTAGACCTGACGGGCGACTACGCCATCACGCCGGAGGACCGGTGCATCATCGGTGACCCCAATCCCGACTTCACGGCCAGCCTGAACCTCTCGCTGCGCTGGAAGAACCTCGACCTCTCCGTATTCCTCTACGGCGTCTACGGCAACGACGTGCTGTACAACAACTATACGTTCAGCCCGCGCGTCAAGGCCAAGCGGTGGACTCCGGACAATCCGACCAACGATTTCCCGCGGCTGAACAACGCCCGGCAATACTGGCTGTCGGATTACTTCCTTCAGGACGGCTCGTTCCTGCGCATCCAGAACATCACCCTCGGCTACAACCTCCACTTCAACCGCAGGTTCCTCAAGGGCATGCGCATCTACGCCAACATAGACAACGTACACACCTTCACCAAATTCGACGGATACGACCCCGAAGTGGGACTCGACGGCATTTACTGGGGCGGATATCCCAAACTCCGCAAATACACCGTCGGTATCGACCTTAACTTCTAATTCTGACAAGCCATGAAAAAGATCATATTCACGCTCGCTGCGGTCGGCATGCTTTCGGCCTGCTCGCTGGACGAGACCCCCTACGGCTTCTATTCGAGCGACAACTTCTACAAGACGGAGGAGGATGCCGAATCGGGGCTGATGTACGCCTACAATGCGTTGAACTACCTCGAATACCTCCGCGGAATCTGGTATCTGGGCGACATCCCGACCGAAACGATGTATCCCAAATCGGACGAGCCGGGCGACATCCACATGCTGCAGCAATGGACCGTCAATTCGGAAACCGAGCTGACGATGTACTACTTCAAATACTGCTACATCGGCATCAACCGCGCCAACACGGTCATCGAACGCGTTTCGGGAGGCAATCTGAACGAAACGGTGAAAAACCGCGTGGTCGGCGAGGCCCTGTTTCTGAGGGCATGGAACTATTTCAACCTCGTCCGGGCCTACGGCCGGGTTCCGCTCTACACCGAGCCGATCTCGTCGCTCGAAGAGACGACGCCCCAGATGGCCGAGTCGATCGACAAGATCTACGACCGGATTCTGGAGGACCTGCTCGCGGCCGAAAAGATGCTCACGGTAAACAAGGTCTTCGGCCGCATCGACAAGGTCGGCGCGCAGGCCCTGCTCTCGAAAGTCTACCTGACGCTCGCGTCGAGCATCGCCTGCAAGGCTCCCGGCTACGCCTCGGCGCCGCGCAACGCCGACGAAATGTATACGCAGGCCGCCTACTGGTCGCGCAAGGTGGTTTTCGACTATAAGGAGACGTACAACTTCGACAGCGACCTGCGCAGCATCTACGACGTTACGAAACCCGACGGACCGGAACACATCTTCATCATGGGCATCGACCGCAGCGGCACGCACGAAGGCATGTATTCGAAAATCCCGCTCCAGTTCCTGCCCAACAACGGCTCCGCGCCGATTTACATCCGCTACAGCGACGGCAGCCTCCAGAAGGGCAACGGCAACGGCTGGGGCGTCTTCCTGATCGAGGACAACTTCGTGGAGAAGACCTTCCTCGCCACCGACAAGCGGCGCACAGAGCTGATCCACAAGGACATCTACGACCAGACCGGCAAACTCGTCACCCCCTCTCCCGTTCGCGGCTACTTCTCGGCCAAATACGTCGATCCCGACTTCATCGGCGAACGCACCAGCGCCCGTCCCTTCCTGATCCGCTATTCGGACATCGCGCTCGTCTTCGCCGAAGCGGCCGGTCCCGACGAAGGACTGGCGCTGGTCAACGAAATCCGCCGGCGCGCCGGAATCCCGGAGCTGCCGGAGGGCATGAGTCTCGCCGAATTCCGCAAAGCCGTCATTCAGGAGCGCGCCCTCGAACTGGCGTTCGAAGGCAACCGCCTCTACGACCTGCGCCGCACGGCGTCGGTCACCGCTACGGTTCCCGAAGCCACGAAACTCTCCGAAGAGCAGGCGGCCTTCTACCCGATCCCGCAGCGCGAACTCGATTTGAATCCGAACGTTAAATAGACACTACGAAGATGAAAAAATACCTCATACCGACCGCCCTTCTGCTTGTCACGGCCCTGTCATCGTGTACGAAGACCATCGACGAGGACCTTTCCGGCAACGAACGTTCGCTGCTCGAACTGCGTGTCGAAGGACAGATGGGAACCGCCATCATCGACCGCGACGGCAGCCGGGCCACCGCAACGGTCTATATCCTCGAAACTCCCGGCTTCGCCTACGACCGGGTTCCCGTCAAGGGAATCGTCGTCTCGGAGGGCGCCAGCGCCAGCGTCGGGAACGGCGACGTGCTCAATTTCAGCAACCCCGAACGCCGGGCGCGCATCACCGTGACCTCCCGGTCGGGACACAGGCTCGACTGGTGGATCTACCTCGAAACCTACGATCCGTTCTTCCTCGGCACATGGCGCATCGTCGATGTCAAGCTGGCGTGCAACCAGCGGGTCAGCGGCGTCGGCGACGGAGCTTGGACGACGCAGCTCAGCAGCGGCGAATTCGGCACCTACGGACTTCCCGAATACGACGACCGGGTGACGATCACGCTCGGCGAGATCTCCGACAACGAACTCACCGGAACGCTCGTCCATTCGGCCGGCGACGACGGGGCGTACGGCAATTTCTGGGGTGTCTACGCGCCTTACAGCGTCGAAGCCCCGCTGGACATGAACCCGCGTCTGCGTCACCTGCTTCCGCCGGGCGAATCGCAGTGGACCCTCGACCTGACCACCAACCAGATGAAGATCACGCAGAACAACGTCTCCTCGACCATGATCTTCGGCACGGAAGGCAACAACCGGCTTTTCCGCTTCCTGCTGCCCAGCGCCGCCGGAGAACCGGGACGCGACTCGTTCTACGACAACATGTGGCGCAGTTCGACGGAACTCTTCTACGTCATGTATAAGGTCGGCGACTGACCGCCGCACAAACCGATAAACGGGGGCTGCTTTCAAAAGCAGCCCCCGTTTATTTCCGATCCGGACGTTCGGCCCGGAACCGGCATTCGCCCGGCGATTTACTTGATACGCTCGTAATATTCGCGCGTGCGGGTGTCTACGCGGATCTTGTCGCCCGTGTTGATGAACAGCGGCACGCGGACCGTTGCGCCGGTATTGACCGTGGCGGGTTTGAGCGAGTTGGTCGATGCGGTATCGCCCTTGATGCCCGGCTCGGTGTAGGTCACCTCCATGTCCACGATCGGGGGAAGCTCGGCCGAAAGCACGGTCTCCTTCTCGGTGTGGAACATCACCTCGACGATCTGGCCGTCGGCCATCAGGTCGTAGTTGGTGATCAGGTCCTTGTCGATATTGATCTCCTCGAAGGTCTCCGTGTGCATGAAGTGGGCGCCCAGATCATCCTCGTAGGTGAACTGATAGGGACGGCGTTCGACGCGTACGGGTTCGATCTTCGATCCTGCGGAGAAGGTGTTGTCGAGTACGCGGCCCGATTCGAGGTTCTTGAGTTTGGTGCGCACGAAAGCAGGGCCTTTCCCCGGCTTCACGTGCTGGAAATCCACGATCTGGAAGGTCTTGCCATCCAGTTCGATGCACATACCGATCTTGATGTCAGCTGTAGTTGCCATAAGGTATTCTGTTTAGATGTTTTTCGAGGTCGCAAAGTTACGAAAAAAATCCGTAAATTCCTATTCGCCCCATTCATAGTGCTCCGCATCGACGCCGAGCAGCGCCACGGCGCGGTCGGCGACCGTGCCGCAGAGGGCCTCGACGTCCTGCGCCCCGGCGTAAAACGAAGGGCATGCGGGCAGAATCACGGCCCCGGCTTCGGTCAGCGCCGTCATGTTGCGCAGGTGGATCAGCGACAGGGGCGTCTCGCGCACCACGAACACCAGCCGCCGACGCTCCTTGAGCATCACGTCGGCGGCCCGCTCGATCAGGCTCTGCGCCGCACCGGCCGCCACGCGCCCCACGGTGCCGACCGTCGAGGGCACGACGACCATCGCGTCGTAGCGGGCCGAGCCGCTCGCCGGCGGCGCGAACAGATCGTCGTTGCCGAAGAGCCGGATACGCCCGTCCTCCGGCAGCACGACATCCTCGTGCGCCAGCACTTCGCGGGCACGGGCGCTGCATACGAGCGCGATCTGCGACACTTCGGACAAGCGCAGCAGCCGTTCGAGTGTCAGCCGGGCGTAAATACCGCCGCTGGCGGCGGTTATGGCGACGACGATCTTCATGTCAGAATTCGATGGCTTTGCATTTCAGCCCCATCTGTCTGATTTTCTCCAGCGTGCGGGGCAGGGCGTAGCGCATGTTGCGGAAGGCTTTCTCGCTGTCATGAAACACCACGATAGCCCCCGGCGCCAGATACTTCGTCACGTTCCTCAGGCAGGTCCGGGGCGAGAGGTTGCGGTTGTAGTCGCGCGAAATGATATCCCACATCACCAGCTTGTAACGCTGCCCCAGAAACCGCGCCTGCGCCGGCGTGATCCGCGCATAGGGCGGCCGGAACAATTCGCTATGAATCAGGTCGTTGGCAAAATCCACATCCTCCGTATAGCGTTCGAGACTCATGCCCCACCCCTTCTGGTGCGAATAGGTGTGGTTGCCCACCTTGTGTCCCGCATCGACGATGCGCCTGAACAGGTCGGGATACATCTCGACGTTTTTTCCCAACACAAAAAACGTCGCTTTGGCATCGTACTTGTCCAATGTGGCGAGAATCCACTCGGTAATGCCGGGAGTCGGTCCGTCGTCGAACGTGAGGAACACGCCCTCCGGGTCGTCGATCTCCCAGATCAGGTCCGGCATCAGCCGGCGGATTATTTTCGGTGGTTTTAAACGCATGGTTTCCTATTCCGGACCAAGCCCGCGCAGACCGCGACAGCGGCGAACCGTTTCGTCCGTGCCGGTCCGGGCGGGGAATTTATCATCCTGCAAAAATAGTGAAATTCCGCGCTTTTCCGAAAAATTAGCTATATTTGTGTGTAGAATCAACTTACGACCGGCTATGAAAACGTTTTTCCGCATTGCCGCGGCCGCGGCCCTTTTCGCAGCGATGACGGCCTGCGACGCATTCCATTCGCTGACAAAATCGCGGCTCAAAACCGCTCAAGGCTCCCCCTACGAGCTGATCGTCGTCTGCCCCCAGCAGGAGTGGACGGGCGAGCTGGGCGACACGCTGCGCTCGATACTCACGGCTCCGGTTCCCTACCTCAACCAGACCGAGCCGCTGTTCGACGTGCTCCGCGTCACCGAACGGGGATTTTCAGGCATGGTCGCCGACCACCGCAACATCCTCAAGATCGTCGAAGACCCTTCGCTCGCCGCGACCAACATCGCCGTCCAGTACGACGTGACGGCCGAACCGCAGATCGTGCTGACCCTGCAGGGTCCCGACGACAAGGCGCTCACCGACTACCTCTCCGAGCACCGCGAAAGTCTGGTGCAGGTGCTCGAAAAGGCCGAGCGCGACCGGGCGGTCAAATTCGCCGAAGCCTTCTCCGAACAGCGCGTCGCCAAGGCGATAAAGAGCACGTTCGGGGTCGACATGACCGTACCGAAAGGCTATGTGCTGGCCGCCGACGAGAAGGATTTCCTCTGGGCGCGCTACGAATACCCCACGGCCAGTCAGGGCTTCTTCATCTATTCCTACCCCTACCGGGGCAAGGAGTCGCTCTCGCCGGGCGCCCTGCTCGCGGCCCGCAACGAATTCGCCGCCCGCATTCCGGGTCCGTCCGACGGTTCGTACATGACCACCTCCGAAGCGTTCGAACCCGACTACCGCATGTTCCGCATGGAGGGACGCCTGTGGTGCGAGCTGCGCGGTTTCTGGGATGTCCACGGCGACTTCATGGGCGGCCCGTTCGTCAGCTACACGACCGTCGATACGGCCACCGGCCGCGTCCTGACCATCGACTGCTACGTCTACTCGCCCAAAAACCACAAGCGCAACTACGTGCGCGGCGTGGAGCACCTGCTCTACCTGCTGAAATTTCCGGAGCAGCCCCGGCAGTAACCCCGCCCGGCGGTCCTCCGCACCGATGAAGAAACCCGTATGCAGCAAATTCTGACATACATTTTTCTGATTATCTATTCGGTCACCATCCTCGGCATCATTCTGGTCGTCATCACCGACAACCGCAATCCGCTGAAGACGCTGCCGTGGATCATCGTGCTGGTGCTGGCCCCCGTCTTGGGGCTGATCTTCTATTTTTTCTTCGGCCAGAACCTCTCCAAACAGCGCATCATCTCGCGCCGGACGCGCAAGCGCATCACCCTGCAGCTCGAAGAAGCCGAGCACACCGACGGTCCCGACCTGCCCGAAGCGTACCGTCCGCTGGCCGCCCTGCTGACCAACACGAGCCACTCGATCCCGCTCTACGGCAGCCGGATCACCACCTACACCGACGGGCGGTCGAAGATGGAGGCCCTGCTGACCGAAATCGCCTGCGCAAAGCACCACATCCACATCCAGTACTACATCCTCAACGACGACGAAACGGGCCGCCGCCTGCGCGACGCGCTGATCGCAAAGGCCCGCGAAGGGGTCGAGGTACGCATCCTCTACGACGACGTGGGCAGCAGCGGGGCCAAAAAATCCTTTTTCCGCAGCATGCGCAGCGAAGGCATCGAGGTCTACGCCTTCCTGCACGTCAAATTCCCGCTCTTCACCAGCAAGGTCAACTACCGCAACCACCGCAAGATCGCCGTCATCGACGGCTGCGTGGGCTTCCTCGGCGGCATGAACATCGCCGACCGCTACGTCCGCGGCACCCGATGGGGCACATGGCGCGACACCCATTTCCGGATCGAGGGCAGCGGCGCCGCGGGCCTTCAGGCGTCGTTCCTGAGCGACTGGTCGGCGACCACCAAGCAGCAGATCGCCGCGGCGGAATACTATCCCCCCGCGGCGCGTTTCACCGACAACATCATGCAGATCGTCTCCAGCGGCCCCTTCGGCAAATGGCGGACGCTGCTGCAGGCCGACAGCTACGCCATCGCCCGCGCCCGGCGGCGGGTGTGGATCCAAACCCCCTACTACCTTCCGTCCGACGTCCTCAACTCGGCGCTGCAGGAGGCCGCGCTGGCGGGCATCGACGTGCGGCTGATGCTCCCCGCACGCTCCGATTCGAAGGTCGTGGATCTGGCGACGCACTCCTACCTCGACGACATGATGAAGGCCGGCGTAAAGATACTCTTCTACATGCCGGGATTCCTGCACTCCAAACTGCTCATCATCGACGACATGCTCTCGGTCATCGGCTCCGCGAACATGGACTTCCGCAGTTTCGAACACAACTTCGAAGTCAACGCCTTCGTCTACGACGGGGAATTCACGGCGCGCATGGCCTCCGTCTTCGAAGAGGACCAGTCGCGCAGCCATCCGCTCACCCCGGCCGAATGGTTCCGCCGCCCCCGAAGCCGCCGCGTCGCCGAATCGCTCATGCGGGTCTTCTCGCCGCTGCTGTAAACGCGCCGCAGCCAACAGCGCATACCAATACGCCGCACGCGAATACAGACGCATGCGGCCGGACGATTTTTCCCTGCATCAGGATTTTCAGGAGGTCAGATTTCGACGATTCCGTTGCGGATGGCGTAAACGACCAGACTGGCGGTGTTCTTGCAGCCGGTCTTTTCGAGAATGTTAGCCCGGTGCTTGTCCACCGTGCGCTTCGAAATAAACAGTTCGTCGGCGATCTCCTGATTCGACAGTCCGCGGCACACGGCCACCAGAATCTCGCGTTCGCGGACCGAGAGCTGCTCGTCGGGCACGTCGTCGCGCGTGCGCATCCGCCCCGTGAGCGATGAAAGCAGCTGGGGGCTGAAATAGCTTCCGCCCGACATCACCGCGTCGACGGCCTCGATCACGTCGCCGATGTCGGAATCCTTCAGCAGAAATCCCCGCGCCCCGGCCTGCACCATGCGCGAATAATAGCTCTCCTCGCCGAACATCGAGAGGGTGATGATCCGCAGATCGGGCCGCCGGGCCAGCGCCCGTTCGGTGGTCTGCGCCCCGTCGAGTCCCGGCATGGCGAAATCCATGAAGACCACGTCGGCCTCCAGTCCGGGCAGCATCGCGAGAAACTCCTCGCCGCTGGCGGCTTCGCCCACGACGCGGCACCCGGCGCAGCGTTCGAGCAGCCCCCGCAGTCCGTTGCGGAAGAGCGAATGATCGTCTACGAGTACTATTTTGCGTTCCATGATTCTACCGGTTACGGCGTTTGCGCTTCGGGAGCGCCGGCTCCTGCTGCGTATTGACCCGGATCGCGGCGCGCATGCCTTTGCCCTTGGCGCTCGAAATGCCGAACGTCCCGCCCAGCGAATTGATGCGCGACGAGATGTTCGAAAGCCCCATGCCGCAGTCCATCATCGCCTGCGGATTGAACCCGCGCCCGTCATCCGTGTAGTCGAGAGCCAGCTCCGAGCCGTTCTGCGACAGCGACAGGTTGATCGACGTGCAGGCGGCGTGCTTGAGCGAGTTGTTTATCAGCTCGCAGATCACGCGGTAGAGGATCACCTCTATATCCGTATCGTAACGCTCCGTGCGGAGGTTCGTCGTGAAGCGTATCTTCGCGTCGTGCATCGCCGCGCTCTTGTCGATGAAGTTCTGCACGCCGCGCGCCAGTCCGAAATCGTTGAGCACATGCGGCGAGAGGTTGTTCGAGATCTCGCGCAGCGAACGGATCGCCTCGTCGATCACATAGGTCGTATTGTCGATGATCTCGCGCTGGTCCGCAGAGCGCTCCTCGCGCGAAAGCGCCGAGAGCGACATCCGGGCCGACGACAGCAGCGGGCCGAGTCCGTCGTGCAGCTCCTTCGAGAAGCGCGACCGGGCCTTCTCCTCGGTGCGGAGCACGGCCGTGAGGATGCGTTTGTTGAGCAGCTGCCGCTGCCGGTTCAGACGGTCGATGTATTTGAACAGCTTGTGGGCATACATGACGCCGATCGACAGACATACCGAGACCACGATCCCCAGATAGCCGAACCACCAGCGCGGCACGTAGTGCCCGCCGGCCATCAGCAGCTGCACGAACCGCTCGACGGAGAGCAGCGAAAAGCCCACGATAAAGAGAATCCACACCGAGTTGTACTTGGTGGCGCGTACCAGCCGCAGGGCGTAAGCCGTGGCGAGGGTCTGGACGATGATCGAAATGACGAGCAGGATTTTGATCAGCATAGGCCTGACTATTTACTTTACTGCAAATATACGATTATTTCAGCACTTCGGCAAGCGCTCCGAGCTGACGGTAATCCGTCAGGTCCACCTGCACGGGCACCACCGAGACGTAACCGTGCGACAAGGCCCATTCGTCGGTGTCCTGCGCCTCCGGCTCTTCGTTGACGAAGGCTCCCGTAAGCCAGAAATACTCCCGGCCGCGGGGATCCTCGTGGCGGTAGAACTCCTCGCGCCAGAAGCCGCGGTTCTGGCGGCAAAGACGGATGCCGCGCAGCTCGTCGGGCCTGCCGACCGGAACGTTCACGTTCAGACAGAGCGGCAGCTCGATCCTGTTTTCGAGCACGCTGCCCACGATCCGCCTGCCGTACGCCACCGCCGCCTCGAAATCGGCGTCCTCGCCGTGGTCGTCGAGCGACAGCCCGACGGCGGGACAGCCGTAGAAGCTGCCTTCGATCGCCGCGCCCATCGTCCCCGAATAAAGCACGTTCACGGCGGAGTTGGAGCCGTGGTTGATGCCCGAAATTACCAGATCGACGCGCTCTTCGCGCAGCAGGTAATCGAACGCCATCTTCACGCAGTCCACCGGCGTGCCGGAAAAGGCGTACACCTCCAGCCCCTCTTCCTTCCGCACACAGCGCAGGTACAGCGGGTTGTACATCGTGATGGCTTGGCTCATGCCGCTCTGCGTCGTTTCGGGCGCCACCACGACCACGCGGCCGAAGCCGCGCGCGACCTCCACGGCCGCCGCAAGTCCTTTCGAATCGTAGCCGTCGTCGTTGGTGACAAGTATCAGTCTCTCTTCCTTCATATCTCAAGTTTATCGCAAAGACAGCATAAACCGTTCTCAAATGCGTATCCGCACAAAATTTTGCCGGATTCGACCTGCCGGCCCGGCGTCTGTCTCCCCGCAAAGATAGTGAAAGGCGGGCGACAAAACGAAAATTTGTTTCCGATTTTGTCCGTGGCGCACTTTGTTTCGTCCGAACCGCACCTTGTTGTCCGCGTCGTCCCGTTGTATCCATGCCGTCCTGTTGCGTCCGTAGCGCCCCTCCCGTTATGCATGCCGCCCCTTGTTTACCAAAACCGCCTCCCCTCTTGTCGAAGCCGTCCCTGTTGTGTCCATGCCGTCCCTGTTGTAGCCATGCCGCCCTCCGCTTCACCAAAGCCGTCTCCCGTTCCGCCCGAACCGTTCCCCGTTTTCCGTAAAGACAACGATAAATCGCGCCCCGAAACGATATTTTTACGCCCCGTTTGCGCCGAATGAAAAAAACTTCGTATATTTGCACTCCCTTTCAGGGCGTATATCAACCTCTTTCATTGGGTGCCGCGCAGTTGCGCAGGAGGGCGGGGACGGCTCAGGCGGTCCGAAGCCGCGGACGCAGGATTACGGATCAGGGTATCCGTATGGTAAGCCGGGCACAGCGGGAATGTTGGGTGCGAAACACAATAATTGTTGCAACAATGAACAAAGACGCAATCATCAAGCTCGTAAACGAGCAGATGTGGGCAAAGACGGATGCCGATGTTCCGTCGTTCAAGGCCGGTGACACGATCACCGTATCCTACAAAATCGTCGAGGGTAGCAAGGAGCGCGTGCAGAGTTTCCGCGGCGTAGTTATCCAGATCAAGGGTTCGGGCAAGACCAAAATGTTCACCATCCGCAAGATTTCGGGCGGCGTGGGCGTGGAGCGTATCTTCCCCCTCTACTCGCCCCACATCGACAAGATCGAGGTCAACAAGGTCGGCGTAGTACGCCGCGCACGTATCTACTACCTGCGCGATCTGACCGGCAAGAAGGCCCGCATCAAGGAGAAGCGCATGACCAGCGCGGACAAGAAATAATCCGGACGGTCAGCAAGAAAAACAGGGAAGCTCCGGCTCCCCTGTTTTTTTATTGCCCCCTGCGCCCCGTTCCGTTTTCATTCCGCCCCTTCGCTTCGTCCTTTCTCTTCAACCGGCTGTTCTTTCCATTCCGTCCCGCAGTCCGACGCCCACGAGCGCATCACTTGTTTCTCATTCATATCCATAGCCGCCGTCTTTCTGTTCGGGCTGCCTTTTCTCTTATCCGCCGTCTCTTCCATCCGAAGCCGCCGCCCGTCCCCTTCAGCCCGCCCCGTCCTCCGCTTCTTATTCCGCTCCGCCATTCAGTTTCCTACCCGACCTCCCCGCCACCTGCATCTCCCCGCCACCTGCATCTCCCCGCCACCTGCAGCTCGCCGCCGCCTGCAGCTCGCCGTCTGCGGCAGCTCTCCGCATCCGCATTCCTGCTCCTGTGCGGCCCCTTCTCCGCTCCCTGCTCCGGTCCATCCCGGCGCGCCATTCCGCCGATCGGATTAAGCATTCCCTCCCTCTGCAAGCCCCCTCCCTCTGCAAGCCCCCGCCCCCTGCAAACAACCGCCCCCTGCAAACAACCGTCGCCTGCAAACAACCGCCGCCCTACCCGGCATACAGCAAAAAAATCCCGGCGCCGCAAACTCGGCGCCGGGATTTTTCGTTTTCCGACCGGAGCATCAGTCCACCGGAATATCCTTGTTGACGTTCTTCGAACCGATAAGCGCATAGTAGAGCATATAGGCCAGACCGGCTACGATCACCCAATAGCTCGTCAGGTAGCCTACGCCGCCCGTCAAATCGACGATGCCGTTTTGCAGCAGGGGAAGGATGCCGCCGCCGCAGACCAGCGCCATGAAAATACCGGAAGCCTTTTCCGTATATTTACCCAACCCTTCTACCGCCAAGTTGAAGATACCGCCCCACATGATCGAAGTACAGAGACCGACGAGCACCAGCAGCGCGGCACTCACCGGCACGTTGACCAGTCCGAAGCCCTCCGCGCCGTTGAAAACCGGCAGATTGACCGGCACGTTCGGCGCGAACATCGCGCCCAGCGTCAGCAGCAGACCGGCCGAAGATACGACCATCAGCATGCTTTTCGCCGACACCTTGCTGCCGATCATCGCGCCCAGAAGCCGGCCGACCAGCATCAGCAGCCAATACGTAGCGGCGACCGAACCTGCGATGGCCTCGACGTTCACGCCGCTGCCCAGCACATTCAGCTCAGGATTCTGCAGCCACTTCTGCAACACGTTAGGAACGCCGACTTCGACGCCCACATAGACGAAAATCGCCACGGAGCCGAGAATGAAGTGACGGAACGAGAGCGGGCTGTATTTGGACGTCTCGGCGACTTTCTTGCCCTCCGTCTTCTGGGTCTCCGGAATCTTCGTCAGCGCGATCACGATGAATGCGAATGCGAAAATGGCCAATGCGCCGTACATCAGCGGGAATACGTTGCTGATCTGCGCATTCTTGATACCCTCCGGAATCAGCAGGCCGGTCAGGATGATGACCGCCGTGCCGCAGAGCGAGTTGAACGAGCCGCCCGCCTGAATGAGCTGATTGCCTTTGTTTCCGCCTCCGCCGAGCTTGTTGAGCATCGGGTTCACGACGGTGTTGAGCAAACACATGGAGAAACCTGCGATGAAGGCGCCGAGCAGATAGACGCCGAAGCTCTCGACCGAGCCGGAGAGCGTCTGGATGCCGACGCCGGTAAAGCCGACGGCGATAGCGACCAGTGCGGTTTTCTTGTAGCCGTACTTCTGCAGCATGTTGCCGGCAGGATACCCCATGATCGCATAAGCGATGAAGTTCGCGAACACGCCCAACGTTCCCATCCAGTTGGGCACATTGAACTGGTACTTCAGAATGTCACCCATAGGTGATGCCAGATTCGTCACGAATGAGATCATACCGAAGAGGAAGATCATCACAATGATCGGCAAAGTGTAATTTTGTTTTTTCGTCTCCATTGAGTTTTATGAAATTTAGGTTAATGAGTTTTCCCGTTTACCGGTCCCGTTCGGCGATGTAGGCGCAGAGGTTCGCCAGCGCCGTACGGTAATCCGACGCCTCGTATTCCGAGAGCATCTCCACGGCCCGCGCGATATAGCTGCGCATCACTTCGGCGGCGAAGGTCAGTCCGCCTTCGTTCTCGACCGTACGCTGCAGGTATTCCACCGACTCCTCGTCGTCGTGACAACAGGCCAGCCGCCCCAGCAGTTCGGTGCGGCGTTCGGCCGGCGCCTTGTCCAGCACGGCCAGCAGCGGCAGGGTGATCTTGCCCTCGCGCAGGTCGTTGTTGGCGGGTTTTCCCGTATGCGCCGTGCGCGTGTAGTCGAGAATGTCGTCCTGTATCTGGAAAGCCATGCCCACGGCCTCGCCGAAGCGGCGCATCAGGGCCACCTTCTGCTGCGAAGCGCCCACGGCCATCGCCCCGGCCGAAGCGCTGACGCCGATCAGACACGCCGTCTTCTTATAGATGATGTCGAGGTACGCCTGCCGCGTCATGGTATGCTTTTCGGCGCACTCGCTTTGCAGCACCTCGCCTTCGCAGAGCGCCGCCATCGACCCGCAGACGTGCGTCACCAGATCGAACTGACCGCTCGTCAGGCCGATGCTCAGGTTGCGGGCCAGAATGTAGTCGCCCAGAATCACCGCCTTGTGCGACTGCCAGCGCGCATTGGCCGACGGCTTGCCGCGGCGCATGTCGGCTTCGTCGATCACGTCGTCGTGAATCAGCGACGCCACGTGAATCATCTCCACGAGCATGGCTGCCAGATGGACCCGGCGCCCCTTGGCCGCCTCCGCCACCGGCGAATTCATCGCGGCCGACAACAGCACCAGCAGCGGCCGGATGCCTTTGCCGCGCGACGACAGGGCGTAACGCAGCATGTCGGAGAGCAGTTCCCCCTCGGCCGTAAACTGACGATCGACGAATTCGTCGAACGCCTCCAGTTCCGCAGTCACGGGTTTGCGGATCGTATCGAGTGTAATCATAAAGCCTAATCTGTTCGCGGCAACGGACGCAACACGGCCCGGAGCGAAGGCCTGTTCGGGAAATGCCCCGCACACCGGGTCGCCGCATATCTTTGGCAAAGATAGTGATTTTTCGCAATCGCCGCTCGTCAAGTAAATGTTTTTTCGTACCTTTGCGAAGCTTAACACGTTCACTCAGACAGCGTGCGCCCCGGCGGAATGCGGACCGCGCCCGGCTTCCGCCCTGAGTCTGCACGGTCTCCGGCCACCGGATAACGACTTGAAATATGGAATCTTCGAAAACGATCATACGCCGGCTGCTGCCGGCAGCGGCGGCCCTCGCGCTCTTCTTCGTGGTGAGCGCAGTCTACTTCGCCCCGCAGTTCCGCGGCGAGGTGCTGCCCCAGCACGACGTCGTGCAGTACGACGGCATGGCCAAGGATATCAACGACATGCGCGAAGCCACGGGCGAAGATCCCCAGTGGACGGGCCGCATGTTCGGCGGCATGCCCGCCTACCTGATCAACGTGGCCTACCCGGCGCAGCTCGTCAAGAACACCCTCGGCCGGGTCGTCAAGATCATCGACACCCCCGCCGCCTTCCTCTTTTTCGCCATGACGGCCATGTGGCTCATGCTGCTGATCTTCGGCGTCAATCCGTGGGTGGGCGTCGTCGCGTCGCTGGCCTACGGCCTTTCGACCTATTTCCTGCTCATCATCGGCGCAGGCCACATCACCAAGATGTGGGCGCTGGTCTACGCCCCGCTGATGATGGGCGGCGCGTGGATGACCCTGCGGGGCAACATGTGGGCCGGAGGCGCGCTCACGGCGCTCACGGCGTCGCTCGAAATCGGCGCCAACCACCCGCAGATCACCTACTATTTCCTGCTGGCGATGGCCGCCTTCTGGATCAGCGAAGGTGTCACGGCCTTCCGGGAGAAGCATTTCCGGAATTTCGCGCTCCGCACCGCCGTGCTCGCCGCCGCGGGCCTGCTGGCCGTCGGCTCGAACTTCTCGCCCCTCTGGTACACGGCCAAACACTCCAAGGAGACCATGCGCGGCGGCTCCGAGCTGGCTTCGACCGCCGAGACGTCCAAAAACGGACTGGCCCTCGACTACGCCACGGCGTGGAGCTACGGCCGCACGGAGAGTCTCAACCTGCTGGTTCCCGACTTCATGGGCCGCGAATCGGGCACGGCCTTCGCCCCCGACGGCGAAGTGGCCGCCGTGCTCAACGACTACGGACTGCGGGGCGCCGCGCAGCAGCTGCCCGCCTACTGGGGAACGCAGCCCTATACCGGCGGTCCAACCTACCTCGGCGCCGCGGCGATCTTCCTCGCCGCACTGGGCGTCGCGCTGGTCCGGGGCCGCAACAAGTGGTGGATCGTGGCGGTCTCGGCGCTGACGCTCCTGCTGGCATGGGGCCGCAACCTGATGTGGTTCACCGAGCTGGCCTTCGACTGGCTCCCCGGCTACAATAAATTCCGCACCGTCTCGATGGCCCTCGTCGTCGTGCAGTGGACGGTTCCCCTGCTCGGCGCACTGGCGCTGATGCGGCTCTGGCGCGACGAAATTCCGCGCCGGCGGCTCTTCAAGGCCCTCGGCTGGGCCGCGGGCGTCACGGGGGGCCTCTGCCTGCTGCTGGCCGTCGCGGGCGGCTCGCTCTTCGACTTCGGCCGCGAAGAGAGCGCGGCGATGATGACCGAGCAGTTCCACCAGATACTCAAAGCCAACAACATGCAGGAGTACCTCGACCGGGGCATGGACGCCGAAATGGGCATCGCCACGGCCGACGCCATGGCCGCCGAACGCGCTTCGATGATGCAGGCCGACGCATGGCGTTCGCTGCTGATGATCCTGCTCGCCGCGGGCGGCGTAGCACTGTTCGCCCTGCGCAGAATCAACAAATACGCACTCACGGCGCTGCTCGGCGCGGTGATGCTGCTCGACCTCGTTCCCGTGGACCTGCGGTTCCTCTCGCACGACGACTTCATTTCGGCGCGCCGCCGGCAGATCACGGCCACGGCCGCCGACAAGGCGATCTTGGCCGACAAGGATCCGGGCTTCCGCGTCCTCAACCTCACGGTCAGCCCGTTTCAGGACGCCACGACCTCCTATTTCCACCGTTCGGTCGGCGGCTACCACGGTGCCAAGCTGGCCCGCTATCAGGACCTGATCGACCGCTACCTGAGCTACCGCAACGACGCGGTGCTCGACATGCTCAACACCCGCTACCTGATCGTCCCCGGCGACGACGGACAGCCGCAGGCCGTGCGCCGCGCGACGGCCAACGGTCCGGCGTGGTTCGTCGAGGGGATCGTCGCAGCCGACACCCCGCAGCAGGAGATCGACCTCTTGGGCAGCGTCGATCTGAAAACGACGGCCGTCGCCGCCCCCGCCGACAAGGCGTTCGCCGAGGAGTGGCAGGCGGGCGGACAGGCGGATACGACGCTCGTGCGCGGCATCGCGCTCACGGAGTACCGTCCCAACTACCAGAAATACGAATACACGGCCCCCGAAGAGTCGGTCGCCGTATTCTCGGAGATATTCTACGACCACGGCTGGACGGCCTACGTCGACGGCGAGGCGATGCCCGGCTTCCGGGCCGACTACATCCTGCGCGCCATGAAACTGCCCGCCGGCCGGCACACCGTCGAGTGGCGGTTCCGCGCTCCGGGCTGGGCCGCGGCCGAAGCCGTGACGCTCGTCTCGTCGCTCCTGATCCTGCTCGGCGCCGCCGCGGCACTGATATACTGTTTCCGCAAGAAAAAGGCATAAGACTATGAAAGACGACAAGAGACTTAAACGAAAAGTCCGCAACTCCTACATCGTATCGACCGTCAGCATCATGCTCGTACTGTTCCTGCTGGGGTCGGTAGGATACCTGATGGTCGCCGCGATGAAGGTCGCCCAGACCCTGCAGGAGAGCATCGCCGTCACCGTCGAACTGCAAAACGGGATCACGGACCAGCAGCGCGAAACGATCAACAAACGGCTCTCCGCCGAGGAGCTGGTCGCGACCGTCGCCTATGTCACGAAGGAGGAGAAGGCCGACGACGCCGAATTCCGCAAGATGTTCGAAAGCGAATTCGAGGAGATTCTCGACGAAAATCCGCTCCTCGACTCGTTCGAGCTGACCCTCACGGCCGAGTCGGCCGACAAGGAGCTCCTCGACGGCTTCATCGCCTCCGTCTCCGGAATCGCGGGCGTCGAGCGGGTCAGCTACCCCGCGCTGATGGCCGAGCGGCTGCACGCCACGGTGGGCAAAATCCGGCTCGTCCTGCTGCTTTTCGGCGGCGCGCTGCTGATCATCTCGCTGATCCTGCTGAGCAACACCATCCGGCTGGCGATCTTCTCGAAACGCTATCTGATCAACACAATGAAGCTCGTCGGGGCTACCAAGTGGTTCATCATGAAGCCCTTCCTCGGCAGCAGCATCACACAGGGCATACTGGCCGGACTGGGGGCCTCGCTGCTGTTCGGGCTTTCGGTCTTCGGACTCAACGAAGCGGTCCCCGAACTGACGACCATCGCCGAGAGCGGCAAAATCGCCGTCATCCTCGGCGCGATGATTGCGGGCGGCGTCGTCATATCGGGACTCTTCACCGTCGCGGCCCTCAACAAATTCGTCAACATGAAGTCGAACAAGATATACCTTTATTAAATGAAAAAAGCGAATAAGAACACCCCTGCGGAGCAGGAACCCCCCAAAATGCCGCTTACCCGCCGCAACTACGTCCTGCTGGCGATCGGCTTCGCCGTGATCCTGCTGGGCTTCGTGCTGATGGCCGGCGGCGGCAGCGATTCGCCCGACCAGTTCAACTACGCGATGTTCTCATGGCGCCGCATCACGCTGGCCCCGATTCTGGTGATCGGCGGATTCGTGATCGAAATCTACGCCATCCTGAAAAGATACAAATAATTCACGCAACCCAAGGTCCGGCATTCGCCGCGACGACTCATAACCCCGCTTATCCGTAAATGGACACTCTACAAGCCATCCTGCTCGGCATCGTGCAGGGCATCACCGAATTTCTGCCCGTTTCGAGCAGCGGCCACCTCCAGATCGCCAAAGAGCTGCTGGGCGTCGAGCTCGAAGAGAATCTCACCTTCGACGTGGCGCTCCACGCCGCCACCGTCCTGAGCACCATCGTCGTACTCTGGAGCGAAGTGTGGCGTCTCCTGAAGGGTCTCTTCTCGCGCCGTTTCAACGCCGAGCAGGCCTACGTGCTCAAACTCGTGCTCTCGATGATTCCCATCGGCTTCGTCGGCTTCCTGTTCAAGGACCGGATCAATGCCCTGCTCGACGCCCCCTATATCCTCGTGATCGTGGGCGCCATGCTGCTGCTCACGGCCGCACTGCTGGCTTTCGCCTATTACGCCAAACCCCGCCAGAAGGAGACCATCTCCTACCGCGACGCCTTCATCATCGGCCTTGCGCAGGCCTGCGCCGCCATGCCGGGCCTTTCGCGTTCGGGCACGACCATCGCCACGGGCCTCTTGCTGGGCAACAAAAAAGCCGCCGTGGCGCAATTCTCGTTCCTGATGGTGCTGGCTCCGATTCTGGGCGAGACGCTGCTCGAAGCCGTCAGCGGCGACCTCACGGCCGGCGTGGCCGCCGGTCCTCTCGCCGCAGGCTTCCTCGCCTCGTTCGTCACGGGCAGTCTGGCCTGCAAATTCATGATCGAAATCGTCAAGCGGGGCAAACTCATCTGGTTCGCGCTCTACTGCGCCGCCGCGGGCCTCGTATCCATCCTAAGCTATTTCTGTTAATGAAAGAACCGATCGACCTGCGGGGTCTCAACTTCGAAGAGGGTTATATCGCCGTACTGGACAAGCCCCTGCGCTGGACCTCGACCGATGTGGTCCGCAAAATCAAATTCACGCTGCGCCGCCTCGGCTACCGGAAAATCAAGGTGGGCCACGCCGGCACGCTCGATCCGCTCGCCACCGGCATCCTGCTGGTCTGCATCGGCCGCGCCACCAAGATGGTCGATGCGCTGCAGGCCGAGGAGAAGGAGTACGTCGCCGACGTGATGCTGGGCGCCACGACCCCCAGCTACGACCTCGAACACCCCGTCGACCGCACCTTCCCCACCGAACATATCACGCGCGAAAAGGTCCTCGCAGCCCTCTCTTCGCTCACGGGCGAGCGGCTTCAGGAGCCTCCCGTCTACTCGGCCAAGAAGATCGACGGCACGCGCGCCTACGAGCTGGCCCGCGCCGGCGAGGAGGTCACGATGCGCAAGGCGACGGTCAACATCTACGAACTGGAACTGCTGGAGTACGACCTTCCCCGCATCCGCATCCGCGTGCGGTGCAGCAAAGGCACCTACATCCGCTCGCTGGCCCACGAAATCGGACAGGCGCTCGAAAGCGGCGCCCACCTGACGTCGCTGCGCCGCACCCGCAGCGGCGGCTTTACGCTCGAAAAAGCCTTTGAATTCGAAGAATTTCTCAAAAAGTTGGAGGAACTTGAAACAAAATAGACTTTTTTGCGTATAGAAAATAATCTGTTTTGTTTTTAAGACGTAAAAAGAGTATTTTTTCACCATGAAATTATCACAATACGGGTACGAATTCGCCCCCGAAATGCTGGCGAAACATCCGACGGAAAACCGGGACGACTCGCGCCTGATGGTCATCAACCGCGCCAAAGGCACCGTCGAACACCGCATCTTCAAGGATATCATCGAGTATTTCGACGAAAAGGACCTCTTCGTCTTCAACGACACCAAGGTCTTCCCGGCCCGTCTGTACGGCAACAAGGAGAAGACCGGCGCCGAGATCGAGATCTTCCTGCTGCGCGAGCTGAACCGCGAACTGCGCCTGTGGGACGTGTTGGTCGATCCTGCGCGCAAGATCCGCATCGGCAACAAGCTCTACTTCGGCGACGACGACCTGCTGGTTGCCGAGGTGATCGACAACACCACTTCGCGCGGCCGCACGCTGCGTTTCCTGTTCGACGGCTCCTACGAGGAGTTCAAGCAGGCGCTTTTCAGTCTGGGCGAGACCCCGCTGCCCAAGTGGGTGCGCGACAAGGTCGAGCCGGAGGACGCCGAGCGCTACCAGACGATCTTCGCCCGGCACGAAGGCGCCGTGGCCGCCCCGACGGCCGGCATGCACTTCTCCAAGCACCTGATGAAGCGCATGGAGATCAAGGGCATCGACAAGTCCTTCATCACGCTGCACGTCGGTCTGGGCAACTTCCGCACGGTGGACGTCGAGGACCTCTCGAAACACAAGATGGATTCCGAGCAGTTCTTCGTGACGGACGAAGCCGCCGAAGCGGTCAATTCGGCCAAACGCGACGGACACAAGATCGTCGCCATCGGCACCACCGTCATGCGGACCGTCGAAACGGCCGTCTCGACCAACGGCATGATCAAGCCGATGGAGGGCTGGACCAACAAATTCATCTTCGCGCCCTACGAATTCACGGTGGCCGACGCCATGGTGACCAACTTCCACCTGCCCTACTCCACACAGCTGATGATGGTTGCGGCTTTCGGCGGCTACGAAACGGTCATGAACGCCTACAAGGTGGCCAAGGAGGAAGGATACCGATTCGGCACTTACGGCGACGCGATGCTCATTCTTTAAGATTTTTTCACTATCTTTGCAAAACAGATAGCGGCCGTTTCCGCCAAGCCCGGACCGCTCCGGCCCCGTCCGGAGCATACAAGGCGGCGAAAACGGAAGTCCAAAGACAAAACACTCGAACCATGGCAAATAAGATTCTGTACGTCTGTCAGGAGATTACCCCGTATCTTCCAGAGACGGAAAGCTCCGGACTTTGCCGCGCTCTCACGCAGGCGATGCAGGAGCGTGGGAATGAAATACGCACGTTCATGCCGCGTTACGGCTGCATCAACGAACGCCGGCACCAGCTCCACGAGGTGATCCGCCTGTCGGGCATGAACCTGATCATCGACGACAACGACCACCAGCTCATCATCAAGGTCGCGTCCATCCCCGCAGCCCGCGTACAGATCTATTTCATCGACAACGACGACTACTTCTCGCGCAAATTCGTGCTGACCGACGAGGAGGGCAAGCCTTTCCCGGACAACGACGAGCGGGCCATCTTCTTCGCCCGCGGCGTGCTGGAGACGGTCAAGAAACTGCGCTGGACCCCGACCGTCGTCCACTGCCACGGCTGGTTTTCGAGCGTGATTCCGGTCTACCTGAAGCGGATTTTCGCCGACGACCCCATCTTCCGCAACGTGAAGATCGTCGTTTCGCTCTACGGCGACGGTTTCCCCGGCGAACTGGACAACGCCTTCGGCAAGAAGATCGCCGGCGAAGGGGTCAAAGATAAAAATCTCGCAATTCTCGACACCCCGTCATACGAAAATCTCTGCCGTTTCGTTATGGAGTATGCCGACGGTGTGGTCGCGGCATCCCCGGATGTCGAACCGAAGGTATTGGAGATCGCCCGCGCAAGCGGCAAGCCGATGCTCGAATACCAGTCGCCCGAAGCAGCGGACTTTTTCGATAATTACAACCGATTTTATGAAGCATTGCAATAATTTCCGCCGCATGTTCCGCGCCGCCGCCGTTCTGGCTGCGGTCGCCCTCATGACGTTCGCGGGCTGTACCAAGGTCGACGACACGCTGGGCTCGAACCTCGTGCCGGACAACCAGCAGATGAAGGTGGGCTACACGACGCTCGGCGCCCGGACGCTCGCGGGGAAACTCGATGCGGCCAAATACGTCGAGACGCGTCTGTTCCAGAGCGACTCGCTCAAGGCGTCCAACATCTCCTACGGCTACATGGGCTCGATGCTCAGCGACACGTTCGGACTCCGCACGGCGGGATTCCTGACCCAGTACCTCAACGTCTACAAGGTTAAGGAGGGCTATTTCGGCTACCGCCCGATCTTCGACTCGGCGCAGATCCTGATCACGATCACCAGCTACGGAAACGACACGCTCACGCCGCAGAAGTACAACGTCTACGAAATCAAGAGCAACAAATACCTGACCGAGAAGCCGGTCGCCGCGGGTAAAACCGAGCGCGACACGGTCTTCTACCTCAACTTCGACCCCGTCAAGGAGGGCGTTATCGGCGCGGACGACGAGCCGGTCTTCACTTTCACCTTCCCCGACGGCGAGACGACGGGTCCCGCCACCACGGCGGTCACCATGAACACGACCCCGGCAACCCAGAATTTCATCGACCGCCTGATGCTCCAAAAAGGTTCGGGCACCGCCTACGAAGACGACTACTCGATCTACAGCACCGACAGTCTCAAGCAGTGGGTGGAGGAGTTCAAGGGTCTCTACATCGTTCCGGCCGAAGACCAGAAGGAGAAGGGCAAGGGCAACATCTACGCCACGGAGCTCGAAAGTTCGGGTTTCATGGTCTATGCGCGCAACCGCGTCGAGAGCGACCCGACGCTGATCAAGGATACGATCGACATGGGCTACATATTCTACAATACGAGCATCTCCACGGAGTACGGCAACGTTTCGGTCAATACGATCCGCCGCGACTACGGCATGGCGACCAGCGCTGACGCCAAGTTCGACATCGCCGACGCCAAGGAGGAGGCCGGAAAACCGATCACTGACCACCCGACCTACGACCAGATCTATGTCGAGGGCATGGGCGGCGTGGTAACCGCCATCACGTTCGACAAGCCCTTCTTCGACGCGCTGGAAGCCGAGATCGTCGCAGGCAACGAGGGCGCCCAGAACTTCAAGACGCTCGCCATGACTCAGGTCCGCATGTCGATCTACTTCAAGGGCAGCAATTACGACTGGACGAAGCTGACCGACATGCCGCATATGATCGGGGAGATGGACAAGTCGCAAACCCGTCTGGGCCTTTACACCAACTACAAGACGCTTTCGGCCATTCCCGACTACGCCTATGCCTACGAGCAGAACTACAGCACGACGCTCGCTTACGGCGGCTACATCAACCGCAGCCGCGGCTGCTATGTGATGGACATCACGGGTTACGCCCAGAGTCTGTGGAACAGCTACCGGTCCGCCAAGGAGGAACTCGGAGCGGACGCTCCGTGGGACGAGCTGAAGGAGAAGATCAAGAACCGCACGATCTATCTGGGTCCCGAAGCCTACAGCGTCTATACGACGACGTACAGCGTCCTTCAGGGCATGACGCCCGACGGCGTGACCGAGGAGGACGTTCCGATCAAGATCGACGTCACGTACAACCTGATCAAATAAGAGACAAACAGCCTGAAAAGCGAAACCTAAGTGTGACATACTTAGGTTTTCGCATTTCTGAAAAGTAACATACACGCATGCAGGAAAATTTAGTAATCGTCGAGTCCCCGGCCAAGGCAAAAACCATCGAGAAATTCCTCGGCAAGGACTATGTCGTCAAATCGAGTTTCGGACACATCCGCGACCTCTCGAAAAAGGACTTGGGAATAAACATCGGCGAAGGATTCAAACCCGTCTACGAAATCCCGGCCGACAAGAAAAAGGTGGTGGACGAGCTGACCAAGCTGGCCAAGGACAAAACGGTCTGGCTGGCGTCCGATGAAGACCGCGAAGGAGAAGCCATCGCATGGCACCTGACCGAAGTGTTGGGTCTCCCCGTTGACAAGACCAAGCGTATCGTCTTCCACGAAATCACCAAGCGGGCCATCCTCGAAGCCATCGAGCAGCCCCGCACGGTCAACATGGATCTGGTCAACGCCCAGCAGGCGCGCCGCATCCTCGACCGTCTGGTCGGCTTCGAGCTCTCGCCCGTCCTCTGGAAGAAGGTGCGTCCGTCGCTCTCCGCAGGCCGCGTGCAGAGCGTCGCCGTGCGGCTCATCGTCGAGCGCGAACGCGAGATCATCGCCTTCCGTTCTACGCCCTACTTCCGCGTCGTCGCCCAGTTCCATGCCGCCGGCGATCCCGACAAAACGATCTTCAAGGCCGAGCTCTCGTCGCGCTTCGAGACCCGCGAGCAGGCCGAGGAGTTCCTCAACACCTGCATCGGTGCCACCTTCACCGTGGCCAAGGCCGAAGAGAAGCCCGCGCAGCGCTTCCCGGCGCCGCCGTTCACCACCTCGACGCTCCAGCAGGAGGCCGGCCGCAAGCTGGGCATGTCCGTCTCGCAGACGATGTCCGTCGCCCAGCACCTCTACGAGCAGGGTCTGATCACCTACATGCGTACCGACTCGGTGAACCTCTCCAAACAGGCGCTCGCCCAGTGCAAGGAGGAGATCACCAAACTCTACGGCGAGAAATACTCGTCGTGGCACAACTACAAGACCAAGACCAAAGGCGCTCAGGAGGCCCACGAGGCCATCCGCCCGTCGTACATCGAGAACCACACCATCGAGGGCACGCCCGCCGAGAAGAAACTCTACGACCTGATCTGGAAGCGTACGGTCGCTTCGCAGATGGTCTGCGCCGAGTTGGACCGCACGACGGTCGTGATCGACATGTCCGGCTCGTCGCAGCAGTTCGTCGCCACGGGCGAAGTGGTCCGTTTCGACGGTTTCCTGCGTCTCTACTCCGAGTCCACCGACGATGATCAGGCCGCCGAGAGCGGCGAGGGCCTGCTGCCCAAGATGACCGCGGGCGACCGGGTCGTTTCGACCCAGATCACCGCGACGGAGCGTTTCACGCAGGCCCCGGCCCGCTATAACGAGGCGTCGCTGGTCAAGCGGCTCGAAGAGCTGGGCATCGGCCGTCCTTCGACCTACGCCCCGACCATCACCACGATCATCAACCGCGGTTACGTGGTCAAACAGAACAAGGACGGTCAGAAACGCGGCTACGTCCAGCTCATGCTCACGGGCGACAAACTCACCTCGAAGAACCTCACGGAGAACTTCGGCAAGGAGAAGAACCGCCTTTCGCCCACGGACATCGGCATGGTCGTGAACGACTACCTCGAAACGCAGTTCAAGCCCATCATGGACTACAATTTCACGGCCAACGTCGAGAAGGAGTTCGACCGCGTGGCCGACGGCGACATCACTTGGGACACGATGATCCACGACTTCTACGGGCCCTTCCACCAGATGGTCGATACGGCCATCGGCACGCAGACCGACAAGAAGAGTCAGGCCCGCATTCTGGGCAACGATCCCAAAACCGGACATGTCGTCAAGGCCCGCATCGGCCGCTACGGCCCGATGGTCGAGATCGAAGGCAACGAAGGCGAAAAGGGACGCTTCGCGTCGCTCAAGAAGGGCCAGCTGATCGAGTCGATCACGCTCGAAGAGGCGCTGGAGCTTTTCGCCCTGCCCCGCGACCTCGGCGAGCTGGAGGGCGAGCAGCTCTCGGTCGGCATCGGCAAATACGGGCCCTACGTGCGCCACGGCAAGTCGTTCGCCTCGCTTCAGAAAGGCGACGACCCCTACACGCTCACCTACGAGCGCGCCGTGGAGGTCGTGCGCGCCCAGCAGGCTGCCGCAGCCGCGGCCAACACTCCGCTGCGCAGCTTCCCCGAAGATCCCGACATGCTGGTCAAGAACGGCCGTTACGGACCCTATATCGCCTACAAAGGCAAGAACTACCGCCTGCCGAAAGGCGCCAAGCCTGAGACGCTGACGCTCGAAGAGTGCCGGAAGATCGTCTCTTCCTCGAAGAAGTAACCGAACACCAATACCCAAACAGCACAAGCGATGAAAAAATTCCTGCTGACAGCCCTTGCGTTCTGCACCGCCTTCGCGGCCGCAGCGCAGACTCCCGCCGCAACCGAGCCGGAGGGATACCGATTCACCGACGTCAAGCTGATCCCCATGACCCCGGTCAAGGACCAGCACCGCAGCGGCACCTGCTGGTGCTACTCGACCCTCTCGTTCCTCGAAGGCGAGATCCTGCGCGCCGGCGGCCGTCCGGTCCACCTCTCCGAGATGTGGATCGTGCGCCACACGTTCATGGACAAGGCCGTGAAATACGTCCGCATGCACGGCGAGATCAACTTCGCCGAGGGCGGTGCTTCGCACGACGTGACCGAAGGAATCAAGAACCACGGCATCGTACCTCAGGAGGCCTATCCGGGCTTCAACTACGGCACCGAGAAAGCCGATTTCCACGAACTGTCTCTCGTGCTGAAGGCCTACCTCGACGCCGTGATCACAGCCAGCGGCAAATCCTCGGACAAAGCGCTTTCGACGGCATGGAAGCGCGGCTTCGACGCCATCCTCGACGAGTATTTCGGCCGGATGCCCGAAACATTCACCTACGAGGGCAAGGAGTATACGCCCCGGTCGTTCGCCGCATCGCTGCCGATCGACATGGACGACTACATCGACATCACCTCCTTCACGCATCATCCGTTCTATACGCAGTTCATCATCGAGATTCCCGACAACTGGATGTGGGGCACGGTCTACAACCTGCCGCTCGACGAGATGATGACCGTCATCGACAACGCGCTGGCCAACGGCTACCCCGTATCGTGGGGCACCGACGTGAGCGAGAAGGGTTTCAGCCGTACCAAAGCCATCGGCATCATCCCCGAAGCCGACCTTGCGAACATGGACGGCACCGAAGCCGAGCGCTGGGGCAAACTGACCCAGAAGGAGAAGGACGATGCGCTCTATAAGTTCGACAAGCCCGGCAAGGAGCTGAGAATCACGCAGGAGATGCGCCAGCAGGCGTTCGACAACTACGAGACCACCGACGACCACGGCATGGTCATCATGGGCACGGCGACCGATCAGGCCGGCAACCGCTACTTCAAGGTCCAGAATTCGTGGGACGTACGCCCGCCCTACGACGGGTTCTGGTACTTCTCGCGGCCGTTCGTCGAGTACAAGACCACTTCGATCATGGTCAACAAGAACGCGCTGCCCAAGGAGACCGCCAAGCGGCTGGGGCTCAAATAGCGGACGGAGCAGTCCCGTGAAACAAGCCGACCGTACGAAACGGCGGAACAATTCAGCGGAGCGCTCCGATACCGCAGTCCGCTGAACAGTTCCGGGCCGGCCGCCGGCAGGACCGTTCAGCGGGAGCAACCCGGTGGGAACAAACTGCTGAAATCCGGCGCACTTCACCCTGCATCCCGGATGCAATCCAGCTCGCCCCCGCGGAAACCCAAAATAAAAGAGTCCCGGCCGTAAAGCCGGGACTCTTTCGTATATCGAAGTTTTATTGTTGTCTCAAAAAAGGGGAGCCTTACATCGCTCTCAGTTTGATGCTCTCTCCCAACAGAACCATAGCGGTACGGAACCACGCATTGATCTTCGCCTTCATACTAAATAATTTTAAATAATTCTTAAAATATTTTATCATCTAAGATGCGACAAAGGTAATGCCCGGAAAACAAACTTCCAAACATTTTTATTAATATTTTTTAAGAATTATGTAAATTTTTTGAATAACAATTACTCCTCGATTTCCAGTCCCAGAAGACGCGCCAGCTCCGAAGCCTGCAGCGCACTGACTTTCAAACCTTTCAGCTCGAACGATCCGGTATCGCCTACCCGGATTCCGCGAATATCCGAATCGACGAACGAAAGCCCCTTCAACCGTGTCCGACTGAATTCCGCCATCGTAAGGTCGCAGAGCGAGAACTCCACACGTTCGAACCGGCATTCGTCGAATCCGACGCTGCGCATCGTTCCGCCGGCAAAACGGACGCCCCGGAATTTTCCCAGCGTAAAATTGGCGAATTCCATCTTGCAGCGTTCGAAAACGACATGCTGCCACGTCCCCTCCGAAAGGTTGGCGCCGACCAGCTTGCACTCCACGAATTCGACCCGCTGGAAACTGCATCCCGACAAATCGGCGTTCGAGAGATCGCAGTTTCGGAACGTGACGTCCGTAAAATGAGAACCCTGCAACACGGGCGCCGGGAAAATGCAGCCCGCAAACACCGACGACTGCACCCAGAAATGCTCGCGCATCAGCGGGGGCAGGGGCACGCTGCGGAAAACCGCATCGGACACCTCCTCTGCGGTCTGCAGCAGAGCGGCGTCGGTCTGTTCAACCGGATTCGGCGAAGGTACGGGGCGTGTAATTTCCATGCAGTTCAATAATGATCCGACATCATCGGGTCCGGCAAATTTCCGATCCGGCAACCGGGCCTATCGGGCAATCAGCGTGTCCGGCAATCATCGGGCCGGACAGCAAACGGATCCCACAGCCGGACAAGTCCCACAGTCGGACGGGCCGGCACCGGTCCCTGCAAAGATAGAAATTTATCTCCGTATCGGGAAACCCCGAACGCCCTGAATGTGTCCATTTTGAACATTGGCGAAAAATTGCTATCTTTAAACCGCTTTCAACCTCACTTTTAATGGAAAAGGGATATAGGATCTTCCTAACTGTCAGCCTGTTGCTGACGATATTTACGACAACGGCCCAAACCACCGACACCTCGAAAGACAATTTTCCTTCGACTCAGGAGGCTCTGTCCCGTATCGGCGCGGCCGAAGCGCGGCCGGGCCGCCAGCCCGCCGACACGGCAGCGCTCACGACGTCCGCCCAGCGCAAGGGCTTCATCCGCCGGATCATCGACTACTACAGCCGCTCGAACGTGGACCGCACGTTCGAGAAAAAGATCGACTGGAGCCTCGCCCCCGGTCCCAACTACTCGTCCGACGTCGGCTTCGGTCTGGGCTTCCTCGTCGCCGGTCTGTACCGTCTCGACCGCACGGACTCGGTGACCGCTCCCTCCAACATCTCGATCTACGGCAACATCACGACCCAAAAATTCCTGCTGCTCCGCTTTTCGGGCGACAACATCTTCCAGCACAACAAACGGCGTCTGAGCTATTCGGGAGCCTTCGTCTACTTTCCGGGCGCATTCTACGGCGTGGGCCACAAGGCCGGAAAAGAGGGTTACGCGCAGGACCTGACCACGACGATGGGCATTTTCCGCATCTCCTACTGCACGTCGCTCGTCGGACGGTTCTACATCGGCGTCAGCGGCGGCATCGACTACACCGGCGCCAAATACAAGTCGAGCGGCATGGGAGAGTACTTCACCGCAATCGACAACCACGAAAAGGAAAAACCCGGCGGTCAAATCGGCGAACTCTACGATTTATATAAGGACAACAAACGTTACGACCCGGAGAAACAGGACCCCTTCTCGAACTTCATCGCCGCCACGGGCGACAAACCGAACGCCTTCAACACCAATCTCGGCATTTTCGCGCAGTACGACACGCGCGACGTGACCTTCAACGCCTCGAAAGGCATCTTCATCAAGGCCGAAGCCAAATGGTATCCCCAGTGGCTGGGCAATACGCGCCGTAACTTCGGGCGTTTCACACTGACGTTCGACTTCTATCAGAAACTCTGGAAAGGCGCCATCTTCGCCTACGATCTCTATGCCGACTGCACGGCGGGCACCCCGTCGTGGCACATGTACGCCAAGCTGGGCGGCATGGAACGCATGCGCGGCTATTACGAGGGGCGTTACCGCGACAAACGGCTCGTCGAGACGCAGATCGAACTGCGGCAGAAAATCTACCGCCGTCACGGCATCGTGGGCTGGATCGGCGGCGGTCAGGTCTGGGGCACCGACAAATTCCGGTGGGACAATACGCTCTACAGTTTCGGCTGCGGCTACCGCTTCGAATTCAAGAACCGCATGAACATCCGTCTCGACTACGGCTGGGGCGTCTACGGCAACCAAAACCTCCCGTGGGACCGCAAACGCTCCTCGGCATTCCTCTTCACCGCTTCGGAAGCCTTCTGAGACGACGGCAATCCGGCCACTCTCTTCCGGCAGACGCAGCATCCCGACTCCATCCCACAGGCAACCCCGCAGGCAGCCCCTCGGCCCCTCCGGCCTTATCCTCATCCGCTCCGGCAATCCTAACCCCGGTTCCGCCCCCGCATTCCCCTCGACTGCCAGCTTCAGCCGCACGGCTCCCGGCAGGATTTTAGAGGATTATTATCGGGTACACGCCCCGAAACTACAAAATATATACAACGATAAACCCGTCGGCGCGCTTAAGCGAAAGCCGCAGCGGCTCCCCGTCCGCGATACGCCCCACGACGACTCCGGCTTCGAAATCGACCGCCTCGACATGCAGGTCGTAGAGCATATCCAGCCCCGGCCGCCCGGCATATTTGTATAGGGTCTCCTTCGCGCACCAGACTGCGGCCGGCAGCAACGGATCGTCAGAAAGCGCCCGCTCGGCAGGCGACATGTAACGCGACGCGGCGCGGCTGAAATCCCGCGACTCCGGCTCTATATCGACGGCGCACGGCGCATCCGATATGCAGACCGCCACCCGGCCCGGACAATGCGAAACCCCGATATGCACCTCGCGCCCCGGAACAACGGGCGCTCCCGTCTCATCATAGGCGATCGGCACGTCGTCCCCCAGCTCGCGGCGCACGACGGCGCGCCATGTCAGGAATTCCCTGCGGCGGCGTTCGCGCAGAAACTCCTGCGCGGCAGCCCGCTCGCCGGGCGTCACCCGCGCGGCGGCTTCCGCCTCGGTCATCGGCGGCTCGATGAAGAGCCCCTTCGTCATGCCAGCAGATCTACACGGATTTTGTCGATACGGTGCCCGTCCATCTCCTGCACCGTAAAACGGATGTCGTGCGACGTGAAGACGTCGCCCTTGCGGGGGAAGTCGCGCTTGAGTTCGAGCATCAGCCCGGCCAGCGTCTCGGCCTCGCCCTTCACGTCGTTGAAAATCTCCTCGTCCAGCCCCAGCACCCGTTCGAAGTCGCCCAGATGGCTCTTGCCGTCGAAGATGAAACATTTCTCGTCGAGCCGCGTGAAGAAACTTTCGTCGGCGTCGCTTTCGTCCGAAATCTCGCCCACGATCTCTTCGATGATATCCTCCAGCGACACCAGTCCCAGCGTCGAGCCGTACTCGTCCACGACGATCGCCATATGGATCTTGTTGGACTGGAAGTCGGCCAGCAGGTCGTTGATCTTCTTGTGTTCCGGCACGAAATAGGGCTTGCGCACCAGCTGCTGCCAGCCGAACTCGCTGCCGTGGTTGATGTAGGGCAGCAGGTCCTTGACATAAAGCGTTCCCTTGATGTTGTCTATGTCGTCCTCGTAGACCGGGATGCGCGAAAATCCCGACTCGATAATGGTCTTCTTGACCGTCTCGTAATCGTCGGTTATGTTGAGCACCGTGATGTCCACGCGGGGCTTCATGATCTCCTGCACCTCGGTATTGACGAAATTGACAATTCCCGACAGCATCACATGCTCCTCAGGACTCGAACTCTGGGTCATGTCCACCGCGTCGGCCAGCTCGTCGAGCGAAATCTCGCTCTTGTGCGAAGCCTTCTCGCTGATGCGGCTGCTCGTCCGCACGAGCGCATAGGAGATCGGATAGAAAATCCACCGCAGCACCGTAAGGGGCCGCGCGGCGAACTGCGCGAAGCGCACGGGAATGGTCTGCGCCAGCACCTTGGGCAGTATCTCGCCGAAGAGCAGCAGCAGGAAGGTCACCAGTACGGTCTTGAAGAGGAATTCGAACCGCAGGAAGGTGAAAACCGAATCTATGATGCTAGACGTGAGGATGACGATGCAGATATTCACCAGATTGTTCACCACGAGAATTGTCGCCAGCAACAGGTCCACGTTCGTCAGCAGGCGGAGCACCGCCTCGGCCGACGCCGTCGTGCGTTTGCGCAGGCGGCGTATATCGTTGTGCGACAATGAAAAAAACGAAGTTTCAGCGCCCGACACGAGCGCCGAAACGCACAGCAGGCCCAGCGTCACCGTACACAGTACGGCGATATGGGCCGAAAACCCGTTAAACGTAATCCACGAAGTTGTAGTCTCCTCCAAACCGGCGGTCTATTAGTTAATCAAAAAGCGATCCGCCCTGCGCATCCTGCTGCGCCTGCTGGCCGGCATCGTTCTCCTCCTTCAGCACCTCCTTGCGTCCGCCGGGCATCTGCACGACGAATTTCGAGTTGCGCGACTGATAGGCGGGCTTGCTCAGCAACAGTTCGATGTTGCTGTAACGCGTCGATTTCGCCCCCAGCATCACCTGTTCGGGCGGCCGCTGCACGGCGGCCTTGGGCGGTACGACCGGCTTGATCGGCTCCAGCACGAGAGCCACCGGGTCCTTCGCCGGCTCGACGCTCCGCACCGGAGGAATGATCTGCTTCATCGTCCCCGCCGCCGATACGTCGCCCGCGAATCCCGTGGCCACGACCACCAGCTCGATGGCGTTGCCCAACTGGGGCTTCTCGCTCGTACCCCATATGATATTGGCGTTGTGAATCACGCCGTTGTCGTCCTGCACGCTGGCGTGCGCCTGAATGTACTCCAGAATCCGCACCACCTCCTCGTACATCAGGCCGTCGGCATCCGCGACCGAGATGTTGAGCAGGATGTTCTTCGCCCCCGAAATCAGGTTGTGGTCCAAGAGCGGCGAACGCAGCGACGCTTCGGCCGCCGCTTCGGCGCGGTTGTCGCCCTCGGCCGTCGCCACGGCCATATGGGCGCGGCCGCTGTCTCGCATGACCTTCGACACGTCGGCGAAATCGACGTTCACCAAGTCGCTCTCCACCGTGATGATCTCGGCGATGCCCTTGGCCGCCGAACACAGAATGTCGTCGGCCTTGCCGAACGCCTGCTTGAGCGACAGGCGTCCGTATATTTCGAGAATATTCTCGTTATTGATAATCAGCAGCGAATCCACGTTCTGCCGCAGCTCCTCGATGCCCCTGAAAGCCTGCTCGTAGCGGATTTTGCCTTCGACGGCCAGCGGCGACGTGACGATCGCCACGGTCAGCAGTCCCATCTCCTTGGCCAGCTTGGCGATGACGGGCGACGCGCCCGTACCCGTTCCGCCGCCCATGCCCGCCGTGATGAAGAGCATGCGCGTCCCCGACTCTTCGAGGTGCTGACGAATCTCAGGCAGCGACTCCACGGCCGCGCGGCGGCCGTTTTCCGGGTCGTTTCCGGCCCCCAGTCCCTCTGCGCCGAGGCGTATCTTCAACTCCACGGGACTCTTGTCCAGCGCCTGCTGGTCGGTGTTACAAACCAGAAACGTCACACCCCGTATACCGAGGTTCCACATATGGTTCACGGCATTGCCGCCGGCACCGCCGACGCCCACCACCATAATGATCGAACCGTCCGTCTTCGGGGCTTTGATCTCCGACATCAATTCGTCTGTCATATCTCTAACTCCTTTCTCCACATTCTTAACTATAAATCATTCCCGCAGCCGGCTTCCCGTCTGCAGTTCCCGACATCCGCTGAATCCCGCCGTCCGAATCTTCGTCGGCACCCCGCGGCATCTACCCATTCCCGCCGACCGTTCACAGTCCGCGGCATCTACAGACTCCGCCATCCGGCTCTCCGTCCGCAATCCGCGGAATTCAAAAAACCGCTGCCCGGCGTCCCGTCCGCAGCTCCCGGCATCCGCGGCATCCGCCGTCCGCTGAATCCCGCCGTCCGAATTTCCCCCGGCTGTCCGCCACATCTGCAGAAACCGCTCCCCGGCCAAAACCGGCGTTAACCGCGGCCGCATCGCCGGACCTCCGCATCGCCGGACCTTCACATCGCCGAACCGTCCCCGCAAACACGAAATTCATGCCGCAAACACCGCCGTAAGACCGCCGCGTGGGCCGGACACCGGGGCGCGGCAAATTATCCCTTAAATCTCTTCGTCCTCGGCCGCCGTGAAACTCTTGTTGATCTTGTCGAAGGTCTTCTGGAAAATCGAGCCCCAGTCGCGCTTGCGCTTGGGTTCGATCACCGGGGCCTCCTCACGTTCCGCAGCGGCATCCTCCTCCGTCTCTTCCGCCGCCGGAGCTGCGGGCGGCGCCTGCACAGGCTGCTGGAAGCGCGGCGTGTGGCGGAACTCAGGAGCGGGCTGCGGCTGCGGGGGCCGGAAGCCCTGCTGTTCCGCAGGCCGGGCCACGGGCCGCTCGACAAATGCGCAGGCGCCCTGCTCGGCGCCTTTCAGCAGAATGCCGACCGCCGTGGCGTAAGCCGGATCGGCGGCCTTCTCTTTCGACTCCTCGGCAATCCCGGTCTCGGCCGACGCGACGCGCACATCCATGCCCGTCACCCGGCGGAACAGTTCGTCGAGGTCCTTCAGCTTGGCCGAACCGCCCGTCAGAACGATCCCGTAAGCCAGCTTGCCGATATATCCCGAATCCTTGATCTCCTGCAATACGAACTCCGCGATATCCGTGGCGCGGGCTTCGATCACCGTCGCCAGATTGCGCAGCAGAATATCCTTCGCCTCGCGGGCCGTGCGGCCGTTCACGCGGATCAGTTTGTCTTCGGGAGCCAGCTCGGCCACCGCCGAGCCGTATTTCTGTTTGAGACTTTCCACATGCTTTTCGGGCACGCTCATCGTGCGGATGTCGCGGTTGATCGCCGTCGCCCCCATCGGGATCGTGGCGATATAACGCACCACGTTGCGGTAGTAAACCGCCACGTCGGTCACGCCGCCGCCGATATCCACCACGGCCACGCCTTCCTCCTTCTCGTCGGGCAGCAGCACCGCCTCGGCCGTGGCTATGGCGTTCGACGTAACGCTCAGCATCTTGATTCCCACCCGTTTGAGGGCCATGTCGAGCCGCTGCATCGGGGTCTTGAGACAGAGGATGAAGTTGAACGTGGAAGAGAGCTTCTTGCCGAACGACCCCACGGGATTCTTCACCTCCTGATTGTCGTCCACCACATAGTTCTGGGGTACGCGGTCCATGATGGTCTCGTCGTCGGGCGCCTGCACGTTGCGCATGCGGTCGAACAGCGCATCGACGTCCTTCTGATTGACACCGTTCTGCGGATCGTAGACGAAGACGTGGTCCATATGCCGGGCACAGCGCACGAAGTCGCCCGAAATACCGGCATAGGCCTCGGTGATGCGGATTCCCAACTGCTCCTCGGCCTCCGACACGGCTTCGCGGATGGCGCGGCTCACCAGTTCGATATTCTCAATCTTGCCCGCATTGACCCCCTCGACGGGTTTCGACACGACGCACACCACATCGAGCCGCTCTTCGGCGTTCTTCTCGCCGACAGCCACCACGACGTTCGACGAACCCAGATCGACGGCAACGGTATAATTCTTTCTTTCCACGGTATAATCCTTTTATTTCTTGCAAACCACCTGATCGTTGTATCTGATATCTATCGTCCGGTACTCCCCCCAGCCGATGTTCATAAGACCGCTGCGGTAGAAACACAGCAATTTGTCGAATTTGCGCTCCACCTGCTCGATACGTCCGAAGACGATGGTATGGCGGCCGCTCCGGGGCACCAGCTCCACCTCTAAAGCTCCGCTGGGGGTCGTATGCGCCGCAATCTGCACCACCTCCGACCTCCAGAAGTCATCATCTTCGATGAACTCTACAAAGGTAAGCAGTTTCATGAAATCTTCGTAGCTTTTCTCCAACTTTTTTTGTTTCAGCCTTTCGGCCTCCTGCCGCTGCGCGATGCGGTCTATTCCCTCCTGCACCAGACGCGCTTCGTAGCGGTATTTGCGCCGCAGTTCCGCCTTGCGGGCGCGCAGCTCTTCGACCCGCGCATCGAACGCCGCGGAGCTTTCCATCCGCCACCACTGCTTCTTGATGCGCATGCGGCGCAGCGCCGATATGTTGCGGTCGTTCTGCAGTTCGCGCCGGAAGAAGGGGTACTTCTCACGCTCCAGCTCCGCGATCCGCTTGTCGATCTTCGCCCGTTCGAGGTCGATATGCCCGCGCACGGAGCCGACGAACGACGCGGGAAACGGCGGACGGTAAGCCCCCGTCACCACCGGCACGTAGAGCGACGAGGCGCGCGGCGCGGCGAAGACATAGCCTTCGGGCGTGACGTACGAATCCACGCCGTCGGTCAGCAGCCGCAGCAGGGGCCTGCGCTGGCTGATGTCGATATGCAGCACGCCGCCGTAAGTCACATAGGCGTCCACGCGCTCCACGAATCCGTTTTTGGCGATCAGGGCCTCGATGGCCGCCAGCTCTACCGCATCAACTGCCGTGCCGTTCGTCTTGATTCCGCTGTGCGCGATCCACTCGCGCACCATGCGGCCCGACACCAGATAGCCCATCGACGAGCTGTCCACCACCTCGATCTCGACCCTGCCGACCTTCTTCCCGGCACGCAACCTCCCCGCCGCCGTCCCCGCATAAATGACATATGCGGCCACGGTGCCCCACAAAAGCGTGAGCAGTGCGTATCGGAGGTATTTTTTCAAACTCGTCTTTATTCTCTGATTATCCGTCGGTTCGTCTTCTGCGGTTTTTACATCCGGTCCGGCGGACATGCGCCCCGGCCGCCGGTCCCCCGGCTAACTCTTCGCTTTCAGCTTTTCGGCGATCGCCCCGCAGCAGGCGTCGATGTTGCCCGCGCCGAAGCTCACCACCACGTCCGTGTCCATCGCCGCCACCGTATCGGCCAGCGCCGCCCGCTCCACGATGCGGCACGGCACCGTCACGCCTTGGGCGATGATCTCCGACGTCACGCCTTCGATCGGCTCCTCGCGCGCCGGGTAGATCGGCAGCAGCACCACGTCGTCGGCATGCGACAACGCTTCGGCGAACTCCCTGTAAAGGTCGCGCGTCCGCGTGTAGAGGTGCGGCTGGAACAGCGCCGTGATGCGCCGTCCCGGAAACATTTTGCGCACCGACGTCAGCGTCGCCGCCAGCTCGCGCGGATGGTGGGCGTAGTCGTCCATGTAAACCTGCTTCGGCGTATTGACATAGAATTCGAAACGCCGCTTCACGCCCGCAAACGACGCCAGCGCCTCTCTCAGCCTCTCCGCATCGGGCGTCGTGCCTTCGGCCTGCGCCGCACACCATATCGACGCCGCGGCCGCCACCGAATTCTCGATATTGACCCATCCCGGAATGCCGAGCGTGCACCCCTCGACCACGCCGCCGGGCGTCACGATGTCGTAGCGGTAATGCCCGCCTTCGAGCAGCTGCACGTTGCGGGCGTAGAAATCGCACGGCACGTCGTACGAATAGCGGTAAACGGTGATCTGCGGATTGTCCAGCACGATATCCACCCCCTCTTTGATAATGAGGAACCCGCCCGGCCTGATCTGCCGCACGAACTGCGAAAAAGCCTCCTTCACCGCCTCGTGCGTGCCGTAAATGTCGAGGTGGTCGGCATCCGCCGAGGTAATCACCGCCACGTCGGGATACAACCGCAGGAACGAACGGTCGAACTCGTCGGCCTCGACCGCCAGCCGCGCCCCCGCGCCCAGCACCAGATTGCCGCCGAAGTTCTTCGATATTCCGCCCAGAAAAGCGCTTCCTCCGCCCGTCACGCCGCGGTTGAGCCACGCCACGAGCGTCGAGGTCGTGGTCTTGCCGTGCGTCCCCGCCACGGCCATCACATACTTGCCCTCGGCGAGATGTCCCAACATCTGCGAACGCTTCTCGACGCAGAACCCGTGACTCACGAAATATTGATACTCCCCGTGATCCTGCGGCACGGCCGGGGTATACACCACCATCGTCGCCGCCGGGTCGAGAAACTCCGCGGGAATCCGCCGCACGTCGTCCTCGAAGTGGATCTCCGCGCCTTCGGCCGCCAGTTCGTCCGTCAGATGCGAGGGCGTGCGGTCGTAACCGGCCACCCGCTTGCCTTCATGCAGGAAATAACGCGCCAAGGCGCTCATGCCGATGCCGCCGATTCCCAGAAAATAGATATTTTGAAACTCCATCCGATTAAGTTTTATCGTTCTCCGCACCGCTCCTCCCTCCGCACGGCCCCCGCCGCATTCATCGCCCGCACGGCAAAAACACCCGCCGCGCGGCGCAGGGGAAACGCCGGAAGCGGCGCTATTTCATTACCTTTTCGATTTCATCCACGATCCGCTCCGCCGCATCGGGGCGCGCCAGCTTTTCGAGGTTTTCGCTCATCGTCCGCAAAGCCTCCTTGTCCGAGAGCAGCTCCATCGCCCGCCTCATGGCCGCCGTCCGGGCCTCGGCATCGGGCACCACGACCGCCGCGCCCTTGGCTTCCAGCGCCTTGGCATTCTTGGTCTGATGATCCTCGGCCACATTGGGCGAGGGCACGAACAACACGGGCTTCGCCACCAGACACAACTCCGAGACAGTCCCCGCCCCGCTGCGCGAGAGGACCAGATCGGCCGCCGCATAGGCATAGTCCATGCGGTCGATGAAGGCCCCCTGCCAGATATTCGCAACCGGATGCGCCGCCAAGAACGCCTGCATCTCGCGCTCATAATATTTGCCCGTCTGCCAGATCACCTGCACGGGAGCGTCCGCGCCTTCGAGCGCGAGTATCCACGCCTTCATCATCTCGTTCAGCGACCGCGTTCCGAGCGATCCGCCCACGACCAGCACCACCGGAAGATCGGGCGTAAAGCCGTAATATTCCAACGCTTCGCCCCGGTCGGCCCCCTCTTTCGAGAAACGGCCCCGCAGGGGATTGCCCGTCATCGTGATCCTGCCGGCCGGAAAGAAACGCTCCATCCCCTCATAGGCGACGCAGATGCGCTTCGCACGCTTGGCCAGAATCTTGTTGGTCAGCCCGGCATAGGAGTTCTGCTCCTGAATCACCGTCGGCACGCCCAGCCGCTGCGCGGCCCACAGCACCGGAGCGCTGGCATAGCCGCCGAATCCCACGACCGCATCGGCCCCGAATTCACGAATGGTCTTCTTGGCCATCGAGACGCTCTTCAGCACCTTGAACGGCACCGCGAGGTTGTGCCAGTCCATGCGCCGCTGCAGACCCGCTATGGGCAGTCCCACGATGCGGTAGCCCAGCGCGGGCACCTTCTCCATCTCCATCTTGCCCTCGGCGCCCACGAAGAGAATCTCGACCCCGTCGCCGAACCGCCGTTTCAACGCTTCCGCAACAGCCACGGCCGGATAGATATGTCCGCCCGTTCCGCCGCCCGAAAGGATGATTTTCCTTGTCATGCTATTTTATCTTTTTTACTTACAATCAATATCTTTCAACCCCGCCTCCGACAGTCCGAAGCCCCGACAACCCGCAAACCCGAAGGCCCCGACAACTCAAAGGCCCGACCGCGGCACCGCCCCCGGCGGTCCTAAGACCCGGCGATCTGAAAACCGGGGTGCAGACTTCCGCCCCGGACAACATTCCAAGGCAAGCCGCCTGCAAAATTACGAATTCTTTCCGTTCGCCGCCCTTTCGTCCTCCTTTTACCGCCCCCAGTTTCCCCGGTCCAGCGAGCGGTAGTTGATCGCTTCGGCCACATCGGCCGCCGCTATGGTTTCGCGCCCCGCCAGATCGGCGATCGTGCGGGCCACTTTCAGAATGCGGTCGTAAGCCCGCGCCGAGAGCGACAGCCGCTCCATGGCCCGCTCCAGCAGCGCCGCCGAAGCGGCGTCCGGCCGACAGTATTCGCGCAGCATCGCCGCGTTCATCATGGCGTTGGTATGCACGCCCTCCGTCCCCGCGAAACGCGCCGCCTGCACCTCCCGCGCCCGCACGACCCGCTCGCGGACCGCGGCGCTCGGCTCGCCGGGCGCCGCCGCCGAAAGTTCGGCCGCCGGCACGGGCGTCACCTCCACATGCAGGTCGATCCGGTCCATCAGCGGTCCCGAAATCCGGCTCATATAGCGGTGCACCGCCCCCGGCGAACATACGCACTCCTTCGCCGGATGGTTGTAATAGCCGCACGGACAGGGGTTCATCGCCGCCACCAGCGTAAAGTTGGCGGGATATTCCACACTGTATTTCGCCCGCGAGACGGTCACCCTCTTCTCCTCCAGCGGCTGCCGCAGCACCTCCAGCACGCTGCGCCCGAATTCGGGCAGCTCGTCGAGGAACAGCACCCCGTTGTGGGCCAGCGACACCTCGCCGGGCCGCGGCGACTGTCCCCCGCCGATCAGCGCCGCCTGCGAAATCGTATGGTGCGGCGCCCTGAAAGGCCGCCGCGCCAGCAGACCGCCCGCCGCCATATTCCCGGCCACGGAGTGTATCTTGGTGGTCTCCAGCGCCTCTTCGCGCGACAGCGGCGGCAGGATGGTCGGCATCCTGCGGGCCAGCATCGTCTTGCCCGAACCCGGCGCCCCGATCATCAGCACGTTGTGACCGCCCGCGGCGGCTATCTCCAGCGCACGCTTCACATGCGTCTGGCCCTTCACATCGGCAAAATCCTCTTCATAACGGCCCGACTCCGCCCCGAACGGCTCCCCGTCCGCAGGCACCGCCGGCGTCATCTCCCGTTCGCCGTTCAGCAGTCCGATCACCTCCTTCAGGCTTCCGGCCCCGATCACCTCGACGCCTTCGACCACGGCCGCCTCCGCGGCGTTCGCCGCCGGCAGCACCAGCCGCCGCAATCCCTCTTCCCGCGCGCGCACCGCCATCGGCAGCACGCCCCGCACGGGTTTCAGCGTCCCGTCCAGCGACAGCTCCCCGGCGAACATCGTCCCGGCAAGCGTTTCGGCATCCACTCGCGACATCGCCGCGAGAATCCCGACGGCGATCGGCAGGTCGAACGACGCGCCCTCCTTGCGCAGGTCGGCCGGAGCCAGACTCACGACCACCTTGCGGCCCGACATCCGCTCCCCGGAGTTCTCGAACGCCGCACGTATGCGCTGCTCGCTCTCCTTCACGGCGCTGTCCGGCAGCCCCACGAGGTACATTCCCAGTCCGCCGCCGGCGATATTGACCTCGACGGTCACCGCCGCGGCATCGATCCCCACGATCGCTCCTGCATAGGTCCGGACAAACATCTATCAAAAAAATATTATCAATTAACCATTCTGTTACCGGCCTCTTCCACAGTCGTCCGCACTGACCGCACTGCCTGCATCGCCTGCACCGACCGCCTCAGCCGCACCGACTTCGCCGGCCACATCAGCCGCAGCGCCCCTCTAAACCGGCTCTTCTAAAACGGCGCCTCGTCGTTCAGCGCGGGCGGATTGGGGTCGAACTCCCCGCCGCCGATTCCCGCGCCCAGTCCGCCGCCGATTCCGGCTCCCGGCACGGCGTTCGAACCGCTGGCATAGTCGTCGTAGGCCTGCTGGCTGTCAGCCGCCTGCGACGGCGGCAGCATCGTGTCATCCACGTCGGCGAAACGCGCCTGCTCCTTGAGGAAGCGCAGGTTGACGTCGCACACGGCGCCGTTACGGTGCTTGGCGAGGATGATCTCGGCCATACCCGCCGTCGGCATGCCGTTCTCGTCCTGATTGATGCCGTAATACTCCGGACGGTGGATGAAGGCCACGATGTCGGCGTCCTGCTCGATGGCGCCCGACTCGCGGAGGTCCGAGAGCTGGGGACGCTTCGAGCCGCCGCGCATTTCGGTGGCGCGGCTCAGCTGCGACAGCGCGATCATCGGCACGTTCAGCTCCTTGGCGATCGCCTTGAGCGTACGCGAAATAAAGGCCACCTCCTGCTCGCGGTTTCCTTTCGAATCCTGATTGCCGGTCATCAGCTGCAGGTAGTCGATGATGATGATCTTGATGTCGTGGTGTATCTTCAGACGGCGGGCCTTCGAGCGGAATTCGAAGACCGAAAGCGCCGGCGTGTCGTCGATATAGAGCGGCGCACTGCCCAGCGGCTTGGTCGCCGATTCCAGATGCCGCCACTGTTCGGGCGTCAGACGGCCCGACTTGACGTCGTTTCCGCTCAGTCCCGTCTCAGCGATAATCAAACGCATCATCAGCTGTACGGCGGACATTTCGAGCGAGAAGAACGCCACGCCCTGCTCGTGATCGACCGCCATGTTGCGGGCCATCGAGAGCACGAACGCCGTCTTGCCCATCGAAGGGCGTGCGGCGATGATGATCAGGTCCGAGAGCTGCCAGCCCAGCGTCACGCGGTCGATGGCCATGAAGCCCGACGGCACGCCGTTGAAGGCGCTCGTATTCTTCGACGCCTCCTCGATCTGCATCAGCGCGCGGGCCAGAATATCCTTCGACGCCTGCACCGACCGCTTGACGTGTCCTTCGGCCACCTTGAATATCTCGCCCTCGGCATATCCGATCAGCTCCGTCACGTCGGTCGATTCGTCGTACGACCGCTTCTGAATCTCGGTCGCCGAGCGGATCAGCTCGCGCTGCACGTACTTTTGGGCGATGATCTTGGCGTGGAATTCGACATTGGCGGCCGAGCCGACCTTCTGCGTCAACTGCGCCAGATACGACGCACCGCCCACCTTCTTCAGCTCCTTCTTGGCCTTGAGCCGCTCGGTGACGGTATAGAGGTCGATCGGTTTGAGCTCCATCGAAAGCTCCTCGATCGCGCGGTAGATCGTGCGGTGCTCCTCGGTGTAAAAAGCGTCGGGCGTGACGTACTCCTGCACGGCGATGATGCTGTCCTTTTCCAGCATCAGCGCGCCGAGCACGGCTTCCTCCAGTTCGACCGCCTGCGGGGGCACGTTGCCGGCGGTGTCGGTCAGCGCCTCGAATGCCTCCCTGTTGCGTTGGGAGGGGTTATAATCTTTAGCCATGATTTATGCTTTCGTTCAGAGCCCAAAAATAGCGATTCGGGCGGAGAAAACAAAACGGCCGCGGCAAAGTTGTTGTCGAAAATCGTGTTGATAACACGATTCTCCCGCAAACAGTCCCCGCAGCAGGGGATAACGCCTGTTGAAAAAGAATTTTTAATTTCCGATCACTCCCTCACCCCCAGCTCCCGCCGCGAGACGGCGAGCGCCGCGATGCTGATCCGGCATCCGGGTGCGGCGCGCAGCATCTCCCCGGCGCACGAAAGCATCGTGCTGCCCGTCGTGAAGACGTCGTCCACCAGCAGTACATGCCGCCCTTCGAGCCGTTCGGGACGGCGCACCGCGAAAGCCTCGTCCACGTTCCGGGCGCGCTCGCGCCGCGGCTTGAGGGCCTGACTCTCCGTATTGCGCTTGCGGCGGACGCTCCGGCGGTCTACCTCCGCTCCCAGCTGCGAGGCGATCCCCTCGGCGATGTACTCCGACTGGTTATACCCCCTCCTGCACCGCTTGACGGGGTGCAGCGGCAGGGGCACGACCACCTCCACCCCGTCGTACAGCCCGCTCTCCTTCAGACAGCGTCCGTACCACTCGCCCATCGCGCGGGCCGTGCGCCACGCTCCGCGGTATTTGAATCCGCGGATCAGCTCCCGCCACCCGCTTCCGTGAATGTAGTAGAGAAAACCCGAAGCCCGCTCGACGGGCAGCATGTCCCGGCACTTCGCCAGCAGGGGATTGTCCGCCTCAAGCCAGAACCCCGTCAGGGGCGCCGTCGTGCGGCACAGCGTGCACACCGTGCGTTCGCCCTGCGCGAGCGGGACGCCGCAGACGGGGCAGCGCGGCGGAAAGAAAAGCGCCGCGACGTCGCGCAGCAGGTCACTGAGGATCGACATTGCAGATGAAGGTGATCGTTTTGAATTCGGGATTTTCGGCGAACGCCTTCAGCTCGGCGGCCAGCAGTGCGCGGGCCTTGGCCGACGAAGCGCCGCTTTCGATCTTGAGCAACAGACCCGCGAGATACTCGCCGCGGATGCGGTCCACCGGGGGCGTCATCGGCCCCAGCACGCGGCGGCCGAACCTGACGCGCAGGCGCGCCGCCAGCTCCGTGACGCCGCGGCGCAGCAGCGCGACGTCGCGGTGGCGCAGCGTCAGCGAGGTCAGCCGCGCATAGGGCGGATAGAAGAACGCTTTGCGTTCGGAGAGCTGCATGCGGGCCATCCCGGCGAAATCGCCCGCCACGACCTGCCGGATCACGGGATGCCCCGGCTCGGAGGTCTGAATCACCACCTCGCCGCCGTCCGAGCGGCGTCCGGCGCGTCCGGCGACCTGCAGCATGAGCTGAAAGGCCCGCTCCGCAGCCCTGAAATCGGGGTTGTTCAGCAGGTTGTCGGCATTGAGAATTCCCACCAGCGACACGCCGCCGAAGTCGAATCCCTTCGTAATCATCTGCGTCCCGACCAGAATATCGGTCTTGCGGGCTTCGAAATCGGAGATTATGGCGTTGAACGCCCGCTCGGAAGTCACGCTGTCACGGTCCAGCCGGGCGACGCGGGCTTCGGGGAAGAGCCGGGCGATCTCCTCCTCGACCTTCTCCGTGCCGAACCCCCGCGGCAGCACCTCCGTCACCTCGCACGAAGGGCACTTCGCCGGCACCGGGGCCGTGTAGCCGCAGTAGTGGCAGACGAGTCTGGCGCCGCCCTTGTGGTAGGTCAGCGTCACGTTGCAGTGCGGACAGCGGGCCGTCCACCCGCACTGAGAACACTCGACGTAGGGCGAGAATCCGCGGCGGTTCTGGAACAGCATCACCTGCTCGCCCCGCCCCAGCGTCTCTTCCATCTTGTCCAGCAGCAGTTTGTTGAAATGCGCATGCCGCTCGCCGCGCTTGGCGGCGCGGATCGTATCCGAAACCAATATTTCGGGCGGCCGGGCGTCGCCGTAACGCTCCGCCAGCACGGCGCGGCCGTACTTCCCGCCCTCGGCGTTGAGCCACGTTTCGAGCGACGGCGTGGCGCTTCCCAGCAGCGTGCGGCCGCCCCACAGGCGGGCCATCACCACGGCGCAGTCGCGGGCGTTGTAGCGGGGCGCAGGATCCGCCTGCTTGTAGCTGGCGTCGTGCTCCTCGTCCACGATTATCAGTTGCAGATGCTTGAGCGGCAGAAATATCGACGACCGCACGCCGACGACGAACTCGCCCCCTTGGGAGCGGTTCAGCCGCAGGTAGGTCTCCGTGCGGCGGCGGTTCGTAAGTTTCGAATGATAGGGGGTCACGCGGCTGCCGAAGATGCGCTCCATGCGCCCGATCAGCTGCGCCGTCAGGGCGATTTCGGGCACGAGCAGCAGCACGTCGCCGCCCCGCGCCAGCGTTTCGGCGATCAGGTGTATGTAAATTTCGGTCTTCCCCGACCCCGTCACGCCGTGCAGCAGCGCCGCAGGCTTTTCGGCGAACTGCTCCCGCAGCGAACCGAGCGCTTCGCGCTGCGGCGCGGTCAGTTCGGGCAGCCGGAACGCCGAGCCGCCCCGCTCGACGGTGCGTTCGCGCTCCGTGCAGACGATATGCCCCTTGCGCTCCAGCGCATGCAGCACGGCATAGTCGGCCCGCAGCAGGCGGCGGGCCACCTCGCCCGTCGAAATCCGGGTCTCGTCCCCCGCCGACGCGATCTCCAGCAGGGCTTCGTACTGCTTGGGCGCGCGCCGTCCGAGCTTCTCGAAGACCTCGTGCAGGCGCCCTTCGTCGTGCAGCTCCCGCGCCAGCGCCACGTAGCACTCCGTGCGGGGGCGGAACTCGTCTTCGGCGAACTCCTCCTCGGTATCGCCCGAAGGCTTCATCAGCGACGGCAGCGCCACGCGCATCACCTCGCCCGCCGAACACATGTAGTACGCGGCGATCCACTCCCAGAGCGCCTTTTGCTGCGCCGAGAGCAGGGGCGCGTCGTACAGCACGCGCTGTATGGATTTGATTGTCCTGAACGGCGGACGGCGGTCATGCACCCGCCAAACGACGCCCGTATAGAATTTGCGGGGTCCGAACTGCACGGCTACCGCCGTCCCCTCCGCCACGTGCATCCCTTCGGGCACGGCGAACGTATAGGCGGGCTGCGCCAGCGGCAGTACTATGTCGGCATAGAGGGGCATCAGAGTTTGTTGAGCGCCTGAAATCCCTTGCCGTAAACGCCCATCACCGACCCCACGGTCATAAAGGCGTCGGGATCTATCGTCTTGACGAATTTCAGGATCATCGCGGTCTCGCGCTTGCGGCATACCACCATGACGATTTTCGACTGCTTCTTGGTGTACCACCCCTGCGAGTCGATGAGCGTCACGCCGCGGTGGATATTCTCGACGATGGCCTCCGCCATCTTCTCATAGTCGTGCGTCACGATGAAGACCTGACTCGACTGCTGGTTCCCGGCCATGATCATATCGACCGTATAGCCGAAGACCGCCGTCATCACATAGCCGTAGATCACCGTGTCGATATGGAATCCCACGAGCATCGACGATCCGATGATGACGAAATCCGAGTAGATGACGATCTTGCCGTAGCTGATCGTGCGGTACTTGTTGATGATCATCGCGGCGATGTCCGTGCCGCCCGTCGAGCCGCCCTGCGCGAAGCACATCGCCACGCCCATGCCGGCCAGTATGCCGCCGAGGATCACCGACAGAATACGTTCGAGGTGGAGGAAGTCGCCCTCCGGCAGCACCGACTGCCAGAAGTTCATCCCCAGCGAGATCACCACGACGCAGTAGACGGTCTTCACGCCGAAGTTCCAGCCGATGATGAATCCCGCGATCAGCAGCAGTATTCCGTTGATGATGAATACCATCGTACCGATCTGAATCGAGACGCCGAGCCACTCCTCGACGGCATGGCACAACACGAGCGACAGACCCGCGGCCCCTCCGCCGACGCCTTTGGCGGGCAGGATGCAGCCGATCCACGCGAAAGAGTACATGATCATGCCGACCGTCATCAGGAAATACTCCTTGACGGGCTTCAGCATCAGCTCCTTAATGATGGGTTTCATTTCGGTACGGAAATATTAGCAATTGCGAAGGCAAAGATAGTGCAAACTGAGGGCAAAAGCAAGTCCACTTGCATTTTGCCGAAGCGCCGCCTATCTAAGACATAGTGCAGGCAGGGCGCAATGGCAAATAAATTTGCCGGTTGCCGCGGTGCCGCCTGTCCGAACCTATCACAGCGACTGTAAAGATACAAAAATTTCGCCTTGATACGCATTTCGTTCCTCCAATCTTTTTTCGAGCATCGCCAGCAGCTGTTCGTTGCGCACCAGCCCCCAGTTGCGGCCGTAATGGTAGCGGGGCGGCGCCTCGCTCGCGAACCGCTCGACGACCAGATCGGGCCGCAGGCGGCGCAGCACCTCGACGAAAAGGTCGATGTACTCGCCGATCTCCCAGAAGCGGAAGCGACCGGGGTCGGCGTCGTATTCGGCGGCCATCGTCGTGCCGCGGAAGAGCTGCAGCTGATGGAATTTCAGCGTCGTGAGCGGCAGCGAATTGATCGCCGCGACCTGCTCCAGCAGCATCGCGTCCGTCTCGCCCGGCAGTCCGAGGATAAAGTGCGCCCCGACGTGCAGTCCCCGCGCGGCGGTCATCTCCACGGCGCGGCGCGCGCAGGCGAAGTCATGCCCGCGGTTCACCGCCCGCAGCGTCTCGTCGCGGGTCGATTCGATGCCGTACTCGACGGCCACGTACCTCCCGCGCGCCAGCTCCGCGAAATAGTCCAGCTTTTCGGCGTCCACGCAGTCGGGCCGCGTGCCGACGACGATGCCCGCCACGTCGGGATGCGCCAGCGCCTCGCCGTACACCTCCTTCAGCCGCTCCAGCGGCGCATAGGTGTTCGAAAACGACTGGAAGTAGACCAGATACTTCGACGCCGTGCGGTAACGCCTGCGGTGGAACTCGATCCCCTCCTCGATCTGCCGCCGCACCCCCTTGGCCGGCATGCAGTACGAGGGAGTGAACGCCCCGTTGTTGCAGAACGTACATCCTCCCCCGCTTATCGTTCCGTCCCGGTTGGGACACGTGAACCCGGCGTCCACCGACAGTTTCTGCACGCGGCAGCCGAACATGCGGCGAAAATACCCCGAATAGGAGTTGAACCGCCTGTTATCGCCCCACGCATACATCGCTACAATCCCCAGTCCGAAGGGTTATAGGTATCCTTGGGCGCATTGGGCACGTTGGTAAAGAACTGGAACCCGCTCAGCCGCTCGACCTCCGCGACGCTGCGCATATCGCTGCGCGAGGGTTTGTGCCCCTTCTGCATGGCATGGCTCATCACAAAGGCCGCGCACTGCAGCTCCTCGCGCGAACAGCGCAGCACCGATTTGCCGGACTTGGCGTTCTTCGTCCGCAGCATGGCGTAGTAGAACATGGTCGGAACGCCCGCCTGCTGACCGCCGAAGGCGGCCTTCTTGGGCGAAGCCGTATTGCCGTACGAGTCGGTCCACGTCTTGTAGTAAGCCCCGACGACCACATAGAGCGTATCGCCCACATTGGCACTCTCGGTCGAATCCCAATAGGTGTCTATCAGGTCTTCGAGGTTGTTCCACGCGCCGCCGCCCGTATTGAACGTCCCGCCGTGCTGGGGCGCGATATTGGTGTAGTAGCAAACCTGCCTGCGCATGACGGCCGTTCTCGAACGTTCGCGGTTACCCAGCATGTGGCCCTTGTTGTAGGGACTGGCGAGGGACTTCGACGCCGGCTGTATGCCCGCCGGAACATCCGGGTCCTGACTGTAGCTGCGGTTCCCGCTCTTGGTCACATAACAGTTGTGCAGCGGCGCGGCCACCCATACGGGACCGTGATTCTCGGCGCTGTAACATACCGTGTAGTTGCGGGCGTTGTAGTTCCCGACCTTGAAGTCGCTGATCGTATGGTAGGCGTAATGGTAATCGCCGTTCTTCACCTCGACGGGCAGTTCGGGCCAGCCCGAAAACTTCGTCAGCCCCGGATTCGGACCGGGTCCGGGTCCGTCGCCCGCATCGGTCGTAAAGGCCGCCTCTCCGCTCTCATAGGTCTTTCCGCCCGCAGCGACGCACAACCGGAACGTATAGTCCGTCGAAGCGTCCAGCCCCGAAAGCCGGACGCTCTTCGCGCCGGGCTGCGCACTCACGGCTTCGCGTTTCGAAACGCCGCCCGTCCCGTAGAGGAAATAGACCTCGGAAACAGGCTCCGCGCCCTGATAGGCGAACGTACAGCTCACCACCGCCGAAGAGGAGGTCACCTCCGAGTAGGCGGGCTGCCCGAATACCGGCGCATTCCCCGGATCGCTCCCCGTCCCGGTCCGGAAGGAGACCGATTCGCTCTGCATGCGCCCTGCGCCGCCCAGCTCCAGATAAGCGTACACCAAGTAGTCGGTTTCGGATTCGAGGTCGCTCAGACGGCACGAAAGCGCATTCCCGCTCACCTCCACCGGCTCGGCGTCGAAATAGCCGTCCGCGGCTCCGATCCGCGTGTATACGAACCCCGCGCCGCTCTCGGTCAGCACGCCGTCGGCGAATTTCGTGCGGCAGGAGATCTCCGCCGTCGTTCCCGAAACCACCGCTTCGGGTTTCAGGAACCACGTGTCCCCCTTCTCCGCGCCGTCGTCTCTGCAGGAGGCGAAAGCCGCGGAAATACCTGCCAGCAAAACTGTCAATAATCTTTTCATCTTCTATTTTTCGGTTAACAATCCCTCATTTTGGAATCTATCCAGATGGTTACCGGACCGTCGTTCACCAGCGCCACCTGCATGTCGGCGCCGAACTCCCCCGTCGGCACCTCCCGGCCCAGCAGCTCGGCCACACGGGCCGTGAAACGCTCGTACATCGGGCGCGAGACGGCTTCGGGCGCCGCCCTGACGTACGACGGGCGGTTGCCCTTGCGGGTCGAAGCCTGCAGCGTGAACTGGCTCACCACCAGCACCTCGCCGCCGACCTGCCGCACGTCGAGGTTCATCACCCCCTGCTCGTCGTCGAAAATCCGCAGACGGACCAGCTTGCCCGCCAGATACTCCATATCTTCGTCCGTGTCCTCCACGCCCACGCCGACCAGCACCAGCAGGCCCTGCCCGATCCGGGACAGCTCGACGCCGCCGACGCTGACGGAAGCGTTCTTCACACGCTGAATCAACAATCGCATATTTTCCGGTAAATCAACGGGTTTCGAAATAAGCCCACAGGTTGTCGTCCGCAGGCGCGGGAGCCGTGACGCTCACAGGTTCACGGCGCACGGGGTGTTCGAACTCGACCCGCCGCGAATGGAGCGAGATGCCGCCGCCGGGCAGCGAACGCCGCGCGCCGTATTTCAGGTCGCCGCGGATCGGACACCCGATCTTCGACAACTGGGCGCGGATCTGATGGTGACGCCCCGTCAGCAGCTCCACCTCGACGAGCGTATAGTTGGTCCCCGCCCCCAGCGTTTCGTAACGCAGGCGCGCCTCCTTGGCGCCGGGCTTCGGCCCGTCGCAGGCCCGCGAGCGGTTGGTGCGGGCGTCGCGCAGGATGTAATGGCGCAGTTCGCCGCTTTCGGGGTCGGGCGTCCGTTCGGTCAAGGCCCAGTAGACCTTGCGGATGCGGCCCTCGCGTATCATCTCGTTGAGCCGCGTCAGGGCCTTCGAGGTCTTGGCGAACAGCACCGCGCCGCTCACCGGACGGTCGATGCGGTGCACCACGCCGAGGAACACGTCGCCGGGCTTGGCGTCGCGGCGTTTGACAAAGGCTTTTATCTGGTCTTCGAGCGCGCTTTCGCCCGACGGATCGGGCTGCACCAGATCGCCGCAGCGTTTATTGACGATCAGCAGATGATTGTCTTCGTAGAGGATATCTTCGGGAGTGAACATTTTTCGGGTATTTCTAAAAGCGGCCTGTACTTCAACGCAACGTTTCCCCGCCGTCGGCGGGCCGCGCCGCCGAAGCCGGTATCTCGGACATGCTCGCTGCGGATCAGAGCACGAACGTGAAGGGCAGCAGCAGCGCCGCCGAATCAACGGCCGTCGCCGTGCCGCCACCGCTCATGATGACCCGCATGGGCGCGCCCTGACGGCGTTCGACGTCCACCATCACCTGACGGCACTGGCCGCAGGGATAGCATTCGCGCTCCGAGGGATCGGAAGCGATCGCCAGCGTCTCGATCGGATCGTCGGCATAATTGGCCTGCGCATAGAACATCAGCGTCCGCTCGGCGCAAAGCCCCGCGGGATAGACCTCGCTCTCGAAATTGCTTCCGTAGAGGATTTTCCCGCTGCGCAGCCGCGCAGCCGCCCCCACCCGGAACTTCGAATAGGGCGCATTGGCGTTGGCCGTGGCCCGTTCGGCCTCCCGAACCAGCTCACGGTCCGCATCGGACAGCTCGGCAAGAGCCGCATAATGCTCGTAGTTGAAACAAAACTGTTTTTCCATAACTCCTCCTTTTTTAAGGGGCAAAGTAAACAAAGATAGTACAATTTTTCGGAATCCGCACCATCCGGCGCCGTTTTTCGCACCCGGCGGGCTTCGTCCGCGACCACGTCCGGCCTTCCTCCGCGCTCCGCCCGCGAATCCGGAACCCGAAGCGCGACAACCTCCGTCCGCAACACCCTGAGACGACGAAGAGGACGCCCTTCGCGGGACATCCTCTTCGCATATGCCGCCGGAGAGCTACTCCAGCACGAATTTCGCCTGCACGTTGTACTGCAGCTTGATGGTCTTGAAGTCGAGCGGTTCGTCCGCCGCGGCCTCTTCGGCATACCCGGCCTTCGCACTGCGCATCACGGCCATGTTGTCATACAGCACCGGCATCACGTTGTTGTTCGAGTCGTAAATGTAGAAGCACTTGCCGACATTCTGCCCGATCGCCCCGGCCAGCGTCTGGGCGCTCTGCTTGGCGTTCTGCATCGCTTCGACGCGCACCTGCTCCTTATACTCGTCGATCTTCGAGTGCGACACCTTCAGGATCGAAACGTTCGAGATTCCGAGTCCGTCGAGCGCCTGCCACACCTTGGCCACCTCGGCCGACGATCCCAGCTGAAGCTGGTACTTGGCCGTCGCCACCGAAGTGTTCTTCTTGAAGAACTCGCTCGAAAGGTTGGCCACCTTCAGCTGCTTCTCGACGTTCACGCCCAGCCGCTTGAGGGCCGCGATCATGTCGCGCTGCTGGCTCTCGACCGAAATCTTGCCCTTCGAGTCGCGCTCGTTGATGACGATCGAGAGGTAGAACTCGTCGGGCGTGATCTCCTTCTCGGCGCGTCCGTTCACCTGAATATAGCTGGGGAAAGCCTCCTGCATCTGTGCCGCCGCGGGAAGAGCCATCAGCGCCACCGCCGCCATTAAAATCAGTTTTTTCATATTTTCCGTTTTTTAGGTAACTGTCTTGCAAATAAAACGCCAAAAATCCGAAATACTGCATCCCCACTCCGGAATCATGCCTTGAACGACCCTATTTCGATCAGGTTGCCTTCGGGGTCGGCCACGTAGCAGGTGCGCTGGCCCCACGGTTCGGTTGTGGGTTCCATGACGGGCCGAGCGCCTTTGGCGACGACCTCGCGGAAGGCCGCATCGACCGCCGCATGGTTTTCGACGCTCAGGGCGATCTCGTAATGCCCGTTCACCGGGCCGGCATAGCCGAACCTGCGGCCGGTCATCTTCTCGAAATCCGCCCTGCGGTAGAGCAGGAACAGCGTTCCGTCCTTTTCCAGATAGACGTTCGAGGCGTTTTCATCCTCGCGGATCTCGAATCCCAGCACGTCGCGGTAGAAGCGGACCACGGCCGGCATCCGCTCGACGAATATCCCGAAACCGTCCAGTCTCATCGCCGTACGAGTTTCACGACGTTTTCCACATGGTGCGTGTGGGGGAACATGTCCACGGGCTGTACCGCCTCGACGCGGTAATCGGCGTCGAGCAGCGCCAAGTCGCGGGCCTGCGTGGCGGGATTGCAGCTCACGTAGACGATCCGCCGGGGCGCGGCGCGCAGGATCACGCCGATCACCGGCTCGTCCACGCCCGCACGCGGCGGATCGAGGATGATCACGTCGGGACGGCCGTTGGCGGCGACGAACCCGTCGCTCAGCACCTGCTTCATGTCGCCCGCATAGAAAACCGTATTCCCGATGCCGTTGATCTGCGAATTGACCTTCGCATCGGCGATCGCTTCGGGCACATACTCCACGCCCACCACCCGGCTGCACCGCGCGGCGCAGAAATTGGCGATGGTTCCCGTCCCGGTGTAGAGGTCGTAAAGCACGTCCTCCGGTTTGAGGTCCGCGAACTCCCGCGCCACCTTGTAAAGCTCGTACGCCTGCGCCGAATTGGTCTGGTAGAACGACTTCGGCCCCACCTTGAACCGCAGCCCCTCCATCTCTTCGACGATATGGTCCTTGCCCTTGTAGCAAACCGGATCGAGGTCCCCGACCGAATCGTTGAACTTGGTGTTGACGATGTAGAACAGCGACGTGATCTGCGGGAAATTCGCCGCCAGATGGTCCAGCAGCGCGGCGATCCGCTCCCGGTCGTCCTCGCCGAACACCACGATCACCATCACCTCGCCCGTCGAAGCCGTACGGACGATCATGTTGCGCATCAGCCCCCTGTGTTCGCGGGCGTTGTGGAACGTGTAGCCGTTTTCGATGCAGAAGCGTCTGGTCTCGGTGCGGATGTCGTTCGACGGATCGGGCTGGAGCCAGCACTTGTCGATGTCCAGCACCTTGTCGAACATGTTGGGAATATGGAATCCGAGCGCGGGCGCGGCATCGAAGTCCGTCCCGCTCTCCACCTCTTCGCGCGTCAGCCAGCGGCGGTCGGCGAAGGTGAATTCGAGTTTGTTGCGGTAAAACCGGGTCTGCTCCGACCCCAGACAGGGCGCGATCTGCGGCAGTGCGATCTTGCCGATGCGCGTCAGTTGGTCGCGCACCTGCTCGGTCTTGAAGCGCAGCTGCTCCTCGTAGGGCAGATTCTGCCACTTACAGCCCCCGCAAACCCCGAAATGGGCGCAGAAGGCCTCCGCGCGCAGCGGCGATTTTCTGACGTAGCGGACCACGAATCCCTCCATGAACCTGCGGCGCTTGGAGCGTATCTGCACATCCACCACATCGCCCGGAACGGTCAGCGGCACGAACACCACCACGTCGTTCCAGCGTCCCATCGCCTTGCCTTCGGCGGCGAGCGTCGTTATTTCAAGCCCCTCGATGAGGGGATAATTTGCCTTTTTGCGAGCCATCGTCTTCCAATTTGCGGCAAAGATAGTGCAAGGCGAGAGCAATGCCAAATTTATTTGGACATTGCCGAGCCGCCGCCTATGTTCTGTAAAGATAGTGCAAACTGAGGGCAAAAGCAAGTTCGCTTGCATTTTGCCGAAGCGCCGCCCTCGTCCTTCACCTCCGCCGACACGGCGATCTGGCCGCCGCACCCGTTCCGTTTCAGACACCCGCAGTCCGGTCGGGACCGCCGCCTACTCCTTTCTCTTCGCTCCGGCCCTCGCCCTCACGCCGCCCAGCCAGAACCCCAGCGCAAAGGGTCCCCCGATCAGCACCGCGAGCGCCAACACCACGTACAGCAACACCTTGCCCACCAGCCCCGGCACCGCGTCGAGCGTCGTCCGCACCACCTCGCCGGCCGTCTGCCGCAGCTGCTCGACCAACGCCTGCCGCTCTCCGGTCACATACCGCTGCAGCTCGTCGCGCTGGCGGTCGAAATCGGCAAAGGCGTTATCGACGCTGTAATTCATCGTATATATCAGCTGCGTCACCTGTTTGTTCAGCTCGTCCAGCACCCGGTCCGATATTTCGGGCAGATGCTCGGCCACGACGACGATGCGCGTGAAACTGCGTTCGAGCGAGTCGAGGCGCGCCCCGACCTCCATGCGCAGGCTGTCCTGCTGCAGCTGCATTTCGAGAATGTCCTTCGACCAGCCGACGCTGCTGGCCAGTTGCTGCGTCTGGCTGCTCACGCGGTCGTTCACGTCGGCCAGCACTTCGGCGATCGAACCCGTCGCATAGGCGTGCTCTACGCCGTTCTCGCGCAGGAACTCGATCCACGCAAGGGTCGTATTCGAAGCCTCCATCCCCTCGTCGGAGGGATTGTCCCGCACATACTGCGCGACAAAACGCTCCATCAGCGCGTAACGCTCCTCCGCCAACACCTGCCGCGCCAGCCGCGCGGCCCGGCGGTCGAGCCGCGCCGCCGCATCGCGCGCCATGCCGCTCTGCGCCCCGAACAGCAGCGAATCGGGCGTCGCCGCAAAGCGTTCGTTCATCCGCCGGCAGAGTATCCACATGTCGGCCAGCGCCACGTCGGGAATCCCCTGCATGGCGGCCGAGACTCCCGCCCGCGTGGCATGTATCTTCCAGCGCACCGCGGCGACCCGCACGGCGAGTTCCGGCGCCGCTTGGGCGATCGAATCGGCCGTGCGCGCCACCTCTGCGGCCATGTCGTAATAGAATCCGCGCGTCATCGTCCGCACGTTCATCTCCTCTTTGGACAGGGGGTCGCCCGTGGCCACGGCGACCTTCAGCAGCGAACACCCCGTCAGCACAAGCGCGGCGCACAAGGCTGCCGCGGCCTGCAAAAGCGCATATCCGTTTATTTTCATAGCTCCGATTCTACACAACTACCGCTCCATTTTCCGCTCCATCTCGCGGATATAGCGCACCGCCGCAAAGTGCCCGGCCTGCGGCATGTTGCCGTGGTCGAAGCCGTCGAACTCGTAAATCCGCACGTCGGGATGCCCCGCCACGCGCATCATGCGCCAGAAGTAGGCGTTCTCCTCGTAGCGGCCCAGCATCTCCCGCTCCCTGTCACCCGAAAGGATCAGGATCGGGCGGCAGTCGGGCCGCACGTAATTGAACGGCGCCATGTCGTCCACCACCACCTGCGTGTCGGGAATCCCCATCTCGCGGCGGCGCGCGAAGTGGGTCACCACCTGCCCGCTGTAGGGAATCAGCGCCGCGAAGGTCGTGTCGGGGTCGATGCCGTAGGGTTCGAGCCAGCGCTTGTCCAGCCCGATCATCGAGGTCAGATAACCGCCCGCCGAGTGGCCCGCCACGAAAATCCGCCGCGGATCGCCGCCGTACTCGGCGATATGCTTCACCACCCACGCCGCCGACGCGGCCGCATCGTCCACGCAGTCGGCCACCTTCACGTGCGGCGAGAGCCGGTACTCCACGCCCACCACAGCGAAACCCTTCTCCTTCAACGCTTCGGGAATTTCGCGCCGCCCGCCCGTCAGGCCGCCGCCGTGATACCATATGACGGTCGAAAAGCCTTCCTTATCCGCCGGATAATAGAGGTCCAGCCGGCACATCGTGTCGATGTTCCGGTCGCCCCCGGCGTCGCGGTAGGCGATGTTTTTCACGGTCCTGTAAGCGCCCGGCCGGGCCGAGGCTCCCGCGCCGCACACGGCCAGCGCGAAAATCAAAGCGACGAGTCGTTTCATGTCGAGATAAGTTTATTCGGGTCATAAAGATAGGTAAAATCCGGTAAAAAACGCTATATTTGCCCATGATAAACATCCGCCCGGAGACGATGCGGCCCGGCCCGTCCGGTCTGCACAGTCTTTGCACAAACACATTACGATTCCGAAAAACGACCGAATTATGAAAATAGCCTGCCTGCAATTCAACCCGATACAGGAAAACACCTACGTCGTCTGGGACGACACCTCCGAAGCCGTCGTCATCGACGCCGGCAACAGCAACCCGCGCGAAGACGCCGCACTCGACAACTTCATCGCCCAGCACGGACTCAAACCCGTTCTGGCGGTCAACACCCACGGCCATTTCGACCATACGCTGGGCGTCGCGCACCTCAAGAAACGCTACGGCATCCCCTTCGCGCTCTCGTCCAAGGACCAGTTCCTGCTGGACAACGCCTCGACCAGCGGCAGCATCTTCGGCGTTGCGGTCGGCGAGATGCCCCCGGCGGACATCGACCTCGACACGACGCCCGAAATCCGCTTCGGCCACACCGTCCTGCGCGTGATCCACACCCCCGGCCACACCCCCGGCCATGTGGCGCTGTTCGACCCCGAATCCAAATCGCTCTTCACGGGCGACACGCTCTTCCGCGAGTCGATCGGCCGCACCGACCTGCCGGGCGGCGACTATTCGTGGATCATGCGCTCGATCCTCGACTCCCTGATCCCGCTGGGCGAAGAGGTCCGCGTCTACCCCGGCCACGGCCCCGAATCGACCATCGGCCACGAAATGCTCTACAACCCCTTCGTCGTCGAGGTCCTCAACCAAGAAGTGAACTACAAGAACTGAGGCCCCGCCTCGACACCGCAGCGGACGCCGTCCGGGAAAATCCGCTCCGCAAACCACCGGAAACGTGAAGACACTGATCCATAAAATCCTCTACCGAACCCTGCCGCTCGAAGGCTACCTGCGCGCCGTGAGCCGCCTGTTCTTCCTCTGGCAGCGGCTCGGCATCGGGCGTTACGCCCCCGCCACCGAATACGTCTACCACCTGCCGCGGCTCGTCCGCGCGGGCGACACGGCGGTCGACATCGGCGCCAACCTCGGCTACTACGCCCGCACGCTCTCCCGGCTGGCCGGCCCGGCGGGCAGGGTCTACGCCGTGGAGCCGGTTCCCCCGATCCTCGCCGTCCTGCGCCGCAACCTGCGCCGCTGCCGCAACGTCGAGATACTCCCCTACGCGCTGGGCACCGAGAACAAACCGATCACGATGGCCAACGACTCGGCGCGCGAAACGGGCTACTTCGGCACGGGACAGAACTTCGTCAACGACAGCGGCGCGGCCGCCGCCGCGGAGTTCTCGGCCCAGATGCGCCGGGGCAGCGAACTCTTCGCCGGACTCGAACGCCTCGACTTCGTCAAATGCGACATCGAAGGCTACGAAGTCGTGGTGCTGACCGAGCTGCGCCCGCTGCTCGAACGCTTCCGCCCCACGGTGCTCGTCGAGACGGGCGGCGGCAACCGCCCCCGCATCGTCGAACTCTTCACGGCGCTGGGCTACAAGGCTTTCACCCTCGAACACGGACGGGAAATCCCCCTGACCGCCGCAAGCGCCAAGGACATCATCTTCCGTCCGCAGTAATTTCAATTTTTCAATTCAGAAACATGCGCATCGACATCCTGACAGTCGTCCCCGAACTGCTGACCTCCCCGCTCAACGAATCCATCCTGCACCGCGCGCAGGAGAAGGGTCTGGTCCAGATCGTCGTCCATAACCTCCACGACTACGCCCACGACCGCCGCAAGACCACCGACGACTACCCCTTCGGCGGCGAAGCGGGCATGGTCCTCAAGTGCGAACCGGTCTTCGAACTGATCGAGAAACTCCAGTCCGAGCGGCATTACGACGAGATCATCTACACCTCGCCCGACGGCGTCCGCTACGACCAGCACGAAGCCAACCGGCTTTCGACGCTCGACAACATCATCATCCTCTGCGGCCACTACAAGGGCATCGACCACCGCATCCGCGAACACCTCGTCACGCGCGAAATCTCGATCGGCGACTACGTGCTGACGGGCGGCGAGCTGGCGGCCTGCATCATCGCCGATTCGGTCGTGCGCATCATTCCGGGCGCCATCGGCGACGAAGCCTCGGCCCTCACGGACAGCTTTCAGGACAACCTGCTGGCGCCTCCGGTCTACACCCGCCCCGCCGAATTCCGCGGCTGGCGGGTCCCCGACGTCCTGCTTTCGGGCAACTTCGCCCAGATCGCCCGCTGGCAGGAGGAACAGTCCTACCAGCGCACCCGGCAGCTCCGCCCCGACCTGCTGAACGAAGAGTAACCGCAACAAACCGCAAAGGCATGAAATACTACCTCATCGCCGGCGAGCCTTCGGGCGACCTGCACGGCGCAAACCTGATCGAAGGGCTTCGCAAGGCCGATCCCGAAGCGCAGTTCCGCTTCTGGGGCGGCGACCGCATGGCCGCCGCGGGCGGCGCCGCGAATCTGGCGAAGCACTACCGCGAAACCTCGTTTTTCGGCATCGTGCAGGTCCTCAAAAACCTGCGGACGATCAAACGGCAGATGCTCGAATGTCAGGCCGACGTGGCGGCGTTCGCCCCCGACGTGCTGATTCTGGTGGACTACCCCGGCTTCAACATGAAGATGGCCCGCTGGGCCAAGGAGCACGGCATCCGCACCTTCTACTACATCGCCCCCAAGGTCTGGGCGTGGCGCGAATGGAGGGTGAAGGCGATCCGCAAATACGTGGACCGGCTCTTCATCATCTTCCCCTTCGAACGCAGCTACTTCCCCCGGCACGGCATCGAACCGATTTTCGAGGGCAACCCGCTCGTGGACGCCATCGAGGCGAAACGCGCCGCGCTCCCCTCGCCCGACGAATTCCGCCGCCGCAACGGATTGGACGGGCGGCCGATCGTCGCCCTCTTGGCCGGCAGCCGCCGGGGCGAGATCCGCGACAACCTGCCGCTGATGGCCGACCTTTCGAAGAAGTTCCCCGGCCACCAGTTCGTCGTCGCGGGCGTGTCGTGGCTGGACAGGGCGCTTTACGAACAGTACATGGCCGGCAGCGACATCCGCTACGTCTGCGACCAGACCTACGAAACGCTCGCCGCGGCCGAAGCCGCCGTGGTGACCTCCGGCACGGCGACGCTCGAAACGGCGCTGCTCGGCATCCCCGAAGTGGTGGTTTACAGGACATTATGGTTTCAGGTTAAACTGCAGCCTTACGTATTGAACGTGCCTTGGGTGTCGCTCGTGAACCTCAACCTCGGCCGCGAGGCGGTTGCGGAGATCATCCAGTCGGGGCTCGACATCACGCGCGCCGAGCGCGAACTGCGGGCCGTCGTCGAAGGCGGCTCCAAGCGCGAAAAGATGCTCTCCGACTTCGACGAATTACGCAAAGTTATCGGAGGACCCGGCGCCAGCGACCGATTCGCCGCCCGGATGGTCGCAGAGCTGCATGCGACCGAAGCACAATAACCTGAAGTTATGGACGAAATTTTCATACACATCCTCACCGGCGTATTCCTGATCGTCGTCGGACTGCTGGTCAAGCGGTTTCCGATGCTGATTGCGGGCTACAACACCATGCCTGCGGAGAAGAAGAAAAACGTCGATATCGCAGGGCTGTCGTCGTTCATGCGGCGGCATCTGGTGATTATCGGGGCGTTATGGGTTTTACTTGCAGTAGTCCTGAACCTGACAGGCCAGCAGGATGCCCTGCCGGTCGTCTATGTAATTTACCTTCCGGTCTACGTCGTCTGGATGCTGGTCCGGGCGCAGCGGTACGATCACAACAAACAGTAACGGAAAACCATGAAAATCATCTGCATAGGACGCAATTACGCCGCGCACGCCGAGGAGCTGAACCACCTGATAAGGGGCGGGGCGGAAGACCCGGCCGAACGGTCTCGGCAAGCCGGGGACGGAACGGAGTATCCGTCAGGACTGAGACAGATCGGCAATGCCACGGAGTGCACGGCAGAACTCCCCCGGCTGGACGGGGGCAATACGGGATGCACGGCAGAACCGTCGCCGCAAGCCGGGGGCGGAGCGGATACTCTGCCGGAACGGAACCGGCCGGGCTGCGGGGAGTGTTCCCCGGAGCCGATCTGGTTCCTGAAACCCGACACGGCGCTGCTGCGCAACAACGACCCGTTCTACATTCCCGCCTTTTCGCAGGAGGTGCATTACGAGTGCGAGCTGGTGGTGCGCATCGACCGCGTGGGAAAGAGCATCGCCGAGCGTTTCGCACACCGTTATTACAAGGAGGTGGGGCTGGGCATCGACTTCACGGCCCGCGACCTGCAGCGGCAGGCCGCCGCCGAAGGTCTGCCGTGGGAGCGCAGCAAGGCGTTCGACCGCTCAGCGGCGATTTCGCCGGAATTCGTATCTTTGCAGGAGCTGGACGGCGACGTGCAGAAGTTGCACTTCACGCTGGAGGTGAACGGCCAGACCCGCCAGACGGGCGACACGCGGCAGATGCTCTTTACGGTGGACCGCATCATCGCCGCCGTATCGCGGTACATGACCCTGCGCATGGGCGATTTGATCTACACCGGCACGCCGGCCGGCGTGGGACCGGTCAGCCCCGGCGACAACCTGCGGGCCGTGCTCGAAGGGCGCGAACTGCTGAATTTCGACATACGCTGACGGCGCGGAGACAGACTCCGCACCGATAAAAAGACGATTATGCGCCCTTCGTTCCGACGCTCCGCATCGTCGGTTTCGCCGCACGGCGGCAGGAGGCCCTTCCGGGGCGGACCGGATTTGCAAACGCCGCCAAAGGCGGCGGCCGGGAGGCGATACGGCAAAAACCGCATATAACATTAAATAATAAAGACCCTAAAAACAAGACCATGCTGCTGAAAGATAAACTCGAACCCTACCGCCTGCTGCTGGCGTCGCAGTCGCCGCGGCGGAGGGAGCTGATGACGGGCTGCGGCCTGCCCTACGAACCGGCCCCGAAATACGAGTGCGAGGAGATTTACCCCGGCACCCTGCCCGCCGGAGAGGTGCCGCTGTTCCTCTCGCGGCTCAAAAGCGAGGCCTACCCCGCACCGCTCGGAGCGAACGACATTCTGCTGACGGCCGACACGGTGGTGATCTCCGACGGCGAGGTGCTGGGCAAGCCCTGCGACCGCGGGCAGGCCGCGCAGATGCTCCGCCGCCTTTCGGGACGCCGACACACGGTCGTTTCGGGCGTGACGCTGCGCACCGCCGGCCGCATGCACACCTTCTCGGCCGAAAGCGGCGTCTGGTTCCGGCCCCTCTCGGAGGAGGAGATCGGCTACTACCTCGACACCTTCGCCCCCTACGACAAGGCGGGGTCCTACGGCATTCAGGAGTGGATCGGCTACGCCGCCATCGAGAAGATCAACGGCTCGTTTTACAACGTCATGGGACTGCCGATCCAGAAAGTTTACGTCGAATTGGAAAAATTTCTGCAATAATGAAACGCACACTGCTTACCCTCATCTGTTCGCTTTTCGCACTCGCGGCCTCGGCCGACGAGGGCATGTGGCTCCCAAGCCTGATTTCGCAGCGCATCGACGACATGCGCGCCAAAGGTTTCCGGCTCACGGCCGAAGACATCTATTCGATCAACAAGGCTTCGATGAAAGACGCCGTGGTGCTGTTCGACGGCGGCTGCACGGGCGAGCTGATCTCGGCCGAAGGACTGCTGCTGACCAACCACCACTGCGGTTACGACGCCATACAGTCGCATTCGAGCGTCGAGCACGACTACCTGACCCACGGATTCTGGGCCATGTCGCGCGCCCAAGAGCTGCCCAACGAGAAGCTCAACGTGAAATTCCTCGTCCGCATGGAGGAGGTGACCGACCGGCTGGCCGCAGGCCAGACGCAGGAGGAGATCGTCCGCAGGGCCGAGGCCGAAGGCAAGGGCTACAAGGCCGCCGTGGAGCAGATGTATTACGGCAACCAGCAGTTCCTGTTCGTCTACGAGCAGTTCGACGACGTGCGTCTGGTGGCCGCCCCGCCCTCGTCGATCGGCAAGTTCGGCGGCGACACCGACAACTGGATATGGCCCCGCCACACGGGCGACTTCTCGCTGTTCCGCATCTATGCCGGCAGGGACAACAAACCCGCGGCCTATTCGCCCGACAACGTGCCTTACAAACCCAAGCGGCATTTCAAAATCTCGACCGCGGGGGTCGGAGAGGGCGACTTCACGATGATTTACGGCTTCCCCGGCAACACGCAGGAGTACATTCTCTCGGACGCCGTGGCCTACATCGCCGAACGTTCGGACCCGGCGAAAATCGCCGTCCGCACGGGCCGTCTCGACATCATCTCGGCGGCGCAGCAGAGCGATCCGGCGCTGCGCATCCACTACGCCGCCAAGCACGCCTCGATCGCCAACGCATGGAAGAAATGGCAGGGCGAAGTACTGGGCATCAACCGGCTGGGAACGGTGGCTTCGAAGCGCGCCTACGAAGAGGAATTCGCGGCGTGGGCGCAGGACAAACCCGAATACCGCAGCGTCGTGGCCGACCTGAAGGCCGAATACGCCCGCATCGCGGACGCCTACTTCGCACGCGAGATCACCCGCGAGACCCTCGACGCCCTGCCCAAGCGCTACACCGCCGCGGAGCGGGCCGAAGCGGTCTTCGCACAGCGCGAAGCGACCGAGCGCGCCCTCTACAGATACCTCTTCGGCGAGTACGCGCGCCGCTGTCCGGTCCAGTATCAGGCGCCGGAGTTCCTCGCGGGCACAGCGGCCGCAGGATCGCCCGAAGCCTTCGCCGAACGGATTTTCAGCGACGTATGGGAAGGCTCCGACACCACGGCGGTCAATACGCTGGCCAGAGGCGCCAAGCGGATGCAGGACCATATCGAATGGCTGCTGGGCACCCGCTCGCTGCGCAACCTCAACAGCGCACGGCTCAACGAACTCTACACCGCCTACATCAAGGGACTGCGCGAGTGGGACGCCGGGCGGGCGTTCTTCCCCGACGCCAACCTGACCCTGCGCGTGGCTTACGGACACGTGGCGGGGTACGAATACGCCGACGGCGAGTATCACAAGCCCCGGACCACGATCGACGGCATCATCGCCAAGGACAACCCCGAAATCTACGACTACGACATTCCGCAGGCGCTGCGCGACATCCACGCCTCGAAGGAGTACGGACGCTGGGCCACGCGGATCGACGGCCGCACGACGGTGCCCGTCTGCTTCCTCGCCACGAACCACACCACGGGCGGCAACTCCGGATCGCCGATCCTTAACGCACGGGGCGAGCTGGTCGGCGTGAACTTCGACCGCACATGGCGTTCGACGATGAGCGACGTGGCCTTCGACGAGACGATCTGCCGCAACATAGCCGTGGATATCCGTTACGTGCTGTTCGTGATCGACCGCATCGGCGGGGCGGGCTATTTGTTCGGCGAAATGGACTTCGGCAAGAGGAAATAGAAAAATATCGCTACCTTTAGCGGATAAAAAATTCGACAGATGAGAATAATTCACTGCGCATGGGCCGCCGCGCTCCTTTCGGCGCTGGCGGCGGGTTCCTGCGCCAAAGATACGGCCGGGAACGGCGGCACGGGAACCACGGAGTCGTACAACGACAAGATAGACAGCTATCTGGCTGAACGCTATCTATGGAACAGCGAGTATGGGCAGATGACCCGCGACCTGACGATCGAATACGCCGCCGACAATGACAACTTCCTGACGAGGACCCTGCTGGGGATGACCTCCAACACCCTCGACAAAAAGAGGTATACGAACGGCACGGGACAGAATTATTACAAACTCTACTCCTACATCACCCGCAAAGCCCGGAGCCGCGCGGCCACGGGGCCGAAAACGCGCGGCGTCAATCACGGCGTCCGCAAGGAGACGGAATACGGGTTCGGATTCGCCCGGCTGGGGGTGGTCCGGTTCTCCAACACGGGGAAGGCCGGGTTTTACGTGATGGCGGTATATCCCGGCTCCCCGGCAGACAGGGCGGGATTCAGACGGGGTACGATCTTCTCGGAGATAGACGGCGCCGAGATCGCCGATTCGGAGAGCGAATACACCCCCGTATACAAGCGACTGACAAGCCCTTCGGGAGCCGCGTCGGTCCTCTTCAAAGTCCGGGAGACGGGTGAAGAGACCACCCTCACGGCGGAACGGCTCTACCCGAACCCGGTGCTCCGCGCGGAGGTCATCGAGGAGGGTGAGCACAAGATCGGCTACATGGTCTACAACGGGTTCGACGCGGCATATGACGACGACCTGCTGGATTCCCTCCGGAAGTTCCGCGACGCGGGAATCACCGATCTGGTATTCGACCTGCGCTACAACGGCGGCGGACACGTGATTTCGGCAAAGATGCTGGCGACGTGCATCGCAGGCGAAAAATGCGACGGCAAGGTTTTCCAGTATTACCGCTACAACGACAGCCGCATGGCCGATCCGGCGAAAACCCAGAAGCAGACGGGCAATACGTACGATCGGGAGAAAGCGCTCTTTTACGAGAATTTCAGCTACGGCGACTACTACGGGGCGGACCTCAAGCAGTACGCCCTCGGCCTGCAGAACATCTATGTGCTGACGACAGGCAGCACGGCGTCGTCGAGCGAAGCGGTCATCAACGGGTTGAGGGGAATCGACATCGGCGTGACGCTGATCGGCGAGAAGACCAACGGCAAGAACGTGGGCATGGAGATCGACAAGTTCGACGACGGCGACTATTCGTACGAACTGGCCCCGATCACGTTCGAAGGCTACAACGCCAAAAAGGAGACGGTGAATCCGGCCGGACTCGCGGTCAATTATGCGGTCGCCGACTGGAACAACAGACTGGTGGATTTCGGACCTGAGGAGCCGATGCTCGCCAAGGCCCTGAGCCTGATTACGGGCCGCACCTACACGCCCGCTCCGGGCCGGAGCGCCGCAGGCATCGCGCCGATAGCGGGTGTCTCGCTGCCGGAAGACGCGCGAAGACCCGCAGGCATGCTCGTCCTCTCCCCGCAGCACGGGGAGTAGTTCCGGGGCGCCGCCGGAGGATTCGATGCACGTCGTACCGCAGGCCGGCCGGCCCGCCTTGCCGCCGCAGGGCGGAGAAACGGCCCCGTTTCCGAATAAGAGAACCGAAGAAGCACAAAAATTGCCATTAACCGTCCTGAAAATTTGGCGGATTAAAATTTATACCCTATATTTGCACACCCGAAATCCGAAATTCGGAGGTAAGGCCCAGGTGGTGAAATTGGTAGACACGCTACTTTGAGGGGGTAGTGAACGTTTAGTTCGTGCAAGTTCGAGTCTTGTCCTGGGCACTGAAAACCGCGTTAGAATCGTTTCTAACGCGGTTTTGCTTTTCAGGAAGAAAGTGCGGAGACGGGGCGGAACAATTCGGGCGCAGAGCCGTCCCCGAACGAACGGGAACGGAAAGTTACCAGTGCCAGTTGAATTTATAATCCAGTTCATGGTAGTGGTCGAAAGGCTGATCCGTTCCAAGGACTTTTGCCGAGGTCGTCCCCATATCCTTAATCGGCACATTGGGGGCGAGGACATCGTGCAGTTTCTCGACGACCAGCTCCTTTCCGAGCGTAAAGGAGGCTCGCTGACGGATATCCTGCGACGAAGCGCCGATCTTCACCTCGTAACGCCCGGCCTCGGCCACCCAGCTGCTGATGCCGCTGCGGAAGGAGCAAAGCGAACGGGGATCGAGCGTAAAGGTAAGCACCTGACTCTCACCGGGCGCAAGAAGCCGGGTTTTGGCAAAACCTTTCAATTCCCGCTCCGGCTTGTCCTGCAAGACGGCCGGCGCCGTCAGATAAAGCTGAACGACCTCTTTTCCGGCGACTTTGCCCGTGTTGGAGATCTTTACCGAGACATCGATCCGTCCCGGAAACGAATCGCTGCTCAGCGTCAGGTCGGAATATTCGAACCGAGTGTAAGAAAGCCCGTAACCGAACGGATAGGACACAGGGACATCATACGTCGTGTAATAGCGGTAGCCGATATACACACCCTCGTTATAGTAGGAGTTGACCGGCAGGTCGGCGGGAATTCCCGGAAACGATTTCGACGACGGAACGTCGGCATATGAAACGGGATAGCTCACGGGCAGCTTTCCGGAAGGATTGACGGTTCCCCGAAGCAGCTCGGCAACGGCAGCGCCGCCCTGCTGACCCGTCTGCCACGAGAGCAGGATCGCGTCGGGCAGCTCTTTCCACGAAGCCGTTTCGATCACCCCTCCGATATTGAGTACGACAACCACTTTTTTTCCGAGTGCATGATAGGCCGAACACACGGCTCCGAGCAGTTCCTTTTCATTGTCGGTCAGGGTGAAGTAACCCTCTTCCTTACGGTCCACGCCCTCTCCGGACAACCGGCCGAGAGTCACGACTCCCATGTCCGTAACCTTCGCCTCCGCTTCGACGAGAGCCTTGTCGATCCGAGGTTCCTGAGAGCGGGTTACCGCATATTTCTTGTGCCCGCCGGCAGCAAACACCGAATCGACGAACCGGGTGTAGAAACGGTCCGCAGCGGACGAAATCCGGAACCCGACGTTCGACAGCCCCTCTTTGAGGGATACCGCATGACCGTAATGCACCTCGCCGCTGCCCGTACCTCCGGCTATGAAATCATAGGACGTCTTGCCGAAAAGCGCAACCCGATTCGGTTTTCTGACCGGAAGCGTATTCCGGTCGTTTTTCAGCAGCACCATCGCTTCGTCCGCAGCACGCTGAGCGACCTGTGCATGCCGCGCAAGATCGGGCTTCAGGGAGCAGGCGTATTCCCTATAAGAGGGCGTTTTCTTGACGAAGCCGAGTATCCGGCGGATATTCCGGTCAAGAACCTCCTCATCGAGCGTCTTGTCGGAAAGCGCGCTGAGAATTTCGGGCTGATGGTATTTGTAATGACCGTGAGGGAAGCCGCCCATGATGATATCGTTGCCCGCCTTCATCTGAGCCACCCCGTCGTCGCCGGCGAACCAGTCGGTCATCACCATTCCGTCGAAGCCCCATTCGTCCCGCAGCACCGTGGTCAGCAGGTCGCGGTTCTGGGAGGCGTACACCCCGTTAAGCCGATTATAGGACGACATGACGGTCCACGGCGCAGCCTCCCTGATCGCGATCTCGAAGCCGCGCAGGTAAATCTCCCGAAGCGCCCGCTGACTGATCACGGCATTGACACCCTTGCGGTTGCTCTCCTGATTGTTCGCCGCGAAATGCTTGACCGAAGTCCCGACGCCCTGCGACTGAATCCCGCGCACCATCGCGGCGCCCATTTTCCCCGACAGAAGCGGATCTTCGGAATAGTACTCGAAATTCCGTCCGCACAGCGGATCGCGCTGAATATTCATCGCAGGGGCCAGAAGCACGTCGGCACCGTATTCAAGCGTTTCGTTACCCATCGCGTCACCGACCGTCTCCACCAATTCGGTATTCCACGTAGCGGCCAGCGCGGTGGCTGTGGGGAAAGCGGTGCTGTAATAGGCTTTGGTAGAGTCGCCGTCCCGGAAGGGTTTCATGCGCACTCCGGCAGGACCGTCGCACATGACGGTCGGCATCAGACCGAGCCTTGCGCAATACCAAGTGGAACCCTCGCCGATATACCTGCGCCGGTCGTTGTTTTTGTTGCCGATCACCATGAGCACCTTCTCCTCAGGCGTCATGGCGGCGATCACCTCGTCCACCGTATTGCGCCTGAGCGTAGGGGCCGGCTCTGCGGCAGAAAGAACAAGCGTCACAAACAAAAACGCCGCTAATGCAATTCTTTTCATAAATCTACAGATCATTTAGGTTAGTACACTCGCCATCATACAGACGGCCGTGCAAATATAACCGGCACGGCGATCCGCGCCTACCAATATCTGCGCCACATATACAACGTTATTGCACAATACAAAGAACGGCGGTCAAACTGCCCGCACAATCAGTCGAGCTGCGAACTGGGCAGCTTGTTGAACTGTTTATAAAAACACTTCGCAAAATACGACGGAGTGTTGAACCCGACCAGATAGCACACCTCGTTCACCTTGTAGCTCCCCGAAGAAAGCAGCTCCGCCGCCTTGTTCAACCGGATCAGCTTGATGTAGTCGTTGGGAGTCAGCCCCGTCAGCGCCTTGATCTTCTTATGCAGGCTGGACCGGCTCATGCAAAAAAGTTCAGCCAGCCCGTTTATCGAGAATTCGGTATTGGTCAGGTTGGAGAGAATCGTATCGTTCAGTTTGTTGAGGAACTGGATGTCACAACCGCCGTGGTTTTCCCGGAGGTATTGCAGCGGCGAACGGACAAAATTGTCCCTCAGCCGCATCCGGTTCTCGATCGCACTGCCTATCTGAGCCTTGAGCTGGTCCATCGAGAACGGCTTCTCGATGTACACGTCGGCGCCCTGTTCGAACCCCTTGATCTTAACCGACTGGTCTACCTTTGCGGAGAGGAGAATGACCGGAATGTGCGAATAGGCCGGATCGTTCTTGATCCTTTTGCACAATTCCAATCCATCGATCCGGGGCATCATGACATCCGAGATAACGAGGTCCACCACCCCTTCGTTATCCAAAACCTTGAGCGCCTGCATTCCGTCAACGGCGCTGGCAATCGTATACTGATCGCTCAGGCTGCGGCATATGAATTCCCGCAGCTCATCGTTGTCCTCGACGACCAGAATCCGCTGGCGATTGTCCTCGGCGGCGCCTCCGAACGAATGAGTCGCATGCTTGGCCAAAGATTCGTCCGCAGCGGCTTCGGCCAGCGGAAGCGTCAGTACGAACACGGCGCCTTGACCGCAGCTGCGGTCAAGTTCGATTTCGCCCTTGTTTTTCCTTGCCAGCGCCTGCGCAAGCGCGAGTCCGATTCCGGAACCGGCACTCAGCGTATTGTTGCTGCCCTGCACGAAGGGATCGAATATCCTGCCGGCATCCCGGTCATCGAGTCCGGCCCCGTTGTCGCGCACCCGGACCACCGCCGTACCCTCGTCCCGGCACAACTCCAGCCAGATCGTGTCGCGGGTAAACTTCATGGCGTTCGACATCAGGTTGCTGATCACCTTGAAAATCGCCTCCGCATCGACAAGACACCCGACCTCCTCTCCGGGAAGCTCGATCCGCAGGTCTATGTTCTTGGCCCGCGCCTCGTACTCATACTGCGCGTACACCTTGCGGACAATACCGTTGATATCCGTCCTCTCCCGGTTGAGGATAAACATCTCCTCCTCGATCTTTCTAAAATCGAGCAGTTGATTGACAAGTTCGAGCAGGCGGTTGGAATTGCGTTCGATCACGTGCAGATTGTCTCTCGTCTGCACGGTGCCGTCACCGGATTTGATGATATTTTCGAGCGGCGCCGTAATCAGCGACAGCGGAGTGCGTATCTCATGGGCGATGTTGGTGAAGAAGTTGATCTTGTCTTCCAGAAACTTCTTCTCGCTCCGGGCCTTGACGCGGGACCTGAACCTTCGGACCCAGAACCAGATTCCGGCCAGCAGCAACGCCGTATAGAGCACGAGCATCGCCACGGAAGAAAAGAACGGACGTTTGACAACGATTTCTATTTCGTCGCTTCGGTCGTTCCATACCCCGTCGCTATTGGCGGCCCGGACCCGGAACCTGTATTTTCCCGAAGGGATATTCATGTAATGGGCGTGCGGATAACCCTGCACCGTAGTCCAGTCCCGGTCAAAGCCCTCCAGTTTATAGGCATAGAGATTATCCGGCGGCGAAACGTAGCTCAACAGCACGAAGTCGAACCGGAAGGTGGACTGATTGCGTTTGAGCACAAACCGTTTGTCCCCGCCCTCCGATACGGGAATATCCCGGTTCAGCACGCTCACCGCCGTGATCTTGACCGCCGGAGTAAAATCGTTGGGCGTGATTTCCCGCGGATCGAAACGGACGAAGCCGTTCACGCCGCCGAAATAGAGATAATTGTCCCGGTCCCGGAGCACGGCATTGTAATTATAGAGTACGTTCTGTATCCGCTGCGAAGAGTTGTAGGTCCTGACGGTCCAGTCCTCCTCGCTGATCGCCGCGAGTCCCTTGTTGGTGCTGACCCAGAGATGCCCGTTCAAATCGTCGACGATCGCGTAGACCACATTGTTGGGCAGCCCCCGGTTTTCGTCGATCGTCCGGAACGTCTTGTCCCGGTGATTCCACAGGCACACCCCGCCGCCGTCCGTACAGAACCAGAGCCGGTTCTTCCGGTCCTCGTAGATATAATTCACCGCATTATAACTCAACGAATTGGAGTCCGCGGGATTGTTGACGTAGCGGCACCATTGACCGCTCTTGGTCCGGCACCAGATTCCCTCGTTGTTGGTGGCGAACCAGAGATTGCCCAGATAATCCTCCAAAATGGATTTCACAAAGACATTGACCAGTTGCGGAATCCGCGTAAAATTATCCTCTGCGGCGTTATAGACGTTCACCCCGATCGGCGTGGCGAAGAGCAGCTCTCCCGTGGAGAGCCGTGTGATGGCGAATATGTTGCTGTCGTCGATGCCCGTGCTGTCTCCGGGACGGCTGACATAGTTTTTCACGCGGCCCGTTTTCAAGTCGATCCGGTTGATTCCCTTGTTGTAAAGGCCCACCCACAGGTAGTCGTCATTGCAAAGAATCGCCTGCACGTTGTGGTAGGTGACCTTTCCGCACAACGCACTCGGCTCGAATTGTCCGGTCTGCGGATCGAACAGGCTCAGTCCCTTGTCGTCGGTTCCTATCCAGATCTTCCCGTTCTTGTCCTGCCGGATCTGACTGACGATGTTCCCGTTGAAATTGCGATGCCCGTTACTGGAATAATAATGCTCGAAACGATTGATCAACGGGGAATAATAGTTCACGCCGCCGAAATAGGTGCCTATCCAAAGCGAATTCTCCCGGTCACGGATAATCGAGAAGATCGAATTGTCGGACAGATTGCTGTTGAGCGACTTGTTGGTCAGGCGATATTCGCCGGTGGAGGTGTCGAGCATGACCAGCCCGTTGTCCGACCCCATAACGATTACGTCATCGAGATACTGCGTAATCGACCGGATGTTCAGAATCGATTTGTCGAGGTAGTGCTGCACCCGCAGCGCACGGTTGTTGATACAATGCAGCCCCTCTTTCGACGTGCCGACCCAGACATTGTTGTTGTCGTCGCAATAAAGGCTCGAAATCACTTTGTCCCGGATTCCCTCCGAAACATATTCGGGCAGCGAATCGACCCGCGAAGTCGCGGGATCGAGCATCACGATTCCCTTGCCGACGGTTCCCACCCAAATGCCGCCCATCTTGTCCTGAACGACGGACCCGATGAAATTGGACGGAATCTGCGGAGTCTGGAAATGGTGCGTACACGCCAGATTCCTGTCGATCCGGAACAGCCCCTGCCCGTGGGTCGCCAGCCATATGTCGCCAGCATCGTCCTCCATGATCGCACTGATCTGCGCGGTCAGGATATCCCGGCCCGAAACCTCGACGCGAAACTTGCGGAACGTCTCACGCTCCTTGTCGAACAGCCAGACGCCCCGGCCCGTTCCCACCCAGAACCGGCCGTGGGAATCCTCACGGAGCGAAAACACGAAATTATTGCCCAGCGAGGTCTCCACGCCGCTCTGACGGCGATAAACCTTGAACGAATAACCGTCGAAACAATTGAGTCCGTCCTTGGTACCGAACCACATGAATCCCTCCCGGTCCTGCAGGATGGAAAGCACGCTGTTTTGCGAAAGGCCGTTTTCGACCTGATAACTTTTAAACGTATATGCTCCGGCATTCGCCCTTGCGACCGCAAAGAACGCCGTCACGACACAAGCCATCCAAATATGAATCCGTCCGCCCATCTTTTCCACCGATAAAGTCGTCTCTCTATTTCTTTATTTTTAATATTTTAAAGATAAGCCGAATTTCGTCTCTCCATATGCCACATAATTATACAAACCTATAAATATCTTACAAAATTAAGTAAATCGCAATTTTGTTTCATACAAATACAATATTCAGTCACTATTTAAACCAAAAAAAGGCTTATTTAGCTAACGGCAAAAAAATCCGAGCGAAAAACCCATTTTATAAAAACCAACTTAAATTATTAACCCGATGAACAAAATTCGACTATTATTGATTTACACTGCGCTTCCGTTATTTTGCGCAATGATTTTCGGGAGTCCCGCCTATGGGCAGGGGGGGGGTAACACCCAAAAGAGAACTGTGTCCGGTATGGTTACCGACGAAAACGACAATCCGGTGAGCGGCGCCACCGTCATCGTTCAGGGAACGACAACCGGAACGACAACCACTGCGGGAAAATTCACGATTCAGGTAACCCCGGCATCGATCCTCGAAGTAAAGTTCCTCGGCTACAAAACAGCCGAGGTTAAGGTGGGAACCCAGACCAACCTCACCATCAAGCTCGAAACGACCAGCGAGACGATCCAAGACGTCGTGGTCACCGCGCTGGGCATGACCCGTGAACGCAAATCGCTGGGATACTCGGTAGGAGACATCAAAGGCGAAGCGTTCGAAAAGGTGCGGGAGCTGAACGTCATCAACTCGCTGGCGGGACGCGAACCGGGCCTGATCATCAGCCAGACCGCCGGAGGCCCCAGCGGCTCCTCCCATGTGGAGATCCGAGGCAGCTCGATGCTCACGGGAAACAACCAGCCGCTGTACGTAGTGGACGGAATGCCCATCGACAACACCAATTTCGGCAGTGCGAACAAGGACGGCGGATATGACTTGGGAGACGGCATTTCGAGCATCAACCCCGACGACATCGAGAACATCTCCGTACTGAAAGGCCCCGCCGCATCGGCCCTGTACGGCTCGCAGGCCGGCAACGGCGTCATCATGATCACCACGAAGAAGGCCTCGTCCCGCAAAGGACAGTCCCTCGGCGTGGAGATCAACTCCACCACGACCGTAGAGCAGCAGCTGACACGCTTCGACGACGTACAATATATATATGGACAGGGATCCAACGGCCGCATCTACGGAACGATCGACGACCGCTCGAACTCCTCGAAAAGCTGGGGCCCAAAAATCGACAAGAATCTGAAAATATGGTATTTCGACAACGTACTGCGTCCCTACACCATCTCCAACCACGGCATCGAGGATTTCTTCCGGCTCGGCGTCACGGCCAACAACAGCATCACGCTCAACAAGATTTACAAGGATGCCGGCATCAGACTCTCCTATTCCGATCTGCGTAACCGGGATATCGTGCCGAACTCAGGCATGAACCGCAGCACGTTCACGGTCCGCACCAACACCAAAATCGGGCGGAAGATCGACGTGGACGTAAAAGTAAACTACGTCTACGAGAAAGTGAACAACCGTCCCGCTCTGGCAGGGGACCGCAACAACGAGGGCAAGAACCTCTCCTCGCTGCCTTCGACTTACGACCTCTACCTGCTGCGGGACAACTATAAGGACGAGGAGGGAAAATACTACAACTGGAACGGCGACGTGAACCGGGTCAATCCCTACTGGATCATCAACGAGATGAGCAACACCTCCAAAAAGAACCGTCTGATCTCCTCGGCCAGCATCTCATACAAGATCACCGACAAGCTGAAATTCAAGCTCTCCGGAGGCGCCGACATCACCGAGTTCAGTTTCGAGGACTTCGCGCCGATCTCCACGCCGAGCCACGAATCGGGCTATCTGAAGACCCAGACCAACAGCAACCGCACGATCAACGCGGACGCGGTGCTCACCTACAGCACCAACTTGGGCAAAAACATGAGTCTGGTCGGAACGGCCGGATTGAACCTCTACCGTGTGGACAACTTCCAGACCACGATCACGGGCAAGGACATGGCCGAACCCGAAATCAAGAAAATCAACAGTTTCTCCGACAAGACGATCGTCGAATCGCCCTACCAGAGACAAATCAACTCGGCCTACGCCATGGTCAATCTGGGGTATAAGAATTTCGCCTATCTGGACGTCACCGTCAGGGCCGACAACACCTCCACGCTGATCAACAACACGTACGTGTATCCGTCGGTATCGGGCAGCTTCATCTTCTCCGAACTGTTACCGTCGAGCGTATCCAAAATCCTGTCGTTCGGCAAGGTGCGCGCTTCGTGGGCCGAGGTCGGCAATGACACCAGCCCCTATCAGATGTCGCTCAACTACGCACTTTATCCGCATCCGGTCGGCGGCGTATCGTCGGGTCAGATCTCCAACTCGACCGTACCCAACCGCGATCTCAAACCGACCCGGACCCGTTCGTGGGAGGTCGGCACCGAGCTCTACTTCCTGAACAAGCGCATCGTGCTCGACTTTACATACTACAGCCAGACCAGCCGCGACCAGATCCGCCACGTCAACACCTCCATCAGCACCGGCTATTCGACCGCCCTGCTCAATTCGGGCGTGCTCACCAACAAAGGCATCGAGATCAAGCTCAACACCATTCCCGTAAAGACCAAGAACTGGCAGTGGGATCTGGGCTTCAACTTCGCGCGCAACTCCAACAAGGTGCACTCGCTGGGCGAATCGCAGATGTACGAGGTGGAGAACGCCGAATGGGTAGGCGCAGCGGGCGTCCGCGTCATGGCCGTGGTGGGCGAAGAGCTGGGCACGATCATGGGCAAGGATTACAAACGCAACGAAAACGGCGACATCATCGTCGATCCGACCACCGGCATCCCCTCGGTCAGCGACAACTACACCGCGCTGGGAAACGCCCACTGGAAATTCACCGGCGGCATGTACACCAACGTCCGGTTCAAGAACTGGAACCTCAGCGCCATCTTCGACATCAAAGTCGGCGCGGACCTCTACACCTCGACCATGCGGGGCACCTACAGCTCCGGACGCTCCAAAAAGACGCTCAAAGGACGGGACGGCTGGTATCAGTCCGAAGAAGGACGCCTTGCCGCCGGACTCGAAACGGCAGCATGGAATCCTACGGGAGGCTATTTGGTGGATGGCGTAGTTCAGGTCAAAAACGACGACGGCACGATCAGCTGGGCGCCCAATACCCGCTACTGCAACCCGGAAAGCTACTGGAACTTCATCTCCAACAACATTCCCCAGTTCTTCGTGCTGGACAACTCCTACGTCAAGATCCGCGAAATGACGCTCAGCTACAGCTTCCCGCGGAGGATGATCGGAAAGGCGCTGGACGGACTGACCCTGTCGTTCGTAGCCCGAAACCCGCTGATCATCTTCAAGAACGTTCCGAACATCGACCCCGACTCCAACTACAACAACGGCAACGGAAAAGGAATCGAGTACGGCTCGCTGCCCTCGCGCCGCAGTTTCGGATTCAACATTAACCTCAAATTCTAATCAACATGAAACCAATCAATATACTGCTCATCTTATCGCTCCTGCTACTGGGTTCGTGCGTGGACAAGGATCTGAACAACGATCCTACCAAATCCGCCAACCTGAATCCGAACTTCCAGCTCACCGGCATCGAACTCAGGCAATGGGGCAGTATGGACATCGGCTCGATTTGCAACCGATACATGAGCCCGCTGACGCAACAGATGCAGGGCAACTGGGACGCCACCAATTACGGCGGCCAATACCGCAACGACGACAATCAGATCAAGTCTTTTTGTGGATTATTTCATAGGATTGCATAAAGTGTAATTGTACTGATAATCAGCATCTAACACGTTTTGTTGTTTGCAGGGAAATGCGTATATTTGCAGTGGTTTTCGTGCGAAAAGGTCACCTGAAGGTCACCAAAACGAGCAGAATATTAACTATAAATAAGTGCATTATGGAGATTGAAAAAACGAATAAGGTCACCGAAATGGCAAAGAAGAACGGAAAATCCAATGCAAGAGGAGAAAAATGCCTTGCGAAATTTACGGCTGCGAATGGCAATGTGTATGGTTCGCTGACTCTTGACATACGAAAAGCGGGCGACTATTCGCAACCGCTTCCAGTAGCTGTGCGTGTGTGTCATGGTGGACAAAAGATTTTCCTGCGCTTAGGAAAATCATACACTATGGAAGAATGGTTGGTTCTTTGCGATTATGAGAAAAGCGGTCGGCGCATCCAATTAGCGGAGCGTAACGATATGAAGAATCTGATGGACAGAGTGGAGCAGATGGCTAATCAACTGATTTCAGAAAACAATTTCTCTCTTCGCAAGTTGCAAGATAGGTTCCAAGGCAAGAAAGACGATGATAGCACCATCATCACTGTTTGGGATTCGTACATTCAATCTAAGACCAATGAAGGTAAGGTGGGTTCCGCTCGTTGTAGTAAGGATGTACGCAATCGCTTTGTGAAAGATTTGGGAACGGATGTATCGTTTGCAGATATTAACCGTGACTTTATCTTGAAGTGGGTAAAAAACATGAAGAAGAATGAATTGAGCACCACCACTATTGCTATCGCACTCCGTAGTCTAAGAACCATTATCAATATGTGTATCGCTAACGGACTGATGAAAGGTGATACCAAAGAAATGTTTAAGGACACGGGCTACAACAAAGCGCAGAGCCGTAAACATGAGTTTCTTGACGTGGCTACCATGCGGAAGCTCTATGACTTTTGGAAAGCTGACGAGGCAAAAGACAAAGATGGAAACGAACTGTTCCTCGGCAGAGAGAAGTATGCCATATTTCGCGACCTTGGACTATTCCTTTTTATGTATCTGGGCAATGGGCAGAACCTTGCAGATACACTCCGACTGACTTATGATGAACTATACTATGCCACTCATGGCAAACAGCTTCGTTTTCTTCGCCACAAAACCCGTGAACGGAACGAGAGTGCCAGCGAAGTGATATTTCCTGTTACTCCAGAGATTCAAGAGATACTCAACCGGTATGGCAATGTCCCAAAACTTGGGCGAAGGGTATTCCCCATCATGAGTGAGTTAATCACACCAGAACAAGAGATATGGGTTATCCAACGCTACAACAGATATATACGTGAGCACATGGCAAAAGTTGCCAAACTATTGGATATGGAACAGGTGCCATCACCCACTTGGGCAAGGCACAGCTTCGCTACCAACCTCAATAACTCTGGTGTCGTACCTTATAAATATATAAGCGACAGCATGGGGCATAGTGGCGGCGGTGACATTACTTCCAATTATATCGGTGCTTATCCGCTTGCAAAGATGCTGGAGTATAACCATTATCTACTCAATGAGAAGTCGAAAGAAAGTACTCCTGTGGTAGATAAGAAAGCCCTGCTTGAGATGCTGAAAGGCTTGAGCGAGGAGGAACGGACGGAGTTGATGGCTAACTTATCAGACTAATTATAGTTGCTCACCGCAAGAATGCCAAGTGAAATACCGCAAAAAAGTGGATTGAAATACCACAAAAATACCGAATAAAACACCGCAAAAAAGTGGATTGAAATGCCACAAAAAACACGAATTGGCCATGCATTTCGCAGAAAATGTGTATCTTTGCAATTGAAAAAGCATATTATATGAGTTATTATAAAAGAACTGCCGATGCCCTGTTGCAAGACTTGCTGGATGCATTTGGGGCTGTATTGATAGAAGGACCAAAATGGTGTGGCAAAACTACAACTGCGTCTCAACTTGCAAACAGCATTTTGAGAATGCAAGATCCTAGTTTGCGTGAGGAGTATTTGGTCACCGCTAAAACTAAGCCGTCCATTCTGTTAAATGGAGCTACGCCTCGCCTTATTGATGAGTGGCAAGATGCTCCAATGTTGTGGGATGCAGTACGAACTGTTGTTGATGATCGTCAAATCCCCGGACAATTTATACTTACAGGTTCCAATGCCGTTGACAAATCCCAAATACACCATTCTGGAGTTGGTCGTATTGCCAGACTGCGTATGCTGCCTATGAGTTTGTGGGAATCACAAGAATCTACAGGTGAAGTTTCGTTGAAAGAACTTTTCAACAATCCAGATTATGATATTGACGGCAAGATGTCTAAGATGACCGTTGAGGAATTAATCTTTGCAGCCTCCCGAGGCGGATGGCCAGCTTCTTTGTTGGCTCGTACCCCAAAGGCTCAACTACTCGTAGCAAAGAACTATGTTCAAACAATTTGCTCTAACGACATTTCCAGCATTGATGGCAAGAAAAGAGATGCCAGACTGACCAGTATGATACTTCGGGCGTATGCCAGAAATGTTTCTACTCTGGTCAAGAAGAAGTCGCTTTTGGATGATGTGACCTCATCTGGCGAAGTAAGTTGCCACGTGGACACATTTGATGATTATGTTGCAGCTTTGGAAAAGCTATTTGTTATCCAGAACATAAGTGCATGGTGTCCTGCAATTAGAAGTAAAACCGCTATTAGAAGTGGCGTGAAACGATGTTTCTGCGACCCTTCCATTCCGATTGCTCTTTTGGGGTTGTCTCCTGAAGCGTTGAGCATGCAGCTCAAGACGTTTGGTTTTATCTTTGAACAGATGTGTATTCGTGACTTAAAGGCATATACTATAGACTTAAACAGTCACGTGTCTTATTATCATGACCGATATGATTTGGAAGCGGATATAGTGCTGCATCTGGAAGATGGACGGTATGCCTTGATAGAGTGCAAACTTGGCAGTCGTGAGATTGACGATGGAGCCAAGCATCTGCTTGAACTCAAAAGGCTTATACAGGAACATAACACAACAGAGAAACAGATGCCCATTCGGGAACCAGATTTGCTGATAGTGATGACTGGTGGAAGCATGGCATACACTCGTCAGGATGGCGTGAAAGTCATTCCGTTGGCTTGTCTTAAAGATTAACCCTATTAGCTAAAATAACACTTATGGGCAATAAGATGAAGGAATGGTTTGAGGCGAACCAAGAAATCTATGCAGAGTTCAAAAGCAAGATTCATTCCACATTGGACATTCTATCACAAGATGGAACCAATGTGGCAGAATGCGATGAAACTTACTCGCTTCAAAATATGCTTTTAGAGGCAATGGCAGCAAAGAATATGCCTGTTGAGAACATAATAAACACCTTCTCTAAAGCCGCAGAAGAAGGTGATATGGCTGCTTGTTGTATGCATTGCTATTTGGAATTGGATAATGGGTTTAAGGAAATAGAGAGTGCCATGACTAAATTTGAGCAATCTACGGATGCGCAATATATCAAAGATGTGGTTAAATTCCACTTGCAGGATAAAGAGCAGGAAACTCAAGAGGCATCAGACCGAGAACTGAATCTATTGCGTTTGCGCCGTTGGCATTACGAACACCCGAAAGAATATCAAGAGTTCACAAATCTCTTCACAAAAGCATACGAGGGTGACATGAGCTTCGCCTTCAAAGGTTTTTCCTACTTGATAGAACTGCTGTCACTTGATGGTATAAAAGGTATCTCCGAATTATTGTTAAGCCTATGCCCAGGAACTGAGAGCTACAACAAAGCTCAATTTTCTAATGTTAGTCAGCAGGCACACGAAAAACTGACTGAATTGTTTGCCTCTACATTTAACAAAGAGGAAACAAAAGATAAATTGCAGCACAATAATCCTTTCTTGTTCAGTGTGTTCTATTGGATGATATTTGATAATGGTTTCGTGAAGTCCGCTGATTTAGTAACTAAAACAATGATGGGAGAGAAGACTTCTTTTTGGCAGAAAAACTTTGGCGAACAAATTATGCGCTCTTTGATGCTTACCAGTATGGATAAAGCGACTTACACTAAAGGAACATGGAAAGCAGCAAACAATCGTGTAGTCAAAGATGTAGCTAATTCTGCATTACAAGAGAGTAAAGGCAGACGTGGACGTAAGCAAGTCTGTGTCCTGCTTGAAGAAATGCTTATACAACCTCATGCAGAATTTCTTACCAACGAGATAGAAAAAATACTCACCGAATGGATGGAAACGAATGATACGGATTCTATTCTTGCTTATATTTTTGCTGCGCTGACCAATGGAAGCTTGCTTAATGATACCTATAACTATCGTACTTTCCATACAGCCATCTTGGAAAAATTCCCATCCCTTGGATTTAAGTCTGGCTTTGATTGGGGAGAAGCCCTTTATAATGCCATTGTCAGTGAACGTGGCAACGACTATAATTTGAGTTTATCAGAAAAGACTGTTCAAACAGGAAAAGAACAGGCAAAGTTGATAAGCATAAGACTGCGCACCTTACTTTCCCCTGATGTATATTGATTGCATCATAAAGGCTTGATTTGTTAAAAAGAAACGCTGTTCCGTTAAAAGCACCTCGGCAGAAATCGTCATGATTTTTACCGAGGTGCTTTCATTTTATTCCATCGTAATTTCGCAGCGTAATTATTAAAACAACATGATATGCAAGGCAATTTTATAATGTTACAGAAGGATGACCTGAAACAGGTTGTTTCTGAATTGGTGGAAGAATTAGTTGGGAAAAAGCCACAGGCCGATTTGACACCAGAAGAGAGTGACGAGTATTTTACTCGCGATCAGGTATGTGAACGACTCCACATAACCTATACCACCTTGTGGCGTATGCAGAAGGAGGGAAGAATTATAGTTCACAAATTGGGAGGACGTAATCTTTACTCGAAGAAGGAAATCTCCTCACTTCTGAAAGCTAAAGTACAAACTGCTAATAGCGTTAATCCAAATGTTTAATCTAAAAGCAAGCATTATGGAAGAACAATACATTCGAGTAGGCACTACTATATAAGGTAGTGCAGCAGCCTTTGGCAGATGGAACGATGACTACCCGCAGATTGCAATGGAGCTTTGGCACTATCCGACAAGATTATGGTAAGCACAATATCCCTACTATTGATAAATATAATGGTTTTTGCACAGTGCCAAGTCACACAGACTATCAAAAGGATGTTGCAGGTTTCTATAATCTGTATGAACCAATTGACCATGTTCCGGCAGAAGGGAATTTCTCAGATATTGAAAAATTGCTACACCACATCTTTGAGGAGCAATACGAACTGGGGTTGGACTATATGCAGTTGCTTTATATGCAGCCGACTCAGAAACTCCCCATCCTGTTATTGGTGTCAGAGGAACGAAACACAGGAAAGACCACTTTCCTGAACTTTCTGAAAAGTATCTTTCAGGACAATGCCACCTTTAATACAAACGAGGATTTCAGGAGCCAGTTCAATGCTGACTGGGCTGGCAAGCTACTCATCGTTGTGGACGAGGTGCTGTTGAGTCGTAGAGAAGATTCAGAGCGATTGAAGAACCTAAGCACAGCCCAAACCTACAAGGTAGAGGCCAAGGGTAAAGACAGACAGGAGGTAAACTTCTTTGCCAAGTTCGTACTATGTTCCAACAACGAACTTTACCCTGTTATCATTGACCCGGGAGAAAACCGCTATTGGGTGCGTAAAATCCGACCACTTGAAAGCGATGATACCAATTTCCTGCAAAAGCTAAAGGAACAGATACCTGCATTCCTCTATTATCTCCAGCACCGCACACTCTCCACCAACAAAGAGGGGCGTATGTGGTTTCATCCTACCCTTATCAGGACAGAGGCTCTTGACCGCATTATCCAGTGCAACCGCAACCATACGGAGTTGGATATGGTAGAGCTGATACGTGACATTATGGAAACGCAACACGTTGACAAGCTGTCGTTCATCCCTCAAGACTTAATACCGTTACTGACCATGAACGGTGTAAAGGTGGAGCAATGGCAGATACGAAAGGTCGTGAAAGATGTCTGGCGACTTACCCCTGCTCACAATGCACTGACCTATCTTGCCTATCAATGTGACTACACTAAGCCGGGGCGTGTTTCCTCAATTAGCAGAGTGGGACGTTTCTACACGGTGACCAAGGAATTTATAGACTCTTTAGGTTTATAATTCTTTGTTGAGTTGTTGAATTGTTGAGAACAACAGACTAATCTTTGGTACTCAAACAAATACAATTCAACAAGCACTCAACAAGAGGTGTAACTGGGCAAAAGAGAAAGCTATTTTTCTTTTCACCAGCCCATTCTCTCAACAACTCAACATTTCAACAAATCACTCACATTATGACTATACAAGAAATAAAGGCAATCCAAATATCCAACTTCCTTGCAAGCAAGGGATATGAACCAATAAACAGAAAAGGAAATAAGTGGTGGTACTTATCGCCACTACATACGGAGAAAACCGCATCATTTAAGGTGGATTTAACCAAAAACGTGTGGTATGACTTTGCACTGGGCAAAGGAGGTAACATCATTGATTTGGCGATGCAACTATACCACACGCAAAACATTTCAGAAGTATTGCACATGATGGGGCGTTCAATCATTCTACCCACAATACCAATTCAATCTACTTGCCCACAAAAGCACACTTCGTTTGAAGATATTGAGGTAAAAGAACTGGCTCATCCTGCTTTGCTACAATACCTCTTGGGAAGGGGAATTGGTTCTATTACAGCCAAAAGGCAGTGCGTGGAAATACACTACAAAAGTGCTGGCAAGCGATATTTTGCTATTGGCTTCAAGAATGATGCTGGTGGCTATGAACTTCGGAATCCATACTTCAAGGGATGTATTGCTCCGAAAGCAATCACTACGATAAGGAACCACGAAACAGCTTGTCACATATTCGAGGGATTCGTGGACTATCTCTCCTATCTCATACTACATGGCGAATGTGATGCGGTGGTACTCAACTCCATTGTAAACATCCCGAGTGATCTCTCCATGCTCAATAAGTATTCTCAAATATGCTGCCACTTGGATAATGACAAAACTGGCAGAATGGCTACCTGGCAGATAATGAAAGCATTGGGAGACAAGTGTACTGATGCCTCAAATGAGTATGAAGAATACAAAGATCTCAACGAGTATCTGATGAACAAAAGCATGGCATTCCAACAAAAGGGAAGAAACAAATTCTGACTTGGCGGCTGGAGGCAAAGAGGTGTGGCGTACATGACAGGGCTTGCCCTGATATAGCCCATTATAACTTCTCCACTTTGCTCCCGAAGTTGTGGGCTCTCCCGAGGGGCTGGGCGTTGCCCCGTCCCACTTAGGACGCTGCCCTAAGAACCCGGCAAGGACTGTCAGTCCTATGCAATCCGACCAAAGAGTGACCCTCTCTTTGGAAACTCCGTTCAGAGGCTTCACCCCTGAAAACCCCGAGCAGGAAGTGACCCTCTCCCTGCACCCTCCGATTAAGGCTTTGCCCTAATAACCCTTTTTAATATAAATCTCTAAAAGCATAAGTAAAATGGCACAGAAAACATCCATTAATATCAAACCCTGTAACATTGGTAGTAGTGAGGCACATAACAAAAGAACAGCAGAATACCTCGCTCATATCAACAAAGAGAGGCTTTATGTCCGTACTGACCTTATGGCTTCAAACGAAGTATGGGTAGCACCTGAATTGGGCAACAGCTCATTAACTGACCGCTACAATCAGATTGCCCAAATGGTCAAGGAAAAGACTGGTCGGAAAATGCAGACCAAAGACCGTGAACGAATGAACAAGAAGACGGGCAAGGTGACTATCGTGCGTGGCAGCACCCCACTCAAAGAGGGTGTCGTGGTAATCAAAGATGATACCACGTTGGAGCAGTTGCAGCATTTTTGTGAGGAGTGTAAGGAGCATTGGGGTATCACAGCTTTGCAAATCTTCATCCACCGTGACGAGGGGCATTACGGCAATCTCGGAGATACCGCCACATGGATGCCCAATCTTCACGCCCATATCGTATGGGATTGGATGAACCACGATACTGGAAAATCCTGCAAACTGGACGAGAAATGCATGGGCGAGATGCAGACGCTTTTGGCTGAGTGCTTAGAGATGGAAAGGGGTATATCAAAAGATCTTACAGGTAAGAAGCATTTGGAAAGGACGGACTTCATCATAGCCAAGCAGAAGCAGGAAGCGGAGCAAGCTAAAGCAGAAAAGGAAAAAGCTGTCACCGCCAAAGCGAAAGCCGAAGCCGAGCGCAACTCCATAGAGGTTGAGAATAAGGCTAAATCTGAACGGAGTGCGGCACTTGACAGCGAGATAGCCGACAAGCAGAAAAAGCGTGATGCAATCCGCAGAAACATGGTGGACGGTATCTTGGATAGTGTCGGCAGTCTGGTCGGTATTGGTAAGACTGCCACTCTTGAAATGGAGTACAAGCTGCTCGCACAGGAATATGATCGCCTTAAAAAGGCGTTTAGGCCGACTGTCATCAAAGAGGTGGAGAAGCAGACAAAGGAACTGGCTTTGGAAAAGCAGAAAGCCGAAGCGCAACGTGATAATGTCATTGCGCAAAGTTGTTCTATTGCTTCAGAACGTGACAAGGCTATTAAAGAACTTAACAGTCTAAACGAAAATGTGCAACTGCGCATCAATAATGCGGTCAGACTTGCCAATGCGGAGAAAGACAAGACCATCAGCCGATTGCAAGGTGAGTTGAATTCACGCAAGCTGGTTTTTGCTATTATTGCCGATATGCTCTATGCTGCCAGTGAGGTATTCAAACGTGCCATTGATGCAATTATTCACTACAGCACGGACAAATACAAGTCTATCTTTGGCAGTGATGAAGCTGCTGACATCAAGAGCGTGATGCAGAGCTATGGCAAGACCAAAGAGCAGCAGCAAACAATCGGAAGATGGCTTTGCGACTATGCGGACAGCCGACAGTCTTTTGATAAAATAAAACATCGGCAGACCTACAAGGAGGTTGCTGATGTCGCTAATGGGGCTTATGATTGGAAAATAGAACAAAATCAGGTAGGAATACGTAGATAAGAACTATATGACATGGCAATTAAATCAGAGAAACTCACTCCTTTTGGAGGAATACTTTCAATCATGGAGAAATTCGGTAGTGTAAACAGAGCCGTGATACAGTTCAGTTTACACTACCGTTATGCGTGAATTTGACTTATCTTCCGCTCTTTTGCTGAAACAGCGTCTATTGCAAGAGGGAAAAAGCGATCTCTTGTTTTCTAGATTGTCAGTTAAAGAGACGGCTTATCGTTTGCATTTCTTTGAGCCTAACCACCTGATGCGTTTTTTCAAACAAATGACAAGACAGGCTATCAGTAAATTTATCAAATCAATCAAATGATCCTATTTTTTTAGCCTAATTTTTTCATGATAGAAATAGTTTACTATAACAGGTTTTCCTTTTTGAGAACGCCCGTATGGTAAATCGTTTATACGATAAGGATAACCTTCCGCTTGAGCAAACGCAGCTACTTCCTGTTCCAAGACCTGCCAGTAATCTTTTCGTTTCTTGTTGTAGGTATCATCATACAAGGCTACAAGCTCCGGATGCTTTTCCCGTATATACCCCATGATGTCTCTCTTAAATTGTCCACGAAGATTTAGATTTTCCAGCCATATCAAATCTGCATAATCTTTTACCCGATTAACGATAGCTTTCACATCTGTAATTCCTGGAAAAATCGGTGAAATAAAACACACGGTGCGTATGCCTGCATTATAGATCTGTTTCATGGCTTTAAGTCTTCGCTCAATGCTTACGGCACGATCCATATCACATCTGAACTGTTCATCGAGTGTGTTAACTGACCAAGATACTGTCACTTTCTGAAAGCCTTTAAGTAAATCAAGATCACGCAAAACCAAATCTGACTTAGTACAAATCATGATTTCAGCATTAGTGCCTTTTAACTCTTCCAGCAGTTTACGGGTTCTGCAAAAATCTTCTTCATACGGATGGTATCCGTCTGTTACAGAACCGATAACAATCCGTTGTCCATCATATTTATGCGGATTATCAATAGGTTTCCAATGCTTTACATCCAGAAACGTACCCCAAGGCTCTGTATGCCCTGTAAAACGTTTCATGAATGAAGCATAGCAGTACTTACAAGCATGAGGACAACCTACATAAGGATTGACAGAGAAGCCCCCTACTGGTAATGAGGATTTAGTCATGACATTCTGTACATCTATTTCTCTGATTATTTCCTTTTCCATATTTTTTCTATAAATTGTTTCGGTAGTTCTTGAATCATTCGGTATTCTCCCATTATAGGCAAAAGGTATTCTTTCATAAATACCAAAATATAATTTCTTTTCGCCTGTTCTACAATATGACGTACTCATTCAGGATTGGCATCTACTTTCCCTTTCCTTTTGCCTGTTTCCGTTCCTATAACAATCCATTCGTAACCCTCTTTTCAGGCTGTTTCCCAATCAGAGAAGTCGCTCATAATATTATTGTTTCTCCATCTTCTGGAATAATCAGGCGACTCATTTCTATTTTGTGATGCATGGCTTCGTTACGCAGAATTGCGCGTGTAGTCTGCCCATGATCGGTAGCTTCCATGTGGACTGCTATTAGTTTGATGTGGGCGGGAAGTTCATCGAGCATTGTCATAACTTCTTGCTCATCTGGAATGATAGAACCTTCTGTTTGAGAAAATTCAGGAAAAATTGCACCTCCACTGTTCACTATGATGTAATCTGGAGAAAATTGTTCAATGGCCTGACGGATACAGTCTTCCCATTTACAGTCACTCATTATATAAATAGTAGGGAAACCGTGTGCAGTAAGTACATAGCCTGATACTGGCCCCATCATTTCTCCAATCTTTCCGAAGCCATGGTGTCCTTGGATGCGATGAATGGTTAAATTTCCAATAGCTTTATCTTTTTCAATGCTTTCTACATTTGTAAAACCATCCTGTGTAATACTCTCTTTATCTTGCGGTTGTGTCAGGAACAGGATGTTCTTCGCTAAATGCTGTTTCACTGTCGGGTCGTAATGGTCAATATGGTTGTGTGTCAACAATACCATATCCAGACCGTCCGCAATTTCATTCATCGGCATCGTGAGGTGTACTCTTGGGGTCTTATACACACCTAGAGCCGACTGTAAAGTGCCTTTTCCGGCAAGCATGGGGTCAACAAGTATCTCTTTTCCAGCATAATGGATTCGCAATGTTGCATTACGGATCAATCGAATTGTTACTTTTTCTTCCATCATAATTTATTGTATTGATTATAGCCGCAAAGTTCGGTAAAAAAAATCGGATGCATTATGCCTTAAAAACAGGAATATATGCCATTTTGATAAATAAAAAATAGTATATTTGCCCCAAAAAACGAAATCTATGGATAAAATCGTCAACCCCGAACGTCTGGTCAGCGTTCCTTTTAGCAAGACACGCTGTGGTGTGGACTTTTATATCAACTCAGGCTACAGTAGCGATGTATGTGGTGTACTGACGGAAAATCAGGTGTTTAAAACAGATTTTTTTAGCTTCTATTTTTTTCGTAAGGCCAATGGGTATCTGCTGCTGAATTTCCGCAAATTTGAATTGCATGCCAATATGGTATTGCTCCTCTCGCCGCATCAGCAGCAGGAATGGCACGTGGATGAAGCAGAACTAGATTACTCTTTTCTTATATTCCGCGAGGATTTTATGCGTACATTCATAGCGGACAAGTTTTTTGTGTATCGCTTGCTATATTATTATCAGACCGACACGCCTCCCTATCTGTTTGCTTCGCCAGAAAGCATGGCGGAGTATATTCGTCTTTTAGGAATCATAAAGCAGGAGCTTCTGCATCCTGTTGCCGATACTTATAATCTCATTGTATCTGTGCTTTACTACTTATTGGTTATTATCAACCGGGCGTATGCCGCCACTTATCATTTACCGATTGATGTACCTAAAAACAATTACGCATTCCAGTTTAAGGACTTGCTGGAAAAGAATATCCGTACGAAACAGCGGGTGCAGGAATATGCGGATATGCTCCGTGTGAGCCGTATTACGTTAAACAGTTCCGTGATGAGTCAATTCGGTGTATCTGCCAATCATCTGCTCAAGCAGCGTCTGTTGGAAGAATTGAAGAATGAGTTACTGTTTGCTAACCGAAACGTGAACCAGCTGGCCGAAGAGTTTCATTTCTCCGACCCGAGTCATCTGATGCGTTTCTTTAAACGTGAAACAGAAAAGACTTTTACGCAATATTTGCGCGACTACCAAAATGGAATATACGAATGAAAACGGACAGACTGGAAAGCTTGCAGATTGGCCATTCCCATACCAAAGATGTTTTCAACGACTTACAAATATGCTTAGTGGGAAATCCTATTTCAGCCTAAAATGTGCATCACATTCCGCAGTGTCAAGTTCACCATAGAATAAAAATCTATAAAAATTCTCTGCAATCCCATGCAATTTCAAAAGGTCACTCTTGCAGAGTTTCGCTTCAAAAAGGTCACCCGAAGGTCACCTGTAAAAGAAAAAGCACCTACAGAAACTCTGTAAGTGCTTGATTTTCAATGTGGACCAGCCTGGGCTTGAACCAGGGACCTCCAGATTATGAGTCTGTGGAACTTCATGTACCAGAACCAGATCAAGAACATCGTCGATCTGGTGAGCCGGACGGACGGTGATGCCGGCTACGCCAACCTCAACGCCATCGCCCGTATCTTCAAGGTATACCTTTTCTCGATTCTCACCGACGTATACGGCGACATACCCTACTTCGCTGCCGGCACCGCCTATTTCAGCAAAGACTACTACCCGAAATACGACAAGCAGCAGGATATCTACAACGACTTCTTCAACGAACTCGACGAGGCCGTCAAAGCCCTCAGCGCCGACGGCGGCAGTGCGGACGGCGACCTGATCTTCAAGGGCGACTATCAGAAATGGCGCCGGTTCGGCAACTCCCTGCGACTCCGTTTGGCCTTGCGCTTGGTTCAGGCCGACGCCAATACGGCCCGCACGCAGGCGGAAGCGGCCATAAACAACGTCGGCGGCGTGATGACCAGCGGCGACATCGCCATGTTCAACTCTTTTTCGGACATTTACGACACCGGACACGGAGAGTACCGCCGCAACGCATTGGCCCAGATATGGCAGTCGGTAGACAACTCGCCCTCGCCGTTCCTGTGCGAGACCCTTTTCAACTACATGTGGTACGGCCGCGCCGAATCCAACGACAACATCAACTTCGAGGACGGCAAGAAACTCGGCAGCAACTGGAAGCCGGAATACGCCAAATCGAGCAAAAAGGACCCGCGCACCTTCGTAATCAGCCGGCTCTACTACCATGACGACCCCCACGCCCAGAAACAGCCGTTCAAACGCATCGACCTGACCGACGAATTGTACAACAAGCAGGTTTCGGGTTCGGGAACGACTCGCTACTTCGTACCCGTTCCCAAAGGGCGCGCATGGTACGACAGCTGGCCTTGGCTGATGGCGTCCAGCAGCACGATCAAGGAGGCCTACAATGAATCGGTAGCCGTGCAGGGAGGAAGCTGCCATCCCCAGCTCAACAACGCATTCCTGAAAACCAACACCCCCGGCATCGCCATGACCTACGCCGAGACCTGCTTCCTGCTGGCCGAAGCCAAGGTGCGCTGGAACATCGCCGCAATCGCCGAAACTCCGGAGGATCTTTACAATACAGGCGTAAACGAAGCCATCAGATTCCTGAAAATATACGACGAAAAGGCGCTGGCCATTCCCCAGTCGGAGATCGACAGCTATCTGGCCGCCAATCCGCTGACGGCCGGAACGGAAGTGGAGCAGATCAACATGCAGCTGTGGATCCTTCACCTGACCAATCCGTTCGAAGCTTTCGCCAACTGGCGACGCTCCGGATTCCCCAAACTCACCCCGCCGTCCAACGCCTACACCCGCGACGCGAAGGACGGGAAGATGCCGCGCCGGCTGAGTTATCCGATCTCCGAAAGCCTTTACAATGCGGTCAATTATCAGGAAGCCATCGAACGGCTCGGAGGCAGGGACGACTGGACCAAGCCGGTATGGTGGGACAAAAACAGTACTTATTAAAATAATAAAAAGAGAACGATGAAAAAAATAGCGTTATTGATGCTGCTGGCTCTGCCGCTGATAATAATTTCCTGCGAAAAAGAGCACTCCGACCCGACCATCTCCGAGGAAACGTTCCCCACGATCCTTGGACAGTGGCCTTCGGGCAATCCCGCCGTATACAATGTCACGGCAGGGGAAGACCTGACCATAACCCTCCAGTTCGCACCCTCGCAATACACGACGGGCGTATGGTATCTGGACGACGTCAAAGTCGGGGAGGGAACGCAGTTCTCCCGCACGTTCAACGAACCGGGCAGCTACAAACTCCGTCTCGAAGTCAGCACCGCGTATCACAAGACGAGCCGCAGCGCCAACATCGAGGTAACCGCCGAGACGGACTGATAAGACCCCATGAAAATGAAAATCCGCATCCGATCGCTGATCCCCGTATGCATGGCTCTTGCCGTGCATACGGCTTCGGCGCAGGTACAGCCAGTCGATTACGTGGACATGTTTATGGGGAACCGCGGCGAGAGCAATTGCGTGATAGGTCCCCAGCTGCCCCACGGGTCGGTCAATCCCTCCCCGCAAACGCCCGGAGGCGGGAACGACGGATATGATCCGTTGCAACCGATCCGCGGTTTCGGGCAGCTCCATGTAAGCGGAACGGGATGGGGGCGTTACGGACAGATACTGCTCTCGCCGCAGGTCGGATTTTCAGCGGACGAACAAGGCCACGACTCTCCCAAATCGGGAGAGTCCGCCTTGCCGTACTATTACGCGGTCACTCTGGACAGATACGGCATCCGCACGGAGCTGGCACCGACCCACAACGCCGCGATCTACCGGTTCAGCTTTCCCGCTGCGGAAGACGCCAACATCCTGCTCGACATCGCCCACAACATTCCCCAGCATATCAAACCCGAAATCGGCGGCAGATTTCTCGGCGGAGCGATCTCATACGACCCCGAAACCGGAATCATCGGCGGGTGGGGAAGCTACCGCGGAGGATTCGGAAGCGGAGCGCCCTACAAAGTCTATTTCGCCGCGGCGCTGGACCGGGCGCCGCGCTCGGTGGCCGTCACAGACGACGGCGACGGGAAACTGTACGCCAGAATCGCACTTCCTCCGTTCGATGCGCCGGGCACAGTACTGCTGAAGATCGCAGTATCGCTGCGCAGCGAGTCCAACGCCCGCAAATTCCTCGCCGAGCAGATTCCGGGCCACGATTTCGAAAAAGTAAAAGCCGCGGCGCGCGAAACGTGGAACAGACGCCTGAACTCGATTCAGATCGACACGGAATCGGAAACCGCGAAGAAAATCTTCTACACGGCGCTGTACCACAGTTTTCTGATGGCCCGCGACCGCACCGGCGACAACCCCCATACCGATTCCGACACGCCGCACATGGACGACCACTACTGCATATGGGACACGTGGCGGACAAAATATCCGCTGATGACACTCCTCAACGAGAGTTACGTGGCGCGGAGCATCAACTCCTTCATCGAACGCTTCGAACGCACCGGGGCATGTCAGCCGACCTACACGAGTTCGCTGGAATGGGAAGCCAAACAGGGCGGCGACGACGTGGACAACGTCATCGTGGACGCATGGCTCAAAGGCGTCGAGGGAGTGGACTGGACGCGGGCATACCGCATCGTCCGATTCCATGCGCTCAACACCCGGTCACACGAATACCTCAGACTGGGATGGCAACCCGAAACCGGATCGCCGATGAGTTGCAGCGCCGCGCTCGAATACGCCTACAACGACTATTGCGCTTCGCTCATGGCGGAAGGCATGGGCGACCATGAAACGGCCCGGATGCTTTCGCAAAGGTCCTGCAGCTGGGAAAAGCTGTTCGACACCTCGCTGGAAAGCGACGGCTTCAAAGGGTTTGTCGCCCCCCGGAAGGAAAACGGCCAATGGATTTCCATAGACCCGAAAAAAACATACGGCTCGTGGGTGGAATATTTCTACGAGGGAAATTCATGGGTTTACTCGCTTTTCGCGCCCCATCAGTTCGACCGGCTCGCCGAGCTTTGCGGAGGACCGCGCCGGACGGTCGAAAGACTGGAACACGGGTTCAGCCGCAAACTGATCGACCTGAACAACGAGCCCGGATTCCTCGCTCCGTATATCTTCACCCACTGCTCGCGGGCCGATCTGACCTCAAAGTACGTTGCGCAGATCAGGGACACCCAGTTCTCGCTGGAGCGCGGCTATCCCGGCAACGAGGACAGCGGCGCGATGGGGGCGTGGTACGTCTTCACCTCGGTGGGTCTCTTTCCCAATGCGGGGCAGGATCTCTATTACCTCGTCAGTCCGCAATTCGAACGCTCCGTACTGACGACGGAACGCGGCGCCCGCATCGTCATCGAGGCCAAAGGGTTGAGCAGGGAGAACCGTTATATCGGCTCCGTCACGCTCAACGGCCGCTCCCTCGGCAGAGCGTGGCTCCGTCACGGCGAAATCGCAGACGGAGCGCACATAGTTCTCACCATGAGCAGCGTCCCCAACCCGTTCGAATCGGGGGTGAAGCCCGAAGGCGGGAAGACGGTGATCGTACAGTTATCCGACCCCCAGTTCGGTTACTGGAGCGACAACAGGGAGATGACCCGCGAAATCGAAGCATGCGGCGAAGCCGTACGGCGAATCAACCGGCTGAAACCCGATCTGGTCGTAGTGACCGGCGATCTGGTCAACCGGTATGACGATGCGGAGCAGTGGAGGGCGTTCGACTCGGTCATCTCCGGGCTGGACAAACAGATCAAGGTCGTCTGTCTTCCCGGCAACCACGACCAGAAGATCTCCGGCGACAAGGTCGACTGCACCGTTTTCAAAGAGCATTACGGCGCCGACCGCTTTGCGCTCGCGCTGAAAGGGAATCTGCTGCTGGGCATCAACTCCTCGTACATCAAGCACTGCGATCCGGAGCAGGAACCCGCCCAGAAAGCATGGCTCGAAGAGCAGCTCGGAAAATCGGACGCAAAGGTCAAGATCCTTTTCACCCACCACCCCTTTTTCCTGCACGAAATAGACGAAACGGACGGCTATCCCGTAATCGGCAGGAGTCAAAGACACAGCTATTTCGAGCTGTTCGAACGGGGCGGCCTGAAAGCCGTCTACGCGGGACACCTGCACGGAGAAGCGCAGGGCAATTACAACGGCATAGAAATGACGACGACGGCCGCGACGGGCAAACCGCTCTGCCACACCCCGTCCGGCATAAGAGTGATCACCATCTCCGGGACCGAAGTCCGGAGCAAATACTATCCCATCAATCGAATACCTGAAAAAACAACCGATCTATGAAAAACCCGATCATTTTTATCATCCCGCTGCTTGCGCTGGCAGGCTGTTCGGGCGGAGACGCCCCGCTTTACAAGGACCCCGCCCAGCCGGCGGAGAAGCGGGCCGAAGACCTGACGAGCCGTATGACCCTCGAACAGAAGGTGGCCCAGATGTGCCAGTGGGTAGGTCTGGAGCATATGAAATCGGCGGAAAAAGAGCTGACGGAAGAGGAGCTGCACAACAACACGGCGCGAGGATTCTATCCGGGCATCACCACGGCCGACGTCGAGCAGATGACCCGCGACGGCAAGATCGGCTCCTTCCTGCATGTGCTGACGGCCGAGGAGGCCAATTATCTCCAGCGACTCGCAAGCCAAAGCCCGCTGCAAATCCCCCTGCTCATCGGAATCGACGCCATTCACGGCAACGCGCAGGTCGCCGGATGCACCGTCTACCCGACCAGTATCGGACAAGCATCGACGTTCGATCCCGAACTCGTAGAGCGGATTTGCGAGGAGACGGCCGCCGAGATGCGCGCCACCGGGTCGCAATGGACCTTCAACCCTAACGTAGAGGTTGCCAGAGACCCGCGCTGGGGCCGCGTGGGCGAAACTTTCGGCGAAGACCCCTATCTGGTATCCGTAATGGGCGCGGCATCGGTCCGGGGCTATCAGGGCCGGAACTTTTCCGAACCGGGGCGCGTGCTCTCCTGCGTGAAACACTTCGTGGGAGGCAGCCAGCCCGTCAACGGAACCAACGGTTCGCCCACGGACCTCTCGGAGCGCATGATACGGGAAATATTCTTCCCCCCCCGTTCAAAGCGGGCATCGACGCCGGAGCCTACTCGATGATGACCGCACACAATGAGCTGAACGGCATTCCGTGCCACTCGAACCGCTGGCTGATGGAGGACGTGGTGCGCGGAGAGTGGGGATTCGAAGGTTTCATCGTCAGCGACTGGATGGACGTCGAGCATATTCACGACCTGCACCGCACGGCAACCGACAACAAGGACGCTTTCCGGCAGTCGGTAAATGCGGGCATGGATATGCACATGCACGGTCTCCAGTTCTACGAAAAGGTGATCGAACTGGTCAAAGAGGGCGCAGTGTCCGAGAGCGCCGTCAACCGCGCCTGCCTGAAAATCCTGACCGCGAAGTTCAAACTGGGGCTGTTCGAGAATCCCTACACCGACACGGAGCAGACCTCAAAAAGCGTCTTTACCGAGAAACACCGGGCCACCGCCTACGAGGCGGCCGTCAAATCCGTCGTACTGCTGACCAACGACGGGATTCTCCCGCTCGACGCGTCCAAATCCATGCGGGTTTTGGTAACCGGAACCAACGCCGACAACCAGACCATCTTGGGCGACTGGGCCCTGCCCCAGCCCGAAGAGAACGTGACGACCATTCTGGAAGGACTCGAAGAGCAGTCGCCGGCCTCGAAATTCACCTTTATCGACCAAGGGTGGAACATCCGCAGAATGAGCCGGTCCAAAGTGGACGAAGCCGTCTCGGCCGCGCGGAAATCGGATCTGGCCATCGTCGTAATCGGCGAACATTCGCTGCGCAACAACTGGGGCGACAAGACCTGCGGCGAGGATTGCGACCGGTCGGACATCGCGCTGGCGGGACTCAGCCAGCAACTCGCCCAGCATATTATCGAAACGGGAACTCCCATCATCGTGGTGTTGATCAACGGCCGCCAACTGGGCGTGGAATGGATCGCCCGACACGCCGCGGCGCTGATCGAGGCTTGGGAGCCGGGCAGCTTCGGCGGCCGGGCGGTAGCGGAGATCATTTACGGCAAAGCGAACCCCAGCGGCAAGCTCCCCGTAACCATTCCCCGCCACGTAGGACAACTACAAATGGTATACAACCACAAACCGTCGATGTACTTCCACCCCTATGCCATCGGCGAAAGCACGCCGCTTTTCCCGTTCGGCTACGGGTTGAGCTACACCCGCTACGCCCACTCCAACCTCAGGCTGTCTCAGGACAGGATTCCCGGCGACGGCAAGGTCACGGTGAGCGTAGACGTGAAAAACTGCGGAGACCGGGACGGGGAGGAGATCGTACAACTCTACATCCGCGACCTGTACAGCAGCGTGACGCGGCCGGTCATGGAGCTGAAGGATTTCCGCCGGGTCAAACTGGCCAAGGGCGAGACGAAAACGGTCGATTTTACATTACAGGCCTCGAAACTGGCCTTCTATAACAACGACATGGATTGGGTCGTCGAAGCGGGAGACTACAAAATCATGGTCGGCGGATCGTCCTTGGAAAAGGATTTACTCAATATTAACCTAAACATCGAATAATTCCCATGAAAAACTACAAACTGCTGTCACTGATAGCGTTGACAGCCGCATTCTCCTGCTCCCCGAATAATGAAGACGGGCAGTCGGGCAACACCCCCGTCGAAAAATACGGCGCCCTGAAAGTCTCCGGCATCCAATTATGCGCCCAAAACGGCAAAGCGTTACAACTCCGGGGCATGAGTACGCACGGACTTCAATGGTTCGGCAAATGCCAGACCGAGGAGGCTTACCGGTCGCTGGCCGAAGAGTGGCAGTGCGACGTCGTCCGGCTCGCGCTCTACGCCGAGGAGAACGGCTACAACACCGATCCGCTCAAGTTCCGCAACAAAATCGAGACGCTGGTCGGTTACTGCGAAAAATACGGCATGTACTGCATCATCGACTGGCACGTACTCCATCCGGGCGATCCGAACGATCCCAAATACGACACTGCGGACGATTTCTTCGCATGGGCGTCCAAAAAATTCGCCGGCAAACCCCATGTGCTGTATGAAATCTGCAACGAACCCAACGGCGACGAGGTGACGTGGGCCGTGGTCAAACGCTACGCAGAACGGGTCATTCCGATCATCCGGGCCAACTCTCCGAATGCCGTGGTGATCTGCGGCACGCCCAAGTGGAGCGCAGACTTCACCGACGTGGTAAAAGACCCGCTCACGTACAAAAACATCCTCTACACCTACCACTTTTACGCCGCTTCGCACTACAACTACGACAACCTGCAAAACTACCTCGACCGTCTGCCCGTATTCGTGACCGAATGGGGCACCTGCGAGTACAACGGTTCGGGAAAATACGATCTGGACTCCTCGCAGCGATGGATACAAATCATGGACGGCGACAATCCGGGCAAGCAGAGAGTCAGCTGGGCGACATGGAACTTCTCGGACGGCGAAGGCACGGCGGACAATCTCGTTCCGGGCAGCTGCGCGGCATGCCGGTTCACCAACGTCAAACAGCCCTACGGCCAGTTTATCCGGGACCGGATCCGGGAAAAAAGGCCCTAAGCCCAAGACCTGAACTCAACTAAAACCACCATTTATGAAACCACTCTTTTCATATTGTCTTGCAATTCTTCTCGCCGGTCTGGTCTCGTGCGTGGAATCGGCCCGAAAAGAGCCTGTCGATTACGTCAATCCCAACACGGGAACGATCGGCCACCTGCTCGTTGCCACCAACTCGATGACCCAGCTGCCCCACGGCATGGTGCAGGTCGGGCAGAATCCCTATCCGCCGCTGGCTGACAGATATCTGGCCGACCGGATCTCCGGCTTCTCGATCCGCGCGCTGCCCCGTTACGCCACCAAGCCGCTCGCAGAGATCATGGCCACGACGGGCACGCCCGCAGTCGAAGCGGAAGAATACGCATCCGGTTTCGATCACGACTTCGAGACCGTAACCCCCTATTACACCCGGTTGCTGCTCGAAGATTACGACATCGACGCGGCGATGACCGTCTCGCAACACGCTTCATTCTACAAGTTCCGCTTCCCGCAGTCGGAGCAGGCCAATATCCTGATCAACAACAACCGGACGATTCGAATCGCCGGGCAGAACTGCATCGAATCCACCGAGACGGTGGACAGCACCCAGACGGCCTATTACTACGCAGAGTTCAGCAAACCGTTCAGCTCGGCCATTACTTGGAACGATTCGTCGAAAAGCGAAAAGGACTTTCAGGAGGGCGAGCGCATCGGCGCCTGCGTTTCATTCAGGACATCCCGCGATGAGGAGATCATGGTCAAAATCGGAGTGTCATTCATCAGCATGGAGCAGGCAAAGAAAAACCTGACGGCGGAAATTCCGGATTGGGACTTCGAAAAAACGAAAAACGACGCCCGGAAAATCTGGAACGACGCTTTGGGCAGAATCAGAGTCGAAGGAGGCACGCAGCGGCAGAAAACCATTTTCTATACGGCGCTCTACCGCGTGATGCTGGGCAGCCAATCCATCGACCTGACCGAACAGGGAGGACGCTATTACAGCCGGTTCGACAAACAGGTGCATGAAACCGGCGGCCATAACTTCTACAAGGTCGGCTCCAACTGGGGATCGCACCACTCGCTCTTCCCGTTATGCCTGTTGATTGAGCCTGAAATCCAGAACGACCTGATGCGCTCCTACGTCCGGATGCAGCAGGAGGGCGACTGGTTGGTCAACAGCGGAGGGTTCCGCAATATGATCGGCCGCCACGAAACGGCGACGATCACCGACGCCTACATGAAGGGATACCGCGATTTCGACATCGAAACCGCCTACGAAGCGATGAAACGCAACTCCAAAGAAGCGACCATGCTCTCGCGCCCCAGCACGAACGACTGGCGGGGAACCGAACTCGACAAGGTGTACTGGGAGAAGGGATTCTTCCCGGCCAAGCCCTCCGACCAGCCGGAATGGGTCAAAGAGGTAGGATTCGGGCGGCAATCGGTGGCCATCACCCTCGAAAACTGTTACGACGACTGGTGCATGAGCATCTTGGCCAAAGAGCTGAACAAGGAAGAGGATTACCAATACTACCTGAAACGGGCGCTCAATTATCAGAACGTCTTCGATACCGCGACGGGATTCATGCGCCCCAAGACGGCTGACGGCCGCTGGATCGAACCTTTCGATCCGATCTGGTCGGGAGGACAGGGCAGACGGGAGTTCTACACCGAAAACAACGGCTGGAACTACACGTGGTACGTCCCCCATGACGTGGAAGGGCTGATCGGCCTGATGGGCGGCCGGGAGAAATTCACGGACAAGCTCCAGACAATGTTCGAAACCAACGTCCCCCTCTATCAGAAATACGATTTTCTGAAACAATACCCCGACATGACGGGGTGGATCGGCATGTACTCCCACGGCAACGAGATTACATGACACATTCCCTACCTCTACAACTACGCGGGACAGCCATGGATGACCCAGCGCCGGGTCCGTCAGATTATGGACGTATGGTACGGAGACGGTCCGCTGGGGTATTGCGGCGACGAAGACTACGGAGAGATGGCCTCTTGGTACGTACTCAGCGCCATGGGCTTCTACACGGTAGCGCCCGGACGCCCGGTCTACGACATCGGATGCCCGCTCTTCGAAAAATCGACAATCGACCTCGGCGGCGGTAAAACCTTTACGGTGAAAGCGCCGGATGTATCCGCACAAAACAAATACATCCAGTCCGCCACGCTCAACGGCAGGCCGCTCGACCGCCCGTGGTTCACACACGAAGAGCTGCAGCAGGGCGGAACGCTCTTCCTGCAAATGGGTCCGCGCCCCAACCGCAACTGGGGAGCAAATCCCGAAAAGATGCCGTTCACGGATCATGACGCACCGAAAAATTAGCATGCCGGATTCGGATTCTTTCATGCCCCCGCCGCGAGGGAGAGGAGAAGTCGAATTCACGACTCCAGCACGCCCGCATGACAATGTAAATTCAGAAAACGCCTTACGGATAACCGTAAGGCGTTTTCTGAATTTGAAACGACGGCCCTCATCCGGCCGGATATCGGCAGTAACAACGGGGAGGGGCTCTTCCGCCGCACAGCGCAGACCGCAAAGCGGTAAAAAATCGGGAGAGGCCCCCAAGCTCCTCTCCCGATTCGTCTACGCACCGCAGCTATTCGCTCAGGCGGGCGAGCGTCTCCTTGGCCCTGCGGAGCAGGTCGGGCCACGGCCGTGCGGGGTCGTGCGCTTCGAAGGGACGCACCGCGGCTTCGAGTTCGGCGCGTTTTGCGGCGCCTTCGGGAGTGTTGTCCGAGGCCAGTTCGCCGCGCAGGATGCGGATCTTCTCGTAATCCTGAATCCCCTCCCGCAGCCGCTCGAAGCGGATCGACGAGCGGGCGTCGGGATAGACGAGGTAGGTGTCGCCCGCAGGCCATGCCGTGAAACGCGAGTCGCGCACGGGGTCGGCGGGCCACGAGTTATACGACCAGCGCAGCATGCCGTCGTAGCCGCACGCCGCGGCAAACCATGCCATATAGACCGCTTCCCACGGCTCGGAGAAGGTGAACGTATTGGGGAATGCCGACGAACAGCAGACGTAATAGGTCGTCAGCAGTCCGTCGCGGCGGCGCCGGGCGAGGTCCTCGTCAGCCACGCGGCAGTCGATCTGCACGCAGACGTCGTCCAGATCGGCATAGCGTTTATAGCTGGCGTGGTTGTCGGCCATGGCGATTCCCAGTCCGGGAGCTGCGCTGCGCAGCAGGCCGATCGCCGCATCCATGGTTTCGGGCGAGCGCTCATCCATGGCGACACAGCACTTGCCGAGCCATCCTTTCGCGTCGAGGTGCGCTTCGAAATCCCGGAGGAACGGTCCCCACATCGCTTCGAATTCGGGCGTTCCGGGGTTGGCCCGGACCTCGACGATGCGGTCCGCCGCCGCATCGTAATAGTTCAGTTCGTTGTTCCACGGCAGCATCGAATAGCAGTTTATCTGCCGGTCGATCCCCTCCCCGGCGCAAAGTCCGACCCAGCGGTCGAAGAGCGAATAGTCGTACACCCAAGTGCCGTCAGCGCGCTTGGTCCAGCGGATCATGTCTTCATAGGCGTCGAAACACTGGTGGTTCCACGGGTCCTTGTTGAGCGTCGCCGTGACGACCTTCTGTCCGGCGTCGGCGAGCATCCGCACCAGCGGACGCAGGGCGTCGAAGTGCGCGTCGCTCCACAGGGCGAGACCCATTACCCGCGCCGCGGCCGCAGGATGCTGCCAGAGGTCGAGGTGGTAACTCCACTCCGCAGGGCGGGGCAAACGCCGCTCCTGCACGCGGAGTTCGAGGGGCAGTTCGAGGCTTTTCACGCCGCAGCCCGTCACTTCGACGCAGGAGCGGTAGACGCCTGCCGGCGCGTCGTCCGGCACGGAGACGGTCAGCCACACCGGACGCGCAGTGCGCGCATCCATGTCGAAGCGGCCGAGCGTGTCGAGCATGTCGGCCGCGAGCGAAACAGGGAAATCGCCGTCCTTGCGGTGGCCGCAGCCCGGACCGAACGTGTCGGTGAGCACGTAACGCACGAAGCGGGCCTGCGCGATTCCGGCGGGAAGACAAGCGCCGTCCGAGCGGAATTTCCCGATGCGGCACTCCACGCCTCCGACGCTGTCGACGCTCCACAGTACCAACTGGGCCGAAACCCGTTCGCCGCGCCATGCCGTCAGGCGGCATTCGGACTCCGCGGCGCAGGGCACGACGGAGCGGGCGTAACGTTTGTCGGTCGTGCCCCAAGCGGCATGCAGGCCCGAAGCGACGCCCGACCAGTCGGCGAGCGTATCGGCCGTAGGATCGTCCGCCTCGCGGAACGTGAGCACGGGGCCGCGCCGGGAGCAGGCACCCGTCAGAAGCAGCGTCAGCATGCAAAGCGCCGCACGCAGCAGGATTTTGTCGTAAGAAAGGGTCATGGCAGTTATTTTTTAAATCGGAAACCTAATTTTCGCAGCTCTCCGCGCAGGCGTTCGACCACGGCGGGGTGTTCGGCGGCGAGGTAGCGCCATTTTCGCATAACGAATCAAATTTAATCAATTTTCAGGATAATCGGGAGCGTAAAGCAACGTTTCCTCGCAAGGTGGGCAGATTTCTGCTTGAAAAGTTATGTATTAATATGAAATATGACAATAATGCTTACAATCCGTAAGTTTAACACCGGTAAAAACGACTGCATCGGCACAAAATTTCCCGTTTCAGCCTAATTAAACCTCCGAAAAGGCCTTTCAGACCGCTTTCAAGGCGTCTTGGTCCCTGCAAAGCGGGATTAACAAAATTAAAGAAATTGTTATTTTTTCTCAATTTCGGGGGTGAAAAGCCCTCCTTCGGCAAATATTTCGACATTTTTTTACGGTTTCCTAAAACCGGACGACAAAAGGAGGTCATTTCTTAAAATATATCAAAAACAAACGCCCGTTTTCCGCTTCCGTCCCTTCCGATTCGCCGAACCGTCAACCCGGAATCCGACCGCGCACCGCTCAGATAATGATAAAATTTCAAAATAAGCAAACTCATTTCTACATTTTTGTAAAAATATTTTGAATATTATCCAACCCGATCGCAACAAATCGAAATAAAACATTAAGTTATTAATTAAGAATCGAATAGACCGCTGAAACACACCGAACAGAGCACCGAAACAGCCCTTTTCAGGCACTCCGGCTTACATTTCATCCATTTTGAATATTTGGCAAATTCATTTTAATTATTTTTCTTTGCCGCGTAAGAAAGTATCATCCACTTATGCAAAAAACGAAACTTCTACTCAACATTCTTGCACTTTTCCTATGTATCCTGCCGGCCGTATCTATGGCTCAGGGGGGGGGAAACGTGACCGTCAGTGGCATCGTCACTTCGGCGGATGACAAGCAACCCCTGATCGGGGTCAACGTGATTTCCGGAGCCACGAGCGGAGTGAGCACACTCGCCGACGGCACCTACCGGATAACCGTTTCGGCGGGGACCACCCTCACCTTCCAGTACATCGGTTACAAACCGTTCGAATTCACGGTTCCCGCAGGCCGAAGCTCCGTTACCTGCGACGTCGCGCTGCAAGGCGATTCGCAGACGCTCGACGACGTGGTGGTGATCGCCTACGGCGTCCGCAAAAAGGGCACCATCGCAGGCTCGGTATCGACCGTCAAGGCCGAGAAGATCGAGGACACCCCGGCGGCGGCCTTCGATCAGGCCCTTCAGGGTCAGGTTCCGGGTCTGACGGTACTTTCCGACTCCGGTGAGCCGAGCGAGGCCGCAGCCATGGCCATCCGAGGCACCAACTCGATCAACTCCGGCACCGCGCCGCTCTACATTCTGGACGGCGTCGCCATTTCGAGCAGGGACTTCAACACCATCAATCCCTCCGACATCGAGAGCCTTTCGGTCCTCAAAGACGCTTCGTCCACCTCCATATACGGTGCGCGCGCGGCCAACGGCGTGATCGTCATCACCACCAAGCGCGGCCGCATGGCCGACCGCGCGAAGATCAACTACCGCATGCAGCTCGGTTTTTCGCAGATCGCCTACGGCAACTGGGACCTGATGAACACTTCGGAGCGCATCCAGTATGAGAAGGAGCTGGGGCTGACCGACGGCAAGAACTACAACGTGCTGGCCAAGACCGACGTCAACTGGCTCGACGAGGTGTTCAGCAACGCCGCGCTGCTCCAGAACTACGAGCTTTCCGTCTCCGGAGCCAGCGAAAAGACCAACTACTACGTTTCGGGCGGCTACTACAGTCAGGACGGTACGGCCGTGGGTTCGTCGTTCGAACGCTACTCGATCCGCGCCAACGTCGAGCAGCGGGCCGCCAAGTGGCTCAAACTCGGCACCAACACGATGATGAACTACCAGACCATCGAGAAGGCCGACGACGGGGAATACACCCTGACCACACCGATTTCGGCCGCACGCTTCATGCTTCCCTACTGGAACCCGCACCGCGCCGGCGGTTCGCTGGCGTCGGTGAACGACGGTTCGTGGAAGGGCGAGGGGCAGAACCCGCTCGAATGGCTCAAGAACAACCCCGTAGACTACAAGAAGTACAAGATCATATCCACGGTCTTCGCCGAGGCGACCCCGATCGAAGGGCTTACGCTCCGTTCGCAGTTCGGCGTCGATTATTCGCACTCGACGGGCCGCGGCATCTCCTATCCGAGCTACGCCCCCAACCTCGGTTCGGGTACCGTACAGCGCAACTCCTCCGACGGAATGAGCCTTTCGGTCACCAACACGATCACCTACCGGTTCGACATCGACAACAAGCACATGTTCACCTTCCTCGCGGGGCAGGAGGGACTCGACTACCGGTACGAGGCCTTCTCCTTGCAGACCAAGGACCAGAACAACGACAAACTGGTGAACATCTCGTCGAGTCCGCGCGCCACCCGCTGGAGCGACACCACCGACGACAACTACGCCTATCTGTCGTTCTTCGGACGCGCCGAGTACAGCTATTCGGACCGTTACTACGCCGACTTCTCGCTGCGTACCGACGGCTCCTCGCGCTTCGGCGCCTCGAACCGCTGGGCCGGCTTCTGGTCGGTGGGCTTCATGTGGAACCTGCGCAACGAGAAATTCATGGAGAACTCCCGCCGCTGGCTGACGCTGGCGCAGATCGCCGTCAGCACCGGTACGTCGGGCAACTCGGAGATTCCCAACTACGAACACCTCGCGCTGGTGACCGGCGGCCAGAACTATTTCGGCAACGCCGGCATCGCCCCCACCCAGCCGGGCAACGAGGAGCTGAGCTGGGAGAAGCTCTGGACGACCAACGTGGCCCTGCATCTGGGCTTCTGGAACCGGCTCAATCTGGACGTCGAACTCTACAACAAGAAGACGACCGACATGCTGATGGAGGTTCCCGAATCCTATGCCGACAAAGGCTACGGCTACCACTGGAGCAACGTGGGCGGCATGGTCAACCGCGGCGTCGAGCTGAGCCTGTCGGGCGCCGTCGTCGCAAGCAAGGACTTCCTGTGGAGCGTGAACGCCAACGTATCCTACAACAAGAACAAGATCACCGAACTCTATAACGGCGTCACGGAGTACGAAATGTCCAGCACCAACACCAAGCTGGTCGTGGGACACCCCGTGGGCGAATTCTACATCAACCGCTTCGCCGGCGTCAATCCCGCCAACGGCGACGCCCTGTGGTACACCAAGCAGGGCGAGCTGACCACCGAACTCCGCGACGAGGACAAGGTGCTGACCGGCAAGAGCTTCTTCGCCCCGTGGCAGGGCGGCTTCGGCACGACGCTGACATGGAAGGGGCTTTCGCTCTCGGCGCAGTTCGCATGGGTGGCCGACCGCTGGATGATCAACAACGACCGCTATTTCGACGAGTCGAACGGCCGCTTCGTCTCCTTCAACCAGTCGAAACGCCTGCTCAACCGCTGGAAGAAACCGGGCGACATCACCGACATTCCGCGCCACGGCGTCTACACCGAGTTCGACGACCGCCTGCTGGAGGACGCTTCGTTCCTGCGTCTGAAGAACCTCATGCTCAGCTACACCTTCCCGCAGGAGTGGCTGCGCAAGACCCGGTTCATCGGAGGCGCCCGGATTTACGCACAGGCCCAGAACCTGTTTACGTTCACCAAATTCACGGGACTCGATCCTGAAGGTAACTCCAACATGTACCAAGCGCAGTATCCTATGGCCCGGCAATTCACCTTCGGACTCGACTTAACATTCTAAAACGGGACTATGAACATGTTACGCAATATAAAATTCCGACTTTCCGCCCTTGCGGTGCTTCTCCTCGCCACTTCGTGTCTGGACAAATACCCCGAATCCGCCATCCCCGAAAAGGATGCCATGAAGACCTTCGCGGATGCCGAGCAGACCCTCACGGGCATCTACGCCACCTTCAAGAGCAGCTCGCTTTTCAGCGGACGGCTCACGCTGCTGCCCGACATTCAGGCCGACCTCGTCTATGCCGTCGAGGGCAACAGCAACCAGTTCGGCAACTTCTGGCGCTGGGACGTCCGCCCGACCGACCTCGACCTCGAAGGCGTTTACGCCGACCTCTACACCGTCATCAGCCGCTGCAACTTCTTCCTCGAACGCATCGACGAAGTGATGCGGAACGAAATCAGCGACGACAACCTCGAAGACCTCGAAGAATACACCGGCGAGGTCTACGCCATCCGCGCGCTCTGCTATTCGGAGCTGCTCAAGAATTACTGCAAGGCCTACGACCCCGCCACCGCGCAATCGGAGCTGGGCGTGGTCATCCGCACCAAATACTCCACGCCGGAGCCGATCCGCCGCGCGTCGCTGTACGACTCCTATAAGTTCGTGCTCGACGATCTGGCGGAGGCCGAGAAGCGTCTCGACAAGGAGGAGGACGCCTACAGCAACGAGTACATCACCTCGGCGGCCGCTCAGGCGCTGCACGCCCGCGTGGCCCTCTACATGCAGGACTGGGATACCGCCATCGAATACGCGAGCATCCTGATCGACGACAAGAAGAACACCTTCAAGCTGGCCGACGCCAAAACCAAGTACAACGCCGACTACACCTTCTTCGACTACATGTGGGCCTACGACCTGAGCTACGAGATCATCTGGCGCATCGGCTTCACGGAAACCTCCTACGGCAGTCCCCTCGGAACGGTGTTCCTGAACTTCACCAAGGACCTCACCTACTACTATCCCGACTACGTGCCGGCCACCGCGGCGCTGAACCTGTACGACGACGCCGACCTGCGTTATTCGGGTTACTTCGCCGGCAAGGAGCAGGGGCTGACGATCGGCTACACCAACGGACTGGACTGGCCGATGCTGGTGAAATACTACGGCAACCGCAACTTCACCAGCAAGCTGATCTTCCACGTCTCGATGCCCAAGCCGTTCCGGCTGGCCGAGCAGTACCTGATCCGCGCCGAAGCCTACTGCCGCAAGAACGACTTCACGAAGGCCGGCAACGACCTCACGGCGCTGCGCAAGATGCGCTACGCTTCGGGCGGCACGCTGAACGTCTCGAAAAACAACTGGCTGCAGACCATCTCCGACGAGCGCGTGCGCGAACTCTACATGGAGGGTTTCCGCCTGCACGACCTCAAGCGCTGGGGCAGGGAGTACGCCGACCTGAACGGCGGCTACAGCATCCGCCGCACGCCGCAGTCGTGCTCGCAGCCCGAAGGCAGCTCGCTCAAGATCACTCCGGACAATCCGCTCTTCGTATGGCCGATTCCCCAGCACGAGCTGGAGTCTCCCGGCTCGGAGATTCTGCCCAACGAAAGCAACCGATAGCAACAACGAACAGACCATAAACAATGAAACAAATTATCACGGTTTTATTTGCAACGGGACTCCTCGCCGCCCTCTTCACCGGCTGCAAGGAGGAGTACAAGACCTATTCGGACCGGGAGTTCGTCATGTTCGCCGACACTGCGGCGACCTACATGGTGCTTCAGGACAAGGAATACTTCTCGGTTCCCGTCACCTCGACCGTCGCGTGCGATTACGACCGTACGTTCGGCGTGGAGATCATCGACAAGGGCAGCAACGCCATCGAAGGGCTGCACTACGCCCTGCGTTCGAACACCATCACCATAAAGGCCGGCCAGCGCGCCGCCAACGTAGAGGTGCGCGGCCTGTACGACAACATCGAGCCGACCGACTCGCTGGGCTTCATCCTCAAGCTGGTCATGCCCGAACAGGTCAACTGGAATCTGTACCACGACCAGACCAAGGTCGTGATGATGAAGAGCTGCCCCTACGACGTCAACGACTTCACGGGCTGGTGCGTCGTGACCTCGCTCTTCCTCAACCAGTATCCCGGCATCGAGAACACTTCGCTCCAGCGGCTTATCCGCACCGAGAAGCACCCCACCGAGGAGAACATGATCATCCTTCACGACTGGCTCTTTTCGAGCTACGACGTGACGATCCGCCTCGACCCGGCCGATCCGGCCGAACCGCTGGTGACCATGGACAAGAACCAGATACTCGCAGACGAAGGCTCGGTCTTCGGACAGATCCTCGGCGACAACAAGATTCTGGTCACCAACAGCCCGCTCTACGACTCCTACTTCAATTCGTGTCAGAAATACGTCACGCTCTGGATCAAGGTCCACGTCGAGAACATGGGCGAGAACGTCGGTCTGGTGGGCCACTTCTACAACATCATCGAGTGGGTCAGCGACGAAGAGGCCGACCGGCTCCAGCGTGAAGAGGGCATGAAACCGGGCGGAGTCATCACGCCGCACGCGCGCTAAATCCATTAAAGCAGAAAAAGACAAGAGATATGAAAAGGCACTATTTACACTTGGTGATGTCACTGCTCGCGGGAGCATGTCTGGCGGCCGCTTCGTGTTCCGATTCGGACAAGGAGATCAAGGCTCCCAGCCCCAACTTCCCCGAAGCGGTCTCCCCGACCATCGGAGCCGGAGAGACCTTCACGATCGAAATCGACCCCAATCAGGATTGGGAGGCAAGCGTCCCGACCGCAACGGCCGCATGGTTCTGGATCGAGGACGGAACGCAGAAGGTCTGGACCCTGCGCGGCGGCGCGGGCCCGGCCCGGATCGTCATCGCCGCCGCCGAACTGGAAGAGTTCGACGACAACCGCGTCTGCGAGGTGACCCTGACCATGGGCGGCCAGAGCAAGGTCATCGCCACGATCACGCGCGGCACGCTCGACCGCGGCTTCACGCTCCGCACCTGTCAGCTGGACGACTACGGCGACTTCATCTACAACCCCAACAGCACCGAAACCGGGCTTACCTACCTCTACGGCACCGAACCGGCCGAAAACGTCGCCCTGACGTGGCCCGAAGGCCGCACCGGATTTTCGATGCCGGTACTCGTGGAGGCCAACTTCGAATGGGTGCTCGGCAAACTGCCGGAGTGGCTTGAGGTCCCGGCCAAGACCATCGGCGAACCGGGCGCGCAGCTCGAACTGCGCCTGCAAGGCGACGCTTCGCGCTACCCGCTCGACGGAGCCGAGGAGACGCTGGTATTCACCGACAAGAACAACTCCGGAGTGAGCTACGAGATTCCGATCTCGATTCCGGCCTGCCGCGACATCTTCTCCGTCAGCGGCATGAGCGCCGAGACCAAATTCAACACCAAGGCCGAATATTTCAACAGCATGAACGGCGACTGGGTTCCGGGCAGCGCGATGGGCAGCGTCCAGAGCATCGACGGCGCGAAGTTCTTCCTCTTCGCGGAGGTCACGCAGCAGTGGGGCGCCCCCTACCTGAGCGCCGAAGCCGAAGACCTCGCATGGATCCTGCTGACCGAGGAGCCGTGGGACAGCACGCCCGGCAGCGACGTCGTACAGTCGCGCCAGTTCACCGTGGGCGTGACCGAGAACGGCGGCAAAGCTCGCAAGGCATACCTGCTGGCGCTGCCCGCAGCGGTCGCCGAAACGATCTCCGACCCCTATCAGCTCATCGACGCGGAGATCCGCGACGAATACAAACAATATCTCGTCACCACCATCAATCAGGAGGCCAATCCCGGCTCCATCTCGGCGAACAACCCCGCAGGCATGACCGAAATCGGCGCCGCCTTCGAGAAGCTGCCGGCCGACGACTGGTACATCGGCGAATTCGGCGTCAGGGACGGCTACAAGCTCATCTATACGAAGGAGTGGTCGAACGATCCCGAATCGACGCTGACCGTGGACCGCGAATATACCGGCGTCGCCTTCTTCGACTACGACCTGCAGCCCATGAGCGGCGAGGAGAGCTGGCTCTCGGTACGCAAGACCGCGGAGGGCGTCATCGTAGACATGGACCCCGCCAAGGACAAGTGCGGCGGCAGCTCGATGGCGAACGAGGGTATCGCCCACATCGGATTCGCCGTCTTCACCGACGCCGACGGCCGGTTTGCGCTCATCCAGTGCATCTACGACGAGAATTATCCGATCGGCGGTGGCGGCGAGGGTTTCGAAGTGAAGTTCGCCATGCCCGATCTGGTGAGCGGCGCGACGCTGGTCGAGATCACGAAGGAGAACTACGAAGCGGTCGCAGGCGGCAACACGGACCTGCTCGCCTCGTTCGCCGAGAACCTCGGCATGGGAGTTCCGCAGTACATGCTGACCTACACCTCGGCCGAACCTTCGAACGCCGTACTGGAAGTCTCGCCCTACCAGCAGATCATGCTCATGCCGATGTCGGGCGCCGAGTGGCTCGACTACGAACCCCTCTCCGACACGCAGATTCAGGTCTCCATGGCCAAACCCGAAGCGGAGCAGGCTCCCTACGGCATGCTGCAGTTCTTGGACGGCAGCTGGAACATGAAATGCATCGTTTACTGTATGCCCGCGTTCTAAACACCACCCACACGACAGGTCCCCGTTCGAAGGGGCGGGGACCCGTTCTATACGACTACAATTTATGGAGAATATACAGAACAGGTTTTTAGATATGAAACTTTTAAAAATTTTCGTAGCGGCGATTCTCGCACTGGCAGCGGCCCTCACCGGCGGATGTTCCGACGACGACGGCATCGACAACCGCGATCTCGACTACGGATACGTCCAGTTCAAACTCTACAAGGAGGCGTCCTACGACGCCGTCAGCCGGGCGCAGAAACCCCAGCTCGACTACCTTTACGAAGCCGCCAAGGTGCAGGTGTCGCTCGGCTGCAACGGCACGACCGTCACCCAGACGCTGACGCTCTCGGCCTCCGACAAGGAGAGCGCCGAGTTCGGCTTGCGCAGCGAGAAGCTGCGGCTGCTGACGGGACAGTACCAGATCATCACCTTCTCGCTCTACAACGCGAACGACGAGCTGATATACAACGGCATGCCCCTCGACGACCGGCTCGTCGTCGAAGCCGGCGGCCTGCAGGTCCACGACCTGACGGTCGATGTCGAACCGCGCGGAAAAGTGCGCTTCACCATCCGCAAGGACCTTTCGGACTTCACCGAGACGCCCGTCACCCGTGCGGCAAACAGACAGTATACGTTCGACGAGATCGCTTTCATCAGCCTCACCGTAAAACAGGGCGAGACCAACGAACAGACGACCTTCAAGATGCTGCCCACGAAGTTCTCGATCCATTTCGACGAGGACGACGACACGTTCGGCTACCAGACCTCGTCGCTCGAATGCGACACGCTGCTTTCGCTCAAGGCCGGCAGCTACAAAATGATGCGGTACGAAACCTACGACAAGAACAAGCTGCTGCTGGAGAACAACAAGCGGCCCAAGAACCTCGACTTCGTCATCGAGGACAACAAGACCACCGAAACGAAGGTCGGCGTCACGCTTTACGAGGCCGACGAGTATATCCGCGACTACTACGCGCTGTATGAAATCTGGAAGGCGCTCGACGGCCCCAACTGGTATTTCTCCGGCGAAAACTACCCCGAAGGCACCAACTGGGACTTCAACAAGGACCCCGACCTGTGGGGCATCCAGCCCGGCGTGGAGGTACACTCCAACGGCCGCGTGGCGAAGATCACGCTCAGCGACTTCGGATTCCGGGGCCACCTGCCCGCGGCCATCGGCCAGCTCACGCAGCTGATCGAGCTTTATCTGGGTTCGCACAACGACGCCAACCTGCTCGAATACGATCCCTCGATCGCGCCCGACAAGAGCCTGAGCGAGCGGAAGCGCACCCGCATGGAGCGCAACAAGGAGTTCCTCCGCCTGATCCACACGCCGACGCAGACCTCCGAGCCGATCGCCCGTGCGCTCAAGGAGCACAACCTGACCATTCCGGGCATCTCGCTCTACGAGGAGAACTATACCGAGGACGAGATCATCGACCGCAAAACCGGACTTCAGAAGCGTATCCGCCCCTATGACGTGGTGCACGGCAAGCTGACCAACGGCCTCAAGTCGATCGACCCGGCCATCGGCAAGCTCGAAAACCTCGAATACCTGTTCGTCGCCAACGGCGAGCTGGAGACGCTGCCCGACGAGCTGGCAAACCTCAAGTCGCTGACCGACGTCGAGGTGTACAACTGCCCCAAGATGACGCAGTTCCCGATGGTGCTCGCCAAGCTCCCGGAGATGATCTCGCTCAACATTTCCAACAACTCGCAGTGGTCGGCCGAGGAGGTCTACAAGGGTCTGAACGCCATCGCCAACGGCCCTGCGAAGGAGAAGCTACAGATTCTCTACGTCCGCGACAACAATCTCCGGGAAGTGCCGGAATCGTTCCGGAACCTCAAGAAGATCGGCCTGCTGGACTTGGCCCAAAACCAGATCGGGACCATCCATCCGTTCGGAAAAGAAGTGGCTCCCGCGCAGCTCTACCTCGACAACAACAAACTCACGTCGCTGCCCGCCGACGGGAACGGCCTTTTCTGCACCATGGACGACGTCGAGACCTTCTCGGCGACCTACAACAAATTCACGAAGTTCCCCAACATCTTCTCGGCCAAGAGCAAGTTCACCATCAAATCGGTCGATTTCTCCTACAACGAGATTGACGGCTTCGAAGGCGAAGAGGACGGCACGTTCAAGGGCCTGAACATCGAACAGCTCTCGCTCGCGGCGAACAAGTTCACGAAGTTCCCCAAATGTCTCGGCACGACGGGATCGCTCGTCGCATACATCATCCTGCGCGGCAACATGATCGACGAAATCCCCGAAGGGTCGTTCTCCGGCAAATACTCGACTTCGATGACCTCGCTCGACCTGACCTACAACAAGCTCAGCAAGCTGCCGAAGGATTTCACGGCCGAGCAGCTGCCTTACCTCTACGGGCTGGACGTCTCGTACAACGCCTTCGACAAGTTCCCGTGGTCGCCGCTCAACTGCGCGGGCCTGACGGTCTACGCCATCCGCGGCCAGCGCGACGCTCAGGGCAACCGCTGCCTGCGCGAATGGCCCACGGGACTCTACCAGCACACCGGCCTGCGCGGATTCTACATCGGCTCGAACGACCTGCGTAAGATCGACGACACGATCTCCCACCTGATCTACCACCTCGACATCAGCGATAACCCCAACATCACGTTCGATGCCTCGGCGATCTGCTACTACTGGCAGCAGGGCGCCTACAACCTGATTTACGACAAGACCCAGAATATCCTGAACTGCGATAAAATGCTCGAATAACCACTAAGGAGAAATGACAATGAAAATAACGAATTACATACCGGTTATCCTCTGCTCGATCGCATTGTGCGGCTGCTCCGACGCCGCCAAGACCGTCGGATTCGGCACCGACAGCGACGCCATCGAAGCCCCCGCCACGGGAGGAACCCACACCGTCAGGGTGTCGGCGGAGAAAGAGTGGGTCGCCACCACCGACGAACCGTGGATCACCGTCTCGCCCGCCAACGGCCGCGGCACGACCGAATGCCGCGTACTCATCGACTCGGCCCTGACCGACCAGCCCCGCCGCGGCGTAATCCGCATCATGGAGCAGAACACTTGGGTCAAAAAGGAGATCGCCGTCTCGCAGAAAGGCTTCGACTACCTCATCGGCATCGACGACAAGGAGGTCACCGTCGCCAACTACGCGGCGTACGGCATGCGCCACTTCGACGTCAAGATAAAGACCAACGTGGATTTCTACGTCAAGGTTCCCGAATCGGCCGAAAACTGGCTCAAGTTCGAGAAGCCGGCGGTCGAATTCGACCGCGGCATCCGCCCGCGCGAAGTGACCGTGCGCTTCAACTGGAACATCAATTCGCAGCCCAACCCCCGCATCGCCGACGTCACTTTCACCTCCAAAAAGGAGGTCGAACTCGCACGGCACGACAACCTCGTGGTCACGCAACAGGCCGCCGAACCGATCGAGGAGAACACCCGCGGCGGCGACTCGATCGCCCTGCTGGCCATCGCCCGTACGCTCGAAACCATCGCAAGCTGGGAAAACGGCGAACGCATGGACAACTGGGACAACGTGATCCTCTGGGAAGAGGGCATGGAGGGGTACACGCCCGAAAAGAAGGGCCGCGTGAAATACGCCCGGTTCTTCATGTTCAACACCAAAGAGGAGCTGCCTTTCGAGGTGCAGTACCTGACGGCCGCCGACGAGCTGAGCTTCTACAGCAACGTCAACGCCTTCCTCAAGGACCTCACCACCGGCGAGTACATCACCAAGCTCACGCAGCTGCGCCGGCTCACCATCTCGGCCTACGGTCTGGTATCGCTGGACAAGAACTTCACGGCGCTCAAGAATCTCGAATACCTCGACCTGAGCAGCAACAACTTCCAGAAGGTTCCCGAAGAGATCAACCCGACGAACTTCCCGAAGCTCCGGACGCTGAACATGGGCGCCAACACGCGCAAGAACATCTATGACCTGAGCAACACCATCGAAACCAACTACGGCGGCCTTGTCGAAGAACAGGGATTCCCGCGCCGCCTGATCGAATGGGACCTCGACACGCTGTTGCTTTCGGTCAACTACCTGCAGGGACCGCTGCCCAAGATGGACGACTGGGAAAAATACACCGAACAGGACATCATTGACGCCGACACGCTGCCCCGCGCGCTGATCGGCACCCCGAAGGTGATGCCGCACACCAAGCGGTTCGCCATCAACCTCAACCGCCTGACCGGCGAACTGCCCGACTGGCTGCTCTACCACCCGGCGCTCGACTGGTGGGTGCCCAGCGTGCTGGTGTTCACGCAGGAGGGCAAGGATGCGACCGGCACGCTGGCAGGATTCACCAACGAACCCGCCAACATGAACTACTACTACGAATTCTACGAGGGCTACAAGAAAGATCCCGGCACAGAAGAAGAGGAGGAGACGACCAAATAATTATGACGATGAAAAACTATCTATACGGCATTCTTGCCACCGCTTTACTGGCATTTACCGCATGTACCAAAGAGGAGCTGTCCGCCCCGGAGCCGGCTCCGGGCCCGGACGTCCCGGCCGAATACCAATCGGGGGAGGTGCTGGTGAAATTCGCACCTTACGTAAGCGACATACTCGACCGGGCGGGCATCACCCGCAGCGGCGGCCCCGCGACCCGTTCGGGCATTCTCTCCGTCGATGAGATTCTGGACATCGTCGGCGGTTATGAGATCGAGCGCGTCTTCCCCGTGGACCCGCGCAACGAGGAGCGCACCCGCGAATCGGAACTGCACCTGTGGTACGTGGTCCGCTTCGGCGAGGAGTTCACCGCCGCCGAGGTCGCCGAGAAACTCTCGGCGCTGGGCGAAGTGCAGCACGTCAGCTTCAACCGCACCATCCACCGCGCCTACAACGCCGGGAAAAAGGCGATGCCCCTCTCCCGCAAGACGCTCGAAGCCATCCAGCACCAGCGCGCGACCCGGACGGGCGAAGCCTCGGCCTATCCCTTCGACGACCTGCTGCTTCCGCAGCAGTGGCACCTCGTGAACCGCGGCAACATGTTCGGCGGGAAATCCATCGTGGACGCCGACGTGCAGTGCGAGCAGGCGTGGGAACTCTCGACGGGCGACGAGTCGATCGTCGTGGCCGTCCTCGACGAGGGCGTGATGATCGAGCACCCCGACCTGAAGAACAACATGTGGGTCAACGAGAACGAAATCTACCGCTCGCACAAGGACAACGACGGCAACGGCTATCAGGGCGACGTCTACGGCTACAACTTCGTCAAGAACACGGGCGTCATCTCATGGGACGACGTCAACGACACCGGCCACGGCACGCATGTGGCGGGCGTAATCGCCGCGCAGAACGACAACGGCATCGGCATCAGCTCGATCGCCGGCGGCCGGGGCAGCATCCCCGGCGCGAAGATCATGTCGTGCCAGATTTTTTCGGGCAGCACGGCCAGCAACGCGCTGGCCACGGTCAAGGCGATCAAATACGCCGCCGACAACGGCGCCGTGATCCTGCAGTGCAGCTGGGGCTACGTTTCGGGACTGGCCAACAGCTACGAATGGGGCGAGCCGGGCTTCAAGACACAGGAAGAGTGGGAGAAAAGCATGCCGCTCGAAAAGGAGGCGCTGGAGTACTTCATACATAACGCAGGCTCGCCCAACGGTCCGATCGAGGGCGGTCTGGCGATCTTCGCCGGCGGCAACGAAACCGCCCCCATGGCCGGATTCCCCGGCGCCGCCGACTTCTGCATCTCCGTCTCCGCAACGGCCGCCGACTACACCCCCGCCGTCTACACCAATTACGGTCCGGGCACCACGATAGCGGCTCCGGGCGGCGATCAGGACTACTATTACGAATACTTCGACGACGACCACAAGCGCGGCGAGATCGGTTGCGTCCTCTCGACGCTGCCCTACAACGTCAGCGAAAGCGGCTACGGATACATGGAGGGCACCTCAATGGCCTGCCCCCACGTTTCGGGCGTCGCGGCGCTGGGACTGTCGTACGCGGCAAAACTGCGCCGCCACTTCACGGCCGACGAATTCAAGGCCCTGCTTTATGAGACCACCACGCCGATCGACGACTACATGAGCGGCATGAAACTCTACTACCGCTACGTCGCCGACGTGGGTCTGAACCAGCCCATGCAGCTCAACAAATCCAACTACCGCGGACAGATGGGCGTCGGTCAGGTGAACGCCGCCAAACTGCTCAACGCCGTTGCCGGCAACGGCACGCAGGTGTCGTTCCCCAACCTCTACATCAACCTCGGCGGCGAAGTGACGGCCATCCCGGCCAACTATTTCCTCGGCGGCGAGACGATGACCTATACGGTCTCGATCTCCGACACGACGGTCGCAACGGCCTCCATCGAGGGCAGGAAACTGACGGTCAAGGGACTCAAGAGCGGCACGACCAAGGCCAGCATCACGTCGAGCGGCAACGAGACGCACACCTTCAACATCACGGTGCGCAAGGTCGCGAACGGCAACGGCTGGCTCTAAACCCGCAACGATGCGCAACACAGCGACGATAACACGCATGCTTCTCTGCTGCGGAGCGTTATGGGCGGCTCTCGCCGCCGCGCCGCTCCGCGCCCAGATCCGCATCGTCCCGCGCGCCAAACTCGACAGTCTGGCCCATCCGGCCACGGCCGCGGGAGGAGCCGAAGCGATGCGTTTCGAACGCACGCTGATCGACGCCGGGCATATCGGCGAGGACGACGTTCCGCCGGTCTACACCTTCCGGTGGCGGAATACGGGCGGCAAGCCGCTGGTCGTCACCCGCGTGCAGACCACCTGCGGCTGCGCCGCGGCGAGCTGGGACAAAAAGCCCGTCGCACCGGGCGGCGAAGGCGCCGTGACGGTGACCTACCGCCCCAAGGGACATCCGGGGGTTTTCGACCGGCGGATTTTCGTCTACACCCAGCTCTCGGACAAGGAGCCTACAGCGATCCTCAGCCTCCGGGGCGCAGTCACGGCCTCGGTGCGCACGGACGACGACTATCCCCATGCGATGGGCGCGCTGCGGCTCAAGCAGCGGACCGTCCGCTTCGGCCGCACGGACAAGGTGCAGAGCGAGCGTATCGAGTGCCTGAATGCGGGCGACAAACCGCTCACCCCGGTCTGCGACGAAGGATTCGCGGCCACCGGCCTGAGCTTCGCCTGCGAACCGGCGACGCTGGCACCCGGCACAAAAGGCGATCTGGTCGTCCGCTTCGACCCGGCCAAAGCCCCGCAGCCGCTCCGGCGGACTCCCCTGCCGGTCGGGGGACCGGACGTGCCGCCGAGCCGGCGCATGCTGTGGATCGAGTTCGGGGAAACAGAATAAGAAACAGGATAAAAACAAGTCATATGAAAAGATTTTTGAGATTTGCGGCCCTTTTGTCGGCCCTCGCGCTACTGGGCGCCTGCGACGACGATATGTACGTAACTCCGCTGGAGGTGACCAACAACAACATCGCGGGTACGTGGCAGCTGGCCGAATGGAACGGCGCGCCGCTCGCCGAAGGCAGCTTCGTCTACATCGAATTCATCCGCAAGGACGCCAAGTACGTCATGTACCAGAACCTCGACAGCTTCGGCACCCGCAAGCTGACGGGCCGCTTCGTCATCGACAACGACGCGGAGCTGGGTGCGGTCATCCGCGGCAGCTACGACTACGGCGCAGGCGACTGGGCGCACCGCTACATCGTGACCGACTTCACCGAGACCTCGATGGTCTGGACGGCCAAGGACGACCGCTCGGACGTGCAGGTCTTCGTGCGCTGCGACGGCATTCCGGACGAAGTCACCGGAGGAAAAACCGAAGAATAAAGGAAATAAAAAGTTCGCGCCGGAAGGCGCCGGAAGGGATGTCCGGACCGGGCATCCCTTTTTCGTCGTCTCGGCCGTCCGGAACGCCCGCGAAGAGCCGCAGGAGAGCCGCAGGAGAGCCGCAGGAGAGCCGCAGGAGAGCCGCAGGAGTTGGCAATGCGCGGAATTTGCACTATCTTGCGCAAAATTACGACGACAATGACACAGGAGCTGCAATTCATACCTTTCGAATCCCGTTCGGACAAAGGCTGGGCCGAAGCGTGGGACCTTTACGAAGAGTCGTTCCCCCGCTGCGAACGCTGGAACGCGCAAGGGTACGACCGGGCGTTCGGCGATCCGCGCTTCGAAGCCGACGGCATCTGGCGCGGCGAAGAGTTCATCGGCATTCTGTTCCACTGGAACGCCGGAGCGTACCGCTACGTCGAGCATCTCGCCGTTTCGCCCGCCCTGCGCGGTCAGAACATGGGTTCGAAGGCGCTCACGGCATTCTGCCGGAAGGTCGGCCGCGTCATTCTGGAGATCGACCCGCCGGTGGACGACATCTCGATCCGCCGCCGGCACTTCTACGAACGGCTGGGCTTCGTCGCCAACCCCTACGAGTACATCCACCCTTCGTTCCGCAAACCCTTCACGCCCCATCAGCTGATCCTGATGAGCTATCCCGGCCCCCTTACATACGACGAAGCCCGCGGCTTCGCGGACTTCGTACGGGAGACGGTGCTCGGCTATTCGGAACACGAAGCCCCCACGCTGCCGAAATTACCGTAAAGCGGAGACTCCGGGCAGCCCTGTTTACAAGATTCCGACCAGATATTTGGTGACGAAATAACCGCCCGCCACCAGCCAGACATACAGCAGGCCCGCCAAGACGAAGGGCTTCGCCCCGGCCTGCCGGAACTTGTCGATACTCGTCTCGGTGCCCAGCGCCGTCATGGCCATCGTCAGCAGGAAGGTATCGGCGTATTCGATCGCGCCGTTGAGCGGAATCTCGCGGACGCTCTCCACGCCGAACAGGTATTGCAGCAGCGAATTGAGGCAGATGATCCCGATAAATCCGAAGGCGAACCACGGCACGGCGATCTTGCTCTTCTCCTTGCAGGCTCCGGAACTCTTCCGGCGGCCCAGCACGAAGCCCATGACGACCAGCACCGGCGCGAGCATCATCACGCGGATCATCTTGGTAATCGTGGCCGTCCCCGCGATTCCCAGCGCATCGGTCGGGTCCATCGCATTGCCGGCTCCGGCCACATGGGCCACTTCATGCAGCGTACTGCCCGTGTAGACGGCCACGCCCGTGTCCGTAAGTCCACCGAGCAGCCCCATCCGGAACATCAGCGGATAGAGGAACATCGAGAGGGTTCCGAAAATCACGACCGTGGAGACAGCGATGGCGGTCTTGTAACCCTCGCACTTCACGACCGGTTCGGCGCCCAGCACGGCCGCCGCGCCGCAGATGGCGCTGCCCGTCGAGGTCATCAGCGCCGTATCGCGGTCGATCTTCAAGAGACGGCCCAGCAGGACTCCCCCGAAAATGGTGACCGTCACGATGACCAGATCGACGGCGACGGCCGGAATGCCGACAGCCGCCACTTCGGTCAGCGTCAGGCGGAATCCGTACAGGACGATGCCCCAGCGCAGCAGCTGCTTGGTGCAGAACTTGATGCCGGGGACCCACGTTTCGGGCAGTTTGTTGCGAAGGCTGTTGGCGTAGAGCATACCCAGCACGATGCCCACGATCAGCGGACTGAACGACAATCTTTTTACGATGGGAAAGCCGGCGATGTAGAAGGCCGCGAACGAAAACAGCGCGATCAGCAGAATTCCGTGCAGGGTGTTCGCCCTGTTACCTTTTTCCAGCATATGCTTGTATTTTTAAAATGGTCACTATAACTTTTTCTTTATTCCGCCGGCAAAGGTCGCATCTTTTAGCGGAATATAAAACAAGAAATCATTATATACCATAACAAAAAGTTATACTGAAGAGCAAACGGGCGGATCGTCTCCGGAAGCGGCGGCACAAAGAAGGGAGGAAACGAAGCCCGGAACCGCAACGCGAGCACGGCGGGAACGGCGGCAGAAACGGCGGCTGCGGAAACGCGGCAGAAATGAGAGCAGAAACGGCGAAGGAATCACGGCAAATACGCTCGTCGAGGCTGCGCCAGAAAGCCCGCCCGGTCAACGGTCGGCCCTTGCGAACTCGATGAACTGCCGGACGAGAGCCGACGGCTCGGCTTCGACGTGCACGAACGCGAAATCGCGCCGCAGGGGAAGGTCTTCGAGGTCGATGATCCGCAGCACGCCGCTGCGCAGCTCGTCCACGACCGAGATCACCGAAACGATGGCCATGGCGTCGCTGTTGCGGACGAAAGCCTTGATCCCCTCGGTCGAGCCCAGCCGCATGACCACGTTGAGCTGCGGAATGCGGATGCCCGCGCGTCCCAGCGCCGCCTTGATGACTTCGAGCGTTCCCGATCCGCCCTCGCGCAACACGAGCGGAATTTCGCGCAGCTCATCGGCCGTTATCGACTCGGTCCGCGAATAGGGACCGCCCGTGCGGGCCACCAGCACCAGCTCGTCGGGAGCGAAAACCGTATAGTGCAGCCCCTGACGGCGGCTCAGGCTCTCGACCATTCCCAAGTCGATGCCGTGCCCGCCGAGCGCCTGCTCGACCTGATCGCTGTTGCCCGACATCATCGCGACCCGAACGCCCGGAAAGCGCGTCGTAAATCTGGCCAGAATCGGCGGCAGGAGGTATTGGGCGATGGTCGTGCTGGCCCCCAGCCGCAATTCGCCCACGGGAGCGTCGGCGCAGAGACTCATTTCGTACTGCATGCGGCGGTAGTCGTCGGCCAGCCGTTCGGCGCAGGCGAGCAGGGTCTCTCCGGCCCCGGTCAGTTCGAGACGGCTGCCGCGGCGCATGAAAAGCTGTACCTTATATTGGGATTCCAACTCGCCGATGTGTTTGCTGACGGCGGGCTGCGAGATGAAAAGCCGTTCGGCCGTCCGGGTGAAGCTGAGCGTCCGGGCCGCCGTAATGAAGACTTTGAGTCGGAAATCGTCCATAACGTTCCAAATTAATGAGACAGCATCTTTTGCGGCAACCGGCGGAATTCACGGCCGGAATTCGGGTGCACGACGGCCCGAAAACCGGGAACCGCAGGCGGCTGCCGCGAGCGCACCGGAACCGCAGCGGCCACAGGGGTCCGGCAGAAGCGATACGGCAGGCCCCGGAAGCCATGCAGCCAAAATCGGGCGGGCAAAAGTCGCTACAAAGGCGATCGGCAGCCAAAAATCCGGTGCAGAAACCGCCGCAAGACAGTTGACAGCCGGAAACCGGGCGGCAGAATCGAGCAGGCGGAAACCGCAGCAAAACGATTGACCGCCGGAAACCGCCACAAGGCGGCAGACCACCGGAAACCGGGCGGGCAAAGTCGCCGCAAGACGATTGACAGCCGAAACCGATCTGCCGAAACCATTGACAACCGGAAATCCGGCCGCAGAGAACTGCCGGAAACCGCCGCAGCATGGCCGCTCCGGCGGATCAGCCGAGATGGCCCTCGTCGGCGAATTCCTTTACAGACTTGATATAGTGTGCGATAGTCTCCTGCATCGAAACGAACGATTTACCTCCGGCGGCGTTCTTATGGCCGCCGCCATTGAAGTACTTGCGGGCGAAGAGATTGACGTCGACATCTCCGCGCGAACGCAAGCTGACGCGGATGAACTTGCGGTGGGCCAGAAACATGGCCGACATCTTCATCTTCTTGACCGTCAGGGCGTAGTTCACGAAGCCCTCGCTGTCCCCCTGCTGGAACTGGAAGCGGCGCATCTCGTTCTCCAGCAGCGACATGTAGGCCACCGTGCCGTCCTGAATAATCTCCATCTTGCGGTTGATGGCATAGCCGAACAGCCGGGCGCGGCCCTCGGTATAGGCGTTGTAGACGTTGTTGTGAATGTCGGGAATGCTGATGCCCGTCCCGACCAGCACGGCCACGGCGCGGAACAGCTCAGGCGTGAGGAACGAATAGGCGAAATTGCCCGTGTCGGTCATGATGCCCACATAGAGCGCTTCGGCCATGCGGCGCGTAACGGCCTGCGCGCCGAACAGCGCTTCGACGATGGAGTAGACCAGAAAGCAGGTGCTCGACGAATCGGGATGCGAGAACGAAAGGTCGAAACCCTCGTCGGGCGAAAGGTGGTGGTCGATCAGCACGCGGCGGGCCGTCGTATTGGCACCGATGGTCTCGCTGAGGATTTCGAGCCGCGAAACGGCGTTGAAATCGAGACAGAAGAGGATGTCCGCATCGGCGATGGCGCGGGCGGCGCGACCTTCGGTGTCGTTCTTGAAGACCACGACCTCCTCGATGCCCTGCATCCAGTCGAGAAAATAGGGGTATTTGTTCGGAACGACGCACGTCACCTCATGTCCCATCGACCGCAGCGCCTCGGCCCATGCCAGCGACGATCCCACGGCGTCGCCGTCGGGATTGGTGTGCGACACGATCACGATCTGCTGATGGGCGGGGGCAAGCAGTTCCCGCAGGCGTTCGAGACGCTCTTTCGATAACTCCATTTCGGCTCTGTTTCGCTAAATGATCTTTGCAAAGATACAAAAAAAGAAGAGATATGCAACCGCGACCGCGGGAACGTACCGAAATAGCACGTTTCCATACTCCGGAAAGCCGGCGGCCGGCGATCCGGTTTCGGGGCGGCGGTTGTCGGTTCGGTATTTTTGCGTAGCTTTGCATACACAAAAAAAACGCATTATGGCTTGTTGTCTTCAGGTGGAGAACCTGACCAAATCGTTCGGCGATCTGGTACTCTTCGAAAATATATCGTTTGCGATCGAGGACGGGCGGCGCGTGGCCCTCGTCGCCAAGAACGGCACCGGAAAAACCACGCTCCTGAACATCATAGCGGGACGAGAGGATCACGACGGCGGCAGCGTCGTACCCCGCCGCGATCTGAGGATCGCCTACCTCGAACAGAGTCCGGTCTATCCGGCGGAGATGACCGTGCTGGAAGCCTGCTTCCTCTCGGAGAATCCGGCGCTGAAGGCCATCGCCGAATACGAACGGGCGATCGAAGAGCCGTCGGGCGAAGGATTGCAGGAGGCGATGGCCCGCATGGACGCGCTCGAAGCGTGGGATTACGAACAGCGGGCCAAGCGGATTCTGTCGCGGCTGAAGATCCGCGACTTCGGACAGCGGGTCGGGACCCTTTCGGGCGGACAGCTCAAGCGCGTGGCGCTGGCCAACGTGCTGATAAGCGAGTCGGACCTGCTGATCCTCGACGAGCCGACCAACCACCTCGACACCGATATGACCGAGTGGCTCGAAGAGTATCTGGCGGCAAGCGGCGCGGGGCTGCTGATGGTGACGCACGACCGCTACTTTCTGGACAAGGTGTGCAGCGACATCCTCGAAATCGAGGACCGGCAGCTATACCACTACGCGGGCAACTACTCCTATTATCTGGAGAAGAAGCAGGAGCGCGAGACGGCGCAGGCGGCCCGGCGGGAGAGCGAAACGAATCTCTACCGCCGCGAGCTGGAGTGGATGCGCCGCCAGCCGCAGGCGCGGGCGACGAAGGCCCGGTCGCGCATCGACGCCTTTCACGAGCTGGAAACGCGCCTGCAATCGACGCGCAGCCGCGGCGAAGTGCGGCTCGACGTCAAGGCGTCGCGGATCGGGACCAAGATATTCGAAGCCAAGGAGGTCGGCAAACGGTTCGGCGAGCTGGTGCTCCTCGACAAATTCAACTACAACTTCACCCGCTACGAGAAACTGGGGATCGTGGGCGACAACGGCTGCGGGAAATCGACGTTCCTCAAACTGCTGACGGGGATCGAACGCCCTGACAGCGGGACGATCGAGGTCGGCGAGACGGTCCGCTTCGGCTATTACAGCCAGCAGGGGCTGGAGTTCGACGAGGGGAAGCGGGTGATCGACGTGGTGACCGAAATCGCCGAACAGATCGACTTGGGCGACGGACGGCGCATGAGCGCGTCGCAGTTCCTGCAGCACTTCCTCTTCACGCCCGAAACGCAGTACAGCTTCGTGGCGCGGCTCAGCGGCGGCGAACGGCGGCGGCTGTATCTCTGCACGGTGCTGATGCGCAACCCCAATTTCCTGATTCTGGACGAGCCGACGAACGATCTGGACATCGTGACGCTCGGCATTCTGGAGGAGTATCTGCGCGCATTCAAGGGGTGTGTGATCGTAGTGTCGCACGACCGCTATTTCGTAGACAAGGTGGCCGACCACCTGCTGGTCTTCTGCGGCGGGGGCGAGATCAAGGATTTCACGGGCACCTACTCGGAATACGTGGCGTGGAAACGCGAATACGAAGCCGCACGCCACGCGCAGGAGGCGCAGGCGCGGCCCAAACCGCAGGCGGTGCGGACGCAGGCGGCGGAGACGGCGCCGCGCAAACTCTCGTACAACGAAAAGCGCGAGCTGGAGACGCTGGAGCGGGAGATTCTGGCGCTGGAAGCCGAAAAAGCGGCGCTGGAGGAGTCGCTTTCGTCGGGTTCGCTCGGAGTGGACGAGCTGACGGCCCAGTCGCAGCGTATCGCAGAGCTGATCGGGCTGATCGACGAAAAGACGATGCGCTGGCTCCTTCTGAGCGAGCGGTAGTCGCCGGACGCAGAACGAAAAGCCGGGAAAACAGAGAACAGGCTAACAGAGCGGAAAAAACGGGCAGGCGGAAGAGCGGAAAACCGAGACGGGAGAAAAGCGAGAAACCGACCGCGGCCGGGAAAGCGGGGAACCGGAGGGGAACAGAAAAGCGCAAAAGGACGGATGCCGCCGGAAAGACGGAAAACCGAAGCGAAAGAGACCGGACGACTTATAAACGACAACGGCGGAGCATTCGTCTCCGCCGTTGTCGTCTTATTCGGGTTCGGCTGTCGGATTTGACCGCCGGATTATTCGAGATTGAGCAGCGTCCGGTTTTCGAGGACCGTTTGCTGGGCTACGCGCTGGAGGTATTCGGCCTGTTCGGGCGGAAGACCCATCGTGCAGTCGGTCTGGTAGGGTTTGCCGTAGATGGTCGTGAAGATCACGTTGGCCGCGAGGTAGCTGCCCGGCAGCGCGGGGTGGAAACAATCCTGCGCATAGAGCACGCAGTCGGGACGTTCGGCCCGCACGCGGCGCCACGCCATGCCCACAGGGGCGCACCACGCGTCGTTGTCATAGGCCATTTCGAGGTAGCTCGTAATCAGCCGCTCCTGCATGGTCTCGTAGCGGTTGATGGGCGGATATTCCGGAATCGGAAAGCGGTTGCCGTTCTTGTGGCCCCACGTCATGTAGAAAATCACACGGGCGTCGGGTGAACCCGCATGCACGAGGCTGTCGAGCGTGCGGGCCTGCGGATAGACCTCGCGGGCGACCTGCCGCGTCGGCATGGCGGGCGCGGAGCTTTGCTCCTGCAGGACGACGTAGTCCCAGCCGCCGGCGGCCAGCGCCTTCAGCAGTTTCTGATTCGTCAGGTGACCGGAGAAGCGTTCGCCGCCTTTGAGGAAGCGCGTGCAGGAGACCTTCACCTTCTGCGTCGCGGCGATCTGCTGCACGATGGCCGGCATGTCGTTGTAATAGGTATAGCTGTTGCCGACCCAGAGTACGCGCAGCGAATCGGCGTCTTTGGCCTGCCCGGCGAGGGGCAGCAGCAGGAACAACAGAATACGGAAGAGGTTTTTTGTCATATCGTTGAAGTTTTTAGGGTTTTCGGTCGGTGGTTCAGCCCTTCGGGGCCTTATGGTCGGCGGCGTATTTGCGGCACCACACGGCGATGCCGCACTCGCCGCACTTCGGGGCGCGGGCCGTGCAGACATAGCGGCCGTGGAGAATGAGCCAGTGATGGGCCACCGGCAGCAGGTGCGGCGGAATGTTCTTTTCGAGTGTCAGCTCGGTCTGAAGGGGCGTTTTGGAGTTGGTTGTCAGGCCGATGCGGTTCGAGACGCGGAAGACGTGCGTATCGACCGGCATCACCTCCTTCTGCCACAACACCGCGCCCAGCACGTTGGCCGTCTTGCGGCCCACGCCCGGCAGGCGCTGCATCTGCTGCAGATCGCTCGGCACCTCGCCGCCGAACTCCGAACAGAGCATGCGGGCCATGCCCGCGAGGTTGCGGGCCTTGTTGTTGGGATAGGAGATGCTCTTGATATAGGGGTAAATATCCTCGGCCGTGGCCGCGGCCATATCGAAGGGCGTAGGAAACGCCTCGAACAGCGCGGGAGTGGTCATGTTGACCCGTTTGTCGGTGCACTGCGCCGAAAGGATCACCGCCACCAGCAGCTGGTAGGGATCGGTGTAGTGCAGTTCGCTCTCGGCCACGGGCATATGCTCCGAGAACCATGCGATTACGCCGTCGTAACGTTGTTTGGTCGTCATAAATGCTGTTTTTTACGTCGAAAAAGAATTTTCTTCACCAGAAAAATAGCCCCCTCCGGGCAGAAGACGAGTCGCGGCGTCCGCCGCAGATCGGCCCACCAGCGCGCGAGGTATTCGCCGACTCCCGCCCCTTTCCACGAGAGCAGCCAGAGTCCCACCACATGACGGCGGCGCAGAATGCGGAAGCGGTTGCGCGAAGCCGTGAAGCGTTCGTCGAACCAGAGGCTGGTCTCCATCGCCGAATCGCGGCTCGCAAGGCGTCCCCTGTAGGAATCTCCGTGGCTCACGCTCCCGACCATGCGCCGGTGCACGGCCGTCACGCGGTCTATGAAGCGTATTCGGGAACGGCAGGCGAACCACAGCCACATGGGCCAGTCGTCGGTCAGCCATTCGGGATGCTCCTCAGGGCGGATCTCGGCATAGTAGGCCGCGATCAGCTCACGGCGGGCCAGCGCCGTGCAGTTGGGGACCGAAATGCCGAGCAGCATCTGCTCGAAATCGGTATAGTGCCGGTCGGGATCGGATTTCAGGGTCCCTTCCGCCTGCCAGTATTCGTCTGCGCCCGTATAACACATGCCGCAGCCGGGATCGGACTCCATCAGATCGGCCTGCATCTGCAGCTTGCAGAGGTCGGTCCACCAGTCGTCTCCGTCGCAGTAGGCCACGTATTTCCCGCGGCAGGCGTCGAACGTGCGGCGGTAGTTGGCCCGCCAGCCGACGTTGCGGGCGCCCGTCACCAGCCGCACGCGGCCGGGGTATTTCGCAGCGTATTCGCGGCAGAGCTCCGCCGTGCCGTCCGTACTGCAATCCTCGCCCAGCACCAGTTCGACGCCGAACGAGGTCTGCTGGGAGAGCACGCTCTCGATGGCCTGACGCAGGTAGGGCGCGTGGTTATAGGTGGTCATGCAGACTGAAATGAGGGGGGGGGAAGTTTCCATCATCTCTACAGTTTGGTCAGCTTGGCGAATTTGGCCAGCAGGGTTTTCTCGCCCACGCTGTCGAAGGCCACGACCAGTTTGTGGTCGGTGGCGAGGGTCTCGATGCGCTGGACGATGCCGACGCCGAATTTGGGATGTTCGACGCGCTGGCCCACGGTGTAGTCGCCGCTGACGGGCATCGACGGCCCTACGGGCACGCCGCCGTCGACCGCCTGCCGCACGCCCACGCGGCGCATGCCGTCGGTCGAGAGGCGCGGCGTCTGGACGAGGGCCGGATCGGGTCTGCCCGCAGGGCGCGCGCCCTGCGGAGCCGCTGCGCGGGCGAAGCGCCGGGCGGGACCGGACTGGCCGTCGGCGGAACGCCCGCCGAAACTGCCGCCGCTGCCCCGGCCGCCGAAGCCGCCCTGCTGGCCGCCGAAGCCGCCCTGCTGACCGCCGTTATTGCCGCCTGCACGGTCGGCCTGCCGTTTCTGCTGGAAGCGGTAGTCGAAGCGGCGGCGCAGTTCGTCGATGGCCGAGGGGCCTTCGCCGTCCTGCGGGCGGCGCGGACGCTCCTCGCCGGCGTCGAAGTCGGCGCGGACATATTTGGGGTCGATCTCGCGCAGGAAACAGCTCGGACGCGAGAACTCCATATTGCCCCACTTGAAGCGCATCTCGGCATAGGAGATCGTCGCCTCGACCTTGGCGCGCGTCAGGGCCACATAGAACAGGCGGCGCTCCTCCTCGATGCCGTCGGGCGACTCGGCGGCCCGCTGCGAGGGGAAAAGGTTCTCTTCCAGACCGACGATATAGACGTATTTGTATTCGAGCCCCTTGGCCGAATGGACGGTCATGAGCGTCACCTTGTTGCGATCCTCAGGATCGTCCTTGTCCATGTCGGTCATCAGCATGACGTTCTGCAGCCACTCGTCGATGGTCGCCTCCTCGTCCTCCCGCCGTTCGCCGCTGCGGATCTCGGCGTCGCGCTGCTCCTTGAAGAGCTGCATCGAGTTGAGCAGCTCCTCGATATTGTCCAGCGCCGAGGTCGCCTCAGGGGTATTTTCGGTGCGGTAGGCGGCGATGATGCCCGAACGGGTGGCGATCTCCAGACCGAAGTCGTAAAGGCTCTTTTCGTTGCGGGCCAGAGACAGGCCGCGGATCATGGCGACGAAATCCGACACCTTGCGGGCGATGGTCTTCTGCACGGGATCGGCGGCGGGTTCGGCGACCAGCGTATCGACCGCCTCCCACATCGAGACGCCGCGCCCGGCGGCCAGCTCGGCGATGCGCTGGACGGTCGTGTCGCCGATGCCGCGCGCGGGATAGTTGACGATGCGTTTGAACGCCTCGTCGTCGCGCGGATTGATAACCAGCCGGATATAGGCCAGCATGTCCTTGACCTCCTTGTGGTCGTAGAACGAACTGCCCTTGTAGATGCGGTAGGGAACGCCCCGGCGGCGGAGGTTGTCCTCCAGCACGGCCGACTGGCTGTTGGTGCGGTAGAGAATCACCGCCTCGGACCACTCGTCGCCCGTCTGGCGGATCTTGTCGCGCAGGTCGGAGACGACCATTTCGGCCTCCTCGCGGTCGGTATAGGCCTTGAGAATGCGGATCGGCTCGCCCTTGTCGCCCTCCGAGAAGCAGTGTTTCTCCATGCGTTTGGAGTTGCGGACGATCACCGAGTTGGCCGCATCGACGATGGTGCGGGTCGAGCGGTAGTTCTGCTCCAGCTTGAAGACCATGGCGTCGGGAAAATCCTTCTGGAACGAGAGGATATTCTCGATCTTGGCCCCGCGGAAGGAGTAGATCGACTGCGCGTCGTCGCCCACGACGCAGACCTTCGAATGCAGCTGCGAGAGACGGCGGATGATGACGTACTGGGCATAGTTGGTGTCCTGATACTCGTCCACCAGAATATATTTGAACTGCTCCTGATAACGCGCCAGCACGTCGGGAGCGTCGCGCAGCAGGATGTTGGTCTGCAGCAGCAGGTCGTCGAAATCCATCGCGCCGTTGCGCTTGCAGCGCTGGCAATAGATGTTGTAGATGTTGCCGAATTCGGGAATCTGCGCCTGACGGTCCTCGGCGGCGTAGACCGAATTGGCGAGGTAGGCGCCGGGGGTCACCAGACAGTTTTTGGCATAGGATATGCGCGAAGCCAAGAGGTTGGGCTTGTATTTCTCGTCCGGAAGGTTCAGCTCGCGGACGATGGTCTTCAGCAGGTTCTTGCAGTCCGAAGGTTCGTAGATGGTGAACGAATCGGGGAAACCGATGCGGTCGGCGTTCTCGCGCAGGATACGCGAAAAAACCGAGTGGAAGGTTCCCATGCGGATATAGCGGCTGCGGTTGTCGGGGATCATCTGCGCGATGCGTTCGCGCATCTGCTCGGCGGCCTTGTTGGTAAAGGTGAGCGCGAGGATGTTGAAGGGAGCCACGCCCTGCTCGATCATATAGGCGATGCGCGAGGTCAGCACCCGCGTTTTGCCCGAACCCGCGCCCGCGATAATAAGCGACGGGGCGTCGTAATTCACGACGGCGGCGCGCTGAGCGGGGTTCAGACCTTGTAAAATAGGTGATTCTTTGGATTCCATGACGGCAAAGTTAATAAGAATTGAATAAGTTTTTTTCAAAGAAAATAATATCTTTGCATTGCAAACGTTAAAAAACTAAATCCGACGGCAATACAGCGAGGTTTTCGCCGTGCAGGCGCAAAGGCTGCGGGCAGAATGTGCGGGGCCGGATTTGTCGGGCAGAGTGTGCGGAACCGAGTTTGTCGGCAGAATGTGCAGAGCCGGAGTTTTCGGGCTGAGCATGCAGGCCGAATATGCGGAACCGGATTTGTCGGCAGAGCATGCGGGGCCGGATTTGCCGGACAAAGTATGCCGGACCAAACATGCCGGACCAAACATGCCGGACCAAACATGCCGGACGCGGAAAAGAGGAATGAAATTCAACAATATAAAACAATGAGCGAAGTCATCAACATCAAGGAACTCAACGAGCGCATCGAACGCGAAAGCGTCTTCGTGGATACGCTCCGTACGGAAATGGGCAAGGTCATCATCGGCCAGAGCCATCTGGTAGACACGCTGCTGATCGGCCTGCTGTCGAACGGCCATATTCTGCTGGAAGGCGTGCCGGGACTGGCCAAGACGCTGGCCATCACTACGCTGGCGAAGGCCGTGGACGCCGCCTTCTCGCGCATACAGTTCACCCCCGACCTACTGCCGGCCGACCTGATCGGTACGCTGATCTACTCGCAGAAGAACGAGGAGTTCGTCGTCAAGAAAGGCCCCGTATTCGCCAACTTCGTGCTGGCGGACGAAATCAACCGCTCCCCGGCCAAGGTGCAGTCGGCACTGCTGGAGGCCATGCAGGAGCGTCAGGTGACCATCGGCGACAACACCTATTCGCTGCCGCAGCCCTTTCTGGTGCTGGCCACGCAGAACCCGCTGGAGCAGGAGGGAACCTACCCGCTGCCCGAAGCGCAGGTGGACCGTTTCATGCTCAAAGCCAAAATATCCTACCCCAAGAAGCAGGAGGAGCGCGACATCGTACGCATGAACCTCGCCGGGGGAGGACTCCCCGCCGTCAACAAGGTCATCTCGCCCGAAGACATCGTCAAGGCCCGCAAGGTCGTGGAGGACGTCTACATGGACGAGAAGATCGAGAAATACATCATCGACATCATCTTCGCCACGCGCGAGCCGGCGGAGTACAACCTCCAGAAGCTCCAGAACCTGATCGCATACGGCGGTTCGCCCCGTGCGTCGATCTCGCTGGCCAAGGCCGCACGCGCCTACGCCTTCATCCGCCGCCGCGGGTACGTCATTCCCGAAGACGTGCGCGCCGTATGCCACGACGTGCTGCGCCACCGCATAGGCCTGACGTACGAAGCCGAGGCCGAGAACATCACCTCGGAGGAGATCATCACCGACATTCTCAACAACGTAATCGTACCCTAACGATGCAGCAGACCGAGAACGATATTCTGAAACGCGTCCGTAAGATCGAGATCAAGACCCGCGGTCTTTCGAACGAGATCTTCGCCGGAAAGTACCATACGGCTTTCCGCGGACGGGGCATGTCGTTTTCCGAAGTCAGGGAGTACCGCGCGGGCGACGACGTAAGGGACATCGACTGGAACGTGACGGCCCGGTCGCGCAAACCCCACATCAAAATCTACGAGGAGGAGCGCGAACTGACGATGATGCTTCTGGTGGACGTCTCCGCATCGCGCATGTTCGGATCGACGGACCGCCTGAAGAAGAACATCATCACCGAAATCGCCGCCGTGCTGGCCTTCTCGGCCGCGCAGAACAACGACAAGGTGGGCTGCATCTTCTTCTCGGACAAGGTCGAGAAGTTCATCCCCCCGAAGAAGGGGCGCAGCCACATCCTGATGATCATCCGCGAGCTGGTGGGCTTCCGGCCCGAATCGACCGGCACGAAGCTTTCGGAGCCGGTGCGGTTTCTGACCAACGTCAACAAGAAACGCTGCACGACCTTCATCCTCTCGGACTTCATGGATTCGTCGAAGGACAAGGCCGCGCTGGACGACGCGCTGAAGATCGCCGGGGGCAAGCACGATCTGGTGGGCATCCGCGTATACGATCCCCGCGAGACGGAGCTGCCCGACGTGGGCATCGTCGAGCTGAAGGACGCCGAGAGCGGCCGCAAGGTATGGGTGGACACCTCGTCGCGGGCCGTGCGGGAGCACTACGCCCGGACGTGGGAGCGACGCAGCGCCGAGATCGACTCGACGCTCAAGCACAACCGCATCGATTCGACGATGATCTCGACCGACGGCGATTACGTGGCCGAACTGTTAAAACTGTTCAAACAGCGATGAAACGACTTTTTGCAATAGCACTGCTCCTTGCGGGCGCGGCCGTCCGGGCGCAGAACGCACCGACGGTCACGGCGCGCATCGAGCCGGACAGCATCATGATCGGCGACCGGTTCGACCTGACGGTCGAGGTGGACAAGGATCTGGTGCAGGTGGTGCAGTTCCCGGAATTCGAAAACAAGGAGGGAAGTCCCCTCGAACTGGTCAAGGACCACCCGATCGACACGCTCGAACGCGACGGACGCCACCTCAGGCTGCGCAAGCGCTACACGCTGGCGGCGTTCGAGGAGGGCAAGTGGAACCTCGGACTGCCGGCCGTGCTGTATGCCGACAAGAACATCGTCGATACGCTCCGGGCGCGCGACTCGCTCTATCTGGAGGTGGCCACGTTCCAGATCGACTCGACCTCGCAGTCGATCTACGACCTGAAACCCCAGCGCAACCTGCCGTTCCGCTTCGCGGAGGTCAGCGGATACGCCAAATGGGGCGTGCTGGCCCTGCTGCTGGCGCTGGTGGCGCTCTATGCGCTCAAGCGCATTCTGGCCCGTTACGGCAAGGGGCTGGGCGACCTGTTCAAGCCCGCGCCGCCGCAGCCGCCCCACGTGGTGGCGATCAAGGCCCTCGAAGCGCTGCACAACCAGAAACTATGGCAGAACAACAGGCACAAGCAGTATTATTCGGGACTGACGGACATCCTGCGCACCTACATCGCGGCGCGCTGGGGCGTGGGCGCCATGGAGATGACCTCCGACGAGATCATCGAGGCGATGCGCAGCGAAGAGCTGCCCGACAAGGCCCGGATGGACCTTACGGCGATCCTGCGCGACGCCGATCTGGTGAAGTTCGCCAAGGCGACGCCCGACGGCGAGCAGAACGAAGCCGACTACCTGAAGGCGTTCTATTTCGTCGAGGAGACCAAGCTCGTCGTCGAAGAGGAGGAGCCGGAGCAACCGGACCCGATGCAAAACCAAAATGCGTAACAAGATGTACAGACTCCTATATATCGTATTTCTCTTTGCCGCCCTCGGCGCTTCGGCGCAGGACATGCCCGAACGCAGCGAGGTGCGCCGCGGCAACCGGCAGTACAACAAGGGCAATTACGAAAAGAGCATCGAGCGTTACGAGCGGGCTTTGGAGGCCGCACCCGAATCGTTCGAGGCCCGTTACAACCTCGGAAACGCGCTCTACAAGGCCGAACGGTTCGACAAGGCCGAGCAGACCATGCGGCAGGCGGCGGCCGATACGCTGCGCACGGACGACGAGCGCGCCCAAGCCTTCTACAACCTCGGAAACGCGCAGTTCAAGCAGCAGAAATACAAGGAAGCGCTCGAAAGCTACAAGCAGTCGCTGCGGCTGAATCCCTCTGATCAGGAGGCCAAATACAACTACGCCTACACCAAGCGTCTGATCGACGACGACGAGAACGGCGGCGGTGGCGGCGGCGACGACAAGAATCAAGACCAAAACAAGGAGCAGCAGGGCGGTCAGGACCGGCAGAACGGCGATCAGCAGAAAGACGACCAACAGAAGGACGACAAGGGGCAGGGCGACGACAAGGAGCAGCAGGGCGACCCGCAGCAGAACCCCGCGCAGCCCGACAAGGAGCAGGAAGGCGATCAGCAGGGAGAGCCGCAGCCCGTTCCGGCCGGCATTTCGCCGCAGGAGCAGGAGCAGATGCTCGACGCCATTCAGGCGCAGGAGGACCGCACGCAGGACAAACTCAAGGAGAAGCAGGGCGTCGTGGTGCGCGGATCGAAAAACTGGTAAAAAAGAGGAACTATGCATTTCGCATCACCATATTATCTGTGGCTGTTGTCGGCGCTCGTGCCGATGATCGCCTACTACGTGTGGCGTACGCTGCAGGGCGGCGCGTCGATCCAGATTTCGAGCGTCGAAGGGGTCGTGCGCGCGCCGAAGACCGTACGCTACTGGCTGCGGCATCTGCCGTTCGTACTGCGGCTGGCGGCGCTGGCCCTGCTGATCGTGGCGCTGGCGCGCCCGCAGGACGTCGAGCGTCTTTCGCGCACGAACACCGAGGGTATCGACATCATGCTGGCCATCGACGTTTCGGGTTCGATGCTGGCACGGGACTTCCGCCCCGACCGCATCACGGCGGCCAAGGAGGTGGCCGGATCGTTCATCGCGGACCGTTACGGCGACCGCATCGGACTGGTAGCCTTCGCGGGCGAAGCCTTCACACAAAGCCCGCTGACGACGGATCAGGGAACGCTCCAGACGCTGCTGGCACGCATCCGCAGCGGACTGATCGAGGACGGCACGGCCATCGGCAACGGACTGGCCACGGCGATAAACCGCCTGCGCGAGAGCGAAGCCAAGTCGAAGGTCATCATCCTGCTGACCGACGGCGTGAACAACCGCGGCGAGATCGCGCCCCAGACGGCGGCCGAGATCGCCAAAGCGCAGGGCATCCGCGTCTACACCATCGGCGTCGGCACCGAGGGCATGGCCCCCTACCCCGCCGTGGACATCTACGGCACGCCGACCGGAGGAACCGTCATGGCGAAGGTCGAGATCGACGAGAAAACCCTCAGGTCGATCGCCGAGCAGACCGGCGGACAATATTTCCGCGCCACGGACAAGGCCAAGCTCAAGGCCATTTACGACCAGATCAACCAACTGGAAAAGAGCAAGGTGGAAGTTACGGAACACGTCACCTACCACGAGCAGTTCCTGCTCTGGGCGCTGGCGGGTCTGGGGCTGCTCGTGCTGGAGTTCCTGTTCTCGAATCTGGTGCTGAAAAGAATACCGTAAAACGTAATTTGCAATGTTTAGATTCGCAAATCCGCAATATTTCTGGCTGCTGCCGGTCATACCCGCGCTGATCCTGCTCTTCTGGCTGGCGGCGCGCAACCGCCGCAGGCGGCTGGAGCGCTTCGGGCGCATGCAGGTATTGGAAGAGCTGATGCCCGAAGTATCGACCGGGCGCGTGACGCTCAAATTCATCCTCTTCTGCGCAGCGGTCACGCTGCTCATACTGGCGGCGGCACGCCCGCAGTTCGGGTCGAAACTCCGCGAAGAGAAGACGCAGGGCGTCGAGATGATGCTGGCCGTAGACGTCTCGAACTCGATGCTGGCCGAAGATTTCGAACCCAACCGGCTGGAGAGGACCAAATACGCCATCAACAAGCTCTTCGACGGTCTGCATCAGGACCGTGTCGGGCTGATCGTCTTCGCCGGGGAGCCGAAGGTGCAGCTGCCGATCACCTCGGACTACCGCATGGCCAAGGCCTTCGCCAAGCGCATCGACCCGTCGCTGGTGCCGGTGCAGGGCACGGCCATCGGCAAGGCGCTGTCGCAGGCCCTGATGTCGTTTTCGGGCGAAACCGAGGAAAATCACAGCCGCGTCGTCATCCTCATCACCGACGGAGAGAACCACGAGGACGACGCACTGGCGGCCGCACGGCGCGCCGCGGAGATGGGCATACGGATTTACACCATCGGCATCGGCACGCCCGAAGGCGCCCCGATTCAGATCGGCGGCGAATTCATCAAGGACGAGAAGGGCGACATGGTCGTTTCGAAGCTCAACGAGGAGATGCTGGCCCAGATCGCCGACATCACGGGCGGCGCCTATGTCCGTTCGAGCAAGCAGTCGATCGGTCTCGACGAGATCGTGAAGAGCATCAACGAAATGGAGCAGAGCGAGTTGTCGGTGATGCGCTTCGAAGAGTTCAACGAACAGTACCAATACCTGCTGCTCGCGGCAATCGTGTTGCTGCTGGCGGAGTTCCTGCTGCTCGACCGCCGCAATCCGCTGCTGGCGCACCTCAACATCTTCAGGGAATAACTTACTTCGGAAAGAATTTTATCCGTAAAAAATACGGTAAAGGGGGAGACGATGATGCGTCTCCCCCTTTGCCGTTTGCCGCATTCGGAGCAATAAAAGACAAACGAAATCCCGTATGGTGCGAAGGCTCGCCGTGTCAATATTTAACAATAAAACAAACAGGCAAGAGACTTTACATCACCCGCTGCACCCCCGGATCACCCCCTTCAGAAGAGCTTGCAAGGCAACTTTAAACAAAAAATCCGGAGAAAATGCAGCAGAAATCATCAATTTTACTATATTTGAAGCGATCACTCAGTTCTTTTAAACCAATTTCTTTAAAAGCCTTGCCATGAAAAAAATTCTTCTGATGATTGTGCCGCTAATGGCACTGATCGGATGTTCGTACGACGATACGGACATCCAAAAACGGTTGGACGACCTCGACGGTCAGCTCACCGAACTGCAGGCGCTCGTCAAGGCGCTCAACTCCGACGTCACAACACTCAAGGAGCTTGTCGCCGGGAAACGGTTCATCTCGGACGTACAGCCCGGTGAAGACGGCGGCTACGTCATCACGCTGGTCACCGCGGCCGGCGAGACCTCGACGATCACCATCAGCGACGGAAAAGACGGGACTTCGTCGGTCATCGGGGTGAAACAGGATTCCGACGGTGTCTACTACTGGACGCTCAACGGCGACTTTATCCTCGACAACGGCAAAAAACTTCCCGTATCGGGCGTCACCCCCGAATTCAAGATCGAAAACAGCCATTGGTGGGTATCCTACGACAACGGCGCGACGTGGACCGACTGCGGACAGGCCCAGACGGACCAGAATCTGTTCAAGTCTGTCGCCACGAGCGAGGACGGCAAGCTGGTTTACCTGACGCTGGCCGACGGAACGGTGCTGACGTTCGAGTTGTACGTGCAGTTCGGCATCGCGTTCGACACCGCCTCGGCGACGATCCGCGTGGGCGAAACGGCGGAAATTCCCTTCACGCTGACCGGAGCCGACGCCAAAACCGACATTCAGGCCCTCGCTGACGGCGCATGGAAGGCCGAAGTGAAACGCACGGGCAACGAAGGCGGAACGATCGCCGTGACGGCTCCCGGCAACAGCTCGACCGGCAAGGTCATCGTGCTGGTCAGCGACGGCGACGCCAAGACGCTGATGCGCACGCTGACATTCGTGTCGGGCGTGCTGAACGTCTCGACCTCCTCGAAGGAGGCGACGGCCGCAGGAGGCCCCGTAACGGTCGAGGTGGAGACCGATCTGGATTACACGGTAGCGATTCCCGAAGCCGCGAAAGCATGGATTACGCTGGCAGAAACGAGGGGGGGGGAGATTCGGACCGAAACCCTGACCTTTAACGTCGCGGCCAACACGGAAACCCAGTCCCGCAGCGCCAACATCGAGCTGGTGGCGGGAGAGACGGTGATCGAAACCATCCTGATCTATCAGGAAGCCTATTACGACCCGGCCCAGATGGTGCTCAAGGTCGAAGCGAAGGAATACAGCAGCAGCGCCTACAACAACAAGGTCTACCTGCCCCTCTACGGCGCCGTGGACGTCACGGTCAACTGGGGCGACGGCCAGAGCGAGCCGGTCGCAGCCACGATCTCGACCGCGGCCGCGATGGTGAACCACACCTACGCCGAATCCGGCATCTATTACGTAACCATAAGCGGAACCACGGAGAAACTCTCCGGAAGACTCACCAACAAAACCGTGGCTCCCGCCATTCTCGAAGTCAGACAATGGGGCAAACTCGGCATGACGACGCTGGATTACGCCTTCGCGAACACCTCGCTCGTAACCGTGCCCCAGCCCGAAGAGGACGCCTTCGCCGCCGTCACTTCGGTCGAAAACATGTTCTCAGGGTGTACGAAGCTCGAAACCGTGCCCGAAGGACTGCTGGCCGGCGCGCCCGAAATCACCTCGGTCGCCTCGATGTTCTACAACTGCACGGCGCTAAAGAGCGTCCCGGAAAAACTCTTCGAAAAGACGACAAAAGCCACCTCGGCATCCGGCCTGTTCAGCGGCTGCAAGGCGCTGGAAAGCGTTCCGGCAGGACTGCTGGCCGACATGCCCGCCCTGACCAACCTCGGAAGCATCTTCAACAACTGCGCATCGCTCAAGAGCGTTCCCGAAACATTCTTCGCCAACCAGACGGAAGCGAACAGCCTCACGTCGGGATTCTTCGGCTGCGCGGCGCTCGAAACCCTGCCCGCAGAGCTGTTCCAGAACATGACCAAGCTCACCAACGTCGCGTCGCTGTTCAAAGGGTGTGCAAACCTCAAATCACTCCCCGAAGGGCTGTTCGACACCCTCACGGAAGCGACGAACATGAACAGTCTGTTCAGCGGCTGCAAGACGCTGGAGACCATTCCCGTCGATATTTTCAAGAACATGACCAAAATCACCACGGCCAGCTATCTCTATGAAGGGTGTATCAAACTGACCGAATTCCCTTCGCTGAAGCACTGCGTCGCGCTGAAAACGATTCCCGCGCTCTGGAAAGACTGCACGCAGCTGGAAACGGCGCCTGCGGACTACTTCCCGGAAAGCGTGAAAAACGGCACGTCCGCCGCTTACCTGTTCAGCGGCTGTACGTCGCTCAAGACCGTTCCCGAAGACATGTTCCGCCATTTCGAAGGTACGACCATCATCAGCGAAATGTTCCTCAACTGCACGTCGCTCGAATCGCTGCCCGTAACCATTTTCGACAGCATGAAAAAAATCTCGACGGCGAGCAAAACCTTCAGCGGCTGCACCGCCTTCACCGGCGAATCGCCCTACACGATGGTGCAGGACGGCGAGCAGCAGGTCAAGGTGCACCTCTACGAACGCACGAATTACCCCGACATCTTCGGCGCCAAGATCTTCACCTCGGCCAGCAGTTACAAGGATACCTTCAAGGGCTGTACGCAGATGGCCGATTACGCCGATATTCCGATCCCGTGGGGCGGCATCAGCGACGGCACGAAGGCCAAGCCGACGCTCACGCTGACGGCTGCGCCCGCCGAAGGCAAGGAGTACTTCCAGCTGTCGGGCACCGTCAAGAGTACGGAGATGAAATCGGGAAAGGTTCTCTGCACGACGAAAGCGCTGCTCCCGGAACTGATCGAACAAATGGGCGAGCTTGAAAAAGTGATGAACCGCTACGGCAACCCCATCAGTTCGGCGGCTGTGACGCAGGCGAATTCGGAAACCGGAGCCACGTTCTATTTCAACGTCGATGCTGATACAGAATACATCTTCCTCGCATCGGGCACCAACGCCCACGGCACGACCATCGAACAGACCGAGGTGAAGATCCCGGCCGTACCGACGGGCGAGGCCGACTACGAGCGTTATATAGGCACTTGGACCGTGACCTCGACCTCGTCGGAAATCAACAAACAGCCCCAGACATACACCGTGGAGATCACGCCCTACCGCACCAACGAAAGCTTCAGGGTCAAGGGCTGGGGCATCACCACGCTGGGCGACGACTACCCCTTCCTGCTCAAATACAACGAGGACGGCAACGTCACGATTCCGACGTTCGACCCGCAGGGCATGTACGGCCTGACGGCATACGTATACCTTAGGTATCATTTCAACGATCCCACGCAAACGCCGCCCTACCCGATCTACACCACAGATCAGGAGCTGATCGCGGGCAGTTATGACATAGGCAGTAACTCAGTGCTGTTCGAAGGCCGGAAGTTCACCTATAACGGGACCGAATACACCGTATGCGGCATCGACTACGCCATCTATTCGGGCGGTCAGTATGTCATTTGGCCGGATCTCTTCAAGGCCGGATATACGCTGCAGGATTATGCGATCGGGCCTTACACGATGACCAAAAATTCGGCGTCCGTAACGAAGTCCGAAGTCAAGGCCGAAACCGGCATCGCACCGCTCGCCGGAACGGAGATGCCGAAAGCCGCAACCCCGACGGGCGTACAGCGGCTGATCCGCAAGTAACGACACACTGAAGGTCCTCAGGGACCCGTCAAAAAGAGGGATGCGGCCTGACGGCCGCATCCCTTTTCGCAAAACGGACGCAACGCGACGGTTACTCGACGATGATTTCGTCGGTGAAGATCCAGCCGCCGGGACGGCCGTTGTGACGGGCTTTCAGGCGGACGTAACGCGCCTCGGTCTGGCCCGTCCAGCCGAACTCCCTGTAGCAGTCCTGCTTGAATTCGACCGGAATGTCGTTCCCGACCGTGGCGAGGGGCGTGAAGCGCTCGTTGTCGTCCGAGACCGAAAATTCGACCGCACGGGGCATCCAGATATCGGCGTAGAAGCCCTGCATGAAATCGGCGGCGATGCGCCGCACGGGCTGCCGCTCACCCAGATCGACGACCAGATCGACATCGGTGTCGAGCCAGCCCAGCCAGCGTCGGTCGCCGTAGTTCCAGCCGCCGCGCAGTCCGTCGGTCAGCGAGCCGTCGCCCGCAGCGGCGTATTTGGGACTGTAGGGCGTATGGTAAATCACGGTCTTGCCGGTCGAAAGGCAGCGGAGGGGTTCGAGCGATTCGGGACGCGGCCCCACGGCGTTCTTCTGATCGAAGGGGTGGTATCCGCGCTCCTGAAGCCATGCCACGGCGTCGAGCGCACGGGCATAAAAGTCGTCGTAATCCTTCCTTTCAGGCGCACTCCACCCCACTTCGGCGACGGCCAGCAGGCGCGGCCACATCATATGCTCGGCATGCTCGGCGGTCGGGACGTGCTCGCACCAGAGGTTGCCCTGCACGCCGAGGATCATCGGCACGACCTGAGCGCCGAGCGAATCGGGAGCCGGATCGTAGGAATAGGCCTGTTCGAGGGTCAGGAACGCCGCGGCGGCGACCGGTTCGGTCGTGGGATCGTCCTGACAGAAGTCGAGGTAGCAGTAATTCGAAGGGGTCATGACGGCATGATGTCCGGCGGCGGCAGCGGCGATGCCGCCCTCGGTGCCGCGCCACGACATGACCGTGGCGTCGGGCGCAAGCCCCCCTTCGAGAATCTCGTCCCAGCCCAGCAGGCGGCGGCCCTTGGCGTTGAGGAAGGTCTCGATGCGGCGGATCATGTAGCTTTGCAGCTCATCGACGTCTTTCAGCCCCTCTTTGCGCATCCGCGCGGCGCATTTGGGGCAGGTGCGCCAGCCCTGCTTCGAGGCTTCGTCGCCGCCGATGTGGATATACTCCGAGGGGAAGAGTCCGATCACCTCGGAAAGGACGTTTTCGAGGAATTCGAACGTCTGTTCGTTGCCGATGCAGAAGTCGGAATTGAGATAGGGTTTCCCGCTGCACGAAAGTTCGGGGAAGACGGCCAGCACCTCCTCGCTGTGGCCCGGCATCTCGATTTCGGGGATCACCTCGATATGCAGGGCGCGGGCGTATTCGACCACCTCGCGGATTTCGTCCTGCGTATAGTAGCCGCCATCGGCCGCCGGATCGTCGCGGCGGCAGTAGCGTTTGCCGCCGAAGTTCCACCCCTCCCAGTCGGGATAGGGCCGCCATGCGGCGATGTCGGTAAGGACGGGGTATTTCTTGATCTCGATGCGCCAGCCGGCGCCGTCGGTCAGGTGCCAGTGGAAGCGGTTGAATTTGTAGCGGGCCAAGAGGTCCAGCTGCCGCTTGACGAACTCCTTGTCGCGGAAGTGGCGCGAGACGTCGAGCATGAAGCCCCGGTAGCCGAAGCGCGGAGCGTCCTCGATCACAACGGCCGGAATCCGGCGGCCGTAGCGTTCGGCCAGCTGGCCCAGCGACTGAAGTCCGTAGAAGAGTCCGGCGGCATCGGGCGCCGTGACGGTGATTTTTCCGCGGGCGACGTCGAGGCGGTAGCTTTCGGGCGCGCCGCCCTCGGCAAGCAGCAGGTAGAGAACGGGGATGTCGTCCCCGGCGGCTTCGGCGAAAGAGACGGGGAAAAAGCCGTCGCCGGAGCGCCGCATCCACGCCTCAAGGTCGGCCTTAGCCTGCCCTTCGAGGTTGGTCGCAAAGAGCAGCGTCGAGGGCATCCGGAAGGCGCCGTCGCCCCACGCCACCTGCTGCGGAGCGGGGATAATACCCGTCGAAAGGTCGCCGCGAGAGTTCCCGCATGCCGCGAAAAGCATGCATGCGGCGGTGAAAAGCAAAAGTCGTGGTTTCATCGGTAAGTTTTATGGTGATAAGTTCGGTTCTTCGTACAAAGATAACACAATCCGGCGCCGCGTCAAATAAATTTGCCGCCGCCGGAGAGAGTATCGCCAAGCCGGGATTCATCTCCGCCGGAAGCAAACGGTCCGCCGGGAATAAAAAGCGGAATAAAAAGAAGCCGTGCCCCGGCGGCAGTCTCCTGCACCGGCCGCACGGCTTCCGTTCAGCGGATCGGAACGATATCCGAAAGGCGGATTACATCCACTTGGTGTCCATCATCCTCGGATTGGAGCTGCCGCCCACGGCGTCGTAGCCGTGGCCCGTAAGGTCCTTGACGATGTTGCCGCCGCCGTCCTTGGCCTCCCAAGCGTTCATACGCCAGTAAGCCAGCAGGCCGTCCGATTCCGGATTGACATAATTCATGTTGTTCGATATCTCGGCCTCAGTCAGCGCACGCGTCCAGACCCGGCACTCAGCGACATAACCATTGAGCGGACGTCCACCGCCATAAGAAGCGCCGAGATAAAAACCGCCCGAATTATCGCTCGACAAGTTGATGGTCTCCCCCTGTGTCGCAACACCAGTAACATACACGCCGTCGATAAAAATATCCCAACTCTTCCCCGACCATACGGCAGCTACATGATACCACTTGCCCGTATCAAAAGGTTTAGAGGTCGCAGCAGGCTGATAATCGCCATGGCAGATCTGAAGAACGTTCTTGGGGACCTTCACGTCTCCGAAGCGGACACCGCACTCGCCCTCAATACCCATAATCGAACTAATATAAGGATCATAATTCTGGAATCCGTCCATATAGACACGGGCTTCAAGCGTTATGGCTTTGAGTGCAGCAAGATTGGCGTCTTCCTGAAACGACGGCACTTTATAAATGTTACTTGATCCGAGGTAGATAGCCTTACTGATAACCGGTGTTTTTAATACTATGAAAAGTGTCCGAGAAGGTTCCAAAACGGCAAGACCGCTGTTTTCGATCCGCTCGATGCTCACGGGCATGCAGTAGGTCGTACCCTCCTGAAAGTCATCGAGCGACGTGACGGTAAAATCGACCTCCGAGGAGCGACTGTAACCGGCCGAGATCACCACTTCGTCACCGCTGAGCGTATAACTGTCTGCGGGGGGCACAACATAATTTTTCTGGTATTTGGCATTATACTCCTCCAGCAGGTCGGGGCGCAACGAAATCTTGATTTTGGTATCCTTATTCACAGGCACCGAAGAAGAGACCGAAATCTCCGTTCCGGCCGGGGGCGTATCGATGGTAACCGACTTGGAAACCGTCTTCTGCGCATCGGTCATGTAGGCCACCGGATGGATTTCCGCCGTCTCCTGACAGCCGCAGAGAGCAGCCGCAGCGAGGACGAAGGGGGCGATTAAATATTTCAGTTTCATAACATACATTTTTTTCTGGTTAATAAATCGCTAATTGGCCGGGCCGTAGATTTCGGCTTCGTTCATGCTCGTATGGCCTGTTACACGACCCACGTAAACCCGGATATAGCGGGCTTTGACCGTTCTCTTGAATTTGAACCACTTCCAGTTGTCGGACAGCACCGGAGTGAAGGGAACGCCGGCCGAAAGGCTGTACCAGACATTGCCGTCTTCGCTGTAGGTGAGGTCGGTGCACTGCGGTTCGGAATCCTGATAGTAGATATGCCAGCGCAGGCCGGTCACGTCGTTGACTTCGCCCATGTCGATGGTGAAGTTGCCGCCGTTGCCCCACGAATAGGAAGCGCTGCTTGCATACCAGCAGTTGCCGTCGAGCTTGCCGTCGAACATGGCCGCCTTCTGCGCGGCGGAGTCGCAGTTCCAAACACCGGTGGCGCCGCTCGTCGCAGTACCCTGACAGCAGGTGATCGTCCATGCCGAGGTCGGAGCGATCTTCGAGCCGTCGAGCGTCGTCGCGCCGATTTCGACATCCATCGCGACCTTCGTAACGAAGATATAATGTACGGAGCCCTCCTTGACGGCATATCCGGCATCCGAAATAGGACTGATCACCACCGGAATCAAATAATACCCCTTTTCGATTGACTTAGGATCGAGCGTAATCGTCGCATCGGGAGAGAACACCTGATTTTCGGCGCACTGGATCGGCCCCATCTTAACCAACGACGGATCGACGGTCTCATATTCCGTACCGTTCTTATCGTTATAAACGGCTACGAGCGAATTATCCACACCCAGCGTCAACTGCATACCGCTTACAACGGGACGCGAGAACGACAACGAAACTTTATCCTGCATCGTTCCGGTCACCGAACCATCGTCCTCGACAACGAACGAAAAGTTGGAAGATTGGTTACTCGAAAAAGCCACATCGATAGGCGTTTTCCAGCCTCCGGCAGGATTGGCCATCTGAATCGCATTGCGCATAAATTGGTACGGCATGGCCGAATTACCGTATTCGTACTCCATATGGTATGCACCGAATCCGGCGCCGGCACCCTGCGTGGGATTAAAGGTCGCCATACCGTAAAGAGACGGCATTCTATTACCTTCGCGGTCCGTAAAATCCACACCGCCGGTTTTCCAATAAGACTCAAAATTCTCGGCAAAGATATACTGTTCGGGCTTCCAGCCTTTTGCATCGGCATTATTGAAGCGATTTTGCAGATCGGTATAACCAGAAGAAGCATACGCCTGCACGATACCATAGTCGAAACAATCCACAACCGAACGATCCACCGCATAAGGCACGCCATCGATTATCAGCAGGCGTCCGGTACCAGATTTCGGACCGACATACTTGCTCATGGCATTGATCAACTTGGTAAACAGAGCATTGTCATGTCCGACAAAAGGCCCTGATGCTCCATAGCCCGGCTCATAGTCGATATCGATGCCGTCGTACTGATACTTGTCCATCGAGTCTTTGCAATAGGCTTTTGCATAAGCTTCAATGGCCTCGTCGGTATATTCACCGTTGCCGATTTCAAGGAACGGTTCGGGCAGTTTATCCGAAAAAATCGTATAGGTCACTTTCGTACCCAACGTTTTCTGAACGAACTCCTTATCGGCCTTCTGCTGGGGCGTGAGCGTGTGCCACTGGCTCCAGATCGAGATGATGTCCATCGAGTCGGGGGCGCTGATCAGACGCGACTGATAGGACGCGCCGACGGCCGTCCACGAACCGTACCAGCCGAAAGCCAGTTTGTGTTTGGTCTGCTTGTAGGCGCGGAGGTTCTGGTAATAGGCATTGTCGCGCAGGATGGGCGACTGCTGGTCCGGATGCTGGATATTGATCCGCTCAGGCGTCGTCTCCTTCGTACAGGAGGCCACCGCGGCCGCCAGCACGAGACAAACTACTGCATGTTTCAATATATTTTTCATAGTTTACTCAGGTATAGTTTCAGGTTACTAATTCTTTTTGTCCCACCACAGCTTCGTGCCGCCGTTGTCAGGACCGCCGAGCAGTTTGACGGCCTCCTGCACGGCCGCACCGTTGTTGGAGTATTCCGACTGCGGGAAGACCATGCGGCGGATCTGCTTGTTGGTATCGACGCCGCTGCTCGGATAGTTGTAACGCACCGGGAAAAGCCGGGGATAACCCGTGCGGCGGAACTCGGACCACGCCTCGGTGCCGTTGGGGAACATGGCGATCCATTTCTGGGTGATGATGCGCTCAAGCTGCTCCTCTTCGGAAGCGCCGGCGTTCCATTTGATCGTAATCTTGCCCAAGGCCGAAATATTATACTTGGTATTGGCGGCCGAAACGTCGGTGAAGTCGGTCGGTTTGCTCGTTTCGTCGGCGGCATACCTTGCGGCGGCATCGGCGCTCAGGCCGTTTTCGAGGAACGACAGCTCGATACCCTTGTTATAGAACTCCTCGGCGGTACCGCCCATCTCGGCCGTCCAGCCGCGCATGGCTCCCTCGGCGCGCAGGAATGCGACTTCCGATGCCATCATCCAGCGCAGGGGCGAATCGGTGGATTTCTCCTGTACGTTGGGCGCGGACATGACCTTGTAATCATCCTGCTGGGGATTGGGCATTCCGTTGGCTACACCGCGGTATTCGCCCTTGTTGTCACCGTCGGTAACGGGCTGGAAATAAACCGGAAGACGCGGGTCGTTGTAACCGTTGAGGTAGGAGTCCATCGAAGCGCCCATGCGGGTGTCGCTATAGCCGTTCCAGATCTTTTCGAGCGGGTTGATGATCGTAATGGATCCCCAGCTCTGGAAAAGCGCGCTGTCGTCGGCCGTCTCCATCACGCCGTCGCGGACGGCTTCCATGGCGTACTGCTTCGCAAGGTCGGGCTTCACATAACAGATGCGCATGGCCAGACGCAGCTTCACCGAGTTGGCGAGCTTGAGCCATTTCGAATAATCGCCGTGGTAGAGGGCGTCGACCTCTTCGAGCGGTTTGGCGTCGGGATTGTTCTCCACGACGTCCTTCAGCACCGCGATCGCGCTGTCGAGCGTCTCGAAGAAGTGCATATAGCACTCTTCCTGCGAATTGTAGGGGTTCTCCGTCTCGCCGAAATGCAGCACGGGCAGCGGACCGTAGATATCGCTCACGCGATGAAGCGACATGACTTTCAGGATATTAGCCACAGCAAAGATGTCATCGTTGAGCAAACCGTTGGCATGGGCATACTTCAGTTGCAGCCAAGCGGGCATGACATTGGTGAACGACTCGCTGAAAGGTACGTTGCACCAATCGGTGCCGTTCAGCGCATAAATCTGGGTGTTGGTGCCGCCGTTCCAGTTGTTCGTACCGGACATATAGCCGGCGTAGACGTCGCCGATCAGGTTATAGGCAGCCTGATAGCGGTTGTTGGGATCGGTATCCGAGCCGCTGCACGAGTAGACGGCGTCCATCTGCATGGTGGTGATGAACATCTTCAGATCCACTTCCTGCGCGGAGTTGGGGTCGGTATTGAAGCGCTCGAAGTCCCCGGTGCAGGCGGTGAACGCCAGACAGGCGGCCGCCAGCGAAAGGAATCCTTGTTTGATATTGTTTCGTTTCATAGTCGGTTGAGCTTTAGAATTGGAGTTTTACACTGAATCCGAGGGTGCGGACGCTCGGCTGCATGAAGAAGTCGACACCCTGATAGTAGGTACTCGTCGAAGCGGTCACTTCGGGGTCGAACGGAGCCTTGTTGTAGAACATGAACAGGTTGCGGCCGACGAACGATACGCTCATATTGACCTTGTTGCGGAACCATTTGGAGGGCAGGTCGTAACCCAGTGTAAGCTCGCGCAGGCGGACGTTGGTCATGCTGTAGACGTAGTGCGAAAGCATCGCCATGCCGTCGCCGCTGTTGGCATAGAAGGTCTTGGCGTCGGGAACCTGCTGGTCGTCGGAAATCCATACGCCGCCGTTCTCGCGGGCGTCGGCCGAATCCTGCGAAACGCCGAAGCGGTCCATGAGGGCCTGCGTGGCCGATACGCCGCGGCCGCCGATACGTGCGTCGATCAGCACGCCGAGCGAAACGCCCTTGTAGGAGAACTGGTTGTTCCAGCCCCAGCGGAAGCGGGCTTCGGTGTTGCCGGCGAAGATGTAGGCTTCGGGATCGGGATCGAGCAGCACGGTGTTGGAGTTGGGATCGACATAGATATGGCCCTTGTCGTCGGTCAGCAGGCCTTTGACATAGAAGTCGCCGATCGAACCGCCCTCGACGAGCTTGACACGGTAGCCGCCGTAGTCCTTATTGACCTCCTTGATATCGACCAGCGAACCCGTATCCGGATCGCGGGTGCCTTCGGGAACCAGCTCCTTGATCTTGTTGCGGTTCATCGAGAAGTTGAGGGTCGTGGCCCACGAGAAATCGCGCCATGTGTTCTTGTATCCGGCCGAAGCCTCGATACCCCAGTTATTGACCTTGCCGGCGTTGATGTATTTCTGTTTGTAGCCGGAGCTGGGAGGAGCTTCGTAAAGGAAAAGCTGGTTGTAGGTGTTGGTATTGTAGTAGGTAGCCGTAGCCGAGATCTTGTTGCCCAAGAACTTGACGTCGAGACCGGCCTCGAACGACTTGGTGCGCTCGGCTTCGAGGTGCTTGGCCGGGGCGATGGTCGCCGTGCTCACCACGCCGTTGGTCAGCGTGTAGTTGGGACCGGTGATGTAACGTTCGGGAGCATTGCCCACCTCGGCATAGGATCCGCGCACCTTGAGGAACGAGATGCCCGCCTTCGAGAGGTCGGCCATCGACGAAATCACGGCCGAAAGGCCCACCGAAGGATAGAAGATGTTCTGTTTGGGCGTGAAGGCCAGCATCGAGGCCCAGTCGTTGCGGACCGAAACGTCGACGTAGAGCATACCTCGCCAGCCCAGCTGCATGGTCGCATACACGGCCTGAATCTGGTCGTGGTAGTTCTCCTGCGTCGGGAAACTCTGCGAGTTGTCGGAGATGATGTTGTTGTAGGTGAACTTGTTGGGGATTCCCGCCAGATAACCTTCGTAACCCGTCAGCTGGTTCTTGTCGTCCATGATGCTGGCGCCGAGGTTGAACTGCAGGGAGAAGGCGTTGTCGAAGAAGCTCTTGTCGATGCTCAGCAGCACGTCGCCGTAGAGATTGTTGTGCGTCATCGTGCGGTTCAGGTAGCTGCCGTACTTCGAAGCGAAGAGCGTGTTGGTCGAAGCGCTGAGTTTGCGGGTGTAGTTGATCGTCGCATTATCGGTACGGATACGGCCCGTCAGGCTCATCCAGTCGGTGATGTCGAGCTTCATCGTAGCGTTGAAGCTGTAGCGGTGCTGACGGTTTTCGTTCAGCTCGCGGTTGGTGATCCACCACGGGTTCTCGACGCCCTTGAGGAATTCGAGGTCCCAGAACTGCTCCATATAGCGCGAGTCGGAACCCGGACGCTCGTAAATCTCGTATTTGCGGATGTCGTTGCCGCGCGGGAAGAGGTAGATGCCCACCAGCGGGTTGCGGTACTGGCCCTGAATGGTCTGGTTGCGGGTGTACTGCTTCATGTAGGTCGCGCCCACGTCGAGCGTCAGGCGGTCCTTGATAAGCATCGTCGTATTGCGGATCGAGAAATTGTAGCGGTTGTAGACATTGTTGGGTACGATACCGCGCGAATTGACGGCGGAAGCCGACGCATAGGTCTGGTTGCGTTCGGTACCGGCGGAAAGGCCCACCGAGTTGGTCTCGTTGAATCCGGTCTGGAAGAAATCCGCGGGATCGTACGAAGTCGGCGTGGCGAGTTTGCTGCCCCAGCTCATCATCGGCTCGATTTCGCTCGTGCCGTAGGTATTCTGGAATTTGGGCATCACGAAGGGATGGGAGAAGGTCGTCGAGTTCGAATAGTTGACCCGCACGCGGCCCTCCTTGCCCTTCTTGGTGGTGATGAGGATCACACCGTTGGCGCCCTGAGCACCGTAGAGGGCCGAAGCCGTGGCGCCCGAAAGGATCGACATGGACTCGATGTCGTCGGGGTTGAAGTTGGCGATACCCTCGAAGTCGCCGCCGTCGGGCGTTTCATACGTGCCCTCGGTCTGGCTCGAACGCAGGCTCGGAAGCGGAATACCGTCGATCACGTAGAGGGCGTTGTTCTCGCCGTTGATCGACTTGACGCCTCGCATCACCACGCGGGTGGAACCGCCGGCGCCCGATGCGCTGGCATTGATCTGAAGGCCGGCCACCTTACCCGAAAGGGAGTTCATGAAGTTGGCGTCCTTGACCGAAGTGACGATGTCGCCGGCCACCTCCTGCACATTGTAGGTCAGCGATTTCTCGGCGCGCTTGATACCGAGGGCGGTCACCACGACGGCGTCGAGCACCTCGTTGTCTTCGAGCATTACCACCTGAAGGGGCGCGGAGCCCGTTACGGGAAGGGTTTGCTTGGCATAGCCGATCAGCGAAATTTCGAGCGTGTCGCCGACCTTGGCCTGCGGCAGCGTGAAATTGCCGTCGAGATCGACGGCCACGCCGGTCGTCGTGCCCTGAATCAGCACCGTGGCGCCGATCAGCGGCATGCCCTGAGCGTCCTTAACGGTTCCGCTTACTCCGCCCTGAGCGTTGTGGGGGGGGGAATTTTTAGTTTTCTTCGAAAGGACGATGTGCTTGTCGCGAAGCGTGTAGGCGATGTCGGAACCTGCGAAAAGTTTGTCGAGCAGAGCTGTCAGCGGCTCGTCCTGCGCGGAAACGGTCACTTTGCGGTCGGTGTCGATGTCCGACGTGTTGTAGACGAACGAGCAGCCGGTCTGCTGCTGAATGGTTTGGAAAACGGTGACGATAGCGGCGTCCCGGACGTCGAGGCTGACGCGCGAAACGGCCTGCTGCGTCTGTGCTGCGGCATGAGCGCCGAAGCATCCCAATACGAAAATCGGGATGAGAAGCAGACAACGGAAACATGCGGAGACGGCATGCACTCCCCTGCCCGCTGCAAGGTAAGTTTTTTTCATGGATCTGGATTTAGGTAAGATTTTGAAAGTAGTTTGTCAAGAGCCGCCGCTGCGTACAGCGGCCTGCGAAAACAGACGTATTATTCTTCCATAGGCTGTCAGACGGTTTTTAGGTTCGTATTAGGTTATCGTTTAGGATTCGGGTAGATTTCGATGTCGTTGCCGACGACCTTGTAGGTGAACTTATAGGTAAGTTGCAGCACCGACATGATGTGGTAGATGCCGTCCTCGACGCGGAAGTCGCCGGAGAAGCGTTCGCTGCGCAGGGCATCGTCCATGAAGCGAATGTCGACGTTGTAGTAGCGTTTGAGTTCGGCGACGATCTCGGCGAAGGTGTCGTGCTCGAAGCAGAAGCGGCCGTCGATCCAGTTGATCGACCGGTCGGCCGAAGGTTCGTCGGTCAGGCGCATGGCGCCGGTCCGGGTGTCGAAGACCAGCTGCTGCGAGGGACGCAGGCGTACGGCGGCCTTCTCGTCTCCCGAAGCGTAGGCCTTGACGGCGCCTTCGAGCAGGACGGTGGTGATGCGGTGGTCGTTGTCGTCGTTGCGGATGTTGAAGCGGGTGCCGAGCACCTTGATGTCGAGTCCGTTGGTCGAGACGACGAAGGGCGCCTGAGCGTCGTGCTGCACCTCGAAATAGGCTTCGCCGTCCATCTTCACGCGGCGTTCGCGCGAAAAGAACGGAGCGACGTACTCGACGCTGCTGGCGGAGTTGAGCCAGACCTTGGTGCCGTCGGGCAGCACCACCTGCGAACGTTCGCCCAGATGGGTGATGACGGTCAGGGGCTGCGCAAGGCGTTTGGAAAGCGACACGGTGGTAACGCCCCCGGCCAGCAGAATCACCGCCACGGCGGCAGCGGCGGCGGCGCGGACCGCGATGCGCCGCAAGGAGATACGGCGTCCGGCGTGCATGCGGCGCTTGAACTGACGGAGCGAACGCTCGACGTCGATACCGGCCGTATCGTTGATGCGGTCGTTGACATATAATATGTAATAAACCTCCCCAAGCAGTTTGCGGTTGGCGGCCGACGCGTCGTACCACGCTTCGACGGCCGCGGCTTCCGCAGCATTCAGCTCGCCTCTCAGGTAGGCTGTCAATACTTCTTCGTTGATCTGTAAATCGGTCATCTGTTCGCTTGTCTACATAGTAATACAATCCGTCGGCAGAGGATGCTAAACGGAATTCAAAAAAAATATGGAATTTTCGGTATTTTTTCAGTGCAGGTCCGGCCACAACAGCAAAACGATGAGCGGCCAGTAGTCCTTAAGCTCCTCGCGCAGCAGGCGCACGGTCTGGCCGATCCGGTAATTGACCGTCTGCGGCGACACGCCGAGCGCGGCGGCGATCTCCTTGTGGGTCTTGCCTTCGAGCCGGTGCATGCGGAAAGTCTGCTGGAATTCGGGCGGCATCTTGCGCAGCGCGGCCGTGAGACGTTCCACCAGTTCGCCTTCAAGGTAAAAATCGGGATCGTCGAACTCCTCCTCGTAGTATTCGGCGAGCTGGCGGATCACGCGGTTTTTGATCGTATCGCGCGACATATGGTTGATCGACTTGTTCTTGACGATGGTGAACAACAGCGACTTGAGGGGCATTTCGGGCAGCAGCGACGTACGGTTTTCCCAGACCCACATCAGCGTATCCTGCACCAGCTCCTCGGCGCGGGCCGGAGCGACGAAACGGGTGGCGTAGGTGCAGAGGGGTTTATAATAACGGCGGAAGAGCGCGTCGAAACATTTTTCGTCTCCGGCGCGGAGCAAACCCACAACCGTACGGTTGTCTTGCATGTTGATTGTTTGCGCGTTATCTGTCATAGGCCGGGTTATTCGCACGATTCGGCTGCCGCCGGAGACGGAATCAGCCTTTAGCAAAAGTACTATTTAATCCGATATTTCCAAAAAACTTCGCATGCACCGCATCGTTACGGCCCGTACGGAGGAGGGAAACGCATTTTCCGAATATCGCGCCCCCCCCGAAGCGGGAATACCGCCGAATTTTATTACCTTTGCGGTGCAGGTCCGCTCTGTCGCTGCCGGCCGTGGCCGGGAGAGGAAAGTCCGGGCAACGCAGAGCGCCGCGCAAGCTAATGACTTGATATCCGTGAGGGTATAGGAGCGTAACAGAAAAGAACCGCCCACAAGGGATTTCCCGGCGGGTAAGGGTGAAAAGGCGGGGTAAGAGCCCACCGCGGGGGCAGCGATGTCGCCCGGCAGTACGTCTCGCGGGTTGCAAGACCGTGTATACCGGCAATTAAGGGTTGCTCGCCCGATGCCGGGGGGTAGGTTGCTTGAGACGGCAGGAGACTGCCGCCCTAGATAAATGACAGAGGTCCGGGGTTCGCCCCGGAAACAGAACCCGGCTTACAGGACCTGCACGTACGGAACGTTCTCTTTTCGAGAACGTTCCTTCTTTTTCAGGCGCAGCCTTATCCGCATCCGCGGGTTTTGCCGCCCTGCCGCCTCGCGTTTCGATTCCCCGAACGCGGGGCGTACCGATTGCTCTGCGGCGGCTGTTCAGGCCGCCGGTTTTCCCCGCCCTTCGGTCCGCCGCCGCTGTGGTGGCATTTTTTTTGACGCACTGCCGCGCAATGGCGAATCTGCGCGAACACATACGGCAAAGCAGCGGCTACAAATGGTGGATTCTGGGCATGATCATGCTCGGAACGTTCATGGCCGTGCTGGACGTGACGGTGGTGAACGTCGGACTGCCGGCGATCATGTCGGCCTTCGGCATCGGCATCTCGTCGGCCGAATGGGTCATCACGGCCTACATGATTACGATGACGATCATGCTTCCGTCGGCCGGGTGGTTTGCGGACCGGTTCGGCAACAAACGCGTCTACATGCTCGGACTGGCGCTGTTCACGCTCGGCTCGTGGCTCTGCGGCAAGGCTTCGAGCGACCCGTTCCTGATCGGGGCGCGGGCCTTGCAGGGCGTAGGAAGCGGCATCATACAAGCGCTGGGACTGGCGATCGTGACGCGCGAGTTCAAGCCCGCGGAGCGCGGTCTGGCGCTGGGTCTGTGGTCGATGGCCGCGGCGGCTTCGATCTCGTTCGGGCCGCTGCTGGGCGGCTATCTGGTCGATGCGTACAGCTGGCACAAGATATTCGACGTGAACGTGCCGGTCGGAGTGCTGGCCGTCCTGCTCGCGGCATTCGTCCAGAAGGAGTGGAAGAACCAGACGCGCAGCCCGTTCGACTGGCAGGGGTTCGCGGCCATCGTGCTCTTCATGCCGCTGGCGATCTATGCGCTGGCGCGGGGCAATTCGCCGTCGAATCCCGGCGGGTGGAGCGCGCCCGAAGTGATCGGCTGTTTCATCGTCGCGGGGGCGGCGCTGGCGTGGTTCATCGTCGCGGAGCTGCGCAATCCCGCGCCGCTGCTGCAGATCCGGCTGCTCGCGGAACGCAACTTCGGAATTTCGATGGCCGTGCTGACGCTCTTCGCCATAGGCATGCTCGGCGGCACCTATCTGCTGCCGCTCTACATGCAGCGGGGACTGGGATACACGGCGCTGGCGGCGGGAAGCATGTTCCTGCCCGTAGGTGTGATTCAGGGCGTGCTCTCGGCCGTTTCGGGTTATCTGACCCGCTACGTCAGGCCGCTGCTGCTGAGCGCGGCGGGCATTCTGATCATGGCGCTGAGTTTCTGGCTCGCCAGCCGTTTCACGCTCCACACCACGCACGGACATATTCTCTTCATACTCTATCTGCGCGGCTTCGGCATGGGACTTACGTTCGCGCCGCTCAACCTCTTCTCGCTCAAGAACCTCACCCAGCAGGACATGGCCGCGGCGGCCGGCATTTCGAACAGCATCAAACAGCTGGCCGGAAGCATCGGAATCGCCCTCCTGACGGTGATCTTCTCGGCGCGAACCTCCTACCACGCCGCACACGAGACCGTCTCCGCGGCGCAGACCTACGTCGAAGGGGTCACGGACGCCCTGCGCGTGGTGGCGGTCATCACGCTGGCGGCGTTGCTTCCGCTGCTGGGGGTCTTCCGGAAAAAACGGCCGGGAAAGAGCGGAGTGAAAGGTGCGGCAACCCCTTCGCCGGGAGAGGCCGTCTCCGGCAAAACCGACAAGACAACCATTTACCGGACAAAACCCGAATAGGGCGGCGTCCGCCGGACACAAATAAAACGCCTGCACCCGGAGAAGGATGCAGGCGTATTCGTATGCCGGGCAGGGTTATTCCAGCCCCATGCGTTTGCGGGCGAAGGGCATGACCCACGCCGGAGCCTGCTGTTTAGACAGCAGGTCGCGCATGTATTCCATGTACGGCTCCACGTGGCGGAAGTAGATTTTCAAACCTTCGCAGAGCGAGTTTTTCGGGCTTCCGTCGGCACCGCGGTCGAAGCGGTGCTTGGGGCACTCGCCACGGCAGGCGAAGTAGAATTTGCAGCGCAGACATTCCGTGGGCAGCGTGTTGCGCTTGTTCAGGCCGAATTCGCGGCGTTTGGCCGTGCGGTAGATTTCGTCGAGCGGCGTCTGGGCGATGTTGCCCAGTTTGTATTCGGGGTAGACGAAGTGGTCGCAGGAGTAGACGTCGCCGTTGTGCTCGACGACCAGCGCGTCGCCGCACGTCTCGCCCATCGAGCAGACGCCCGGCTGCACGCCGCACCACTGGGCCAGCGAGGCGTCGAACATCTGGACGTAATAGCGGCCCACGTCGCCCACGACCCACTGGTCGAAAACGTCGCACAGAAAACGCCCGTAGCCTTCGGCCGTGACGGACCACTCGGCCACCCGCGCGCCTTCGCGGTCGGGGGAGACGATCAGCGGACGGTGGAAGCCCGGCTTGTCGACGACATGCTCCACGGCGGGCAGGAACTGCATGTATTTGCTGTGGACCGTGTCGCGGAAAAAGCGGTAGATCTCCGCGCCGCGGCCTTCGCAGCGGCGGTTCACGACGCTCAGCGTATTGAATTCCACGCCGCTGCGTTCGAACATCCGCACGGTCTCCATGACGCGCGCGAAGGTCGGCTTGCCGCCTTTGGTAAGGCGGAAAGCGTCGTGAATGTCTTCGGGACCGTCGAGCGAGACGCCCACCAGAAAATTGTTCGACGCGAACAGGTCGCACCACGCCTCGTCAACCAGCGTGCCGTTGGTCTGAAGGGTGTTCTCGATGCGTTTGCCGTCGGCGTATTTCCGCTGGAACTCCATGGCCCGGCGGTAGAAATCGACGCCCAGCAGCAGCGGTTCGCCGCCGTGCCAGCAGAACTGGACCGTATCGACTTCGTTGGCGCAGATGTATTGTTTGACGTAAAGTTCCAGCAGTTCGTCGCTCATCACGGCCTGCCGGCCGCCGTACTGCACCGCCTTGTCGAGGTAATAGCAGTAGTGGCAATCGAGGTTGCAGGCCGAGCCGGCCGGCTTGAGCATCGTCGAGAAGGCAACGGGGCCGGCCTGTTTCTCGGCGTCGCGGAAAGTGAAGATGTCTTTCGATTTCATAGGTAAGCAGGAAAGTCCGGACAAAAATAATAAAATCCCGGCAATATCCGCCATGAATGTTCAAAAGAGTCTCCGAAACGGCAAATCCGGAAAGCCGCCGCGACACCGCGAATGGCCGGCGTCCGGAATGCGTAAGGGCGCGGCGGGTCCGGCACCCTGCCCGCAGAGCACGGCCGGAGTGGACAATGGAAACAAAAAAGTGACCATATAAAGGATTTATTGAGATAGTTTTTGTATTTTTGGAGCCATAAATCCGTTCAAAAAATGCACTATTCGGACTTGGACTCCATTAACGGCCGGATTTTCAACCGGACAGAAGTTTCGCTCGGCGAAGCGGAACTCCGGGAAGTCGAGGCATGTTACCGTTTTCTCGAAGATTTCGAGCAGGGAAAAGTAATATACGGCATCAACACCGGTTTCGGCCCCATGGCCCAGTACCGGATCGGCGACGCCGACCTGAACAGCCTGCAATACAACATCATACGTTCGCACAGCTGCGGCGCGGGCGAGACGCTGCCCGACATCTGCGTGCGGGCGGCCATGCTTGCGCGCCTGCAAACCTTTCTCAACGCCAAATCGGGCGTACATCCCGACGTGGTGCGGATTCTGGCCGATTTCCTCAACAACGAAATATATCCGCTCGTGCCGCGCCACGGCAGCGTCGGCGCCAGCGGCGACTTGGTGCAGCTGGCGCATATCGCGCTGGCGCTGATCGGCGAATCGGAAGTGTCGTTCCGCGGCGAAACCGTCTCCGCGGCCGAAGCGATGAAGGCGTGCGGCATAACGCCGCTCAGGCTCCGCATCCGCGACGGGCTGGCGCTGACCAACGGCACGGCCGTGATGACGGGAATCGGCATGGTGAACCTCGCGCAGGCCCGCCGCCTGCTCGACTGGGCCGTGAAGGCTTCGGTGATGCTCAACGAGGTGGTCGAATCGTACGACGACTTCATGGCCGAGCCGCTCAACGCCTGCAAGCTCCACGCCGGGCAGATCGAAATCGCCCGCCGGATGCGCGAAATATGCGCGTCGAGCCGCCGCCTGCGCAAGCGCGAAACGGAACTTTACAGCGGCGACACGGGAGAGGCTCCGACCTTCAAGCACAAGGTGCAGCCCTACTATTCGCTGCGCTGCACGCCCCAGATACTGGGTCCGGTGCTCGAAACGCTCGAACAGGCGGAGAAGATACTCGTCGAGGAGTTCAATTCGGTGGACGACAATCCGGTGGTGGACCCCAAGACGGGGACCATCTACCACGGCGGCAACTTCCACGGCGACTACGTTTCGCTGGAGATGGACAAGCTCAAGATCGCCGTCACGAAGATGACGATGCTCGCCGAGCGGCAGCTGAACTACCTCTTCCACGACCGCATCAACGAGACGCTGCCGCCGTTCGTGAACCTCGGCAAGCTGGGGCTTAACTACGGCCTGCAGGCGGCGCAATTCACGGCGACCTCGACCACGGCCGAATCGCAGACGCTTTCGAATCCGATGTACGTCCACTCGATACCCAACAACAACGACAATCAGGATATCGTCAGCATGGGCACCAACGCCGCGATGCTGACCCGTCAGGTGATCGAAAACGGCTATCAGGTGCTGGCGATCGAGATGCTGGCGCTGGTGCAGGCCGCGGATTATCTGGAGTGCGCCGCAGAACTGTCGGCCCAGACCCGGCAGCTGTACGACGACATCCGCCGCATCGTACCCAAGTTCATCGACGACACGCCCAAATACCGGGAGATCGCAGCCATCGAAAACTTCCTCAAACAGCAAGCATGACCGAACCGACGAAATATGCGCTCGTCACCGGCGGAAGCCGGGGCATAGGCCGCGAGATATGTCTCAAGCTGGCCCGGAGCGGCTACTACGTACTCATCAACTACCGCTCGAACGCCGACGAAGCCCAAAGGACGCTCGAAGGCGTCCGCGCCGCGGGCGGCGACGGGGAGACCCTGCGGTTCGACGTGGCCGCGGGCGAAGAGACCGCGGCGGCGATCGCGGCGTGGCAGGAGCGGCACAAGGGAGCCGTCATCGAGGTGGTGGTGAACAACGCGGGCATCCGCAGCGACACTCTGATGATGTGGATGGAGCCGCAGCAGTGGCACTCGGTAGTGGATACCGGCCTCGGAGGATTCTACAACGTCACGCGCCCGCTGCTGAAGGACATGCTGGTCAAACGTTTCGGCCGCATCGTCAACATCGTCTCGCTGTCGGGAATCAAGGGACTGCCCGGACAGACCAACTATTCGGCGGCCAAAGGCGGCGTGATCGCGGCGACGAAGGCGCTGGCGCAGGAGGTGGCCAAGAAAGGCGTGACGGTAAACGCCATCGCGCCGGGATTCGTACGCACGGACATGACCGCCGACCTCGACGAAGCGGAACTCAAAAAACAGATACCCGCCGGACGCTTCTGCGAGGCGGAGGAGGTCGCCGATCTGGCGATGTTCCTCATCTCGGACAAGGCCTCCTACATCACGGGGGAGGTGATATCGATCAACGGAGGATTATACACCTGACACCATGGAAAACAGAGTAGTCATCACCGGACTGGGCATCTGGTCCTCGATCGGCACCAGCCTCGGCGAAGTGACCGAATCGCTGCGCGAAGGGCGTTCGGGCATCGGGCTGGACCCGGAGCGCAGGGAGCTGGGATACATATCGGCGCTGACCGGCATCGTCAAGCGCCCCGAACTGAAGGGGGCGCTCGACCGCCGCAAGCGGCTCTGCCTGCCCCAGCAGGGCGAGTACGCCTACATGGCCACGGCCGAGGCGATGCGCAACGCGGGAATGGACGAAGCGTTTCTGGCGGCCAACGAGGTCGGCATCATCTACGGCAATGACAGCAGCGCGGCCCCGGTGATCGAGGGCATCGACATCATCCGCGCCAAGCGGAATACGGCGATGGTCGGTTCGGGAAACATCTTCCAGTCGATGAACTCGACCGTCACGATGAACCTCTCGGTGATCTTCAACCTGCGGGGCGTCAACCTCACCCTCTCGGCGGCCTGCGCCAGCGGCTCGCACGCGATCGGCATGGGATACCTGATGATCCGGCAGGGACTGCAGGAGCGCATCGTATGCGGCGGAGCGCAGGAGGTGAACCTCTATTCGGTCGGCAGTTTCGACGGGCTGGGAGCCTTCTCGAAGCGCGAATCGGACCCTGCGGCGGCATCGCGCCCCTTCGATAAGGACCGCGACGGGCTGGTACCGAGCGGAGGCGCGGCGACCGTGATCCTCGAAAGCTACGACTCGGCGGTGCGCCGGGGCGCGACGATACTGGGCGAAGTGGCCGGATACGGGTTCTCGTCGAACGGTGAACATATCTCCGTGCCGAACGTGGACGGACCGCGCCGCTCGCTGCTGCGCTGTCTGGCGGACGCGGGCATGCAGCCCGAAGAGATTCCCTACGTCAACGCCCACGCCACCTCGACGCCGCTGGGCGACTACAACGAAGCGCTGGCCATCGACGAGGTGTTCGGCGCGAACAGGCCCTACGTCGCCTCGACCAAGTCGATGACCGGCCACGAAATGTGGATGGCGGGAGCCAGCGAAATCGTCTACTCGATGCTGATGATGGAGCACGGATTCATCGCCCCGAACATCAATTTCGCACAGGGAGACGAAGCCACCTCGAAGCTCAACATCCCCGCCCGCAAGGTGGACCTCGCCTTCGACCGCTTTCTGTCGAACTCGTTCGGATTCGGCGGAACCAACTCGACCCTCATTATCAAGAAATGCAAATAAATCCCACGCAGACAATGACACAACAGGAACTCATCGAAAAAATCAATACCGTTTTGGCCGACGAATTCGAAGTGGAGCAGGAGGTCATCACCCCCGATGCGCCGCTGCTCGAAACGCTCGACCTCGACAGCCTCGATCTGGTGGATGTCGTGGTGCTCGTCGACAAGAATTTCGGCGTGACGCTCACGGGTCCCGACTTCAAGGAGCTGAAGACTTTTCAGGACTTCTACGACCTGATCATCAGCCGGACGAATGGCAAATAACGACAAACGGTGGAGCGGACGCTCGCGCGGCGGATCTTTCGGATACGGTTTCTTCATCTTCCTGATGAACGTGTTCGGAATACGCGCCGCGTACGCTTTCCTCTCGCTGGTAGTCGTCTACTTCATCCCTTTCGCACCCCGCGCCACGCGGGCCGTCTGGTTCTATAACCGCCGCATACTCCGTTACGGCGTCTTCCGCTCGGCGGTCAAACTCTATGCCCACTATTACGCGCTGGGGCAGACCATCATCGACCGGGTGGCCATCGGCAGCGGCATGGCGGACCGGTACAAGTTCGAGTTCGAGAATTACGACGCTTTCCTGCGTCTGCTCGACGGCGGGCGCGGCGCGGTGATCATCGGCGCGCACGTCGGCTGCTGGGGCACGGGGGCCGGGTTCTTCGGCGACTACGCCCGCAGGATGCACCTCGTGATGTACGACGCCGAATACCGGCGGATCAAAAACGTCATGGACAAGCACTGCAAACAGGAGGGCTACAAGGTGATCCCCGTGAACGAGGGCGGCATCGAGTCGATCCTGCGGATCAAGGAGGTGCTCGACCGCAGGGAGTACGTCTGCTTTCAGGGCGACCGCTTCGTCGAAGGCGGCGCCACGGCACCGGTGACCTTCATGGGCCGCAAGGCCCTCTTCCCGGCGGGACCCTTCGTCGTCGCCGAGAAGTTCCGGGCGCCGGCGGTATTCTACTATGCGATGCGCGAACGCGGCAGGCGTTACCGCTTCATCTTCGACATTCCGGAGACGCCGGACGGCAAAACCCCGAACGCCGTGCTCGAAAGCTACGTCCGCTCGCTCGAAGCCGTGGTGAGGCGCTATCCGCAGCAATGGTTCAATTTCTATCGGTTCTGGTCGTGAGCGCATGTAGCATATTACTCATTTCGGCAAACCGCCACACGTCGCCCTACCCCGTTTATCCGCTCGGAATTTCCTACCTGAAAACCTACCTTGAGCGCACGATAAGCGGGATACGTGTCGATACGGCCGACTGCAACCTGCTCACGGACGAAGAGCTGGCCGAACGCATCCGCACGCTCGCGCCCCGCTACATCGGGGTGTCGCTGCGCAACGTGGACGGCGCCAATTCGCTCGACCGGCGGGGGTTTCTGCCGGAGTACAAGGCGCTGATCGACGTCATACGCGCAGCCAGCGACGCACCCCTGATTATCGGCGGGGCGGGATTCTCGATCTATCCGCAGGCGTTCATGCGGGAGCTGGGGGCCGATTACGGCATTCACGGCGAGGGCGAAGGGCCGCTGGCGGAGCTGATCGGAGCCTTGGAGCGGGGCGAAACCGGGGCAGACATTCCGGCGGTCTACACCCGCGACGGCCGCACGGGAAACGGACCTATGGGAAACGGCCCTGCGGAAAACCGTCTCTCGGAAAACGAACGCACGGAAAACACACCCACGGAAAACGAACGCACCAACAGCCCCACCGGAAACGAACGCACGGGAAACGGGCGGCGCAGTTACCTGCCGGCGATCGAAGTGGAGTTCGAGCCGGAGCTGACCGGGTATTACTGGAAGCGGAGCGGCATGCTCAACATCCAGACCAAGCGGGGGTGCCCCTACGAGTGCATCTACTGTTCGTATCCTCATATCGACGGGCGGTGCGTGCGCACGATGGACCCCGAAATCATCGCCGAAAACATCCTCCGCGCCAAGCGCGATTACGGCATAAATTACCTGTTCTTCACCGACTCGGTGTTCAACATTTGTCCCGAATACAACGTCCGGCTGGCCGAAACGCTCATCCGGCGCGGGACGAACGTCGAGTGGGGCGCCTACTTCTCGCCGCGGGGCATCGACGCCGAGCAGATGCGGCTGTTCAGGGCTTCGGGCCTGACCCACATCGAATTCGGCACCGAGTCGTTCTGCGACCGGACGCTGGAAGCCTACGGCAAACGCTTCACCTTCGGCGACGTCGTACGGGCCAGCCGGCTGGCGCTGGACAACGGGGTCTACTACGCCCACTTCCTGATTCTGGGCGGGTACGGCGACACGCGGGAGCATGTGCGCGAAACGATCGAAAATTCGCGCCGGCTGGAATACACCGTCATGTTCCCCTATGCGGGCATGCGCATCTATCCGCACACCCGGCTGGCGGAACTGGCCGCACGCGAAGGCGTCGTCGCCCCGGACGACGACCTGCTGGCGCCGGCCTATTACATCGCCCCGGACTTCGACTTGGAAGAGGCCCGCAGCGCGGCCGCCGCGACGGGCAAGGCGTGGGTTTTCCCCGACGACCCGCAGAGCGCGCTGGTCGATACGCTGCGGCTGAAACGAAATAAAAAAGGACCTTTATGGGAGTACCTGAGAAAGCCCTGATTGCGGCGGACGAAATAGTGGAATACATTCCGCAGCGGCCGCCGATCGTCATGGCGGATGCCTTCTACGGCATCGGCGAAGACGGATGCGCCCGCAGCGGGCTGACCGTATGCGAAGACAACATCTTCGTCGAAGAGGACGCGCTCAGCGAGTGCGGCCTGATCGAGCATATCGCCCAGTCGGCCGCCCTGCGCGCAGGATACATGGACCGCAGCCGCGGCGAAAAGGTGCGGCTGGGATATATCGGGGCCGTGAACGACCTGAAAGTCCACGCACTGCCCCCGGTCGGCAGCCGGCTCGTCACGACGATCGCCGTCGAACAGGCGGTAATGAACGTAACCCTGCTTTCGGCACGGACCGAATGCGGCGGAAAGCCCGTCGCCGAGTGCCGGATGAAAATATACATGGAAGAGTGATGGTACGCAGAAAAACAGCCGAGGCGAGTCTGGTCGGCAAGACGTCGCTGCGCGTAAGGTTCAGCGAGGTGGACTCGATGCAGATCGTGTGGCACGGCGAATACGTGCGCTATTTCGAGGACGGACGCGAGGCCTTCGGGCGCGAATTCGCGGGGCTGGGCTACATGGACATCCATGCCAGCGGATACACCGCGCCGATCGTCGAACTGCAGCTGCAATACAAAAAGCCGCTGCGCGTAAACGACACCGCCGTGGTCGAGACCCGCTATATCGCCACCGAAACGGCGAAAATATGTTTCGAATACACGATCCGCAGCGCCACCGACGGCGAAATCGTTGCCGAGGGAAGCTCGACGCAGGTGTTTCTCGACGCCCGCGGCGAGCTGCAGCTGCTCGCGCCGGAGTTCTACCGCAAATGGAAGGAGAGATGGGACGTGAAGTAGCGGTCTGGTGGGGACCCGACAGCATCCTGTCAGCGCTCGGATTCGGCACGCGGGAGAATATGGAGGCCGTGCGCGCCGGGAGGACGAATCTCTCGGCATGGCACGACGGCACACCCGTCTGCCGGATCGACCCGGAACGGTTTGCGCAGCGGGCAGCGGAGCGGGCAGTGGCGGAATACACGCCCGCGGAACGACTGGCGCTGCTGACGCTCGGCGAGGTGATCGCCCGATCGGGCGTGTCGCCCGCGGACGAACGGACGCTCATCCTGCTCTCCACGACCAAAGGCAACATCGGCCTGCTGAACGGCGATCCGGCGAAATGCGACCTGAACGACACGGCGGAGGTCGTCGGAAGGCATTTCGGGGCGGCGAACCGGCCGCTGGTGATCTCGAACGCCTGCATTTCGGGCGTGTCGGCCATCGTCGTCGCATCGCGGCTGATCCGCAGCGGCGAGTACGACCATGTCTTCGTCGCGGGATTCGACCTGCTGTGCGATTTCATCGTCAGCGGATTCAACGCCTTCAAATCGGTAAGTCCCGCGCTCTGCCGCCCCTACGACGCGGCGCGCGACGGGCTGACGCTGGGCGAAGCCGGCGGCGCGGTGCTGCTCACGACCGATCGAGAGCTTTCGGCCACGGGCGTCACCGTGGCGGGAGGCGGCATCTCCAACGACGCGAACCACATATCGGCTCCTTCGCGCACGGGCGACGGACTCGCGTTCGCAATCGGCGCGGCGCTCCGCGAAGCGTCGCTCGGCGCCGCAGAGATCGGCATGGTCAATCCCCACGGCACGGCGACGCTCTACAACGACGAGATGGAGAGTCGGGCGCTGCATCTCGCAGGACTGTGCGGCACGCCCTGCAACTCGCTGAAACCCTATTTCGGGCATACGCTCGGCGCTTCGGGCGTCATCGAAAGCATCGTCACGGTGCACGGACTGGCCGAAGGGAGCGTCTTCGGCGTCAAAGGCTATGCGGAGTGCGGGGTGCCCTATCCGCTGAACATAAGCGCCGAACACCGCACGACCCGGACGGACGCCGCGCTGAAAACGGCATCGGGATTCGGCGGCTGCAACGCCGCGGCGGTATTCCGGCGCGGGACGGGCCGGAACGCATACGGCACGGAGGAGACGGGCAGCACGGACGAGAATGCCGCGGCGGAGCGAAGCGACGTTTTCGGCGGACGATACTGCGACGGAGAAAATCCCGCCCGTCAGGACGGGACAAACGGCGCCGAAACCGACCGGGACGACGCACAGAACAAACGCAGGCAGGAAACAGCCGGCGGACAACCCGGATTCACCGGAGCGGACGAAAGCAGCGCCGCAGCGAACGTCGGACAGAAAGAGTGCGCCGCAGCGAACGGAAACAACGTCATAACAAACGCCGGACAGGCAGGCGGCGACGAGACCGAAGAGATACGCACCGCCCGCGACACGGCGCACGTAGCCATAACGCGGCATCCGGAGGTGCCGTTCGGCGTCTTCATCCGCGAGAGATACCGCGCGCTGGCAGACCCGAACATGAAGTTTTCGAAGATGGACGACCTCTGCAAGCTGGCCTACGTCGCATCGTGCGAACTGCTGGCCGGGCGACGGCCCGACTGCCCGGCCGAGCGGATCGGCGTGGTGCTGGCCAACCGCAGCGCATCGCTCGACAGCGACATGCGCCATCAGGCCGTCATCGACGCCGACGACGGGGGCGGGGCTTCTCCGGCGGTGTTCGTCTACACGCTCCCGAACATCATGCTGGGGCAGATCGCGATCAAGCACGGGCTGAAAGGCGAGAGCACTTTTTTTGCGTTCCCCGACAAAAGCTGTAACTTTATCCGGAAATACGCCGAAGGACTGATCGCCCAAGGACGCATGGACGCCGTCGTATGGGGCTGGTGCGAACTCTGCGGCGGGGAGTACGACTGTGAACTGACATTAACCGAAAAACTCGAATAGATACGATGGAAAATCTGGAAATGCAACTCAAACAGCAGATTATCGAAGCGCTGAATCTGGAGGAGATCACCGCCGAAGAGATCGCCACCGACGCGCCGCTGTTCGGCGAAGGACTCGGACTGGATTCGATCGACGCCCTCGAAATCACGCTCCTGCTCGAAAAACACTACGGCATCCGGCTGGCCAACCCGGCCGAAGCCAAACCGATATTCCACTCGGTCGCCACGCTGGCCGACTATATCCGTAAAAACCGCAAATGAACATAGCCGTCCGGGGCATAGGGATCATCTCGGCACTCGGCAACGGGGCCGGGGAGACGCTGGCGGCCCTGCGGGCCGGACGCAGCGGGATCGGGAAGCTGACGCTTTTCCGTTCGGCCGTCGACGTGCCCGTCGGAGAGGTCCGGCGCGACAACCGGGCGCTCGGCGAACTGCTCGGCATCCCGGCGCGCGAGACCCCTTCGCGCACGGCCCTGCTGGGGATGATCGCCGCGGCGCAGGCCGTGGCCGATGCGGCGATTCCCGCCGCGGCGCGCGTGGCACTCGTTTCGGGGACTTCGGTCGGCGGCATGGACCTCACGGAGAACTTCTACCGCGACTTCAGGTCGGACAACGGCAGAGGCCGCCTGCGCTCAGTGGCGGGGCACGACTGCGCCGACAGCACCCGCCGGATCGCGGAGTACTGCGGCATCACGGGTTACACGGCGACCGTCAGCACGGCCTGTTCGTCGGCCGCGAACACCGTCATCACCGGAGCCTTGCTGCTCGAAAACGACATGGCCGATTATGTCGTGGCCGGAGGCACCGACGCACTGTGCCGCTTCACGCTCAACGGATTCAACTCGCTCTCGATTCTCGACCCGGAGCGGTGCCGCCCGTTCGACGCCACGCGCGCAGGGCTGAATCTGGGCGAAGGGGCGGGATATGTCGTCCTTGCGCGCGAAGAACCGGGCATGCGCTCCTATTGCCGCCTTGCGGGGTACGCCAACGCCAACGACGCCCACCACCAGACCGCTTCGTCCGAGACGGGCGAGGGGGCGTACCGCGCCATGGCCGAAGCGCTGGCCCGGAGCGGGCTGGAGCGCGTGGACTACATCAACGCACACGGCACGGCGACGCCGAACAACGACCTGACCGAAGGCACCGCTCTGCGGCGGCTGTTCGGCGAGCAGGTGCCGCCGTTCAGTTCGACGAAGGGCTTCACCGGGCACGCGCTGGCCGCGGCGGGCGGCATCGAAGCCGTGCTGTCGGCGCTGGCCATCGGGCACGGACTGCGCTACGGCAATCCCGGATTCGCGGAGCCGATTCCGGAGCTGGGGCTGCGGCCCGTCGCGGAGACGGAATCCGCAGCCGTAAATTCGGTGCTGTCCAATTCGTTCGGGTTCGGCGGAAACTGTTCCTCACTGATATTCGCAAAATGAAGGCATACGTCAATTGCATAACATCGGGCGCGGAGCTGCGCAGCGACATCAAGGTCCTGATTCCCGAAATGAATCTGCGGCGGCGGATGAGCCGTGTCGTGAAGTCGGGCGTGGCCGCCGGCATCGAATCGCTGCTGGAATTCGGCGCACGGGCGCCGATTGACGCGATAATCACCGCGACGGGGCTGGGGTGCATCGCCGACAGCGAGAAATTCCTCGACGGGCTGATCGCAGGCAATGAGACGATGCTCAACCCCACGCCGTTCATCCAGTCGACCTTCAACACGGTCGGCGCGCAGATCGCCCTGCTGCGCGGACTGCACTGTTACAACACCACCTACGCCCACCGCTGGACGAGTTTCGAAAACGCGCTTACGGACGCCGCACTGCGCATCGGCGCGGGCTGGTCGCAGGCCGTGCTGGTCGGCGCATTCGACGAGACGACGCCCTCGGTCGAGAAGGTTCTGCAGCGGCTCCGCGTCGCACAGGAGGGGACGTGGGGCGAATCGTCGGTATTCTTCGTGCTGACGGCCGAGCGGTTCGACTGTTCGGTCGCCGAAATCACGGGAATCCGCATCCCGGCCGGGACTCCGGCAGCGGACGGCGGATATCCGGCGGGCGGAGAAACAAGCGGAGAAACGGACGGAGAAGAGAAGCCCCGCGCCGAAGAACCCGGCGGAAAGGCACACGAAAGAGAACCCGGCGGAAAAGCATACGCCAGAGCGACCTGCGAAAAGAGATACGAAAGAGAGAGCGGCGGGGAAAAGAACCATACGGAAAACCCCTGCGGAAAGACATCGGGAAACGAAAACGCCTGTATCGGACAAGCCGGCGCAGAAGCGTCCGAAGGCCGGGCGATACGGGCTTCGCAAACCGGCGTCAAGCCGCACTTTACAGCGATCGCCGAGGTATTCCGGCAGGCGGTCGCGGAGAACGCCGGGCATAAGATCACACTTTACAACGACTTTTCGGGCCGCACCGAATCGGCCATGGAACTGACATGTATGTAGCCGCCGTCATAATCGCCGCGGGATTCGTCCTGTTCTACTGCTCCTACCAGATACGGCTGGGGGCGTACGTCCGCACGCTGTGCCGCAACCGGGCCGCGGGACGGGTCGTCGCGCTGACGTTCGACGACGGACCGGACCCGGAGATGACGCCCCGTGTGCTGGACCTGCTCCGGGAGAGGGGCGTAAGGGCGACGTTCTTCCTCGTCGGCGCAAAGGCCGAGCGGCATCCGGAACTGGTGCGCCGCATCGCCGCCGAAGGGCACGATACAGGCATACACACTTGGGAGCACGCAGCCGGGTTCCCGATGCGGAGCAGCTGGGCGATGACGGCCGACATCCTGCGGTGCAGGGAGTCGCTCCGGCAGATCGCCGGCGTGGAGACGCACCTTTTCCGGCCGCCGTTCGGGGTCACCAACCCGATGGTGGCGCGGGCCGTGAAGCGGACGCAGAGCCGCTGCATCGGGTGGAGCGTCCGCTCGTTCGACACGCTTCTGCGCCGCAGCCGCGAAGCCGTGGCGGAGCGCATAGCCCGCCGGCTGGGCGACGGCAAGGTGATCCTGCTGCACGACGACCGTCCCGGCGCGGATCGGCTGCTAAGGCTGGTTCTCGACGACCTGAAGCGGCGCGGCTACGGCACGGCGACCGTATGCGAACTGTTTAAAATCGAAAAACCATGAAAATAACCTCCCTGCTAATTCCCTTTGCGCTGCTGTCGGCGCTGACGGCCCAAGGACAGCTGCCCGACTCGTTCCGGGAGCGGCTCGCCCAAGCCAGCCGCGATAACAAGACCATTCAGTGCGACTTCACGCAGCACCGGCAGGTGCGCCGGATGAAGGGCGAAATCGAGCTAAAAGGCCGTTTCTACTACGACAACACCAAAGCCATGGCGCTCGAATACACCGTGCCTGCGGGCGACAAAGTCATCATCCGCGACGACCGCATCATCCTCAGGACCGCCGGGCAGGTGACCGAAACCGCGACCTCGGCCAATCCCATGCTGCAGCAGGTCGCGCTGATGATCCGCGCCAGCATGACGGGCGACCTCTCGCAGTTCGGCGAGGGGTGGCAGATCGGCTACGACGAAACGGAGGGCGCGGGGACCGTACGGATGGTACCCCTGTCGCGCCGCGCCCGCAAATACATCGACTCGATCACGCTCCGCTTCGACTTGGAGAACATGACGCTCGACCGGATGGAGCTGAACGAAACCGAAGGCGGACATTCGGTCTACGAGTTCCGCGACAAACGATTCAACCTCGCGGTCGATCCCGCGAAATTCAACCCCTGACCTCCGATCCCGACTCAGATGCAGAAACTCTTCAGCGACATAGACAACTACCTCTCGGCAGAGGACCGGCTCGCGTTCCGGGTCCGGCTCGATGCGGCGCATCCGGTCTACGCAGGGCACTTCCCCGGCAACCCCGTGCTGCCGGGCGTCTGCACGCTGCAGATCGTCCGGGAGTGTCTGGAGCGCGGCACGGGACGCAGGCACCGCTTCACGGCGATCCGCGAATGCAAGTTCCTCGGCATGATCGTTCCGCAGGCGGACACTCTGCTCGACATAGACATCCGCCTCGCAGACGACGGCACGGCGGCGAAAAAAGTGACCTGCGTCGTCACGAACAACGAAAAAACGGTCCTCAAACTCAAGGCGACCGCCACCCCCAAACCATGAACGACCGGAACGACATACTGGCGGTGATCCCGACCTACAACAACGAAAAAACCGTCGCCCGCGTGATCGCCGACGTGCGCCGCTACTGCGCGCACGTGCTGGTCGTAAACGACGGCTCGACCGATTCGACGGCGCAGATACTGGCCGCCGAGGGCGTCGGGACCATCTCCTACGCCCCGAACCGCGGCAAAGGGTACGCGATACGCCGGGCACTGCGCTATGCCGAAGAACACGGCTACCGCTACATGATAACGATCGACTCGGACGGACAGCACTTCGCGTCGGACATCCCGAAGTTCGTCGAAGAGATCGAAAAGACGCCCGACGCGCTGCTGGTAGGCGCCCGGAACCTCCGCTCGGACAACATGCCGGGCAAGAACACCTTCGCCAACAAATTCTCGAACTTCTGGTTCCGCGTCGAGACCGGCATGCGGCTCGACGACACCCAGTCGGGATTCCGGCTCTATCCCGTACGGCGGATGAAGGGCATGCGGTTCCTGACGCGCCGCTACGAATTCGAAGTCGAGGTGCTGGTGCGGGCCGCATGGCGGGGAATCGCCGTGCGCAACATCCCCGTCAACGTCTTCTACCCCGAAAAGGACGAACGCGTAACGCACTTCCGGCCGGGCAAGGATTTCACGCGCATCAGCATCCTCAACACGTTCCTCGTGCTGGGCGCCCTGCTGTTCTACTATCCGTGGCGGTTCCTGCGCTCGCTCACCAAAGAGAATATCCGGCGTTTCGTGGCGGACAACATCACCCGTTCGCGGGATTCGAATCCGCAGCTGGCCGCTTCGATCGGGCTGGGGATCTTCTTCGGCATCGCCCCGCTGTGGGGCTACCAAATGATCGCGGCGGGGGTTACGGCCCACTTCACACGGCTCAACAAGGCCGTGGCGATACTCAGCTCGAACATCAGCATCCCGCCGATGATCCCCTTCATCCTCTACGGCAGCTACTGGACCGGCGCGCAGGTACTGCGGCGCGCAATGCCGCTGTCGCTGTCGGACATCACGCTCGAAAGGGCCGCCGCCGACATGTTCCAGTACGTCGTGGGCAGTTTCGTCATGGCCGCCGTATGCGCGGTCGCGGCCGCGGCGGTCAGCTACGCCCTGCTCGTCTTCTGTAAACGCACGCCCCGCCATGAATAAGTTCTTCATCGCCCTGTACGACTTCTTCGAATCCCGCCGCACGCTGCTCTATGCGCTGCTGGGAGTGCTGGTCGTGGCGATGGCCTCAGCCGCACTGCGGCTGCGGTTCAGCGAGAACATCACCGGATTCTTCCCCGACGGGGAGCGGAAGGCGGCCGCGGCGTTCTCGAACCTGAAGATCAAGGACAAGATCGCCGTGATGATAAATGCCGGCGAGGATGCGGCCGACAAGACCGACGAGATGATGGCCTGCGCCGATTCGCTGGCGGCGCGGCTCAACGCCGACACGCTTTTCAGGCGTTATGCCGAAGTCGAAGCGACCTTCGGCAGCGAACTGGCGGACGGCATGCGGTCGTTCCTGCAGGGCAACCTGCCGCTGCTGCTTTCGGAAGCGGATTACGCCCGCATGGACACGCTCGTCACCCCGCGGGGCATCGCGCAGGCGATGGAGGGCAACTACCGCCGCCTGCTGTCGCCCGTCGGGGGATTTATCGACGAATATATCTACGACGATCCGCTGGGGCTGTCGTTCGGCGCGCTGGGCAAGCTGCAGGAGCTGAACATCGGAGGCAACTACACGCTCTGCGACGACTACCTCTTCTCGAAGGACATGACCACGCTGCTGGTCTTCATATCACCGAACTACCAGAGCGGCGACACGGGCGTCGGCGACCGGCTGATCGAGCGGATCGAGTCGGCGCTGGAGGAGCTGAACGCCGAATACGCCGCCGCAGGAATCACGGCGGACTATTACGGCGGACCCGCCGTGGCGGCCTACAACGCCCGCCAGATCAAGCGCGACATGATGCTGACGCTCAACGTCGCCATCCTGATCATCGTGGCGTTCATCACCCTCTCGTTCCGCAACAAGTTCGCGGTCCTGCTGGCCCTGATTCCCGTGGCGGGCGGCGCGCTGTTCGCGCTGGCGCTCATGTCGCTGACGTGCCATACGATTTCGTCGATCGCCGTAGGTGCGGGGACCGTCGTAATGGGCATCGCGCTGAGCTATTCGATCCACATACTCTGCCATGCGAACCACTGCCACGATCCGCGGCAGATCATCCGCGATCTGGCCTATCCGCTGACCATCGGCAGCATAACGACCATCGGCGCCTTCGCGGGACTGCTCTTCACCGATTCGCAGCTGCTGCGCGACTTCGGGCTGTTCGCATCGCTGACGCTGGTCGGAACGACGCTTTTCAGTCTGGTGCTGCTTCCCCACCTGATCCGTAAGGAGAAACGCGGGGGGGGGTCCGCCGTGCTGGAACGGGTGGAACGGCTCACGGGAATGCGTCCCGACCGGAACCGCCCGCTGGTGGCGGCGATCCTGCTGCTCACGTTCATATGTCTCTTCTTCTTCAACCGCATCGGCTTCGACAGCGACATGATGCACCTGAACTACGACCCGCCCCGGCTGGCCGCCGCGCAGCAGCGGCTGAGCAGGCTGACCGACGAAGACGGCGAACGGTCGAAGGTGCTCTTCATTACCACGGCCGACACGCCGGGCGAAGCCGTCGCGAGCTACCTGCGCATGGGCCGGCGGCTCGACTCGCTCAAACAGGCCGGGAAAATCGACTCCCACGCCGGCATCGCATCGTTCGTGGTGGACAGCGCCGAACAGCAGCGGCGGCTGGAGCGGTGGCGCCGGTTCTGGACTCCGCAGCGGCGGGAAGCGGTGCGCGCGGGGATTCGAGAGGCGGAAAAACGCTACGGTTTCGCCGACGGCGCGTTCGACGGCGCACTGAAGCTGGCCGAAAAGGAGTACGCCCCGCTCGACTACGCGTCCGCGGCGGCGCGCGAGGTATTCCGCGAGTGGATCGACGGACAGGAGAAGTCTCCCATCTTCCTGAGCCATGTGACGCTGGCTGACAGCTGCAAGCACGAGGTATACGCGGCGTTCTCGGCGACGGACGACATCGTAGCCGCCGACCGGGCGTTCTACGCCGGGAAAATGGCGCGGAGCGTGAACCGCAACTTCTACCTGATACTCTCGATCTCGTCGATACTGGTCACCGCGGCGCTGTTCCTCTGCTACGGCCGGATCGAACTGACGCTCATGTCGCTGCTGCCGATGGCCGTCGGGTGGGTCATCATCCTCGGACTGATGGCCATGCTGGGCATCGAGTTCAACATCGTGACGATCATCCTCTCGACCTTCATATTCGGCATCGGCGACGACTTCAGCATCTTCATCATGGACGGACTGCTGAGCGAATACAAAACCGGGCGCAGGATGCTCGACACGCACAAGACGGCCATCTTCTTCTCGGCCTTCACGGTCGTCGTGGGACTCGGAGCGCTGATCTTCGCGCGGCATCCGGCGCTCCATTCGCTGGCACTGATCTCGCTCTTCGGCATCGTCGCCGTGGTGCTGGTATCCTACACCGTACAGCCCGTGCTGTTCCGGATGCTCGTCTCGTCGCAGACCGAAAAAGGCGGCGCGCCCTACACGCTGGGCAGCCTCATCAACACCCTCTACGCATTCGGGCTGTTCGTGACGGGATGCCAGCTGCTGCAGGCGCTGATCTTCACGCTCTGGCCGTTGCCGATGGCGCGACGCCGCAAGCAGCGCATCGTGCAGTGGTCGATCCACCATATGACGCGGGGATTCCTGCGGGCGATGGTCACCACCAAAACCATACGCCTGAACGACACGGGCGAAACGTTCGCCGAACCGGCGGTGGTGATCGCCAACCACCAGTCGTTCATCGACATCCTCGTACTGCTGAGCATCTGCCCCAAGGCGGTGATGGTGACCAACGGCTGGGTGTGGCGTTCGCCGGTCTTCGGGCGCATCGTCCGCTATCTGGGCTTCTACCACGCCGCGGACGGGTACGAACGCCTCGCTCCCGCGCTCGCGCAGAAGGTCGCAGAGGGTTACAGCGTCATCGTCTTCCCCGAAGGCACGCGCTCGGCCGACGGCAGGATCAAGCGTTTCCACAAGGGCGCCTTCTACCTCGCGGCGGAGTTAGGACTGGACATCCTGCCGATATGCCTCTACGGCAACGGCATGATCTCGTCCAAACGCCAGCCCATCTACATCAAGCACGGACTGGTCGTGAGCCGCATACTGCCGCGCACGGCCTGCGGCGACCCCGCGGACTACTCCGCGCAGGCCAAGTCCGCATGCCGCCAGATGCGCCGCGAGTACCGCAAACTCTACGAGACCTACAACCGGCCCTGCAACCCCTATTTCCGCGACATGCTCATCAAAAGCTACACCTACAAAGGCCCCGTGCTGGAGTGGTACATGCGGGTCAAGATACGGCTGGAGAAGTGCTACACGCTCTTCGACCGCATCGTGCCGCGCGAAGGGACCGTCGTGGACCTCGGCTGCGGATACGGACCGCTGAGCTACATGCTCGCCATGCTCTCGGACCGCCGCCGCATCGTGGGCGTGGATTACGACGCGGAGAAGATCGAAACGGCGCGGCACAGTTTCCTGCGGCGGCCCGAAACGGAGTTCGTCCACGCCGACCTGCGCACGGCGGAGCTGCCCGAAGCCGATGCGTTCCTGCTGCTCGACGTACTGCACTACATGCAGCCCGAAGAGCAGCGCGGGCTGATCGAACGCTGTGCGGCGCGGCTCAAGGCGGGCGGGCGGATCATCATCCGCGACGGCGACGCCGGGAAGGCCGAACGGCACAAGACGACGGCCATGACCGAAGTGTGGTCCACGAAGATCGTCGGATTCAACAAGACCGACGGCGAGCTGCACTTCACCTCGACGCCGGAACTGCAGCAGACGGCCCGCAGGCTGGGGCTGGAGATCCACGCGGCGCACACGGACGCGCACACGTCGAATACGGTTTACATACTGACCCGACCGGAATAAGATGCAGGAGGAGTTCGACATAATCGTCATCGGCAGCGGGCTGGGCGGACTGGAATGCGGCGTCATGCTGAGCCGCGAAGGGATGGGCGTCTGCATAGTCGAACAGGCGGCGGTCCCCGGCGGCTGCCTGCAGTCGTTCCGCCGCCGCGGCCATTCCATCGACACGGGGATGCACTACGTGGGCAGCATGCAGCAGGGCGGCATCATGCGCCGCTATTTCGACTATTTCGGCATCGGGGATTCGCTCGAAATACGGCCGCTCGACGAAGCGTTCGACATCGTATCGCCGGGCGGAGCCGGAGAGTTCGCCTACATGCACGGCTACGACGAATTCCGGCGGCACCTGACCTCCCTCTTCCCGCGCGAAGCGGCGGGAATCGCCCGCTACTGCGACAAAATCAGGGAGATAGGAGACAGCATAGGCGTTGAAGTGCACCGTTCGGGACGGCTGTCGTCCGGCGGGGTGAAATACCTCGGTGCATCGGCGGCGGAGTTCATCGGCGAATGCGTCGCCGACCCGCTGCTGCGCAGCGTTCTGGCCGGGACCAACCCCCTCTACGGCGGGGTTCGGGAGCGTTCGCCGCTCTACCACCACGCCATGATAAACCATTCGAACATCGAAGGCGCCTGCCGTTTCGCCGGCGGGACGCAGCATATCGCCGACGCGCTGGCGGCCAGAATCCGCGAGCACGGCGGCACGATCCTCACCGGATGCCGGGCAAGCGCGCTCCACACCGAAGGCAGGCGCATCACGGGCGTGGAACTCGCCGACGGCAGGATACTGCGGGCGAAGAGCGTCATTTCGGCCATCCATCCCGCGGCGACGTTCGGCCTGATCGGGCCGACGCCGGTTCTGCGCCGCGCGTTCCGCGACCGGATGGCCGGCATGCCGGGCACGTACGGCCTTTTCTCGGTGTATCTGCTGCTCAGGCCGCAAAGTTTTCCCTATATCAACCGCAACCTCTATTATTACGCCGAGGGCGGAGACGTCTGGGATACGCTCTTCGACACGGAGGCCATGCGCCCGAAAATGGTATTGTTCAGCGCACAGCCGCCGTGCGCCGATCCGGCATGGAGCGAGGTGGTGACGCTGATGGCCCCGATCGCCACCGACATCTGGTCGGCATGGAGCGGATCGGCGCCGGGCCGCCGTCCCGAAGCGTATACGGCCCTGAAAACGGCCGTCGCGGAGCATCTGACGGACTTCGTCTGCGAGCGGCTGCCCGGCCTGCGGGCGGCGATCGAACAGACGTACGCGGCCACGCCCCTCACCTACCGGCATTACACCGGAATCCCCCACGGGGCTGCCTACGGCCTGCAGAAAGACTGCCGCAACGTCATGGCGACCTGCATTCCCGTACGGACGAAATTCGAGAACCTGCTGCTCACGGGGCAGAACCTGACGGTTCACGGCGCGATCGGGGTGACGCTCTCGGCGGCGGCGACCTGCGCCGAGCTGCTGGGCACGGAATATCTGGCTAAAAAAATAGGCGACGCATGAAACGATTTCTCAAATACACGCTCATCACGCTCCTTGCGCTTCCGCTGCTGGCGGCGGCGTTCCTCTGGGGACTCTACCTCACGGCCGACATGGAACCGCCCGCGATGACCGTAGACACGGCGGCCTACCGCGTCGCGGACCACGGCGGCTACACCTCGTGCCGCGGAAGTTTCCTGCGCCACAACAGGTACGGTCTCTGGGAGCTTTACACGGCCGGATCGCCCGAAGAGTCGGGAGCGGCGGCTGGAGCGCTCACGGCCGGGCTGATGCGCTATCAGGAGCAGGTTTTCGTGGACCAGATCCGCGAATTCATCCCTTCGGACGGCTACCTGAAGTTCCTGCGGGGCCTGATCGTGATCTTCAACCGCAATCTGGGACGGCACGTCCCCGAAGAGTACCGGCGCGAGATATACGCCCGGTCGCTCTACTGCTCGCACGACTTCGACGCCATAGGCACCCCTTACGAGCGTCAGCTCAACTACCATGCGGCGCACGACATCGGGCACGCCATGAGCCAGTACATGCTCGTCGGGTGCAGTTCGTTCGCGGCATGGGGCGGCATGAGCGCCGACGGGGAGCTGGTGGTAGGCCGCAATTTCGACTTCTACATGGGCGACGATTTCGCCCGCCACAAAATCGTCACCTTCTGCCGTCCGCAGGCCGGGCACCCCTTCGTCAGCATCGGCTGGGCCGGGATGATCGGCGTACTGTCGGGCATGAACGACAAGGGGCTGACCGTGACGATCAACGCCGCCAAAGGTCCCGTCCCGCTCTCGGCGGCGACCCCGATTTCGATCCTCGCGCGCGAAATCCTGCAGCATGCGGCCACGATCGGCGAAGCCCTCGAAATCGCCCGCCGCCGCGACACCTTCGTCAGCGAATCGCTGCTCGTCGCATCGGCGCGCGACGGAAGGGCCGCAATCATCGAGAAGACGCCCCGCAAGACCGCCCTGTACGAAAGCGGCGGCGAATACCTCGTCTGCACGAACCATTACCAGTCGACCGAACTGGCCGGCGACGAATACAACCTCGAAAACCTCGCCCGGACGGACAGCCCCTGCCGCTTCGCACGGCTGGAGGAGCTGACGGCGGCAAACGCGCCGCTCACACCTCAGGCGGCCGTGGCCATGCTGCGCGACCAGCGGGGCGAAGGCGGCGCGGACATCGGCGTCGGAAACGACTGCTCGGTCAACCAGTCGATCGCCCACCACTCGGTCGTATTCCGGCCCTCGGCGTTGAAAATGTGGGTTTCGACCTCGCCGTGGCAGGGCGGCGCCTATATCTGCTACGATCTGGGAGCCGTCATGCGCGATCCCGATCCGGCCGCAGAGCTTTGCGACGCGGCGCAGGAGATAGCCGCCGACACGGCCTACCTCGCGCACGACTATCCGCGCGTGGTGGTATACAGGCGGCTGGGCGGAGAAATCCGCAAAGCCATGCGGGAAGAGACCGCCGCCGACGCCGCGACGCTCGACCGTTTCGAACGGACCAATCCGCAGAATTTCCACACATGGAAACTGCTGGGAGAATACTACCGCTCGCATGGAGACGACGTCCGGGCGGCGCAATGCTTCGACAAGGCGCTGCAGAGCGGAATCCCGCGCACCGACGAGCGGGAAGCGGTTGAAAGACTAAAATCGGAATGTAAGCCATGATAAGAAATCCGGAAATACAATTCGCATCGGCGGATGCGATCGCCGCGTTCCAGCAGGAACGCCTGCGCGAAGAGATCGCCTATCTGTACGAAAATTCACCCTACTACCGGCGCATGTTCGACCACTGCGGCGCGCGTCCGGGCGACATCCGCACGCAGGAGGACCTGCGGCGGCTGCCGGTGACCACCAAGACCGACCTGCAGCTCCACCCGCAGGATTTCATCTGCGTACCCCGCAGCCGCATCATCGACTACGTGACCACTTCGGGAACGCTCGGCGACCCGGTGACGTTCGCCCTCACGGAGGAGGACCTCGACCGGCTGGCCTACAACGAAGCCGAATCCTTCACCACGGCGGGATGCACGCCGGAGGACGTGCTGCAGCTGATGACCACCATCGACCGCCGCTTCATGGCGGGGCTGGCCTATTTTCTGGGCGCGCGGAAGCTCCGGTGCGGCGTGATCCGCGTCGGGAACGGCATTCCCGAACTGCAGTGGGACACCATACGGCGCATCGGCCCCACGGGCTGCATCGTCGTGCCGTCGTTCCTGACAAAACTGGTCGCCTATGCCGAGGAGCACGGCATCGACTACCGCCGCTCGTCGCTGCGCCGTGCGATCTGCATCGGCGAAGCGCTGCGCGACACCGCCTTCGGCAACAACACGCTGGGGGCCAAGATTACCGAGCTGTGGCCTGAACTGGAGCTCTTCTCGACCTACGCTTCGACCGAGATGCAGACCTCGATCACCGAGTGCGGGCACCACTGCGGCGGCCACGTGCCGGCCGACCTGATTCTGGTGGAGCTGCTCGACGAGCAGAACAACCCCGTCGCCGAAGGCGAGGAGGGCGAGGTCGTCATTACGACGCTCGGCGTGCGGGGCATGCCGCTGCTGCGATTCCGCACGGGCGACATCTGCATCGGATACACGGAGCGGTGCGCCTGCGGACGCGGCACGATGCGGCTTTCGTCGGTCATCGGCCGAAAGGGGCAGATGATCAAGTTCAAGGGCACGACGCTCTATCCGCCCGCGCTGTACGACATACTGGAGAACATTCCGGGCGTGAGCAACTACATCATCGAGGTCTTCACGGGCAGTCTGGGCACCGACCAGATCGTGCTGCGCATCGGCAGCGCGCGCCGCGACGAAGCTTTCGAAAAGGAGATAAAGGACACGTTCCGCTCGAAAGTGCGCGTCGCCCCGGAGGTGGTTTTCGAACCCGTGGAGTACATTGCGAAAAAACAGATGCCCCAGATTAGCCGGAAACAAATTAAATTCGTAGATTTACGCGAACAAACCAAATAAAAAATCCGACAATGAAAAAGTTACTGGCCATGGCATTGTGCCTCGTCGCAGTCAGCGGCTACGCCCAGAAGGGAAAAGAGAAGATCGCAGCCGATTTCTACGGCGTGGATTACAGCTGCGTCAACGTCAAAGGCGCCGACGAGGAACCGGGCGCCTTCATCAAGGCGTTCGAAGCCATCAACAGGCTCTTCCTGAGCGAACCGAAGAAATACGACGTGGCAGGGTTCACCGGCATCGACATCCTCTCGACCGGCGTAGAGCAGGCCAACGAATCGCTCGGCGCACTGGCCGCAGAGCAGTTCACGCCCCGCAGCGCAGCAACCGACTGGCAGACGCAGCTGCCGCAGATCGTCGCCCGCTACGACAACGGTTCGGGCAACAAGGGGCTGGTGCTGGTCGCCACGACGCTCGACAAGGGCAACGGTCTGGGCTACTACACCGCAGTGCTGTTCGATCCCGCGACGCACGAGATAATCACCCAGATGGACATGGTCGGCAAGCCCGGCGGCTTCGGCCTGCGCAACTACTGGGCAGGTTCGGTTTACAACGCCCTCAAAAAACAGGGAAAATACCTGACCAAGTAGGAGAGGTCCCGTCCTGAAACGATCCCTGCACGGAAACGTGCAGGGATTTTTCATTGCCCGGCGGAAAGGAACCGCGCACGCCGTGCACGGCGGACCATTGGAATTCGATACGAAACAGCGGAAGAGTTCCGGTCGGGCCGGAAGTTTCACAACGAAAGATTATGCGGCGGTTTTTTGACCGCAACGCAATTTTTTTCGTAACTTTATCCCCACACAACGAAAATGCGCTGTACGCGTGTGCACGCATTATCCTAAACGTAACCGACTCAAACCTATGAAAAAACTGCTGAAACCGCTCTTCACGGCCCTGTTCGCGGGCATGGTCTGCACCGGCGCCAAGGCCGCCGAACCGCAGGTCATCAACATCCGGACCAACGACCTTTCGATGGTCATGAGCGTCGCTCCGAACGGCGAAGTGCTGTTCCACCACTTCGGAGGACGCATCGACGACGCATCGCCCGCCGCAGGCATCAAAAGCTACCGCCGCACGGATCACGGCACCGACAACCTCGCCTACTCGACGATGGGCGGCCGCAACTTCCGCGAACCCGCGCTGCGCGTGACCCACGCCGACGGGGACATGAACACCGAACTGCGTTACGTGTCGCACGCCACGCGCACGCTGGCCGACAAGAACGTCAGCGAAACGGTCGTCAAACTCACCGACACCGATCAGGCGCTGGACGTCGAACTGGTCTATACGGCCTATGCCAAAGAGAACGTCATCACGACCCACACCGTGATCCGCAACCGCGAAAAGGGCGACGCCGTACTGCACGCCTTCTATTCGTCGTCGCTGCCCGTAAAGGCGCGCAGCTACCTGCTGACCCACCTCTACGGCTCATGGGCGCGCGAGAGCCAGACCGACCACACGCTGCTCACCCACGGCTCGAAGAGCATCGAGTCGCGCAAGCTGGTGCGCACGACGCACACCGAGAACCCGGCCTTCATGATCACGCTCGACAGCGAAGCCTTCGACGAGAACTACGGCGAGGTGATCGCCGGCGCGCTGGCATGGAGCGGCAACTTCCGGCTCAACTTCGAGGTCGATGAATTCAACGTGCTCAACATCCTCGCGGGAGTCAACCCCTACGCTTCGGATTACACGCTCGCCAAGGGCGAATCGTTCACCACGCCCGAAATGGTCTACACCTACAGCTTCGAGGGCGCAGGCGGCGCGAGCCGCAACCTGCACGACTGGGCGCGCAACTACGGCGTATGGCACGGCCATACGTACGCCCCGACGCTGCTCAACAGCTGGGAGGGCGCCTACTTCACGTTCGACGCCAAGACCCTGACGGACATGATCGACGACGCGGCGGACATGGGACTGGAAATGTTCGTGCTGGACGACGGATGGTTCGGCAACAAATATCCGCGCAACGATGCGAACGCCGGACTCGGCGACTGGCAGATCAACGCAAAAAAACTCCCCGAAGGCATCGACTACATCGCTTCGCACGCACACCGCAAAGGGCTGAAATTCGGCATCTGGATCGAGCCGGAGATGGTCAACCCCAAGAGCGAACTGGCCGAGAAACATCCTGACTGGATCGTCAGGTCGGGCGACCGCGAAATGCCCCGGATGCGCAACCAGTGGCTGCTGGACCTGACCAACCCCAAGGTGCAGGACTTCGTATTCTCGGTATTCGACAACACGATGAAGCTCTCGCCCAACATCGACTACATCAAATGGGACGCCAACCGCCATGCGGAGAACGCCGGATCGGAATTCCTGCCCAAAGACAGGCAGTCGCACTTCTGGATCGACTATGTGCAGGGATTCTACAAGGTCATGGAGCGCATCCGCGCCAAATATCCCGACGTGCTGATCCAAGCCTGCGCTTCGGGCGGCGGCCGCGTGGAGTACGGCGCGATGAAGTACTTCAACGAGGTGTGGACCAGCGACAACACCGAAGCGCTTTCGCGCGCCCGCATCCAGTACGGCACCAGCCTGTTCTACCCGGCGACGGTCATGGGCTCGCACGTCTCGGCCACGCCCAACCACCAGACCAGCAACATCACGCCGATCAAATTCCGCTTCGACATGGCCTGCGCGGGCCGTCTGGGCATGGAGTTGCAGCCCAAGCAGATGAACGCCGAGGAGAAGGCCTTCGCGCGCAAAGCCATCGAAAGCTACAAGGGATACCGCGACATCGTCATGGAGGGCGACCTCTACCGCATCGGCACGCCTTACGACGATACGGGCTACTACGGGGTGATGTACGTATCGAAAGACAAGAAAAAAGCCGTGCTGTTCACCTACTGCACCCTCTACCAGAGCCGCACGCTGGTTCCGAAATACCGGCTTTACGGACTCGACGCGCAGACCCGCTACAAGATCAGGGAGCAGAACGTCGATAAGAAACGGTTCTGGTTCGACGGCGGCACCTTCACCGGCGAATACCTCAACCATGCGGGCATCAACCCCAATCTGAACAAAATTTACGACAGCGCCGTATTCGTGCTCGAAGCCGAATAGCGCTCCCCGAAGGGGAGAAGCGCCTGCTCCGGAAAGCCTGCGGCCCTGTTATGGCCGCAGGCTTTTTCGTCGCCCGGCAAAGGGCCGGAGAAGCGGACGGCACAAGCGGGAAAAAACGGCGGGGACGGGACCGGATGGCGAAAGCGAAACCGGACGGCAGAAACGGGATCGGACGGCAGAAGCGGGATCGGACGGCAGAAGCGGGCGGAAAAAACACCCCTTCTGCGGCCGCCGGCGTACGATTCCGTAAAAATGGTATGACGAACCGTAATCGGGGTAGCCGGCAATAACGCGAAATCGAATATCTTTGCAATGTGGAATTACGGGCGGACCGCAAAAAGCGGTGCGGACCCGAAAAAACGGCATACGCTATGACGAAGGAACAGAAGGAGCAGACGGTCGGACTGCTGTTCGCCGAGAAGTGTTCGTGCGTCGTCCGCAACGGGGACGAAGTGCGGATTTTCCGCGAACGGGGCGTGAAGGACCTCTACAGGCTGCTGCGCGAGGAGCCGCAGCTGCTCGACGGGGCTTTCGTGGCCGACAAGGTGGTCGGCAAAGGCGCGGCGGCGCTGATGATTCTGGGCGGCGTGGAGGAGCTTTTCGCCGACGTGGTGAGCCGTGCGGCCCTCGACCTGTTCGCCGCCGCGGGAAAAGCAGTCGCCTACACGGTCGCCGTGCCCCATATCATCAACCGTGCGGACGACGGGATATGTCCCGTGGAGCGGCTCTGCGCCGAGGCGCAGACGGCCGGGGAGTGTCTGCCGCTGATCGAAGGATTCATCCGCAAAATGCAGGAGCGAAACGAATAGATAGGGTTCGCTACTGCCCGGCACAGGGATTTTCCGCTGGCGCAGCGACGGGATCGACGCCGGAACCCGACGCCCCGGACGACGCTCTTCGGGAGTGTGAACCTCGATTTTTAAAAACCGCACGAAAAGCACTGTTTTTGAATATGAACAAACAAAAGACAAAATGGAAACAACGGCTGTAAAACTCTATTCGCTCGATTACCGCGATGCGAAAACCTACCTCGCAGCGGCGCTCTTCGTCGCAGGCAACATCGTCCTGCCCCAAATCTGTCATTTGGTGCCGCAGGGCGGCCTGCGGTGGCTGCCGATCTACTTCTTCACGCTCGTCGGAGCCTACAAATACGGCTGGCGCGTGGGCCTGCTGACCGCCGTGCTGTCGCCGCTGGTCAACTCCGCGCTGTTCGGAATGCCCGCCGCGGCGGCATTGCCGGCGATTCTGCTCAAGTCCGTACTGCTGGCCGCAGCCGCCGGATTCGCCGCACGGCGGTTCGGCCGCGCGACGCTGCCGCTGCTGGCGGGCGTGGTGCTCTTCTACCAGACGGCGGGTACGCTGGGAGAATGGGCCTTCACGGGTTCGGCGGCCGCCGCCGTGCAGGATTTCCGCATCGGGATTCCCGGCATGCTCGCGCAGGCGGCGGGCGGTTACCTGATTATCAACTATCTGTTACGCAAATAAATCCAATCGACATGATCAATAGAATGTATGTGATCATACTGCTGTCGGTCCTGCCTTTGACGGCTTGCGGATCGGCTCAGGGCGGCGAAAAGACCGAAGCCCCCGAAGTATACTTCATCCGCGAGATCACACCCCGAAACATGGTGCGCATCTACGAAGCGCAGGAACGTCCCGCGACGGGAAAGGTCGCCGTCAAGCTCTCGACGGGCGAACCGGACGGGCACAATTACCTCAAACCGGAGCTGATAAAGGAGATCGTGACCAAAGTCGGCGGCACGATCGTCGAGTGCAACACCGCCTACGGCGGCGGACGCGCACACACGGAAGCGCACCTGAAGGCCGCCGCCGACCACGGTTTCACGGCCATCGCCCCGGTGGACATCATGGACGCCGACGGAGAGGTGAGCCTGCCGGTGAAAGGCGGAAGACACCTGAAAGAGAACTTCGTCGGCTCGCACTACCCCCGCTACGACTTCACGGTGGTGCTGTCGCACTTCAAGGGGCATGCGATGGGCGGCTTCGGCGGTGCGGTCAAGAACATCTCGATCGGCATCGCATCGTCGGCCGGGAAAGCGTGGATACACTCGGCGGGCAAGACCAAAAACGCCGCCGAAATGTGGAGCGACCTCCCGGCGCAGGACGACTTTCTGGAGTCGATGGCCGAGTCGGCCAAGTCGGTCGCCGACCACTGCGGCGACAGGATTCTCTACATCAGCGTGATGAACAACCTCTCGGTGGACTGCGACTGCGACGCGCATCCCGAAGAGCCGAAGATGGGCGACATCGGCATCCTCGCCTCGCTCGATCCCGTAGCGCTGGACAAGGCGTGCGTCGACATGGTATACGCATCGCCCGATCCGGGGAAATCGCACCTGATCGAGCGCATGGAGTCGCGCCACGGCATTCACACGCTCGAACACGCCGAAGCCATAGGGCTGGGTTCGCAGCAGTACCGACTCGTGGAACTGAAATAGCATGGAGTACAGGACACTGGGCCGCACGGGACTGCGCGTCAGCGCCGTGGCGCTGGGCTGCGAGGGATTTATGAACCGGCCGGAGGAAGAGGTGCGGGCAGACTTCGACTTCGCAATCGAAAACGGGATCAACTTCCTCGACCTCTACGCTTCGAACCCCGAACTGCGCAGCAGCATCGGCGCGGCACTGGCCGGGCGGCGCGAAGGGTTCGTCATACAGGGGCACCTCTGCTCGGTGTGGGAAGAGGGGCAGTATCTCCGCACGCGCGATCCGGAGAAGGCGCAGGCCGCATTCGACGACCTGCTCGCGCGGCTGGGGACGGATTACGTCGATATAGGCATGATCCACTACGTCGATGCCGAGGACGACCTGCGGAAGGTATTGGACGGGCCGATCCTGCAACTGGCACTGCGGCTCCGGTCGGAGGGGCGCCTGCGCCATATCGGCATCAGCAGCCACAACCCCGCCGTGGCGCGGCAGGCCGCGGGAACCGGACTGATCGACGTGCTGATGTTCTCGCTCAACCCCTGTTACGACCTGCTGCCGCCGAGCGACGACGTGGACACGCTCTGGGCCGACGAAAGCTATGCGCAGGAGCTGCACAACATCGACCCCGAACGCCAGCGGCTCTACGAATTCTGCGAACGCGAAGGCGTGGCGATCGACGTGATGAAGGCGTACGGCGGCGGGGACCTGCTGAGCGGGACCAACTCGCCGTTCGGGAAGCCGATGACACCGGTGCAGTGCATCGAATACGCCCTGACGCGCCCCGGCGTGGCGGCCGTGATGGCCGGATGCCGCAGCCGGACCGAAATCGAGGCGGCGCTCGCATGGTGTACGGCGACAGCCGCCCAGCGCGACTACACGCAGGCGCTGACAGGACTCGGCCGGTTCTCGTGGGAAGGACACTGCATGTACTGCGGCCACTGCGCCCCCTGCACGGCGGGGATCGACATCGCAAGCGTGAACAAATACTACAACCTGACGCTGGCGCAGGACGAAGTGCCCGAAACCGTGCGCGAACATTACAACCTGCTGGCGCACCACGCTTCGGAGTGCATCGCCTGCGGCCGCTGCCAGAGCAACTGTCCCTTCGGAGTCGATATCGTCGGCCGCATGCAGCTGGCGGCCGCGAAGTTCGGGTACTGATCCGCATTCCGGGGGAGGAGCGGGCGAAAAAGCGAATCCGGCGGCGGTTCCGGCTTCCGAAATCGCGACAATTTCCTATCTTTGCCGATCGACACACACCGACAATGACCGAACAAATCATAGCACAAAGACTCGGAATCGCCCTCCGGCAGGTGCAGGGCACGGTACGCCTGCTGCGCGACGGCGCGACGATACCCTTTATCAGCCGCTACCGCAAGGAGGCGACCGGTTCGCTCGACGAACTGCAGGTCGGGGCCGTCAAGGAGCAGCTGGACAAACTCACCGAACTCGAAGCACGCAAACAGACCGTCCTCTCGACGATCGGGGAGCAGGGCAAACTGACCGACGAACTTCGCAAACGCATCGAAGCGTGCTGGGAAGCCGTAGAGCTGGAGGATATTTACCTGCCTTACAAGCCCAAGCGGCGGACACGGGCGACCGTAGCGCGCGAACGCGGGCTGGAGCCGCTGGCAAACAGCATCATGGCGCAAAATTCGCACGACATCGCACGGCAGGCGCAGCGTTTCGTCACGGCCGACGTACCGACTCCGGAGGAGGCGATAGCCGGGGCGTGCGACATCATCGCCGAGCGGGTGTCGGAGGACGAGCGCGCCCGCAACAGCGTACGCCGCACGGCGGCCCGCGAAGGCGCAGTTCACTCCCGGCTCGTGAAAGGCAAGGAGCAGGAAGGGGTCAAATATTCGGACTACTTCGATGCGACGTCGCCGCTGCGCACCGTTTCATCGCACCGCTTTCTGGCCATGCGCCGCGGCATGGACGAAGGAGTCCTGAAGATCTCGGTGGAGATGGACGCCGACCGCATTACGGAAGGGCTTTGCCGCCAGTTCGTACGCCACGGCTCGGCGACGCGCGAATGGATGGAAGCTGCCGTCGCGGACTCGTTCAAACGTCTGATACGGCCCTCGATCGAGACCGAACTGCTGGCGGCGGCCAAGGAGAAGGCCGACGACGAAGCGATCCGGGTATTCGCCGAAAACCTGCGGCAGCTGCTGCTCTCGGCGCCGCTCGGACAGAAGCGCATCATCGCCGTCGACCCCGGATTCCGCACGGGCTGCAAAGTCGTGGCGCTCGATTCGCAGGGCAACCTGCTGCACAACACCACCGTCTATCCCCATCCGCCGCAGAACCGTTACGCCGAAGCCGCCGAAACGCTGCGGTCGCTGGCGGCCCGGTACAAGGCCGAAGCCTTCGCCATAGGCGACGGCACGGCAGGGCGCGAGACCGAACAGCTGGTCCGCGGACTGGGGCTGGAGGGCGTCGGGGTGTTCATGGTGAGCGAGGACGGCGCATCGGTCTACTCGGCGTCGGCCGCGGCCCGCGAAGAGTTCCCCGATCACGACGTGACCGTTCGCGGCGCAGTCAGCATCGGCCGCAGGCTGATGGACCCGCTGTCGGAGCTGGTGAAGATCGACCCAAAGTCGATCGGCGTGGGACAATACCAGCACAGCGTCGATCAGTCCAAGCTCAGGGCCAGACTGGTCACGGTGGTCGAGAGCTGCGTGAACAAGGTCGGCGTGAACATCAACACCGCATCGAAGCATATTCTGACCTACATATCCGGTCTGGGGCTTGCGCTGGCCGAAAACATCGTCGCATACCGCGCCGCGAACGGCGATTTCAAAGACCGGAAAAGCCTGCTGAAAGTGCCGCGTCTGGGCGCCAAAGCCTACGAGCAGGCGGCGGGATTCCTGCGCGTGGTAGGCGGCAGGAATCCGCTCGACAACAGCGCCGTGCACCCGGAGTCGTATCATATCGTGGAGCGGATGGCCGCCGACGCGGGCGTGACGGTCGAGCAACTGCTGGCGGACAAGGAGCTGCGCAAAGGCATAAAACCCGAAAGATACGTGGACGCCGAGGTGGGGCTGCCGACCGTGACGGACATTCTCGAAGCGCTCGACAAGCGGGGTCTCGACCCGCGCGAACAGTTGCAGGCATTCTCGTTCGACCCCGACGTGCACTCGGTCGCCGACCTGCGCGAAGGCATGACGCTGCCCGGCATCGTCACCAACATCACGGCCTTCGGCGCGTTCGTCGATATCGGCATCAAGCAGGACGGGCTGGTGCATATCTCGCAGCTGGCCGACCGCTACGTCGCATCGCCGGCCGATGTCGTCCATTTGGGACAGCACGTCGAAGTCCGCGTGACGGGCATCGACACGGTCCGCAACCGCATTGCACTGTCGATGCGCAAGAACGGCTGACAAAATCGGCGTCCGGGTAATTCCGAACGCCGATTTTCACATAGCATCCCGTTCACTACTCAGGCGACACGAAAGACCAATGCGCGTGCATGATTTCCCAACGCCCGGATGAATTCCGCCGATAAACCAACTTTATTGCGCCAAATGGTTAAAATGCATATAAATGAATTAAATTATACAAAATCAGAACTAGCCCAAAATTAGAATTGAATGAATCAGATTGCGATAGTTATTTATACATGAATGCATCTCCGCGACGGCTTCAATTAAGACTCGGATAATGCGAATGTCAGAAGATGTATGACAAGCTAAAAATAAAACACCGTTGTAGTAATCTACAACGGTGTTTTGGTGAGGTCTGAAGCGGACGCCATAAATTTGAATCTAATTTTACCGATTTTAATTTTATTTTATCTATATATCAATATTTTACAGCTGTTTTTCAACAACTGCGAGGTCTGGAAGTTTTCGAAAATTCGGCCGATGTATGACAAATGTATGACAAAAATGATTACATTTGCAGCAGACAAAACCTCCTGACCTATGGCCTCATTCTGCTATCGCATTCGCTCGACCCAGAAAAACAAACTGGTCAAAATCCAAATTCTCTTCACGGTTGGCCGTGGCAACCAGTTCTACGTCGACAGCCAATATATGGTGTTGACGGACGCTTGGGACAACAAGCGGCAGACGGTCAAGAGCCGCTTCACCTTTACCGACGATTTCACCGAGCAACAGGGACGCGAGCTGACCAAGAATCTCTCCGAACTGCGCAGCCACATCCTCGGAGAGATTGCCAAGGATCCCGAGCACGCAATGACGAAGACACGGCTGGAGAAGATCATCTACAGCTTCCACCACCCGCGCAGCCTCACCACAGGCCGCCGCGTCCGCAGCCGCGAATCGCTCGGCGACTACATCGCCCGCTTCACGCGCGAGATGGAGGAGGGCACCCGGCTGAACATCCACAAACTCCGCTACGGCCCCTCGACCATCAAGAACTACAAGGGGTTCGTCGTGCAGTTCGACGAGTACTGCAAAGCCCGGCGCAAGCAGTTCGACTTTGCCGACATCGACCTGAAGTTCTACGACGACTTCGTCGCCTGGTTCACCGCCAAGAACTACTCCGTCAATACGATTGGCCGCCACGTCAAGGAGTTGAAGATCATCATGCGCGCGGCCCGCGAGGAGGGTCTGCACGACAACGGGGCGATCGAGAGCCGCAAGTTCCGCGTGCTGACGGCCGACGTGGAGAACATCTATCTGACGGAGTCGGAGATCCGGGCCATCGCCGCGCTCGACCTCTCGAAAAACCGGCACAAGGATGTTGCCCGCGACATCTTTCTGGTGGGGTGTTACACGGCGCAGCGCTTCAGCGACTACTCGACCATCAACGAAGGCAACATCCGCACGCTGGAGAACGGACAGCAGGTCATCGACCTCAAGCAGCAGAAGACCGGCAACCACGTCGTCATTCCGATCCGACCCGAGCTGCAGGCCATTCTGGAGAAGTACGACAATCGGCTGCCGAGGACCTACGAGCAGAAGGTGAACCACCTCATCAAGGAGATTGCACGCGAGGCGGGCATCACAGAGAAGGTCGAGATCTCCTACATCGAGAATGGCGAAAAGAAGAGCCGGCTGGTCGAGAAGTGCGACCTGGTGAAGACCCACACGGCACGCCGCAGCGGCGCAACGAACATGTATCTGGCGGGGATCCCGACCATCGCCATCATGAAGGTTACGGGCCACAAGACCGAACGGGAGTTTATGAAGTACATCAAGATCACCGAGGAGCAGACCGCCCTGGAGCTGATGAGCCACCCCTATTTTTCGGGGGCAAGCAACACAACACGATAATCTTAAAGAGTGTTGTCCGGGAATTTTCTTAACTTTGTTCAAACAGACTGATGCAATGAAAGACGATACGCAGGAATTAACACTGTTCGACAACTACGATTTTATAGAAAAAATCGAATCTCTGATGGCCGACTGTGAATCGGCCGAGGTGGAGTTCAAATCCGCCAGGGGAGGGTTTCCGGGCAGCTTGTGGGAAACCTACTCCGCTTTCGCCAATACGCAAGGTGGAGTCATCGTATTGGGCGTCAAAGAGAAGGACGGGAAATTCACACTTGACGGCATCACACTGGAGCAGGCGCGCAAATACAAAAAAGAGTTTTGGGACAACGTAAACAACAAGGCTCATTGCAGCGCAAACGTCCTGCAGGAGAAAGACGTGCAGGATGGCGAATACAACGGGAGCTATGTCCTGGTATTCAATGTGCCACGGGCTCCCCGCAACAAGATACCCGTATATCTGCATAACAACCCCGAGAATACATTCAAGCGGAATTACGAAGGAGACTTTCGGTGCGATGCAAGCGAAATACAACGCATGTTCGCCGACGCTGATATCACAGAACATCCCCGCGATTACAAAATTCTGCCCGAATTTACCATCGAGCAGGATATTGACAAGGCAACTCTTGAGCAATACCGCCGGCTGGTCGCAACCAAAAGCCCCGATCATCCGTGGCTGCTGCTGGACGACAAACATTTCCTAATGAAATTGAAGGGTTACCGGATCGATCGGCGAGAAAAGATCGAGGGACTGACACTTGCCGGTCTGCTGATGTTCGGCAAAACGGACAGCATCACCGACGCCTACGGATGTCCGCAATACTTTCCCGATTACCGCGAATATTTCAGTTCCAACCCCGACGACCGCTGGACAGACCGCATCTGCCCGGACGGCACCTGGGAGGCGAATCTGTTCCAATTCTACTACCGGGTCTATCCCAAGCTGGCCGCAGCCCTGCCCAAGCCTTTCGCCCTGAAGGACGGCATCAGAGAGGACGAAACACCGACACATACGGCTCTACGCGAAGCATTTATCAATGCACTGGTCCATTGCGACTATTCGGTCGACTCGAACATTACGATCGAACTACACAAGGATTGTTACATATTCTCCAATCCAGGTTCCCTGCTGCTCTCCATTGCCCAATATTATCAAGGAGGCAACAGCGTATGCCGCAACAAGGCCCTGCAAACGATGTTCATGCTGATCGGTTCAGCGGAAAAGGCCGGAAGCGGTGCCGACAAGATCATGCAAGGTTGGAAAAAGGCAAATTACCGCAACCCGCGAATCGAGGAGATCACTCATCCCGACAAAGTCGTATTGACATTGCCCCTTGTCAGTTTGTTGTCCGATGAGGTCATCTCCTATCTGAAATCCCTGTTCGGTGAGGATATAACGTCCATAGAACACAATAAGTTGATGACCCTGGCGACCTGTTGCAGCGAGGGCGAGATCACCAACTACCGGATGCAATTGGTATTGGACAAGCACAGTGCCGATATCACAAAGTTGTTCAAAGAGTTATGCAATGACCGATACCTTATTCCCGAGGGAATCGGCCGCGGCACGCACTACAGAATCAATAAAAAATTCCGGGAGGGGGGACTCCCCGGGAATGTTGCTAGTAATGTTGCTAGTAATGTTGCTAGTAATGTTGCTAGTAATGTTGCTAGCTCTCCAGATAAGGAAAGGCGCAGAAGATTATCTTCCAGCGAATTACACACAGCTATTCTGCACGCGTGTGTTGATTTTGAATCACTGGAAACCATAGCTAACAAAGTAGGGAAAAGTCTGCGATACCTGAAAAACAGAGCCATCCCTATCATGGTTGCCGAAGGGTTGTTGGAACGAGAATATCCCAATATGCCGAAACATCCCCATCAGCGATACCGTGCAAAAAAGAGATAGCCAGCCATGCCGCGCCGCCGAAAAATAACGATCCGGGCCTCCGAGCTGGAGTGCTTCGAGACACTCGTCCGGGAGCTGCAACAGCGGCCGGAGTTTGCCGGATTCGATCCGTCGAGCCTGCACGTATGGGCTTACGAACGGTATGAGCCGAAGCTGAAGGATGCCGACGCAATCCTCCACCGCTTCGACTACTGGCTGGGCGTGCACAAGGGCGAGCGCTATCTGATGGCAAACGGCAGCCGGCTCTTCAACAAAAAGGAGCTGGCCGAGGCGCTAGGTGTCGCACGACCGACGCTCGACCGATGGATTACGAACGGATGGCTGGAGCCGTGCCGCGTTCAGATCTCAAGCAGCGGTGACACCCTCTTTGCAGCCAACGCCGTTCGGGAGGTACTAATAACGTTTTCCAATGAATAATTCGTCAAACAAAGATCAACACTATGCATTGGATTCTTCCGGAAACATTAGACACATGAAATAAAGAGACCTGCATATGGTACGAAGATTCATTTGATGAATCTTGCAACTGGACTGGATACAAAAATTATGATTTAAAAAAATTCTATAACACATTTGAAGTTGAAGCCTTCTACGATAACTTTCGTGCAGACATTCTCCTTTCAAATTCCATTAAAAAGTATACACCGGTCTTTATCGAAATATATGTTTCACATCCTTGCGAACATCAAAAGATTGACTCAGGAAATAAAATCATAGAACTAAAGATCAACTCGGAAGATGATATAAAATCAATCATCAATAGCCCCATCATCACAGAAGACGGAGATCTTATCAGATTATATAATTTCAAACCGAAAGGAGACTTTACCGGTCCACCTCAACATCCCAAGCAATTGGTGAAGTTTTCAGTTTTTGAAAGCTATAAAATGTATTGTGGGAATACGGACTGTCAGACATTCTCATGTCACAGAAACAAAGCTATCTTCGAGTTAACCTCCGACTTTCATCCCGACTTTCTCCCAGAATATTCTCTATATGATTATGGAATCGTAGAACTATACGATTTGGATCCTAACCTCAAAGTATGCAACCTCTGCCGCTATTATAGACCCCGAGACATATTATTCGACGATCTGTTCGACATAAGAATCGATAAACGTCCAATTTTTTGCTGCTTATACAAAAAACTCGGGACTGACAAATATCGAGACCCATCAGATGCACGCACTTGCACTGCATTCCGGAAAATAGATGGAAAAACAATGGCAGAGATTAGACAAGAATATAAAATGGTAAAAACAATTATTTGGAAGAAACCAAATGATTAGAAGGCCTATTTTGCATCGGGTGGAATCCGATTACACGGCAGTGCCAACCCAAGCAAACGAATGCCAAAGCCCGGAAACGGCCGACGACGTGTCTTCGGTGTGGCACCGGTTGGCATCGGTTGGCGCTGATTTGTAACGCCATTCGCCGTTTTCGGGAGGGGTTCGGAAAGCCTTTCTTTGCGTCATCAACCAAATTCGAATCGTTATGACCAAGGAAATCTTTCTGAGCGGCATGACCGCCGACCAGCTCTCGGAGATGATTCGCGAATCGCTGCGCGACGAGTTGCGGCAGCTCCACCCCGAACCCTCCGCCGAGACACCAAATTATCTGACCCGCCGCGAGACGGCCCGCCGCCTTCGTATCTCGCTCGTGACGCTCAACGACTGGGTGAACCGCGGCCGGATCCGCGCCCACAAGATCGGCGGGCGCGTGCTCTTCCGCGACAGCGATGTCGAGGCGGCACTGCACCGGATTGTCCCCATCAAAAGCCGATAGCCATGAAGACGACCTCAGATTGCATCGGCATCCGGGAGTATCTCCTCCGCCGAAGGCTGCAGCCCCACCACGAAACCGCCACCCACGGCATGTTCCTCTCGCCGCTGCGCGAGGAGCGTACCCCCAGCTTCAGCGTCCGCTACGACAAGGGGCTTTGGTACGACTTCGGGCTGGGCGAAGGGGGCACGCTCCTCCAGCTGGTCATGCGCCTCGAAGGGTGCAGCATGGCAGAAGCCATCCGGAGCCTGCGCAAAGGATCCGCAGACGAAGTTCCCTTCCAGCCCCTCCCGACCGCCTTGCCGCGCGAAGACTCCCCGCTGCGGATCCTCGGCGTCGGGGAGATTCGCCACCCGGCGCTGATCGGCTATCTGCGCGAGCGCGGCATCGACCCCGCCGTGGCCGGAGCGCTGTGCCGCGAGGTCCACTACGCCGTCGGCGAACGGCGTTTCTTCGCCATCGGCTTCCGCAACGATGCCGGAGGCTGGGAGCTGCGCAGCCCGCAATTCAAGGGGAGCAGCGCCCCGAAATCCATCACGACCTTCGACCGGCACGGCGACACGGCGCTGCTCTTCGAGGGCTTCTTCGACCTGCTCTCTTACCTGACATTGCAGCACAAGGCGACGCCAACCGCCGACACCGCCGTACTCAACTCCGTGGTCAACCTTCCCCGCGCCCTTCCGTTTCTCGCACGCCACACGACGATCCACGCCTTCCTCGACAACGACGAGGCGGGGCGCCTCACCCTCGAACGGCTGCGCAGCGCCCTACCCGGTGCGACCGTCATCGACCGGGCGGAGAGTTACCGAGCCCACAAGGATCTGAACGAATCGCTCCGACCCTCCGCAAAGGTTTCCCGCACGCCGCGTCGTCGCGGCCGCAAGTTGTAACGTCGCCCGGAATGACGCCAGAACCGTCGCCCACCCATCGGCCGCTTCGCGACCGCGGCTTTTCCCCCGAGGAAAAAGCCATAGCCTATTAGGGCTTTTTCCAACGCATCGGCCCGCCGACGCTGAAAAAGCCCCAATAGGCCAAAGGGTCAAGCCCCTCTGGACACCCCCTGTCGTGCTGCGCACGCCGACCGCCGAGGCGGTCCCCTCTTCAACCACACAACCCTCCGAAAAACGACCGTACCATGGGATATGCCGTCCTGCATCTCGACAAAGCCCCGGGCAACGAGGCGGCGATGACCGCCCACATTGCCCGCACAAAGATACCCACCAACGCCTCGCCCGAGCGCACCTGCCTCAACGAGGAGCTTGTCGAGTTCCCCGAGGAGGTGGCCGACCGTACGGAAGCGATCAGCTACCGCCTCGAACACGCCGGTCTCACGCGCAAGATCGGAACGAACCAGGTGCGGGTGATCCGCGTCATGCTGACCGGTTCGCACGACGCGATGAAGCGCATCGAGGAGGAGGGGCGGCTTCCGGAGTGGTGTGCCGACAACCTCGCCTGGCTGCGCGAGACCTTCGGAACGGAGAATGTCGTCTCAGCCGTCGTACATCGCGACGAATCGACCCCGCATATCCACGCCGCCGTGGTGCCGATCGTCACGGGCGAGCGCCGCAAGGCCCGCACCGTCCCATCCGAAACACCGGGCAAGCGACACTACCGTCCGAAATCCGCCGCACGGCCCCGCCTCTGCGCCGACGACGTCATGTCGCGCGTCCGGCTCAAGCAGTATCAGGACACCTATGCCGCAGCGATGTCCAAATACGGGCTGGAGCGCGGCATCGACGGTTCGGAGGCGCGCCACATCACCACGCAAGAGTTCTACCGGCAGACCATCGCCCAGCAGCAGGATCTGCAGGAGAACATCGACGCGCTGCTCCGTCTCGAAGAGCAGAAGCGGAAGGCTGTCGAGCAGCTCAAACAACAGGAGCGGCAGGTGCGCACCGAATACGAACAGACCGCCACGCTCCAGGCGCAGAAGAGCGCCGAATTGAACCGCACCGAGGCCGAGCTGAAGAGCGTGAAGGGCGAGCTGAAGGGAGCCAGGTTAAAAAACGCCGCGGCGGAGGTCGGGTCGAATATCGTCGAGGGGATCGGGGCGATGATCGGCACCTCGCGTATCAAGCGGCAACAGCAGGAGATCGACCGTCTCAACGCGGAGAACGCCGCCCTGCACGAACAGATCGGGACGCTGAACCGCGCCAACCGCGAGGAGAAGGTCCGGCATGAGCAGGCTGAACAGCAACTGCAGGCGAAGCTCGACCGCATCGAACACTGGCTGCCCGACACGCAGACCCTTATCAACTGGGGCGAATACTGCCGCGACATGGGAATCCCGGAGTCGGACGCCCGCGAGATTATCGCCATGAAGCCCATCTACGTCTCCGGTGAACTCCATGCCCGGGAGTATTCGCGACGCTTCGACGTCGCGAATACCGAAATCCGCCTGCAACGCGACCCGAACGGCCCCGGAGGCTTCCAGCTGCTCATCGACCGACAACCCGCACACGCCTGGTTCCGCCAACGGTATGTGGAGCTCATGACCCGCTTGGGCTACCCCGTCCGCCCCGAACGTCCCGTCATCCGGCGACACACCATCAAGCGGTAAATCGAGGACCGAATCTAACCCCCGGATGAAATAAATCCCGGGATTTTTCCTATCTTTGAATCCGTAAAACCAAGAAATAGAATAACGACAAGAGAAAAAGACAATATCAACATATAACTAATTGAGCTTTTAGCTCTTATTCTCGACTTTGCGAAATCTGGTAAATTTTTTGAAGTACACGAGAGTAAGCAGCGGAGGTTCACGTCCATGGGCGTGGACCGTTCGTGCTTATTTGTGTACATAGGTTTACCAGAGCCTGCAAAGTCAAATAAGCGACAACGAATGGTTTCACGCCTTCTTTATGTCGCTTAGCGGAGGGTCGGGGCGAAGCTTTCAAGCCTATGCCCTCCACCAAATCTCATACACCGCAAATCATCTCGCGTCAGCGCGTGGCCGACCACGGCGAGGTCTTCACCGCAGAGCGTGAGGTCAAGGCGATGTGCGACCTCGTGAAGAACGAGACCGAGCGCATCGAATCCCGTTTTCTCGAACCCGCCTGCGGACAGGGCGCTTTTCTGATCGAGATCCTGCGTCGCAAACTCGCCGTCGTGTCGTCCCGTTATGCCGCGACGCAATCCGAATGGGAACGCCATGCCGCGATTGCCGTATCGAGTCTCTACGGAATCGACATTCTGGCAGACAACGTGACGCTCTGCCGCAATCATCTCTACGATACGTTCCTGACGGCATACCAGACTCTCTTCCCGAGGACCATGAAGCCCGCCTGCTGCCGTGCGGTGCGCTATCTGCTTGCGACCAACATTCTTTGGGGTGATGCCCTGACCCTCCAAACCCCGGACGATTCGGCGCGGCCGATTGTCTTTGCCGAGTGGTCGGACATTGGCGGCGGGCGGTTCAAACGCCGCGATTTCATGCTGGCCAACCTGCTGCAAAGCCAGCCGATGGAGGGCCCCAACCTCTTCTCCGACCTCGGAGATGCCGCCTTTATCCCGACCCCCGTAGCCGAATATCCACTTGTCCACTACCTCAAACTCGGAGCCGATGAAGAACTATAACCCCGATGTGCTGACCTGCCTGGCCAATCTGAGCAACGACGAGGTGTTCACCCCTCCGGTCGTTGTCAACCGCATGCTCGATCTACTGCCTGCGGAGTTGTGGCGCAATCCCGATGCGCGGTTCCTTGACCCCGTAAGCAAAACGGGAGTCTTCCTGCGCGAGATTGCCAAACGGTTAATGGTGGGGTTGTGCGAGCGGATTCCCGATCGGCAGCAGCGAGCCGACCACATCTTCACCCGACAGTTGTTCGGCTTGGCCATTACCGAACTGACGGCCCTTCTGTCGCGCCGTTCGGTCTATTGCAGCAAACAGGCGAACGGGCCCTATTCTGTTTGCACGGCCTTTCACGATGCGGATGGAAATATCCGCTTCCGGTCTACGGAACACACCTGGCAGAACGGCCGATGCCGCTATTGCGGGGCGAGCCGGGAGGTATACGACCGAGACGACACGCTTGAAAGCCACGCCTACGAATTTATCCACACCGAGAATCCCGAAACCATATTCTCCGATATGAAATTCGATGTCATTATAGGCAACCCGCCGTATCAGTTGAGCGATGGCGGAAACGGTGCCAGCGCAAGTCCGCTTTATCACAGGTTCGTTCGGCAGGCGCAGAAACTCAAACCTCGTTATTTGACCATGATTATCCCCTCCCGGTGGTTCGGAGGCGGAAAAGGGCTGGACGACTTCCGCCGGGAGATGTTAAACGACAACCACATCCGGGTTCTCGTGGACTATGAAAATGCCTCCGACTGTTTCCCCGGGGTCGATATAGCCGGCGGAGTCTGTTATTTTCTGTGGGACCGGGATAACCCCGGGCTGTGCGATGTCGTCAACATCCGGAACAACGAAACGAGGCACTCCGTCCGTGCGCTGAACGAGTTCGACACCTTCATCCGTCACGACCGGGCTGCATCCATTGTCAGAAAAGTCTGCGCATTCGGAGAGCCCATGATGTCCAATATGGTATCGAGCAGTAAGCCATTTGGATTGCGTACATTTGTGCGGCCTCAGGAATCCGGAGACATTCTTCTGAGGTGGCAAAACGGAGAGGGGCCCTATCGCCGCGATGAGATTACCGTCGGCCGGGAGTTGATTGACAAATGGAAGGTAATCACCTCCTATGTCGGCTATGACCATGCCGGCAATCCGGGCAAGGATGGAAAACGTCGGGTCTTTTCCAAAATAGACATTCTTCCGCCGGGGACCATTTGCACGGAGACCTATCTGGTCGTGGGCAGCTTCGACACGGAGCAGGAGGCAACGAATCTGGTTGCCTATATGAGAACGCTGTTCTTTCGGTTTCTGGTTGCCCAGTGCATGTACTCGCACCACATTACCAAAGAGGCCTATCGGCTGGTTCCTATACAGGACTTTTCCCAGTCATGGACGGATGAAAAGCTCTATGCCAAATATGGGATCACCGACGAGGAGTTTTTATATATTAAAACAACGATTCGCACAATGTAATACGCAACTATTATTATCGTATTAATGTCAAATGAGGACATTTTTCATCCATATTACAATAAATACGATATATAAATTTGCATTTCTATTTATTGTGAGTTATATTTGCGTTGTTTAGTAACCATACAATAATATAACTTAACTATGAAAATATCAAAAATTACAATTGAAGGATTTGCTAACATTGATAAAGTAAGTCTGTCGCTGTCTAATATATGTGCGCTATTGGCCTATAATAATTTTGGGAAAAGTAATATTCTAGAGGCAATCTCTTTTGGCTTCAGGTATCTTATTGCAGAAGCTTCGGAAAAAAAGAATAGGATGAATCGCAGCTTAAATTATATTCCTATAAATAATGCGACTGCGGGTAAAGATTTTTTGTTTGAATTTGAGATTGAGTTTAACAATCAAGGAGTAAAAAGAATTGTTACATATGGCTATAGTTTCTCTTGGCCTCAAAAAAAACAAACCTCTTCCATTAAAGCCGAATACCTTAAGATTAAAAGTACAGAAGATTTAAAGCCCAAATCGTATATTCGTAGAAATGATAGCAGTTGCTTTTATTTATCTTCTGAAGCCGGACGTTGTTCTTCAAAATTAGATATCGATCCTAATCAACTGGCTTTAAACAAATTGAGCAATTATGACAATTTGTTCTATATTGGCATTCTAAAAGAAATATTAAATATAAAGATTGTCGAAACAAATGCATTAGCTGATCCCAAAACATTTTTTAGAACCATCGAGGTCATAAATGGACATACTTCCTTTACGGATGGGATAGATACTATTCCTGATTTTAGCACATGTGCGAATTTTATGTACAATCTGAAAAATTCAGATTCTCATAAATACAATTTATTACAAGATGCAATTAAACAGTTAATTCCTGACATAATAGACTTTGAACCAATCAAAGTAGATCTAAAGAAACAAGTTGCAAAATTTAAAGGGAATAAAGATATTCCATTTGATTTTCCGGAATACATATATGATATTAGAGTACAAGAAAAAAGCCTAAATCAGCAAATAACTATTGAAAAACTATCATCAGGAACAAAAAGAATATTTTATTTACTCTTGATGACGATAGCTGCTGCTCATAACAATGTTCCCTTAATGATGATTGAAGAACTTGAAAATTCAATTCATCCTTCTTTGTTTCAACGATTATTAATTACGATTAGGAGACTTGCTAACGATACTCAAATATTACTAACAAGTCATTCTCCGTATTTACTACAATATTTGAAGCCCGAAACTCTTTATATAGGCATTCCGAATGATGAAAATTTAGCAATATTCAAGAGAGTAAAGCATTCAAAAATTAATTCTTTATTAAAAGAAGCATCGTCGTACGATATGTCTTTAGGTGATTTTATTTTTGATATGCTTGCAGATATTCATGATCAATCTGATGATGTGGTCTCTAAATATTTTGAATAATGGCTGAACATATCATTTTATTCGTTGAGGGCGATACGGACGAAGTCCTATTTAAGAAGATAATTGCTCGTTATAAAGAATTAGCAAATTATGAGTCAAACATAATTTGTCATATTGACAACTTAAAAGGCGTCAGTAAATATACCTCAAAAGCTAAAGGGCGCCTTCGTAATTATTATTTAAAGCATATTCGAAAAAATAAAGGCTCCTTAAAATTTGTGTTTTGTAGTTATGATACAGATGTTTTCGAATTTCAAGCAAACCCTCCTATCAACTGGCCTAATTTAAAAAAAGAGATGCAAGGAATAGTTGGGAAAGGGAAAGTGATACAAATTCCGGTAAAGACTTGTATTGAAGATTGGTTATTATCAGACCTATCCGGTCTATGTAGATATCTAAAAATAAAAGATATACCTAAAAAACTAACAGGTAAAGATGCGTATATGAAAATAAGTAATCTATTCGAGAAAAAAGGAAAAGTATACTCAAAAGGGTACGATGCTGAAAATATTGTACAAAATATAAACATTGATATTATCCTAGATAAACAAAAGGAAGCTCTCAAACCATTAAGAGATCTTTTCATTAAAGACAATTAAGAGATGTTCTTTTTCCCCTCCCGCCCGGCAGCGCATCCGACCATCTATGCCTACGAAGATACCCACCCGCAATACCGTGGGCTGCTGAAGGTCGGATACACCTCCGTCGATGTGCAGCATCGCGTGGCACAGCAATATCCAACGCTGCGGCCCGGAGCGCGCCCCTACCGCATTGTCTTCGAGGAGTCGGCCATGCGTGGCGACGGCACCTCGTTTACCGACCACGAGGTACACCGCGTGCTGCGTCGAATGGGAGTGGAGAATCCCGAGGGAGAGTGGTTCCGTTGTACGGTTCGCGAGGTCCGGGCGGCGGTACGCTCCGTGCGGGAGCGGCGTGAAGCCGAATTCCAACGCACGGAGCATTTTGCCATGCGCCCCGAGCAGGAGGCTGCCGTGGAGAAGACCTGCGAATATTTCCGTGCCTGCCGTGCCGACAACAACCGCACGCCGCATTTCCTCTGGAACTGCAAGATGCGCTTCGGCAAGACCTTCGCAGCCTACCAGCTGGCACGCCGCATGGGGTGGAAACGGCTGCTGGTCCTGACCTTCAAACCCGCCGTGCAGAGTGCCTGGGAAGAGGATTTGCGCACGCATGTCGATTTCGAAGGGTGGCAGTTCCTGTCGCGCAATTCGGAACTGAACTACGAGACGGCCGACCACAACCGTCCGATCGTCTGCTTCGGGTCGTTTCAGGATTTTCTCGGACGCAGCAAGTCGGGCGGCATCAAGTTAAAGAACGAGTGGGTACATGCCATCAACTGGGATTGTGTGATTCTCGACGAATATCACTACGGTGCCTGGCGCGACCATGCCAAGGATCTCTTCGAGAACGAAGACCGCCGCGAACAGGCCTTTGCCGAAGGGGAAGGCCGCGACTGGTTTGACGAGGAGGCGATGCCCATCACCACGGGAGCCTATCTCTATCTGTCGGGAACACCGTTTCGGGCCATCAGTTCGGGAGAGTTCATCGAGGAGCAGGTTTACAACTGGACCTATTCGGACGAGCAACGCGCCAAGGCGTCGTGGAACGATGCCGACGGGCCAAACCCCTACGCCGCCCTGCCGCGCATGGTGATGATGACCTATCAACTGCCCGACGAATTGCGGCAGGTTGCCATCGACGGCGAGTTCGACGAATTCGACCTCAATCTCTTCTTTCGGGCCGAAGGTAACGGCGACGACGCCCGGTTCGTCTTCAAAAACGAGGTGCAGAAGTGGCTGGACCTGATTCGCGGCGCCTATGTCGAAAATATTGTTTCCGACTTGAAGCTGGGGCATTCACGGCCTCCGATGCCCTTCTCCCACGCCCCGCTGCTCTCGGTGTTGACACACACATTCTGGTTCCTGCCGTCGGTGGCGTCGTGTTATGCCATGCGGAATCTGCTTGCCGAGCGTCAGAACCGTTTCTATCAGGATTATCGGGTGGTGGTCGCTGCAGGAAGCAGTGCCGGAATCGGAGTCGATGCGCTGGCTCCCGTGCTGAAGGCCATGGGCAATCCGTTGGAGACGAAGACCATCACGCTATCGTGCGGCAAACTGACGACGGGTGTATCGGTGAAGCCCTGGTCGGGTATCTTCATGCTGCGCAACTCATCAAGCCCCGAAACCTACTTCCAGGCGGCCTTTCGCGTGCAGACGCCCTGGACGGTATGCAATGCCGACGGCGTTTCGCCCAACCGGGTGGATATTCTGAAACAGGAGTGTTACGTATTCGACTTTGCTCCCAACCGGGCATTGCGGCAAATTGCGGATTACAGCTGCCGGCTGAATGTCGAGGAGAATAATCCCGAACGCAAGGTCGAGGAGTTTATCTCGTTCCTTCCGGTGCTGGCCTACGACGGCAGTTCGATGAAGCAGATCGATGCCGCCGGGATTCTCGACATTGCCATGAGCGGAACGACGGCGACTCTGCTGGCCCGTCGCTGGGAGAGCGCCCTGCTGGTCAATGTCGACAATGCAACGCTGCGGCGATTGATGGGGAATGCCGAGGCAATGGCTGCGCTGACGCGCATCGAGGGATTTCGCAACCTGAATCAGGACATCGAGACAATCATCAACAAATCGGAGGCGGTCAAGAAGGCGCGAAAGGAGACCCCGGACGAGGCAATGACCCCGCAGAAGAAACGGGAACTGACCGAGGAGGAGAAGGAGTACAAGAGCCTGCGGAAGCAGATTCAGGAGAAACTGATCAAATTTGCTACGCGCGTACCGATATTCATGTACCTGACGGATTTCCGCGAGCGGAGCCTCTATGATGTCATCACGCAACTGGAACCCGGATTGTTCAAGAAAGTAACGGGGCTGTCGATCTCGGATTTCGAGCTGCTTGTGTCGCTCGACGTCTTCAATTCGGCGCTGATGAATGATGCTATCTATAAGTTCAAGCGTTACGAGGATGCTTCGCTAACCTATGTAGGCATTAATCGACATGCGAATAAAGCTATTGGACTATATAACACAGTCATATAACATAAAACGCTAAAAAGACTTTTTAGTTATATTCCTATCTTAACACTCAACAATAATGAACTTCAACATAATATAGCCATATACAAAAATATCTGCCATCTAATAAATAGATAACAGATATTCATGATTAATATTTTGTACAGAATTGAACTATTGCTCCCGTTTCTGCATGTTGGCCATCATACTGTGTAATACAGCTTGTGCATCAAGCATTGGCAACGGGTATTTTGCCAACGAGGTACCTGCAGTTTTAGCAACGATAATGCCTCGCATAGTTCCAATTGCAACATTAATAAAATGAGGCATTAATTCTTTAATCTCTATCTTATCTTTTTCAATCTTTACAACAGCGTCTATAGGATTTACATTAAACGTAAACGCATAGCGACATTCCAGAAGAGGCGTTTTCTCTACAGCATATTGCACACCAAAAATAAGAGTAATCATACTCTCCTCTTTATTTACCGAAATTGCGTGCGCAAAACCAATATTAGGTCCATTCGGTTCTGATTTTGCCAATAAAGCCTCATCCAAGTTTAACATAAACTTGACTTCAGAAACGGAAACCAAACGAACCTGTATTTTATTATCTTGTCTCATATTCTAGTTTATCATATCATTATTCGCTGTGCAGAACGAAAAATTATTCCACAATACTGGAGTATAATCTGAATTATCTCGTATGGAAATCGATTTTGATCTATTAGATATATTAGTCTTCGGAGATGAATCTATCAAATTAATAAAAACATATTCATTGTTAGTTTTATGCTCCCCGGCAACTTCAATAATAGGTTCTTCTAAGACAGCTGAGATCTTCGCAATAGTTCTTAAGGTAAAATTATGAGCACCTTTTAACCATTTTGATATCTCAGATTCTTTTTTACCTATCATAGCAGCAAAATCCTTCTGTGATATTTTTCTATCAGATAATATCTTATCTATCTTATTGGCAATATCAAAAGACAGATCTATTTCTATCGTAATATCGTTTGGGACATTTGCCAAACATTCATTAAATAATTTTTCTGTCTTCATAGCTATATGCTTTTTATATTAAATTTCTATAATAAGTTTATCCTTCAATATAACGGTCTTATCGATAATCTTTATTTTACCTTGCCCCGTAAATTTTGTTATAACATGGTCTAATTTTGCTAAATCGGAGACATAAGTATTCAGTTCTTCATTATCGTTATATGCATTGCCGTATTTTATACCTCCATTACCAAGGATTAGAACTTCATCCGATATCCGCAAGCAATATAATCGTAATGTTCCACTACCTTTTTTTCTTCTCCTTATATCTAGTGGAATTGCAACAACCCTATCATTGATTTTACTTTCACATGTTCTAAAAAGCCGTTCGGAGGCCCCTTTGGCAATTATTTTTCTCAAGATCGCTATTATACGATTGAAATCTTCTTTAAGTATAGGGTCTGCGATATCTTTATATTTAGACATAAAGTCCATAAATTCAGTTTCTGCTTTATCTAAAAACTGAATAGTATAGACCCCGACAGCATCATAGATATCTAGGCGTCTGATCTCCAGCGATTTCTTCACTTATAAGTGCATTTTGGATATGCAAAGATAATACCTTTTTAGAGATTTGATACTAAAATTTGCAGAAAAATTAAATTATAAGTGAATTTTTACATATACCCCACAATCAGTATATCGGTATTTCTCAACTAAAACACCGCCTCATAACAAAGGAACATCGCCTAAATTTATAGTCAGCCATGAGTATCACCCGAAAAAAACTTCTCAGCAAAAGAATTTAATAAAGCTAACAATAAAAAAGACCGCTTAGGATAAAGTATCTACGCACCCAAACAATTCTCCAAAATAACTTACGTATCAAGAAGGCCAAATATTTTATCAATCAAAAAACAAATCAGCACTATCAATGAGCGACCAAATCAAGGACCTTGAAGATATGCCGTACAGCCGTATGACAAATGTATGACAAAACAAAAAGAAAACCGCGTTGCAGACATCTGCAACGCGGTTTCTGTGAGGTCTGAAGCGGATTCGAACCGCTGTACAAGGTTTTGCAGACCTTTGCCTAGCCACTCGGCCATCAGACCATTTTTCGTTTCCGATCCGTCCTGCGCAAACCGCTGTTCGGGCCGCGGCCGCTGATTTCATTCAGCCCCCGGCTCCACCGTCTCAGGTGTTTTCCGGGTTACGCTCAGGCGTATCGGAGTGCAAATATACAAACATTTCTAAAATCTGCAAAACTTCGGCTCAACTTTGCGTTATTTCCCAAAAATATTTACTTTTACGACACGTTAAACGACTTTTGCGGCTATGACAATCGAGGATATCGCCCTTCAGATGACTCCGGGTATCGGGGTGAAGGGCGCCGTGCATCTGCTCGGAGTGTTCGGCAGCGCACGGGACATTTTCGCCGCGGCTCCGGACGAACTGGCGGGCGAAGCGGGCCTGCGCGAAGAGATCGCCCGCGAAATCGTCCGCCGCAGAGGATTCGCCGCCGCGGAAAAGGAGCTGGAGCATTGCCGCCGCAACGGAATCGCGGCCATCGCCTCGACCGATCCGGAATACCCGCCGCTCCTGCGGGAAATCCCCGACTATCCCCATGTCCTATACATAAAAGGTGATACGGCAGCCCTTTCGGCACGCTGTCTGTCGATGGTCGGCACGCGCAATGCGACGCCCTACGGACAGACCATGTGCAACCGGCTCGTGGAGGGACTCGCGGCGCAGGTGCCGGGACTCTGCATCGTCAGCGGACTGGCTTTCGGGATCGACGTCGCGGCGCACCGCGCGGCATTGGCGGCGGGAGTGCCGACCGTCGCCGTGCTGGCCAACCCGCTGCCGGAAGTGACGCCGGCGCAGCATACGGCCGTAGCCCGCGACATCCTCGATCACGGCGGCGCACTGGTCACGGAACTTCATTCGCAGACCCGGCAGAACGGCACGGCTTATATCGCCCGCAACCGCATCATCGCCGGGCTTAGCGCCGGATGTATCGTCGTCGAATCGCCTGACAGCGGCGGATCGCTCGTCACGGCGCACTGCGCCGACGATTACGACCGTTCGGTGATGGCCGTGCCGGGCCGCGCCACGGACCGCATGTCGGCAGGGACCAACCACCTGATCCGCAACCGTAAAGCGCAGCTGGTGCTGACGGCCGACGACATTGTCCGCGAATTGATGTGGGATCTCGGCGCGGAACCGGCGACGCTCCGGCCGAAACCCGCCACACCGCAGCTCACGCCCGACGAAACGGGACTGCTGGGTTGTTTCCGCACGGACGATCCGCTGTCGCACGAAACGCTTTCAGAACTGAGCGGACTCGATCCCGGCGAGCTGGCGACGCTGCTCGTGGGGCTGGAACTGGCAGGCGCCGTACGCCAGCTGCCCGGCAACAGATACATGAAACTGATATGAGACTTACCGATACACATTCGCATCTGTACGCCCCCGAATTCGACGCGGACCGCGAGGAGGCCCTCGCACGTGCGGCCGACGCCGGAGTGGAGAGAGCGCTGCTCCCGGCGATCGACTCCGAAAGCCATGAACGGCTGTTCGGGTTGTGCCGCAGCCATCCGGAGCGGTGCGCCCCGATGATGGGCCTGCACCCGACGTCGGTGAACGACAATCCACGCTGGCGCGAGGAGCTGGCGCTCGTAGAGCGTTATCTCGAAACGCCGCCCGCAGGGATCCGCTTCTGCGCCGTGGGCGAAATCGGGCTGGACCTCTACTGGAGCCGTGATTTCAGGGCCGAACAGCTCGAAGCCTTCCGCCGCCAGATCGACCTGTCGCTGGAGTACGGTCTTCCGATCGCGGTCCACACGCGCGACGCATGGCCCGAAACCGTGGAGCTGATGCGCGAATACAAGGGCAGAGGCGTCCGGGGCGTTTTCCACGCCTTTTCGGACACGGCCGACACCTACCGGGAACTGAAGGAGTACGGCGACTTCGTCTTCGGCATCGGCGGGGTGGTGACGTTCAAAAAGAGCAAGCTGGCCGACGCGGTGCGGGAGATGGAGCTGCGCGACATCGTCCTCGAAACCGACTGTCCCTACCTGACGCCCGCACCCCACCGCGGCGAACGCAACGAATCGGCCTATGTGCGGTACGTCTGCGAAAAAGTCGCGGAGCTGAAAGGACTGACGCCCGGCGAGACGGCCGAAGCGACGACGGCCAACGCCGAACGCATTTTCGGAAAATAAAAAAACACAAGCATACACGATGAAATCCTCTATCCTGATTATCTACACGGGCGGCACGATCGGCATGAAGAACGACGCCGAAACCGGAGCCTTGGTGCCGTTCGACTTCAGCGCCATATACGACGAATTCCCGTCGCTCAAGCGGCTCAACGTGGACATCGACGTACTGACGATGGACCCCGTGATCGACTCGTCGAACGTCACGCCCGCCAACTGGGCCGCACTTGCCGAACTGATCCGCGACAACTACGCGCGCTACGACGGATTCGTCGTGCTGCACGGCACCGACACCATGTCGTATACCGCGTCGGCCATGAGTTTCATGCTCGAAAACCTCGCAAAGCCGGTCGTCTTCACCGGAAGCCAGATTCCGATCGGCGTACTGCGGACCGACGGCCGCGAGAACCTCATCACGGCCATCGAAATCGCGGGCGCGCACATCGGCGGACGCCCCGAAGTGCCCGAAGTGTCGCTCTATTTCCAGAACCGGCTGTTCCGCGCCAACCGCACCACCAAGCGCAGCGCCGAAGCGCTGAGCGCCTTCCGCTCCTACAATTATCCGCCGCTGGCGGAGGTCGGGGTCAATATCGCCTACAACCTCCCGGCCATCCTGCATCCGACGGAGGTTTCGCCCCAGCTGCGCATCGCCACGCGGCTGGCCGACGGAATCGAGGTGGTCAAACTCTTTCCGGGACTGGGCGAAAACATCCTCCGGGCCATGCTCTCGGCGCCCGGACTGAGAGCCGTGGTGCTCGAAACCTTCGGCGCGGGCAACGCCCCGACCAACGAGTGGTTCATCCGCGTACTGAAGGAGGCGATCGGCCGCGGGATCATCATTCTCAACATCACGCAGTGCGGCGGCGGCAAAGTCTCGATGGAACTTTACGAAACGGGGCTTCGCCTGCAGGAAATCGGCGTCCTGTGCGGCCACGACATGACCACCGAAGCCGCCGTGACCAAACTGATGTACGTGCTGGGACTCGACCTGCCGGACGACCGGACGCGCGCGCTGCTGCGCCGCCCCCTGCGCGGAGAATTTACGGCCTAAGCCATTGCACGGAACGATTTTTTTTTCTATATTTCGCACTGCTAATGTATCCTTAGAAGGCCCCCGGTGACGGCGGACGGAAAGATGCGAACATCGCAACAAGTTGATCGGCAGGCAATTGCATGAGTTCAGAATGAAAGATTCGGGATTCGGCTGCCTGCGTGAAACCGGTACGGAAAATATGCGGACAGCGACCAAAAAACGCCGGATAAATTCCGGAAGCGTGAAAAAAAAGATTTTTTTAGGATTTTTTTAGGGAAAAATAAGAAATTGAAGAAGTCGGGAAACCGAGATATGGAATAAACCAAAAAAGACACAAACAAATAAACAACTAATCAAATTTAATTTTATCCAACACAACTATGAAAAAACTTTTTTTGATTCTGTCAGTGGCCCTGTTCGCACTGGGTACTGTTAACGCTTTCGCGCAGGAAGCCGCTGCCGCTGCCGAAGAGACTGCAGTCGCTGCCGAAACCGCACTCGCAGGCGACAGCATGCACCACATCATGATGCAGAAATTCCTCGAAGGCGGTTGGGAATGGATGCTCCCGGTTCTTCTCTGCTTGGTGATCGGTCTGGCTGTCGCTATCGAGCGTATCCTCTACCTGTCGCTGGCAACGATCAACTCGAAGAAGCTCATCGCTGCCGTTGAGGACGCACTGAAGAACGGCGGCATCGAAGCTGCCAAAGAAGTTTGCCGCAACACCCGCGGTCCTATCGCTTCGATCTACTATCAGGGTCTCGACCGCTACGATCAGGGTCTGGATTCGGTCGAGAAGGCTGTCGTTTCCTACGGTTCGGTTCAGACCGGCCAGATGGAGTCGGGTCTTTCGTGGATCGGTCTGTTCATCGCTCTGTCGCCGATGTTGGGCTTCATGGGTACCGTTGTCGGCATGATCGCGGCGTTCGACGCCATTCAGGCTGCCGGCGATATCAGCCCGACCCTCGTTGCAGGCGGTATCAAGGTCGCCCTTCTGACCACCCTCATGGGTCTTATCGCTGCGGTTATTCTTCAGCTGTTCTACAACTATATCGTTTCGAAGATCGACTCGCTCGTGAACGATATGGAGGATTCGTCCATCACGCTGATGGATATCCTGACGGCATACAGCAAGAAATAATCCCAACGATTTAAAGAGTTAAAAAGCAATTATGAAAAAGATATTGAACATATTGCTGGGCATTCTGATGGCGATCACCGTGGTACTTCTGGTATACGCGATCGCTACGGGCGGCTCGGATGCTGCGATCAGCCTGAACCTCGTATGGGGATACTTCCTCTTCGTGTTCGCTGTCGCCGCAGCCCTGTTCTGCGCCATCTTCGGAATGATTCAGAACCCGGCAGGCATCAAGGGAACCATCCTCTCTCTGGCGCTGATAATCATCGTCGTCGGCGTGTCGTACTTCTACGCTGCCGGCCACACGGTGAACATCGTCGATCTCCAGACCAATGGTTTCTTCGGCCACGGTGAAACCGTAATTACCGAAACGAGCATTCTCGTGACGTACGTTGCTTTCGTCGCCGCTTTCCTGACGGCCGTAGTAACCGAAATCTGGGGCGCTTTCAAATAATGGAGTGAACAACAATGGCAACAGATAAAAGGAAAATACAGGAAATCAATGCCGGCTCGATGGCCGACATCGCCTTCCTGCTGCTGATTTTCTTCCTTGTGGCCACTACGATGAATGTCGATACAGGTCTGGTGCGTATGCTCCCGCCTATGCCCCCCGATGAGAAACAGCAGGAGGACATCAAGGTCAAGGAACGCAACCTCTTCCTCGTGCTTATTTCGGGCAGCGGCAACATCATGGCAGGCCCCGCGGGCAAGCAGGAGATCATCGACCTGCACCAGCTCAAGGACAGAACGAAGGAATTCATCCTCAATCCGATGGATGATGAAAACCTTCCTGAAAAAGCCGATAAGGAAATCGAATTGGCTGACGGCAGCAAGTGGGTATATCCCGAAAGTCAGGGCGTCGTTTCGCTTCAGACCACCCGTGATACCGGCTATCAGTCGTACATCATGGTGCAGAACGAACTCACCCGCGCATTCAACGAAGTACGCGACGAGGTCGCCATGCGGAAATTCGGCTCGAAATTCGCCGACCTTCCCGAAGAGAACCGCAACGCAGTATCAAAAGCCGTTCCGCTGAAGATCTCGGAGGCAGAACCGCGTAATATAAAGAAGTAAGCTATGGCAGTAATGAAAAAGAAGGGCAACAAAGGTTTGCCCCCTATCTCGACCGCATCGCTTCCTGACGTGATCTTCATGATCCTCTTCTTCTTTATGGTATCGACGACCATGCGCGATCAGGAACTGCTCGTGAGATACAAACTCCCTGAGGCTACCGAGGTGCAGAAGCTGGAGAAGAAATCGCTCGTCAGCTACATCCACATCGGACAGCCTTCGCTGGCGATGCAGGCCAAATTCGGCACTGCACCCCGTATCCAGCTGAACGACTCGTACAAAACGACCAAGGATATTCTGGATTTCGTCGCCGCAGAGCGCGATAACCTCAGCGAGGCCGACCGTGCTTCGATGACGATCTGTCTCAAGGCAGACCAGACCACGAAAATGGGTATCGTAACCGACGTGAAGCAGGAGCTTCGCCGTGCCAACGCACTGAAAGTCTCCTACGCCGCTTCCAAGTCGCTGGGATACTAAAATCCGAGGAAAATTGTTTGAAAAAGAGCTGAAGTCAAGACTTCAGCTCTTTTTGTTTTGCCGTATGAAGAGGGATTTCGGCGTTTCGAATACGAATGATACGCCGCCGGATCAGAACGCCAATTCCAGCTGGCCGATTTCGTGGTTGAAGGTCAGCCGGTGGTGTGGAGTGAGACCGTACTCGCGGATTGCAAGGCGGTGTTCGCGCGTCGGATAACCTTTGTTCTTCCGCCAGCCGTACTGGGGAAACTCCTCGGCCAGACGCAGCATGTACTCGTCGCGGTGCGTTTTGGCCAACACCGAAGCGGCGGCGATGTCGGCATACTTGCCGTCGCCTTTGACGATGCAGCGGTAAGGCAGTTCGAGCCGGGTCCGGAAGCGGTTGCCGTCGATGGCCAGAAAGCCGGGAGCGGGATCGAGCCGCGCCGCGGCCAGCGACATTCCCTCGAACGACGCATTCAGAATGTTGATCTCGTCGATCCGCTCGGCGGAGACCGCTTCGACGGCCCATGCCACGGCTTCGCGTTCGATAATCGTCCGAAGCTTCTCGCGGTTGCGCTCGGTCATCTGCTTCGAATCGTTGAGCAAGGGGTCGTGGAAATCGGGCGGCAGCATCACGGCCGCTGCAAAGACCGGCCCGGCGAGACACCCCCGCCCGGCCTCGTCGCATCCCGCTTCGGGAAGATCGTATTGAAAGCAATTTTCAAGCATAGCCAAAAACATTAAATCATCGGCACCCGACACAAATCAAGGAAAACCGGCAACAAACTATTACACGCCCGCCGCCGGAAGCTGCTGCGGCAAAAATTGCACAGACGAATCCTGCGACCGGAAAAGCAAATCCCGAAACAGGCCCGGAAAGCTGGTCCGGAAAGCGAGTCGGAACCCGATTCCGGACAGAACCGCCGGAATGCAACCGGCATCTCCGGAGACGTCGACCCGTCCCGCGGCCGTCCCACCGATTCCGCCGAGCGGCCGAGCAACTGAACAGCTGAGCAGCCGAACAACTGAACAACTAAACAGCCGAACAGCCGAAACATGCCGTGTTGCTCCTGCAAACGGGCCGCAACCATACGCAAGACTCGAAAAGAAACACCCTCCGCAGGATTCCGGCTACAACAAAGTTAGCAATTATTTAGTCCCGTACCGCTTTTTTCCGTATTTTTGCCGAAAGCAGAAATCGCCGCATGAAGATAGATATCGCCCGACAACCGCTGGTCCCGGCCTTCGTCACCCTCTTCGCACTCGCAGTCACGGCCATGTGGGGCGGGGCGGGAAACGGCGTGTCCGCCGGCGCGCCGGAGACAATGCCCCTGCTGGGCGGAGCGCTGACCCGGTTTCAGGCAGCATATCCGGTGTGGGCACGTCTGGCCGCCGGATTCATGATCCTCTTCACGGGAATGTGCACGGGGCGGATCGCCATCCGCTACAACCTCTATGGCGTCAGCACATGCCTGCCGATTCCGCTCTACGCCGTCGTCGCCTGCGGAATCTTCTCCGGCGGGAACTACCTGACGGCATTCGCCGCTTCGATGCTGCTGGCGCTCGCCGCCAAGAACTACTGCCGTTCGTACTGCAACGGCTACGGATTCGACGCCATTTTCCGCGCGTCCCTGTATCTGGGATTGCTGCCGCTGGTCTATGCTCCCGCGACGCCGCTGGTGCTGATCCTTCCGCTGGCGATACTGCTTTTCAAGCGTACCTTCCGCGAAGCGGTAGTCGCCGCCGCAGGGCTGATACTGCCCCTCCTGACCGCCTGCTATGTCAGCTGGGGCATGGGTGACGAATTTACGGCTCCGGTCATGACGCTGGCCGATGCGCTCGTATCGGGCGTTCCGCTGTGGATCTTTAAGGGCCTTCCGCTCCCGTCGCTCGTCATGTTGTGCGTCATCGCGGCGCTTGCCCTGACGGCGCTCCTTTTCTTTCTCTCGGACATTTATGCCGCCGGAACCAAACCCCGCTTCATCCTTATTTTCAATACAGGTATACTGGCGATGACTCTCGCCCTGCTCTGCACCCCGTCGGTCACCCCCGAAGCATTCACCCTGACGGCGGTTCCCGCCGCCCTGCTTTTCCCGGTGTTTTTCGTGCGGATAGACCGCAGAATCGCACTGCCCGTTTACCTGATTCTGCTGGCCGCGTCGGTCTACATTGCAACATTACAATAATCTATTTAGTCACAAAGGTAATACAAACAGTCCTATTTGCCTTAATGCGCCTTTTTAGCGTATTAATTCTTTTATAAAACAAATATTAAATTGTATATTTGGAGTTGAACAAAAGTGACGCAACTTATTGTTCATAGAAACTTAAAATACGATTTAGTATGAAGAATTCATTGAATTCGTCGGCTCAGCAGCCGATGATCGTGAAGTATGTCGAAGCACTTCACAACGGAATCCAGTCTCAGGCGCTTTCGCGCTATGCAATCGGTTACATTCTTCGTGGTACGAAGTACATCTACGAAGGCGATAAGCGCCAGACGCTCACACGCGGAGACGTATTCTACCTCGGCATCGGGCATCACTATATCGAGAACTTCCCGGAAAACGGCCAGCCCTTCGAACAAGTGCTCTTTTATTATACGCCGGCGGACCTCCAGCGTATCCTGATGCATCTGAACATCACCTACGGCCTGAACATTTCGAACGAACATTCGTGTGAAAACTGCCGCAACCGCACGCACGTCGCCATGCCCGCATGGAATTCGATCCGCAACTTTTTCGTCAATACCAACAACGACCTGCGCGACGAAGATTTCCACCGCGACGAGACGGCCGAGAACATCAAGATGACCGAATTGATCTATCTGATCGCCTCGCACGAGGACTGCTGCATCAAAAGCAAGCTGCTGAGCAACATGGACGCCGCGAAAGAGAATTTCGAACAGATCGTCTACGACCATATCTTCAAAGACATCTCCATCGAGGAGCTTTCGAAACTGACGAACCGTTCGCTCACTTCGTTCAAGAAGGAGTTCCGCCGTCATTTCCAGATGCCGCCCCACAAGTGGTACATCCGCCAGCGGCTGATGCACTCGCGTCTGCTGCTGATCTCGACCTCGAAATCCATTTCGGAGATCGGCAACGCCTGCACGTTCCCCAATACGTCGCATTTTATTAAACTTTTCAAAAAGGAATACCAGATGACGCCGGCCGCTTACCGCAACCGCCACATCACTTCGCTCACCCCGGAGAAGCAGCCCGAAACGGTGCAGAACGCGGAAATACGCGAAGCGCTTTAATCAAAAACTTATAAATCGGCTATTATTTTAAATTTTTTAATTATAATTTAACAGATTTCTTCAGGTTAGTTTGAAAAAATGTTATAAAAGATTTGGTGAATTGTGAATTTCAGTTTATCTTTGTATAACAAAACGTGGGATTCTCCCACTCTCATTAACCTAACTAACCTAACCAGAGGGGTTCGCTACTGCCAGGTACCGAACCCCTTTCTCGTGTCCGGAAGCGGCGGAGAGAAGGCTCCGATAATGAATTATTGCAGTTTCGGCAGGTGCGTTTTTTTATTTTTTAATATGCTTTCTCCCCGCGGCGACGACGGGAGGGCGGAAAGCGGTTCCCCCTTCGAAGATCCGCCCCGAAAAGCCCGAAAACGGACGGATGCCGGCGCAGAAGCGTCCGGCGCAGGGCTGTCAAAGAAAATGAACCATTCTTAGGGAATATCAATTATTTTTTCGTATTTTTGCATCAATTGGAAAATAATGATCTTAAATGCCGAAGTTTTATGACAAGGTAGACGTACTGAAAAAACCCGGATGGCTGAAGATCCGGCTCCACCGAACCCCGGAATACGCCGAGGTTCAGCAGATAGTCCGAAAACATGCGCTGCACACGATTTGCAGCAGCGGCATGTGTCCCAACAAGGCCGAATGCTGGAGCCGCAGAACCGCGACCTTCATGATTCTGGGCGATATCTGCACACGGGGCTGCCGCTTCTGTGCCACCAGAACAGGACATCCCCTTGCCCCGGACGCCGAGGAACCCCAGCGGGTCGCCCAAAGCGTCTCGCTGATGAAACTGAGGTATGTCGTCGTAACTTCTGTAACGCGTGACGACCTGCCGGACGGCGGCGCCGCACATTGGGCCGAAACCGTCCGCGCCATCCGCAAACAGAATCCCGACGCCGCAATTGAGCTCCTTATTCCCGATCTCGACGCACGGCCCGACCTCTTGGACACGGTCATCGCGTCGAAGCCCGATATAATCGGGCACAACATCGAAACCGTCGAGCGGCTGACCCCCGTGGTCCGTTCCAGAGCGAAATATCGCACGAGTCTGGAGACCCTGCGCCACATGAGCCGGCAGGGCGTCGCAACGAAAAGCGGACTGATGGTCGGACTTGGCGAGAGCGATGACGAAGTATTACAAACCCTGCACGACCTGCGCGAAGCGGGCGTCGGGATCGTAACGCTCGGTCAGTACCTTCGTCCAACTTTGGAGCATTACCCCGTGGCGGCGTATATCACTCCTGAAAAATTCGAATGGTACAGACTCAAAGCGCTGGAAATGGGCTTCGCCTACTGCGCGAGCGCGCCGCTGGTCCGCTCGTCGTATTTGGCGGAAGAGGCCCTGAAAAGCGTTAAAAGTTTGCAGCGATGAACGTTTACTGCCGGGACCTCGGACAGATGGACTACAAAGCCTGCTGGGATTTGCAGCAGACCCTGTTCGACGCCCTGACAGCCGGAAAAACGAACCGGACGGCAGCGCCGGAGAGCGCAACGCCGTCCTCGGAAGAGGCGGGCACGATCCTGCTGGTGGAGCATCCGCCGGTGTACACGCTCGGCAAAAGCGGCCACGCCGAGAACCTGCTCGTGGGCCGCGAAGCGCTCGAAGCGATGGGCGCGCAGTTCTTTCACATAGACCGAGGGGGCGACATCACCTTCCACGGACCCGGACAGCTGGTCTGCTATCCGATTCTGGACCTCGAAAGGTTAGGCATCGGGCTGAGGGCATACATCGACGCGCTGGAAGAGTCCGTCATCCGCACCGTGGCCGAATACGGCATCCGGGCGGAACGCATCGCAGGCGCTTCGGGCGTCTGGGTGGGAGCGGGAATCGCGCAAGAAGGCGATCACCGGACCGCGGACGGCGGCGGAAAATGCACGCCGGCGGGCGCTCCGCGCAAGATATGCGCAATAGGAGTCCGTTCGTCGCGTTATATTACCATGCACGGGTTCGCGCTGAACGTAACGACCGATCTGGAGTGGTTTTCGCGCATCAACCCCTGCGGATTCACCGACCGGGGCGCGACCTCGATCGAAAGGGAAACGGGCGCCAAAGTCCCGATGGACGATGTCAAAAGACTCGTCGTGAAATTTTTAAGTGAGATATTAAATGTTAGAATATATAAATAGTAAATCGTATGCCTATAGAAAAACGATGGGTAGTGAAACCGCAGGGCGATTCCGAGGCGGTGGCGAAGCTCGCCTCCGTGCTCAGGATATCCCCCGTGCTGGCGAATCTGCTCGTACAGAGAGGCATAGACACTGTAGAAAAGGCGGACAAGTTCTTTAAACCGAGCCTCGCCGACCTCCACGATCCGTTCCTGATGAAGGATATGGACAAGGCGGTCGAGCGGGTCGAACAGGCCGTTCGTAACAATGAGAAGATCATGGTTTACGGCGACTACGACGTGGACGGCTGCACGGCCGTTGCGCTGGTGTACAAGTTCCTGCGCCAGATCGGGCATAAAAACCTGATGTTCTACATTCCCGACCGTTATACCGAAGGTTACGGCATTTCGGTCAAAGGTATCGACCTCGCGGCCCGCAAGGGCGTGGGGCTTATCATCGCTCTGGACTGCGGTATCAAAGCCACGGAAAAGATTGTCTATGCAAAGAGCAAGGGCGTGGATTTCATCATCTGCGACCATCACCTCCCGGCCGAGGAAATTCCCCGCGCCGTAGCCGTTCTGGACCCCAAGCGGGTCGATTGTTCCTACCCGTTCGACGAACTGTCGGGCTGCGGCGTGGGATTCAAACTCGTGCAGGCCTACGCCCAGAAAAACCGGATTCCCTTCGAGCAGATCAGCCCGCTGCTGGACCTGCTGGTAGTGAGCATCGCCTCGGACATCGTGCCGCTGGTGGACGAAAACCGCATTCTGGCGCATTTCGGCCTCAAAGACCTCAACCGCGAGCCGTCGAAGGGCCTGCTGTCGATCATCAAGATCTGCGGTCTGGACAAGCACAACATCACCATCGACGACATCGTCTTCAAGATCGGTCCCCGCATCAACGCCGCCGGGCGCATGCGCATGGACGAGAACGACGAGAATGCGTCGCCTTCGGGCGGTCACGCCGCCGTCGAGCTGCTGATCGAGGGTAACGAAAGCATCGCCGCGGAGTTCGGCAACGTCATCGACGCCTACAATCAGGACCGCAAGTCGATCGACCGTTCCGTCACGCAGGAAGCGCACGACTTCATCGAGCGCAACCCCGAAATGAAGCAGCTGAAGAGCACCGTGATCTACAATCCCAAGTGGATGAAGGGCATCGTGGGCATCGTCGCGTCGCGCCTGATCGAAACCTACTACCGGCCCACGGTGGTGCTGACGATGAGCAACGGATTCGTGACCGGATCGGCCCGTTCGGTGCCGGGCTTCGACCTCTATCAGGCCGTCGAATCGTGCTCGGACCTGCTGGAGAACTTCGGCGGACACATGTACGCCGCAGGACTGACGATGCGGCCCGAAAACGTGGACGAGTTCACCCGGCGCTTCAACGCCTATGTCGAGGAGAATATCGACCCGCAGATGCTGATGCCACAAGTGGACATCGACAGCGAACTGCTCTTCTCGGACATCACGCCCGCGTTCCGCAAGGACCTCAACCGCTTCCAGCCCTTCGGGCCGGGCAATACGGCGCCGGTCTTCGCAACGTACGGGGTCAGCAACCACGGCGACGCCAAACTGGTCGGCGTGGAGTGCGAGCACCTGCGCATGGACCTCATCCAGCGGCAGAAGCCCAACACCAAGATCCAGTCGATCGCCTTCCAGCAGCCCACGCACTACGAATGGGTGCGTTCGGGACGCCCGATCGACGTATGCTACCAGATCGTCGAAAACCACTACCGCGGTACGGTAACCACCCAGTTGCGTATCAAGGACATTAAACCCGTTTTAAACAAATAGATGATTCGGAGAGCCGTAAAGACCCGCCGCACGGCGGGTCTTTACGGCTCCGATCCTCTTTTTTTGCGTCTCTTTTCACTAAAAACCTGCGTCGTCTCACCCCTAATCTCCGCATCCGGTCCCCGCGCTCGGCACACGGAACCCGTCCCACACCATGAACTTACTGAAAAAACCGTTCGGACTGACGCTTCAGGCGTTGCTATGGGTCATGATTTTCGGATGCCTGCTGGCTCATCCTTTCACCAACGCCACCAGCAGCCCTCCGGGAGACAAACGTGATTACGTACTGATAATCAACAGCTACAACGAATCTTCCTCGTGGGGATGGGAGATAATCACCGACATCACCGCCCGGATAGAGCAGATCGAAAACCTCGAAGTATACGTCGAGCATATGAACACGCTCCTGATGGACCAGCAGTCGGATCTGGACAATTTCCGGACGAATCTCTCCCGTGAATACGGCAAGAATCCGCCCCGGATGCTGATATACATCGGCGCCCCGGCCTTCATCATGCGGGACTTCGCCGAAAAGGAGTGGGGGAAAGGCATCCCGTCGATCATCTGCGCCGAGGAGGATTTCATCGGCCCCGACAAGTACTATGTCAGCAAGCGGGCCATCCCGCACTCCGAGCGCATTCCGCTCCGGGAGCTGAGCGGGGAATACAATCTGACGCTGCTCTACGCCCCGATCTACCTCGAACAGACCATCGAGCTGATGCGCCGCATGATTCCGGAGATGAACCGCCTCGTATTCGTCCGCGACGGCCGTTATATCAACCAGCAATACGAAGACGAGCTGAGGAAACTGCTCGACACCGATTATCCGGGAATGCGGTTCACCTCCTACAAGGCCTCGAACATGAGCGTGGACCAGCTGCTCGACTCGCTGAACGTCACCGACACCCGGCATACCGGCGTGCTCTTTTCCTCGTGGCACTACACAAGAAATATCGCCGGCAATACCGAGATAACGGCCAATCCCTTCAAGATCATCGCAAGTTCGACGGCTCCGCTGTTCGCACTATGGCCCTCTTCGGTGAAAAACAGCGGCGTGGTAGGCGGATTCACATACGACGTGAGCGTATACAACCGGCAGATCATCAAGACGTTCAACACCATTCTGGAGGGACGCCAGCCGCGCGACATTCCGTTCTACACCCCGACCGACGCACACCCGACGTTCAACTATCCGGCGATGCTGCGCAACAAGATTTCACCCGAAATATGTCCCCCGGATTCGGTATTCATCGACAAACCGGAGACATTCGCGGAGCGGAACAGAACGGCGATCATCCTATGCGGCGGTTTCTTCCTGCTGTTCATCCTCTTCCAGCAATGGCGCATCCGCGTCATGCGAAAGGTCGAAGCGGCCCGCCGACGGGAATCGGAAAGCCAGATAAAATATGCGAACCTGTTCAACCGGATGCCGATCATCTACATTCAGGAACGGGTCATATTCGACGAGAAACACTATCCCGCCGATACGGAATTCAGCGACATAAACGCCTACTTCGAACGGACGTTCCTGCCCCGGAATCAGGTCGTCGGCAAACGGGGGAGCGAACTTTTCGCCGATTCGTTCTCCGAGTTCCTGCGGCTCGTGAACATCGTCCTGACGGAAAACCGGACCGTCACCTATCCCTTCTACTACAAACCGCTGGACATCTTTTTCGAAGTGATTCTGAGCCGCTCGTACCTGACCGACCACATCGACATCTTCTGTCTGGACGGCACCGCGCTGCACAAGGCGCAGCAGAAACTGGACTCGATCAACCACAAGCTCTCGCTGGCGCTCGACGTGGCCAACATCGTTCCGTGGAAATGCGACCTGAACAACGGCACCATCCTCTGCGACATCAACAAACCGGTCAAAGCCGCCTCCGGAGAGGCGATCCTGCAGAACGAAGCTTCGCTTTCGGTAAGCGACGAATGCTATTTCTCGAAGATACACAAGGAGGACCGCGACCGCATACGGCAGGCCTACGACGACCTGATAGCCGGCCGTACGGACAAGGTCTGCGAAGAGTACCGCGTGATCTCCAACGAAAGCGGACACTGGCACATGGAATGGGTCGAAGCGCTGGCCGCCGTGGAGTCGTTCGACGCGCAGGGACGGCCCAAGACGCTCGTCGGAACGTCGCAGGTCATCACCGAACGCAAACGCATGGAGCAGGAACTCCTCTCGGCCCGCGACCGCGCCGAAGAGTCGAACCGCCTGAAAACGGCGTTTCTGGCCAACATGAGCCACGAGATACGCACGCCGCTCAACGCCATCGTCGGATTTTCGGGCATTCTGGCCTCGACCGACGAGGAGCAGGAGAAGCAGGAATACGTCTCGATCATCGAAAACAACAACGCCCTGCTGCTGCAGCTCATCGGCGACATCCTCGACCTCTCGAAAATCGAGGCGGGGACGCTCGACTTCATCCACACGGACTTCGACCTGAACGAACTGATGCGGGAGAAGGAAAACGTCATCCGCATGAAAGTCCGGGAGGGCGTCGAACTGCTCTTCGAGCAGAAATACGAACAATGCTCCGTCTGCACCGACCGCAACCGGCTCTCGCAGGTGATCATCAACCTGCTGACCAACGCCGCGAAGTTCACGCAGACGGGCAGCATCCGGTTCGGATACGAAATGCGCGGCAGAGAACTCTATTTCTGGGTCTCGGACACCGGCAGCGGAATCCCCGCAGACAAAACGGAACAGGTTTTCGAACGCTTCGTCAAACTCAACACCTTCAAGCAGGGCACGGGACTCGGTCTGTCGATCTGCAAGATGATCGTCGAGCATCTGGGCGGACGTATCGGCGTGGAATCCGAAGAGGGCAAAGGATCGAAATTCTGGTTTATCCTGCCCTATGTTCCGGGAAAGGCCGCGGCGCAAAGGACGGAGGAGCAATATCCCGTCATCTCGGTCGAAAAGGACAAACTGGTGATTCTGATCGCCGAAGACAATGACAGCAACTACCGGCTGTTCGAATCGATCCTGCGCAAAGAATACACGCTTCTGCACGCATGGAACGGGCAGGAAGCGGTCGAAATATACCGGCAGCGCCGTCCGCATCTCGTATTGATGGACATCAACATGCCCGTGATGAACGGTTACGAGGCGGCGGCCGAGATACGCAAACTCTCCGACAGCGTCCCGATCATCGCCGTGACGGCATTCGCATTCGCTTCCGACGAACAGAAGGTGCTCAAGAGCGGATTCGACGGCTACATGGCCAAGCCGATCAACGCCCTGCAGCTGCGGACGCAGATCGTCGACATGCTGCGCAAACACGTGGTCCTGCTGTAGCCGGAAAAAACTGTTTAAAGGCGGATGATCCGCGCCGCGTCGTCCGCGTCGGGCAGGGGAGCGGGCGTGAAGTCGGAGTAGCCGGCCGCAATGGCGCAGAGGGGTTCGCAGTCCGCCGGGACGGGCAGGAAACTGCGCAGGTAATCGGCCGCGCTCTGCCCGTCGGGTTCATCCTTGCGGCGCGGCCGGCCGTTGATATGCACCCAGCAGGAGCCGAGTCCCTCGTCCACGCAGGCGAGCTGCAGCAGCGTGGCCGAAATCGCGGCGTTTTCGCGCCAGAGATCGCTTTTCGAAGTATCGCCCAGCACGACGAAAGCCAGCGGCGCACCCTTCATGAACGCCGACCCGTAATCGCGCATTTCGGCCATGCGGGCCACCAAGGCCGGATCGTCCACCACCATGAGACGCGTGGTCCGGGTGTTGCGCGCCGAAGGCGCCGTAAGGGTCTCGCGCAGGATGCGGTCCACCGTCTCGCGCGGCACCGCCCGGTCCGAGAATTTTCGGATGCTGCGGCGTTTTTCGATCAACTCTTTGAATTCCATTTGTTTTGTCTTTTCGGTCTCGCTTTTGCAAAAGTAGTGAAAAATAGGTATATTTGAAATTCAAAACACCCCGAAGAATGGATTACCGATTCAACATCGCCCTGATTTACGATTTCGACGGCACGCTCGCCCCCGGCAACATGCAGGAGTACGACTTCATCCCCGCCGTAGGCAAAAGCAACAAGGAGTTCTGGACCGAAGCCAACACGCTGGCCGAGGAGCAGGACGCCGACATGGTCCTGACCTACATGGCGCGCATGCTTCAGGAGGCCAAATCGAAAGGACTGTCACTGCGGCGCGAAGCCTTTCAGGAGTCGGGCCGCCGCGTGACGCTTTACAAAGGCGTCAGGGAGTGGTTCGAGCGGATAAACGCCTACGGGGCCGCACGCGGCATCCGGATTCTGCACTACATCAATTCGTCGGGCATGAAGGAGATCATCGAAGGCACGGAGATCGCCCACGAATTCCGGAAAATATACGCCTGCTCGTTTCTCTACGACGTGGACGGCATCGCCTACTGGCCCGCCGTGGCGGTCAACTACACCAACAAGACGCAGTTCATCTTCAAGATAAACAAAGGCGTCGAGTCGGTTTTCGACAGCAAGCTGGTGAACCGCTACATCCCCGAAAACGAGCGCCCCATACCGTTCAAACACATGATTTACGTAGGCGACGGAACGACCGACATTCCCTGCATGCGGCTGGTGAAGAACTCCGGCGGCCACTCCATCGCCGTCTACAACCCCGACCAGAAGGGGGCGCGGCGCGAGATGGCCTCGCTGATTCACGACAACCGCGTGAGCCACGTCTGCCCGGCCGACTACTCCGAAGGGTCGGACATGGACGTGCTGGTCAAAACCATCATCGACAAGATCGACCTCGACGACAAACTCGAAAAGCTGGAGGTCGTAAAATGACCGGGAAGCGAACGCAGATACAACCATCCGACACAACAAATATGTCACAATCCGAAACAGACGCAGTGAATATCCTCTTCGCTACGAATAACGCGCATAAACTCATGGAAGTGCAGGCCGTGCTGGGTCCCGGCTTCCGGCTGGTGACGCCCCGCGAATGCGGCGTCACGGAGGAGATTCCCGAAGAGCAGCAGACCCTCGAAGGCAACGCTTCGCAGAAGGCGCATTACCTCAACGACCGCACGGGACTCGACTGCTTCGCCGACGATACCGGACTCGAAGTGAAGGCGCTGGGCGGCGCTCCGGGCGTGCATTCGGCCCGTTACGCCACCGACGGACACGATTTCGCGGCCAACAACCGCCTGCTGCTGAAAAACCTCGAAGGAGCGAGCGACCGCCGGGCGCAGTTCAGAACGGTCATTTCACTGATCCTCAACGGCGAAGAACACCTTTTCGAAGGTGTGGTCGAAGGGCGCATCATCGACCGCGAAGAGGGGCACGAAGGCTTCGGGTACGATCCGCTGTTCATACCCGACGGATACGACAAGACCTTCGCCCAGATGTCCACCGAAGAGAAAAACGAGGTTTCGCACCGCGCCCGCGCCGTACGCAAACTCGCGGCCTATTTGCATTCCGCCGGGAAATAGGGCCTCTTTACGGCACACGGACGCGGTCCGAAAAAATGCACGCTTGCTTTTGCACGCTACTTTATCTATCTTTGCCCTCCAATGGAAGAGAGAACTTACAACAAAGAGGAACGTTTCGACGCCCGGACCATCGAGGCGCTGAAGCTCCATTACGCCGAAATCCTGCGGCTGCTGGGGGAGGACCCTTCGCGCGAAGGACTTCTGAAAACCCCCGAACGCGTCGCCAAGGCGATGGCGTTCCTGACGAAGGGATACGAAGAGAATCCGCTCGAAATCATCCGCTCCGCGACGTTCCGCGAAGAGTACAAACAGATGGTGCTCGTGAAGGACATCGAGCTGTACTCGCTCTGCGAACACCATATGCTGCCGTTTTACGGCAAGGCGCACGTCGCCTACATCCCCAACGGACACATCACGGGACTTTCCAAAATCGCCCGCGTCGTGGAGTGCTACGCCCGCCGCCTGCAGGTGCAGGAGCGGCTGACGGTGCAGATCCGCGACTGCATACAGGAGGCGCTCAACCCGATGGGCGTGGCCGTGGTGATCGAGGCCAGCCACATGTGCATGCAGATGCGCGGCATCGAAAAACAGCAGTCGGCGACGACCACGTCGGCGTTCACGGGCATTTTCCTCTCGGACCACCGCACGCGCGAGGAGTTCATGACCCTCATATCGCACAAATACCGGTAGGATTCAGCACCGGATGGAATAAAAATCCCCGCGGCATCGGGCGGCACTAACGAAAAAAGCAACGACAGTCGAGGTTACGGTTCTCCAACCGCAACCTCGACTGTCTTGTTGCATATTGCATAAGACAGCCATTTGCGGAGAAATTCGCCGGCTAACAGCGACAGATCAAAGGCATTGCCGATACGGCGATCAGTGTTGAAATCAACCGAAGCATTATGAAACGCCTGCGGGGATTTTGCACGAAGGCGCACTTGCGGTGTAAGGCGGCATCCGCGGCGGCAGGGGCTGTTCCGCTGACTGCCAGTCCCTTCAAGGGTGAAAATCGGACGGGAAAGCAGGGAACGTCCGATTTTCATACCGCAAATCCGCTTCTTTATAGCCAGATCGGACAACACGGCGCAAAACGGAGGTTGCGGAACGAATTTTGAACACGGTATCTGACAGCAAACTAAAAATTCAAAATCATGACCGTGAAAAAATTACGCTACCTTGCATTCGCACTCACAGCAGTTGCGTTTTGCGCGTGCCAGAAAGAGCCCTCGACATCGAGTCTCCACAAAGATTATCTGGTCTACACCGCTCACGACACCGATGCCGATTTCGCCGCCTTCGACACCTACTACATTCCCGACAGCATCCTGCTGATCGGCTCCGCCGACAAGACGGAATACTGGAAAGACGCCAATGCGCTGGAGATCGTCAATACCGTCGTAGAACGCATGAACGCCGCAGGCTACACCCGTACCGACGACAAAGATACGGCCAATCTCGGCCTGCAGCTCAGCTATGTGCAGAAAGTGACCTATTTCGTGGGTTACGACTATCCCTACTGGTGGTGGTACTATCCCTATTACTGGACGCCCGGTTACTGGGGCGACTGGGCCGGCTGGCACTATCCCTACAGCGTTTACTACGGATATACGGCCGGTTCGCTGCTCGTGGAGATGATGAATCTCGAAGCCGATCAAGAGAGCGGCAAGAAGCTGCCCGTGATCTGGGACAGCTTTATCGGCGGGCTGCTGACCTCGTCGGAGGAGCTGAACCAGCAGCGCACGGTGGACGCCGTGCAACAGGCTTTCGATCAGTCGCCTTATCTGAAAAAATAATTTAACCGCAAAACACGTCCGATTATGAAAACATCGAAATATCAGGTTCTCAAAACCATCGCACTCTGTGTCGTGCTGCTCGCAGCCGCGCGTACGGGCAAGGCGCAGATTTTCCCCAACTCCTACATCAACGTCGACTGGCAGGTAGGCGTGCCGCTGGGCAGCGCCTATGCCGACAAGGCGTCGGGATGGGGCATGAACTTCGAAGGCGGCTACTTCATCACGCCGTCGGTCTCCGTAGGTCCCTTCATCTCCTACCAGACCAACCTTTCGAGCATTCCGCGCCAGACGCTCGATCTAGGCGACGGCTCGGCCCTGACCGTCAATCAGAAACACGGCGCGTTCCAGCTGCCGTTCGGCGTCACGGGACGCTACACATGGCTTCCGGACAGCGTATTCCAGCCCTATGCGGGCCTGAAGCTGGGCGCCAACTATGCAGAATTCTCGTCCTACTACTACGTAATCAAGCAGTACACCGACACGTGGGGATTCTATCTTTCGCCCGAAATCGGCGTGAGCATCTTCCCGCGTCCGGACTACCGCTTCGGTTTCCACGTGGCGCTCTACTACAGCTACGCCACCAACAGCGGCGATATCCTGACCTACTCGGTAAACAACCTCAACAACTTCGGCATACGCGTCGGTATATCGTTCTGACGCCTCCGGAACACGACGCGAGCAGGCCGGACCCGACGGGTCCGGCCTGTCGTTTTGCAGAGAAACACATAAAGAGATGCCACAATAAAAATCCCCCTTTGGAAAGGGGGATTCGATATAAATGCGCAAAACGCTTGGAATCAGATATTCCGATCAATGCGCTTCGAGCCAGTTTCCGCCCACGCCGTAATCCACCACCAGACGGACTTTGAGCGCGGCGGCGGACTCCATGGCTTCGGTGACGATGGCCACGACGCGCTCCTGCTCGGAGCGGAGCATATCGACGACCAGTTCGTCATGCACCTGCAGGATCACCTTCGAGCGGATGCCTTCGGCGGCGAAACGGCGGTGTACGTTGATCATGGCGATCTTCATGATGTCGGCCGCAGAACCTTGAATCGGAGCGTTCACGGCGTTTCGCTCGGCAAGGCCGCGGGCGATGGCGTTGTGCGAAGCGATGTCGTTGAGGTAGCGGCGCCGGCCGAAAATCGTCGAGACGAAGCCCTCTTCCTTGGCCTTGGCAACCACGTTGTCCATATACTCCTGCACCTTGGGATAGGATGCGAAGTAGCCGTCGATAATCTCTTTGGCCTCCTTGCGGGGAATCTCCAGCCGCTGGCTCAGGCCGAAGGCCGAAATGCCGTAGATGATGCCGAAATTAGCGGTCTTGGCGCGGCGGCGCTCCTCGGAGGTCACTTCGCCGAGGGTTTTGTTGAACAGTTTGGCGGCCGTCGCGGCGTGGATGTCCTCGCCGTGCGCAAAGGCCGCGATCAGCGATTCGTCGCCCGAAAGGTGCGCCATCAGCCGCAGTTCGACCTGACTGTAGTCGGCCGAGAGCAGCAGATGCTCCTCGTCGGAGGGGATGAACGCCCTGCGGATGCGGCGGCCCATCTCTTCGCGCACGGGGATATTCTGCAGGTTGGGATTCGTGGACGAAAGGCGCCCCGTAGCGGTAACAGCCTGATTGAAAGAGGTGTGTATGCGTCCCGTACGGCGGTTGACCAGCTGGGGCAGCGCCTCGACATAGGTCGAAAGGAGTTTCTTGACACCCCGGTATTCGAGGATCAGATCGACGATGCGGTGTTTGTGCGCAAAAGACTGCAGGTAATCCTCATCGGTGCAGAACTGCTTGGTTTTGGTCATCTTGGGCTTCTCGGCGATGCGCATTTTGCCGAACAGCACCTCGCCCAGCTGACGCGCCGAGTTGATGTTGAGCTGCGATTCGCCGGCCTCCTCGCGAATCGCGGCCTCCAGCTCGGCCAGCCTGCGGCTCAGCTCCACGGAATAGACGGCCAGCGCCTCGGAGTCGATCCGCACGCCCGCCATCTCGATGTCGGCCAGCACGGCGATCATCGGCTCCTCGATTTCGAAATAGAGGTGTTGCAGGCCAAGCTCTTCGATCTGCGGATAGAGCGCATGCTTGAGCCGCAGCGTGACGTCGGCGTCCTCGGCGGCGTACTCCTTGACGCGCTCGACGTTCACCAGATCCATCGTCAGCTGCTTGGAGCCTTTGCCGATCAGGGTTTCGATCTCGATCGGCTTGTAGTTGAGGTATTTCTCCGCAAGGGCGTTCATGTTGTGGCGCGATTCGGGATCGAGCAGGTAGTGCAGGATCATCGTATCGTACTTGCGGCCCCGGATTTCGAGTCCCAGCTGCCGCAGGACCATCAGGTCGAACTTGATATTCTGGCCGATCTTGGCGATCCGGTCGTTTTCGAAAAGCGGCCGCACGATTTCGGCGTATTCCGCCGTATTCTCCTCCTTGAAAGGAATGTACCACGCTTCGAAAGGCTTCACAGCCAGCGACATGCCGACGATGCGGTCGTTGAAGATGTCGAATCCCGTCGTCTCGGTGTCGAAGCAGAACTCTTCGTATTTCCCGACTTCGTCCACCACGTCGCGCAGCTGCGCGGCGTCCTCCACGAGCCTGTAGTCGTGGGGCGTGGTCTGCGCCGTCTTGAACTGCATCGCTTCGGCTTCGGCCTGCAATTCGGCGGCGGGAACGTCCGTCGCCGCAGGCATCTCCACGACCGGATCGCCGAAGAGGTTGCCCTGACCGACCAGCGCGGCCCGTTTCGCGACCGCCGACTTGGCGCGGGCCATCTCGGCCAGCTGCGTCTGCGCCTCCTGCCGGGGACCTTCGGGCAGGGCTTCGGGAGGGGCGAGGTTCGTCAGGTCGTTCATAAACGCCTTGAAATCCAGTTCTGCGAAAACGGCCTTGAGTTCGTCGATATGGGGATCGCAGACCGTAAGGTCCTCAGGCCGGAAGGGAATCGGCACGTCGAGACAGATCGTGGTCAGGTGCTTGGCGAGACGCAGTTTATCGCCCCACGCGGCGATTTTCTCGCCCTGCTTGCCCTTGATCTTCGACACGTTGTCGAGGATGTTCTCCACCGTTCCCCACTCCTGCACCAGTTTGCAGGCGCTCTTCTCGCCGATGCCCGGCACGCCGGGAATGTTGTCCGAAGCGTCGCCCCACAGCGCGAGGATGTCGCGCACGAGGACCGGATCGTCGATGCCGTACTTCTCGCGGATCGAATCGCGGTCCACGATCTCGATGCTTCCGTCCGCGCCTTTCTGCTTGTAAATCTTACAGTTGTCGCGCACCAGCTGGCCGTAGTCCTTGTCGGGGGTCACCATGAAGACCTCGTAACCGGCTTCGACGCCCTTCTGCGACAGGGTGCCGATCACGTCGTCGGCCTCGTAGCCTTCGACCTCAAGAATCGGAATGCACATCGCCTCCAGCACCCGTTTCACATAAGGAACCGAAAGCAGGATGTCTTCGGGAGTCTCGGCGCGGTTGGCCTTGTACTCCGGAAAAACCTCGCGGCGGAAACTGCCGCCCTTGGGGTCGAACGCCACGCCCAGCAGGTCGGGCCGTTCGCGTTTCTGAATGTCGCGCAGGAACTTGACGAAGCCGAACACCACCGAGGTGTTCATGCCCGCGCGGTTGCGCATCGGACGGCCCAGAAAAGCATAGTAATACTTGAAGATCAACGCATAGGCGTCAACGAGAAAAAGTTTTTTCATATATAAGAAGTCGCGTCAATAATAGTTTCGCATGGATGACGCCGCACGGCCCGGACGGAGCGAAGCGCATACGGCATGTGTTCCGAATGAGACACCTTACCGGTTATCTTCGGCAAACCACTCGGCAAACGAAGTCGCGGTTTCATGCAGGCGGAGCGAATGCAGCTCCACGCCCTCCGGCAGTCGGCGCGAAATGCGGCGGGCGAAATCGCCGAGCATATTCTCGCAGGTCGGCTGGTAGTCCACCGTGACGATATTGCCGAAACGTTCGGCGAGCATGGCCCGCAGCGACGCGTTGCACGGCGTCTGACGCAGGACGAGGGAGTGGTCGAAGTGCGACACGATCTCTTCGTTGACGATGCGCTTCAACACCCCGAAATCCATCACCATCCCGCATTTAGGGTCTCCTTCGCCGGCCGCCGGGCATCCCTTGACGGTCACGAAAAGCCGGTAGGAGTGGCCGTGAATCTCACGGCATGGCCCGTCGTATCCGTCCAGAGCGTGCGCCGCCTCGAAGGAGAACTCTTTTGTCAATCTGATCACTGTCATATGCGCAAAGATATTCATTAAATGCGAAAGGCGGAAAGGATTTCTGATTTTTCAGCGTCCCGCGTCCGCTTCTCCGGCCCGGACGGGCGAAATTGCAGCGGCAGAAGGGTATTTCCGGCGTCCGCCGGACCCGCCGCATAGGGGTGCGCCGGTCCGATCCGATTCAGGCCGAAACATGCGGTAACAAATTTGCACTTTCAGATATTATTATTACATTGCAGCAATAAAATACTAATAACGAGAAAGATACATTACAGCCTATACAAACGATTACACACTATTTATCCGGTAAAAGCACAATATTTTTACCAAACACGGATTTTAAGTAACAAATCGTAAGTATATCGTCCTTCGGGCACTACGGCACCGCAAACACCATCAACAATATTTTATTCCTATTTTTTAACTAAAAACCCCTTCTGCTATGAAATTTTGGAAATCCGCGCTCCTCTACGCAGCGACGGTATGCACGCTGACAGCCGTCTCTTGCTCCGACGAGACGAAAGAGCCGAATCTGTACACGACAGCCGTAACCGACGACGGCAACGGTACGGCCAAAGCCGCACCCGCGTCGGCTGCCGCGGGTGAAACGATAACCCTGACGGCGACGCCCAAGGAAAACTTCTCGTTCGCGAAATGGACGGTCCTCAGCGGCGACGCCGAACTGAAAAGTGCGACGGCCAACCCGACGACATTCGCGATGCCCGCCGCAAACGTCGAAATCAAAGCCGAGTTCGCCGCCGTTCCGAGCCAGATCACCGTAACCGACGACGGCAACGGCACGGCCGAAGCCAACCCCGCGTCGGCCATTCCCGGCGAAACGGTAACCCTGACGGCAACGCCCGCCGAGAACTTCTTCTTCCTGAAATGGACGGTCCTCAGCGGCGGTATCGAGCTGGAAAATCCGACGGAAAACCCGACGACGTTCACCCTGCCGGAGGGGGGGGGAAATATCGAAATCAGAGCCGAATTCACCGACCTGCTTTCGCTTGCAGCCTCCGAAATCATCGCGTATGACGCAGAGAAAGCGGCCACGGTAACCAGACTGTCCGTCGGCGGCAACCTGACGGACGAGGTAACCGCCGCGATCTTCGACAAATTCCAGAATCTTCTCTTCCTCGAACTCACCGACGCCAAAGCCATTCCCGACAATTTCATGTACGATGCCGGCTCACGCGCACCGAAACAGACCAAACTCGAAGAGCTGAATGCGCCGGAGGTAACGTCGGTAGGCGTGAATGCGTTTCGCAACAGCGTCCTCACCGCCGTCAACAATTCATCGCTCCGCACCGTTCACCTTCCCAAGGTGCAGACCATCGGCGAACGGGCGTTCAGCGACCTGTGGACGCTCGAAGAGGCTGTCTTCCCCGAACTGACCGAAGTGGGCGAATCGGCCTTCTCGCAGAACAAAGCGCTGGCCAAGGCGGAGATGCCCAAACTCACCTATGCTCCCAACTCGTTATTCTACAGCTGCACCGCTCTCACGGAGATCTCGATGCCCAATCTCGAAGAGGCGGGCAGCGCCTTCTTCTACTGCGGAGGTCTGACGAGCATCTCGCTGCCCAAACTCAAGACGGCCGGAGAGTCGTGTTTCGCCTATTCGACCAAACTGACGCAAATCGACATACCCAATGTGGAAAAGCTGGAGAAGATGGCCATGTACGCCTGCAACGGCCTGCTGAGCTTCAGCGGAGAAAAAGTCGAGTCCGTCGGCGCCCAGTGCTTCGAAAGATGTTACGCCCTCAAGGAGGTTTCGTTCCCCGCGGCCACGGCTTTCGGAAGCGGCTGCTTCATCGACTGCGAATCGCTGACAAAGGTCAATTTTCCCCTGTGCACCGCCATCAGCGACAAGATGTTCTTCATCGCGCAGGCCTCCGTCTGCACCTCAACGCTCAAGACGATCGACCTGTCCAATATCACGACCATCGGTACGAGCGCATTCGAAGGGTGCAAGGCGCTCGAAGACGTGGTGGACTTTTCCAAAGTCACGACTGTGGGCGAACGTGCCTTCCGCGAATGTATCACGCTCAAGAACGTGGATCTCTCCAATGTCACGACAACGGGCGATTACGCCTTCTTCAGGTGCTGGGGTTTCACGGGCGAGCTGAACATGCCGAAGCTGACCGCACCCGGCAAATACCTCTTCCGCGAATGCAAGAATATCACCAAGGTGAGCGCTCCGGTATTGGAGAACATGTCCTTATATATGTTCGCCGAATGTACCGCTCTTGCGGACATAGATATGCCCGTACTCAAGAAGGTGGAAAACTTCTCTTTCAACAAATGCGAAGGTTTGACGAAAGTGGATATGCCCACGGTCGAGACCGTGGTCGCCGGAGCGTTCAGCAATTGTGTAAATATCGCGACGGTCAATCTCCCCAACGTGAAAAGCATCGGTGGAACCGTCTTCAACAACTGCTCGCTCATCACCTCCATTTCTCTTCCGGCGCTTCAGACCTTCACCGGCGGAGCATTCAGCGGAATGACCGGCCTGACGAGTTATGACGTTCCTCTTTTGGCCACGCTCGAAACGGTCCCCTCGTCGCTGTTCCAGAACTGCAAGAGCCTGACGGCAATCGACCTGCCCGCCGCAAAAGATCTGGGTATGAATGCCATTCGCGGGTGCGACGCTCTGGAGAGCATCTCGCTTCCCAATGTCGAGAAGGTCGGAAACTTCTGTTTCGCCGAAAACCCGAAGCTCAAGGAGGTCGATCTTCCCAAAGCCACCTCGCTCGGAACCAAGGCTTTCGACAAATGCACCGCCCTGACGACCCTGAAGCTGGGTGCGACGACGGCCATCACGCTGGCCACCGACACATTCACCTCGGCCGACGTTCCCGCCGCCTGCAACCTGTTCCTCAACGCTGCGGGCGTGGAATACCCGACCGCCGCCGGGCAGCAATGGAAAAACCTCACTTGGAAATCCATCGCCTCCTACATCCCCTGAGCAGGGGCGGCGTCAGCACGCCGGAGCGCTGTTCCCATGTCTTAGAAAACAGCCGCCGCGCGTACCGGCAAACAATTATCCGATAATCTGCAACGAACCCGTCTCCGAACATGGAGACGGGTTCGTCGTATTTTATTTTCGCCTTCCGGCAGATTAAATCACACGGGGTTTGCGTTTTATATCCGATTAATTCGTATATTTGTTAAAAGTCCCGACATATGAAATATGTTTTAAAAGACCTTGCGCCACGGCCTGAAAAAGACTTGTTCATCACGCAGTACTGGTCCGACAAACAGTCGGATCCGCCGCTGCATTTCCACGAGGACTACATGCTGAGCCTGACCCTGAACGTCAGGGGCACACGCATCACGGGCCGTACGGCCGACGACTTCACCGAAAAGGACCTGATCATCATTTTTCCGGGCGTTCCGCACTGCTACACGCGCGACGAAGCCTATGCCGACATCGACTGCGAAGCCGTGGCTGTGCAGTTCAGCCGCGACATGCCCAACTGGCAGCTTTTCGAAACCGAGTACCTGCAACCCATTCAGAAGATGCTGAGCCTGCCCGTCGCAGGTCTTCATTTCTCCGAAATGGTGGTGGACCGGGTCCGCGAACGGCTGCTGCAGCTGCCCGGACTGCGGGGATTCGAGTCGGTGGCGCTCTTTCTGGACATACTCAACGACCTCGCCACGGCGGGACCGGACGAAATGCACATTATCGGAACGACGGATTACAAGACGCAGGCCGACGGCAACGAACGCATCAAGAAAATCCTGCAGTTCGTGGAAAACAACTACCACAACAAAATCACGCTCGAAGACATCGGCGCCGAAGTGGGCATGTCCCCTTCGTCGGTATGCCGCTATTTCAAGAAGAACACCTGCCAGAATCTCTGGACCTATATCAACGGGTTTCGCATCGTGCGCGCCGCGCAGATGATCGTGGAGACCGACGCTCCGATTTCGGAAATCAGCACCCGGTGCGGATTCCACAACATCTCGAATTTCAACCACGCCTTCCGCGAGCGCATCGGCTCAGCGCCGGGCGAATACCGGCGCAAATTCGGCTCGACGGTGATTTCACCCGACCGGAAGCAGGTCGAGGAGATAGGCCGCAAACTCGACGATTTACGCAACGGCGGGAGTTTGTCCGAGGGGGGGGGAAATCCGCCCTCCGGGACCTCTTCGGAAAACGGGGAGAGGTAATCTGAACCCGCTTTCCCGGTCAAAATAGAAAGCGGGCCCCGCACGGGGGCCGCTTTTCGTATCGGCTTGCGGGACAGCGTCCGCGCAGGTTCAGTCCATCGGTTTGCGGTGCGGTCTCAACGCAGCTCCAGCTTATAGGGGTAGTACATGACGACTCCCTGCTGTTTGGTAGCCTCCTGCACCTGCTTGTACTCCTTCATCAGCAGTCCCAGTTCCGAACGGGTCATGGCCTCGCGGACGCTGATGTTGAGCGACGCGATGAAGGCGGCGAATCCCGTCGGCTCCTCGATCACCTCGGTCACCCGGTAGCTGTCGCCCAGACCGGCCTTGTCCACGGCGATGGCGATGGCCGTTTTCAGACCTCCGTAGGTGTCGATCAGACCGATGCCGAGCGCATCTTCGCCCGACCAGACGCGGCCCCCGGCGATGTCGAGCACCTTCTCGACCGGCAGGTTGCGCCCTTCGGCTACATGGGTCGTGAAGGTCTCATAGACCTTGTCCACGCCGCGCATGATCGAAGCCCGTTCGGCGGCGGTCAGCGGCGAGGTCGCCCCCATACCGGCCGAGGTGTTGCTCTTCACGGCGTCGAACGTGATTCCCAGCTTGTTTTTAAAGGCGTCGATGGTGTTGAGGTACATGCCGAAGACACCGATCGAACCCGTAAGGGTCAGTTTGTCGGCCACGATGACGTCGGCGGGACACGAAATGTAATAACCTCCGCTGGCGGCATAGGAGCCCATCGAAACGACCACCGGTTTCTCGGCTTTCAGCAGCTCCATTTCGCGCCAGATGACGTCCGAAGCCAGTGCACTGCCGCCGGGGGAGTTCACGCGCAGCACCACGGCCTTGACCTTCTCGTCGTCGCGCACGCCGGCCAGCGTCGCAGCCAGCGTATTGCCGTAAATCTCCTTTCCGAAGCCTTCGCCGTCGACGATCGCGCCGTCGGCATAGACGACGGCCACCTGATCGGCCGAGATGTTTTTGAGGTCGGCGCCTACCTGCGAAGCGTATTCGCCCAGCGTGATGAAATTATACTCTCCGTCGGAATCGGACGCTACGCCCAGTTCGGCGAATATGTCCTTCATCTGGTCCTCGTAGATCAGGCTGTCCACGAAGCCGTGTTCGAGGGCATCCTCAGGCAGCGAAACCTCCAGTTTGTCGGTGATGCGGTTCAGCTCCTTCAGGTCGATGCCGCGGGCCTCGGCGACCGAGCCGGCGATGGTGTTCCACATCGAATTCACGAGCGCCTGCATCTGCTCGCGGTTGGCGTCCGACATTTTGGGAAGGATATACGGCTCGACGGCGCTCTTGTATTTGCAGGCCGTGGGGCGGAACACTTCGGCCTTGATGTCGAGTTTGTCGAGCAGGCCCTTGTAGAACATCAGGTTGAACGCGAGACCCGACCAGTCCATGGCGCCTTCGGGCTGCATGTAGATCTTGTCGGCCGCCGAAGCGAGGTAATATTTCCCCTGCGAATAGGTCTCGTCGTAAGCGACGACGAATTTGCCGCTCTGCTTGAAATCGACGACCGCTTCGCGCAGCTCTTCCAGCAGGGCCGCGCCCATCACGCCGCCGTTGCCGTTCATGCGCAGGTAAATGCCCTTGATGCGGCTGTCGTCCTTGGCGGCTTCGAGCGCGCGCAGAGCCTTCATCAGCGGAAGCTGGCGCGTGGAGCGCAGCGTGGCGAAGTCGATCCCGGCAAAGGGATCGCTCGACGGAGCGTCGGTCAGCACATCCGAAAAGTCGATCTTGAGGATCGACTCCGCATGCACGGCCACCGTCTTCTCCATCGAGCCGGCTATGCCCAGCAGAATGAATATCCAGAGAAAAAACACCAGAAACGACCCCACGACGAAGGCGAGGATCGCAGCCAGAAAAGTCTTGATAAAATTCATAACGTATCGTTTATTGTTTGTCCTGTTTCGTTCCGCGTCCGGATTTACTTTGCAAATATAAGGAAATTTTACGAAAAACAAATAAAATTTATCGTTTTTCGATAAAATAATAGGGCCTGCTATATTTATTCTGCAAAATATACGTTATCTTTGCGATTGTAGTCACAACACGAATCATGGAAGAAAAAATCAGACATCTGCTGACGTCCGTCGTCCATCCCGAAACGGGACAGGACATCGTCGGCAGCGGCTTTATCGAGCATATCGCCTCCGGAGCCGGTAAGATCACCGTCGTACTCCGTTTCGCCAAGGCCCGCGACCCGTTCGCGGTGAAAATCAAAAACCAAGCCGAGGAGATTCTCCGGCGTGAATTCCCGCAGCAAAACGTCATGGTCGTCATCAAGGAGGGCGGCGCCGCGCCGCGGCCCGAACCCAAGCTCAAGACGACCACCGGCGGCATCGCCAAAGTGATCGCCGTGGCATCGGGCAAAGGCGGGGTAGGAAAGTCCACCGTGACGGCCAACCTCGCCGTCGCACTGCGCAACATGGGTTACCGCGTCGGAATTCTCGACGCCGATATTTACGGTCCCTCGCAGCCCAAGATGTTCGGCGTGGAGGGGTACCTGCCCGATGCGGTGCAGGAGGAGGGAACGGACCGCATCGTTCCGGCCGAGTCGATGGACATACGCCTCATGTCGATCGGATTCTTCATCAAACCGACCGACGCCCTTTTGTGGCGCGGCGCCATGGCGGTCAGCGCCCTCAAGCAGATGATCCACCAGACCAAATGGGGAACGCTCGATTTCCTGCTCGCGGACCTGCCCCCCGGAACGGGCGACGTACACCTCTCTATTATAGGCGAACTGAAAATCGACGCCGCGGTGATCGTCTCGACGCCCCAGCAGGTGGCGGTCGCCGACGTGGTGCGCGGTGTGGAGATGTTCCGCAACGAAAACGTAAACATCCCGGTAGCGGGCGTGATAGAAAACATGGCGTGGTTCACGCCCGAAGAACTGCCCGAAAACCGGTACTATATCTTCGGGAAAGGCGGCGCGCGCCGTTACGCCGAAGAGAACGGCGTGGATTTTCTGGGCGAAATACCCATCGTACAGTCCATCATGGAGGGTTCCGACGAAGGACGCCCTGCGGCGGGGATCGATCCGAGGGTCGAAAAATGGTACCGCGAAATCGCCGAAAAGACTGTCGAAAAAGTGATGAAATCGTGTTAGAAACCCTGTTGATAACCGGCGATAAATAATGAAAACTTCCAGCCCCGAAGAGTTGCAATTTCCAAAACGGGAAGGGTATATACAAGTTTTCGCCGAAACCAAAAAAAGTTTTGCCGAATTATAGTCAGCGGCCGACTCCCAAAAGAGCAACAGAATGTTCACAAAAAAGGGCTGTCGAAATGTTGAAAACAGTTGTGAACAATTGTCGATTATTATTTTTATGAATTGACAATCAAATTATTGAAATAAAAACGGAAGAAAAAGAAGAGGAGAAAATGTTGAGAGAAAAATCGCAGGGGAACTTGTGAACAGTATCAACAGCTATTATTTCTATTCTTATATCTTTATTTAAAATTAATAAATAGTAAAAATAAAAAATGAAGGTCAATAACTCCGCGGAGATCCGCCGCCGGATCGACGAACTCAAGCGCCGCAAGCGCGCCGTCATACTGGCCCATTACTACACCACGCCCGAAGTGCAGGAGGCGGCCGACTTTCTGGGCGACTCGCTGGCCCTCTCGGTCAAGGCGCAGTCGGTAGACGCCGACATCATCCTGTTCGCCGGCGTGCACTTCATGGCCGAGACCGCCAAGGTGCTCTGCCCCGACAAGAAGGTGCTGATTCCCTGCCCCGAAGCGGGATGTTCGCTGGCCGAGTCGTGCGATGAGAAGGATTTTGCGGCCTTCAAGGCGAAATATCCCGGCCATACGGTCGTTTCGTACGTCAATACCACGGTCGGCGTCAAGGCCCTGACCGATATCTGCTGCACTTCGTCCAATGCGCTGAAGGTCGTGCAGTCGATCCCGGCCGACCGACCGATCATCTTCGCGCCCGACCGCAATCTGGGAGGGTATATCAAAAAGCTGACGGGACGCGAGAATATCGTGTTGTGGGACGGCGCATGTCATGTGCACGAGGAATTTTCGCTGGAGAAGCTGCTGCAGCTCAAAAAGGAGCATCCGGCCGCCAAGGTCGTCGTGCATCCCGAATGCCGGGCCTATATCGTCGAAGTGGCCGACTTCGTAGGGTCCACGGCGGCGATCCTCGACTACTGCGGCCGCAGCGGCGCCGACGAGTTCATCGTGGTGACCGAATCGGGCATCCTCGCCGAGATGAAGAAGCGTTACCCCGGCAAGACGTTTATTCCGGCACCCCCCGACGACGAGACCTGCGGATGCAACAACTGCAAGTACATGAAGATGGTGACGCTCGAAAACATCTGCACGTGTCTCGAAAACGAATCGCCCGAAATCGTGCTCGACGAAGAGGTGCGGCGCAGGGCCGAGCGTTCGATCCTGAACATGATAAATATCAAATAACAATCCTGTATGAAGAAACTCTTTTTACTGATCGCCGCGGCGTGCGCCTCTTTGACCGCTGCGGCCGACGAGGGAATGTGGCTGCTGCCCTACCTTCAGAAAATGAATATCAAGGAGATGAAGGCCCGCGGGTGCAAGCTTTCGGCCGAGGAGATTTACAGCGTCAACAAATCCTCGCTCAAGGACGCCATCGTGATCTTCGGTCCCGGATGTACGGGCGAGATCGTTTCGGCCGACGGCCTGCTGTTTACCAACCACCACTGCGGCTACGGTTCGATTCAGGCGCTGTCGTCCGTCGAACACGACTACCTGAAAAACGGTTTCTGGGCCATGTCGCGCGAAGAGGAGATCCCGGCTCCGGGACTCAAGGTGCGTTTTATCCGTAAGATTTCGGACGTCACTTCCGATATTCTGGGATATGTGCCCGACGTGGCTTCGGGCGAAGAGCGGGCGCGCATCGTGGCCGAACATGCGGCGGCCGTGCGCAGCCGCATTGCGCAGGACAATCCCGGCATGGAGGTGCTGGTGAAGGATTTCTTCGGCGGAAACCAGTTTTTCGCCTTCGTGATCGAGGTTTTCAGCGACGTGCGTCTGGTGGGAACTCCCCCCACTTCGATCGGCAAGTTCGGCGGAGACACCGACAACTGGATGTGGCCGCGTCATACGGGCGATTTCTCGGTCTTTCGCGTCTATGCCGGACCCGACAACAAGCCGGCCGATTACGCGCCCGAAAACCGCCCTTACAAGGCCGACAAGTTTCTGAAGGTTTCGGTGGACGGATACAAGGAGGGAGATTTCGCGATGATCATGGGTTTCCCCGGTTCGACGTCGCGTTACATGACTTCGTTCGAGATCGACCGCATGCTGGATATCGAGAATCCGCAGCGCATCTTCATCCGCGGCGAGCGTCAGGCTATTCTCAAGGAGGATATGGCCGCAAGCGATAAGGTGCGGATTCAGTACGCTTCGAAATACGCCCAGTCGTCGAACTACTGGAAGAATTCGATCGGCATGTCGCGCGGCATCCGCAAACTGAACGTCAAGGCGCAGAAAGAGGCGCAGGAGGCGGCTTTCCGGAAATGGGCCGAAGCCAATACGCTGCCGACCGAAGGCTATATGGATGCGCTGGACCGCATCCGCGAAGCGGTGGAAGGCAACGCTTCCGCTTTTGCGGCCGAGCAGGTGCTCAGGGAGGCGCTTTACCGTGCCGTGGAGATTCTGACGCCGGCGCGTTCGTTCCTCGCCGTGGAGAAGATCACCGACCCGGCGCGTTCGAAGGAGGCCATGAGGGCCTTCTACAAGGATTACAACCCGGCGACGGACCGACGTGTAGCCAAGCGCATGATGCAGATCGTCAAGGAGAAATGCGGAGACCTTCCGACGGTGTTCGCCGAAGTGATCGACAAGCGGTTCGGCGGCGATACGGATGCTTATGTCGATTATCTGTACGATAACTCGATTTTTGCCACCGAGGAAGGCACGCTGGCCTTCGTGGATGATTTTTCGGTGGAAAAACGCGATGCCGATCCGGCGGTCGTATTCGTGCGTTCGCTCGATGCGAAACTGCTCGAACTGGCGGATGCCCAGCGGGAGAATAACCGCAGGTTCAAGGACGGGCACCGTCTCTACATCGCCGGTCTGATGCGTATGCAGCCCGACAAGGCGTGGGCTTCGGATGCGAACTTTACGATCCGCCTGACTTACGGCCGCGTTCTGCCCTACGATCCGGCGGACGGTATTCGCTACAACTATTATACGACGCTCAAGGGCGTGATGGAGAAGGAAGATCCCAAGAATCCTACGGAGTTTACGGTTCCCGACAAGCTCAAGGAGCTGTACGCCGCGAAGGATTTCGGGCGGTATGCCAACGCCGAGGGCGAACTTCCGGTAGCTTTCTTGGCCGACTGCGATATTACGGGCGGCAATTCGGGTTCGCCGGTGATGAACGCCAAGGGCGAGCTGATCGGTCTGGCGTTCGACGGCAACTGGGAAGCGATGTCGGGCGACGTGGCTTTCGAGCCGCAGCTGCAGCGCACGATCGCCGTGGATGTCCGCTACGTGCTCTTCGTCATCGACAAGTTCGCCGGCGCGAAATGGCTGATCGACGAGTTGTCGATCGACTGATCGGTGCGGAATCGACCGTTGAACCGGGGCCTGATTTCAGGTTCCGGTTTTTGTTTCTTACCATCTGTAAACAAATAATGGCGCTTTGCTTTTTTTTAGCCTAAAAATTACTAATTTTGACAGAAATTAGTAATACTGTATCTGTTTTTATGGCAAAAGAATTCAAGCGTTATCTCGTTACCTCGGCTCTTCCCTATGCCAACGGTCCGGTGCATATCGGCCATCTGGCGGGAGTTTACATACCTTCGGACATTTATACCCGTTACCTGCGGCTCAGGGGCCGCGACGTGATTTCGGTCTGCGGAAGCGACGAACACGGCGTGCCCATCACCATCAAGGCCCGCAAGGAAGGGGTGACGCCGCAGCAGATCGTGGACCGTTACCACAATATGATCAAAAAGTCGTTCGAGGGGCTGGGAATGTCGTTCGACATCTATTCGCGGACTTCGTCGGCGACGCATGCCAAGACCGCTTCGGAATTTTTCCGCAAGTTGTACGACGAGGGGAAGTTCATCGAGCAGACTTCGATGCAGTATTACGACGAGGAGACGCAGACGTTCCTCGCCGACCGTTATATCGTCGGCACCTGTCCCAAGTGCGGCAACGACCGCGCTTACGGCGACCAGTGCGAGAAGTGCGGCTCTACCCTCTCGCCCGACGAGTTGATCGATCCGCACAGCGCCGTGTCGGGTTCCGTGCCCGTGAAGCGTGAGACGAAACACTGGTATCTGCCGCTGGATCAGTACGAAGGATTTCTGCGCGAGTGGATTCTCGAAGGGCACAAAGAGTGGAAAAGCAATGTTTACGGACAGTGCAAGAGCTGGCTGGACGGAGGTTTGCAGCCCCGTGCCGTAAGCCGCGACCTCGATTGGGGCATTCCCGTGCCGGTGGAGGGCGCCGAAGGGAAGGTGCTTTATGTCTGGTTCGACGCTCCGATCGGTTATATATCTGCTACAAAGGACCTTACACCCGATTGGGAGACCTATTGGAAGTCGGAGGACACCAAGATGGTCCATTTTATCGGCAAAGACAATATCGTTTTCCACTGCATCGTCTTCCCGTCGATGCTCAAGGCGCACGGCGGCTATATCCTGCCCGAAAACGTGCCGGCGAATGAGTTCCTGAATCTCGAAGGCGACAAGATTTCGACCTCGCGCAACTGGGCCGTGTGGCTGCACGAATACCTCGAAGAGTTTCCGGGCAAGGAGGATGTGCTTCGTTACGTACTCTGCGCCAATGCGCCCGAAACCAAGGACAACGACTTTACGTGGAAGGATTTTCAGGCCCGCAACAACAACGAGCTGGTTGCTGTTCTGGGGAATTTCGTGAATCGCGCGCTGGTGCTGACCCGGAAATATTACGACGGGGAGGTTCCGGCCTGCGGCGAACTGAATGACTATGACCGCCAGACTGTCGGCGAGGTGGCTGCGGTGAAGGCGTCGCTGGAGTCCAATATCGAACATTACCATTTCCGCGAAGCGCTGAAAGACGCCATGAATATCGCCCGCATCGGTAACAAGTACCTTGCGGATACCGAGCCGTGGAAAGTCGTCAAGACCGATCCCCAACGTGTCGGGACGATTCTCAACATCGCGTTGCAGATCACGGCCAATACGGCCATTGCGATCGAACCTTTCATGCCCTTCTCCGCCGCGAAGATACTGAAGATGCTCTCTGTCGAGAAATTCGGATGGGAACAGTTGGGGACGATGGATCTGATTGCCGCCGGGCATAAGATCGGGGAACCGGTTTTGCTGTTCGAGAAAATCGAAGACGACGTGATTCAGCGCCAGCTGGACAAACTTGCGGCGACCAAAGAGGCCAACGCAGCGGCTGAGGCAGCGCAACAGGTTGAACCTCAGAAAGATGCGATAAGTTTCGACGATTTTCAGAAAATGGATATCCGAGTTTCGACGATTCTTGCGGCCGAAAAGGTGGCGAAAACGAAGAAACTGTTGAAATTGACGGTCGATACGGGTATAGATCAGCGTGAAATAGTATCAGGAATCGCCGAATACTTCACGCCTGAGGAGTTGGTCGGACGTCAGGTGCTCGTGTTGGTCAATCTGCAACCCCGCGAATTGAAGGGGATTTTGTCGCGCGGTATGATTCTGATGGCCGAGGATGCCTCCGGAAAACTGCGTCTGCTGAGCCCGAATGAGGCGACGAACAGCGGCGCCGTCGTGGGATAATGTTGTAAAACCTTTAAAACTTATTATAATGGAAAATATGGATTGGGGTGCCTTGGGATTCGATTATCGCAAGACCGACGCAAACGTTCGCTATTATTATACGGACGGCAAATGGAGTGAGATGGAGGTCACGGGCGACGAGTATATCAAGATACACATGTCGGCGTCGTGTCTGCATTACGGTATCGAGCTGTTCGAAGGGCTGAAAGCCTTTCGGGGCGTCGATGGGAAAGTCCGTCTTTTCCGTGTAGAGGAGAACGCCAAGCGGTTGCAGTCTTCGGCGGAACGTCTTTGCCTTCCCGTCCCGACGATCGAAATGATCGTCAAGGCCTGCGTCGAAGTGGTTAAACGTAACGAAAAATATATTCCTCCCTATGGTACCGGCGCATCACTCTATCTGCGTCCCGTTATGTTCGGTACGACTGCCGGATTGGGGGTCAAACCTGCCAAGGATGCTTTGCTGATCGTTTATTGCTCTCCCGTGGGTGCTTATTTCAAAGACGGCATCAAGCCTATCTCCGTTGCCATAGACCGTGAACAGGACCGCGCTGCTCCACGTGGAACAGGCGACGTGAAGGTCGGCGGCAACTATGCTTCCAGCCTGCTGTCGGGTGAAAACGGCCATAAATTGGGCTATTCGAATATCATGTATCTCGATGCCGCAGAGCATAAGTACATCGAAGAGTGCGGAGCCTGCAATTTCTTCGGTATTAAGGAGGGTAAATATATTACGCCGAAATCCTCTTCTGTATTGCCTTCGATCACCAACAAGAGTCTGCGGCAGTTGGCGCGGGATATGGGACTTGAGGTCGAAGACCGTCTGATTCCTGTCGAGGAGCTTCCTACCTTCGAGGAGTGCGGCGGCTGCGGAACGGCGGCTGTTATCTCCCCTATCGGGAAGATTTTCGATATGCAGACGAATGATATTTATGAATATGGCACTGAAGTAGGTAAGGTTTGTATGGAACTTTACACACGTCTTCAGGATATTCAATACGGTCGTGCCGAGGATAAGTATAATTGGTGTACAATTGTAGAGTGATATTCTCTTTATTTGAATCAAAAAGGCCGCTCATTCGAGCGGCCTTTTAAGTTTGTTCCACGTGGAACTATGTGTTGTGGTTTGTGATCATATAGGGGTTTGTGTTCACTAAATTGCTCCACGTGGAACTGTGTTGAGCACTTTTGGTTTTATCTTCCGAATTTCACCAACAATACATTGACGTCAGCCGGGGAAACTCCCGGAATCCGGGACGCCTGCCCTATTGTTGCCGGGCGTATCCGGGTCAGTTTCTGACGGGCTTCTATCGTCAGTGAGTTCATCGAATGAAAGTCGAAATCTTCGGGAATGCGAATGTTTTCGAGTCTGTGAAGCTTTTCTGCGATGAATTTTTCACGTTCTATATAGCCTTTGTATTTTATTTGAATTTCGGCTTCTTCGATTGCTTCGGCTGAAATGTTGTTGTCCGAGATGAATTTTCGGAGTTTTGGAAGTGCTTCCGAGAGCGATTCGAACGTAACATTATTGCGCATCAGGATGTCGTAAAGCTTCCTTCCCTGAGTCAAAGGCTCCGAATTTACCGATTTTAAATAGTCGTTAATTTCGGCTGCTTTGATGCTCTGCCGGCGGGCGAAGGAAATAAGCGATTCTACGGATGCTTTTTTTTCGGTGAAATGGGCGTATCTTTTTTGTGAAATCAGCCCTATTTTATATCCGATCGGAGTAAGTCTGATATCCGCATTGTCCTGCCGGAGCAGAATGCGGTATTCGGCCCGCGAGGTAAACATGCGGTAGGGTTCGTCCACACCTTTGGTAACGAGGTCGTCGATCAGCACTCCGATGTAGGCTTCGTCGCGCTGCAATACCACGGCTTCTTCCCCTTTCAGCGCCCGGTGGGCGTTGATTCCGGCCATGAGTCCCTGCGCCGCGGCCTCTTCGTATCCGGTAGTTCCGTTGACCTGACCTGCGAAATATAAGCCGGAAACGAGTTTCGTTTCGAGTGAATGGTGCAGTTGCGTAGGCGGAAAATAGTCGTATTCGATGGCGTAGCCGGGGCGGAATATGTGCAAATCTTCGAATCCCCGGATTTTGTGCAGCGCTTCCCACTGTATGTCCCAAGGCAGCGACGAGGAAAATCCGTTGAGATAATATTCGTTGGTCGATTCGCCTTCGGGCTCCAGAAAGAGCTGGTGCTGATCCTTGTCGGCAAAGGTCCGGAGCTTGTCTTCGATGCTGGGACAATAGCGGGGACCTATTCCTTTGATCGTTCCGTTGAACAGAGGCGAACGGTCGAAACCGGTGCGCAGCAGGTCGTGCACTTCGGCCGTAGTGTAGACCAGAAAGCAAGGCAGTTGATGCTTAACCGGTTGTGTATCAGGTGAAAAAGAGAACTTGGCCGGATTTTCGTCGCCGTATTGCGGTTCGAGCGATTCGAAGTCGATCGTGCGTGCGTCGAGACGCGCCGGAGTGCCTGTTTTCATGCGTCCCGTTTCGAATCCTATGGCGCGCAGGGATTCCGTGATTCCGTGCGAAGCGGCATCCCCCGCCCTGCCCCCTTCGGCGTGCGAAGTGCCGCAGTGCATCATTCCTCCGAGAAAGGTTCCCGAAGTCAGCACGACGGCGTGGCAGGCGAACTCGATGCCCATTTGGGTCCTTACACCCTTTATGCGGGGTTTGGCCCCGGCGGTGTCGAAGAGGAGCTCCGTCGCCGCATCTTGCCAGATGTAGAGGTTCACGGTGTTTTCGAGCGTGTGCCGCCATTGGGCTGAGAAGCGCGATTTGTCGCATTGGGCGCGCGGACTCCACATGGCGGCGCCCTTCGAACGGTTGAGCATCCGGAACTGGATGGTCGTGAGGTCCGTGATGCGGCCCATTTGTCCGCCCAAAGCGTCTATCTCTCTGATAATCTGACCTTTGGCGACTCCGCCGACTGCCGGGTTGCAGGACATCGAGGCCATTTTGGTCATATCCATCGTAAGCAGCAGCGTGCGCGAGCCGAGACGCGCGGCGGCCGAGGCCGCTTCGCATCCGGCGTGTCCGCCGCCGATGACGATAATATCGTATTCTAAAATCATTGCTCTGTTCTCAATTCTTGTTTGGTTCTCCGGCTGGGGGCGTTTTTTTCGGCCCTGCCCTGCCGGAATCGCACGCAAAAGACGGCTGTTATTGCTCCTCCCAGAACTTCAGGTATTTGTCCTCTTTGCGGTGCATCTGCGCGTTGGTGCGGGGGGTTTTGTCGCCCTGACCGCAGAGGTGCAGTACGCCGTGGACCACTACCCTGCGCATCTCCTGAAGCGTCGGGAATCCGTACAGCCGGGCGTTGTCGGCGACGGTTTCGACGTCGATGAAGATGTCGCCCGAAATCACGCGGGCGCCTTTGCGGTCGCTGTAGTCGAACGTGATGACGTCGGTGAAATAGTCGTGCCCCAAGTACTGGCGGTTCATCTCTAGCAGCCGCTGCGCCGAACAGAAGATATAACTCACATCGCCCAGTTCATACCCTTCCGCTTCGGCGACCCGGCGGAGCCATTCCGCGGTCAGCCGTTTCCGGGGCAGCCGGTAGCTGCAGTCGTCCGTATAATATTTGACAGCCATTTTTTTCGTATTTTTCAGATTTTATGCCATTCGTCCGGGGCGTGCCGCTGCTGGGTGCGCGAATTTCCGCCGCGGGGCGGAGATTTCCGGCGTTGGGGACACGGATTTCCGGTGCTGGACGGAGATCCGGCCGCTGCCGGGACCGTGCGCCTGCCTGCGGATGCCGGCAGCGGGTTTCGGGAAGCCGCACCGTCGCATGTCGTCCTCATGTTATTTCTTGAAACAGTTCTCGGCACGGAGCTTCTGGCCCGGATTCGGCGGATAGATGCCGAAGACGAGTTTGTACTCCGTTTCCATGGTCATGATGTTCACCGCCGAACCGATGGTGCCCAACTGTGCGTTTCTGGCCACTTTCTGGCCCTTCTCGACGCAGATCGACCCCATGTTGGCATAGGAGGTTATATATTCGCCGTGAGCCACGTAAACGTCGTATTTGTTGGTTATGCGATTGCGCTTGACGTCCACGACCTTGCCGTCGTAGATCGAAATGACGTGCGCCCCCTTGGGACCCGTGATTTCGGCCATGTTCTCCTTGTAGCGCTTCACGCGGCCCGCCGTGACGGGAAGCCGCAGGCCCGTGGTCTTGGTCGAGAACGAATCGCCCTCCTTGTTGCCCTTGGTCAGTTTGCGCAGTTCGCCGATGGCCACGTCGAGCTGCTGCTCCTGCGATATTTTGCGCTGGAGGGCCGTTTTCTCCTTCTGGGAGAGCTGCCGGATGCTGGTGCGGGCGTTGCGGGCGTCGCGTTCGAGCTTCTGTTTTTGGGCTTTCAGTTTGAGCGTTACCGAGTCGAGTGACCGTTTGCGGCGGTCGAGCAACTCCTTCTCCTCGACGACCTGCTTCGAGAGCGCCGCGATGTCCTGCAGTTTGCGTTCGCGCATCGACGCCACTTCCCGCAGGTTGGTGATCTTGCGGGCCATGTCGGCGAAGTCGCGCGACGAGAAGATATAGGTCAGATAATTGTTGTGCCGGTAGTTGCGATAGGCTTCGCGCACCATTTCGGCGTATTGGGTACGGTTGCGGTCCAGCGATCTGCCGAGGTCTCCGGCGACGCTGTCCGTGCGGTCGATCTCCCCGCGCAGCAGGCGGGCCTGCTTCTCGGTCTCTTCGAGCAGTTGGTTCCGCGAATCTATCTGACGGGCCAGACGCCGTACGCGCTCCTCGGTGGCGGCGCGACCCTCCTTGAGCTTCGAAATCTCCCGCTCCTCGGCGGCGATTTTCTGCTCCAGCGCCGCGATAACCCGCTTCTGCTGTTCGATCTTGCGGTCGGCCTGAGCGGAGGCCGCAAGGGCGGCGAACAGCAGGAAAAGGGTCAGTATGCAGCTTTTCGTCGGCTTCATCGCATTTGCAGGGTTACTCTTTTTTCGCTTTGCTTTCCGTTATCCGGCGTTCGATGCGCCCGGCGTCGTAGCCCTTTTCGAGGGCTTTGCGCCAGTATATCTCGGCCATGAAATTCTCGCCCAGCGCCTTCAGTATGTCGCCGTAGTGGACCAGCAGCGCGGCGCTTTCCTGTGCGTCGAGGGCGACGGCCTGCTGCATGATTTTCCGGGCTTCGTCCACACGTCCCAGTTTGAAGAGCACCCAAGCGTGGGTGTCGAGGTAGGTGGGGTTGTTGTCCGTGAGGGCCGTGGCGCGGCTGGCCATGGCGAGCGCCTTTTCCAGATCGCGCTCCTCAAGCGAGAGGAAATAGGCGTAGTTGTTCAGCACCATGGCGTTGTCGGGATCGTAGCGCAGGCTCCTGTCATAGGCTTTGTAGCACTGCTTCATGGCCGAACGGAACGAACCTTTGCGGCTGATGAGCACGAAATCCTCTTCGTCGCCGGACTCCCCTGCCGCGGCTTTCTGGTGCCATGTGTCGCCGATCAACCCCCAGATCGCGCCCCGCAGCGAATCGGTGCGGGCGTAACGGAGCGACTGCTGATAGGCTTTTATCGCTTTGTCGTACTCTTTGGTGTAGTTCAGCACGTGGCCTTTCGAGAGCTGGAAGTCGATCTCTCCGGGGAAAAGCTCCAGCGCCCGGTTGATGTAGAGGGCCGCCGAGTCGGGATGCTGGAGATAGCTCTCGATGTCGATCACCGACCGGTAGTAGCTTTCGACGGGTGGCTGGTCGTCGAGGTGGAGTTTGTAGAGCGCCAGCGCCTGCTCCAGTTCTCCTGAGGCGATCAGGTGCTTGGCATAGAGTTCCACCACGCGCCGGTCCTGCGGATAGCGTACGGCCAGCGTCGAGGCCAGCGCGTTGAGCTGGATGTAATATTCGCGGTAGAACCGCATGTCGGAGGTGAGCTGCTCGAAGCGTTTGATCTTGGCGTCGAGCGGCATCTGGTCCGAGTCGAAGAGCCGCTGGGTGACGTTGAGTACCGACCGGTAATCGCGGCGGCCGTTGTAGTAGTCGGCCAGCGACATCAGCGTAGCGACGTCGGTCGAGTCGATCTGCATGGCGCGGTCGTACTCCGCCATGGCCAGCGAGTCCTTGTTCAGAATCGCATAGAGGTCGGCCAGCACCACATGGTGCTGCGCTTCGTAGGGAGCGGCTTCGACCATGGCCTTGGCTTCGTCGACGGCTTTGTCCAGCTGCCGCGTGGAGATCAGCAGTTGGCGTTTCATCGCGCTCAGCATCGGGATGCGCCCGAAGCGGAGTTCCGCCGAGTCGAGCGTGGCGATGGCCGAATAGGGCTGCTGGACCTGCTCGTAGAGCGCCGCCAGAAGCCGGTAGTTGTCGGGGTTCTGCGGATCTGCGGCGCGCAGGCGCTTGTAGACGCCGAGGGCTTCGGGGTAACGCTGGGCGAAGATCAGGGCCTGTCCGAGGAACTGGTGATACCATTTGTTCGTCGTGTCGAGCCGGTAGGCGCGGCGGGCCAGCTCCACCGCCTCGTCGGGCGTGGAGTACATGCCGTTGGTCGCCATTTCGTAATAAGCCGGCGCGTAGGTCGAATCGGCGCGGATCGCCTCGGTGAGATATTCCCGCGCCCGGACCGTATCGTGAAAAATGGTATTCTGTTTGATGCCCTCGGTATAGAGCCAGACGCTGCGCAGCGAATCGGGGTAACTGCCGGGTACGGTCGCGGCGGGACCCTTCCCCGCGGCGAAAGCCGTGCAGAAGAGTACGCAGAGTGCCGTTGTCGCTGTCAGACGCTTCATGGATCGCGGTTTTAGAGTGCCGTGTCGAACTGGTGGAGGAACCGCACGTCGTTTTCGAAATAGAGACGCAGGTCCTTTACGCCGTATTTGAGCATTGCGATGCGCTCAATACCCATGCCGAAGGCGAATCCCGAATATTTTTCGGGGTCTATGTTGTTTGCTTTCAGTACGTTGGGATCGACCATGCCGCAGCCCATGATTTCGAGCCAGCCCGTGCCCTTGCAGACCGGACAGCCCTTGCCGCCGCAGAGGTTGCACGACACGTCCACCTCGGCCGAAGGCTCGGTGAAGGGGAAGTACGAGGGACGCATGCGGATGACGGTCTGTTCGCCGAAGACCTCCTTGGCGAAGTAGAGCAGCGACTGCTTCATGTCGGCGAACGAGACTCCTTCGTCGATGTAGAGTCCTTCGATCTGGTGGAAGATGCAGTGCGCGCGGTAGGAGATGGCTTCGTTGCGGAAGACGCGGCCGGGGCAGATGACGCGGATGGGCGGCTTCTGGTGCTCCATGGTGCGCACCTGAATCGACGAGGTGTGCGTGCGCAGCAGGATGTCGGGATTCTTCTCGATGAAGAAGGTGTCCTGCATGTCGCGCGCCGGGTGTTCGGGCGGGAAGTTGAGCGCCGAGAAGACGTGCCAGTCGTCCTCGATTTCGGGACCGTCGGCGACGGTGTAGCCCAGCCGCGAGAAGACCTCGACGATCTGGTTCTTGACCAGCGAAATCGGATGGCGCGAACCGAGTTGTTCGGCCGAACCGGGGCGGGTCATGTCTTCGGTTGCGGCGCCGTCGTCGGAGGCTGCGTCCTGCAGCTGTTCGCGCAGGCTGTTGATGCGGTCGAGCGCCGTGGTTTTGAGTTTGTTGAGCTGCTGGCCTAGCTCGCGTTTGAGTTCCGGAGCCACCGTTTTGAAATCTTCCATCAGGGCGTTCAGTTCGCCTTTCTTGCCGAGGATTTTGATGCGGAATTCCTCGATCTCGGCCGCTGCCTTGGGGTTAAACTCTTCGACACGTCGGAGGAGTTCATTGATTTTGTCGGTCATATTTTGTTTGTTTACGCTTTTTCCCTACTTTTACCACTCGTATAACGTGCAAAGTTATAAAAAAATTGAGATATGTTGCGTAAAACCCTCTCATTTATCTCGGTGCTGCTGCTGGGCGCAGGGGCTGCCGGGGCGCAGAATCCGGAGACTCCGGCTGCGCGGCCCCGTACGGTGGGCGTCGTGATGAGCGGCGGCGGCGCAAAGGGGCTTTACCATATCGGCGTTTTGGAAGCGCTCGAAGAGAACGGCGTGCCGATCGACTACGTGGCCGGAACCTCGATGGGTTCGATCATCGCCGCGATGTACGCCGCGGGCTATTCGCCCGCCGAGATGCGCGAGATCGTTGCGTCGGGCGTGGTCAAGGACTGGGTTTCGGGGCGCATCGACCCCCGCTATACTCCCTATTACCGGCAGATCGGGCACAATCCGGCGTTTCTGAGCGTGCGTATGAACGTGGGAGGCGCCGGCAAGCGGTTCCGGGTGACGAACCTGCTCTCCTCGACGCCGATCGACATGGCGCTGACGGAGCTTTTCGCGCCGGCGACGGCAGCCGCCGAGGGCGATTTCGACCGCCTGATGGTGCCTTTCCTGTGCGTTTCGAGCGACATGAACGCCCGCGAACCCGTGGTGATGCGCAACGGCGACCTGAGCGAAGCGGTGCGTTCGTCGATGTCCATTCCGCTGGTTTTCAAACCGATGAAGAAGGATTCGATGCTGCTCTACGACGGTGGCATCTACGATAACTTTCCGTGGCGGCCCCTCGACGTGGGATTCCGCCCCGATCTGATCGTGGGCAGTATCTGCACCGCGGGAAACGCCCCGCCGAGCGAAAACAGCAGCATCCTCGATCAGGCTTTCATGCTGGCGATGCACGACACCGACTACGACCTGCCCAAAGGGCGCAGCGTGACGGTGCGCCGCGCCGTGGATGTCAACATGCTCGATTTCAACAGCGCCGTGGCGATCATGGACGCCGGCTATGCCGATGCGACGGCGGCCATGCCGCAGATACTGGAACGCGTTTCCGAACGCTGGTCGCCCGAACGTTACGCCGAGCGACGCGAGGAGTTCCGTGCCAAATGGCCGCCGCTGTGGTTCAGCGACTATAAGCTGGAGGGGCTGGCCGAAGCGCCGGAGTCTTACATCCGCGACTTCGTGAAGGTGGACCGGCGCACGCCCGGACGCCAGCGCCCGATGGGATTCGAAGAGCTGCGCGACAACTTGTATGCGGTGCTCGCCGGCGGCGATTTCACGATGGATTTCCCGCATGTGCGCTACGACTCGCTCCGGGGGAGCTATTCGTTCGCCGCGCAGTTCCACACCAAGCCAAACTTCAAACTGACCATCGGCGGCAACATCTCCTCCACGGCCTTCAACCAAGCCTATATCGGCGTCAACTACGAGACGATCGGCCGCGTGGGCCAGCAGCTGGGCGCCGATCTCTATCTGGGGCCGATCTATACGTGGGGCGCGATCGGCGGACGTACGGATTTCTACATGTGGAAGCCGGTGTTCCTCGACTACTCCTATAATTTCGCGGTGCGCAACTTCCGGCACGGCGCCTTCGGCAACCTCACCAAGATCGACAACACCCAGCAGGTCAAGAACAGCGAGAGCTTCTTCTCGGTGGCCGCCGGCATGCCCCTCGCCCACCGCGGGGTCTTCCTGCTCCGCGCCAACGGCGGACACATCAATTACAGATACGATTCCGACGTGCTTTTCGCCGACGACACCGACCATTCGCGCTATTCGTTCTTCGGTCTCAAGGCCGAGCTGGCCCGCAACACCCTCGACAAGTTCCTCTATCCGCGCAAAGGCTCCGACATGCGGCTTTCGGGCATTTTCGTGACGGGCCGCGACAAGTACGAGCCTTTCAATGCCGACCGGTTCCTGTCGCGGACCACCCGCCGGTGGGTCGGGGCGCGTTTCACGTGGGACAAGTATTTCGACATGCCCGGCACGGGGTGGTTCTCGCTGGGCGTCAACGTCGACGGCGTGATTACCAACCATCCCGAATTCACCACGGGAGGCGCGACGCTGATGTCGATGCCTGCCTATACGCCGGTTTCGCATGCGCAGATGATCTACATGCCCGACTTCCGGGGCAAGCGTTTCGTCGCGGGCGGCGTGATGCCGACCTTCGACCTGATGCCCAACTTCTTCTTCCGCACGGGTTTCTATACGATGTTCCGCGCCAAACGCGACTATGTGCCCGGATCGCTGAGCACGACCGCGGACGAACGCTGGCACTATATCGCCGAGGCGTCGCTGGTCTATCACACCCCGATCGGTCCGGTGAGTCTCGCGCTCACGAAATACGACCTGCGTAACTGGAAGAACATGTACCTGACGTTCAACTTCGGCTATGCGATCTTCGCCCCGAAGGGAACCTTCTATTGACGGCCCGCGGGGTGGAGCGGCCCCTGCCGGCGAAGCGCCGGCGGAAGGATTTCCGGCCTTCCGGACCCGGTTCCGCATCATTTTTTCTGTTATCGGAATAACAGATTTCTAAAATATTTATGTAAATTTGCCCCGGAATAAGGAACTGAAAGATCAATTCATCAAAATAATTCAAAATCAAAGAGCTATGTTCGCAATCGACAATTACGATTTCAAAGGCAAGCGCGCAATCATCCGCGTGGATTTCAATGTGCCCCTCAACGAAAAGGGCGAGGTGACGGACGACACCCGTATCCGTGCGGCGATCCCCACGATCAAGAAAGTGCTCGAAAAGGACGGTTCGGTGATCCTGATGTCGCATCTGGGACGTCCCAAGAAGAATCCCGATCCCAAGTTCTCGCTGGAGCAGATCGTTCCCGCCATCGAGAAGCGTCTGGGCGTGAAGGTGATGTTCGCCGGCGACTGCATGGGCGAGAAGGCCGCCGAGATGGCCAAGAACCTCAAGCCCGGCGAGGTGATGCTGCTGGAGAACCTGCGTTTCTACGCCGAGGAGGAGGGCAAGCCCCGCGGTCTGGCCGAAGACGCCACCGACGAGGAGAAGAAGGCCGCCAAGAAGGCGCTGAAGGAGGGTCCGCAGAAGGAGTTCGTCAAGAAGCTCGCATCGTATGCCGACTGCTACATCAACGACGCGTTCGGCACGGCGCACCGCGCACACGCCTCGACGGCCCTGATCGCCGACTATTTCCCCAACGACAAGATGTTCGGCTACGTGATGGAGAACGAGCTGAAGGCCATCGACGGCATCATGCTCAATCCGGAGCGTCCGTTCTGCGCCATTCTGGGCGGTTCGAAGGTTTCGACCAAGATCACCATCATCGAGAACCTGCTCGAAAAGGTCGACGTGCTGGTGCTGGGCGGCGGCATGACCTATACCTTCGCGGCTGCGGAGGGCGGCAAGGTCGGCAACTCGATCTGCGAGCCGGATCAGTTCCAGACGGCGCTCGACATTCTGGCCAAGGCCAAGGAGAAGGGCGTGAAGGTCGTGATGTCGCCCGACGCGCTGATCGCCGACGCATTCTCGGCCGACGCCAATACGAACGTCGCTCCGGCCAACAACATTCCCGACGGCTGGGAAGGCGTGGACATCGCCGACGAGGGCAAGAAGGTCTTCCGCGAGGAGATACTCAAGTGCAAGACGATCCTCTGGAACGGTCCTGTGGGCGTGTTCGAGATCGACAAATTCGCGACCGGTTCGCGCGCCGTGGCCGAAGCGATCGCCGAAGCCACTTCGAAGGGCGCCTACTCGCTCATCGGCGGCGGTGATTCGGTAGCCTGCATCAACAAGTTCGGGCTGGCCGACAAGGTTTCCTATGTCTCGACGGGCGGCGGCGCCCTGCTGGAGTACATGGAGGGCAAAGAGCTTCCGGGCGTTGCGGCCATCCGCAAATAAGCCGGGCTTCCGAACAAGATACGAACAGACAGGGGTGCTCCGGCAAGTACGGACACCCCTGTCGTCACTAAAAACCCGAACCTATGAAAAAGATTTTCATTTTTGCAGCAACAGTAGCTTGTATGGCAAGTTGTCAGAATACATCCAAGGCGCCGGCTATCGACATGGCCAATTTCGACCTTTCGGTGGCTCCCGACGCCGATTTTTACCAGTACGCCACGGGCGGCTGGCAGAAGAACAACCCGCTGAAGCCCGAATATTCGCGTTACGGCTCGTTCGACGTGCTGCGCGACAACAACGAGAAGCGCATCAACGAGCTTTTCTCGGAGATGACCAAGATCAGCGCCGCACCGGGAAGCGTCGAGCAGAAGATTTCGGACCTCTACAAGATGGGTCTCGATTCGACGCGTCTGAACGCCGAGGGCGCCGCGCCGCTGAAGAGCGCCGTCGAGGAGATCCTCTCCGTCGAGGACCGCGGACAGCTGACCGGCATCGTGGCCAAACTCCACACGACGGTAGCCAATCCGTTCTTCGGCGTGGGCGTGCAGGCCGATCTGATGAACAGCGACATCAATGCCCTCTATATCTCGCAGTCGGGGCTGACGATGGGCAACCGCGACTACTACCTCGATCCTGAGAACGAGCATATCCGCAGGGGCTACAAGGAGTATCTGGGCAGGATATTCCGTTTTGCGGGCATTCCCGAAGCCGACGTCGAAAAGGCGGTCGCCGGCGTGATGAACGTCGAGACGAAGCTGGCCGAGAAGTCGTGGTCGAACGTCGAGCTGCGCAACATTCCCGCGCAGTACAATCCCACGGCGAAGGCCGATTTCGAGAAGACTTACGACGCCGTAGACTGGGAGGCCTACTATAAGGCTATGGGCATCGGCGACTTCGAGACGATCATCGTCTCCACGCCGTCGGCCGTCGCCAACGCCAACGACCTGCTGAAAAACGCCCCGCTGGAGGATATCCGCTACTACCTCGCGGCGCAGTATATCGACGCTGCGGCACCCTACCTGAGCGACGACTTCCAGCAGGCGTCGTTCGACTTCTACGGCAAGGTGATGTCGGGCCAGCAGGAGATGAAACCCCGCTGGAAGCGCGCGATGTCGGTGCCCAACGGCACGTTGTCGGAGGCTGTCGGCGAGATGTACGTCGCCAAATACTTCCCCGCCAAGGACAAGGAGCGCATGCTGACGCTGGTGAAGAACCTGCAGACGGCGCTCGGCCAGCACATCGCGGCGCTTGACTGGATGTCGGACGCCACCAAGGCCAAGGCGCAGGAGAAGCTGGCCGCCTTTACGGTGAAGATCGGCTATCCCGACAAGTGGAAGGACTATTCGACGCTGGAGATCGACCCCTCGAAGAGCTATTGGGAGAACATCGTCAATGCCAACCGCTGGTATACGGCCGACAATATCTCGGAACTCGGCAAGCCCGTGGATAAGGAGAAGTGGCACATGTCGCCCCAGACGGTGAACGCCTACTACAACCCCACGACCAACGAAATCTGCTTCCCGGCCGCCATTCTCCAGCCGCCGTTCTACAACCCCGACGCCGACGACGCGGTGAATTACGGTGCCATCGGCGTGGTGATCGGCCACGAGATGACCCACGGATTCGACGATCAGGGACGCAACTTCGACAAGGACGGCAACATGAACAACTGGTGGACCGAGGCGGATGCCGAGGCGTTCAAGGCCAAGACCGATATTCTCGTAAAACAGTTCGACGCGATCGAGGTGCTGCCCGCCAAGGAGGGCCAGTCCGCCGTCATGGCCAACGGTTCGCTCAGTCTGGGCGAGAACATCGCCGATCAGGGCGGCCTGCGCGTGGCATACACGGCGTTCCACAACTCGCTGAACGGCGCGGAGCCTGCGCCGATCGACAACTTCACGGCCGACCAGCGTTTTTATCTGGCCTATGCGGCCTTGTGGGCGCAGAACATCCGCGACGAGGAGATCGCCCGTCTCACCAAGATCGACGTGCACTCGCTGGGCAAGTGGCGCGTGAACGCCACGCTGCGCAACCTGCAGACGTTCTACGATGCGTTCGACATTACCGACGGGGCCATGTTCATGCCCGAACAGGAGCGCGTGATCGTCTGGTAGGGTATCGTCCGGCGGGATGAAACATCCTGCGATCGAAGGCGGCCGGGACTCCCGGCCGCCTTTTTTATAGGGATTTTAGGGATTTCTTTTACAGAGGGGCTGGCCGGTCTCTCCGGTCCGCCGCCTTGTGGCGGGCGGGTATGCGGCGGATGTGAATTATCGAAAAACGATAAATATTTTTTGATATTCAAAAATTGTTGTTATATTTGTCGCTGAACAAACCCCAAAAATAACTCGCAGCGACTATGGATTTACTTACAGTAGAACATGTCACCAAGCAGTACGCCGGGCACAAGGCCCTCGACGACGTATCGCTTGCCATCCCCAAGGGTTCGGTATACGGCCTGCTCGGTCCCAACGGCGCCGGAAAGACGACCCTGATCCGCATCATCAACCGCATTACGGCGCCCGACAGCGGTCGTGTGATGTTCGGCGGCCGCGAAATTTCGCCTGAGGATGTTTACCGCATCGGCTACCTGCCTGAGGAGCGCGGACTTTACAAGAAGATGAAGGTCGGCGAACAGGCCGTCTTCTTCGCCCGGCTGAAGGGCCTTTCGCGCCGCGAGGCCGTCGTACGGCTCAAGCAGTGGTTCGTGAAGTTCGGCATTCAGGACTGGTGGGACAAAAAGATCGAGGAGTTGTCGAAGGGCATGGCCCAGAAGGTGCAGTTCATCGTCACGGTGCTGCACGAACCCGAACTGCTGATCTTCGACGAGCCTTTTTCGGGTTTCGACCCGATCAACGCCAACCTGCTGAAGGACGAGATACTGGCGCTGTGCGACAAGGGGGCGACGATCATCTTCTCGACGCACAACATGTCGTCCGTCGAGGAGATCTGTGACCATATCACGCTGATAAACAAGTCTCGCAATATCCTTTCGGGCCGTGTGGACGACATTCGCCGCCGTCACGGAAGCAACATCTTCGAAGTGTTCTACCGCGGCGACGAACAGGCGCTGCGCAATGCCGTAGACGGCCGTTGCGAGATTCTGGAAGGCTCGCAGGCGCAGGCGGTCTACACCTCGCTCAAACTGCACGTCGAGCGCGACGAAGAGGTGCGCGGAGTGATCGCCGCGGTGAACGACGCCGTCGAACTGCGCTCGTTTCAGGAGATCATTCCCTCGATGAACGATATTTTCATCCGCGCCGTAAACGGAAACCTTTAAAACGATACGATCATGTCACAAGTCAGCATTATCATAGGGCGCGAATTCAACGAGCGCGTCCGCAAAAAATCCTTCATCATCACCACGCTGCTCATGCCCCTGCTGATGATCGGCCTGATGTTCGCCCCGATGCTCATCATGAAGTATTCGCGCGGCGACGAGAAGCAGATCGCCGTCATCGACGATAGCGGGTTGATCGCCCCGCAGCTGCAAAGCGGCGAAGAGCTGGTCTTCCAGACTACGGACCTCTCGACCGAAGCGGCCCGCAAGGAGCTGACCGACAAGTTCGGCGTGCTCTATATCGGCTCGGACATCCTCACCAACCCCAACAACGTGAAGCTTTACGTCAATTCGTCGTCGTCGCTGACGGTCGAGAGCAATATCACGGGGCAGCTCGAAGAGATCATCGAGGCCGAAAAACTCAAGTCGTACAATATCGAGAACCTCTCGCAGATTCTGCAGGAGGTGAAGACCACGGTCGGCATGCAGACCTTCCGCAACGACGAGTCGCAGGAGGAGGAGTCGCAGGCCAAGTCGTCGGTCATCGCCACCGGCGTCGGGTTCGTGCTGGGCATGATCCTCTACATGTTCCTGCTGATCTACGGTTCGATGGTCATGCAGTCGGTCATCGAGGAGAAGAACAGCCGCGTGCTGGAGGTGATGGTGTCGTCGGTGCGGCCCTTCGACCTGATGCTGGGCAAGATACTCGGCGTGGCTTCGGTGGCCGTGGTGCAGGTGCTGATCTGGGGCGTGCTCTGCGCCGTCGGCGCGGCCGTGGCGGTGCACATGATGCCGGCCGACGTGCTGGCCGGGGTGCAGGCCATGCAGCACGGGGTTCCCGACGCCGCGGCGTCGATAGACATGAATCCGGAGATGCTGCAGGTGATGGCCGCCGTGACCGATTTCGGCTATATCCTCCGTATCTTCGCCTACCTGCTGCTGTTCGTCTTCGGCGGATACCTCTTCTACTCGGCGATGTTCGCCGCCGTGGGTTCGGCCGTGGACAGCATTCAGGACGCCCAGCAGCTGCAGACGCCGATCACCATTCCGATCATCCTCGCCCTGCTGGTGATGATAACCGTCATCAACGACCCCAATTCACAGATGGCCTTCTGGTTCTCGATGATCCCTTTCACCTCGCCCGTGGTGATGATGGCGCGTATTCCGTACGGCATTCCCCTCTGGGAGGTGATCCTTTCGCTGGCGATCCTTTACGCCTCGTTTACCGCGATGGTGTGGCTGGCGGCCAAGATCTACCGCGTGGGAATCTTCATGTACGGCAAAAAGCCGACGTTCAAGGAGCTTTACAAGTGGATTCGGTACAAGTACTAGTCCGCACCGCGATCGCTGAAAATACCGGGCCGTACGACGTCGTACGGCCCGGTTTGTTTTCGGGGCGGGACGGATTTGCGATCCGGGAACGAAAGAGATTCCGGATTCGCGGGTTTTTCGTATCTTTGTCCGGAAGGGTCCGGCGATCGGGGAGTGTGCAAACGTAGATTTCCGCCGAATGTCGCTCCGCATCCTTTGTCTTTGAAGGCATGAAAGAGTCGAAATTCGTCAAAACCAAGATTTTCGCGGGATATGCGATCCTGATCGCGGTCTGCGTCCTTTCGGTAGGCTATGTCTACCGGACGGTGGTGCGTTTTTCGACTCCCGACGGCAGCTATTCCCTGCTCCATACCAAACGCAGCGTCGCGGGACAGGCGCTCTACCATCTTTATCAGGCCGAGAGTTACGGCCAGCTGATGATCGCCGGATACCAGTCCTACGAGTCCCGCTACAAACGCGAACTGCGCACCGTGCGCGGCCTGATCGACTCGCTGCGGGGGCTGACCGCTGCGGAGGATTCGCTGCAGACGATGCGTCTGGACAGCATCGTGCGTCTTTTGGCCGACAAGGAGCGGCGGACGATGAGCCTGCGGCGGACGATCCGTTCGGCCGCCACGTCCAGCCTGCTGGACAAGAATATCCGCGAGCTGATCGGTCCGGCGGACAGCGCGGCGCACGGGGACAGCGTCGTCGTACGGGCGGCGGACACCGTCGCTTCGCGCGTGGTCGTGCAGGATACGGTGACCGTCCCGCGGCGCAAGCGCAAGTTCTTCCGCCGCTTCGCCGACCTGTTCAGCCCGCCGAAGGAGGAGGCCGGGATGATCATTTCCCGTCACGAACGGGTCGTGGATTCGCTGCCTGCGCCGGAGGTGAAGGATACGATCGCGGTGGTGCTGCGGACGCTGCAGGACCGGGTGACCAGCGACCGCATCGGCATCTACGACCGGGCGTGGAACGAAGGGATGCGCCTGCGGTACAGCAACGAGCTGGTGAACACGAAGATATACCGCCTTATCATGGATTTCGAAGCCGAGGATACGGCTTTTCTGATGAACCGCTTCGAGCAGACGGAGGCCATCCGCCGCCGTTCGTCGCTGACGCTGGGCGTGATCGCCGTCGCGGCCGTGGTGCTCATGCTGCTGTTCGTCGGCATCCTGTGGCGCGACATCAACCGCAGCAACCGCTACCGGCGGGCGCTGGAGCGGGCCAACCGCGACAACGAAGCGCTGCTGGCGGCGCGCGAGAAGCTGATGCTGGCCATCACGCACGACATCAAGGCGCCGCTGGGTTCGGTGATGGGCTATATCGACCTGCTTTCGCGCCTGACCGGCGACAAGCGCGAGGAGCTGTACCTGCATAACATGAAGGAGTCGTCGGAACATCTGCTGGCGCTGGTGAACAGCCTGCTGGACTTCTACCGCCTCGATATCAACAAGGTGGACGTCGATAAGGTCGCGTTCTGCCCGGCGCAGCTGTTCGAAACGATCCGCGCCGGATTTGCGGCGCAGGCCGGGGCGAAGGGCATCGGGCTGACGCTCGACGTCGAACCGGCGGCCGGGCGCGAGGTGGCGGGCGATCCGTTCCGTATCCGGCAGATCGCCGACAACCTGATCTCCAACGCGCTGAAATTTACTGACGAAGGCTCGGTGACGATCCGTGTCGATGTGGTGCAGGGCCGGCTCGTCTTCTCGGTCCGCGATACGGGACGCGGCATCGGACGCGAAGAGAAGGAGCGGATTTTTCAGGAATTCGTGCGTCTGCGCTCGGCGCAGGGCGTCGATGGATTCGGACTGGGGCTGTCGATCGTCGATCGGCTCGTGAAACTGCTGAAGGGGACCATATCGCTCGAAAGCCGCTTGGGAGAAGGGAGCAAATTCATCGTTTCGATCCCGGTGGGAACCGTTTCGGGCGGAGGCGGCCGCAAACTGCGGCCTGCAGAAGCGGCCCTGCCGGCGGCGTGTGGCGGCGTGAAGGCGCTGCTGATCGACGACGATCCTCTGCAGCTCGAAATGACCGCCGCGATGTGCCGTCAGGCGGGTGTCGGAGCCGAGTGCTGTCAGTACCCCGAATACGCCGCGAAACTGGTTGCGGAAGGCGGCTTCGACGTGGTGCTGACCGACATACAGATGCCGTCGGCCGACGGTTTCAGCGTCCTTGCGGCGGTGCGCGGCGTGAATCCCGCGCTTCCCGTGGTGGCGGTTTCGGCACGCGGGGAGTTGGAAGCCGGGGATTTCTCGGACCGCGGCTTTGCGGGGTGCCTGCGCAAGCCCTTTACGGCCAACGAGCTGATTGCCGTGCTGGACGTCGTTTGCGGCGCGGGAAAGGCCCGAAGCGCAGGGGATACGGAAGGTGCGGAGAAAAGCGGTGCTGCGGGAACTGTCGTCGGCGCGGGAGAACCCGTCAGTGCGGGGAGGCATGTCGGCAAGAGGGAAGCGGACGGTGCGGCGGACAATGCGGCGGTGGTTTCGGAGGACGGTGTGAATTTCGGCCCCCTGACGGCCTATGCGGGCGACGATGCGGAGGCGGCGCGCGGGATTCTGGAATCCTTCGCCGAACAGAGCGCCGCGAATTGCCGGCTGCTCGAACGGGCGCTCGAAAGCGGCGACGTCGCGGCGCTGAGAGCCGTGGCGCACAAGATGCTGCCGATCTTCACGATGCTGGGGGCGGCCGGAGTCGCCGCGACGCTGCGCACGGCCGAAAGCTGGGAGGGTCCGCTGACCGACGCCCTGTGCGGCGAGATCGGCGCGGCGGCGGAAAATATCCGCGCGATTGTCGCGGAAGCGCAAAAAAAGGTATCTTTGCCCTGAGTATGGAACGGATTTTAATCATAGACGACGATATCACCTTCGCCCTGATGCTCAAGACGTGGCTCTCGAAAAAGGGCTTCCGGACCGAGACGGCGGCGAGCGTCGCGGCGGCCCGTACGGCGCTCGCGGAGGGCGGATTCTCGCTCGTGCTGAGCGATATGCGCCTGCCCGACGAGGACGGCATCGCCCTGCTGCAGTGGATGTCCGGGCAGCATATGGAGATTCCGGTGATCGTGATGACGAGCTACGCCGAGATACAGAATGCCGTGCGCTGCATGAAGCTCGGCGCGCGGGATTACGTGGCCAAGCCGGTCAATCCCGACGAACTGCTGAAAAAGATCCGCGAAGCGCTCGATGCCCCGGCTGCCGGCAGTGAGAAGCCTCCCGTTCCCGCCGCTTCGGCGAAGAAACCGCGGGAGGAGCGTCCCAATTACATCGAAGGACGCAGCGATGCCGCGCAGCGGCTTTACGAATATGTCCGGCTCGTAGCGCCGACCAACATGTCGGTGCTGGTGACCGGCGCCAGCGGCACGGGCAAGGAGCATGTGGCCCAGCTGATTCACCGCGAAAGCAGGCGTGCCGGGAAGCCTTTCGTGGCCGTGGACTGCGGCGCGATTGGGCGCGAACTGGCCGCCTCGGAGTTTTTCGGCCACGTCAAGGGTTCGTTTACGGGAGCCGTGGGCGACAAGACGGGCGCCTTCGAAGCCGCGAACGGCGGCACGCTCTTTCTGGACGAGGTCGGCAACCTGACCTATGAAACGCAGGTGCAGCTGCTCCGCGCCCTGCAGGAGCGGCGCATTCGTCCCGTGGGCGGCAGCCGCGAAATTCCGGTCGATATCCGGCTGATCGCTGCGACGAATGAGGACCTCGAAGCCGCCATCGCGCGCGGTGCGTTCCGCGCCGATCTCTATCACCGCATCAACGAATTCACGCTCCGCATGCCCGAACTGCGGCAGATGCGCGGGGACATCATGCTTTTCGCCGACTTCTTTCTCGACGCGGCGAACCGGGAGCTGGACAAGCGGATCGTGGGCTTCGACCCGCAGGCCGCCGCGGCCATGACCCGCTACGACTGGCCCGGAAATCTGCGGCAGATGAAGAACGCGGTGATGTCCGCGACGCTGCTCTGCACGGGGGATTATATCACCTGCCGCGAACTGCCCGCCGAGTTGTCCGAGGCCCCCGAAACTCCTGCGGTGCCGCTGCGCAATCCGGCTGGCGAGGAGGAGCAGATCCGCCGCGCGCTGACGATGGCCGGGGGCAACAAGTCGCAGGCGGCCAAACTGCTCGGCATCGACCGCAAGACCCTCTACAACAAGTTGCATCTTTACGGCATCGAATAGCCGCCGGGTGTGGATTATTTCCACACCTTGTAGCGCGATTCCACACCTTTCCACACTCCGGACGATTCCGGCGTGCCTTGCCGACCGCTGTTTATCAGCGGTTTGCCGTTTTTTATCCGGATGGCACGCCGCTTGAACTCCATTTTGTCAGAACGGTTGATGAGACATATCCGAACCGAAGAAGTGAAAAGGAACCTTTTAATTTTAAAAGCGATGAAAAAGACAATTGTAACGATGGCAGCTTTGCTGCTGATGGCTGGCGGAGCGATGGCTTGCGCCCAGCAGCCCGAAAAGAAAGAGGCGACCGAAGCTGCGGCTCCGGCTGCCGACACGCAGGAGAAATCGGCGGCTGACGATGCGGGAAAGACGGATTCGACTGCCGGAGAATCCGCAAAGGAGGAGAGTAAGGTTGAGAGTGAAGGGTCAAGTGAGGGTAACTCCTCCTCCGCATCGGAAGCACCGGCTTCGTCCGCCGAATAGGCTTCCGGGATAATCATCAGTTAAACAATTGTTTGCCGGGGTGCCCCGCCTGAAAACAGGCGGGGCGCTTTCCTTTTGTGCCGGCAGGTTCGGCGTTTGGCCGGGGGCGGTTTTCGGGGTATATTGCAGGATGTCGGCTTTTTGTGGTTCCGGTGCCCAGTAGGTCCGGAAAATCAGGGACCGGCGGGTTTTTCCGGGATATGATAACGAATCGGGTTGCACCCGTTCCTTCGCAGGCACGAAAAAACGGAGACCCGATCGGGTCTCCGTCGTGCGGGGAGAGCGGATGATTCTCCGCCGGATGCTATTCCTCGATAAAATCGATGTTCACCTGCCGCTGGAACGCTTCCTGCAGCGAGATCTGGGTCTCGGTCGAGGAGACGCCCTGAATGCGCAGGATGCCGTCGAAAATCGTGCGCATGAGGTGCTCGTTGTCCACGCAGTAGAGCTTCACGAGGATATTGCCCGAACCGGTGATGAAGTGCGCCTCCACGATTTCGGGAATCTCCTTGAGCTGTTCCACGGTTTGCTTGAGCAGCTGCGGGTCCTTGAGCGTAATGCTGATGTGGGCGCAGACGTCGAAGCCCATCATTTTGGGATCGACGATCAGCCGGCTGCCCAGAATCACGCCCGAATCGTCGAGCTTGCGGATGCGCTGATGGATCGCGGCGCCTGAGATGCCGCATTCGCGGGCGATCTCAAGAAAGGGCATGCGGGCGTTCTTGATCAGGTATTTGAGGATTTTGCGGTCAATCGCGTCTAAGGATGTTTTCGGCATAGGCTTGAGGGTTTTATTTGATGACATTCAATTCTTTGCCGACCTTGATGAAGGCGGCGATGCAGCGGTCGAGCTGTTCGGTCGTGTGCCCTGCGGAGACCTGCACGCGGATGCGGGCCTGACCCTTCGGCACGACCGGATAGTAGAAGCCCGTCACGAAAACCCCTTCGTCCTGCAACCGGGCGGCGAAGTCCTGCGACAGCTTGGCGTCGTAGAGCATCACGGCGCAGATGGCCGACTGCGTGGGTTTGATGTCGAAACCTGCGGCCATCATGCCTTCGCGGAAGTGCTCCACGTTGGCCACCAGACGGTCGTGCAGTTCGTTGCTTTCGCCCAGCATGCGGAACATTTCGATTCCGGCGCCGACGACGGCAGGGGGCAGCGAGTTGGAGAAGAGGTAGGGGCGCGAACGCTGGCGGAGCATCTCGATAATCTCCCTGCGGCCCGTCGTGAAGCCGCCTACGGCGCCGCCGAAGGCTTTGCCGAGCGTGCCGGTGAGGATGTCCACCTGACCGCGCAGGTCGTAGAGTTCGGTGATGCCGCGGCCGGTTTTGCCCAGCACGCCCGCCGAGTGGCACTCGTCCACCATCACCAGCGCGTCGTATTTCTCGGCCAGTGCGCAGATCTTGTCCAGCGGTGCGGCATTGCCGTCCATCGAGAAGACCCCGTCGGTGCAGATGATGCGGAAACGCTGCGCCTGTGCTTGCTTGAGACACTCCTCCAGTTCGGCCATGTCGGCGTTGGCGTAGCGGTAGCGCACGGCCTTGCACAAACGCACGCCGTCGATGATCGACGCATGGTTCAGCGAGTCGGAGATAATGGCGTCCTCCTGACCGAAAATCGGTTCGAAGACGCCTCCGTTGGCGTCGAAGCAGGCGGCGTAGAGGATCGTGTCCTCGGTGCCGAAGTAGTCGGCTATGGCTTTTTCGAGCTGTTTGTGGATGTCCTGACAGCCGCAGATGAAACGCACCGACGACATGCCGTAGCCGCGGTTGTCCATGGCCCGTTTCGCGGCTTCGATCAGCCGCGGGTTGTCCGAAAGTCCGAGGTAGTTGTTGGCGCAGAAATTAAGTACCTTACGACCTGCAACTTCGATCTCCGCACGCTGCGGCGATTCGATGACCCGTTCGCTCTTGTATAGCCCTGCAGCCTTGATTTCGGCAAGTTCCTGCTGCAGATGTTCTTTGATTTTTCCGTACATATCCGTTTATGGTTTGATGAATTTCCGGTGCGGGAGGTGTCAATCTGTTAGCAAATATACGATTAATTTCTGAAAACAGACATTCTTCCGCGCTCTTTTTCACGATTGGGGTTACGAATTGTTAGTCCGCTTCGTCTTGCGGCCTCCGCCGGGCCTGCGCAGCCCCTCGGTTCGCTCCCTCCGTACGGCGGGGCGGAGGTTTTTTTGTGCGGCGGATCTCCCGTACTCCCGGCGATTTTTCGGGTCCGGATTTGCTTATTTTTTTCGTATTCTTTCCCGTTCTCTTGTTTTTTCGTACCTTTACTACCGTTTTTGCCCGACAGGCCGATTCCAACGATGCGAGACACCTTTGCCGTCGTTCGCCCTCCGGTGCAACGCCCGTAAAAACCGCAATGGATTATGATGAAAAAAAGTGCAATTCTGCTGCTTCTGCTCTTCGCCGCGCTGGCGGCCGGGGCGCAGCCCTTCTACCGCAAACCCGTCGCCCCGGTGCGCAACGTCATCGTGATGATTCCCGACGGAACCTCTACGAGCGTCCTCGCCGCGGCGCGCTGGTATAAATTCTACAACGACCCTTCGCAGCGGACGCTCAACCTCGATTCCTGCCTTTGCGGGCTAGTCGGGACGTTCTCGTCCGATTCGCCGATCCCCTGCTCGGCCCCTGCCATGTCGGCCTACATGACGGGCATGCCCCAGCAGGCGGGCAACGTTTCGGTCTATCCGGCGGCCAATCCCGTGCAGGATATCGTCGAGGTCGAATCCGGACGGGCCTGTCAGCCGCTGGCGACGCTGCTCGAAGCGGCCAAGCACGACCGGGGAAAGGCTGCGGGACTCGTCGTGACGGTCGATTTCTGCCATGCGACGCCCGCCGCCTGCGCTTCGCACCACTACTCCCGCCACGCCTATCCCGCGCTGGCGGCGCAGATGGCGGCCAACGACTTGGACGTGATGTTCGGCGGCGGCCGGAAGCAGGTCACGGACGCCATGCGGGCGTATCTGCGCGGCAGCGGCGCGACGCTTATCGAGCAGGATGCCGCGGCGTTCCGCGCTTACGACGGCAAAGGCCCCGTGTGGTCGCTCTTCGCGCAGGGGAACATGAGTTACGACCTCGACCGGAACGATGCCGAACAGCCGTCGCTGGCCGAGATGACGGCCAAGGCGCTGGAGGTGCTGGACAGGCATGAAAACGGCTTTTTCCTGATGGTTGAGGGCAGCCGCGTCGATATGGCGGCGCATGCCAAGGACCCCGTGGGGGTGATTACCGAGATGCTGGCCTTCGACAAGGCCGTGGGCGTGGCGCTCGATTTCGCCCGCCGCGACGGGCGGACGGCCGTTGTCATCATGCCCGACCACGGCACTTCGGGGCTGAGTTTCGGCGACGGGGCCTATAAGGATTACGCCTCCAAGGGACTCGATTCGGCCTATATGAATATCTCGAAGGTGCGCCGCACGGCTTCGGGGCTGGAAAAAATACTGCTCAAGGCGCGGCCGGAACAGATCCGGCCCCTGTTCCGCGAATACACGGGCATCGAGCTTACGGACGATGAATTGGCCCTGCTCCGGAGTTCGCGCAATTATACCGAGGCCGACTACATGAAGGTCGCCAACAGCGTGAACATGGTGTCGAGCATCGCCCGCATCGTGACCTCCCGCACCCATTTCGGGTTTCTCAGCGGCAGCCATACCGCCGAAGACGTCTTTCTGGCGGCTTACCACCCGGAGGGCGACCTGCCCGTGGGGCGCAATACCAATACGGAGATCCATGCCTACATGGCCGACCTGCTCGGTTTGGAGCGTCCGTTGGCTGAATTGACCGGCGAACTGTTCGCACCGCATACCGAGGTGTTCCGCGGCGCGAAGTGCTCGATTTCGGCGGCCGAAGGGCAGATGCCCTGCCTGACGGTCCGCAAGGGGCGCCGTACGCTGCGCGTGCCGGCCAACGGTTCGGTCGCCTACCTCGACGGCAAGCCCCTGAAACTGCGCTCGGCTGTGGTCTATATCGACCGCAACGACACGTTCTACCTGCCGCGCGAGCTGGGCGAAAAATTCTGACCCGGCAAACTCTTCCGGCGGTCGGCGCGCATTGGGACGGTGTCCGGCACACATTTGGGCGGCGTCCGGCAAACTCTTCCGGCGACTTTCGGGACCCCTTCCGGATTTATACGGCCCGCTCCGGACTTCGGTGAGAAGTCCCGGAGCGGGTTTTTTCGGGGCGGAGGTTCAGGATTTCGGGCGGTTTTGAGGGATAACCGCTTTTTCTTGTTATATTTGTGACTCAAATAAAAACCTCAACTTATGAAAAAATCGTGTGTTTTGGTCAGCGGCGGCGCCGGTTATATCGGTTCGCATACCGCCGTGGAACTGATAGGCGCCGGTTACGACGTGGTGATCGTCGATAATCTCTCGAACAGCGACATGGACGCCGTCGAGGGAGTCCGCAGGATCACGGGCGTCGAAGTGCCGTTCGAAAAGGCGGACTGCTGCGACCGCGACGCCTTCCGCAAAGTGTTCGAAAAGTACGACTTCGATTCGGTGATCCATTTCGCGGCGTCGAAGGCCGTGGGCGAGTCGGTCGGCAAGCCGCTGGAATACTACCGCAACAACCTTACGTCGTTTATGAACGTCATCGACCTCATGCGTGAGTTCGGACGTCACAACATCGTCTTCTCGTCGTCGTGTACGGTTTACGGCGAGGCCGACAAGCTGCCCGTGACGGAGCAGACGCCCCGCAAGCCCGCGACTTCGCCCTACGGCAACACCAAGCAGATGTGCGAGGACATCCTGCGCGATTCGCTGGCGGCCTACGACGGCATGAAGGGCATCGCCCTGCGCTATTTCAACCCCATCGGCGCGCATCCTTCGGCCCTGATCGGCGAACTGCCGCGCGGCGTGCCGCAGAATCTGGTCCCCTACATCACGCAGACGGCCGCCGGACTCCGCGAATGCCTTTCGGTCTTCGGCGACGACTATCCGACGCCCGACGGCTCGAACATCCGCGACTATATCGACGTGGTGGACCTCGCCAAAGCCCATGTGACGGCGATTGCGCGCATGATCGAGGGCAAGAACAGGGAGAAGTACGAAATCTTCAACATCGGCACGGGACGCGGTGTTTCGGTGCTCGAACTGGTGCGTAAGTTCGAAGAGGTGAACAACCTGAAACTCAACTACAAGATCGTGGGCCGCCGTGCGGGCGACATCGTGGCGATCTGGGCCGATCCGTCGTATGCCAACGACGAACTGGGCTGGAAGGCCGAACGTTCGCTCGACCAGACGCTGGCTGCGGCGTGGAAGTGGGAGAAGCATATCCGCGGCATCGAGTAACCGCCTCCGGCATGCCGGATGGCGGCGCTGCGTTTCGGCGGCGAAAGCTGCCGGGGAGTGCTTCGCAAGCGTGCTTTCGGATAAATTTAGGGAGGCCCCGGATTCCGGGGCCTCCCTCTGCTTAAAACATGCTGAAGTTTTCGGAAGGTTCGGTCGGTGAAGTGTTTTAAGCGTATGCGGTGCTAACCGTGCGTCAGGTCGGTGTTGTGGACGCCCAGCACGGCGCGGCCCGACGGGTCGTTCCTGTCGCGGAAGGCCGCGTCCCAAGCCAGCGCCTCGGCGGTGCTGCACGCCACGGAGGGCACCGAAGGAACGCACTGGGCAGCGGTCTGCGACGGGAAGTGCTCTTCGAAGATCGTGCGGTAATAGTACTCCTCCTTGTTGCGGGGCGGATTGATCGGGAACCGCTCGGCGGCGTGTTCCATTTCGCGGTCGGAGACCGCTTCGGAGGTGATTCGTTTCAGAGTGTCGATCCAGCCGTAGCCTACGCCGTCGGAGAACTGCTCCTTCTGCCGCCAGACGATCTCTTCGGGAAGCAGCTCCTCGAAAGCCTTGCGCAGAATCCACTTTTCGATGCGTCCGTCCTTGGCCATTTTCGCTTCGGGATTGATGCGCATGGCCACGTCCAGAAACTCCTTGTCGAGGAACGGCACGCGTCCCTCGACACCCCATGCGGAGAGCGATTTGTTGGCCCGCAGGCAGTCGTAGAGGTGGAGCTTGCCGACCTTGCGCACGGTCTCCTCGTGGAATGCGCGGGCGTTCGGGGCCTTGTGGAAATAGAGATAGCCGCCGAAGACTTCGTCGGCGCCCTCGCCCGAAAGCACCATCTTGATGCCCATGGATTTGATGACGCGCGCCAGCAGGTACATCGGCGTAGACGCCCGCACGGTGGTTACGTCGTATGTCTCGATGAAGTAGATCACGTCGCGCAAAGCGTCCAGACCCTCCTGAATGGTATAGTGGATTTCGTGGTGCACGGTGCCGATCCGGTCGGCCACCTTGCGGGCCGCCGCGAGGTCGGGGGAGCCTTCGAGTCCGATGGCGAAGGAGTGGAGCCGGGGCCACCACGCCCGGTCGCGGTCGTGCGACTCGACGCGCCGGTCGGCGAATTTCCGCGCCACGGCCGAGATGATCGACGAGTCGAGACCTCCCGACAGCAGTACGCCGTAGGGCACGTCGGACATCAGCTGCCGCTTGACGGCCGCTTCGAGGGCGGCGCGCAGGGCCGGAATGTCGGCGCCGGTCTCTTTCACGGCGTCGTATTCGAACCAGTCGCGGTCGTACCAGCGGACCATTTTCCCCTCTTTGCTCGACCAGTAGTGGCCCGGCAGGAAGGGTTGGATCGTGGTGCAGACCCCTTCGAGGGCTTTCAGCTCCGAGGCCACGTAGAACTGCTCGTCGCGGTCCCAGCCGATGTAGAGCGGGATGACGCCGATCGGATCGCGGGCGATCAGGTATTCGTCGTTTTCGATATCGTACAGCGCGAAAGCGAAGATGCCGCTGATCTTTTCGAGCAGTCCGACGCCCATTTTCCGGTAAAGGGGCAGGATCACCTCGCAGTCCGAGCCTGTCCGGAAATCGTACTCCCCGGCCAGCTCGTCGCGGATTTCCCGATGGTTGTATATCTCGCCGTTGACGGCCAGCACCAGTTTCCCGTCGCGGCTGAAGAGGGGCTGTCCGCCCGACTGGGGATCGACGATCGAAAGCCGCTCGTGGGAGAGAATCGCCCGCTCGCCGCAGTAGACGCCCGACCAGTCGGGTCCCCGGTGGCGGATGTTTTTCGACATTTTCAGCACCTGCGTGCGCAGCGCATCCGATTTCTGCCGGATGTCAAACAGTCCTACGAATCCACACATTTTCTGTTCGTTTGTTGTCATGGAACCCTCCCTTGGAATAGGCGGTTCCGGGGTTTGTCAATAGGATAAGCCGGGCGTGCGCCGCCGGCGGTTCGGCCGATGCCGGGGACGTACTTTGTGCAGCACCTCCCCGGCGTCGCCCGCATTGCGTCAGTTGTTTTCGGGGCGCAGCTTGCGCACCACGGCGCCGGTCTGCCACATCTCGCTCTCGCGCATCTGACGCAGCTCTTCGTCGAGCTTCTCGCGGTAGTCGGGCTTGCTGTTGAGGTCGATCGAATGCTGGGCCTCGTTGCCGGCGGCGACTTCGCGGTAAAGCTCCTCGAAGACGGGTTTCGTGGCGTCGCGGAAACGTTTCCACCAATCCAGCGCGCCGCGCTGGGCCGTGGTCGAGCAGTTGGCGTACATCCAGTCCATGCCGTTCTCGGCGACCAGCGGCATGAGCGACTGCGTCAGCTCCTCGACCGTCTCGTTGAAGGCTTCCGAGGGGGTGTGGCCGTTGGCGCGGAGCGTCTCGTACTGGGCGGCGAAGATGCCCTGAATGGCGCCCATCAGCGTGCCGCGCTCGCCCGTCAGGTCGGAGTAGACCTCGCGTTTGAAATCGGTTTCGAACAGGTATCCCGAACCCACGCCGATGCCCAGCGCCACTACGCGCTCGAAGGCGCGGCCCGTGGCGTCTTGGAAGACCGCATAGCTCGAATTCAGTCCCCGGCCCTGCAGGAACATGCGCCGCAGCGAGGTGCCCGAACCTTTGGGGGCGATCAGGATCACGTCCACGCCGGCCGGGGGCACGATACCCGTGCGCTCCTTGTAGGTGATGCCGAAGCCGTGCGAGAAGTAGAGCGCCTTGCCCGGCGTGAGGTGTTTTTCGATGGTGGGCCATACGGCGATCTGACCCGCGTCGGACAGCAGGTACTGGATGATCGTCGCGCGCTCGGCGGCCTCTTCGATGCCGAAGAGCGTCTTGCCCGGCTCCCAGCCGTCGGCGACGGCCTTCTCCCAGCTCTTGCTGCCCTCGCGCTGGCCGACGATGACGTTCAGGCCGTTGTCCCTGAGGTTGAGCGACTGCCCCGGACCCTGCACGCCGTAGCCGATGACGGCGATGGTTTCGTTTTTCAGGACTTCGCGGGCCTTCTCCAAGGGGAACTCCTCGCGCGTAACAACATTTTCTTCGACTCCGCCGAAATTGATCTTTGCCATAATTAGTATGATTTAAAAGTGATTTGAATTCGTCTGCCGTCGGCTGCGTTCCAGCTCTTCGAGGTATTCGTTGAGCAGTTCGCGCCGCGATTTGATGATGGCCACGATGCCGCTGCGCACGAACTGCTGCACGCCGTAGGGCTGCAGCAGGCGGAACAGCTCCTTGGTCTCGGCCTTGTGGCCCGTCTTCTCGACCACGATGTAGTCGTCGTCGATTTCGAGGATACGGACGTTGTGCTGGCGCACGAGGCGCTCGACGCTGCGGCTGCGCGTCACCTTGTAGAGGGCGATCTCCTGCTGCACCACTTCGTCGGAGGTGTAGACGAAGGTCTTCAGCACGTCGATCTTCTTTTCGATCTGCCGCACCAGCTTGTCGACCCGTTCCGGCCCGGTGCGGACGACGATCGTGAATTTATGGATGCCCGCCAGCGCCGACTCGGAGGTCGTGAGGCTCTCGATATTGACGTCGCGGCTGGTGAAAACCGTGGTGATCTGGTTCAGCAGACCCACCTTGTTTTCCGAAAATACGGTGATGATATATTCCTGTTCTTCCATTGCTCGTTCGGATTTTACTCCAGCCGGATCGCTGCGACGGGCGCGCCGGCCGGCACCATGGGAAATACGTTGTCTTCGCTTTCGACGCGCACTTCGAGCAGGTATGCGCCCCGGCAGGCCTGCATCTCGGCGATCGCCTCGGCGAGTTCCCCGCGCCGCTCGACGCAACGGTAGGCGATGCCGTTGCCGCGGGCGATCAGCCCGAAATCGGGGTTTGCCAGCTCGGTGAACGAATAGCGGCGGTCGTAGAAAAGCTCCTGCCACTGGCGGACCATGCCCAGAAACGAGTTGTTCAGCAGGACGATCTTCACGGGCACCTGCGACTGGAAGATCGTGCCCAGCTCCTGAATGGTCATCTGCAGGCCGCCGTCGCCCGCGAAAAGACACACTTCGCGGTCGGGGGCGCCCAGCTTGGCCCCGATGGCCGCGGGAAGCCCGAAGCCCATCGTTCCCAGCCCGCCCGAAGTCACCATGCTCCGGCTGCGGCGGAACCCGAAATAGCGGGCCGCGAACATCTGCTGCTGACCCACGTCGGTCACCAGCACCGCGTCGTTGTCGTAGGCGCGGGCTACGGCGGCGACCGCTTCGCCCATGCGGATACGGCCTTCGGCGGGATGGACCGCCCGGCGGATCACCTTTTCGTATTCGATCTTGTCGCAGGCGCGGAATTCGTCGATCCATGCCCGGTGGTTGCGGGCCTGTATGCGCCGGGTGAGCAGCGGAAGGGTCTGTTTCGCGTCGCCGACCAGCGCAACGTCGGCCGGGACGATCTTGCCGATCTCGGCGGGATCGATTTCGAGGTGGATGATCTTGGCGTTCGCCCCGAAACAGCCCGGATTGCCCGTCACGCGGTCGTCGAAGCGCATGCCCACGGCGAGGAGCAGGTCGCAGTCCCGGTTTTTGATGTTGGGACCGTAGTTGCCGTGCATGCCCAGCATGCCGACGTACTGCGGCGAGTCGGTCGGCAGGGCCGAAAGCCCCAGCAGGGTCGATGCGGCGGGCATGCCGCTCTTGTCGAGGAAGGCGCGCAGCTCCGCTTCGCCGCCGCTCAGAATCACGCCCTGTCCGATCATCGCCAGAGGCCGTTGTGCGGCATCGATCAGCCTTGCCGCTTCGTCGATGCGCTCTTCGGAGGGTACCGATGCGGGGACATAGCTGCGGATCGAAGCCACTTTCTCGTAGCTGAACGGGGCCGTTCCGCATTGGGCGTCCTTGGTGATGTCCACGACCACGGGGCCGGGGCGGCCCGAACGGGCAATGTAGAACGCCTTGGCGATGGCGCCCGGAATCTCTTCGGTGCGCTTGACCTGACAGTTCCATTTGGTGACGGCCTGCGTGATGCCCACGAAATTGGTCTCCTGAAAGGCGTCGGTGCCCAGCAGCGAAGAACCGACCTGCCCGGTCACGAGCACCAGCGGCGTGGAGTCCATCAGCGCGTCGGCGAGTCCCGTCACGGTATTGGTGGCGCCGGGTCCGGAGGTGACCAGACAGACCCCCACGCGGCCGCTGACGCGGGCGTAGCCCTGCGCGGCGTGTACGGCGCCCTGTTCGTGCCGCACGAGGATGTGGCGCAGGCGGTCGCGGTAGTCGTAGAGTGCGTCGTAGACGGGGATGATCGCCCCGCCGGGGTAGCCGAAAATCGTATCGACGCCCTCGCGCAGGAACGATTCGATCAGGGCCTGCGCTCCCGTGACGGAGGGACCGGGCTGCGGTTCGGACATGTTTGTTTGCGTCGTATCCATGATTGCTGCTGTTTTACTTATTCTTCATCGACGATGCGTACGGCGCCCTTGTCGGCCGAGCTGACCAGCTTGGCGTAGGCGCGCAGCGACGCGGGGACTTTGCGGTCGCGCACGGCGGGGCGGAAATGCTCCTGAGCGGCCATTCGCGCGGCTATTTCGGCGTCGTCTGCCAGAAGGCGTATCGAGCGACGCGGGATGTCGATCTCGATCTCATCGCCCGTCCGGACGACGGCGATTTCGCCCCCAGACGCGGCTTCGGGCGAGACGTGGCCGATCGACAGCCCCGACGTGCCGCCCGAAAAGCGGCCGTCGGTAATCAGCGCGCAGGCTTTGTCGAGGTGCTTGGATTTGAGGTACGACGTGGGGTAGAGCATCTCCTGCATGCCGGGACCTCCCTTGGGGCCTTCGTAGCGGATGACGACCGCCTCGCCCGCCTGCACTTCGTCGCCGAGAATGCCCTCGATAGCCTGTTCCTGCGATTCGTAGACCCGTGCGCGGCCGCGGAAAACGTGCAGCGACTCATCGACGCCCGCCGTCTTGACGATGCAGCCGTTGCGGGCGATGTTGCCCGTCAGCACGGCCAGTCCCCCGTCGCGGGAGTAGGCGTGTTCGACGTCGCGGATGCAGCCCGTCGTGCGGTTTGCGTCGGGGGCGTCGTAATAGGAGTGCTGCGCCCCCAGTTCGCGGCTGTAAAGCCCCGCAGGGGCGCTCAGCCAGCGGCGCAGGGCCGCGTCGGTCAGCGTCTCGCTGCGCAGGTCGCAGGCGTCGATTGCTTCGCGGAGCGTCCGCCCGTCGATGCGCGGGACCGAGGTGTCGAGCAGGCCGGCGCGCGCCAGTTCGCCCAGAATGGAGAGGATGCCGCCTGCGCGGTTGACGTCCTGTATGTGATACTGCGAGTTGGGAGCCACCTTGCAGAGCACCGGAACCCGACGCGAAAGGCGGTCGATGTCCTGCATCGTGAAATCCACGCCGGCTTCGCGGGCCACGGCCAGCAGGTGGAGCACCGTGTTGGTCGAGCCGCCCATGGCGATGTCGAGCGACATGGCGTTCTCGAAGGAGGCTTTGGTCGCGACCGAACGCGGGAGCACCGATTCGTCGCCCAGAAAATAGTAGCGTTCGGCGTTGCGGACGATCAGCGCCGCGGCGTCTTCGAACAGCCGGCGTCGGTTGGCGTGCGTGGCGACGATCGTGCCGTTGCCCGGCAGCGAGAGTCCCAGCGCTTCGGTCAGGCAGTTCATCGAATTGGCCGTGAACATGCCCGAACACGAGCCGCAGCCGGGGCAGGCGCAGCGTTCGACGCGCGCGATCTGCTCGTCGCTGCAGGCTTCGTCGGCCGCCATGACCATCGCGTCGATCAGGTCGATGTCCCTCCCGTCGAATTTGCCCGCCTCCATCGGCCCTCCCGACACGAAGACCGTCGGGATGTTGAGCCGCATGGCGGCCATCAGCATTCCGGGGGTGATTTTGTCGCAGTTCGAGATGCAGACCAGCGCATCGACCTTGTGGGCGTTGGCCATGTATTCGACGCTGTCGGCGATGATCTCGCGCGAGGGCAGCGAGTAGAGCATGCCGTCGTGGCCCATGGCGATGCCGTCGTCTACGGCGATGGTGTTGAATTCCGCGGCGAAACATCCGCAGGCTTCGATGCGCTGTTTGACATACTGCCCGATTTCGTGCAGGTGGACGTGTCCCGGCACCAGCTGGGTGAACGAATTGGCGATGCCGACGACCGGCCGGCCGAACTGTTCTTCGCGCATGCCGTTGGCGCGCCAGAGGCTTCTGGCGCCGGCCATGCGGCGGCCCGTCGTCGTGACGGTGCTTCTGAGTGTGTGTTTCATCTTCTCTCGTTTTTCGGCATGTCCGCTTCCGGCGGCGGGGCCGGATGTCAAAAAAGCCTTTCTCCGTCGGAGAAAGGCTTTTCTATAATCTTTCGAGTATACGCATCACCTTTCTCCCGTTATCCTGTAGTGACGACGAGCAGCAGATTAATGACGTTATTGTTCGAATGATTCAGAGCGGTCATGGCCGGATTTCTGTATTTGTTCCGTTTCAAAGATAGGGATATAAAATCAGACGTACAAATAAATTCCTAAAGAAATTTAATAATGTGATATTCCGGAAGCAGATCGCGCTCTCAGGTTTTTATTTTCAGGTCTTGCATGCTGTTTGCTTACAATTTGAAATCGCTATTTTTGGCTTTAAAACCGGTTTTAGGCCGATTTGCAAGAGTTCCATGCTCCGGAAGCTCTGAAATGTCTTACTGTTTTTATATTATTATAGGTGTGTCCGGCCTTTTTGTGCTATTTGTTCCGAGTGAAAACCCTTCCTGATTATTCGGCGGGCATCTTACGAATCGTTACCTGATTTGGATATTAAATTTTTTTGTTTTATATTTGTCCCTGATGGATATGAAACGGAATCATACGATGTTCGGAGAGTGCGGGAACACCTGCGCTCCGACGACGTATGCCGTCCTCTCCGTTATCTTCACGACTGCCGCTACTACAACCCCTGTGGGGGTTTAGTTTGTTTTTTCCGTCAGAAGCATCTCCGTATGCACACCCGGCCGAGGCTGCCGGGGCGGAAACCCGGATTTTCAGTCAAAGGCAGTTTAATTCAAAGAAGATTTTACCATGAAACATATCAAGGTTTTCGCCCCCGGAACGGTGGCGAATCTGGGCTGCGGCTTCGACATCATGGGCCTGACGCTCGACGGCGTGGGCGACCGGATCGAGGTCGCCGCCGAAGCGGGTGCGAGCGGGCTTGCGATCCGCAACGAGAGCGGGAAGAGACTCCCCGAAAAGCCCGAAGACAATGTCATAACCCCGGCCGTCGCGGCCCTGCTCGAAGCGTACGGAAAGCCCGTGCGGGTCGAAATCACGATTCTCGAAAAGATAGCGCCCGGAAGCGGCATCGGATCGAGCGCCGCCTCGTCGGCCGCAGCCGTCTACGGGCTGAACGAACTGCTGGGCCGCCCCTTTTCGGCGGAACGGCTGGTGGAGTTCGCCATGATGGGCGAAGCGCTGATCGGCGGCACGCCCCATGCCGACAACGTCGGGCCGGCCCTGCTGGGCGGCGTGGTGCTGATCCGCGGATACGGGCCGCTGGACATCATCCGCCTGCCGGTGCCCGATGACTTTTTCTACGCCGTGGCGCATCCCGACATCGTGGTCGGCACCAAGGAGGCGCGCGAGGTGCTGCCCCGCGAGATTCCGATGGCGCATGCCGTCACGCAGTGGGGCAACGTCGGCGGACTTGTCGCCGGACTGGCGCTGGGCGACGTGGCGCTGATCGGCCGCTCGATGCACGACGTCGTCGCGGAGCCTTACCGCAAGGGATTCATTCCCGGTTACGACCGTTTGAAGGAAGAGGTGCTCTCCGAAGGCGCTCTGGCCATGAACATCGCCGGATCGGGACCTTCGGTCTTTGCGCTGGCCGCCGAAGGGTCGGTGTCGGAACGGGTCGCCGAGCGGATGAAGAGCCATTTCGCCGGGCTGGGAATCGGCTGCAACATCTATGCGGGCCGCGTGTCGAACCGCGGTGCGCGAATCGAAGAATAAGAAAAAAGGAAAACCATGAAATACTACAGTACGAGAGACAAAGCACATGCACGGCCCTGTTCGCTGCGCGAAGCCGTCGAGGCGGGGCTGGCGCCCGACGGGGGACTGTTCGTCCCCGAACGTATTCCGCAGGCGGATATGGCGGTCGCGGAGCGGTTGGCCGGGGAGTCCTATGCCGCATTGGCGGGGTATCTGGCCGCACTGTTCTTCGGCGAGGATATCGACGCCGGGATTCTGCAGCGGGAGATCGGCCGCATCTACGATTTTCAGGTTCCCCTGCGTCCGGTCGGCAGCCGCTATACGCTGGAGCTGTTTCACGGCCCGACGTTCGCGTTCAAGGACTTCGGCGCCGGATTCATGGGCCGCATGGTCGGCCTGCAGGGCGGCGCGGACGAAAAGCTGGTGATTCTGACGGCGACGTCGGGCGACACGGGCAGTGCCGTGGCGCACGGTTTTTACGACGTGCCGGGCGTCGAGGTGGTGCTGCTCTATCCCGAAGGGAAGATCAGCCGCCTGCAGGAGTGTCAGATGACCGCGCTCGGAGGCAATATCCATCCGCTGCGCGTGGCCGGAACCTTCGACGACTGCCAGCGGCTGGTCAAGGAACTCTTTGCGGACAGCTCTTTCAGGGCCGCGCACCGCGTATCGTCGGCCAATTCGATCAACCTGCTGCGGTGGATTCCGCAGGCGTTCTATTACTTCTACGGGTATTTCCGGTGGCGGCAGGCGTCGGGCGGGGAAAATCCGGTGGTCGTGGTGCCGAGCGGCAACTACGGCAACCTCTCGGCCGGCATGCTGGCTCGCCGCATGGGGCTGCCCCTCGGCGGATTCGTCGCGGCGTCGAACGCCAACGACGTGGTGCCCGAATTTCTGCGGACGGGCGATTACCGTCCGCGGCCGTCGGTGCGGACGCCGGCCAATGCGATGGACGTCGGAGCGCCGAGTAACTTCGAGCGGATGATGTGGCTGTGCGGCGGCGATGCGGACGCCCTGCGCGGCGAATTGCAGGGGTTCCGGTGCGACGACGCCATGATCCGCCGTACGATCGACGGGCTGTACCGGAATTACGGTTATCTATCCGATCCGCACAGCGCCGTGGGCTATGCGGCTTCCGTGGCCTGCGGCAGGCCGGGGTTTTACCTTTCGACGGCCCATCCGGCCAAGTTCGGCGAGGTCATTTCGCCCGTGACCGGGGCGAAGGTGCCGCTGCCCCCGCGCCTTGCGGAGCTGGTGAAGCGTCCGCGGGTTTCGGAGCCGATGGCGGTGGATCTTGGGGCGCTGGAGGAGTACGTTGCCGGAGTGTGAGATTCGCGGCGGTCCCCGCTGGTGTTTCGGTGCCGATGACGGACGAATGACATGCCGGTGATTGCCGATGACGGTTCTACGGCGGCCGGATAGCGGGCGGGGCGATGGCGGAATCCGTCCCTTTCCGGAACTGTCCGCTGCAGCGAGACCGTGTTCCGGAACTGCGCGGCAGGGACTGGCGATGTCCGGTTACGGCCGGGCCGGTTTGGAGCCGAGCCGACTCCCGGCCCCGAAACGGCGGGAAGAATGGAATTGAAAAAGGGTTGCAACGCGGCGGTTGCAGCCCTTTTTTTGTGCGGGATTTCCGGGTTGCGTGCGGAATTCCCTTTTTGTGTGCGTGACTCTCCTTTTGCGTGCGGGGTTCCCGGCTAAATATGCGCGGCGATGAAATCCCCGACCTCGGAGGTCGAATAGCGCCGTTCGCCCTGTGCGGCGAGGTCTTCGGTGACGATCCCTTCGGTGAGCGCCCGGTTTACGGCGTCGCGGACGGCGCTCCCTTCGGCGGTCAGCCCCAGATGTTCGAGCAGCATGGCGGCCGAGAGGATCGCAGCCATCGGGTTGGCGATGTTTTTGCCTGCGGCCTGCGGATAGGAGCCGTGGATCGGCTCGAAAAGCGCGACTTCGGACCCCACGCTGGCCGACGGAAGCATGCCCAGCGACCCGCTGATGACGCTGGCTTCGTCGGTGAGGATGTCGCCGAACATGTTTTCGGTGACGATCACGTCGAAATGGGTCGGCTGGCGGATGATCTGCATCGCGGCGTTGTCCACGAACATGAAGTCCAGCTCCACTTCGGGGTATTGGGGTGCGAGCTGCTGGGCGATCTCGCGCCAGAAACGCGAGGTTTCGAGGACGTTGGCCTTGTCGACTACCGTCAGGTGACGGCGGCGGCTCATGGCCAGCCGGAACGCCACGTGCAGCACGCGCTCGATCTCCTGCCGCGAGTAGGTGCAGGTGTCCACGGCCCGGTCGCCCCCTTCGTCGCGGCCCTGCGGCCGTCCGAAATAGATGCCGCCCGTCAGTTCGCGGACGCAGACGAAGTCGGTGCCCCGCACCACCTCGGCCTTGAGCGGCGAGCGGTCGGCCAGCGTGTCGAAGAGCGCGATGGGGCGCAGGTTGGCGAACAGTCCCAGCGACTTGCGCATGCGCAGCAGCCCCTGTTCGGGGCGTACCGGCGCTTTGGGGTCGTTGTCGTATTTGGGGTCGCCGATGGCGCCGAACAGCACGGCGTCGGCTTCGCGGCAGATTTTGTGCGTCTCCTCCGGGTAGGGATCCCCCGTGGCGTCGATGGCGCAGGCGCCCACCAGTGCTTCGCGGTAGGTGAAGTTGTGCGCATACTTCCGGGCGACGCAGTTCAGCGCCTTGACGGCTTGCGCGATGATCTCAGGACCGATGCCGTCGCCGGCTAAAAGGGCTATGTTAACATTCATGGTCGTTATAGTTTGTTTCGATTATGTTCAGCATTTTGATCGTCGCCTTGATGGCGGCTTCGGTCTGGTCGGCATCCAGACCGCGCGTTTTGAATACCTTGCCGCCCATTTCCCACGTGATGATGGTCTGCACGAAGGCGTCGGTGCGGCCGCCGGGCGGGATCGAGACGGTGTAGTTGCGCAGCATCGGGAACTCGCGCCGGAGCTGGTGCTCGTAGATTTGCCGCAGCGCCCGCATGAAGGCGTCGTACTGGCCGTCGCCGGCCGAGGTCTGCTCGTACTCCCGTCCGTTGATCTCGATCTTGAGCGAAGCCGCGGGATGCAGCCCCTGCGCCAGCGAAAGGCTGTAGTTGAGGATGCGGACCGGATTTTCGGCCAGATCGTAACGCAGTACGTCGGCAATGATGTAGGGCAGGTCCTCGGCGGTCACCAGCTCCTTCTTGTCGCTCAGCTCCACGACCCGTTCGGTCACCTTGCGCATCGAGGCTTCGTCGAGGTCGATGCCCAGCGTTTCGAGGTTCTTCATGATGTTGGCCTTGCCCGAAGTCTTGCCGAGGGCGTATTCGCGGACGCGGCCGAACCGTTCGGGGAGCAGTTCGTTGAAGTAGAGGTTGTTCTTGTTGTCGCCGTCGGCGTGGATGCCGGCGCACTGCGTGAAGACGCTTTCGCCGACGATCGGGCGGTTGGCGGGAATACGGATGCCGGTGTAGGTCTCGACCATGCGGCTGACGTGGTTGATCTTCGTCTCGTCGATGCCGGTGGTGCGGTGCAGGCGGTCGTGCAGGACGGCGACCGTACTCGACAGCGGTGTGTTCCCGGCCCGCTCGCCCAGCCCGTTTACCGTGACGTGGACCCCGTGGAATCCGGCTTTCACGGCCGCGGCGGTATTGGCGACGGCCAGATCGTAGTCGTTGTGGGCGTGGAAGTCGAAGCGCAGGCGGGGATAGCGCCGCACCAGATCGCCGCAGAACCGTTCGGTGGCGTAGGGATCGAGCACGCCCAGCGTGTCGGGGCACATGAAACGCTGCACGGGGGCGTCGGCCAGTGCGTCGAGCATGGCGTAGACGTACTCCGGCGAATGCTGCATGCCGTTGGACCAGTCTTCCAGATAGATGTTTACCCGCATGCCCCGCGCGACGGCCTTGTCGATCGTAGCGCGGATGTCGCCGAGGTGCTCTTCGGGCGTGCGGCGGAGCTGCTCGCGGCAGTGCTTGAGCGACCCTTTGGTCAGCAGGTTCACAACGCGGCATCCGGCGTCGCCGAGCCAGTCGAGGGATATGCCGCCGTCGATGAACCCCAGCGCCTCGATGCGGTCCGAATAGCCTTTGGAGGCGGCCCACTCGGCGATGCGCCGCACGGCCTCCTGCTCGCCCTGCGAGACCCGCGCCGAAGCGATCTCGATGCAGCTGACGCGCAGTTCCTCCAGCAGCAGCCGGGCGATGGAGAGCTTTTCGCGGGCGTTGAACGAAACGCCCGACGTCTGCTCGCCGTCGCGCAGCGTGGTATCCATTATTTCGACCGGGGGAAGCATCGTCGCGGGGCTATTTTCGGGCGGCTTCGAACCGTCGGATCTGGTCGGAGATGCTGCACAGGTAATCCACGTCGTCGTAGCCGTTCTGCAGGCAGCGTTTCTTGTAGGCGTCGATCTCGAACCGCTCGCTGCGGCCCGTGGCTTCGGCGGTCAGCGTCTGTTGGTCCAGATCGACCGTGAAACGGGCCGCGGGATCGTCGGCTATGGCGGCGAAGATCGCCGCGAGGAAGTCGTCGCTCACCGTGATCGGCAGCAGACCGTTGTTGAGGGCGTTGTTGCGGAAGATGTCGGCGAAGAAACTCGACACCACGACGCGGAAGCCGTAGTCGGCGATGGCCCATGCGGCGTGTTCGCGCGAACTGCCGCACCCGAAGTTGCGGCCTGCGACCAGTATGCGGCCCCCGTAGCGGCTGTCGTTGAGCGGGAACGAAGCGACCTTCCGACCCTCGGCGTCGTAACGCCAGTCGCGGAAGAGGTTGTCGCCGAAGCCTTTGCGCTCGGTGGCTTTGAGAAAGCGCGCCGGGATGATCTGGTCGGTATCTATGTTTTCCGTGCGGACGGGCATCGCCCCCGACGTGAAAGTTTCGAATTTGGGTATGGACATTTTTCTTGACTTTTACATTTCAAACACCTTGCGCGGGTCTTCGATGCGCCCGCAGACGGCAGCGGCGGCGGCCGCCGCGATGCCCGAAAGCATCGTCCGTGCGCCCGGACCCTGACGCCCTTCGAAATTGCGGTTCGAGGTCGAAACGCAGTATTTGCCCGCCGGAATCTTGTCGGCGTTCATCGCCAGACAGGCCGAACAGCCCGGCTGGCGGAGTTCGAATCCCGCGTCGGCCAGAATCCGGTCCAGCCCCTCGGCCCTTGCGGCGGCTTCGACGCCTTTCGAGCCGGGGACGATCCACGCCGTTATGTTGTCGGCCTTGCGGCGGCCTTCGACCAGCCGTGCGAAAAGGCGCAGGTCCTCGATGCGGCCGTTGGTGCAGCTGCCGACGAAGACGTAATCGACGGGTTTGCCCTGCAGTGTTTCGCCGGATTCGAATCCCATGTATTTCAACGCCTTGTCGTCGGCGTCGGCGGGAATCGCCGCATCGACGGCCATCCCCATGCCGGGGTTGGTGCCGTAGGTGATCATCGGGGCGATGTCGGCGGCGTCGAAGCGGTATTCCTTGTCGAAAACCGCGTCGGCATCGCTGTAAAGTTCGCGCCAGCGGGCCGCGGCCCGGTCGAAAGCGGCGCCCTGCGGCGCGCGTTCGCGGCCGCGGAGGTAGTCGAACGTGGTCTGGTCGGGGGCGATCATGCCGCCCCGCGCCCCGCATTCGATGCTCATGTTGCAGACGGTCATGCGCCCCTCCATCGAGAGGGAGCGGATCGCTTCGCCGGCGAATTCGATGAAATAGCCCGTGCCGCCCGAAGCGGTCAGCCGGGAGATGATGTAGAGGATGATGTCCTTGGCTTCGACGCCCGGCCGAAGCGTCCCGTCCACGGTGATGCGCATGCTCCGCGGCTTGGACTGGATGATGCACTGGCTGGCGAAGACCATTTCGACCTCCGACGTCCCCACGCCGAACGCCACGGCGCCCAGCGCCCCGTGCGTCGAGGTGTGGCTGTCGCCGCAGACGATGGTCATGCCCGGCTGGGTGAAGCCCAGTTCGGGACCGATGATGTGCACGATGCCCTGCCGGGGGTCGCCCACGCCGAAATGCTCGATGCCGAACCGGGCGCAGTTGGCCGCCAGCGCTTCGACCTGCCGCCGCGATTCCGGCTCGGCGATCGGCAGGTGCTGGTCGACGGTGGGGATGTTGTGGTCGGCCGTCGCCGTGATCTGCGCCGGACGCGCCACGCCGATGCCGCGCCGTTCGAGTCCGGCGAAAGCCACGGGCGACGTCACCTCGTGGATGTACTGCCGGTCGATGTAGAGCACGCAGCGTCCCCCGTCTTCGGTGCGCACGGTGTGCGCATCCCATATTTTGTCCAGAAGAGTCTTTCCCATCTTACGCCTCCTTTTCCTTGCGTTCGGTTACGTTCAGTATGCGCAGTGCGTCGAGGAACGCCTCGATCGACGCCCGCGTGGTGTCGGTATGTGCGGCGAATCCGTGGACCGTGCGGCTGCCGCACTGCACCTGCACGTGTACGCGGCCCACGTCGTTCGACCCCTTGGTGATGGCCTGCATGAGGAATTCCGTGAGCACGACCTTCTCGTTGATGAGGGTCTTGATGGCCGAAACGGCCGCATCCACCGGACCGTTGCCCGTGGCGATGGCCATGCGTTCGTGGTCGCCGAACTTCAGCACCACGGTCGCCGTCGGAACGAGCGTTCCGGTGGTCACCTGCAGGAATTTGAGAGACAGGGACTGTTGTTTCATGCGGTCGATGTCGCCCACCAGATACAGCAGGTCGTAATCGTGGATCTCCTTCTTCCTGTCGGCCAGTTCGAGGAACTTGGCGTAGGTGTCGTCCAGCTCTTCCTGCGTGAGGTTGTAGCCGAGCAGTTCGAGCCGGTGCACGAGCGCCGCGCGGCCGCTGCGGGCCGTCAGGGCGATGACCGACTGGTTGAGCCCGACGTCCTGCGGGTCGATGATCTCGTAGGTCTGGCGGTCTTTCAGCACGCCGTCCTGATGGATGCCCGACGAGTGGGCGAAGGCGTTGCGGCCGACGATCGCCTTGTTGGGCTGTACGGGCATGTTCATCAGGCTCGATACGAGGTGCGAAGCCTTGGTGATGAGCTGTGCGTCGATGTTCGTATCGACGTTCAGCTCCTTGTGGCAGCGCAGGGTCATCACCACCTCTTCGAGCGAGGTGTTGCCCGCGCGTTCGCCGATGCCGTTGATCGTCACCTCGGCCTGCCGCGCGCCGTTGAGGATGCCGCTCAGGGTGTTGGCCGTGGCCATGCCCAGATCGTTGTGGCAGTGGGTCGAGATGATCGCCCGGTCGATGTTGGAGACGTGATCGACGAGGTATTTGATCTTCGCGCCGTACTCGCCGGGCAGGCAGTAGCCCGTGGTGTCGGGAATGTTGACCACCGTGGCGCCGGCCGCGATGACCGCTTCGATCACGCGGGCGAGGTATTCCGGATCGGCGCGCCCGGCGTCTTCGGCGTAGAACTCGACGTCCTCGACGTAGCGCTTGGCGTATTTCACCGCCCCGACGGCCGATTCGATGATCTTTTCGGGCGTCGAGCGCAGTTTGTCGTAGATATGCTGGGGCGATACGCCGATTCCGGTGTGTATGCGCTTGTGCTTGGCCAGCCGCAGGGCGTCGGCGGCGACGTCGATGTCTTTTTTCACGGCGCGGGTGAGCGCGCAGATCGTCGGGGCCGAAACGGCCTTCGAAATTTCAAGTACGGAGTTGAAGTCTCCGGGGCTGGAAATCGGGAATCCCGCTTCGATGATGTCCACGCCGAGACTTTCGAGGAGCTTGGCGACTTCGATCTTCTCGGTGGTGTTCAACTGACAGCCCGGCACCTGCTCGCCGTCGCGGAGCGTGGTGTCGAAAATAAAAAGTTTTTCGCACATAATAGGACTTGATCTAACTAACCTTGGCAACAAATATATTAAAAATATTTCCGAATCCCTTCATTCTGCGCAAGTTTCGTTTGCCGCGCCGCCCGCGCCGGAGTGCGTTCGGGCGGGGTTTTCATTACAGATTCGGCGCCGGGGGAGAGCATCCGGCGAAAGTCCGGCGGCTTTGGGCCGGGAGCGCTTACGGATTATAACCTTTCGGAATTTGTCGCACGGCCGCCGATTTGTTGCGGGAAATCTCTTCCGAAGGCCGGATTCGAGCCGGAAGCGGGAAAAAACGACGGGCCGCTCCCCGAAGAGCGGCCCGTTTCCGTAAATACGCTTATGGTTGTTGGCATTTACTTTCTGCGCTGGATGTTGTCGGAGACGGTTTCGACCGTGCAGGGACCGCCGTACGTCACTTTGGCGGCCGTCGAAGCGTTGATTTTCAGACGGCCCGAACACCAGACGTCGGCTTTGGCGTAGTTCGACACCGTCAGGTCGTAATCCGAGACCCGCAGTTCGGGGGCCGAGAAATTCGCGCCCGACGAAACCCGGACCGTGGCGTCGGCGACCTGCGCCGCGCCTTTCAGGTAGATTTTGCCGTAGCTTCCGACGCTCGCTTCGAGCGAACTGCCGCTGAATGTCCCGTTGAACGAGCCGCCGCTGCTGACGGTCAGCTTCGCCTGCCGGGCGTTTACCGTCACCGTGCCGGAGAATTTGGCGTAGCTGTCGATGCGCATCGTCAGCGCGTCGGCGGTCAGCGTACTGCCGACGCTGGCGCCGCTGCTGACCTCGACCGTGAGGTCGGAGGCTTTGATGTCGTTCGAGAATTTGGCGTAACTGCCCACTGTCAGTTTGCAGCTGTTGCGGCACTCCACGGGAGCCTGCGCCGATCCGTAGCTCGAAATCCGCAGCTCGCCGTCGCTGCAGCGCACCGAGCCTGCGAATTTGCCGTAGCTCGACACGTCGAGTTTCGCGGCGCCGGGCGTGTCGATGTCGGCGCTCACAGATCCGTAGCTCGATACGGAGACCGAAACCGACGGACCTTTCAGCGGCATTTTGCAGTTCACCTTGCCGTAGGAGCCTGCCGATATTTCGCGCAGCGAGGCCGATGCGGGAACGGTGACCGAGACCGAGATGTTTTCCGTGCTGTTGGCGTTGACGCGGAATTTCAGCTTCCCGCCGTCGCGCTCCAGCACCAGATAGTCGATGACGTTGTCGTCGGCCGTCACGCTGATGGTTTTGGCCGCGGGGCTGACGGTGATGTCGAAAAACGCTGCGGCCGAGATGCCCGTGTAGTCGCCCGCCTTGCCCCAGTCCTGCGTCACCATGCGTCCGCTGCCTTTGAGCCGTCCGCTGCGGGTGCGGCTGCTCCGGTCGAAGGCGGCCCGCTTGATGTTGGTGCCGATCTCGCCTTCGGTGTTGTAGAGCCGGCGGATCTGCTCGGCGGTGAGCACGGCGGCGAATTTGTCCACATAGTCGCGCTTGACCTGCGCCGTGGCGGCGATGTTCGAGAGTTTGGCCTTCAGGCTGTTTTTCTGCGTGGCTTCGTCGGCGCCGGAAGCGCCCGCACGGGCGTCGACGGCTTTGTCGAGCGCTTCGCGGTAGGCCTTGTAGATCGGTTCGAACTCCCTGCGCTGGCGGGTGCTCAGCCCCAGCTCGCGGACGATCTGTTCGCGGGCCGCCTTGTTCAGCTCTTCGAGCGACTGGTTGGCCAAGTCGATGCGTTCCGCCGCATCGATGGCCTGCCGGGCTTCGGTTACGGCGCGCGCGATTTCACGGTCGGAGAGCTCCGTCGCACGGCGCGCTTCGGCCACGGCGCGTTCGATCTCCCGGCCGGTCGTCTCCATGGTCCGCCGGGCTTCGGCCATGGCGCGTTCCAGTTCGCCGGAGGAGACGCTCCCCGCGGCGTTCGTCGCTGTGCGGGCCTCGGCCAGCAGTTGTTCCGGTTCGTTGCAGGCCGGTGCGGTGTTTCCCGTCAGGGCGAACAGCAGGGCGCAAAGGAAAAGCAGGATATGTTTCATAGCTGAAATGTTTTTAGAGTTGCTGGTTGTAAAGGATGTCGTCGTAATTCTCTGCGGCGGCCTGACGCAGTGTCTCGGCCGGGGTCGTGGCGAGCATCTGTTCGAGGTCCGGGGCCGGTGTGTCGGCCCTGCGGGTGCGGTATTCGGTAACGAGCAGGCCCATGACGAGCACGGCAGCCGCGGCGGCGGCCGTCAGGCAGTATCTGCGGACGGTCCGGGGAGGTGATGCCGGGCGGCGGGAGGTCCGGCTGAGGATGCGCTCGTGCAGCGCTTCGAGACTCTGCGGCGGGAGGCGGTAAGGCATTTCCCGGCCGCTGTTTTCAAATTCACGGTTCATATTTCCTGCGTTAGTTTTTCTTTCAGTTTCTGTACTGCATAGTGGTAATTGACCTTGAGCGTCTGTTCGCGCTGTCCCAGCACGCGGGCTATCTGTCCGTAGGACATCCCGTCGTAATAGCGGAGGTTGAAGACCAGACGCTGCTTGAGCGGCAGTTCCAGCACGGCCTGCTGGAAACGCACCTGCATTTGGTCGGCGTCCTCGCCGCACTCTTCCGCCACGCGGCCCGCCAGTGTCCGGCTCACTTCGTCGAGCGAGGCGAACAGTCCCGTTTTGCGCCGCCGGAGCAGCGTCAGAGCCGTGTTCGTGGCGATGCGGTAGAGCCATGCCCCTATCTCGTCGCTCCCGCCCCGGAAGGTGCCGATCCTGTCGTATGCCCGGACGAAGGTCTCCTGCACCACGTCCTCGGCATCCTCGTGGACCACCACCAACCGCCGCGCATGCCAGTAAAGCGGACGGAGGTACGCCCCGACCAGCCGGTCGAAGGCCCCGTGCCGGGCGCCGGGGTCGCGCAGCGCCGCAAGCTCTTCTGCCGATATGTCGCGGGTCGTCTCCATGAGGGTTTGTCAATAAGACGCATCAAAGGTGCGAAAGTTAAATCCGAATCCGAAATTTTTCTGCTCCGATGGCGAATTTTCCGCGTCCGGTTTTTGATTCTTGATAATTTGGCTTATCTTTGCGCTCCGAAACAGGCGGAATTGGGGTGCGGCCCGCGAGGTCTCGCTGAGAACCGCCCAAGGTAACACATTAAAAACAAATTGCAATGAAAACCATTTCTGTAAAGGCCGTAAAGCGTGAAGAGTACGGCAAGAAAGCAGCCAAGGCCGTACGCCGCGAGGGCATGGTTCCCTGCGTACTGTCGGGCCACGGCGAGTCAGTCGCCTTCTCGGTGGACCCCCGCGAGATCAAACCCCTGATCTACACCCCCAACTCCTACATCGTCGAGTTCGATTTCGACGGCAAGAAGGAGCAGGCCGTGCTGCGTGAGGCTCAGTTCCACCCCGTCCGCGAGCAGATCCTGCACCTCGACTTCTACCGTATCGCCGACGGCAAGCCCGTTTCGATCGCGATTCCGGTACGCCTGACGGGTAACGCCGAGGGTGTGAAGGTCGGCGGTAAGCTGGCTCTGTCGGCCCGCAAGCTGGTCGTCAGCGCGCTGGTCGAGAACCTGCCCGACGAACTGGTCGTAGACGTGACCACGCTGGGCGTCGGCAAGACGATCTTCGTGGGCGACCTCAAGTTCGAGAACCTGAAATTCGTTACTCCCGCAACTACCGCTGTCTGCGCCGTTCGCGTAACCCGTGCTTCGCGCGGCGCTGCGGCTCAGGATTAGTCCGGTAGCGTATGAAATATCTTATTGTTGGGCTGGGAAATATCGGCGCCGAATATGCCGGGACCCGACACAACATCGGATTCAATGTGTTGGACGCCCTCGCAGAGGCGTCCAACGCTGTTTTTACCACGGCGCGTTACGGCGATGTGGCCCAAGTGAAACACAAGGGCCGCACGCTGATTCTGCTCAAACCCTCGACCTATATGAATCTTTCGGGCAAGGCCGTCCGCTATTGGATGGAGGCCGAAAAGATCGCCCCGGAGAATCTGCTGGTCGTTTCGGACGATATCGCACTGCCGTTCGGTACGCTGCGGCTGCGCCCGAAGGGGAGCGCCGGAGGGCATAACGGCCTGAAGAATATTGCCGAACTCTTGGGAACGGAGAATTTCGCCCGGATGCGCTTCGGCGTGGGCGGCGACTTCCCGAAGGGGCATCAGGTCGATTACGTGCTGGGCGAGTGGAGCGAAGAGGACCGGAAGGCGATGCCCGAACGGCTCAAAGTCTTCTGCGACGCGATTCTGTCGTTCGCCACGATTGGCGTGGAGCGGACGATGAACTTCTTCAACAAGAAGTAGCCGAAAACAAGAATAGATGCCTGCCGGCATATGAAACGGGAAACCGGGCCTTCGTGCTTGCACGGAAAGGCCCGGTTTTTCGTTTTTGTGTATTCCGCAGGAATCTTGTCGTTTTCGGCAGTTTCGCCGTGGAAATCGCGCCGTGCGGTGTGGACACGGCGAATGCGGCGTGATTTCGGGGGCGGAGCGTCGGGCGGTTGGCGGAATGGCCGGCCTGCCGCCTTCGGGCGGCGTCTTGGGCGGCGGATAGCCGTTGCCGGCATGTCGCGGCCCCGCAGCGGGGTGTGCGCCTACTCCTCGTCGTAATAGAGTTCGTCCATCAGGCCGTCCAGCTCGCGGCGCTCCTTCTTGGTGGGGCGGCCCGTGCCGCGGTCGCGGAATACGAAGACGGTCTCGCGCGGAACGTTGAGTTTGTCCAGCTCCTCCTGCGGCGTGACGTTGAGGCAGTACAGGGAAACGTTCTTGGCCGGCTGGCGGCTCGACACGAGGTCGAGGACCTTGTAGGAATAGGTCACCTGCATCCGGCGTACGGCGATCACGTCGCCGATCTTGACTTCGCGTGAAGGTTTGGCGTAGGCGCCGTTCACGGTCACCTTGTTGTTGCGGACGGCGTCTGCGGCGTCGCTGCGGGTCTTGAACACCCGCACGGCCCAGAGGTATTTGTCCAGTCTGATGTCGTCCATAGGTCGTTACTTTTCATAAATGGATTCGCTGCGGGGCGTGTCGTGCGACTGTTCGTCGTTCTGACGGCTGACGCTGAGGATCATGCCCAGAGCGATGGTGGTGAAGAGCGTCGAGGAGCCGCCGCGCGAAATCAGGGGCAGCGTCTGCCCCGTTTCGGGGATCAGGTTTACCGTCACCATGATGTGCAGCAGCGCCTGACAGGTTATCAGCAGCGCCAGTCCCAGCACCAGCAGTCCCGGAAAGGCCGTGCCGCACCGCCGGAAGATTTCGATTCCGCGGAAGAAGATCCACAGATAGAGCATCAGCAGCGCGATGGCCAGCACGATGCCGTACTCCTCGACGAAGAAGGCGTAGGCGTAGTCGCTTTCGGGGTGGATCATCTCCACGCGCATGGCGCTCTGTCCGGCTCCCTCACCGAAGATGCCGCCGTTGTAGATGGCGATCATCGAACGCTCGGTGTCGGTGAGGTGTTCGATCGGCTTGTCGGTCTGCGAACGGGTCCAGAGGTGTATCCATGTCGAGACGCGCCCTTCGGCGGTTTCGCTGCGGCCGAGGTTGAGCGTCATAATGAGGACGATGCCCACGCAGGCCAGCCCGACGAGCTTCATCAGTTCGCCGAAACGGACGCGCCCGATGAGCATCATCACCCACGAGGCGAGGAACACCAGCACGGCCGACGAGGTGTGGGCCGGGAAGATCACGGTGCACGAGACGACCACGGGCATCAGGATCGGCCATGTCCCTTCGCGCCAGATGCGGCGCTGTTCGCGCGACGAACGCCATGTCCAGAACCTGAGCGACGGCACGATGCGGATTTTGTCGATCTTCGACTGGCGTCCCGCCAGCTGGCTGGCGAGGAAGAGCACTGTGGCGACCTTCAGCGCTTCGGAGGGCTGGAACTGGAAGGGTCCCAGCGGAATCCAGCGGGCGGCGCCGTTGGTCGTGGCGCCGATGAAGTAGACGGCGACGGTCAGCAGGACCGAAAGGATGTAGACGGGGCGCGAAAAGAGGTTGTAGATGCGGCAGTTGATCTTCTGCACGGCGACCATCACGACGAGACTGACGATCAGGATCATCAGCTGCTGGCGCAGGAAATGCGCCGTGGTGCGGGCCGTGTGGGCGTCGTAAGCCATTTTGGCCGTCGAGGAGTAGACCACCAGCACCGAAACCACCGCCAGCACCGCGATGATGATCCACAACACGCGGTCGCCCGTGAAAAGCCTGAATTTGGGCTTTTCGGCCGTTTCGCCGCACGCGTTCGCCGCCTGCGGGTTTTCCTCGTCCGCAGCGGTCCCGTACTCGGCTCCGGATCGGCTCTTGCCCCGGCCGCCCCGCCCCTCGCTACCGTGCGGAGCAGTCTCTGCGGCCGCCGCTCCGGCCGTGCGCGGAGCGTTCCCGGCCGTTTCCGACCAAGGTTCCTGCGCCTGCTGCGCGCCCTGTGTCTGTTTCCGTTCGCCGAATTTCATCGCCTTATGCCTTTTCGTTTACCCACGCCTTGAACAGCTCGCCGCGGTTCTCGTAATTTTTGAAAAGGTCGAAGCTTGCGCAGGCCGGGGACAACAGCACCGCGTCGCCGGGCCGTGCGGCGGCTTTGGCCGCCGTCATCGCGGCGTCGAGCGAATCGGTGGAGATCACTTCGGGCACGACGCCCGTGAACTCCCGGAGCAGTTTGGCGTTGTCTATGCCCATGCAGACGAGCGTGTGCACCTTCTCGCGGGCGAAATCCTTGAGCGGCCCGTAATCGTTGCCCTTGTCCGTACCGCCGGCGATCCACACCACGGGGCGTTTCATGCTTTCGAGCGCATAGTAGACCGAATCGACGTTGGTGGCCTTCGAGTCGTTGATCCACAGCACGCCGCCGCTCTCCTTGACCGGTTCGAGCCGGTGCTCGACGGGCGCGAAGCCGTAGAGCGAACGGCGGATCGCCGCCGGAGCGATTCCTGCCGCGAGGGTTGCGAGCGCCGCCGCCATGGCGTTGTAGGCGTTGTGCAGGCCCTTGATCTGCAGTTTCGCGGTGTCGATCTCGACCGAGGCCTTTCCGACGGCCGCCGTGAATTTGCCGTCGCAGAGGAAAGCGTCCCCCGCGCCGCTGGCCACAGCATTTTTCGCCGCGAAAGGGAGCTGCTTCATGCGCAGGTCGTATTTCGGAAGCTGCTGCCAGATCACTTCGTCGTCGCCCGAATAGACGAAATAGTCGCGCGAAGTCTGGTTCTGCGTGATGCGCATTTTCGAATCGGCGTAGTTCTGGAAACAGTGGTCGTAGCGGTCGAGGTGGTCGGGCGTGATGTTCATCAGCACGCCGATATGCGCCCGGAACTTGTACATGCCGTCGAGCTGGAACGAGCTCAGCTCCAGCACGTACCAGTCGTAATCGCCCGTGGCGACCGAGTAGGCGAAGCTCTCGCCGATGTTGCCGCCCAGAGCGACCCGCATCCCGGCGTCGCGCATGATCTTGTATATGAGCGACGTGGTGGTAGTTTTGCCGTTCGAGCCGGTGATGCAGATGCACTTCGCCCGGCCCGTGTAGCGGCCCGCGAACTCTATTTCGGAGATCACGGGAATGCCTGCGGCGCGGAGTTTTCGCACCAGCGGCGCCGTTTCGGGGATGCCGGGCGACTTGACGACCTCCGCGGCGTCGAGGATGCGCTCTTCGGTATGGCCGCCCTCCTCGTAGGGCACCTGCCACTCGTCGAGCTTGGCCTTGTAGCGGTCGGCGATCCGCCCCGCATCGGAGAGGAAGACGTCGAACCCTTTCTTCTTGGCGAGGATCGCGGAGCCGTATCCGCTGATGCCGCCGCCCAGCACTGCTATCTTTTTCATGATTACCGGATCTTTAACGTTACGAGGGTGATGGCCGCCAGCAGCAGCGAGATGATCCAGAAACGCAGGACGATCTTGGTCTCGAACTGTCCCTTCTTCTGGAAATGGTGGTGTACGGGAGCCATCAGCAGCAGGCGGTGGCCTTCGCCGTATTTGCGCTTGGTGTATTTGAAGTAGCCGACCTGCATCATCACCGAGAAGCTTTCGACCAGAAAGACGCCGCACAACAGCGGCAGCAGCAGCTCCTTGCGGATGCAGAGGGCGAAGACGGCGATGATGCCGCCGATCGACAGCGAGCCGGTGTCGCCCATGAAGATCTGCGCCGGGAAGGAGTTGTACCAAAGGAAGCCGACCAGCGCGCCGACCAGCGCCGCGGCGAAGACGACCAGTTCGCCGCTGTCAGGGATGTACATGATATTGAGGTAGTCGGCGTATACGATATGTCCTGAGAGATAAGCCAGTACGCCCAGCACCGCCACGATCGGCACCGAGACTCCCGTGGCCAGTCCGTCGAGTCCGTCGGTGAGGTTGGCGCCGTTGGAGACGGCCGTCACCACGAAGATGGCGACCAGCACGTAGAGCAGCCACGTCATCGTCGTATTGCCGCCCGTGAGCCAGCCGTAATCGAATTCGTTGTCTTTGATGAAGGGAATGGTCGTCTGGGTGGTCTTGAGGCTTTCGGAGCTGAGGACCACGTTGCGGTGTACGGTTTCGAGCACGGAGCCGTCCTCGTTCATGTAGACGGTCTGTACGGGCTGTACGACTTTGTCGCGGACGACGATCTCCTGCGACACGCACATCGTCGTGCCGACGATGATGCCCAGCCCGACCTGTCCCACGATCTTGAAACGGCCCTTGAGCCCCTCCTTGTTGTGGCGGAAAACCTTGATGTAGTCGTCCAGTCCGCCGATCAGCCCCAGCCATACGGTCGAGACGATCATCAGCTGGATGTAGATGTTGTCGAGCCGTCCGAGCAGAAGGATCGGAACCAGAATCGCAAGCAGGATGATCACGCCGCCCATGGTGGGGGTGCCGCGCTTCTGGAGCTGTCCCTCCAGACCGAGGTCGCGGACCTCTTCGCCGATCTGCTTGCGGCGCAGGAAGTCGATGATCTTGCGGCCGAAAATGATGACGATCAGCAGCGCGAGGATGATCGACGCCGCGGCGCGGAACGAAATGTACTGGAACATGCCCGAACCGGGCAGGTTGTAGGCTTCGTCCAGATACTTGAAGATGTAATAGAGCATATTGTTCGTTGGGTTTTATTTACCGAATGAATCAAAGGCTTTGCGGACCTCCTCCCGGTCGTCGAAGGGGTGTTTCACGTCGCCGACGATCTGATAGGTTTCGTGGCCCTTGCCCGCCACGAGCAGGATGTCGCCCGGCTGCGAGAGCATCACCGCCGTGCGGATGGCTTCGGCGCGGTCGGCGATGCGCAGGAAGCGCGCGCCGGGTTCGAGTCCCGCCGCCATCTGGTCGAGAATCGCTTCGGGCGACTCGTGGCGCGGATTGTCCGACGTGAAGACGGCCGTGTCGGCGTACCGCACGGCGATCTGCGCCATTTCGGGCCGCTTGGTGCGGTCGCGGTCGCCGCCGCAGCCGCAGACGACGATCAGCTTCTGCGCCGGGGTGCGGATCTCCTCGATGGTGCGGATCACGTTTTCGAGCGCGTCGGGCGTGTGGGCGTAATCGACGACGGCCGTGACGCCGTTTGCGCTCCGGACCAGTTCGAAGCGGCCGCTGACCGGGTGCAGCATGCTCGCCGCGCGCAGCGTTTCGCCGCGGTCGAAGCCCAGCAGAACCGCCGCGCCGTATACGGCCAGCAGGTTGTAGGCGTTGAAGCGGCCCACCAGCCCGACCCATACCTCCTGTCCGTCGATGCGCAGCAGCATGCCGTCCGGGTGCATTTCGACGATCTTGCAGCGGAAGTCGGCCATCGAGCGCAGCGAGTAGGTGTGTATGGCCGCGGCGGTGTTCTGCACTATCACGCGGCCGTTTTTGTCATCGGCGTTGGTCAGCGCGAAGGCCTCTTTTGAGAGTGAGTCGAAGAAGAGTTTCTTGGCGCGGATGTATTCGGCGAAGGTTTTGTGGTAGTCGAGGTGATCGTGGGTGATGTTCGAGAAGATGCCGCCCGCGAAGTGCAGCCCGCGCGTGCGCTCCTGCACGATGGCGTGCGACGAACACTCCATGAAGCAGTACTCGCACCCCTCGTCGGCCATTTCGCGCATCATGGCGTTGAGCCGCACGGGGTCGGGCGTGGTGTGCGTCGCCTCGACGGTGCGTTCGCCGACCTTGTAGACCACGGTCGAAATCAGTCCCGCCTTGTGTCCCAAGGCCCGTACGAGGTCGTACAGCAGCGTTACGGTCGTGGTCTTGCCGTTGGTGCCGGTGATGCCCACGAGTTTCAGCGCGCGGCTGGGGTGGTCGTAGAACGCCGCGGCCATGTCGGCCAGCGCGCCTGCGGCGTCGGGCACCGCGACGTAGGTGACGTCTGCGGCGGTCTGTTCGGGCAGGCGTTCGCAGACGACGGCGGCGGCGCCTTTTGCGACGGCGGCGGGAATGAAGTCGTGCCCGTCGTTCTGCGTGCCGCGCACGGCGAAGAAGCAGTCGCCCGGCCCGACGGCACGCGAGTCGTAAACCAACCCGGCGACGGCGGCCGAATCGTCGCCGTGCAGCGCCGTGACGGGGGTATTTCGGAGAAGTTCTTTCAGTGTTTTCATAAACCGTTGTCTTTTGTCGTATTCGCCCCTTGGGCGTCTTTGTCGCCGCGGTCCGCGGAATTCGGAGCGCAGGCGCTTCCGCGAACGCGTCCGGAAGCCGGGAAAGTCTCCCTGCGGCGCGGCGCCGGGGTGAATATCGTCAGTTCTTTCATCTTAGTTCAGCGTTATGGCGACCGTCGCGCCCGGCGTGATGCGCGCTCCGGGAGCGACGCTTTGCCGGACGACGGCTCCCCGGCCCGAAAAGCGGACTTTCAGGCCGCGGCTTTCGAGTACGAACAGCGCGTCCTTGAGTCCCATGCCCCGCACGTCGGGCATCGTGCCCGTTTCGGCCGGAAGGCTCGTGATGACCACGTTCGAAAGGCTGTCCACCTGCACGCGGCCCCAGCCCGTGCGGTGGTCGAACGAAGCGCGGGGCGAAAGCTTGTCCGCCACGCGGCGGATCTGGGCGATGTCGCCGCCCTTGATCCGGTCGGGGTGGCGGCGCGGGCCGTGCCGCTCGACGCGGCCGTACCAGTCGCGGTTGCGGTTGTAGATGTAATCGACCATGCGTTTGACGACCGGACCCGCCAGCGGACCTCCGTAATAGGCCTTGCCGGCCTGCGCACGGGTTTCGATGGTCGTCAGCACCGTGTAGCGGGGATTGTCGGCCGGGAAGTAGGCGATCATCGAGCCGAGGTAGTAGCGGCCTTCGCGGCTGCGGGCGTCGGTGATCTGCGCCGTGCCGGTCTTGGCGGCCACGCGCAGCCGGGCGGTGTCCCTGAAATAGAGGCTGGCGGTACCCTCTGTGCAGACCAGTTCGAGACACCGCTGCACCTCGCGCAGCGCCGAGCGCGAGCAGATCGACGAGGCGAGGGTGCGGCTTTCGAACCGCTCCTCGACGCGGTCGCCGCGCCGCAGTTCGCGCACCAGCACGGGTGAGATCATTTTGCCGCCGTTGGCGATGGCGTTGTAGAAGGTGATCATCTGGATCGGAGCCAGCCGCACGCGGTAGCCGTAGCTCATCTTGACCAGCATGACGCCCGGATCGGGAACTTTCCAGTCGGTGGTGATCGACGGGGCGCGCTCGCCCAGCCGTTCCAGTCCGACGGTCTGTCCGAGACGTAGTTTTTCGTGGAGGAAGTCGCTGTACTCCTGCTTCTTGCCCGTGATGCCGTAGCGCTCCCAGATCGCCTTGGCGAAGTAGACGTTCGACGACGAAGCCACGGCGCGGCGGAAGTCGATGACGTGGTCGCCGCGGTGCGAGTCGCGGATATTCTTGGCCGGGCCTACGGTCACCGGGTCGCCGTTGTGGGTGTCGTAGGCGGTCTGGGGAGACATGTCGGCGTCGTCGAGCAGCGTGAGCATCGTCGCCAGCTTGAAGGTCGAACCCGGCTCCATGCTGCGCCCCAGCGCGTAATTCTCGCGTTCGTAAAACGCCCCTTCGGTCCCCGCCCGGCCCAGATTGGCCATGGCGAGGATTTCGCCCGTATGGACCTCCATGACGATCGTCGTGCCCCAGATGGCGTTCTGGGCTTCGAGCTGGCGCCGCAGCGCCTTGTCGGCGACGTCCTGCAGGTCCAGATCGAGCGTGGTCACCACGTCGTAGCCGTCTTCGGGGTCCTCGTGGCCGCCGCCCGCGACGCGGCCGTAGAAGCCTCTGGCGATGCGTTGCCGCAAGGCTTTGCCGTCGCGGCCCGCAAGCTCTTCGCGGTAGGCCTCCTCGAGGCCGTAATTGCCCTTGTCGCCCGTCAGTCCGATCGTGCGGCGCGCCAGTTCGCCCTGCGGGTAGACCCGCTGGTCGCGTTCGACGAGCCGGTAGACCATGCCCATGTTCCAGTTCAGCAGCGGATAACGCCGCAGGGTCTGCCATTCGGCGTAGTCCACTTCGCGGGGGAAGATATTGACGGGCGTGTGGTCGCGGATGGTGTCGTAGATGCGGCGCGTGGCAAACTCTTCGCCGCGCAGACGGTCCATCAGGCGCGAGAACCACCCTTCGGAGCGCAGGTAGGTCGTGTCGCGTCCGTTGACGAGCCGGTAGCGGCGGGCGTGCTCCTCGCGGAATTTGCGGCTGTATTCGGCGGCGGACTTGTCCCGGAAGAACGCCGCGAGGAGTTTGGCCAGCGAGTCGCTCTGTTCGCGGAAGGTTTTCAGCGAATCGAGACCCGGCGAAGCGAAGTCGAAGGCGGCCTGATAGCGGAAGATCGAGGTCGCCAGCGGCGCGCCGCCGCGCGAGAGGATGCTGCCGCGCTGCGCCGGAATGGTCTCCTCGGTGAAGATGCGGCTGGCCAGCCGTTCGGCGTTGTAGGCCACTTCGGAACTGAAGAGCTGCACCCAGACCAGTCGTCCGAGCACGACGGCCCCGGCGAGTATGAACAGCACGTAAAGCAGCCGTACCCGCAGCAGAATATCGCTTTTGATCTTCGAACGTTCCTCTTTCATCGTCCGTCAGTTTTCGATGATTTCGCCCGGCGCCGGCGGGTCGGTGAGCTCGATGCCGCGTTCGCGCAGCCGCTCGACGATGGCCGAGTGGGTGGTGCGGCGGTAACGCTGTTCCTGCAGGCGGATCGAGCGTTCGCGCAGGATCTGCACTTCGCGTTCGAGACGCGAGTACTTCATGTCCAGATGCAGGGTGGTGAACATCACGGCGATGCTCAAAAAGAACATGCCCGCGATCGAGAGCATGTAGGGATAGTATTTCGAGACTCCTTCGTGGACGAGGATCGTACCTGAGAAGAGCTGCCAGAAGGTGCTGGCCTTGCGGCGGCGCTCCCGGCGCTGGCGCTCCTCCTCTTCGGCCTTCTCCTCCTCTTCGCGTTCCATGTCGGCGCGGATGTCCTCGTCGGCTTCGCCCCGCTCGATGCGCAGCACCTCGCGCCGCACGCGGCGGGCGAATTCCTCCTCCTGCCTGCGGCGGGCCTCCTCTTCGGGGGTTACCGGGTCGAATTCGTGGTCCTTGAACATCCTTCTCTGCTGCTTTTGTCGTTGAATGATTCGCGGCGGCCTCCGCCCTCCGTTATTCGTTCTCCCGTTTTGCGGCCGCGCGCAGTTTGGCCGAGCGCGACCGGGGGTTGCGTTCCAACTCTTCGGCCGTGGGGACCACGGCCTTGCGCGTTATGATCTCGAACGGCGTGAGGGCGCGTCCGAAAAAGTCTTTCTCCACCGAGCCTGAGAAATTCCCGCTGCGCAGGAAGTTCTTGACCAGCCGGTCTTCGAGCGAGTGGTACGAGATGACGACCAGCCGCCCGCCGGGACGCAGTACCTTGAGACTCTGCTCCAGCGCCATTTTGAGCGCCTCCATTTCGCCGTTGACCTCGATGCGCAGCGCCTGAAAAAGCTTGGTCAGGAACTTCGACTCGTCTTTTTTCGGGGTGCAGGGCTTCACGGCCTCGACCAGCTGCGCCGTGGTCTCGATCGGTGCGGCTTCCCGTGCCCGGACGATGCAGTTGGCGATTTTCCACGGGGTCTCCAGCTCGCCCCACTCTCCCAGCAGGCGCGTCAGCGCGTCGGCCGGATAGCCGTTCACGACGCGGGCCGCCGTCAGCGCGCCCCGCTGGTTCATGCGCATGTCCAGCGGCGCTTCGCCCCGGAACGAGAAACCCCGCTCTACGGCGTCGAAATGGTGCGACGAGACGCCCAGATCGGCCAAAATGCCGTCCACCTGCTCCACCTCCCGCAGCCGCAGCGCCCCGCGCAGAAAGCGGAAGTTGCTCTCGACGTAGTGGAACCGCCCGTCGTCGGGACAGTTCGCGCGCGTGTCGCGGTCCTGATCGAAAGCGTAGAGTCTCCCGCCGGGACCCAGCTTTTCGAGGATGCGGCGCGAATGGCCGCCCCCGCCGAAAGTGAGGTCCACGTAAGTGCCCGCAGGGTCTACGGCGAGCAGGTCTACGGACTCCTCCAGAAGGACAGGTGTATGATACTGAGACATATTCGTTGCTGACAAGGTCGATTTGGGTGTAAAGTTAGGGATTTTTCGAAAAAGAATACCTATATTTGTGGATATAATTTTTTGTACGTCTTTATGCCCAGAATAGATATCGGAGCAGTACTTGCCGACAAAGCCCCGCGGCTGGCCCGCTGGATTCCCGGCTTCGTCATCGGCTGGCTCCGCCGCACGATTCACGAGTCGGAGATCAATTATATCCTCGAACACTACTGGAACCTGCCCCCGCAGGAGTTTATCCGCGCCTGCTTCAGGGAGTGGCAGGTGACCTATACGGTCGAGGGGCTCGAAAAGCTCGATCCCAAGGGCCGCTATCTGTTCGCCGCGAACCATCCTTTCGGCGGCATGGACGGCATGATGCTCGCCGACAAGCTGATAGACCGCTTCGGCGACGCCCGCGTGGTGGTCAACGACCTGCTGATGCACCTCGAACCGCTGCGGCCGCTGTGGATTCCGGTGAACAAGCACGGTTCGCAGAACAGCGCCTACGCCCGCAAATTCGACGAGGAGTTCGTCGGCGAAGTGCCGATCCTGACCTTCCCGGCGGGGCTCTGCTCGCGCTGCATCGGGGGCGAGGTGACCGACCTGCCGTGGAAAACCAACTTCCTGAAAAAGGCCTACGCTTCGCAGCGCGAGATCGTGCCGGTGTTCGTCGAAGGACGGCTGTCGAACTTCTTCTACCGCGTGGCCCGGCTGCGCGTGATGCTGGGGCTGAAGCTCAATATCGAGATGCTCTGGCTGCCCGACGAAATGTTTTCCCAAAAGGGCCGGCACTTCCGCATTTTCGTGGGCGACCCGATTCCCGTCTCCGAGCTGCAGCGTTACGGCGGACTCCGCGAGCAGGCCGAATTCGTACGCAAAAAGGCGTATTTTTTGGAAAATATGCTCGCGCCGGAACCGGAAAAACGCTAAAATCGGTATTTTTGCCCCAGTTATATGCAACAGAGACAGATGGAAGCCATCATACCTCCCGTTGAAAGGGAACAGCTCCGCGCCGAACTGACGCCGGAGCGCAAGGCCCGCGATACGAAGAAGGCCGGGAACGAGATTTATATCTTCTCGGCCGCCGAGTGTCCGTCGCTGATGCGCGAGATCGGCCGCCTGCGCGAAATCGCGTTCCGCGGCGCGGGTGGCGGCACGGGCAAGGAGCTGGACATCGACGCCGAAGATCTGGCCGAGGACGGCTACTACCAGCTGATCGTGTGGGACCCCGCCGCCGAAGAGATCGTCGGCGGCTACCGTTTCATCATCTGCACGGACGAATATCCGCGGCATCTCTCGACCGAACACTATTTCCGCTTCAGCGACAAGTTCCGCCGCAAATACCTGCCCCGCACCATCGAACTGGGCCGTTCGTTCGTGCAGCCCTCCTATCAGGCGCGCGGCAACGCCAAAAGCATTTATGCGCTGGACAACCTCTGGGACGGGCTCGGTGCGCTGATCGTGCTGGACCCCCGCGCCAAATACCTTTTCGGCAAGGTGACGATGTACACGACCTACAAGGCTGTGGCCCGCAACGCCCTGATCTGGTTCCTGCGCCGTTACTTCCCCGACCGGGACAACCTCGTCGAGGGCATCCATCCGCTCCGGCTCGATCTGGACGACCCTTATTACGAGCAGCTCTTCACGGGGCAGACCTATCAGGAGAATTACCGCATTCTGATTCAGAAAATCCGCGAGTTCAACGAGAACATTCCGCCGCTGATCAACGCATACATGAACCTTTCGCCCACGATGCGGGTTTTCGATACGGTGTCGAATCCCGATTTCGGCGGTGTCGAGGAGACGGGCATTCTGGTCACGATACGCGACATCTATCCCGAAAAACGGGAGCGTTATACCCGCTGGCTGGGGTGGCAGGCCAATCTGCAGTACCGCCGCGAGCTTTTCCGCAAACGGGTGCGCGAGCATTTGGACCGGATCAAGAAACGCAAAGGCGAATGACGTCTGCTGCATCGGATAAAAGCCGCACGGCATTCCGTGCGGCTTAATTTTTCAGACGGAAATCGGTCGCGGGATGCAGTAAAAGGGCTTTTGCAGCGTTTATAAGGGCAGTAATGCTAATTTGATTCGCTATGAAAAGATTGTTTTCGGCCCTCCTTTGTCTGGCCCTGATCGCGGGATCGGCGGCGTGCAGCGACGACGAAACGACCCGTCCCGTGCTGGTTGTCAACGCCGGCGAGAGTTTTCTGTCGCTCGACGCACTGGCCCGCGCCGGCAAGATCTCCGTAACTTCGTCGCTGCCGTGGCGCGTGACGGCCGCCGCCGGGGACAAGTGGTTTACGCTCTCCGCCACGGAAGGCCCGGCGGGATATTCCGAGATCGAGGTGACCTTCGACCGGAACGAAGGCCCCGCCCGCAGTGCGCAGCTGGCTTTTGCCAGCGAGGACCTGATCGTGCCGTTCGTCATGTCGCAGAGCGCGCCGAAGGACGGTTACGACGCGCGCCGGATTACTATTTTTATGCCGGATTCGGCACGATGCCGCCCTCTATGCCGGATTGCATGTGCTGTCCCACGACAAACCGAGTTATTTCTATTATACGCGTTCGAGAACGTTCGACCCGGATAAGTTCCCGCCGCATGTCAAAGTCACGACGGCGGCCGACCGGACCTCGGATGCCACCGAAGCCGAAAAGGACGCGATGTGCCGCGAAATGAAACGGCGTGTTCTGGAGATCAACAAGGCCGATCCGACGGCCGTCTTCAGTCTCTATGTGGACGACCTGCGCTGCCGTCTGGGTTACGACTGGTTCGTGGCGCAGGGAATCGACTCCGCGCGGGTGAAGGTGAGCCTGCTTTCGGACGGAACGGCGACATACAACAACTTTTACAACTATTTCGGCGATCCGGCCACGGCTCAGCAGAACTGGGAAACCTATGCCGCGGAGGTCGAGGCGCTCGACTGGAATCACGGGGGACGTTATCCCGAAACCCGTGCCGAGTTCGAACTCGAATCGTGGACGTGGCCTTACTACCTCGCGACCCGTCCCGGCTATCGCTTGGTGATGCAGAACGGGGCGCTGCTCGAAAGCTCCTGCCCGTTCATTACCGACAAACTTCGTGAAATGCAGATCGAAGATATTCAGCCCTACGAGATGCTGTCGGCACTGTCCGAATCGGCCCGCAGGCTGTTCTACGACATGGCGGGCTTCGATTACGACAAATTCGCCGCCCTGTTCGACGCTTCTCCCAAAGGCAACCTGATCATCATCGGAACGAGCCATCAGAACGCCGCGAGCGAACAGCAGCAGCGCGATTACGTGGCGCGGATCGTCGGACAGTACGGCGCAGCGTACGACATTTTCTTCAAGCCTCATCCCGCCGACACCTCTTCGGCGTCGTACGAAACCGACTTTCCGGGGCTGACGCTGCTTCCCGGTCAGATGCCGTTCGAGATTTTCGTCTGGTCGCTGATGGATCACGTCGATATGATCGGCGGTTATCCCTCGACGGTTTTCCTGACGGTGCCCGTCGATAAGGTGCGGTTCATCTTCGCTCCGGATGCCGAGAGTCTGGTGCGGCCGCTCAACCTGCTGTTCCGCGATGCGGCGAATGTCGAGTGGATGCAGTAAAGGGTCTTCTGCGGATGTGGTCCCTGCGGATATGGAAACAGCCGGTCATGCGACCGGCTGTTTTTTTGTTTGCGGGCGTGCTGCCTGCCTTTTTCGGGTCTTGTCCCGTTTGTCTTGGTTGTCCGTTCCGTCCGTTCCCGGCGGCAGCTTACCGCGAGGCGGCCAGCGACGAGGGAGTCACGCCTTCGGAGTTTTTGGCCCAGTCGCCGCGGGCGCGGAGCACCTGCTCGACGATATCGCGCACGGCCCCTTCGCCGCCCTTGAATTCGGAGACGTAACGCGATGCTTCGATCACTTCGGCGGCGGCGTCGGCCGGGCAGACCGGGATGCCCACTTCGCGCATGCACTCCAGATCGGGGATGTCGTCGCCCATGTAGATTGCGTTCCGGGGGTCGATGCCCTCCTCGGCGAAGTATTCGTGCAGGGCGCTGATCTTGTCCATGCAGTCGATGTAGGCACGGGTGACGCCCAGCATCTTCAGCCGGTTTTCGAGGGTCTTGCCGCGTCCTCCCGTGATGATGCAGACCTTGTAGCCCATTTTGATCGCGTAGGCCAGCGCATAGCCGTCCTTGGCGTTGTAGCGGCGGATGAAGTCGCCGTCGAGTGTGGGGATGATGCCGCCGTCGGTCATCACGCCGTCCACGTCGAAGACGAAGGCTTCGGTGCGGACTATATCTTCTTTGAAGTTTCCCATATGCTGTTGCTTATGATTGAATAGATGTTCTTGAGTTGCAGATTGTCGTCGAGCAGGGCGCAGTGGCGGGCGCGGGTCCCGGTGTCGTTGCGTACGGCGGGACCTGTCTGCACGTCGGCCGGGGAGGCCGCGTCGAGCGCTTTGGCGGCGGTCTGGGCGATCAGTGGTTTGAGCACGTCGAACGGAAGCCCCGCACTGCCGGCGATGCGTTCGGCGACGGCGTACATGTGATTGACGAAATTGCAGGCGAAAACCGCCGCGAGATGCGCTTTCGCCCGGCAGGCCGAGTCGGCCCAGATCACCGTGCGCGAGAGACGGCGGGCGAAGGCTTCCAGCTCCGGGCGCAGGGCTTCGTCGTCGGTTTCGAGGAAGACGGGAATCTGCGAAAAATCCACTTCGCGGCCCTTGGTGAAGGTCTGGAGGGGATAGAAGACGGCCCGGCGCACGGGTTGGCCGGGCAGGGCTTCGAGCGGCACGCTTCCGGCGGTGTGGGCCACGACGGCCCCCGCGGGAATGGGCAGCGAAGCGGCCGCTTCCGCTACGGCCCGGTCGCTTACCGCGATCAGGTAGATGTCGGCTTCGGCCAGCCCGGCCGGGTCCGAGGTCCATTGGGTGCCGGCGAGTGCGGCGACCTGCTGCCCGCGTGCGGCGTTGCGGGCGAAAATCTGCACCAGCTTCAGACCGCTTTTGGTCACGGCCCGTGCCAGCGCTTCCGCGAGGTTGCCGCTGCCGATGATTACTGCGCGTTCCATAAGTTTCTTAGTCGTTTCGTTAAAGCAGGTCCACCAGCCGTACGTTGTCCTGCGACTTGCGGGCCGTTTCCTTCAGGTTCTCCAACTCCCGGTCGATGCGGGTCAGTTCGGCGTTGCGGGCCAGATCGACGGTCGTCTGTCCCGACGCTTCGACCGCTTCGAGCACCCCGTAGACGGTCAGCGTTCCGGTGTCGTGCGCCGGGGCGAAGGCCACTTCGCGCTCGCCGTCGCCCGAAGGCACGGCGATGAGCTGTCCGGCCTGCACGAGCTGGTAGAGTACGTCGTTGACGATGCGGGTGGGCAGTCCGAGCCGTGCGCGGATCACGTCGGCGGGCGTTGCACCGCCCTTTTCGCGGAAGTGCCGCACCACGGAGAGCATCACGGCCAGCAGGATCTTACGCCGCTGGTCGTAGCTTATCAGCAGCGATTCGCGCTCCTCGCCGAAGCGGGCGATGTTCTGGTAGGCGAACGACAGCTCGCCGCCGAACAGCAGGATCTGCCACGAGGTCTGGAGCCAGATCAGCAGCAGCGGAAGGGCCGCGAAACTGCCGTAGATGGCGTTGTAGGAGGTCATCCACCGCTGAATGTAGATATAGCCCCACTGAAAGAGCAGGAAGAGTGTGCCGGCGACGATGCCCGCCATCAGCGCGCTCTTGAATTTGACGTTGGTGTTGGGGATGATGATATACAGGATGGTGAACATCACCCAGATGATGAACATCGACGCGAAGCGCGAGAGCAGGTCGAAATACCAGCTGCCGTCGAATCCCAGCAGCTGCTGGGTGTAGTTGCCTACGGCATTGGCCACGACCCACAGCACCGGGACGATCATCACCACGGCGATATAGTCGGTGTACTGGCGCGTCACGCTGCGTTCGACCTTGACCTCCCAGATGTTGTTGAAGGCGCTTTCGATCGAGCCGAAGACCCGGATTATGGCCCAGAAGAGCATCACCAGCGCCACGGCCGCCACCACGCCGCCCTGCGTGCGGGCCAGCGCCTTTTCGGCGAAACCGACGACGTAGTCGATGATTTCGGGGTTCTGCGGGAAGAGGGCGTAGAGGTTGTCGATCAGTCCGTCGGCCAGTCCGAAGCCCTTGACCACGGCGAAAACCACCGCTACGATCGGCACCAGCGACATCAGCGTATAGAACGTGAGGGCCGCGCTGCGGACGATCGTGCCGTGTTCCAGCAGGCCCCGCGCCGTGTAGAACAGCAGGCGGTACTGCTGTACGAGCCACCGGATGACCGGGTTGCGCCATTCGTTGATGTCGCGCCGGAAGATCGTGTCGGTGAAGTAGGTGAATATCTCGCTGATTTTCATAGGCTGTTACGATTCCTGCAAACGGACTGCGCGCCGAACGCCGCCGGGCGCATTCCGATATGCTGCAAATATAGCTATTTCAACCGGACCGCCCAAAATCCGTTTCCGATTTTGGTGAAGGCCAGCCGCACGTCGGCTCCCGCGTGCACGTCCAGCCGCCGGGCCAGCTCCTCGGCTCCGAACGGGAAGTCGCGTTTCATCAGCTCGGCTCCGGCTCCTTTCAGGCTGCGTTTCAGCCGCCGCGGGTCGTACGGTTCGATGCGTTCGACTGCGAATACCTTGCCGATTACCTCCTGCGGCTCTTCGGCGGCGAATCCGTAGCCGTTTTCGCTCCAGATGTCGGCCTTGCCGCGCAGGTGGAGCCGCGCCAGCCGCGCCTTCTGCAGCGCGACGTCGGGCACGACCAGCCAGCGGTAGCGCGACGGGTCGAAGGTGTCGGGTGCGGGCGGCGGCGTCTGGCCGGGGGTGGCCGTGAAACTGCCGCGGCCGAGCGCCGTCGCCGTGAGGGCGGGACCCGTGCCGTCGGCATAGACGAGCACCTCCTTGCACTCGTCGCCGAGCGAAACGACCTCCACACGGCTGTCGGGAAAGAGCCGCAGGGCTTCGTCCACGTCGAACAGCGGCGAGTTCTTGATGCACAGACGCCCCGACGCGCGCATGATAAGCGGCATCAGGGCGGTGACGTCGGGCGAGCACGCTTCGAGCCGCACCAGCTTGCGGCCGTCGGCCGAGCGGCGGTCGGGGTCGGCGAAAATCCAGTCGAAGCGCAGTCCGGGCCGTTGCAGATACTCCTCGGCCGAGGTGTGGACGACCTCTATGTTGGCGGCTTGGAGCCGCCGGAAGTTTTCGGCGGCGATACGGGCCAGCGTTTCGCTGCGTTCGAGCGTCACCACGCGCCGGAAACGGCGGCTCAGGAAGAGCGCATCGACGCCCAGTCCGCAGGTGAGGTCCAGCGCCGTGTCGCCGTCGATGCGTTTATGCGCCGCGCACGCCTCGCTCGACGCCTGCTCGAAGGCCAGCGGCGGGAGTATGCACTGCGCGGCGGCATACGACGGCAGTTTCGATGCCGCCCGCGCGAGGTATTTGACCTGCGTGGCGACCAGTCGCGCGTGGGGCACGGTGCGGTCGAGGGCCACGTCCAGCGGATCGCGGCCGCGGGAGGCGGCAATGGCCCGCTGCACTTCGTCCGTAAGCAGCAGTTCGTATTCTTCGGAGGTCATCATGCCGGCAAATGTACGCTTTTTTTCGGTTCGGCGGACCACGCCGCAACCGTTGCGAGCGCGAAAAAGAGGTAAACGGCCGCCGTCGCCCCTCCGCCGAGGGTGTATTCCGCCGCTGCGCAGGGCAGATCCGCCGTGACGCGCGCCAGCGCGTTGAGTCCTTCGGCCGTGTGCGACAACACGCATTCGAATGCCGGGGCCGCCCATCCGACCGGCAGCAGCATCCAGAGCGCGCCGGCCAGCACCAAGACGCTTCCGAGCAGGATCGCTGCCGGATTGACGACGACTCCCGCCAGCGGCACGATGCCGAACGTATGCGATACGAGGGGCGCCGTGGCCAGCGTCGCCGCAAGGCTGACCGCCAGCGCGTCGGTAATCGGATTCAGCGCCCGCCGCCGGGTGCGGAGCCGGCGGCAGAGGGGTACGCCCCATGCGAGGATCGCCGCGACGGCCGCGAACGAGAGCTGGAAGCTGATGTCTCCGAGCCATGCGGGATTCCACAACAGCATGCCGAAGGCGGCCGCGGCGAGGGCGTTCAGGCCGTTGTATTCCGACGCGGAGGCGAGGGCCGACTGGAGCATCGTGAACATCACCGCCGCCCTCACGGCGCTGGGCGGAAATCCCGCCGCGGCGACGTAAATCCAGATGCAGGCCGCCGCCAGCAGGTTGCGCAGCAGATGGCCCCTGCGCAGCAGCGGCAGCCACCACAACAGCAGATTGACCAGCGCGAAGACGATGCCCGTGTGCAGTCCCGATACGGCCAGCAGGTGCGACAGTCCGCTGCGCGAATAGGCCGCGCGCAGTTCGGGCGTGATGCCGCTCCGGTCGCCCGCCGTCATGGCGCGGCAGACGGCACCCGCGTCGCCGGGGATTCTCAGACGGCCCATTCGTTCGGCGGCATGCAGATGCAGGGCCGTATTGCGGGCGGGCAATCGTTCGAGGATGGTTCGCTCCGACAGCCATATCGTTCCCGCGAATCCCCGCCGCGTCATCAGGCGGCGGTAACTCTCCGCGCCGCCGCGCAGCGGCCGGACCGTGCCCCGGCAGCGGAGACGCTCGCCCGGATGCAGGGCCGTTAGGCTGTCGGCATGGAGCGTCACCCGGTCGCCTGCGGGGTGCCACGTGCCGTCGGCCGGGTCGCGCCACGCCGTGACGGTCGCTTCGGCGGAAGCATAGCGGCCCCGGTCGGCGGGGATGCCCTCGACGGAGAGTTCATAGGCCGTGTATACCCCGTAAGGTACCGTGCGTCCGGTATCGCGGAGCTGTGCCGCGCCGAATCCCGCCGTGAAGAGCATGGCGAGGGTGCAGAGCGGCGACCGGAGAAGCAGCGCCGAGACGCCGGAGAGCAAAAAGGTCCCTGCGAGAAACCACAGGGGCAGTGCGAAGCGGTCGGCGGCGAGAATCCCGGCCGCAAACGGCACGACGGCTTTCAGCATCGGCATACGGTCGAGTTTGGCAAGCAGGAATTCGGGTTTCATACCTGCAAATATAACAAAAGAGGGCTGTTTTGTGTGCTGTTCAGGCAAAAGGTTTTCATGCGGACGCCGGATCGGGCGGGACTCTCCGCTGCTATTGGCGAAATAGCTCCCAACCCCGCTCCACGTCGTCCATATCGGCCGCCGTGCCGTTTTCCACCCGCGAAATGGCCGCCGCCATGCGGAGCATCGTTGTCCGGTCGCGGGTGTCGACCGGACGGTCGTCGGCAATGCCCACGGCGTCGGCGACTGCGCGGATGTAGATTTCCGTGCGGTTCTCCGAAGGCGGGGCCCAGCGCGAGATCATGCCGCGTATGGTATCCAGACCGTGGCGGATGCGGTAGGTGTCCAAGAGGACGAAGATCGCCCGGTACCCCCACGGCATGGATTCGAACTGCTTGAACGCCGGATCGCGCGAGGGCCGCACCTCGCCTTTGTAGCGGACCGCCGACTGCCGGATATTGCCGGGGTTCCGGTTGCTCAGCCCCCTACTCATCGCCCGTCTCTCTCCGGATGCGGCGGCGTACGTAGCGGCGCAGCCAGCGGAACAGCGGGGCGTCGGAGAGCTGCGACGCGTTTTCGAGGAACGACCACAGCTCCACGCCGCACGTGAAGCCCGTGAAGAGCCGCGCGACGTTCAGCTCCATGAAGTCGAGGATGCAGCTGTCGATCAGCCACGCCATGGCGATTGCTGTAATGGCAAGGGCCAGCTTGAGGACCGTGCGCCATGCTTCGCGGCTCTCGAAATACCATGCGCGGCCTTCGCGGCGGGCCGCCGCGCGGCTGGCGGCGACGCCTGACAGGAAGTCGATGCCGATGAAGACCACGGCGCAGGCCACGAGCGGCCCGATCGGGGCGAACAGGGCGGCGATCCCCGCCGCCGCACCGCTAACGAGTCTGTACAAAGTTTCCATCGGTCGTACAGCGGTTGAGGATGTTCTTGTGCGGGTCGTATTCCGGAAATTCGGCGGCGTGCGTTTCGAGGTGTTCGGCGGCGCGGCGCAGCAGCGTCCGGGCCTGACGGCGCAGGCTCCGTTGCAGCTCGCGCAGGGCCTGCGTGCCTGCGGGCTGGTAGGCGGCGGATTTGGGCGCGACGGTGCCGCACTGCCCGGTGCGGACGTCGAGCCGCGGCTGGAGGGCGATGCGCGTGAAAAGCGCCGCCGGAGCCGCAAGATATTCGGTCGTGAAGCCGGCGTGCGAGCCTGAGAGAAGCTTCTCGTACAGCAGCCGCCCGATGACCGGGACGAGGTAGCGCTGTTCGGCCGCGGCGATGTCGCTCTGCGTGACGCTCTCCGGTGCGAGATACTCCCCGTCGGCGAAGGCCAGCGCGACGGCCTGCGCGGGGGTGATAAGTGTGTTCATGGATGTTGTAATTGAAATGATTTTCGAATAGCGCTGAAAGCGGCGCAGAAGTTCCCGCGGGGCGTCATAGCCACAAACGCGGCAACAGCGTGCCGGAGCGAAAAGAGCAAGACAACCTTTGCGTCATCTTGGCCGCGTGCGACAACTCCCCGCCGGGGCGGGGATTCAGGGCGGGTCGGACTTGTAAACGACGCCGAAGGCGGCGAACAGAAAGTTTCGAAAGCACCCGGAGAATCAGGTCTTATTCTATACTCCTGATATTATACTTCGTGATCTCGGACAGAAACGCCTGCTGGCGCTCGTCTTCGGGATCATACTCCAGTCCGTCGGCCTTGCGGGCCTCCCAAACCTTCATGTAGATCGGCTTGGAGCGTGTCGGCGGGCGGTTTACGATTTGCAGCGACGACGTGTCGAATCCCGATACGGAGGTCAGGAGCTGGCGGATCGGTTCGGTCAGTTCGGCCTGCTCGCCGAGGATGACCGTGTTGAGCGCCACTTCGTACTCGTGCAGGATGCGTTCGGCGCTGAATCCCGAAGCATAGTCCAGTCCGCTCAGGGTCCGGAACCACGAGTGGGCCACGACGATGTCCGACACGGCCTGCTCGTGCAGCGCCTGCCAGTCGCCCTCGTTCTGCGACGCGATCGGAATGAAACGCGAATTGTCGTTCTGCTCGCCGCCGTCGCGGATGACGAACATCACCTGTCCGGGGTTGCCCGCGAATTTCTGCTCGGCCAGTCGTACGATGCGTTCGGCTTCGGCCTCGCTGTCCACCGTACTGTCGAGCATCATCACGCCGGAGAGCTGGAACGAGTTGTCGAGCCGCGAGATATTCCACTTGTCGGTCTTGTAGGCGATGGCCGAGACGTTGAACCCCGCGATGTAGGGCGGCACGCCGTAATGTTCGAACGTCGGTTCGTAGTCCTTGTAGTGGATCACGGCGCGCAGCGTGCCGTCGGACTGCTCTTCGAATGCCGGGTAGAGGGGCAGGGTCCGCGCTTCGGTGGCTTTGAACGCCGTCCAGTCGTGGTGGAGCAGGACGTGGGCCGAGTCGCGGGCCAGCCGGCAGCGCGAGGCGTCCTGATGGTGCAGCGAGAGGAACGTATGCCCGGCGTCGGTCACCGCTTCGAGAAATGCGTTGCCGAAGAGCGCCTTGTCGAACGCCAGCTTGTTGAGCACCTGCCGCAGGCTCTCCCCGTCGCCGTTTACGTGGCGCAGGAAGGCCGCGAGCCGGGGCTGCTGCGCCTCGTCGCACGTGAAGCCCTTGCCCGAAATGTAGTCGGCCTTGTCGTTGATGATGCGGCGGTGGGTCACCGAGCGGCGTGCCATCAGCGCCAGCGCGTTGGGAAAGAGGTTGTCGTCGCCCCAGCGCCAGAACGCGTCGTTTTCGACACGTCCCGCGCCGAGCGTGATGTAGGGATCGGCCGTGCGGTTGTTCACCGCGACGGCCGGTTTGATTTTGTGCTTTTTGCTCATGGTTCCTGTTGTTTGAGTTCCGGGGCCGGGTCGGTGTCCTCGCAGGTGAGGGTCACGACGACCGGCGTGCCGTCGAGGGGTTTTACGCCCGATTCGTTGCTCACCGAGCCGAGCCGCAGGGGTTGTTCCCTCCCCAGCCGGGCCGACCAGCCGATCAGCAGCCGTTCGCCCGATGCGGCCGTGACGGTTGCGATCAGCCCCTCGGTCGCGGCCGTGCGGCGGAATGCCGGGCCGAAAAGCGTGCGGGCCGCTTCGCGGCTGACGACGAGCTTCAGCGTATGACGCACGCGCTGCGGTCCGGCTTGGGTGTCGCTCAGCTCGGTATAGGAGGAGCGTTGTTCGGCGAGCGGCAGCCGCGTGAGCAGCGTCCCGTCGCGGAATACCGCTTCGGCGCGCCCGTCGGCCCCCAGCGCCGCCCGCAGGAGATTTCCTGCGGGGGTGATCGCGGCGGCCGTGATGCCGCCGGCGGGTTTGCGGGGTGTGGACGCTGTCATCGCTATACCCGGAATGCGTAAGAGAGCATCGTCTCGTCGATCACATCGCATCCGGCCATGAAGACGGCGCGCTGGCGGTTCTCCATCAGGTCGGGGTTGTACCACATGCGCACTTCGTTGCCCGGAAAGTCGGACGTGTTGACGGCCAGTACGAGATTGCGGCGGTCGGTCAGCAGGCAGAACGACTTGTGGAGCGAGGTGTCGGCCAGATAGGCCCCCAGACGGACGTCGACGAGCGGGATGCCGTGGTAGGCCAGTCCCTGACGGCCGTTGGTGCTTTCGGCGTAGGCCGCGTCGGCGCCCTTGCTGTCGAGGTACTTTTCGTAGGCGTAGTAGAGATCCGAGGTGACGAAGAAGGCGAGCTGGCCTTCGGCTTTGCGGTCCTTGATGCGTTCGTCGGCGTTCTGCCAGAGGTCGTCGAGGATCGCGACGATCTTTTCGGGATTGGCGAAGTCGGCGGCTTCGTAGACCGAATTGTGGAACCGCTCCTGCTCGGCGCCGGCCTTGACGCTTTTGAGGAAGCCGTCGAAGGTGTTGAAGCCCGAAGCGGCCGTCGTGTCGCCGACCCACATCGTGGCGCGGATTCCCTCGGCGATGGCCTGCTTGAAGAGCGAGGTTTCGGCCTGCTCCAGCTCGCTGCCTGTCAGGTCGTCCATATTGACGTCGGCGCGCGCCGCGATTTTCTCGTATACCAGCGAGAAGTAGTCGGCGGCCGAGAATCCCAGCTCGGCCTTCACGCGGCTCAGAGCGATGGTTTTCTGCAGTTTGGTGGCGGCGCTGCCTCCGGACCACCCTGCGGCGGTGTACTTCTGGAGGACGTTGCGCTGCCCTTCCCAGAGCTGGATGGTCGTCGGGACGGGCATGTTGTAGAGGACCCTCACGCCCAGTTCGCCGGCCGAAGGGCCGCTCAGGATGGGACGGAAGAAGATGTTTTCGAGGTCGGAACCGGTGTACTGCTTGGCGTTTTCTAAGAAACTCATGGTTGAAATGATTTTGGTGGTTGTTCGAATGGTCGGGGAGCCTTTTTCTGCGGGACTCTCCCGGTTTTACATGTTGCGCAGACGTTTCGCGTCTTCGGAGTAGGCGCGTTGGTTGGCCGTCCGCACGAGGTCGCCGTAGGAGGGATCCTCGCGGGGCCGGGTTTGCGTGGGGACGACCCGCTGCTGCGCCTGACGCACCGCGGCGGCGGAGCGGCGGAGCAGCTCCCGCTCTTCTCCTTCGGTGTGGAGGACGTTGCGGTCCCGGTCCGCGGGCAGCTGCTCTCCGGCACTGAGACCGATGCGGACGAGCAGGCGTTCCCAGCCGCGGGCGATGTTTCGCGTCAGCGAGGGGGCGGGATGCCCCGCCGCATCGGTCACGACGTCGGCCAGACCGGCCGCGACGGCCTCTTCGGGCGACAGCCAGCGGCCGTTGCCGTTGTTTTCGGCCATCAGGGTTTCGAATTCGGCCGCCGGGCGTCCCGAACGGGCGGCATAGACTGCGGCGATGCGCGCGTCGGTCTGGCGCAGCAGGTCGAGTTTGCCGTTCAGTTCGGCGGCGTTGCCTTCGGTGGCGCAGACGGCCGTGTGTATCAGGTAGAGGGCGTTGGCCGATATTTCGCGGCAGCCGGGCGACGCGGCCTGCGCGATGATCGTCGCCGCCGAGGCTGTGTACCCGTAGCAGCGGGTCGTGATGTGTGCGCCGAGCGCCGTGAGCGCATCGTGGATCAGCAGCGCGTCGTTCACGTCGCCGCCCGTCGAGCGGATGTTGACCACCACTTCGGACGCGTCGATTTCGGCGATGCGGCGCACGGCGTCGCGGAACTTTTCGTAGGTCGCCACGCGCGCTTCGGGCCGGTCGAATTGCCACTCTTCGGGCACGCCGATCGTGCCCTCGATGTCGATTTGGCAGACGCCGGCGTTGTTGTCGATTTGAATTTCCGATTTCATGTTTCAGGATTTGTACGAGTTGTAATAGTAGCTGCGGATTTTTTCGTAGGAGCAGCAGAACAGTTCGGCCGTGGCGTGCATGGCTTCGCACCGCGGCACGCCCTCTGCGCCCAGCCGTTCGATTTCGTTGCGTACGGCCCGCTGTTCGCAGACCCGCAGGTTGACCAGTCCCAGTTCGAACAGCCGTTCGACGGCCCGTTCGCCCTCCAGCCCGCCGAGTTCCCGCAGCAGGATCGCGGCCAGTCGTTTTTTGTGGCGGGTCGTCATGCGTCGGGGAGTTGGGTGAAGGTGCAGCGGACGGAGGCCGCCTGCGGGTCGTAATCTTCCACGGCACGGAGCGCTGCGCGGACCGTCCCTTCGCCCGTGTCGAGCAGGAACGCCGAACGCAGGTCGGGCGCTCCCGTTCCGGGCGTGAAAAGGCTTTCGAATTCGTGGGGCGCGAGCCGCAGCGAGAGGGTGATGCGCCGGCCTGCGGACTCTCGGCCCGTTTGCAGGTCATAATAACGGTGCAGGCCCCGCACGCCGTCGCGGTCCTCGAAGCAGAGCGTGAATCCTGCCGCCGCGCCGTCCCCCGCGAAATGGAACGCCGCGAGGGGATATTCCGCCTGCCCCGACGGAAATCCCCACCGCTCGCCGTCGGGCAGGGGGTGCATGCCCGCGAAGCGTACGATGCGCGGCGTGAAGTTGGTGCCGTCCTCCTGTACGTCGTCGCGGTCTCCGACCTGCATGATTACGGCCGAAGAGGCGTCGGAGTAACCTCCCGCGGTGCTGATCGTGGGGCAGAACAGCGGATTGGCCAGCGTCTTTTCGCCCTCCTTGGCCGCACGGGAGCCCGTCGTGACGCTCCATTGGCCGAAGGGGCTTTCAGCCTCGGCGTCGAAACGGGCCACGGCTCCGTCGCCCGCCAGATAGCGCCATGTGCGGCGTTCGTGGACTTCGGGGGCGATGTCCGCCAGCACCACGGGCTGCGAGAAGTCGGTTTTCGCCCGCCAGTCGGCCGCGGGGCCTGCGGCGAAGAAATCGTCCGCCGGTTCGATCCGCACGGTTCTTGTCGCCTGTTCGGTGTGGAAGCGCAGGTTGAAGAGGTGCTGCAGCGCTTCGAGCAGCTCCGACTGCCGGATCCGGTGCCGGGCCACGTCGGCGAACGTGATCGCCGACCCGTATCCGGGCGCCGATGAGAAACGCGGCTGGAGCGAACATTCCTTGTGCAGGGTGAGCGACATGCCCTCCTCGGCCCCGTGGAAGTAAATCCGGTTGAAATATTTGGGTGACGAGGGCGAAAGCCGCTCGGCGGCGGTGCGCACCCGCAGTTCGACGGTGGTCTCTCCCCGCTCGGCGATATACCCGTCGTACAGCGCCCAATCCCCGGCGTACGGCTCCCAGCGGGTGCCGCTGCGGACCTGCAGCACGGGATTCGCCACGCTCCCCGCCGCCGGCGTGACGACCTGCGCCGTGCGGGCGGCGAATTCGCTCCAAAGCGTGTCCGCCGTTCCGTTCCTCGTATAGCTCAGACGGTATTGCCTTCCTTCGGCGTGGTCGAAGACGATCGCCGTGTAGCTGCGGTTCTGCGCGATCCCGCCGCGGCGGTCTTCGTAACGGTTGGCCAGCGAGAAACGCATGTCGGCGCCCGTGCCGAGGTAGACCGAATCGAACCCTTTGAGCCGCTGGCGGCTCTGGATCACGTGGTCGGTGGTGTACTTCAGGTAATACTCGAATCCCGCGCTCACCTCGGTCGTGGGCGTGAATACGATATTGCCCCGGTCGAAACCGAAACAGCCGCCGTTGTTGCTCAGGCCGGGAACCGGTTCCCCGTCGGCGTCGGGGGTCTGAGGCGTGGCCGTCTCGACGATGTTTCCCACGGAATTGAGCGCGGTATTCGGGTTGGCGGCCACGCGGCCCGAATAATCGGCCTTCGCCGTTGCGGACGACAGCCGCCGGGCGAAAAAGCCCATGCGGGCGGCGAGGGCCGCGGTGTCGCGCGAGGCGTATGCGCCGCTCATGTAGAGCGACCGGAACAGCTCCGACTCCATGAATCTGCTTTCGATGCGGTACCCCGCTTCGCCGAAGATCGTTTCGACGAGCGTCGCCACATGCAGGAACGGGTGGTAATCGTCCACCGTCAGGAGCCGCTGGGCGGGGAGCAGGTCCGTCGGGCTGTTGCGCTGCGGGTATTCGTCGCGGCGGATCGGGAAGAACTTCACGGGCGAATCGTCCGTCCAGCCTGCGAGGATCGTCTCCGGAGTCAGGGCCGCCCGGAAATCGACGCCGAGGGCGTTGAACATCCGCCGTGCGGCGTTTTTCGCCCAGCCCGCTCCGCCGTCGCGGATTTCTATCCGGTATCCTTCGTCCGATGCGCTCAACATCCGCACCGTTCCGCTCAGCATCACGGAACCTTCGGCCGTAAGTTCCGCCGTGTGCAGCGTTGCGTTGAACCGTTCTGCGGTATGCGGATCGCGGGCGAATCCGGCGAGCGCATCGTTGCGCATCGTTGCGGGGATGGTCAGCGTCAGCGAACGGCCTTCGCGGGCGGCCTCGACGTCGGCGAGGGCCGCGGCGGCGTATCCCGGCACGGCGATCCGCTCCGATCCGAGGTCGCACGGCTTTCCGTCGATATTCAGTTCCATGGCATGCGGGTTTTGCGCTTGGAGCGGATTTCGATTTCGAGACAGTTCACCGCCGCGTGGCGGTGTACGACGACGGCTGGGGTCGTTACGTCGACCGGCGTATATCCCCCGCCCTCCGCCAGCCATACTTCGGGCGAAGCCGTGATCTCGCCGAGGGCTTCGAGTACGGCCCGCGTCTCGTAAGCCGATACGAGCGTGGTCCGCCGTTCGGTGCGGGCCGCCGCCGTGAGGTGGCCGTCGGTCCCGTACGCCCGGTCCTTTACGGTCTCAGCCGTCACCGATTTTTCGATCGGAAAGGTGTAATGCTCGATGCTGCCCGCACTGCTGCGCCATGCGAGCCTGCGGCCGCCGGAAACGGTCGGGACGACCGTGTAGGAGACCGAACCGCATTTTCCGGCGTCCACGGTCAGCGTTTCGGCGTCCGGAAAGTCGCGGGTGTCGAGCCGGAAGACGAGCACTCCGCCGCTTTTCGTGCGGTAGCTCTCGGCGGTTGCGGAGTCCCCGGCCTGCGCCGTGACCGTTATCGTGCAGGCTTCGTCGCAGAGCAGCGTCAGTTCGTCGCTTTCGCCCGGCGAGATCGTGCGGACGGAGGGCATGGCCGTTAGTAGGGCGGGGGCCGCGACGATGTTGCGGCGGGGCAGGAACGTGCGTTCCGGGGAGACGGCTTTTTCACCGTTTGCTGGGTCCGTTTCTCCGGCCGGAGTCATGCCGGCCTCGACGACCGCCGCGATGCAGCGGCCCTCGGCGACGTGGAATCCGGTGCTCCCGGTCACGGGCGAGAAGCGGATGGCGCGGCGCAGGCAGGGCGCGGCGTCGAACGAGACCGACGCGCTTCCTGCGAAACGTCTTGCGCCGATCAGGTCTGCACTTCCGGTGTCGGTGATGCGCAGGTCGATCGTCCCCGCCGCCGCGGCCGTGACCGTGTAGCGAAGCTCTCCGCCGAGCGGGGCGTACTGTTGCGGAATTTGTGTGAATGTCATTGGATCGTGTTTTGAGAGATGTCGTTACGGCGGAGACGCGCCCCGCCGCCTTTTGCGGCTTTCTCGTGTGCGGACAGTGCCGTGCCCTGAGCCGGGCCGGGGCGGTGTCGCCGCAAGAGGCGGGGCGCTCCGAATCAGAAGAAGGTTACGATGCGCGCGGCGGCGGTCTGCGAGATTTCGCCGTGCGGCGTGAGTGCGAAGGCGCGGGGGCGGACCGAAAGCCCTTCGACGGCGAGAACCCGTTCGTCGAGCGAAAGCGCCGCGAAGATTTCGAGCAGCTGCTCCTCCATCCGGGCCAGCGCAGTGCGCCGCTCCGCGGGGGAGAGCCGTGCGCCGGAGCTTAACAGGTGGAGCGTCATGTTGTACGTCGCCCGGCCGTGGCCGCGTCCTTCGACGGCGTGCAGTTCGAGGGGCGCGAGCCATGCCGCCGGGTAGCTTCGCATGGTGTGGGCCATGCCGTCTTCGGGTCCCGTGTGGAAAGCGTAACCCTGCTGCGCCGCGAGCGCTTCCGCCGCACCTTCGAGATGGGTGCGATTCATTGTTGACAAGTGTTTGAAAGATTGTTGAAAAACGGTAATAACAATTCGTAAGGAGCTGACAAAGAATTTTGTCCCGTTGTTGATACCCCGTGCACGGTGCACCGTGCGGTGTGAATTGTGATGCAAATATACATCGGCGGATACCCCCTTGTCAAGAGGTCGGGGCACTTTTTCTAAATTTTATGGAAAAACTCCCGATTTTTGATTACCTTTGCCTTATCGAAACCAACAGTTTTATACCTTATGGATGATGGTCATAGTTCCACGTATAGCGGCTGTGTCGTATCTCAATACGATACCGTTCATCTATGGTATCGGGCACGAAGGTAACCTGCGTGCCGAACTGCTGTTGTCTCCCCCCGCCGTCTGCGCAAAGAATTTCGCCGAACACAAGGCCGACATCGCCTTGGTACCTGCCGCCGCCGTGCCGTCGCTCGCCGACGCCGAGATCGTCACCGAATACTGCATCGGCGCCGCCGGTCCCGTGCGGACGGTCGTCCTGCTGAGCGGCGAGCCGATCGAAACGGTGCGCCGGGTCTTCCTCGACGCCCATTCGCTGACCTCGGTGCAGCTGGCCGGCTATCTGTTGGCCAAACACTGGAAGGTCTCTCCCGAATACTATACGATGGAGGATTACGCGCAGCTGGACCATGCCCTGCCGGGCGACGCGTTCCTGCTGATCGGCGACAAGGTTTTCGACTACGAGGGCCGCTTCGCCTATTCGTACGATCTGGCCGCCGAGTGGAAAAAAGCCACGCGCCTGCCCTTCGCCTTCGCCGTCTGGATCGCCCGCAAGGGTGTCGATCCCGATCTGACCGAAGGGTTGCAGCATGCGCTGACTTTCGGCATCGAACACACGTACGAGGCCGTCCTCGAATACGGCTTCGACCGCAAACCGTACGATGCGTACGGCTACCTCACGCAGAATATCGACTATATTTTCGACAATCAGAAGCATAAAGCGCTGCAAAAGTTCTGGAACTCCGGCATCAAGGTGTCTCCGAGGGCCAATCCCGGCTGAAGAGCTTAGCGGACGGTCGTCCGCCTCTCTGCCGAACAGGATTATGAACTTTAAGAAGGAGAGCGTTTTATGATTACGATTTACCTCAAGCAATACAACAAGATTATCCGCAATGCCGACACGAAGCTCTTCGACGAGCTGGGTTACGACGACATTTTGTGGATCGACATGCTTCTGCCCACGATCAAGGAGCAGAAGGCCGTCGAGAACTTCATGGAGATCAGCCTTCAGACCAAACAGCAGGTCGAGGAGATCGAATCGACTTCGAAATACTCCGAAGACGAGAATGCCATCATCTCCAACTCCAATTTCTTCGTGCCGACGGGCGACACGTTCATCGTGGAACCCGTGTCGTTCATCATTTCGAACGAGGGTGTGCTGGTTTCGGTGCGCAGTGCCGAATTCCGGACTTTCCGCGAGACGGAGAAGCGCCTGCAGATGAACTACCGCAACTATTCGACGGGTTATCACCTTTTCATTTCGCTCTTGGAGGTGCGCATCGACTTCGACGCCGACCTCGTGGAGCTGATCGCCAAGCAGGTCGCGGCGCTCTCGAAGGACATCAACTCCGAAGATTCGATCGACAAGGCCGTGCTGCACCGCATCAGCGCCCTGCAGGAGAGCACCATGTCGCTGCGCGAAAATATCTTCGACCGCCAGCGCGTGCTGTCGGGCATCCTGCGCTCCGAACGTTTCCCGAACGACATCTATCCGCGCTTGCAGCTGATGATCAAGGACGTGAACTCGCTGATCAACCATGCCGACTTCAGCTTCCAGCGTCTGGACTATATTCAGGACGCCGCGCTGGGTCTGATCAACATCGAGCAGAACGAGATCGTCAAGATCTTCTCCGTGGCGGCGGTGATCTTCATGCCCGCGACGCTTATCGCGTCGATCTACGGCATGAACTTCAAATTCATGCCCGAACTGGACTGGACCCTGACGCTCTCCAACGGCTGGAACATTCCGCTGGGCTATATCTTCGCCATCGGCCTGATGATCTTCTGTTCTGCGCTGACCATCTGGTACTTCAAGTACAAGAAGTGGCTCTGAAGACACGCCCGCAGAGCGGGCGTGCTCCTGCCTTTCCCGTTACTCCACCAGCCGCACGAAACAGGCGTCGCTTACGTCGCCGGCGCCCCAGTCCGATACCAGAAATGCGTTGTTGTTGAAACTGTTGAAGTCGAACGTGGAGACGTTTATATCCCACGCCGAAGTTCCTGAAGCCGACTGTTTATTGAGCCAGTAGATCGCTCCGAAATTGGTGTAAACGGTGTAGAGCATCGGGCGGTAATGAATGTCCGACGAGGTGTAGAGCGCACCTCGGTTGGCATAGCGCAGCACGCCGCGTTTGCCGCCCTCCTGCGTGCAGTTCTTACGCCGGCCGTATCCGGCGACTCCGGTTGGAAAGAAGAGGTTCGCACCCTCTCCGCCTGAATTCGTACTCCCTTTGGGGTTGTAGACGAAACATCCGCGCATGCCTTTGTTCTTGTTGCTGGCGTTGTAATAGGCGTAGCTGTAAATGTCTTTCACGTCGAAAGAGGTTTCGGTGGATTCGTCGTCGTAAAGTACGCCGTATGCGAACTGGCAGTTGAGTTGCAGGGCGTGGAAATCCTCGTATTCGGCTACATGGCAGTTGGGATTGCCGTTGATGGTCTGTTTGCGGTCGCTGAATCCTGCCGAAGCGCGGGGTTTGTTCGTGATCTGCGTTTTTCCCGCGACCTCTGTCCATGTCCCCTTTTTTTCGACTCCAAGGGAGCCAGATCGAACTCGGTCGTCGCATGGTCCTTGAAATTGTCGAACACGTTGTTGGTCGCGTCGATGGGCTGGTCGAAATTGCCGAAGCGGAACAGCGACCCCTCCTCGCACGGCGACTTCGCTTCCGTGTCGTTGTAGCAAAGATTGAAACAGTGCCATTTGGCATCGCCCGCGATTTGGGCGGGAGCGTAGCCCTGACGGACGAAGATCCGGTGGTAGCAGGAGTAATTGTGGTAACGTATCAGAATGATCCCGTACCTGCATTGATCCGCGCCGATGGTGCCGTCCGGCTGGTAGGAGAACCGGATTTCGGACCCGGTGGCTCCTTTGGCCCGGCCTCCGAGCACGCCGTTGATCCTGATCCAGTCGCTGCCGGTCTCGATTTCAGCCTCCCACGGCCCCTCCGATTCGAACGGAAGGTATTGTGTGGCGGCCTCGTTCTTACGGTGTGTGAGCACCACGTTGAACGGTGTGCCGTTGTCGTGACGGCGGTAAATGCCTTTGGGATTGATGATGCGGCGGACTTGGAATATCGTCACGGTGTCCACCGTAGGTTCGGGATGCCCCTCCAGCTGGACGGTCAGTTTCACCTTCGCCGAGCGTCTGTATGAAAAATAGGGGTTGTTGCCCGAAAATCCGGTCGTACTCACCAGTTGCAATGCCCGCGTGTAGCACGGAATCTGCAAGACGGTCCTCTCTTTCGCCTCGTCGATCGTGACGATGTAGTCGCCGTTGTTCCCTCCGTCGATCGTGCCGCTTTTCGAAAGCTCGTACTCCCGGTATCCGCGGGGCGCCTGCCCTTTCTCTTGGGGAAGCAGCAGCGCTTCGCCGTACGCCTCCAGACTTTCTCCCGACAGGGCCGTTCCGAAGTCTTTCTGGAGCCAGTAGAAGTAGTTGTAGCCGCACCAAAAAGATTTGTCGCGTCCGATCCAGTTGATATGGGTCGCTGCCAGCGACAGAAATCCGTTCCACGGGCCGTCCTTGATCTTCGGATTATCGGGGTCTGCGGTAGTGACATTGCCCGCGGTCGGGTTTCCGCTCAGGGAGTAAACTTCGTCGGGGTAGTATTCGAACTCGTCGCCGGCTTGGTACGGGCCCCAGTTGTTCTCCACGATCTCGGCTTTCAGATTTCCGACGGGTTTGCCTTTGATCTTCACCGGAAGCATCATCGAGTGGTCGTACAGATAGGAGATGTAATAGGGATTGGGGACGTAAATGCCGGGGTCCTCATTATAGTCGATATGCCAGTTCACGTCGTTCGCGCTGCCTTGGAAACGCATCGTGAGCTTGTAGTGGAAATTGCGTTCCGCATTGTAGTCGTCGTCGGCATTCTTGCCGAGCATGAACCGGTAGAATATCGCGCCCTTTCCGGGGTTCTCCGCGGTGTTCGAGATGTAGAAACCCTCCACTTCGATATAGGTGCCGCAGGGCTTGCCGTCGCGGTATCCCGGATCGCCGGGGTCGTTGCCGTCCGGGAAGGATATGTGCTGGTTGTCGCCCGACACGTCCTGCCATTTGAGCTTGCCCTTTCCCTGCATGTTTTCGTAGAAGAAGAGCGACCGGGCGTCGTTGGCGTGCAGCTGCTCCTTGGATTGGGCGGTTCCTCCCAAGGGGTTGGAGCCTTTTGTCTGGCGCGGCCACTGGTTGAAATCGGTTCCCTGACCGTATTCGATCGTGTCGCCCGCGAACCATACGTCGTTGTCGGGGTCCTTGATGCGCTGTTCGTCGTTTGCGTCCAGCAGCGTGCAGGACCGGGGTATGTTGTGTATGCGCGCAGACTTGATGTAAATGTAGACGTTGTCGTAGAGATTCTTCGTGTCGAACGATATCGTGACCTTCGATGCCAGCCGGCGCAGCCATGCGTGGATCGTCGGCTTGGCCGAATTGATCGTCAGCAGCGGCGCTTCGCCCCGGACCGCCCCGGATTCCGGTTTGTTGGCCGTGAAGTAGCCGGACATCTGATCGTTGTTCCGCGTCAGTTCGGGGTCGGTCTCCCATGCCGGGGCGATTCGTCTGAAATCCTCCTCCAGAGCGATTTTTTCGGCATATCGGGTGTTTGCCGCGAGGTCGCCCATGTTGGCCACGGCGTAGATCCGGTAACGTCCGTAGGGTATGTTGTACGTGAATTCGGCCCGCTGCGTGGTCTGCTCGGTCGGGTTTCCTTCCCGTTCGGGGTTCGAAATCTTCATCTGCTCCCGTGTCCGGTAACCGCTTCCTGCGAGCGAGCCGTCTTCATTGTACCATGCGATGAAGATGTCTTCGATTTCGGCGATCTGGTCGCCTTTGAGGCTGCGGGTTTTTCCGAGGGAGAGGTTCGAAAGGGCCTGAAAGGTCACGGCGAACGATACGCGGCTTTCGCCCTTGCCGATCGGTTCCGCCTCCGCGTCCAAGTCGTCGCGCATACAGGAACCGAATCCGAACAGCATGCCGCCCAGCAGCAGGTAGTATATCGCTTTGCTTTTCATCCGTTTCAGTCGTCTGTTTAGGGTAACAGTCCGAATCCGGGATCGAGTTCGACCAGCTCGTAGGGAAACACCTCTACGACGAGATCCGGTTCGGATGTCTTCGAAATCGAGAATTTGTAGTAATAGTTGCGCCGGATGTCGAACGGATCTCCGACGGCGCTTCCTTCCGGCGGTGCGTTGTAGTATTTGAATTCTACGGCATACTCCTTGCCGGGCGCCTCCTTGAATCGGACCCGCATTTCGGCTGCGTCGGCCGCTTTGCGGTTCGCGGTCCCTGCCGCGACGTTCCGGTATTCGGGGACGTAGGCGACGAAACGCCCGTCCGCCGTCCGGTCGAATGCGCGTGTTTTCGGGGCCTCGTCGTTCCTGCCGTCCGGCAGATGCACGGTGTCCGTGTAGTCGCCGGCGTAGTTTCCCTTGACGTAGTCGTCCTGCGAGTAGACCCCGCTCGGTGCGCAATATCCCGTTGCGTTGTAGCGGAGCAGTTCGACCTTTTCGAGCGTCCAGCCCGATGTCTTGCAGCTCACCTCCACCTTGGCCATGGCGCGCAGCAGGTGGACCGTTCCCAGATGGGTCAGCATTCCCGGTGTGAACGTCATCTCCTCGCAGCTTTTTACGCCGTACATCGGAATCAGCCGTTCGCGGGACAGTGCGAACGGTGCGGAGAACGTGTAACGGCTGCTTTCCGCCGTGCAAAGCTCCTCGATCGTCGTCTCTCCCGCCGTCATTTTTCCGGGGTAGGAGGGCCAGTTCGCCAATGCGACGACCTTGAAATTCGCGGGCGGCATCTTGTCCGTTTTCCCGACCACTTCATACGTTTTCGACCGGTCGGGATCCTCTCCTTCGGGGATAAGCTCCACGGTCTGGAACGCGGAGAGGTATCGGTTCTGCGCATCGAAAAAGAAGAATCTGTAATTCCCGTTTTCGAGGTCGATCCCGTTCTCGAATTCGCTCTGCGTGCCGTCGTCGTACGAGCCTTCCGGCGTTCCGCCCGCCCGCGTGCCGTTCGTGCTGCCGAGCGCGATGCGGAAGCTTACCCGCACGTCGTCCGGCCGCTCCGTGCCGGTTCCGGGGACCGGCTCTTCATGTCCGGTCCGGCGGCACGACACGAGCGTCGCGCTGGCGAGCGTCGCGAGACAGATGAAAATGCGTATGATTCCGTTCGGTGACATGTGCGTAAATTGTCAGATTCCCGTATTCTGCCAAACCATTTTCCACGAATGGATGTTGATGCTCATGCTGACCCAGCGCATTCCCTCTCCCAGCACGCATACGATGTTGTACTCGTCCATGCGGTCGAGGAATTCCTGCTCGTCCATATCCCGGCGGTATTCCCCTTTGACCAGCAGGGCGTAGTCCACCAGCGGGATGCTGAGAACGGTCTTTCCGGTGTCGTTGTCGCGCACCGTCAGCCTCATCTTGCGCTCCTCCGGCAATTCCTCCGGCTGTAGTTGCGGCGGATTCGTTCCGGTTTCCGACCGGACCGTCGCGCTCTTGTCGCGCACCATTAGCCGTGCGGTGGTCAGCTCTGCGATAACGGCATTGACCGACGTCACGGCGTCGGGGAGGTCGGGAAGCGCCGTTCCGGCCGTCGCGGACTGCTTGTGCCACGCATGATAGGTCACCGGTTCGTCCGGCAGCAGCTGGTTGTCCCAGTCCATCCGGCCGTTTTCGGCGGTGATCCGGAACGAGAAACGCTTCTCGTCGAGCCGCTCTCCCGACGTCTGCTGCAATACGACGCGAACGTTGTTGGTGTTCTTCACGAGCGGGACGACGTAGGTATAGATGCCCTCCGTGTCGCCGAAGGTCTGATTCGGCAGATAGCCGTGGTAGAGCCTGTCGTGGTCTTCGCGGATGTGCCCCGTCCCGTCGGTTCCGGATTCGCGCATCAGCGTGCAGGTCAGCTCCTTCCTGGATGCCGATTCCGGGATCCTGAACGAACCTTTGTCCGTCGATCCGCACCATGCCAGCAGGTCGTAGGTTCCCGGAGCGACGTCCACCTCCATGGCGTATCCCTCTTTGCCGAGGGCTTCGCCGCTTTCCGTGCGCTGCCAGACCACCCTGCCGCCGCCGTCGAGCAGATAGAGCGTTACCGACTCGACCTCGCGGGCGAATGCGTCGGCGAATTTGAGGTTCATGTCGTAGCGGAACTTCACCCGGTAATTTACCGAACAGTCGCCCTCGCCGTCGTAGATCACGCTGTCGCAGCCCAGCAGCGTCAGGGCGCAGACGATCGCCGCGAGCGTCCTTTTGCCTATTGCGTATATGTAAGACGATGTGCCCATCTCTGTCACTCTGTTTAGTTCATCGGGTCCGGACCGGGGCAGCCCCTTCCGCGAAGGGGCTGCCGGAAACTACAGATTTACGTTCTGGTTGACGATCTTCCATGAGAGGATATTGATCCGGGCGCCTACGTAATAGGTATCCTTTTCGTCGTTCTTTCCGGGAACGATCTCCTCTTCGGGGTCGAAGATACCTTTGCCGATCTTCGTGAGACTGTTGACGGTCACCACATAGTGATGGTTGCGGACGATGCCGTACTTGGCGACGGGGATCACCCGTTTGTTTTCGGCGTCGGTGGTCGTCGCGGCGTTGTTCAGGTGCTCGATCGGGATGTTGTAGTACATCAGGCCGTCCTTGTAGCCGATCGCCTCGTTGTAGGCGTTGAAATCCTTCATGTTCTTCTCGACCTCGCCGAGCTCGGTATCAGTGGCCGGGGCATACGTCTCGCCCGATTTTCTGTACAGCGAGGTGCCTGCGGCGAGCGGTTTCAGTTTCAGGTATACCTTTCCGTCGCGGTCGTTGGCCAGCTCGACGCAGTTGTGATCTATCTGCACGTATTTTCCGGTCGCCTCGTCTTCCAGACAGTACAGGTTCAGCTTGTTGCCTTTCTGAAGCGTGTTGAGCACGTAGTTCAGGTAGTCGTTGCGTTTGTAGAGCGTTCCGTTGTAGCGTATCATCTCCAGCGGCTGTTCGTTCTCGTCGAGGATCTGCGCTTTGAGCAGGATGCTCGTCACGGCCGAATGGAGATACTCCGATACGATTTCCGACGTGTTGGAGTTCTCGGCGCAATAGGCTGACTGCCCGAATTGTTTGGTAAGCTTGTCGGCGTTGATGTAATTCAGGTATTCGGCGACTGCGGCTTCTGCCGAAACGTCGGGATACTTGCCGTCCTGTTTGCCGTAGTTGTAGGACTTTCCCCAGTAGCTGCGGAACCAGACCGCATCGTTCCAAACGAATCCGAGGTCCGCATCCGACCATGCGGTTTCGATGTTCTTGACGATGTAGGAATCCTTGGCGGTGGCGTTCAGCCCCCCCCCATCCGAGGAATCGGACGTAGATGTCGGCCGCTCCGGTCTGCGTTCCCTGCTCCTGTTGGTTGGGGTCTCCGGCGACAGTCACCTTGACCTTGTAGATTCCGGGTTTCCCATCGACCGGAACGAGCTTATCGTTGTCCACGCGCAGGGTGACTTTCGCCGCCAGACGCTCCACGTAGATGTCTACGGGCGTTGCGTTCTGCGCCTCGTCCAGCTCCTTCTTGAAGTCCGATTCGCTCACCTCCGTCACGAAGTAGGGAACCGCCGCCGTGCGGCCGTAGCTGGTGGTGCTCATGGTGAAGTGCGACCCGTTGTAGATGCTGCCTGCAAGCAGTGTCTTCATCTCGTCCAGCGTGTTTGCCGGCTCGAAATCCTCCGGCGTGTTGAGCACCGTGACCAAGTGTTTCGGGTGGTTGGTTTCGGTCAGGCCCTTCAGCACGATGACCGATTTTCCGAAGAATTCGATGTTGCCCGCGGGGTTGTCCTCATTCTCCGTGCCGCTGTCCCAGACGTTTGCACGGGCGATGAATATGCCGTTCGTATCGTAGAAGAAGAAGTCGGCGTTGACCACTTCGTGCTCGGTCGCGTCGCCGTATTCCAAGTCGCCTCCGGTCGCGCGCGTGGAGTTCGCGTCGGTGATGTTGACTCTCAGATAGGCTTTCCCGTCGAATGATCCGGGCTTGTTGCTGTTTTCGGGCTCTTGGTCCGAACAAGCGCAGAATGCTCCGCAAACGAGTATCCCGCAAAGGATGTTTTTCAGTTTCATAGGAGATGTGATTGAAGTTTTATTTTTTGTTCCGTTTTTGCAACTGTTCCAAAGCCTCTCTGGCCTCGCGTATGCCGGCCTTCTCGGCTTCCTGTGGATAGCCGGCGGCCGTTTCGTACTCCTCCGTAAGCATGGCGTATGCGCCCCGCGCATAGAGGGCTTCGGGCGACTCCCCGGCTTTTCGCAGATAGTGTTCCGCGTTTTTCAGATCGCCTTTCTGCATGGCCGTGTTCGCCGCGTTGAGGTTCGCCGCCGTATCTTCGGGATACATGCGTACGGCCGTTTCGAATATTTCGTTGAATTCGTCCGAACCGGGGCTGCAGGCTTGTGCGGGCAAGTAGAATTCGTTGAGACTCAGTTTTTGCGGCTGCGTGAGCATGATGTGCCGGATCTCCTGCGCGTCGCTGAACGTGCGGATGGTGTACGTGATCCGGTAGTCCGTATGGCGCAGCGCGGGATAGCGGTTTTTCAGCAGGAAATCGTACTCTTCGGAATAGGAGCGTTTGATTTTCGCCTCCTTGGCGTCGGGTTCGAGCGAACTGTCGATCAGGGCGAGTATCTCCGCGCGGTGCGTCAGGTTCGAGCGTTCGACATAGCTGCGCAGTCCGGCCCAGTCCTCCGGTTCGTAATCGGTTTCGATGACCCCCTCATCGAAGCGGTAGAGTTGTCTGATATGTTTTTTCAGCGCTTCGGTACGGCCTATGGCCAGCATGCGGTTGTGCGTCCACGGACTTTCGGGCGATGCGTAGCCTTTGAGCCATACCGATGTGATCGTCACGTCCCGGTCGTTCCGCACCGAATCGATGGTGGCCTCTATCTTGCCCAGTTCGGCCGTGTTGCGGCGGTAGTCGGGATAGATGACGGTCTTGTTCACCGGGAAGTCTATGAACGCGGACCCGCTCAGCGAGCGGCTTTTGACGGCCTCGGCCGTCGGCCGGACGTAGACAGGCCGGGGAGTGTAGGGGACGGGTTCCTCGAAGTGTCCCAGCAGGCCCTGCCGGGCGGCGAGCACCGTGTTGCAGCAGCCGTAATCGCGGCGGGAGAGCCGGAGTGCGGCGCCGTTCATCCATCCGTCGTATGGCACGATGACGTGATAGGCTACCCGTTCGGGTTTTTCGGCGGCCTTGAAACTTGTCTCGCCGTCGCCCGACAGCATGCTTGCGCCGTTTCTTACATAATAATAGTAGCGGCGCCGGCCGTAGATGCCGACGGCGGGCAGGTCGGCCGAATCGGCTCCGTTCACGAGCCGGGGAGTCAGAAGTACGGCGCGGTTCGCCTCTACCTCCAGCCGGGAGAGTTCGACATCCATCTCCACGACCAGATATTCGCCGTTCCGATCCATCTTCAGGTTTCCGACCGTGACCCCGTCTATCTCTTGGGCGTGCGGCAGCGGACTCGTTCCCAGCAGCAGCGACAGGAAAAAAATCGTTCGTTTCATTGTAGCGAGCATTTAGAATACGTAAACCAGATTGACGGCCGCTTTGGTCGGCCCCACGTAATGATGCGGTTTGTCCTTCTCGACTCTCTTTCCGCAGCCTACGCATCGGAAGCTGTCATATTGCGTGTAGGCGTATCCCACGCCTATTTCGGCTTCGAGGTTCCAGTGCCTGCCGAGTATCCAAGCGTATCCGTAGGCGACGCCGGCGCCTATGAACCAGCCCTGATAGCGGTAGTCCGAAAGTTTCGAGAGATCGGAACCCAAGAACGAGATTCCGTTTTTCACGCCTCCGATGTTGTACTGCCCTCCGTGCGCGTGGAAACCTATAAAATGTCCTGCAAAACGGTCGCAGAACCATAACCGCGCTTCGGGGCGCACGAGCCAGTGTTTCCAGCGGCGGCCGTGCGACAGCGTCCATGCGTTGAAATCGCCCGTGATGTCCAATGTCCATTTCGGGGCCAGACCGGTTTCTACTCCGAGGTTTATATTCATAAAAGCATCGGACAGTACGTTTGTTTTCAAAGCTACGCTCTGCCCCCGGACGTTCCATCCCCAGAGCGATGCGCATAACAAAAGAAAGATTCTGAATTTCATGGCCGTATCTTCGATCAGGTTCGTCTGCATGCATGTATACGGATCATCCTCAAACGGACGCTCCCGGACCGTATTCTTTCGGATACGTGCCGGGTTTCGGAACTCGGACAACTGCGTATACAAGGTTGTTCCATCGGGCAATTCTTCGATATGCCGTTTCATTCGAGATGAGTATCCGGCTGATATTCGGCAAATTCCCCCCCCCTCGTAGCTCCACAAGGCGGGTGTTACATGTAGTGGGTTGTACAAAAAGAAAGTGTGGAGCTGTTTTCGTTCATCTACAAAGAGGTTCTGACAAAACCCAGAATCGAATAAACGAATGCTTTACCCCACACTTGAATAGATACGAAAATTGCGGCGCAAAATTGTTTTGGCCGAATCTATCTAAACAAGAAAATGAGTGCTGTTCATTGCCCCGATTCACGTTGAAACTGTCAGATTTCTTTGTAAGGACAGAGTGAAAAACACTTTCCGTATGTCTGTCGGTTTGCGACAGGACAAAATTAGAAAATAATTTTCGGATTGAACAACACTCATTATGGAAATTTCATGCAAATTTCATAAAAAAGTATTTTTTCTGCAAGAATAAAAGATATTGATTCACAATTTTGTTTATATCATTTTGGGCGGAAAATACGCTGTTCGGTCCGATTGTCAGGGGCTTTGTCCGGCTTCCGGGACGTTTTTATCTTGCCTTGCCGAAAGAAACGGCATTATGCGGGGTTTCCGGCTAAAATTTGTATCTTTGTCGGGCGCAAAGCCCGGCGTGCAATATCTTTGTCGACTGCAAATCGTCTGCCATGCTCGAAAAATTGGCCAAACAAACCGCCGTCTACGGCATCAGCACCATTGTGGTGAGGTTTCTGAGCTATCTGCTCACGCCTTACTATACCCGTATTTTCGGGCAGGAGACCTATGGTATCGTCACGGACATCTATGCCCTCATTCCGCTGGCGCTTACGCTGCTGACGATGGGCATGGAGTCGAGCTACTTCCGTTTTTCGGCCAAGGCCGAGGAGGCCGGGGGCGACGTTCGGGCCGCCAAACGCAGGCTTTTCGCCACGACGTGGGGCGTTACATCGCTCGCCGCCGTGGTGTTCTTCGTGCTTGTCGCTTCGTTCCGCAACGGCGTCGCAGGACTGATGGGCGAGGCTTATGCCGCACATCCCGAATATGTGGTCTGGGTGGGGCTTATCATCCTCTTCGACGTCTGGGCCTGCATCCCCTTCTCGCGGCTGCGCGAGCAGGGACGGGCGCTGCTGTTCGTCGGCATCAAGGCGCTGAACGTGGTGATGAACGTAGCGCTGGCCGTCGCTTTCGGCGTCGCCGGGCTTTTCGCTACGGAATTCGGCGTCGGTTGGGTCTTCGTCGCCAACCTGATCGCCAGCGTCGTGACGTGGCTGGTCATCCTCGCCACCGTGGACCGCACCGTGCCCAAGATCAACTGGGCGCTGCTGGCCGCGGTCTTCGCCTATTCGCTGCCGCTGCTGGTCGGCGGACTGGCGGGCACGGCCAACGAATTCATCGACCGGCAGCTGATCAAATACCTCGTGCCCGAAGGAGCCATGGCGCAGGTAGGTATCTACGGCGCCATTACGAAGATCGCCGTGGTGATGATGCTCTTTTACCAGATGTACCGGCTTGCCGCCGAGCCGTTCTTCCTGTCGAATTTCAAGAAGTCGGATTTCGTGCAGATGAACGCCGCGGCGCTGAAATACTACGTCATGGCTTCGATGCTGATTTTTCTCGGCATCGCCTTGTTTCGCGACGTTTTCGCGCTGATCGTGGGCCGCGACTTCCGCGAGGGGATTTTCATTCTCCCGGTGGTCCTCGGTGCCAATGTGCTGACGGGCGTCTGGCTGAACCTGTCGTTCTGGTACAAACGCGAGGAGAAGACCTCGCTGGCTATTGTGGTTACGGGCGCGGGTCTGGTTTCGATGCTGGTTTTCGGCTTCTGGTGCATCCCCGTCTGGGGTTACTACGGAGCCGCATGGGCGCGGCTGGCGAGCGAATCGACGATGGTCGCCGTGAGCTGGTGGCTCAACCGCCGTTTCTATCCGACGCCCTATGACTGGCGGCGTATCGGCGAGTATGTTGCCGCGGCGCTCGCGGTTTTCGCCGTGTGCGAAGCCGTGACGGCCTGCGGCGGCAATAAATTGATCGCCTATGCGTTTAATATAGTGTTGTTTGCGGCCTATGCCCTCTACCTCGTCCGCCGGGAGCGGATCGACGTTGCGGCATTGGTGAAGGCGGCCTTGAAAAGAAAATAGAAGGGCTGGCAATGCGATGAGACAAAGTGCAAAAGAGAAGATCGTAGTGCTGGCGGTGAGTTTCGCGCTCTTCGTCGGCGGGGTGCTGGCCCTCTCGATGGACCGGGGCGCGGGGCGTACGGTCGTCCTTGCGTGCGTCGTGCTGGCTTTGCTGGCCGTCGCCGTGCGGCAGACGGTTTTGAAAAACGGAAAAAAGAAGTAACGAGACATGCGGTTTGCGGATATAACGGGACAGGAGGATTTGAAACGGCATCTGGTGCAGAGCGTGGACGCCGGACGCATCAGCCACGCCCAGCTCTTCACGGGGCAGGCCGGGGCGGGTGCTCTTGCGCTGGCGGTCGCCTATGTGCAGTACCTCTGCTGCCGCCACCGCCGCGGCGGGGATTCGTGCGGCGAGTGTCCCGACTGCAAGCAGATCGCTGCGCTGGCCCATCCCGACCTGCATCTGGTCTTCCCGGTCAACAAACAGGGCAAGAAGTCGGGCGAGGTGATGCGCAGCGACGAGTTCCTGCCGCTGTTCCGCGGGCTTTTCGCCGAGCGCGGCGGCTATTTCTCGGCGCAGGACTGGTACGACCGGCTCGATCTGGGCAAGACCCTCAAGGGCATGATCGCTGCGCGCGAAGCCGACGACATCATCCGCAAACTGTCGTTCAAGAGCTTCGAAGCCGACTATAAGACCATGCTGATCTGGCTGCCCGAAGCGATGAACGAGGAGGCGGCCAACAAGATTCTCAAGATTCTCGAAGAGCCGTGGGAAAAGACGCTTTTCCTGCTGATCTCCGAACAGCCCGAACGGCTGCTGCCGACCATCATTTCCCGCACGCAGGAGGTCGCCGTACCGCGTATCGCGCCCGATGTGCTGGAACGCGCGGCGCAGGAGCGGGGCGTTACGGACCCGGTCAAGGCCCGGAACATCGCCCGTCTGGCCGGCGGCGATCTGGTGGAGCTGCAGCACCTCGTGGCCGGTGAAAGCGACGCCCTGCGCAAAGAGAACTTCGAACTCTTCTGCGGGCTGATGCGTTTGAGCTACAATGACAGGCATCTGGAGCTGGTGACGTGGGCCGAGGAGGCCGCACAGCTTTCGCGCGAGCAGCAGCGGGCCTTCCTGCGCGACGCTTCGCGCCTGCTGCGCGAGAGTTACATGCTCCATGCGGGCATAAACGAAATCAGCTACCTCTGGGGCGAGGAGCTGGCTTTCTGTTCCAAATTCGCCCCATTCGTCGGATCGCAGAACATCGAACCGCTCATTGCCGAGATCGAATGCGCTTTGGCGCAGATTTCGCAGAACGGAAATCCGACGATCGTATTCACCCATTTTGCGCTTTCGGTGAGCAAAATGATAAAACGACTTTGAGTTATGGCACGTGTAGTACTTTTGACCGGCGGCAATTCCGGTGATGTGAAACGGACGCTTCAGGCGGCCCAGCAGCTCGTCAACGCGAAGGTCGGCGCCGTGCTGCGCTGTTCGCACCGCTACGAAACCAAGCCTTGGGGCTTCGACGCCGACGGGGTTTTCTCCAATCAGGCGCTGGAGGTCTCGACCGACCTGCTGCCTTTGGAAGTGCTCGACGCCGTGCAGGCCATCGAACGGGAGTTGGGCCGCAACCGCGCCGCCGAAGCTGTCGAGAAAGCCCGCACGGGCGTGAACTATACCTCGCGGCCGATCGATATCGACATCCTCTTCTACGACGACGAGGTGATCGACAGCGAACGCCTTACCGTGCCGCATCCGCTCATGGGCGAACGGGAGTTCGCACTCGTGCCGCTCTGCGAGATCATGCGCCAGCGCCGCCATCCGGTTACGGGGCGGACCGTGGGGGAGATGCTCGAAGAGCTTCGTAACAAGTAAATTCCGGAGATGAAGACAAAACGAATCATATTGTTTCTTGCCGCGGCCGCGTTGTTTATGGGGTGTTTCAAAGACGTCTCGTACAAGACGACCTATGTGTTCAAGCCGCTGGAGCAGGAGAAATCGGGCGATCCGACGCAGATTCTTGCCGACGCGAAGCTCTATGCCTTTGCGGCCGACACCTCTTCGTGGGAGGTCGCTTCCTACAAGGATGCGCTCGCGGGCGTAATTTCGCAGCGGGGCAACCGCAACGAAAAGATCTCCACGCCGCTCGCCGCGGGCGAACCCTATGAGCAGGAGGGCGTCGAAGGGCTGCTCCAGATGTCGTTCGACAGATCCTCGGTGATGGTGGTCGCCGTGGACACGAAGAATGAACTTTACGGCTATACGCAGCAGGAAGTGCCGGAAAACACCCCTAAAATCTATGTCACGCTGATTTTCAAGCGGTGGAAACAGGGTTACTCCTACAAAGACGGCAAGTGGCTCATGTTCAACGATTCCTATACACCCCCGATCTATATCGACAGCCAAGTCACCGCGCAGCTTCAGGCCGAGGAGGGCGCCGAACCCACCGTGCCGTCCAACCTCAGGGTTTACGCCTATGCCGTCGATACGACCGCATGGAAGATCAACTCTTACAACGATGCGGCGCAGCGGATCATTACCTCGAAGAGCGATCCCAAGCAGACGCGGACCAGCCCCGACTTCGAAGCCTATTACTCCAAGGAGTCGGGAACCTACGGCATGAAGGTCAGCAGTCCGACGCTGATGGTGGTCGTGACCGATCCCGTCAACCAGCTCTACGCCTACTCGCAGCAGGAGGTCGAGATCGTCGAGGGCGGCCAGCCCGTAAACTTCCTTCCGGTCGTTTTCCGCCCGTGGAAGCAGGAATACCTCTATGTCGAGGAGGGCGGCTGGCGCGTGGTCAATGACAAACTGGCTCCCAAGGAGCCTGAAAAAGCAAGCAAGAGATAACGATGCAGACCCGTAAACGAAATATCCTGCGCCTGCTGCGCGCCGCAGTCCTGCTGCTCTTCGCCACGGCCTTTCTGAGCCGTTGCGCGAGCATGATGACCCCCACGGGCGGTCCCCGCGACACCCTGCCGCCGGTCATCCTGAACATGACGCCCGACAACTTCTCGGTCAACCGGCCCACCGTGCATCACGAGAAGATCTACATCGAATTCGACGAGTTCGTGCAGCTCAAGGATCAGCAGAAGGAGTTCTTCACCTCACCCCAGATGAAGAAGAAGCCGCTGGTTTCGATGCGCGGCAAAGGCATCGTCGTCCAGCTGCGCGATACGCTCGAAGCCAATACGACCTATGCGCTCAATTTCGGCAGCGCCGTGCGCGACAACAACGAGGGCAACCCCCTCTATTCGATGCGCTATGTCTTTTCGACCGGACCCACGATCGACTCGATGATCTTTTCGGGCTATACGGCCGACAGCTACAAGGCCGACTCGGTGTCGAAGTCGTTCATCTGGTTCTTCCCGGCGGATTCGGTCGAGAACGTGGCCGAATACGACTCGACGATCTTCAAGTACAAGCCCGCCGTAATCGCCCGTGCCGAAAACAACGGCATCTTCATCGCCCAAAACCTCAAGCCGATCCCCTACCGGGTTTACGCCGTTCAGGACAAGAACGACAACCAGATGTACGAACCCGGTTCCGATCAGGTCGGCTTCCTCGAAAAGAGCTACAATCCGGCCGAGATGCCCGACTTCGCCATGTGGTACGACTCGATCCGCCAATATGTCACGGCCGAGCCGCAGCTCTATCTGCGCATGTTCACCGACAAGGCGTTCCGCCGCCAGTTGCTTTCGCAGACCGAACGGCCCCTGCAGCACAAGGCGATGCTCTACTTCGGAGCTGCGCATCCGCGCATCGAACGCATCCGCTTCGACAGCATTCCCGAAGACCGCGTCATCGTCGATCCGCAGACCGTCGGGCGCGATACCATCGCCTTGTGGTTCAACATGCCCTCTTCGGCGTTGCCCGATACGATCAAGGGTGAAATCACCTACTTCAAGCACGATACGGTCAATGTCCTGCAGGAGGTTACCGAACCGCTGAAACTCTCTTGGCGGCTGATCGAGACCAAAGAGCAGGAGAAGGAGCGCGAGAAACTCGAACGCGACCGCCGCAAGGCCGAGGCGGCCGGCGAGGAGTGGGTCGAACCCAAGAAGGAGAATCCCTTCGCCTATAAGCTTCCGCTCACGGGCGAAATCAATCCTGAGAACAACCTGACCGTCGATTTCGACTATCCGCTTACCCGGCTCGATTCGGCGGCGATGCTGCTGACGCTCACCCGGTCCGACAACAGCATCGAGGACGTTCCGGTGCGCTTCGTGCGCGACACGGGCCTGCTGCGCCGCTGGCATATCGAGGCGCCGTGGACGAGCGGCGGACAATATACGCTGACCATTCCCAAGGGCGCCATTACCGACGTCGCGGGCTTCTCCAACGACTCGATCGTCAGGAAATACACGGTGCTCGATCCCGAAAAGTTCGCCACCGTGAAAATCCATGTCAAGGGCAAGGACGACAAGGCCAAATACATCCTCCAGCTGCTCGACGGCAGCAATGCGCTCAAGCAGGAGAAACGCGACGTCACCACCGGCGACTGGCAGTTCAATTACGTTCCTGCGGGGGAGATCAAATTTCGCATCATCGAGGACATGAACGGCAACGGCAAGTGGGATACGGGCAACGTGGTCGAGCGGCTCCAGCCCGAACGGGCCGAAATCTATGCCAACGACGAGGGCGAAGACACCTTTGCGACCAAGACCAACTGGGAGGTCGAATTTTCGATCGACATGAACCGGGTCTTCGCTCCGGTGACGATGGAATCGCTTTCGCGCCTGCTCGACGAGCGTGAGGCGCAGCGTCTGCGCCGCGAGGCGGAGAAACGCGCCAAGGAACCGAAAACCAACCGCAACAGCCACGACCAGAACAACCAGAACAACGCCAACGGTTTCGGAAGCTTCGGCGGTTTCGGCGGCGGCATGAACAACAGCATGAACTCTACCGGAGGCATGTTTAACCGATAGCGTTATGATAAAGAGACAACTTAAAACCCTGCTGTTTCTCGCCTTTGCCGCCGTTGCGTGGCAGGGCGCGTCGGCGCAGCATACGCTCGGCTTCACGGCGGGTTACGGCATGGCCAGCTCGCGGCTCGACCCCAAGCAGGAGATGAAGGCTATATGGGGTTCCTACACCGCCGGGCTTACGTGGCGCTATTACGGACAGCAGCGTTTCGTGGGCGGCTTCGGCATCGACCTCGAATTCCTGCAGCAGGGATTCTCGCTGGCCACCAACGCCTCGATGGTCGAGGAGAAGAAGGATTACCGCTACTACACGCGCAACGTCAATTCGATCGTGCTGCCGATCGTGTGGCAGCCCCACTTCTACCTCTTCCGCAACCATGTCCGCGTCTACCTCGAAGCGGCGGCGACTTTCTCCTATCACCTCTCTTCGACCTATGAGAACGAGGAGGCGAAAGCTTCGGGAGCGGCCGACTGGAAGGGCGACTACTCCTTCAAACTGCCGCGCGACAACCGCTGGGGCTACGGACTTGCGGGCGGCGGCGGTATCGCGCTGCTGATCCGGCGTTTCGAGATCAATGTCCGCGCCCGCTACTACTTCGGACTTTCGGACATCGTGCGCAACCGCAACAAATACGCCGACAACGGTATCGACGGTTCCGAAAACCCGTTTTGGGCGACGCCGATGCGTTCGCCGCTCGACAACCTCACCGTTTCGGTCGGGTTGAGCTACCGATTCAACAAGGAGGGCTTCTCGACGTGGAAACCGCGTCCCAAGCGCGAAAAGAACCGTGAAGTCTTCAAATACGGATTATAAAATTTCACCATCATGGAAACGACAAGACAGCAGAAAATCGCCAAGCAGATACAGAAGGACGTCGCCGAAATCTTCCAGAAGGAGGGCGAGGGCATCGTCCGGGGTTCGCTCGTCACGGTCACGGCCGTGCGCGTGTCGCCCGATTTCGGTTACGCCAAGATTTACGTCAGCGTCTTCCCCTTCGGGCGCAGCGCCGCATTGATGCAGGAGCTCGACCGCAACAACAAGTTCATCCGCCACGCTTTGGGCCAGCGCATCCGCAATCAGGTCAAGAACGTGCCCGAAATCCAGTTCTTCCTCGACGATTCGCTGGAGTATATCGACCATATCGAGCAGGCGCTCAAAAACGACTAACCCTTCCGGCCTCACGCCATGCTGCCGCAGTTCTTCGCCCGCCGCTACCTCTTCTCGCCCAAATCCCGATCGGTCGTCAATCTGATTTCGGGGCTGAGCGTTGCGGCCGTTGCGATGCCCGTTGCGGCGATGATCGTCCTGCTCTCGGTCTTCAACGGCTTCGAGAGCCTTGTCAAGTCCATGTGTTCGGCCTTCGACGCCGATCTGACCGTCTCGGCCCGGCAGGGGCAGACCTTTGCGGCAGACGCGGTCGATACCGCGGCGCTGAGACGCATTCCGGGGGTGGAGGCCATGTCGTTCGTGCTGGAGGAGAGCGCCCTGCTGGAACACGGTGACCGTCAGGCCACCGCGACGGTCCGCGGCGTCGATGACGCCTACGAAGCGGTTTTCCCGTTGTCCGACGCCGTCGCTGCCGGAGAGTACCGGGTGCGGGTGGGCGACCTCGAACGGCTCGTCATCGGTCAGTCGATGGCCTACATGCTCGGCGTGCGGACGCTGGCCGACGCCGACGTCGGCGTTTACGCCGTGCGGCGGGGAAGCTTTTCGTCGCTGCTGCCGTTCGACAACTATACGCGGCGAACGATCCCCCTCGGCGGGGTCTATACGCTCGACCTCGAAACCGAACGGACCTATGTCCTCGCTTCGCTGCGCATGGCGCAGGAGCTTTTCAGCCGTCCCGGCCGGGTTTCGGGGCTGGTGCTGCGCCTGCGCGAGGGAGCCGATGCCGTGCAGGTCCGCGACGCCGTGGCGCAGCAGCTGGGCGGCGATTACCGGGTCCGCACCCGCTACGAATTGCGGGCTTCGTTCTACCGGATCATGACCTACGAGAAGTGGGGCATCTTCTTCATCTCGCTGCTGGTTCTGGTCGTCGCTTCGTTTTCGGTCGTCGGGTCGCTGGCAATGCTGATCGTCGAGAAGCGGCGTGACATCGGGACGCTGCGCGCGCTGGGCGCCGATACGACGCTCGTGCGGTCGATATTCCGCAGCGAAGGGTTGCTTATCTGCGCGCTCGGCGCGGCGCTGGGCGTGGTGCTGGGCGTCGGTGCGACGCTTCTGCAGCAGCGCTTCGGGCTGATCGAGATTCCGGCCGAAACGTTCCTCACGAAGAGTTATCCCGTCGAATTCCGTCCGGGCGACCTCGCGGCGGTGCTGGCCGCTTTCGGCGCAGTTGCCTGTGTTATTTCGAATATTACCGTGCGCAGCATGATAAAATCCAACGTTAAGCTATGAAACGTATTGTCCGCATATCCCTCTGCATGTTCCTGCTCGTTCTGGCCGGAGCCTGCGCCCGCCACAAGATCATTCCCGACAGGAAACTGGCGCAGATTTTTCACGACGCTTTCCTCGCCAACGCCTATATCGGCAGCGAACAGGTGGACATCGACTCGCTGAATATCTACGAACCGATCTTCGCCGGTTACGGCTATACCACCGAGGACGTCTACTACACCATCGGCAACTTCTCGAAACGCAAGAGCGCCCGTCTGGGCGACGTGGTCGAGCTGGCGATCGAAATGCTCGAAGCCGAGGGCAAATATTACAACCGCGAAGTCGCCGTCCTCGACACGATCGACAACGTCGCCCGCCGGAGTTTCACCCGCACGGTCTATGCCGACTCGCTGATCCGCGTCGGCTCGCTGCGCGATACGGCCCGCCTGCGGTTCTCCGTCGACGTGCGGCCCGGCGAGTACAACCTGAGTCTCAAATACCTCGTCGATTCGCTTGACCGCAACGAAAAGGGCCTGCGGGGCGTGGTGTGGCTCGAACGCCGCGACAGCACCCGCACCAACGTCTATACGACGACCCTGCGCCGCGACCGGCAGGAGAATTTCACCCGCCGCTTTACGGTCGATACCACCCACCGGCGGCTATGGGTCGATTTCATCGAGTTCCGCGGGAAGCCCCAGCGTCCTTCGCTGACGGTCAGCGACCTGAAGATCGACTATACGCCCGAAACCTCCGCTGCCGTGGACAGTCTCTACATGCAGCAGCTCGACATCCGTATTTTCGCCGATGAATTCTTCCGCGCAGCCATCCCGACGGATAGCCTCTAACCTGCTCTGGACGCCGCAGGGACTCGTCCGCAACCCGCTCGTCGAAGTTGCGGCGGACGGTCGTGTCCTCTCCGTGCGGACCTGCTCCGCACCCGACCGTATGCCGGGCACCGAGTTCTACTCCGGTGTTTTGGCGCCGGGACTGGTCAATGCCCACTGCCACCTCGAACTCTCCTACCTGCGCGGCGCGATTCCCGAAGGGTGCGGTTTTGCGGGTTTCGCCGGAGCCATGGGACAGGTCCGGGAGCGGTTCGGCCCCGAAGAACGGCTGCGGGCCGTAGCGGCGGCCGACGCCGCCATGTGGCAGGCCGGAGTGCAGGCCGTCGGCGACATCTCCAACGGCGATACGACCTTCTCCGTCAAAGAGCGCAGCCGCGTCGCCTATCATACATTCATCGAATTTTTCGGTTTGCGTCTGGCGTCGGCCGACTCCGTGCGGCCCCTGCTCCGCCATCCGCATACCTCGCTGACGCCCCATTCGCTCTATTCGGTACAGGATGCGCCCCTGCGGGCGATCGCGGCCGAGGGCGCCGCGCCGTTGTCGGTCCATTTCATGGAGTCGCCCGCCGAATCCGAGCTTTTCGTCCGCCGCGGCCCGCTTTGGGAGTGGTACCGGAAGGTCGGCTTCACCTGCGACTTCCTGCATTACGGCTCTCCGGCCGAACGGCTCGTCGCAAGCGTACCCCGCGACCGCCGCGTGATACTGGTGCATAACTGCTGCGTTACGCAGCGCGACATCGACCTCGTCATGAACCATTTCACGGCTCCCGTCCGGTGGTGTCTCTGCCCCCGCTCCAACCGCTATATTTCGCGTCTCGAACCGCCCGTCGAACTGCTGCGCCGCAACCGGCTCGACATCTGTCTGGGCACCGACTCGCTGGCCTCGAACGACCGGCTGTCGGTATTCGAAGAGATGCGCATGTTCCCGGAGGTGCCGCTGCCCGAACTGCTTTCGTGGGCTGCCGAAGGCGGTGCGCTGGCATTGGATATGGATGACGAGCTGGGCGAAGTAGCGCCCGGCCGCCGCTGCGGACTGACGGTCATTTCGGGACTCGACTACGATACGATGCGTCTGACCCCGGCGTCCCGGATACGGAGAATCCTGTAATATAAAATAAGGAGGAGGCCCGCAAAGACCTCCTCCTTTCGTTTCGGACGTTTCCCCTCCTATTTGTTCAACGCATTGCAGATGCGTTCGTTGATCCTGCGGATGCGCTCCGGCTCGACCTTCATCACCTTGCGGTCGTAGGTCATCAGGCCGTTCACCTCCACCTCGACGTCGGTCGTCTGCGTGTAGACCGCCGCTGCGAATCCGCGCCCGATCAGCTTGTAGAGCATGTCGGCGTATTTCTCGTATTCGTCCGTCACCTCCTTGGGCGAGTTCAGGCGGACATAGCCCCAGTTGCGGTCGGGTTCCCAAAGGTGCTCTTTCATCACCAGCCCGATGCCGCCGTATTCGCCCAGCACCGTCGCGCGGTTGGTGTCGAGCAGCGTCATGCGCGGGTGCGGATAGTGGTGCGTGTCGAGGATGTCGCCCGTCAGGTAGTGGTTGCCGCCGCTGGCGGGATTGACCAGACGCGAAGGGTCGTAAGCCTTGGTCCATTCGGCGATTTCGGGAGCCTTGAACTGTCCCCACGCCTCGTTGAAGGGCACCCATACGCCGATCGAGGGAACCGAGTAGAGGCAGTCGATGATCTCTTTCCACTCTTTGCGGAAGTTGGCTTCCGACTCTGCCGAGCGGTGTTTCTCCGCGCCGTTGAAGTAGTTGTGCATCTGCCACTGGGGACCTTGGTCGCCGTTGGGCATATCCTGCCATACGATCATGCCCAGCTTGTCGCAATGGTAGTACCAGCGCGCCGGTTCGACCTTCACGTGCTTGCGGATCATATTGTAACCCAGCTCCTTGGTCTTTACGACGTCGAACGCCAGCGCTTCGTCCGACGGGGCGGTATAGAGTCCGTCGGGCCACCAGCCCTGATCCAGCGGACCGAACTGGAACAGCGGTTCGTTGTTCAGCTCCAGACGTACGATGTCGTTTTCGTCGCGGCCGATCGAGAATTTGCGCATCGCCGTGTAGCTCTGCACCTCGTCCACCTTCCTGCCGTTGCGCACCAGCGCCACTTCCATATCGTAGAGGAACGGCGATGCGGGACTCCACAACTTAGGCTCCGCCACGTTCAGCTCCACGGGCGCACCGCTGAGCGCACGGCCCTCGGCTACCTTCGTGCCGTTGTCGTAAAGACGCACTTCGATCACGTCGCCCGGCTGCGCGCCGCAGGCGGCCGTCTCCACGCGAAACAGTTTGCGGTCGAGGTCGGGCGTGGTTCGGATGTTCCTGATGTACTGCTGCGGCACGGCTTCGAGCCATACCGTCTGCCAGATGCCGCTCACGGGGGTGTACCAGATGCCTTCGGGACGGTTTACCTGCTTGCCGCGGGGCTGGCAGCCCGCGTCGGTGGGGTCCCATACGCGTACCTTCAGCTCGTTGTCGCCCTTCTTGAGCGCCGCCGTGATGTCGAATTCGAACGGCGTGAAGCCGCCGGTGTGCGTTCCCACGCAGACGCCGTTCACCCAAACGTCGGCTTTCCAGTCCACTGCGCCGAAGTGCAGCAGCACGCGTTTGCCGTTCCATTTCGGGGAGATCGTGAAGGTGCGGTTGTACCAGAGTTCGTTCCGGTCGCCCAGACGCTTGCCGACCCCTGAGAGGCTCGACTCCACGGCGAACGGCACCAGAATCTGCCCGTCGTATTTTTCGGGCGTCTCTCCCATCGGGAGAATCGCGTAATTCCAGAGCCCGTTGAGGTTCTGCCAGCCGTCCTGCACCTGCGTGCGCGTCATCTGCGGACGCGGGTATTCGGGCAGTACGTTCTGCGGGTCGAGTTTTTCGCCCCACTCGGTGCCGATGCGGTCGCCTGCGGGCTGCCACTGGGCCGCGCCTGCCAGAGTTGTCAGCAGGGCCGCGGCGGTCAGGAGAATGTTTTTCTTCATGTTTCGGTTATTATCAGGTTAATATATCGTTTCAAACAGTACAAATTTAAGTCATCTTGCCGGGAAAACAGTCCGCATCCATGCACAAAAAGTATGTTTGACACGCCCTGACGCTTGCGAAAACGTATTTTTCCGTACTTTCAGCCCCTGCGGCCGGATGTGCCGGCCGGGGATGCGGCATTTTTGGACAAACGATAAAAAGCCCTATCTTTGTAAACGTCTAACCGGAACCGAAGTGGAAGATTCGACATTGATAGCAAGGGTGAAAGCCGGCGACCGCGGCGCTTTCAACGAACTTTACGGCATCTACTGGGCGTCGCTCGTCAATTATGCCGGTCTGTTCGTCGGGGACGACGGGGCGGAGGATGTCGTACAGGACGTCTTCGTGCGCGTGTGGCTCCGCCGCGACAACCTGCGCGACGACGGCACGCTGCAGGGCTACCTGCTCCGCTCGGTCTACCACGCTTCGCTCAACGCCCTCAAGAAGGGCGCCAACGCCACGGCCTACCGGTCGTGGGTGGCGCAGCAGATCGAACAGAGCTGTTACGCCCATTACGATCCCGACGACAGCGAGGTGATCCGCAAACTCTACTCGCAGGAGATCGCCGGCCAAATCGATGCGGCGGTCGAGTCGTTGTCGCCCAAGTGCCGCGAGGTGTTCCGCATGAGCCATATCGAAGGACTTTCGAACCGTGAGATCAGCGAACGGCTGGGCATTACGCTTTCGACCGTCGAAAACCATATCTACAATGCCCTGAAGCAGCTCCGACAAAAATTAAGTCACTATAAGATGCTGATTCTCTTGACAATGTATATTCTTGGCAGATAATTTTTCATTTTTGCATAGGTGATTTGCCCCGGCGAGGTGTATTTAGGGTAGAAACCCAATATTCCGAACCGTGAAACAAGACGACACGACCGCCCGTTTCGACGAGCAACTGCTCGTTGCCTACTTCTCCGGCACCACGACTGCTGAGGAGGAGCAGGCGTTGCTGGCGTGGATTCGCAGCAGCGATGACAACCGCCGTACCTTTGCCGAGCTGCGCGCCGTCTGGCAGCGCGGCCGCATGCAGCGTCCCGATACGCAGCTGCAGGCCCGTTTCGTGCGTTCGCTCAACAGCCTCAACCGGCGGATCGACGCTCTCGGCGCCGACGCTCCGCTCCGCAGGAGCCGTCGTATTCCGCTGCGCCGCTTTGCAGCGGCGGCAATCGTCGCCGTGGCGCTCGCCGCGGCTTTCATGACCTACCGGGTCGCCACCGCACCTTTCGTCCATCGTTTCCACAACGCCGATACCGTGGCCATGCACGTGGCCATGCCCGACGGCACCGACGTCTGGCTCAGCCCCGGTACGACGCTCTCCTACGACGATACGTTCCGCATCGACGGCCGCAATGTCGAACTCGACGGCGAGGCCTATTTCGACGTCACGCACGATGCCGGACAACCCTTCGTCGTCACCGCGCCCGCATTCCGGGTCCGCGTGCTCGGCACGGTCTTCAACGTCCGCTCCTTCAGCGGCGAACCGGTCGCCGAAGCCACGCTGGCCGAAGGCTCCGTGGCCCTGCAGCACGCCGGCGGCCGCAACCTGATCTGCCTGCATCCCGGCCAGCAGGCCGTCTATGACGCCGAGGCCGAGCTGCTCGAAGTCAACGAAGTGCCCGTGGGCGACCTGCTGCTGATCCGTTACGGGGTCGTCACCCTCGACAATGCCACGCTGCCCGAAATCGTCGCGCGCATCGAACGGACCTACGGCGTAAGCCTGCGCATCGGGGCGCAGCAGATACCCGGCGAACGCTACAATTTCAGTTTCCAGAAGGACGCTTCGGTCGAAGACGTCGTGGAGCTGCTGCAGTTCGTGTCGGGCTGTCGTTTCGAAATAATTCAGCTGAATCGATAAATAGTAACCCAACCCCAAATCCGCTCAGCCTATGGAACAAGAGTCTTTTGCTATCCTTTAGTCCGAACCCGCCGTTCGGACCGGCCTTAAAACAAACTTCTTCCTTTATTCTAATCTGAAACATAATGAAAAAATCGATTACTTCACTCCTGAAAGGGTGGTGTGCGGCTCTGTTATGCGCCGGCCTGACGCTCCCGTCGTTCGCGGCGGCCGATGCCGACGCCGCTTTCGCCGCGCAGCGCCACGATCTGAAACTGTCGCTGCACAACGCTCCCCTGCGCGAGGTGGTGACGGCTTTCACCCAACAGACGGGCGTGGTCTTTTCCTATGAAACTTCGCTCGGCGAACGTACCCTTCCCCATGTGGACGTCGCGCTGAACGGCTCGACGCTCGACGAGATGCTGGCTTCGGTATTCGCCGGCACCGGCATTTCCTATAAGATCAAGGACAAGGTGGTTGCTCTGTCCGCGCCTCCGCAGTCCGATGCGCCGGCTGCGCGCAGCGCCGCGCAGCAGCGGAAGCAGACCGTCGCCGGCCGTGTGACCGACGAACAGGGCGAACCGCTGGCCGGCGTGAGCGTGCTGGTGAAAAACACCCTTACGGGCACCTCCACCGATGCCGATGGCCGCTACTCGCTCTCCGTTTCCGGAAGCAGCGCCGTGCTGGTCTTCATGTACTTGGGATTCCAGACCCTCGAAGAGGAGGTCGGCGCCCGGAGTACGCTCGACGTGACGCTGCGCGAGAACAAGCAGATCCTCGAAGAGGTGGTCGTCGTGGGCTACGGTTCGGTCAAGCGCCGCGACCTGATCGGCGCCGTGGATCAGGTGGACAGCAGGCAGTTCGCCGAACGCTCCAATCCGAGCGTCTCGCGTTCGCTGCAGGGCGCCATCCCCAACCTCAATATCTCGATGCGCGACGGCAAGCCTTCGCGCGCGGCGACCATCGACATTCGCGGTACCGGCTCGATCGGTTCGGGCGGCGGAGCGCTGGTGCTGATCGACGGTGTCGAGGGCGACCTCGAAACGGTCAATCCGCAGGACATCGCCAGCGTATCGGTGCTCAAGGACGCATCGTCGGCCGCCATTTACGGCGCCCGCGGCGCTTTCGGCGTGATTCTCGTGACTACCAAGTCGGCTTCCGAAGGCGAGGTGAACGTCACCTACAGCGGCAGTTTCTCAATCCACTCGCGCACCGTCAAGCCCAACCTCGTGACCGACGGTTACGAGTGGACGACGGGTTATATCAACGCATGGAACGGCTACTACAACGGTTCGAAGGAGCTCAATTCGACGATCAACAACATCGTGCCCTATTCCGATTCGTGGTACCGGGAACTCGCCCGCCGCAGTACGGATCCCTCGCTCGAACGCGTGCGCATCAACGACAACGGCAAATACGAATATTTCGGCAATACCGACTGGACCAAAGCCTTCTACAAGGACGTGAACTATTCGCACGAGCACAACCTGAGCATTTCGGGCGGCGGCAAAAACGCCGATTATTACGTTTCGGGCCGCTTTTACGATCAGGACGGCATCTACCGCGTCGGCGACGAACGCTACAAGCAGTATAACGTGCGGGCCAAAGGCAGCGTGCGCATCCGCCCGTGGCTGCGTCTGAACAACAACATGGACTTCACGGTCGTGGACTACCACCAGCCGATGCTCTACTACAGCAACCAGCTCGTGCCGCGCATGGTCGAACACTCCGGCCAGCCCGTCAGCCTGATTACCAATCCCGACGGCACGTGGACCTATGCCGCCGTGCTGAACGGTTACGCCGGGTTCGCCGAAGGGACGAGCTACCAGCAGGAGGATAAATTCACGCTCAAGGACAAGCTCGGCGTCGAGATCGACCTCGTGAAAGACGTGCTCAAGGTCTCCGGCGACCTGTCTTACCTCTTTTCGCGCAACACGCGCGAACGCGTGACCAACATGTACACCGGCTATACCGGACCCGAATCGACCATCACGGTCAATGAAAGTCAGGGCAGCACGCTCCAGAACGTCCGTTACGACATGAACTATGTTTCGAGCAACATCTATGCGGAATACACCCCCAAACTGGGCGACGACCACTCGCTCAAACTTTTGGGCGGCTGGAATCTCGAAAAGAAGAAATACCGCACCCTGACCGTCAAGCGCGAGGGGCTGACCGTTCCTTCGAAGCCCAGTTTCGGGCTGATGGACGGCGTGACGAGCGACCCCACGGTCGGCGGTTACGACTGGAGCTACGTCGGAGCCTTCTTCCGCGCCAATTACGGCTACAAGGGGCGCTACCTCGCCGAGTTCAGCTGCCGCTACGACGGCTCGTCGAAATTCCCCCAGAATTCGAAGTGGGGCTTCTTCCCCTCGGCTTCGGTGGGCTGGCGGCTCTCCGAAGAGAAGTTCATGGGGTGGTCCGAGGGCTGGCTCGACAACTTCAAGATCCGCCTTTCCGCCGGTTCGATGGGCAACGGCAACATCGACCCCTACAAGTATATCGACTACATGACCCTCAAGTCCTCGACCGTGGTCATCGGCAATGCGCTGGGAACCTACACCGTCGCTCCGGGCGCCATTCCGCTCTCGCTCACGTGGGAGACCTCGACCACGTACGACGTCGGCGCCGATCTGGACCTCTTCAAGAACCGCCTGACGATGGGCTTCGACTGGTACCGCCGCTATACGACCGATATGTACACCGTCGGCGTGAGCCTGCCCGCCGTGTACGGCACGGCGGCCCCCAAGGGCAACAACGCCTCGCTGAAGACCAATGGCTGGGAGCTCTCCGTAGGCTGGCGCGACAGCTTCAGACTGGCCGGCAAGGAGTTCCGCTACGGCGTCAAGGCGATGGTCTGGGATTCGCGTACGTGGGTGACCAAATACATCAACCCCACGGGCAACCTCGACGACTATTACGAAGGCATGGAGCTGGGCGAAATCTGGGGTTACCGTGTCGAAGGGCTTTTCCGCGATCAGGACGACATCGACTCCCACGCCACGCAGTCCTTCCTGCAATCCTCCGACAAGGTGACGCGCCCCGGTCAGGTCAAGTTCGCCGACCTGAACGAGGACGGCAAGATCGATCAGGGCGCCAAGACGCTCTCCGACCACGGCGACCTGACCGTCATCGGCAACACCTCGGCCCGCTACCATTACGGCATCAATGTCAATCTGAACTGGAACGGCATCGGCATTTCGACCTTCTGGCAGGGCGTCGCCAAGAAGAACTGGTATCCGCGCTACGATTCGGGTTACTTCTGGGGGCAGTACAACCGTCCGTTCGGCTACATGCTCAAGGCCCATACGGGCAGCAACGTCTACAGCGAGGAGCTGGACAACTGGGACACGGCCTACTGGCCCCGCTATTCGGCTTACCAGACCAACGAAAGCTCGGTTAACCGCGTGCTGACCACGCCCAACGACCGCTACATGCAGGACGTGTCGTACATCCGCCTGAAAAACCTGACCGTCGATTACACCTTCCCGGCCCATATCTGCCGCAAGATGCGGATCAAGGGGCTGAAGGTCTATGTTTCGGGCGAGAACCTCTGGACCTCCTCGCCGATGTTCAAATACTGCGACAACTACGACCCCGAAGTCATCAACGCGGGCGACTCCGACTTCCGTACGGCCGAGGGCGACGGTTACAGCTATCCGATGCTGCGCACCGTGACGCTGGGTCTCAACCTCACGTTCTAATTCTCAAACCATGCAAACGATGAAAAAGCTGTTTCTGATTCTGTCGGTCGCCGCGGGGCTTGTCTCCTGCGAGGATTTCCTGACCGCCGGAGACCCCAATAAGATCGACGCTCCCTCCTATTTCCGCAACGAGAGCGATCTGGAGGCCTATGCCAACGGATTTCTGCAAACCATGATCCCGACCGCCATTTCCGTGGCCACGGGCGACGCCCGCGCCGACTACATGGCTTGGCGCGGTGAGTGGCAGTACCTCACCGACAACTTCGACGCCGACGACCAGTCGGGCTGGTCTACGGGCAGTTGGGAGGACCTGCGCAACATCAACTACTTCCTCGGCAACTTCCGCCGGGCTGCGGCCGGCGAGGCGATTCTCGACCATTACGAAGGCGTCGCACGCTTTTGGCGCGCCTATTTCTACATGAACAAGGTCAAGACCTTCGGGGCCGTGCCGTGGTATGACAGGGAGATCGACGCCAACGACCGCGAGGCGCTCTACAAGCCGCGCGATTCGCGGGAATACGTCATGCGCAAGGTGCTCGAAGACCTCGATTTCGCCTCGACGCACTGCATCACCAACGCCAAGCTCGAAGTCAATTCGGTGCGCATCACCCGCAACGTGGCGCTGGCCTTCAAGGCCCGTTGCTGTCTCTACGAGGGCACTTTCCGCAAATACCACGCGAACGATCCCTCGACCGGCAAGCCGTGGACGGCCGACGAGTCGGAGATGTACCTCCGGGCCTGCGCCGACGCCTGCGAAACGCTGATGGGCGAGGGCAAATATGCGCTGGTTTCCGATCCGGCCAAGGTCGCCACGCAATACCGGAGTCTGTTCACCAGCGAGAGCGTCGCCTCCGGCGAGGTCATCTGGGCGCGCGCCTACGACGCTTCGCTCAACGCCACGCATATCCTCAATACCTATTTCGTGAATATGCAGTACGGCAGCTACTCGCTCACGCGCCAGTTCGTCAATACCTACCTCAACCGGGACGGCAGCCGTTTCACCGACAAGGCGGGGTATGAGAAAACCCTTTTTGCCGACGAGTTCGAAAACCGCGACTACCGCCTGATGCAGAGCATCCGCTATCCGGGCTATACGCGCAGGAACAACAACGTCAATACGCCCTACGCCCCCGATTTCGGCTACTGCGTGACGGGCTACCAGCCCATCAAGTGGGTCATCGACGACACTTCGATGGACAGCAATACGGCTCCCTGCGCCACCTGCATTCCGATCCTGCGCTATGCCGAGGTGCTGCTCAACTACGCCGAGGCCAAGGCCGAACTGGGCGAATTCAGCGAGACGGTCTGGAACGCCACGATCAAACTCCTGCGCGAACGCGCCGGGGTGGACGGCGCGATGCCTTCGGCCTACGATCCCTACATGGCCGAATACTTCCTCAACACCACGACCGACATGGCCATCTTGGAGATCCGCCGCGAACGCGGAATCGAACTGCTGCTCGAAAACTGCCGTTGGGACGACGACATGCGCTGGGGTATGGGACGGCTGCTGGAACGCCCGTGGTACGGGGTCTATGTAGGCGAGCTGGGCAAGGTCTACGACATGGACGGCGACGGTTCGGGCGACGTCTGCTTCGTGCGTGAAAATCCCCCGGTGACGGAGCCGGGCGTGACCTACCGGGTGCTGGGCGGCGACTATGCGCTTACCGACGGCGACAGCGGCTATATCGAGTGCTACATCCGCATGAACCGCAAGTGGGACGACAAGAAGTACGTGCGGCCGATCCCGACCACGGCCCTCAACGACAATCCCGCGCTGGGCCAGAATCCGGGCTGGAAGAAATAAACGATTGCGAACCTGAAAAATGAAAATCATGAAACGAATATATCAGTTTTTGCTGCTGGCCGCCGGGTGCGCGGCGCTGACGACGGCGTGCAGCGACGACGATGACAGCTATCTGGTCCGCGAGACGGATTCGATCCGCTTCGCCAGCTGTCTGGCCTCGTCCAAGCAGATCACGCTCCGCTGCAACGGCAGCTGGCGAACCGTGATTCCCGAAGACGCCGGATGGCTTTCGACCTCTCCCTCCGAAGGCGTCGGCAGCGGCGCGTTCGAGTGGATCGCCGTTTCGGCCACGCACAACCGTTCCGCCGAGCGCACCGCGACCATCTACCTCGAAAGCGGCGGCAGGCAATATCCGATCACGGTCACGCAGGCCGACGGCGCCGTCGTTTACGGCGCGCCCTATGTCGAAGGCAACCTCATCGAGCAGGAGCCGTCCAAAGCGCGCCTCTGCTTCACCTACGCCAATGCCTATGGCGACGAAACGATCGACGTGAGCTGCGCCCTGGGCGGCGATTCGCAGGGCCTTTCGGTGGCCGGCGCTTCGGTGTCGCTCGTCAACGGCGGCGATACGGTGGCGCTCGACATTGCGGGAACGCCGACCGTGCCGGGCTATGCGGCCTTCGCCGTGTCGGTGGACGGCGTGCAGATCGGTACGGCCCGCGCCAAGGTGTACGCCATGAGCGAAATGCCGATCGAGGGGCTTCCCGTGACGTGGGAGTTCTGTCCCGTCAAGGGCAGTACCGAGGACGTCAATGCCCTGAAAGCCCGGCAGCCCGACTGGGTAACCGCGTCGCACAGTCTGGTTTCGGAGGACGGCCGCGCCTACATCACGGTCGTCGAAGCCGATGCCAAGACGGCTTCGGCGGTCAACAGCTGGGGCTACAACGACGGGCACGCCTATCTCAAGGGGCTCTATACCGGCGATTACTGGCTGCAGAAGATTCCGGTGAAATACCTTGTCTCCGGCACGAAGATCAACTGTACGGGCAGCATCGGCGGTTCGGGTTCTTCGGCGGGGTTCTTCCTGATCGAGTATTCGGCCGACGGGCAGACTTGGCGGCAGGCCGGCGGCGCGAAGAGCGGAACCTTCAACAATACCGAGGTGACCTACCATGTCCGCGCCTACGACAGTCCGCTTTTCGAAGGCGAGAATACGGGTTATTTCTCGTACGATTTCCCCGTCGATCTTACGATCAATTCGGGTACGCTCTGGATACGCTACCGGGTTTCGGCCAACGTGCGCATCACGGCGAACAATACGATCACTACGGGCGGAGGCGGTTCGACGCGCCTGAAGGGCACCTTCTCGGTGTCGGTCGTCGATGAGAACATGAATTGATGAAAACAACGAACAGTATGAAAAAATACCTCACTCTGCTGTTGCTGGCCGTCGTTTCGGCCGCAGCGGGCGCCGGATGCTCCTCGGACGACAGGCCGGTGCAGATCACGTCGCTCAAACTCAACGAGAAGGATCTGGAACTTACCGTCGGGCAGTCGTTCCAACTGGTCGCCGCGACCCGTCCCGCCGACGCCGGAGTCACGCTCAAGTGGAGCTCTTCCGACCAGACGGTCGCCACGGTCGATCAAACCGGACTGGTGACGCTCCGCGCCTTCGGCACGGCCGTCATTACGGCCCGCTACCGCAGCTACTCGGCCCGCTGTACGGTCGCCACGTTGCAGGAGCCGCCGCTCGACCCTTCGGCTGCGCTCGCGGCCCCGCTCTCCGACGGGATTATCTACAGCAAGAACGTACTGCTGTACGCTCCTCGGCGCATCATGCAGGGCTTCGACCTGACCGAAAGCGGCAGCATCTATTATTCGCAGGTCGGCTCCGACGGCGCGACGCTCAACATCTGCCGCGCCGCGGGTCCGGGGCTGAACGCGCAGACCGACTACATGATCCTCAAATACTTCGGCCACGGCACGCAGATCGTCGCCGAGGAGGCTTCCGACGGCAAGACCTACATCTGGCTCAACAGCAACGCCTCGGTGGACAAAAGCGGCGAATACGGCGACAACTGGTCCGTGTCGCGGGTCGAATTCGTTCCGGGCGCGACCTCCGACGCCGGCTATGCGGGAGAGACCTTTTTCCTCAACAAGGACGGACAGTACGACCAGCAGGTCTCGATCGACTTCGGGGCGCGCCGCCTGCTCATCGGTTCGCGCAGGTCGGGCGTGCGCTACTTCTGGATTTTCGACCTCGACGAAGCGTTGGCCCTGCCGCTCAAGAAGATGACGGCGACGGTGACGGTCGGTTCGGCGGGCAGCGAACCCGTGACCCGCGAGATCGAGGCCCGCGACCTGAACGACTGCCGCGTGCTGGGCGGTTTCTCGGTGCCTGCCGGTTCGGACAAGGAGAACGACGTCTACTCCTATTCGCATCAGGGACACGAAGTGGCGGGCAACTACGTCTACTTCTACGAAGGCAACGCCGTCGAGACGGGCGCCGATTCGTTCGAATCGAAAGCCTATGTCACGGTCTTCAACTACAGCGGCAAGATCGTCGTGCCGCGTACCGAAGTGGCGGCCGTCGCCGACAAGGCGGGACTTGCCGCCGCGGGACTTACGACCACGGGCTATGCCGAGGGCGAGAGCCTGAAGGTGCGTGACGGCAAACTCTATCTGGGCGTGGCGTGCCGCGACGGATCGTCGGGCAACCGCCGGGCCAATATTCTTGTCTACGACTGCGTGCAGGGCGAATGACGCTCTGCGCCGTAAAACGACGAAGCCGGGGTTCGATCCCCGGCTTCGCTGTTTTCTATGGGCGAGTGTGGTTTTTTCCGTGCGAACGGCGGTTCAGTTTGCGCCTGCGTATGCGGTTTATCCTGTCCGGGAGGGCTGCACCCGCCTTTTCCTCCTGACTCCCGACGGCTTATATCGGCAGGTGCTCTTCGAGCGTGCGGCGCAGGTGGTCGCTGTCGAGGTGGGTGTAGATTTCGGTGGTGAGGATGCTCTCGTGTCCCAGCATCTCCTGCACCTGACGTATGCTTGCGCCCCCTTCGAGCAGGTGCGTGGCGAACGAGTGGCGGAAAGTATGGGGGCTGATGTGCTTGTCGATGCCCGCGCGCTCGACGGCCCGCTTGAGGATCGTGAAGACCATCACGCGCGTGAGCTGTCCGCCGCGGTTGTTGAGAAACACCGTCTCCTCGCCCGAACGTGCGCTGCGCCGCTCTTCGAGATACCGCTGTATCTTGTCCCGCGCCGTGTTGCTGATCGGCACCAGCCGCTGTTTGTTGCCTTTGCCGATGACGCGGATGTATCCTTCGCCGAAAAAGAGGTCCGAAAGCCGCAGCGAGGTCAGCTCGGAGACGCGCAGGCCGCACGAGTAGAGCACTTCGAGCATGGCGCTGTCGCGCAGCCCTTTGGTCGAGCGCATGTCGACCGTGGCGATGATGCTGTCGATCTCGTCGGTGGTGAGGATGTCGGGCAGCGGGCGTCCGAATTTGGGCGTATCGACGAACTCGGCGGGCGAAGTCTCGATCTGATCGTTTACCAGCAGGAAGTTGAAGAAACTGCGGATGCCGCACAGGCAGCGGGCCTGCGAGGTCTTTTCGCGTCCGCGGTCGTAGAGCCATGCCATGTAGCGCTCGATCATCGTTCCCTCGACCTTGCGGGGAGCGACGTCGTACTGGCGGAGGATGAAGTGCGCGAACTGGCGCAGGTCGCGCATGTACGATTCCACGGTGTTTTGCGAGAGACGTTTTTCGAGTTTGATATAGGTCCGGTAACGACGTCCCGTCTCTTCCCACTTTTTCGTATTTTCTGCCATCCTTTGCCTGCTATATTCCGAGATTATCGCTAACTTTGTCCGGGCTAAGATATATAAATTTTACATAATATGAACTATATAGCGTTGAATATTGCCTTTTCGGAGGATGAGCAGGCCGAAATACTCACCGCCGAGCTGGCCGACTATCCCTTCGAGAGCTTCGAAACCGAAGACGGGACGCTCAAAGCCTACATTCCGCAGGAGCGGCTGGCCGACTGCAAAGCCGGGGTCGATGCCCTGCTCGCCCGCTACGGCGTGCAGGGACGCTATATCGCCATCGAGACCCAGAACTGGAACGCCGTATGGGAGAGCAATTTCCCGGCCGTCGATGTCGAAGGCCGCCTGCTGATCCGTGCGCCGTTCCACGATCCCGCCCCCGAAGGGGTCATGGAGGTGGTCGTCATGCCCAAGATGTCGTTCGGGACCGGACACCACGCCACTACGTGGCTCGTTTCGCGCGCCGTGCTCGATCTGGGCGTCGCGGGTCGCCGGGGACTCGACATGGGCAGCGGCACGGGCGTGCTGTCGATCGTCGCCGCCAAATGCGGCGCGGAGCACGTCGATGCGGTCGATATCGACGACTGGGCAGACGCCAACTGCCGCGAGAACATCGCCGCCAACGGTGTCGCGGATCGCATTACGCCGATGCTGGGCGACGTGCGCCGCATCGCCGGACGGCATTACGGTTTCATTCTGGCCAACATCAACCGCAACATCCTCTTGGCCGACATGCCGGTCTATGCCGCCGCGCTCGACGCCGGAGGCGATCTGGTGATGAGCGGATTTCTGGAACCCGACGTTCCGGCGATCACGGCCTGCGCCGAAAAACTGGGACTCAGGCCCGTTGCTACGGCGGTGAAGGAGGGCTGGGTGACGGTACACGTACGCAAGGAGTAGGTTGAAGACGTACAAGGGGCGCGGGGTAGTTCTCCATACGCTCAAATACGGCGATTCATCGATGGTCGTCTACCTCCTGACCGACGCCGGCGGCCGCCGCAGTTACATGGTGCAGGGCGTGCGCAGCCGCAATGGACGCGGTTCGAAGCTGGCGCTGTTCCAGCCGATGTTTCCCGTCGAATTCGAGGGGCTGGAATCGCCGCGGCAGCAGATGCACCGCTTCAAGGAGGTGCGGGGCGGATTCGTCTTGCAGAGTCTGCCTTTCGACGTGCGCAAATCGACCATGGCGCTCTTCATGGCAGAGGTTTTGTACCGCCTCGTCAGGGAGTACGACGAACCCAACGAAGCGCTTTTCGACTTCGTGTGGAACTGCGTCGGGGCGCTCGACTCGATGGACGAGGGCGTGGCCAATTTCCATTTGTGGTTTCTCGCCAACCTGAGCCGGTTTCTGGGGTTTTGTCCCGGCAACGAATACGCCTCCGGCGACTGGTTCGATATCCGTGAGGGGCTTTATACGAAAACCCGGCCCGCGCACGTTAGCTATATGAACAGGGAGTGCGCCTGCATGTTGCGCGATTTTCTGGAGTGCGACGTGCGCTGTCTCTCGGAGATCGGTCTCAACCGCGGCCAGCGGGTCGAGTTTCTCAACGCCGTGCTGGTCTATTTCGGGTACCACCTCGACGCCATCAGCGCCGTGCAGTCGGTCCGGATTCTGCGGGAGGTTTTTTAGGAAAAGTGCAACAGAAAATAGAAGGAAAGTTATGAAAAGGATGTTTATGATCGCCGTCGCCTTGTTCGCGGCGTTTTCGCTTTCGGCGCAGGAGCCGGGTCGGTTCCGGCTCGTGCGGCCCGATTCGACCCGTACCGGCAGTTTCAGGCTTCCCGATTCGCTTCGGGTCGAGATGTCCGTTCCCGACTCGCTGGCCCACATGTCGCCGTGGAAAACCGACTTCCGGACCGCTGCGCCGATGAAGGTCAAGCCGGCCGTCTCGATGACTTCGGTGGTGGTGATTCAGAAGGAGAACCTGCCTTCGCGCGTGACCGTGATCGACAACAACTCGCTGCGCCTTGGGTCGCACTTCAACCTTTCGAACGGTCAGGCGTGGAACTGGAGTCCGTTCCCCGATGCGTTCCTCGACGCACGGACGCTCTCCTTCCCGATGCCCCGATAAGTGGGGTATGCAGATGCGCTTCGGATGCCTATCCAGCGCGGTTTTGCAGTGATTTGGTCGGGGTATCTGTCCGAATACGGGCGTAACGCGGCTGCCGGTGTTGTCGTCGGACGCTGCGATCCGTCGTAGGGGCGCATGATGTGGATGCACAACGTTCGGACCTATGCCCGAACCGTCGGGCTTGGGGGTGAAGGACGGCGTGTCGTGAAGAACAGCCTAAAGATATTTCATACTTCGGCGGGGGATTGCCCCGCCGTTGTCGTTTGTTGCGGTCGCGGCGTTCTCTTCGGCGATGCGCTAGACAATTTCGATGCTCGCACCGACCTCGATACCCGCGATGCCCGCGCTGGTCTCGATGCCCGCGCTGGTCTCGATGCCCGCGCTGGTCTCGATGCCCGCACTGGTCTCGATGCCCGCACTGGTCTCGATGCGCGAAACGACCTCGATGTCCGCGCCGTCTCTGGCGCCACCGCCTCGCGCGCATTTTCGTGCAGGTTCACGACCGTCTGCCCCACAAGCGTCCGCTCCTCTTTTTTCGGGTGTTCGCCTGCCCCCCCCCTCCGGGCCGGTGCGTGAGGTATTTGCGTCGCAAACGGCCCTTCTTGTTCGTTTTCAGTCCGGTCGCTGCCGCGTTCGGATGCCTTTCGGACCCGGTTTTGTTCTTTTTAGGTATTTTCGCGTATTGATCGGTTGCGCCGAATTTGCGACTTTTGCAGACCCAAACGATTCTGTTTATGAGATTGATTTTACCAGTTTTGCTGTCGTTCGGGCTGTTTTGCGCCTCCTATGCCCAACAGCCCGATACGCTCTGCACGGCTACGGTCGGGGAGCTTTCCGCAGAGGTCGCGGCGCTCAAGGCCAAAACGTCCGCATGGGACAAGGTGCTGGCCGCCCTGCCTGCGATTTCGGGATACCTCCAGACCGGCTACGAATGGAGCGATAACTCGTCCTCCTTCTTTATCAAGCGCGTGCGCCTGAGCCTGTCGGGCAACATCGCTCCCAAACTCGACTACCGCGTTCAGATCGAATTCGCGTCGCCGAAGATCGTGGACGCATATTTGTGTTACCGGCCGTTCGACGAGCTGAATCTCCAGCTGGGCGAATACAAACTGCCCTTTTCGATCGAGAATACCGAATACGTGCCGCTCAGGTACGAGTTTATCGAGTACCCGTTGTCGTTGTGCAAGCTGATGGGCTTCAACGATCTCTGCGGACTTTCGGCCACGGGGCGCGACATGGGAGCGCAGCTTTTCGGCGGATTTTTCCGCCGCGACGGATACAGCATCCTGAATTACAACATCGGCGTCTTCAACGGCGAGGGGCTGAACGTCAGGGACAAGAACAAGAGCAAGGACATCGTGGCACGCCTGACGCTGAAACCCGCCGCCGGATTGCAGCTGGCCGGGTCGTACTATTGGGGCGAATACGGCGCGGATTACCTCAAGCGCGTCCGTTACGGGGCCGGAGCCTGCTACGACCGCGGTCCGGTCGTCGTGCGCGGCGAATATATCTGCGGCACGACGGGCGACCTCGACAGCGAAGGCTGGTACGCCGTGGCCGGGTGGCGCGTGACGAAGACGCTGCTGCCTGCCGTGCGCTACGATACCTTCCTCGAAAACACCGCCCGCAGTTCGAGCCGCCAGACCAACTACACGGCGGCCCTTACGTGGCAGCCGGTGAAGTACCTGCGCTGCCAGCTGAACTATACCTACGAAGATTACGCTGCCCGCGACGTCTCCGGCCGCAATGTGGTTGCGCTGATGCTTTCCGGCATATTCTAATACTGAAAAACCGAACGCCTTATGAAAAAATGGATGGAACAATTCCGGGTCGAGGACTGGGTGGTAGTCTGGGTGAGCATACCCCTGCTGGCGCTTGCGGCGATCGTGCCCGCCGGACTTCCCAAGGTTCCCGCGACGCTGCTCGGCGGCGCCGCATGGAGCAATATCGCCTACCTCTTCGCCGTCGTGCTGGCGGTGCTTTACGTCGGGTGTCTTCTGTTGCGCCGCCCGCTCAGGGGCCTGCTGCCGTCGCTCGCGGTGGTTTTCGCCGTCTCCCTGCTGGCGCAGATCGTGGCCAAGATTCCCGCCGTCTCCTATTACGGCTTCGAGTCGGTTTTCTTCTCGGTGCTCTTCGGTCTGGTGATCCGCAACGTGTGGCGGGTCCCGGAGTGGATGAAACCCGCGATTCAGGGCGAATTCTACATCAAGATCGGCGTCGTATGTCTCGGTGCCACGATCCTTTTCAGCGACGTGATGAAGTCGGGCGTCTTCGGTCTGGCGCAGGCCTGTCTGGTGGTCGCCGTCGTGTGGTTCTTCGCCTATTGGGTGTCGCGCCGCATGAAGGTTGACGAGCGTACGGCGATGATCCTTTCGAGCGGCGTCTCGATCTGCGGCGTCTCGGCGTGTATCACGGCGGCCCGCGTGGCGGGCGGCGACGACCGGAAACTCTCCTACATCGTTTCGCTGGTGCTGATCGTCGTGGTGCCGATGATCTACCTGATGCCGTGGCTCGCAAATACGATTCTGCCCCTGATTTTCGACGATCCCCATGTCGTGCAGGAGGTCGCCGGCGCATGGATCGGCGGCACGATCGACACCACGTCGGGCGTGGCGGCGTCGAGTACGATCGTCGGCGAGGTCGCCAACCAGCATGCCGTCATCATCAAGGCGGCGCAGAACGTGCTGATCGGCGTCGTGGCTTTCTTCATCGCCCTCTACCTCTCGACCCGCCGCGGCGAAAAGGGCGCTCAGGCTCCGTCGCTGGGCATCGTGTGGGAGAAGTTCCCGAAATTCATCATCGGCTTCGTCGCGGCCTCGCTGGTTTTCAGCATCCTGCAGAGCAACGGCCTGTTTACGGCCGATGCGAAGGGCAAACTCGCCGAACCGGGCGTCGCCAAGATGTTCTCGACGGTCTTTTTCTCGCTGGCCTTCGTCTGTGTGGGGCTTGACACCCGCCTGAAAGAGATCGTTTCGAAGGAAAACCGCAACGCTCTATGGGCGTTCCTTGTGGCGCAGACCTTCAATATCGTCGTTACGCTGGTCATCGCGCTCGTGCTGTTCGGCGTCCTGAAACCGATGCTGGCATAGCGCAGTCTTCATAATACCGTCAACGCCCCGGCTTCCTGTTGCCGGGGCGTTTTTGTCTCCATACATTCGGGCGAAACGTCTTTTGTGGCCCGTATGGCATATTTTTCAGCCTTTTTATCCGATCTGATAATTAGTTTTGTCGGACGATCCTGCGAAAGAGATGACTGCTGAAGCCGCCCGGCGCCGGAGAAGGTTCCGGGGGCCAAAATATGAACAACTAAAAAACTGTATGTATGGCAAAAGTAAAAGTAAAATTCCGGAATTCGACGGTAGAGGGTAAGGCGGGGGTAATCTATTACCAACTCTGCCATAAATGCCAATCCCGGCAGATAACTACCGGAATTCGTCTTTTCCCCGAACAATGGGACGCCCTGCGGGAGCGGGCGGTCGTTCCCTTTGCTGGGCTCGACGGCGAGATAGCTGTCGTCCAGCGGCAGATCGACGGCGATTTGTGCCTGTTTCGTGCGATTATCGGGGATTTCGAAGCCCGGCGGGTGGAGTACGGCCTTCCGGATGTTGTCGGACGGTTCCGGTCGTTCGGGCGGGTTACCGTTTTTGCCTTTATCGAAAAGCAGATCGCCTGCCTTCGGGCGGGCGGAAGATTGGGGACGGCGCGGAATTACCGGCGGACGCTGAACAGCTTCGCCGGATTTTTGAACGGAGCGGACATTCCGTTCTCACTGCTGGACGAACAACTGGTAAGCCGGTACGACGACTGGCTGCGGCGGAGACGGATTGTACGCAATACCGTCTCTTTTTATATGCGGGTGCTGCGTGCCGTTTTCAACAAGGCGGTCCGGGAGGGCATCGTGTCGCAAAGTTCTCCTTTCCGGAATGTATATACCGGCGTGGACCGTACCCGCAAGCGCGCCGTCGGCGAAGAGACCGTCATACGGCTCCGGCGGTTGAATCTGGAACACTCCCCCTCCTTGGCGCTGGCGCGGGATATTTTTATTTTCAGCTATTGCGCGCGGGGTATGGCGTTCGTCGATATCGCCTTCCTGCGCAAGCAGGACATCGCCGGAGGGGCGATATGCTATGTCCGCCGCAAAACGGGACAGCGCCTTACGATCCGTATCGAACCCTGCATGGGCGATATCATCGAACGCTATGCGCCGGTTACCCGCACGTCGGACTATGTTTTTCCTTTGCTGAATGCGGAGGACCCGGTCCGGGGATTCTCCCAGTACCAGACTGCTCTGGGATACTACAACCGCCGGCTCAAACGGCTGGCCGAACTGCTCGGACTGGAGATGCCGCTGTCGTCCTATACTTCGCGGCATACATGGGCGACCACGGCCCGGAATCACAACGTTCCGTTGTCGATCATCAGTGCGGGAATGGGACATGCTTCGGAGAAAACGACCCAGATCTATCTGGCTTCGCTCGAAAGCTCCGTCGTCGATCAGGCGAACCGGAGCATAATAGCTTCATTGTATGTGTAATATCTCTTGGTAAGAGACCTTAATGTTGAGGGCAAAAGTATTAAAAATAAAATATATGCACAAATCTTTTGTTCTTTATTTTCGTATGCAGTGAGTTTTTCTGCGTTAAAAAAGGATTGATTATCAACGCCTTTTTTATTTTTAGTCCAAATACTGATACAATTAGGCCTTCGTATGCCGGTATTGTACGATCGGCCGTGAATCGCCGAAGATTTCCAACGCAGATCTTTTGCCGATTTATAAAAACAAGATATGAACCTCAAGCCATTCTTCTTAATATCAATTCATTACTGACCACACACATCTCTTACCAAGAGACTGTACTGTAAAATGTGAAAGTGTTCTTATGGGAGGCGCGTAATTGATTGAAAATCATCATGATAAATGGTTTTCAATGTCCCCGTGGAACGCTTTTTTTACAATCATACCTCTCTTTCCGACCTTTTTTAGTCTGAAGAACAGCATGACGAACAGTACGGATACAACTGCCGAATGGTATGTGCTGCGGGTTACCTATCAGCGGGAACTTTCGACGAAGGAGTATCTTGACAAACTGAACATCGAGAATTTCGTACCGATACGGGTGGTGCGCCGCCGGAACTCCAAAGGTCAGTTTTTCCGGGCTTGCGAAGCCGCCGTGCACAACTATATTTTCATCCGTTCGACGCGCGGGGTCATCGACGAGCTGAAAACCTATAAGCTGCCGATGCTTCGCTATGTGATGCACCCTCAAAACGGTGAGAATCAGATCATGGTCGTGCCCGAAGAGCAGATGCGGAACTTTATCGCCGTTGCGGGCAATGAAGACGAACAGGTGCTTTTCATGTCGCCCGAAGAGGTCGCCTTGTCGAAAGGGGACAAGGTGCGGATCACGGGCGGCGTATTCGAAGGGGTCGAGGGCCAGCTCATGCGGGTGAAGAATTCCCGCGGGAAACGGGTTGTGGTTAAGATCGACGGCATCACGGCGGTGGCTACCGCCTCCATTCCCTCGGCACTGGTCGAAAAGATTTGATGGCCGGGTTCGGTTTTTCCTGAATTACAGATATTGATTTTTTGGTCGTTATGACGCCGGAATATTTGAAAGAACTGCTGCCTTCCCTGCTGAATGCCGATTTTGCGGGGGCGACGAATGTCCGCCTGCTTTCGTTGGCGCGGACGTACGCCGCATTGTGCGATCTGGCGACGTTCGACTTCCCCTCCGGTGAGTACGGAACCCGGAAAATCTGGCTGCAAAGGATCGATACGCTGTTCGGTGTGCTGCGGGAGCGCTGCCGCCGCGAGTCGGATGCTGCGCTGCGCTGCCGGATGGTCCATGCCATGTATACGCTCGTTTGCGGGACCGTGTCCGGCGACGTCTCGAAAAGGAAAGGGGGCTGTTTCGCAATGGCCGACGAACTCGTCCGGGATTGTCTCGGTGGTAACGAAAAGCGCTCTTCTCTCCGGCCGGACGAATCGGAATTGTTGATCCGGACAGGTGTTTGTCATTGTCTGATCGACCTGCTTTACCCCGGTCCGGATGCCGGCGACGAATATCTGCTGCTCCTGAAACGGCAGATTTCCGGCTGGATCGCCGAAATGAACCGGGACGGCAGCTGGAGCGGCGTGTCGCCGGATGTTGCGCTGGAGCGTATCGGCGTGATGAACCGTTACTCGTATGCGTTCCTTGACAAAACGAATGACAGTGCGGTAAAACGGTCGTTCGAATATTTCCGGAACTCTTTGCCGGTTCCCGAAGACGCCGGCAACTTCGACGAAAATTACCTCTATACTTTAGCCCGGTTGTACGATACGGCGGTTCTGGGCAATGCGTATGATCCGGACCGCCGCCTTGCACGGCGAATCGCCCGTTTCATGTACGATTACAGCCGGACTCCGTTCTGCTCCGACGACGATCGATTCTGCTGCGTCTGCTGTGTGGTTCGTTATGTCGCCGAACGAATCGACATTTGGCAATCTGCTGCTACAGAGCGATATATTGCATAATGACAGTCTTGAATCTTTATCTTGTTTATACTCTCTGCATATTCTACATATTCTACCTGCTGTCACGGAAAATAAATAATTGGTATGGCAACGCCTCTTTGCTACACAATCATTATTCCTTTCTTCACGGCTCTTCTGTTGGTCGGTTGGATACATCCCCGTCTGGTGAAGATCGCTCTGCTGAAAAACATCGTCGATAATCCGGATGCCCGTAAATTGCAGCGTACGCCGGTTCCTGTCCTCGGCGGGGTCGCTGTCTTTTTCGGAGTCGTGATTGCGATCGGATGTATGAGCTCCGTCGTTGATTGCTCCGGTCTGCCGGTCGTAATTATGGCCATGATGGCGATGCTCTATACCGGCACGATGGACGACATTCTGAGTCTTTCACCGGGTTTGCGATTCGTGATCGAGATCGTCGTCGTTTTATTGCTGATTTTCGTCGGCGGTTACTGTATAGACGATTTTCATGGATTGTGGAATATCGGCCGGTTTTCTTATTGGTGTGCAGTGCCTTTGACGGTCGTTGCGGCGGTAGGTATTATCAATGCCATCAACTTGGTAGATGGCGTCAACGGTCTCTCGTCCGGCTATTGCATTATGGCATGTCTGATCTTCGGCACGCTCTTCTTTCTTGCCGGCGAAGCGCCGATGACTATCTTGGCCGCAGTCTCGGTCGGCGCCCTGATTCCCTTTTTTCTGCATAATGTTTTCGGCAAAACGTCGAAAATGTTCATCGGTGACGGCGGAACGCTTGTCATGGGCGTCGTCATGTCGGTTTTTGTAATCGCGATCCTGCAGAACGGGTCGCGGGTCGCTGCCTATGTGAATCCGAACGTAGGACTGGTGCCTTTCACGCTGGCGGTATTGTCGGTTCCCGTATTCGATACGCTGCGGGTGATGTCGACGCGCATATTGAAAGGGACCTCCCCGTTCCGTCCCGATAAGACACACCTGCATCATATGTTTATCGACCTCGGATGCTCCCATGTGGCGACGACACTGGCTATTCTGGGGGTGAATATGTTTGTCGTGTTGTGCTGGTGGGCGCTGGAAGCTTCGGGCTTTTCGATCGCCGTCCAGCTGTATGCGGTTATTGCCGTAAGCCTGCTGGTCACTTCCGGTCTCTACCATTTCATGCAGTGGCATATCTGCCGCGATACGCGATTCATGAGGGCGATGCGGCGGCTGGGCTACAAAACCCATATCAGCCGTACGGGAATTTTCTTCTGGTTGCAGCAGGTAATGGACAAGGTCTGAATTTCGCACGGCGGAATCTTCCGGCCGGGCGGTTGTCAGCATAATATTCTTTAAAGGATTATTCGGAAATAAAGCAATACGGTATAATATGAAAGGCATCATTTTGGCGGGTGGCAGCGGCAGCCGCCTGTATCCGATCACGAAGGGGGTCAGCAAGCAGCTGCTTCCGGTCTACGACAAGCCGATGGTCTATTACCCGCTCTCGGCGCTTCTTCTTGCGGGCATCCGCGAAATCCTCGTGATCTCGACTCCGGAGGACCTTCCGGGTTTCCGGCGTCTGCTGGGCGACGGCTCCGACTACGGCGTGCGTATCGACTACGCGGCACAGCCATCTCCGGACGGTCTTGCACAGGCTTTTCTGATCGGCGAGGATTTCCTCGGCGGCGATTCCGCGTGCCTCGTTCTTGGCGACAACATCTTCTACGGTTCCGGTTTCACGGGTCTTCTTCGCGAGGCCGTCCGTACGGCCGAGGAGGATGGCAAGGCCACGGTCTTCGGCTACCGTGTCGACGATCCGGGCCGCTACGGGGTCGCGGAGTTCGACGATAAGGGCAACTGCCTTTCGATCGAGGAGAAACCCGCCCATCCGAAGTCTAACTACGCAGTCGTGGGCCTGTACTTCTATCCGAACAAGGTCGTGGATGTGGCCAAGAGCATCAAGCCCTCGGCCCGCGGGGAGCTTGAGATCACGAGCGTGAACCAGTGTTTCCTGCAAAGCGGCGAGCTGAAGGTGCAGACGCTCCAGCGCGGCTTCGCATGGCTGGATACGGGCACGCACGACTCCTTGGCCGAGGCCTCGATCTTCGTGGAGGTCATCGAGAAGCGTCAGGGACTTAAGATCGCCTGTCTGGAAGGCATCGCCTACCGCAACGGGTGGATCACGGCGGACAAACTGCGCGCACTTGCCGAGCCGATGCTCAGGAACCAGTACGGACAATACCTTTTGAAACTCCTCGACGAACCGGAAGCATAAACGATGACAACGATTGATCAGAGAGAAAATAGCCATGTATTCTCGATCATGAAAGGATTGGGGATTATTTTTGTTGTTGCAGGGCATACAGCGTATTCTCCGGTTCATAACTTTGTATACCTGTTTCATTTGGCTGTTTTCTATTTCGTAGCCGGATATTTCTTCAAGGATAAATATATAGACGATAAACTTTTATTCGTTTGGAAAAAAATTAAAAGTTTGTGGTTTCCGCTGGTCGGATACGGAATCGTTTTCATGCTGTTGCACAATCTCTTTTTCAGAGCTCATTTTTATAATCCTCTGACCAGTCATTTGTATACGCGACAGGACTATTTCGATTGTCTTAAATATTTTTGTTCTTGCGTTACTCCGGAACAATTGTTAGGGGCATTGTGGTTTCTGAGAAGTCTTTTCATCGTTTCCTTCTTGTTCATGATCGGAGTCTGGATTTCCAAACGGCTGTCAGACCGATATTCCGATATAATTTTAGGGGGGGGATTTTGTTCGCAGTGGTCCTTTGTTCTGTTTTTGATGCTGAGATACAGCAGATTGATATTCTGATTATACGACGGATTTTATCTAACGAGTGTTATTTGACCGCTATTTTATATATGGGGCGAATGTTTCGGAAATACCAGCGATATATGCCTGTTAATATATGGAGCATCGGGGTTTTACTGATGTTACTGCTCTTCTTGCAATATAAAAATGTAACGGTGGCAATCGCCAGTTCAATTTTCCCGCCGCTCCCTGTTTTCTATTTTGCATCGGCCGTCGGTTGTCTGTTTACTTATACTTTGGCTGTATACATACATAATCTACCGACTCTGTCGCGTATTATGATCTATGCCGGAAATGCGTCTTTAGCTATCATGGCTCTGCATTTTCTTGCATTCAAAGTTGTCAGCCTGCTCCAGATTCTGATATATGGTTATGGCATTGATTATTTGTCCGCATTCCCTGTTATCCCGGACCGGATAAATATCTGGTGGGTTCCATACGTAGTTTGTGGTGTCGCTTTGCCGCTGTTATATACAAGTGTTAAACAAATACTTGTTCTTCAATCCGGTCGATTATACGGTCAACTGATCTTAAAATTTAAACTATGAAAGTCGTTCCTACCGCCATAGAGGGCGTTGTTATCCTAGAGCCGGAGGTTTTCGGCGACGCGCGGGGTTACTTCTTCGAGAGCTACTCGCAGCGCCGCTTCGACGCAGAGGTCCGTCCCGTGCGGTTCGTGCAGGACAACGAATCGCACTCACGCTACGGCGTGCTGCGGGGCCTCCATTTCCAGAAAGGGCGTTACTCCCAGTCGAAACTCGTCCGCGTGGTCCGGGGCCGCGTGCTCGACGTCGCGGTGGATATCCGCCGCGGCTCCCCCACGTTCGGCCGCCACGTGGCGGTGGAGCTGACGGAAGACAACAAGCGTCAGTTCTTCATTCCGCGGGGCTTCGCGCACGGCTTCGCCGTTCTGAGCGACGAAGCGACGTTCCAATACAAGTGCGACAACCCCTACTCCCCCGAATCGGAGGGCGCCATTGCATGGAACGACCCTTCGCTGGGCATCGACTGGCGTCTGGCCCCCGAAGATGTAATCCTCTCGCCCAAGGACAGCGCCCATCCGCTGCTGTCGGAGGCCGGGGAGCTGTTCGACTATAATACGAACTATTATAGTTTATGACGACTTTATTTTTTGTATTTCTGTTCCTAGTGTTATTCAAACAAATAATACTAGTCTCCTCGATATTTCCGATGGCTTTTTATTACAGGTTCAAAAGGAACCGACAATTTCAGTCGTCAGAATCCGTCTCCCCCCCCCTCGTTAGGCAACAAAAAGGAGGCATTACAGGTCGAATCAAACTTCTATGCAGTGGATATTTCCGTTATAACTTGTTCCAAATCGCTTATATTCCGTCACATATAATCCGGGATTTTCTTTATAAGAAAGTTTGTCTGGTCGAAATCGGTCCTAAAGCTGTTATTTATTTTGGAGCGGAGATAAGAGAGCCTTATAAACTGAAAATCGGAGAGGGGAGCATTATTGGGGATCGGGCGGTTTTAGATGCGCGAAATGGAATATCGATAGGTGCGAATGTCAATCTCTCTACAGAAGTACATATTTGGACAGAGCAGCATGACCATAGAGATCCGGATTTCAAATGCAATTCAGATGACAGTTTTCGCGTCGTCATAGAGGATCGGGCATGGCTCGGTCCGAGAACGACGATATTGCACGGGGTTACAATTGGTGAAGGCGCCGTCGTCGCAGCCGGCGCCGTAGTGACAAAAGATGTTGCTCCCTACACGATCGTCGGTGGGGTTCCCGCAAAAAAGATAGGCGAACGTACACACGATCTACGATACGAATTTTCCGGAGATTATATTCCTTTTTATTAAACTTATGAATATCCTGATTACGGGAGCGAACGGACAACTTGGGCGCTCCCTGCGGCGTCTGGGCGGCGTTTCGCCCCACAACTACCTTTTTACGGACGTCGCGGAACTAGACATCACCGATGCGGCTGCCGTCCTGCGAACGGTCGAGGAGCGGCGCATCGACGTTATCGTGAACTGCGCGGCCTACACCGACGTGGAGCGGGCCGAGGAGGACGAACCGACGGCGGAGCTGCTGAACCACAAGGCCGCGGGCAATCTGGCAGCTGCGGCCAAGGCGACGGGCGCGACGCTGTTCCACGTCTCGACGGACTACGTCTTCGACGGCACGGCCCATACGCCCTATACGGAGGATGGTACGCCCTCGCCGCTGGGGGCGTACGGGCGCACGAAACTTGCGGGCGAACGCGCCGTCATGGCGTCCGGGTGCCGGTATCTGATCTTCCGCACGGCGTGGCTCTACTCGGAATACGGCAACAACTTCCTGAAGACGATGCTGCGTCTGACCTCGGAGCGGGATACGCTGCAGGTGGTCTTCGACCAGATCGGCACTCCGACCTACGCCGGGGACTTGGCGCTTGCGATCTTCTCGATCATCGAGTCGGAACGCTACGCGGGCAACGAGGGCGTGTACCACTTCACCGACGAGGGCGTCTGCTCGTGGTACGACTTCGCGACGGAGATCGCCGCGGCCGCGGGTCACGACTCATGCCGCATCATCCCCTGCCACACGTCGGAGTTCCCGACCAAGGCCGCACGCCCGGCCTACTCGGTGCTGGACAAAACCAAAATCAAGACCACCTTCCAGATGGACATCCCCCACTGGAGGGAGTCCATGATCTACTGTCTGAAACAAATTGAAAAATAAATCATTATGATACCTAAAATCATCCATTTCGTATGGTTGGGAGGAGGGAAATACCCCCCCCCGGTTCAGGATTGCATAGACTCTTGGAAGAGGATCTTGCCGGATTATACCATAAAGCGTTGGGATGAAACGAATTTCGATATAGATTCTGTTCCGTGGGTAAAGGAGGCTATTCAAATGAGGAAATGGTCTTTAGCCTCAGATTATATCAGACATTTTGCCCTTTATACGGAAGGTGGTATTTATATGGATACTGATGTCAAAGTATTCAGACCTTTTGATGAGTTTTTATCTTGGGACTTTTTTTCTTCTGTTGAATATCATCCGACCTATTTTTTATCACAAGGTATTCATCAAATAGACGATGCCGGAGTCGTCCGACGGGATGGGGATATTGTCGCAGGACTGGGATTGTTGGCAGCTTTGATAGCCTCCAAGAAAGCTAATCCCTTTATTAAGGAATGTTTGGATTATTATGGCTCCCGGCATTTTATTCAAGAGGACGGGTCCTTATATGTAGATGTCATAAATCCGGGCATTATGGCGATGTTGGCAACGAAGTATGGATTCCGCTATAAAGACGAGGATCAGCTCCTTGACGGAAATATGATGGTGTATAGCTCAAGCATATTCGCAGGCGATCCTGCGACGAGAAGCAAGGAGTCCTATTCCATGCATTATTGTGACGGGTCTTGGCGGGAAAAAACTCTGAAAACCCGAATGAAAGATTATATAAAAAGGATTTTATATAAGAAAAGAAAATAATTCATTAATATTGAATATATGCAACGCACTATCCTCATCACGGGCGGCGCGGGCTTCATCGGCTCGCATGTG